>JAEEGK010000097.1_pt1 | contig 199442 bp, 198 predicted proteins | sample 8958771 | NCBI WGS metagenome assembly JAEEGK01 (sample SAMN16246547, study PRJNA631951) | gut metagenome | biome: gut microbiome; feature: rumen; material: SC-attached | host: Bos | place: Iran: Karaj | collected 2018-10 | reverse complement strand
GTCGTGAACGTGGGCATAGTATCCAATCCACAGATTCTGGGTGCCATCAATAACAAAAGGTTCATTAAGTACAGTGTTTGTCCAACCGCTGATATCAATATCTTCAGGGGTGATAGCTTGTTCATACACAGGGGTCATAGAGGCAGGACCGTCAGCACTTGAACCACCAAGATAGATACGTACAGTATAGTCGCAATATTGGGGATCGCAGTGAACCATTACACCTATTTCAGTGATTGTGCCACCATTGACCACGGTCAAGTCTGAAGGGGTATATAGGTGAGCAGCTCCACAATTGTATGAAGTACTACTTCCGCCAAGGTAGCCATAAATGTTGTCTGAACACAGTTGGAGAGTGTCATCTTTGACAGCGTTCCATGTGAGCAGCATGTTGTCATCATCAATAGTATATACAACATTAGATGGAATAATTGCGCACTCTTCAATATCAAGTTGGAAATTAACGTTATTATCACCAGGAGCAAAACTGTATCCTGTATTCATCGTTTGATAACCGCTAGCGTTAATGGTGATGGTATAGTAACCAAACACAACATCGTGAATACTGTAGTTACCATTGGCATCCGTGGTGGCATTGGCGGTGAATCCATCATTGTGAACCATAGAAATGCTAGCACCTGCAATAGCAGTTCCGGTGTTAGCATCTGTTACAGTACCAGTTATGTTGGAGAACTGAGGAATAGAAATATCGATATTATCAACTGCGAGAGGTGTCTCGGCTCCACTCAATGAGTCATTGGTCCATAAGAAATACAGACGTTTAACTTGACTGGCTACCATTTCTGCAGGAATGAGGTATGCGCCATTTTGCATCTGTGCCTTATTCTCGAATCTTGCCAATTTGGTCAGACCAGCAGGTGTGTAGTGAGAAGTGTTAACATCGATGAAACCAGGGATGTTTTCGTTTCTTTCAAAATTGGTCACTTCTGTAGCGTTACCGATAAACATTTCACCGAAGTCATAGTTAACTTCACCAAAACATTTCCATCTTAAAGTGAGCTTGAAGGCAGCAGCTGTTGTCTCTGGGAATTGAAAGTCTCTGTATGCCCATACGGTGCTATAATGTGAAACCATAGTTTCACCAACTGCTTGCAGATAGGTGTTTTCAACACCATCCTTGGTGATCATCAAAGCCTTGCCGGTAGTAGAACCAGGAATATTTCCATAAGCGAAAAAGTTGGCTTCGTTGCCATTCACGAGTACCCAGTTGGCGCGGTCAGCATCGTTTTCTTCAAATGTTTGAGTATAAGGAATAGTTGCAGGAGTAGTAGTGGTCCAGAAATCAGCAACTTCAGACCAATCGCTATGACCGTCACCACAGATGGCACGAACAGCTACCTGATAATGGGTGTTAGCAGTCAAACCGCTCAGGGTTGTACCCAGGGTGGTAACTGAGGAAGGAGTAGCGGTCAAATCAACTGGAGCAGTACCATAAACGATTTCCCATGAAGTTTCGTTTGCACCGGCAGTCCACATGATGTTAGCGCTATTTTCGTTAGTGCTTTCAGCTCTTACTTCAACAGGGAACATGCATGAGGGAGCTTCCATTATCTGGAAATTATCGATGTATAAGAATGCTTTGCGAAGTGATTTGTAATGAATGGCTACATATTTAACGTTAGCAGGAACTGATATGTTGCGGTACAGCTGCCATTCAGTATTGGCAGAGTTAACTATGTCAGCCTCCCAAGTGAAGTCTTCGATGGCGTTGCCAGTGGTGGAATAACCCACGCAGAAGGTCTCGTCTAATAATGCGGAAGCATTGGCATAATTGAACATGACCAGCATTGTGTTGTTGGCATTCAATTCAGGAGAAATGAGATATTGGTCGTATATCTGCTGTGCATTATAGTTAGTGGATGAGAAACGGAAAGATAAATTGCCAGTGTATGCGTAGTCGTTAGAGTTTACGATGTTGTTGAGGGGGTCGCTGGTGTTGGCTTTGACAGTCAGCCAGCAATACTCTGTAGTGTTGGGGGCCAAAACCGTACCGTCTTCTGACTCGAAACTTTGGCTGATGGGCAGAACAACATTAGAGCAGTTGTAGGAGTCACCCATGAGAACAATGGTGGTTGAAAGGGTTGTGTCAGCAGTGGAAGCTGTAACGGTCAAGTTAGCCAATGAGCCGATAGCGGCAACAGTAGGATTATATCTTAGATAAAAATTGCCACCAGTAGCAGGAAGAGTAGCTGTAGTCGCAAATGAGTTACCATCTACAGAAACCTCGAATGGAGCAGTGGTGTTCACTTGGATGCTGTTAGTAATGTTACGTCCTTCAACGGGAATAGTGATCATTTCGGGATTACCAACGTATGTGAAGAAATTGATAGTGTCTTTTGCATTTACATCCAATCTGGGGTCAAAGAAATTGTTGAACTTGAGATTAGTGAAAATGAACTGATCTGCAGCACCTACTGGAGCAGCGTAATAAAAATCTAATTTAAGCAGACTGTTGGAGCCGATATATTGGTCCATGTTGTATGATACGGGCCATATTGGCCAGTTGCTATTCCAAACGGCAGAGTATTCCTCTCTACAATCCTGAATGTCCCAGAGGGTAGAATAAGTAATACCACCATCGGTGCTCAGTCTGACTCTCATGGTAATATCACCATTTACTAAAGCGTCAATGTTGGGGTTGGTTCTTATACCGAATGAAAGGTCGGCAGCGCCACTTGCGTTACTCAGGTCGAAGGTTGGAGAGTAAAAGTGTTCATCCTGAGCGTTCTGGTCGTCTCCACGGACAGCGGCTCCAGCACCGAATTTGAACCAAGTATATTCATAATGGAGGGTGCCGTCTGCATCTTGTGAAGAAACAATGGAGTCGGTTGCGTCAATTACCCAGCAAGCAGGAGGGAATACGTCGCCACCGAAGTTCTCATACCAAGGAATAGTCTGATATTGACTACAATCAACAGTCATACCTTCCAAATTAACTATTTGGGTTTCAACCTGACTGGTGATATTTATGTTGGCATTAAAATAGCCGACAGTAGAAGGAGTGAAGTTTACATAGATAATACCACTGACTGTGCCGTTGGCACCAGGTGTTAAGGTTGCAGTGTTGCTGAAGTTAACTGTATCAGTTGAAATGCCAAAGGGAGTGCCATTGGGAAGAGAGAGAACAATGTTTTGATTCAGGTTGATGCCGGAAACGGCAAATTCCTTTCTTCCAAAGTTGCTGCCAACAGTGCCAGTGGGGAACTGAATGCTATTGGCATTAACGGTTACATTGGGTTCAGTTGAGGCGATATCAATGCAAACATCATCCAAGTTAATATAGAATTGGTCAGTCACGTTAAAATGTCTAAATGCAATGTGAATAGTCTGTCCAGCGTAGTTCTGAAGAGACTGTGTTTTCATTTTCCATGCACCTTGCTCTCTTGTTCCACCGTTAGCGTCAAGGGTTTCCTCAAACAACAAGGTGTAGTTTGACGGGTTGTCATAACCAGTGGTACTGGTGGTGATATACACACCGTAATGTTCTGCAGGATAGCTCGCATCTTGTGCACACACCCAGAATGTTAATTCGTAAACACCAGTGGAGGGAATGGTTATGGATGGGGTGATGAGCCAGTTGTCGGGGTTCAAAGGTCCTCCTCCTTGGCCAGAAAGGTATGATTGTGAGGTGATAGCAACGTCGCCTTCATTTCCAGAATGGCCAACCATATTCATGTTGTGCCAGTCATGTCCATCCCCATCGGCATCAATAGTTGTCCATGTGTCTGGGAGACCCGCGTTGAAATTCTCGCTCAACAGCGGAGTCTGTGCCTTGCCGACAATAATTAATGCCAGCAAAAGCACCATTGTTGTAAAGAGTTTTTTCATAATAAATAAATTTGGTTAATAATAAAAGTTGTTTTTTGATGTTTCTATTTTTCGATTTTATTTTAAGTCTGCAAAAATACAAAAATTATGTATATCATCTTCATGTGTTGATAAATTTTATGGTGAAAAATTCATAAAAAATCCTAATGTGTTTACCCTTCCTTTTTTGAGAATGTTTTTTCCCATTTTGCCTTGAAATGTCCGAAATTATCCTTTCTGGATGCCGAAATAGTAAAGATATTCGTTTGTGATAAAGGTTTAAAATGGGTTTTATGTAAAATTATCTCATTGATAATGTGCAAGATACAATAATTTTTATAAAAAATAGTCTGAATATGTGAATTGTATTGAAAAAAAGTCTATTTTTGCAAACCGATTTTTCGAAACGGTGAATGTTATTTGAAAGGGTAAAATTCTCAAGCCGATGTAGCTCAGTTGGTAGAGCAGCTGATTTGTAATCAGCCGGTCGGCGGTTCGAGTCCGTCTATCGGCTCAATTGGGAGGGTACCAGAGCGGTCAAATGGGGCAGACTGTAAATCTGTTGGCGAAGCCTTCGGAGGTTCGAATCCTCCCCCTCCCACATCCCACTGCGGAAGTAGCTCATTTGGCAGAGCGACAGCCTTCCAAGCTGTAGGTAGCGGGTTCGAGACCCGTCTTCCGCTCACTTTCGCAACGAAATAAAAAGACGACCATGTGGCCGTCTTTTTTTGTTTTAAACCAATAACTAAGAGTTAAGAGTCAAAGGTGAATTACACTCCATTGTTATTTCGATAATTTCAAAAAAAAAGGCTGAGTCTTCTCAGCCTTTTTTCTTAATTCTTAGTTTTTAGTTTTTAGTTCTTGCTGCGTCAAACGGAATCGTAACCACGGTCTTGAAAGGAATCTCTTGACAATCTTGCTTAGCTGGAACCCATTTCGGGAAGGATTTCACAATGCGAATGGCTTCGTCGTCAAATTCCTTGTAGCCAGAGCTCTTGAACAATTCTACATCAGAGATGGTGCCATCGGTATTAACCATGAATTGCACTTGGCTTTGACCGCTGATACCACGGCTTTTCAGATTCTGAGGATACTGCTGGTTCTTGTAGATATAGCGGTACATTGCTTTATTGCCGCCATCGAATTTTGGATAAGACAGCGCTGCGGTTGGCGTGTTGTGATTGCCGTTTTCATCATCACGGGTTAAAGCGATGCCGCCTTTCTTGACGTTTCCGTTTTCGTCTCTACAATTGTTGCTTTGTGCAAAGCTGTTAGATGCACAGAAAACAAATGCTGCAGCTAACACTAAGGATAATAAACATTTGAAGTTTTTCATAATCTATTTTTTTAACTTTTATATCCAATACATTCAATCTGCAAAAATAATAATTTTTTTAATACAAACGGATATTTGATAAAAAAAAGATTTGAAAAGTTGGAAAGGGGAGTCTCGCTTCGCTCGAGGGGGGTCTCATGCTGTGCATTCGAGGGGAGTTTCGGGCTATGCCCTCAAGGGGAGTCTCGCACTGCGTGATCAAGGAGAGTTTGAAGTTTGTTGACGTCAGAATTTGTGGATTTCTTTTAGTTCGGGGTAGGCGAGAATGTCGGAACAGAAAATCATCGGTGGAAAAAGTGGTTCCTTGTGGCGACGGCTTTCCGACAGGTCAATGCCAAGCTCTTTCTGGTAGATAAACCATACCAATTCGGTGCAGTAAAAAGCGTTGCTGTCCAAATCATCGAAGGATCCGTCAAAAAGCAAATGACGCTGGTAAATCTCAAGTCCTTTTTGCCGCAGTTTGAGCGTGTCATAAGACACGGGTGATGGATTCAGACGGTAAACGGCTCCATGTGAAGCCCTGTCGGAACGGAAGAAAATCTCTATATTTTCCAATTTTACACTGTCTTTTTCGTGTTTACTGGCTCGTTCGTTGGGAACAGCGTGCAACACCTTCCAGCCTTCGGGCGTCCACAGTACCATGCCCACATGGGAATACACGCTGCCGGTATCAGCAAAAGTAACAGTATGGCTGACTAAACTGCCTCCTTTCCGAAACACCAAATCCCCGCTTTGCAGTTCCCATTCTTCAGGTAATTGGAACAGTGTGGCTTGTGCTTTGTGGTCGCAGGAGCATAGGCCTATCATTAAGAAAACAAAAAAGGCAGAAATAAGAAAGCCTTTATTTCTACCTTTTATCAAAAAGGAATAAAAACTATTCCTTGATTTTCCACTTGCCATCTTGTTTCACCAGCTTGACGGTCTCTGTTTGTTCCTCTGGAGTCTCTTTGAAGGCGGAAGAAGCGGTATATTTAACGTCTACAGTCGCTGTCTCTCCATCTTCGGCAATTGTTTCAGAAAGTATTTCATAATCAGAAACTTGGAATTTGAAATCCTGCATTTTCTTGACATTCTGCTGAATTTCGGCTTCATCAGTCAAGGTGGTGTAGGTCATAGCTTTTTCAAAGTCCCCGCTTTTCAAGGCTTTGTAATAGTCGTTGACTACGGCTTTGGGACCAGAAGAGCTGCTGCAAGCGCAAAAAACAACGGCTAAAATTACGGTTGAGATGATTAAAGTAAATTTTTTCATAATAATTGTGTTTGGGTTCAACAATAAATATCAGGGCAAAAATAAGGAAAAAATTGATACGCAGCAAGTTTTACTAAAAAAAAGGATGATAATCTGAAAAAAAAATGTATTTTTGCAAACTTATCCTTATTGTGGACTGATGAAACGTTTTGTTCTTTTGGGAATATTGCTGTTGCTCTGCGTGGCTTCCATGCAGGGCCAGAACTATACCATGACCAATGGACAAACCATCACTACCTGCTCGGGTACATTCTATGACCCGGGTGGCCCAAACGGCAACTATGGCAATAGCTTGAATTATACACAGACGATTGTTTCCGCCACACCGGGTATGTGCATACAGGTAAGCTTCAATTCTTTTGAGCTAGAATCTGTCTCGTTTGATTATCTGAGAATCTATAGTGGAACAAGTGCTTCTGGGCAACTGATAGGAACTTTTGGTGGTTCCAACTCGCCGGGGACAGTGACCTCCTATACAGGAGCCCTGACTTTCGTGTTCCATTCGGACGTTTCCGTAAATTATGCTGGCTGGTCAGCCACCATTAGCTGTGTGGAGTGTCCACCGGCAGGTTGTAACCCACAGTCCACTGCCAGTGGTTCGCCTTGTTCGCAACAGACGGCTGCCAGTCCTTTCTGCACCGATGAGAATCCATACGGGGTTACCTATCCCTCTGGGACAGGTAGTAACAGTGCCTCTGCTTTTTTGGGACAATCCGATATTAGCTGCCTATACACTACCCCTCGTCCGGCGTGGTATTACATGCAGATCAGCACTCCTGGCAATTTGTTGATTTATATTCAACAGACTAGTACTACAGGTGGTGGATTGGATGTGGACTTTGCCTGCTGGGGACCTTTTGAGGCCACCAGTCAGGATGATTTTGTGGACAATTTGTGTTGTGGTGTATATACTTTGAACGACATTTCCCATGGTAGTCATCGCCCTACCAATGGTAACCATACTAATGATATGGGCGGTTATCCCGATGGGAATGTGGTGGACTGTAGTTATTCTGCCCAATCTACAGAATGGTGTTATATTCCTAATGCACAGCCAGGACAGTGGTATTTATTGCTGATTACGAATTTTAATGGTGGTGCGGGTACCATTACTTTTAGTCCCGTGGCAGGTTCCTCCAACGCCACCACCAATTGCAGTTTGTTAGCTCCGATTTCATATAATGAACCACTCTGCGAAGGGGATACGATGGTGCTTACCTGTGAGAATCCCCAGACCGGTGCTACCTACCATTGGTCAGGTCCAGGAGGCTGGACCGCCACAACCACAGTGCCAAGCGTGAGTATCCCGAATGTGACAACCGCTAATACGGGAGTTTATCATTTGCAATTAACGGGACCTAATATCACGGCGGATCCATCGCAGATAGAAGTGACGGTGAATGCATTACCAACGGTTTCGGTTACTGCCAATCATGACACGGTATGCAGCGGCACCTCGGTGACTCTTACCGCCAACGGAGCCAGCACTTATCGCTGGATGCCAGGCAATAACTCTGGCCAGACCAAAACAGTAACTCCTGCCACCACTGCTGATGCGGGCCCCGCAAGTAATACCTATACGGTTACAGGTACTACCGGTGGTTGCTCAAGTACAGCATCCTACACTATCGTGGTGCTTCCCAAACCGACAGCTTCCATAAATCCCACCAGTGTAGCCATCTGCAGAGATGATACGGCTACTTTGTACGCTTCTGGCGGTGTTAGTTACGAATGGAGGCAAGGTAGTAATACCACGGCGATTTCATTAGAAGATTCTATTTTGGTAAGTCCGCAATCTGGTACCACTTACCGTGTGATTGCCACAAATGAATATGGCTGCACCAATTCCACGTCCAGATCAGTTACAGTGCGTGCCCGGCCTAACGCTTCTATTTCTGGTGTTGGACAAATTTGTCGTGGTGACAGTGCACTGCTGACATCCGCATCGGCCACAAGCTATTTGTGGAGTACTGGCGCTACAACCAGAACTGTTTGGGTACATCCTACTGTCACCACCGATTATGAGGTGATGGTTTCCAATACCTACGGATGTACGGCAACAGCTACCAAAAATGTAATCGTGTCCATGCTTGACAGTACTTCATATCGGGATACTATTTGTTGGAATCAGACTTATCAGGACGCTAATTTTACCGTAGCCACCGTTCAGGCACCAGGAACATACCGCTATGATACCACCTATCAGACAGCGGCATCTTGTGACAGTCTTGTAGTATTGTTTTTGACAGTCCGACCGATGTCAACTCCCGAGGTTGTTTATGATACAGCTTGTGTTTCCTATACTTGGCGTGGAACAACTTATACCCAAAGTGGGGTTTATCAAGATTCCACCATGGATGCCGATGGATGTTTAAGAATAGACACTTTGCATCTGGTGGTTAGAGAAGTATATGATGTCGTCCAAACGGAAGCGGTTTGTGAGTCATTCACCTGGATAAATGGCGTTACTTATACGGAAAGCACGAATGATCCTGTTCATACTATTGCTGCAGCGACTTCGTGCGATAGTACTGTACATTTACATCTTACGGTATATCATGCTGAGCATGAGTACATTGAAAAAGATACCTGTTCATATTACCAATGGCGGGGGAATACCTATACAGAGAGTGGATTATACACCTTTTCGGCCAACGATGCACATGGCTGTCCTTACACAGATACGTTGATTCTTTCCTTGCATTATGCATCTCCTGCTTCAATGAATGCACAAAGTTGTGATTCCTATCAATGGAATGGTACAACCTATTATACCACAGGTGTTTATACATACGGTCATGCGGATGCTGATGCTTGTTGGCAGGTGGATACGTTGCATTTGTCTATTACTCCGCCTGCTCATCAGTCCACCACACTCTCCGCTTGTGAAACGTATGAATGGCATGGGGTAACGTATAACCAAAGTGGAAATTATTTTTATTCTCATACGGATGCGAACGGTTGTTCACAGGTGGATACTTTGCATCTAACGATTCACCGCGCAGTGCCTATTGTTGAACGGGTGATAATATGTGAACCTAACACTTACACTTGGCATGGCTTCATGCATAATACGACAGGTACACATACTTACAACTATATCGATGAGCATAATTGCGAATGTGTCGATACTTTGTATTTGACGGTAACCACTGAGCCTGAATTGCTTTTGAATATGGTGATGGATGCCACCTGCAATGAGGATAATGGTGAGATTAAAGTAAGTGCGTCTGGGGGTACAGCACCCTATAGGTATGTGTATTTGCCCAGTGGAGAGACTGCTTCTTTTGAGGGCTTGTCTGCGGGACACTATCATTTGCAGATGATAGACTCTATTGGATGTTCTGCGGATGCAGAGTTTACTATAGAAAATATCATTCACCATATGAATCTGGTAGAGGTGACGGATGCCCATTGTGGACGGGCTGATGGTGCAGTGCAGATTGCCGCTTCGGGAGGTTATGGAGAATTTACCTACCAATGGTCTTCTCCGATCACCAGTACAAGCAGTTTGGCCCTTTCAGTTCCTGCTGGCACATACAATGTGGCAGTGATTGACAGTGACGGTTGCAGTTTGTCGCTGTCATTTATCGTACATGATATTCCTGGACCGCATGCCTGCTTCTCTTTTAATACAGCTAATGAGAAAAAGGTGACATTTATCAATTGCACATCTCAGGATGTGGTGAATTGGTATTGGTCGTTTGGCGATGGAGGAAACTCTACAGAATGGCAACCGACTCACACTTACGAGGAGACAGGTGCATATCCTGTTGTCTTGACAGTGGAAGATATTAACCAATGTGTGGATTCTGTGTCGCTGATGTATGTTATTCATGAAGTTCCAACGTTCTATTTGCCTTCAGCTTTTATTCCTGAAAGTGATATTGCTGAAAACAGAGTGTTTAAGCCCATCGGAAATTCTATTTCAGAGGAAAATTATGAAATGCTGATATTTGACCGCTGGGGACAACTTGTTTTTGTAAGTCGTCATCCTGAATATGGTTGGGACGGACGCATTAATGGCAATCCCGCTCCCCAAGGAACCTATTCCTATTCAATCAAATATTGGGATATTGAGGGTAAACCCAATTCTGTTCACGGTAATGTGCTGCTGCTAAGGTGATACAGTTAACAATTAATAATTAATAATTAGGGTTGCCGTTAATTGTAAATATAACTGTCAACTTTCAATTATCAATTATCAATTGTCAATTGTCAACTTCCAACTATCTAATCAGTGTGATGTTTCCGTCGCGTTCGAAGTAGTTGCCGTTAACATCTTTATATTTGAGGCGATAGACATATACACCAGGACTTGCATTCTTGGATTTGTTTTTGCCAACTTGTATGGTGCCATCCCAACTGATAGCGGGGTCGAGGCTTAAGAAGACCAAAACTCCATGGCGGTCATAGATGGCCCATAGGAATTCTTCTTTTTGAATAGTCTTGCCTATGACGGACATCTCATCGTTGATACCATCGCCATTGGGGGTGAAAGCGTTGGCAATATACACAGGTCCGTTGATGACATAATCCTGATGCAATGAGTCGATGCAGTTGTATGCATCAGCGGCTATCATGACGACGCTATAACGGCCAGGTTCTGTGTATTCGTGGATTGGATGTGTTTCGGTGGAGGTGACACCGTCGCCGAAATCCCAGAAGTAATTGTTGTCGCCTTGGGTACAATTGGTGATGACCATGTTCACATCATCATTGCTAGAGAATAGGAAGCAGGGGGTTGGCCCAGGTACTTCGCTTACCTCAAGGGTAGTAGTTATTGAACAACCAACGCTATCAGTAGCGGTAATAGTGTAACTTCCTGCATGTAAATTGGAGGCTGTGTTTTCAGCAAAGGTGGCGGTATTGCTGGTGTATGTAAAGGGTCCCATGCCACCAATACCGTTCATGGTGATGGAGCCTACCGCTTGATTGCAGTGAGAGGGAGTTATTTCGTGTTGTTCCGTGATAGCGGGATAAACGATTATTTCCACGGTGGTGTCGCCACTACACAAAGCGTCAGTCTGAACTTCTACGTTGTATATTGTGGTTTGGGTTGGAGTAACATGAATAGTGCTGCTATTGCTGCCATTGGACCAGCTGTAGTGTGTTCCACCGGAAGCGGTGATAGTGGCGCTTTCTCCGTAACATAATGTTGGGTTATCAATGGTGACCTCAATAACAGGGTTGGGATTGACGATAATGTCAATGGTATCACGGCCAATACAGCCATCATTGTCAGCTTTTAAGATATAGTGGGTGGATTCCGTGGGACTAACCGTTACAGAGTTCACATATTCGGCTATTTTAGAGGAGGAACTGCCAGAAAATGTTTCAGCAAACCAAGTCAGTTCGAAGGTGCTATTGACACTTAACACGGTGCTCTCACCCATACAAAGCGATTCGTCTTCAGCAACGATTTCAGGTGTAGGTCTTGGGATGATTTGTACATCTACGACAGCCTCGTTAGAGTTTTGCGATATGCCAGTCATTGTCATGTGATATTCTCCCGTCATGTTGGCTGCAACATTGGGAACAGACAAGGTGGTGTTGGTGGTGGACTGAGAGAAACCATTAGGGCCAGTCCAGTTATATGTGGCACCAGGTTGCGGAGCAGTGACATACAATTCTAATGTGCCACCCTCGCAAATGGGAGAGTTGGAGTCACCACTGTTCAACAAGTCGCAGTTTGTGGAGGCGGTTGAATTGCTTGTGGAATTGAAGGTGATTGTCCCGGGTTGATTACTGTAGTTTGTTAAGAGTAACAGGTACCATTGTCCAGCCTGGACATTGCCTAAATTGCAATCTTCTGTCCAACTGGCACTATAACTACAGTCAACGACGTTTGAACTATTTGTACTGCTTATATTGTAAACACCGCAACACAAATTGTTAGTAAAATCAGCTTGACTGGCGGCCGTAAAAGGTCCCCAGCAGACAAAATCCACATCCAGTGTGCCGCCAGAGATACCATGTTGTTCAATGTGTATAGTCAAGGAGCCACTTTCGTCAATTTGAAAATAATACCATGCGGGATTAGGTGTTGTGTAACAACAATCCACTTGATTGTTTCCTGTAAATGGTGAGGAATTGGGACTGTTTGTACTGGAAGGATAGGTCACACCGTAAGGGTTCTCATCAGCACAGAATGCTGTCGCTGGTGTTTGTTGCGAACAGGGAGAACCATTGGCTGTGGATTGGGGGTTGCATTGTGCCATGCCTGCCACGCATAGTATTGTGAATATGAAACTTAGAAAAATATTTCTGCGCATAATAAGGTTAATTTAAGTGTGCAAAGATACTAAATTTTTTCAAATTATCTTTTAATAGACGTAATTATTGAAAAAATGTTGCACAGAAAATGATTTTTTTCTTTATCGATTATATTGCGTGTGAAATTATGAATTCTGAATTTTGAATTTCGAATTGCTAAACCGATCTTCTGTTCTCCACAGTACAACTGTCCAACAGAAACCAAGTATCCAACCTGCCACCAGATCGCTGGGGTAATGTACCCCTAAATAAATTCGGCTATAACTCAACAACAGTACCCATAACGCCATGCCTGTGATAATCCATTTCCGTTTATCGCTTAAATAGAAAATGACAAACAGTGCCATTGCCATGGCATTGGCTGCATGAGAAGAGGGAAAACCGTAAGGACCGCCTTTGTAAAGTGTGCCGTCGGGCTTGGTCACCAAATGCACCTGCTCGCACAGTCCCGGCTCATGGCTGGGCCGTGGTCGCTGTACGCTGTGTTTGATGAGATTGCAACTTTGGTCGGTAAGGAAGATGCAGAGTATCAGTGCAATAAAAATAGGAATGGATTTCTTTCTCCATTTCCGTATGAGGAAAAAAGCCAGTAGTGCATAAAAAGGAAGCCAGATAAAACGGTTGGAGACCCAGTAGAAGAACACATCCGCCCATGAACTATGCAATCCGTTGAGAAACAGAAAGATATTTTGGTCGGGGGTCAAGAGGTATTCTAACATGTTTTATTATTTTTGTAGAGAGGAGGCCCCCCCCATCTCTACGGCAATTCCTTTATTAAAAATCAGGGTATAACAAATATTGTTGTCGTATTTCCTTGAATTGCTGTAATTTGGGTTGCCACGAAGCCCTGATTTCCTGTTCACTCTTGCCAGCTATGATATCTTTTCGTAGTTGGCGGGTTCCGGCTAACTTGTCAAAGAATAGGTTGGCATTGAAGAATTTGGCTTTGTCTGGAAAGTGCCTGTAGGCATTAAGTATATAGCTGATATTGAAACTGTTATTTTTGTCCAAATGTTCGGTCGCGATGTCAGTCAGGTTATATCCCCTGCATTGCAAGCCTTTCTGTGGCGGGTTTTCAGAAACCCCTTTTATCGGCATGGGGGTGAAAAAATAATCCCCGATAGTCAGCTGAGGGTGTCCAAAGACTTGAAAAGGAGTTTTTGTGCCTCGACCGATACTAATAGGTGTACCTTCGAATAGACAGAGGGAAGGGTAGAGGTATATGGCTTCGGCAGTCTGCAGATTTGGAGAGGGGGCAATGGGTAGCTCATAGCGCATGTTGTGGTCGTAATTATCCATGGGTACAACTTGTAAGCGGCATTGTACCCCATTAGCTAACCATTGCTCGCCATTGATCATGCGGCCGTATTCACCGATGGTCATGCCGTGCACCACGGGTATCGGGTGCATGCCCACAAAAGAGCGCAGGTTGGTGTCCAACACAGGTCCGTCAATAAAATAGCCGTTGGGATTGGGGCGGTCGAGAATCATGACTTCAACATCATGTTCGGCAGCAGCCTCCATCACATAGTGCAGGGTGGAAATATAGGTGTAAAAACGGCAGCCCACATCTTGTATGTCGAAGATAATCAGTTCAATATCGCTTTGGCTAAGATCCGGTTTTTTGTTTTTGCCGTACAGGGAGACGATGGGAATGCCAGTTTTCTCATCGACAGAGGAATTGATATGGGCACCGGCTTCTGCATTGCCTCGGAATCCGTGTTCGGGACAGAAAATAGTCACCACGTTGAAGCCTGAATTCACCAGCGTGTCCACCAAATGGCTGTTGCCCACTCTTGAGGTTTGGTTGCCGCAGACCGCTATTTTCTTGCCTTCTAACTGGTCGAAATACAGTTCCGTACGCTCCGCCCCCATGATGATTTGGGCAGAAGCCGCGAAGACGCCAGCGAGGAGGAATAATATGGTGAGGAGGGCTTTTTTCATGAAGGTTAGAAGATTAGAAGGATTGAAGGATTACGGAATTACAGGATTATGGGATTTTCTATCATTCTGTAATCCCGTAATCCTGTAATCAATCAGTTGATGTCTTGTTTTATTTTTTTATTTCTTGTCAAGAGTTTGATTCCCCACAGCAGCAGTGTCCAGAGCAGGCAGATGGAAGCCAGTACCACTGCGATGCGGGCTAAGTAGTCGCCATGGCGGGTGTAGAATGTGAGGTAGTCGTTGGGGTACACATTTTGCTTGATGGCCAAACGGGTGTTGTATTTGGTAGCCTGGTGTACGTCGCCACTTTCGTCAATGAAGGCGGAAATGCCAGGGTTGGAGGACCTTAACACGGTACGGCGGCTCTCTATGGCACGAAGGCGTGAGAAGAGAAAATGCTGCTTGTAGCCCGGGGTGTCGCCCCACCAGGCATCATTAGTGATGACTGCCATCAGCTGGGCACCGTCTTTGACAAAGTCAGAAAACACCTCTCCGTATGCTGATTCATAGCAAATAACCGTACCCACCTTGACTGTACCGTCGTTGATGGTGGTCAGGAAGGCATGTTGAGCTGTATCGGGACTTAACGAGGTGCGGGGGCCGCCTAAGTTGATGACCAAATCTTCCAAGAACCAGAACAGCTTCGGGAATGGCATTTTTTCCACGCCAGGTACCAAACGGCTTTTGTGATATAAGTCGGTGACACCGTATTTATTGTAGCAGGTGGCGGAATTATGCACAGACTGGTACAGACCATCCTCACGTTTCAGATAGACGATGTTGGGCTCTTCTGTAAAAGTTTCAAAGGTAGAAAGACCTAAGATGAAATTTAGTTTTGGACGATGGGCAATAACCGAGTCCAGCACGGTGAAACCATAGTACAGATAGCTTTCGGTGGGATAGGTTCTGTCTAACAGCGCATTAGCGGAAATGGTGTGCGAAATAGAGGACTCAGCTGTCACAATCAGCTGCGTGTTGTCGGTTATCAACGGTCCGGCTACGTCAAGAATACGTAAGGTATGTTCGATGTTAGACATGCGGAATTGCTCTTCGTAAGCTTCTGTATTGTGCTGAACGATAATGGCTTCCACAGGATTCTCATGCTTGAGGTTGTTTTTGTAATGATGATACATCATCACAGAACTTACCACAGGAATAGCTATCCATAAAACAAAGATGGAACCAAAAACGATGGCTTTTTTCCGTTGGCTGCGGAAATAACGTATGGTATAGTATATCAAGAAGTTGGATACCAATACCCAAAGTGTTCCGCCAAAGGTGCCGGTGAATTCATACCATTGCACATATTGGGTGCAGCTATCAAACACATTACCAAGATTCAGCCAGGGCCATGTCAAGTCCCAGTTGAGGTGCAGGAATTCGAACGACATCCAAAAAGCAATAAGGGTGATGGGTTGCAACCATTCGGGAATTTCTCTGCGGCGGCAGAAATGCCATGCGGCAAACACCAAAGCCATGAAGCTGCTGTTGAGGATGAAAGTGACGATGGCGCCGGGACCAGTGCTGTTAAAAATCCACCAGGTGGTTCCTACATTCCATATCAAAAAAGCAATGACAGCATAGCAAAAGGCCAGTCCGGAAGAATGCTTGTGTTCTTCACTAATCAGTATGTCGCTGATAACCAGCAGGGGAACGAAAGCGAAAAAAATCAGAAACGGAAGTCCGTTGGGATTCCAGGACAGCCATAGTAGGAGTCCGGAAATGAGTGCGAGCAGTATTTTTCTTCCTTTCATCTTTTATTGGTGTTTTTCTTGATAAGCTTTAATACCAGATCTCAAAAAGTCCATATATTTATCGACATTTTTCTCGTAGTAGGTAGGACCTGCCAGCACAGAACCATCATGGTCAACTATAAAGTAGCAGGGTTGTGAATTTTCTTTGTATATGGTATTTTGAATGAACATGTTCTTTCCTCCCAAAGTCGTGATGGGGTCACCATCTTCATCTTTGATTTGTTGGTCTTCAGGAAGTTTAATGTTCTTGTCATCCACATACAGGGCAACCACCACAAATTCGTCGGCGAACATTTTTCGCACTTGCGGGTCAATCCATACGGCGTTTTCCACATTACGGCAGTTCACACAGCCGTGGCCGGTGAAGTCAATGAAGACAGGCTTGTTCATTTGTTTGGCCACACGCAGGGCTTGGTCGTAATCGAAATAACCCTGAATGCCGTGGGGAAGATCCAGCTTGTCGGCATACAATACAGTTTCATCCAGTTGAAGGGTATTGTTGGCATTGACACTAGACTCTTGGCGAACAATCTGATTGATGTCAAAATCCTGTGTAGTCATCGGAGGCAACCAGCCGGAGATGATTTTGAGAGGAGCACCGAACATGCCAGGAATCATATAGACGACAAAGGCGAAAGTGGCAATGGCCAGCATGAAACGGAAAGGACTTTTCTGCACGGGCATATCGTCATCCAAGGGGAATTTGATTTTGCCGAGGAGGTAAATACCCATGAGGGAGAAGAGTACAATCCACAGGGCCAGATAGACTTCACGGTCGAGGATACCCCAATGATAGGTCTGGTCGGGCACGTTGATGAATTTGAGAGCGAAGGCCAATTCAATGAAAGCTAAAACCACTTTCAGCGTGTTCATCCAACCACCAGATTTCGGCATTTTCTTCAACAGGCCAGGGAAAAAGGCAAAGAGAGTGAAGGGGATGGCGATGCCCAAGGAGAAGCCTAACATGCCAATGATGGGTTTCAGGAGAGAACCTCCGACAGAGTTGAGGGCAACGGCACCTGCGATAGGTAGGGTACAGGAGAAGGATACCAACACCAGGGTTAGAGCCATGAAAAAGATACCAATGATACCACCAGTGTTCTCCATTTTGGCAGATTTGTTCACCCAGCTGCTGGGTAGGGTGATCTCAAAATAGCCAAAGAAGGAAAGTGCAAAAATGATAAAGATGATAGCAAACAAGATGTTGGGAATCCAGTGTGTACTGAGAATATTGGCAAAATCAGGTCCGAAAATCAGGGATAGAATAATACCAAAAATTACATAAATCACTACAATAGACAGGCCGTATATGAGGGCATGCAGTTTGGCCTTGCTGCCGGATTTCATGAAGTAGGATACGGTCATGGGAATCATCGGGAAGACGCAAGGCATAAGCAAACCAACCAATCCACCGAGGAAGGCCACTACAAAGAAGGACCATAATGACTCCTCTTGTTCACTATCGTTGGAGTTTGTAGCAGCTTGAACAGTAGGACTTTCTGTGATTTCTTCCGTAATGTTTTCCTCGACGACTGCTTTAGCCACTGCATGGTCGAAGTCTTGGATGTCGAAGCTAAATTTCTTGTCGAGGGCCACGCAGCGTCCGTCAATGCATGCTTGTCCTGAAATTCTGCCTTTAATGGCGAAAGGCTCATTCTGTAGAACCTTCACTTTCTGTTTGAAAGTGACACTGTTGACAAAAAATTTGGAGGTGTCGTTGAACATCGGGTCATAATGCACAATGGGGTTGGGTTCAGTGACCTTGCCCATACGGCTGTAGTTGTTGGCTGGTGTAAAACTGAACTCAATGGGCATCTCCATGCCGTTGTTATGGCTTTGTGAGTACAGGTGCCAATTCTCTTGGATGGCAGCTTGGAACTGTAATTCGGCAACAGAGTCGTTGACTTTCACCGTCTTGAAGTTCCAGGTGACAGGGGTCTCTTGGGCGAAAAGGTTGCTAATCAGCAAGAAAATAGCGGATAGTACAACAATAAGTTTCTTCATGAGAATGATCTTTTTTATTTTAAATTAAACTACAAAAATACAAAAAATTTTCATCGATTCAGATTTATAGGTGTTTTTGCTAAAAATTTGTTTTTGCAAATCAAAAATAAATTGTATTTTTGTTACAGAAAAATAGTGGCTAAATATTATTGTAAATGTCTGAAAATCAAGATAAAAAAGAAAGAAAGTGGTTGTTCTTCGCGATAGGATTGATTGCGGGATTTGCCATCAGTGTGGTTTCTTTTGTGATTTTTTCCATGATTCAGAATAATACAAAATCCATTACAAAGACTTTTGAGCATATTTACAAGCCTGAAAACACAAAGGATACCATAGTGAAATATGTGAATGTGGTACGCAAAGAGTCGGCGGAAGTTTCGAAAGATGTCCAGGTTGAAATGTCCGATTCACTGTTGCTTGCAAATAATGAGGAAAGTTTTGATGAGGTGGAATTTAGCTATTCGGGCGAGTCGGAACCAATCAATGAGGATGTGGTTGTGGTGGACAAAATGCTTTCCCGGAAAAATGTCAGGGTGCAGTGTAAAGATGCTGATTTCAAAGATAGTGCACCCATAGAAGGTACGATTGATTTTATTGATGTTCAGCAATGGAGCACTCCCATTAAGAACCGAATAACTTACTACCTTTCAGGAAATATATTGCGTGTCAAGGGTATATCTGCTGAAAAAGTGGAGGTCGTATATTATGACCAGCAATATTATCTGTGTTACGGCGGAAATTATTACCGTTTGAGAAGTAATGACGATTTTGAAAAGTTAGGCTCACCGGTAGCGTTAGCGGTGCAGAAATAATTGTTTACTTTTCTTTTTTGAAATTTATCATAGTTCGAATGAGGGCATCCCATAGGTTGCTGACAGCTTTGTGGTTTGGCTCGATATTGCGGGCAAAACTCATGTTCAGGTTAGCAAGTTTGTAACGTTTGATGCCTTTGTCGGTTCTATTTGGCTTATTCCACTTTTTCCTTGCTCAATACTTTGCTTTCCACCGCAGGGTCAAAGCTGATTTGCACCTTGGCTTTTTCACGCTTGTCGGGATGGTAGCCCTCTGTGCCAGGAACCGAGGTGAATAATTGGCACCAGCGAAATACATCGTCAAATATAAAGACGCCGACACCTATCGTGTTATATCCTTTCTTTAGTATGTTTCCCCTATGGTCTGGAGAGTTCATCCAACCATTCACCACTTCTTGAGGGGTGGTTTGTGCGAATGCGATATTTTCGCCTTGCGTAGACTCCTCGTATTTGCCAGGCAAGATGGTGAACGGCCTTTGATTGTTCGGACGCGTATGGGTTGTCATATAAACCGGGTATTCTTTTTTCTGTTCGCGGAAATTTGTTCTTTGTATTTCATAGCTTCTATAAGCTGCCATTTCCGCCGATCTGATCATGGCGCACTCGGTTAGTACAGAATCCATTACCAAAGGGGGAAGTCTTAGACTGTCACGGATGTGATTCACCAAACGAACCACTTCTGTGGCAAAGTCATAGTAGAAATTGCCGCTGATTTCTGTTTTTTGCGTGAATTCGTATGTGCTGATTTCTTCTTTCGTCAGAAATGCGGTCTTCTTTCCGCTGACAGTACTCACTTGTGTTTTTATTTTCCATTTACCGGATGGAATCACAGTATTGGCATTGGTATGCTTGGAAAATATCAGGACAGCATAAGTGTTGTCGTCGCGATAGAATACAGCTGCTCCTACGGAAGTCCATGGTTCAAATACCAATTGGTCATCGTCTATAAAATCACGATATACGGATGTCCAATTGGGGTTGTTTTGTTACTATCTTTGAAATACCCTCAATTCGTGTCGGGTGCAACCTTTAATTGGTAATTTATCCTGTTTAGGGTTCGGACTGTTGAAGTGTCCCTTGTTGTTCAATGGTTACATTTGAATTATCAGGAGCGGGCTTTTTACCTTCCAGAATGCCGATTGCGATGATCATGATAAAAAAGGATGAAAGATAAAACTTCAATACATCTTTTCTATTGGGCAAGCCGATGCTCGAGGGACGAATAAAACCAATAATAGCCATGAACAATACCGCCAGAAATACCATAACCATTATAAATTCTAAAGTGTCGAAATGGTTGTATACGAAGCTTCCTCTGACAATGATTGACAGCAATAGGGAAGAAAAGGCAATTGTGAGGACAATGATGGCCAGATGCTTTCCTGTAAAATTGATTTTCTTTAGCTCACCCTCCTTTTTTATGGTGTTTTTTTGATTGATATCTAATGGTTTAGTAGACGGTATTTCTGCTTCTTCGCTTGGTTTTCTGCTTTTCCCAATCTTGAGGAAAATGTCGTCCACCAATGTCGTGTCGATGGGATGCTCTTCTATTCGTCTCCAATTGATGGCTGAGAATGTGAATTCCAGTTCATCAGGCATTTTGCTGCCGTCGATAATATAAGGGATGATGTTTTGTTTTTGTTTTTTGTTGAAGGCGTATACAATCTCGCTCTGTGTGAATCTCGACTCATAGGAGTTCTTGCTGGCCAGAAAAAGGAATATATGGGACTCCCTGATGGCCTTGGCTATGACAGCGGGGAATTCCATGCCCCCGCTAATTCCTTCTCTGTCGATGAAATAAGTGATTCCTGCGTTGTCAAATGCGGCGGTAATTTTATCTGCAATTGAGGCATCTTTGCGTGAATAGCTGATAAACACATCGTATTTGGGTTTTTCCATATCACAAGAGAATTGGTCTGAAAGATTTCAGGTGCAAAGATACAAAAACTATTCGGAATTATCCCTTTAGTTTCAACTAATGTGCGTAATATCCGTACTTTATGTCACTGCTGAACAATCCCTCTTTGAAAGCCATTCATCCGTGTCGGGCGCAACTGCTTTCAGTTAATAGTTTACAGTTAACAATTAACAGTTATTACGTTGTTTTCAATTTTCAACCTTGATCTTTTAACTGTCAACTATCAATTATCAATTATTAATTGTTAACTGTCAATTGTCAACTGTCAATTCTCAATTCCATTCTCTTTCAGGTACTCTTCGGCATAGCGGAGAAATTTGCGCTCCAGCTCGTAGTTCTTGCGTTCGCGAGCGGCGCGGGCAATGGCGATGTAGGAATCGTAAACGCCTTGCTTTGAACGCAAAATACCGTGGTAATAGTCGTCGTTGCAATAGGAGGAGGGAATCTCGTGACAGAAGGTTTCCAGCAGTTGGAACAGGTCGATGGCGTAGGCCCCTTTGTCGGCTTTGACCAGCGAGTCGCCCAAGTTGTAAACTTCATAGTAATAGGTTGAAGATAACTGGTATATCTCGTTTTCCTGCTGTTCGCTCAGCTCGTTATGGTTGAATAAATCTTTGAACAGTGTAAGACATTCTTCATAGTCTTTCTCTTCAAATTTCAGCTTAACCTTTAGCAGTAGGGCATCTACATTGTGTTTGTTGTATTGCAATGCACGGTTGAGATAGTATTCTGTCTTGTCGTTATCTGCAAAAATATATTCTATTTTGGCTTTCTGGTAAAAAAGCTCATCTACTTTTTTGACTTGTTCGTCAAAGATTTCGTTAAGAGAATCGGCCTTGGTTAATAAATCCTGTGCTTTTGTTTGCAGTGCTTTTTTATTCTGGCAATAAAAAAGTAGGTCGTTGCCGTTGTTTTTGATGTCTTTGAGTTCCTTCAGGCAATCTTGTAAGAAAAGGTAATGCAAAGTGATGACTTCAGGATCCTGACTGTTGAGTTGGGCTAAACGTTGCTCAATATGCTTGAGTTGTTCTGCGGTAGCTGTACATGCGTCGGACAACTGCGCAAAAGCGTTGCATAGTAGCATATAGCTAAACCAAAAGCACAAAAAAATTTTTTTCAAGTCTGGAAAAATTATTCTTCTGCAAGAAATTCGTCAATGACCATTTTTAAATCCTTTTTGGAAAGAGCCCCTCTGATTGCCCCTGGTTGAGTGTTTCTTTTGAAGAAAAGTAAGGTGGGGATGCTGTTGATACCTAATGCGGTAGCGGTATTGGTGGCTTTGTCGGTGTTGATTTTGTATATAATCAGTTTGCCTTTGTATTCTTTGGCGAGTTCGACCAGAATGGGGTGCAGGGCACTGCACGGACGGCACCAGTCAGCGTAAAAATCCACTATGCAGGGTGTCATGCCCTTGTATTGTAAACCTTTTTCATTGTCAATGTCGGTGATTCTGGCGACAAAACTCTCGTCATCCAACATGATGATGTTACCCGATAAGTCTTCCTCATAGACTTCCTGTTTTACAGCAGGGGTTTTGTTGAAGTTTGGGTTGTCCATAGCCATGGAAACCACCTCTTCGGTTTCCACTTTCAGGTCTTCGTCTTTTTCTGATTGTGCGTTGACACAGGAAATCAGCAAAAAGCATAGACCGATCAATAAAAAGGGGAATTTATTCATTTTCATTGGGGTTAATGGTGTCAATGTGTTTTTGAACTTCGGCTTTGAAGCGTCTGCCTCTTTCTTCAAAGTTTTTGAATTGGTCGTAGCTGGAAGCGGCGGGAGAGAGCAGGCAGATTTTACCTTCTGTGGTATTATGAATGCAGTAATCCACAATCTTGGTGAAGTCGTCTTCCATAATAAATGCCTCTGGAAGAGGATATTTTGCTTCCCATTCGCTTTTGATACGTTGTCCGGCAGGCCCGGTGAAAACGATATGGGCAATAGGATTTTCGTGCAGATAGTCAATTAGAATGTCGTAGCTGATGCCGCGGTCGAAGCCGCCAATAATGAGGGTATCGACTTTGCGAAGCGCCTTGACTGCCGCAATAGCCGCTTCGGGGATGGTGGAGATACTGTCGTTGTAGAATTTAACACCATTGCAGGTACCCACCAATTCAATGCGGTGCTCCAAACCCTTGAAAGTGGCGAGATTTTTTAAAATATCCTCATCACTGATGCCGAATTGCTTGACAGCCAGAATGGCCGCCATGATATTGTTGTAGTTGTGTCGGCCGGGAAGATGGTCGTAGCGGTAGAGGTCATATTCGCTCAACACCTGACCTTTGTCCACATACATCACCGTGTCATCAATGCAATAGCAGCCTGTGTCGATGGCATGTTGACTGCTGAACTTGAACATCTTGCGTTGATAGTTGTGGCTCTTGATGAGGTTAGGGATGTGTTCATCTTCAACATTATATATCAAAATATCTGATTCCTCCTGGTACTTGGTGATATTCATCTTGGCCAGTTGGTAATTGCTGAGTGAGGCAAAATGGTCGAGGTGTTCCTGATAGATATTAAGCAAGAGTGCGATATGAGGCGAAATGGTGGTGTATTCCAGCTGGTGGGCTGACAGCTCGGCCACGATAACGGAGTTGTCGTCCAACTGGTCCACAATGTCGAAAAAGGGTATACCAATATTGCCAGCCAAAAAGGTGTTTCCACGGCTGTTGGACAAAATGTGGTAAATCAGTGAGGAAGTAGTACTTTTGCCTTTGGTGCCGGTAACCCCGATTACCTGATGATTGTATCCGTATAGGAACAACTCGGTTTGTGAGGTAATCCTGTGTGGCTGAATGAAATAGTTGATGGTATTCAGATTGACGCCAGGGGTCTTCAATATCAGATCATAATCATTCAAATTACGGTCATAATCTTTGCCGATGACAAACTTCAGATGCTTATCGTCTTTATAGTCATCAATTTTAAGGTTTTCGCTCCTGTCGGCCGCCACAATATCCATGTCGGGAAAGTGTTTTCTGAGGAAGCGGTAGGAAGAGACACCTTCTCTGCCGAAGCCGAGAATGATGATTTTCTTGTCTCGAATCTGATTTAAAATGAGTTCTACCATAGTTGCTAGAATAAACGTGCAAAGATAGTAAATATTGTTGATATGTTGGATGTTTAATCGTTTAATTGTTGAATTGTTGAATCGTTAAGACGTTAAGACATGCACAGCGTGCATTTGTGAAGACGGAATCTATTTCTCCATTTTTATACCTTAACGAACGAGCAAAGCGAGTGTCTTCACGAAATTAATTGGCACATTAGCACATTAATTAATTAGCACATTAAAAAATTATGTATTTTTGCAGTTTATTTAAAAAAACTATTGTATGAATGTGATTTTGATAACTTTAGTGTACATTTTGGCACCAGTGATTATCATCCTGTTATACAACAGATTCGAGATGGTAAAGAAGGTAGGGACGGTGATTATGGCGTATGCGGTGGGTATCATTTTGGCGTTGTGTGGCCTGATTCCGACGGGTGAGGCCGCTGGGGCCGAGCAGATGAAAAGCATTAGTGATATGCTGATGAATATCACGGTTCCGTTGGCCATTCCGCTGATGCTGTTCAACTCGGATTTCAAATTGTGGGTAAAGTCTCTTCCCAAGACCTTTATTGTGCTGATGGGCGGTTTGGTGGCTATTGTGACCTCGGTGATTTTGGGCTATTTCGTATTCCGCAACGCTGGTATCAAGGAATTTGGCGATGTGGCAGCCATGATGACGGGCATTTATACGGGCGGTACTATGAATTTTTCCGCGCTGGGTCTCGCCTTGCATGTCGATGAAACCATCATGTCCATTGCCTTGACTTTCGAAATGATTGTGACTTTCCCGCTGATTATGTTTTTTGTGGCTGGAGGTTATAAATTGTTCCGTAAATTACTGCCATATAAAGAGAAAGAAAATTTACAAAGTGATGATTCTGAATATGCTGATGTAAAAGATGATAGTTTTGAGGAATATAAGGGCATGTTCTCAAAAGGTGTTTTTGGCAAGATGTTGTTGGGCTTGCTCCTTTCTGTACTGATGTTGGCTGTGGGAGCTGGTCTTTCCCTGCTGATTACTGGCAAACTCAATGAGCTGGTGATTATTCTCACGATTACCACTTTGGCTATCGCCGCTTCTTTTGTTCCTTGGATACGTAATCTGCCCAAAACTTTCGAGTTAGGTATGTTTTTTATCCTGATTTTCAGTGTGGTGGTGGCTTCCAAATTCGATATTTACAGCATTGATTCCTCAGCGCTGGCGGTGATGGGCTTTATCGCTTTCATCATGCTGGTGGCCTTGGTTATACATTTGATTATTTGCCGTTTTTTCAAGGTGGAAGGCGATTTGTTTGTGGTGGGCCAGGTGGGCTTGTTGTGCTCTCCACCCTTTATTCCGCCAGTGGTAGGTGCCATGGGTAACCGTAAGGTGCTGATTAGCGGTATTGTGATAGGTTTGGTGGGCTATGCTGTGGGAACTTATCTCGGCCTGTTGTTGTCATTATTATTCACCGTTATTTGATATTGAAACTAAGAATTGAGAACTAAGAACTAAGAACTAAGAACAATTAAACAATTAAACAATTCAACATTCTAAACTCTTAATTCTTAACTCTTAGTTCTTAACTAAAACCCAATTTGACATGAAGAACATCAAAATCATATCTCTGCTGGTGCTGATAGCAATTGTTTTGCCGGCGTGCACGAAAACCAAGGTGGAGTATTTTGAAGACGGAAGCGTAAAGTCTTCAATACCATATCGTTTTGGCAAAGAACACGGGTTGTGCAAATACTATTTCATCAACCAACCCCATCCTTTGAAGATAGAGATGGAGATGAGGAATGGCAAACGTCATGGTGACTTTGTCAAGTATTATATCAACGGCCGATTGGATACTCGTTGTACCTATCAGGATGATGTATTGGAAGGCACGGAGGAGTGTTATCATATCAAAGGGTATAAAACTTCTGTGACCCATTATCTGCATGGAAAAAAACATGGACTTTATACACTGTATTATCCTAATGGTGAGATCGTTGAACAAGGAAGTTTTTATGAGGACCTCTTTGATGGCGATTGGAGTTATTATGATGAACGTGGTGTTTTGATTGGCGAAGGAAAATTTGACAAGGGTAATGGTGTGCAGAAGGGTTATAATCTCCAAGGAAATTTGATTAGAGTGGTTCATTATCAAAACAATCAAAAGAACGGAGAGGATATAGAGCTGAATAATGAGGGTGATACAGTGAAAATAACTGTGTATGAGAATGATAGAATTGTCAGTGTAAATGGAGAAATGTTGGCTAATGAATAGAAGACGGCTTGTTTTTCGGGTGTTTTTTGTGTGTTTGTGTCTACTGATGACGCATGAGTTGTGTCATGCCCAGTCGAACCGGAAAATCAATACCCGTGCCGACCTCCTGGAATACGATGAAAACTATCTGCCGGGGGCACAACGTCTTTTAGGTCATGTGGTCTTTCAGCATGATAATACCACCGGATACTGCGACAGTGCTTATTTCTATGAGAATGAAAACTACCTGATTGCTTTTGGCAAGCCTGTGCGGATTTTGATTGGCGATTCGGTACGCTTATATGGCAAAAAGGCCTATTACAGTGGCGATGAGAAGACCGCTTCTATCGCCCGGAATGTGGAGATGGTGCATGGTACGTCGCATCTTTATTCGGATAGTTTGATTTATGATTTAAGCGCTGATGTAGGCTATTATCTTACGGGTGGTACCATGATTAATGTGGAAGATACCTTGAGCAGTGAGGTGGGACATTATTACACCAGAACTGATGAGGTATGGTTGAGAGATAGTGTGCTCTTGCTGAGTGCTTCGTACATGATGGACTGTGACACTTTGTTGTATAATACTACCCAGGAAACCGTGTATTTTGTCTCGCGTACCCACATGGTTTCGGATGAGAATACAATTTATACCTCTTCTGGCTGGTATGAGACCAAATCGGATTTGGCTACGCTTGTCGGTGATGTGGAATTATACAATTCCTCGCAGACGCTGGTGGCGGATAGTGTATATTATGACCGAAATCTGCGTTATGGTATTGGCTGGAACAATGTGGTGATTTCGGATACGGCCAAAGGGTATGTTTTGAAAGGAAACTATGTGGAACACCATGAGTTGGGTGGGTATTCCACCGCTACTGACAGCAATCAGTTGATTTTGATTGACGAAAGTAAAGACTCGTTGTATCTGCATTGCGATACATTACGGATTTTGTTCGACAGCTTGCAGGATCCGCAAAATATTTCGGCCTATAACAGGGTGAAATTTTATCGTCATGACATGCAGGGCGCTTGCGATTCGTTGGCGTACAATGTCAAGGATTCGACAATCCTGATGTTTCATAATCCGGTGATGTGGTCGGGTGATAATCAGTTGACAGCGGATACCATTACATTTTATTTGAAAGATTCTGTGAATGTGATAGTTTCGCTGGTTAAATCTGGATTTATTGTATCATCAGTATTTGATGAAACAGAGTTTAATCAGATTAAAGGAGCTAGGATAGAAGGACATATTCAGCATAAGCAACTGCAAACGGTGTATGTATACAACAATGCTGAATGCGTGTATTTCATTACAGATGAGGACACTGCGTTGTTGGGTGTGAATGTGTCGGCCACCAGTGAGATGAAAATTATCCTTTCGGAGAACGAAATTGATGGTATTGTTTTTTACAATGATCCTGACGGAAAGATATATTCAGATAAGGAATTGCCTGCGAAAGATCGTCAGCTTAAGGATTTCCGTTGGTTGCAATTCTACCGTCCGGAGACTGTTGAAGAGTTGTATGTGAGACCTATTCCGCGAATCAAGGGCGAGGAGCAATCAACTCTGCCACCTTCAGATACCAATCCGTAAATACCAACGAGGAATTTCCGTTGCGTTCGATGTGGTATAAGGTTTTATTGCACTCGTCAAAAATCTGTGACACATTTTTCAAGTTGAAAGCCTTGGCATATTGCGATATGATAGCATTTTCTGTGCTACTGGCTTTGCTGACAGCATCTTGATGACTGTTTTTCATCAGCATGGAACGAAGTATGCGGATGAATGCGGAGAGGAAATTTTTCTGGTATTCGCGTCCGCGTGAAATGATGGCATCTATGCAGTCGCGCACTTCTAAGTAGTTGACAGCCTCTTTGTTAGGGACGGGCTGTGAAAGGGCGAGCATACTGCCGAGTATCAGTTGAATCTGATTCAAGGTCTCCTTGTATTCACTGTTGTCGTTCATCAGCTCAAGGGCACTGTTGTAGTTGCCATCAGCCATGACAGCTATGTCTGATGCCTCCTCTTCACTGATATTGAAATCTTTCACCAGTTGTTGCTGGATAACTTCCGTTTTCAGCTTGGGTATTTTGACTAATTGTGTTCGTGACAGAATGGTGGTGAGCATTTTGTCGGTGTTCTCGGTGATGAGGATGAAAAGTGTCTTGTTTTCAGGCTCTTCCAGTGTTTTCAGCAGTTTGGGTGCCGCATCCCGATACAGGCGGTCGGCTGACCATAAAATATATATTTTGTAGCCTCCTTCATACGATTTGATGCTGTTCTGATTGACAATATAAGAGCAGTCACGGGTGTTGATAAACGCCTGCTTGTTCTCCCCTCCCAATTCCATCAGCCAGTCGTTGATGTCGATATGGTAGTTGTGGTCGAAGACAAATTGACGGAATTTGGCGGCAAATTGGGTGAAAACCGGGTCTTTCTTAACTTCGGTGGTGGTGCAGTTCGGGAAGATGATGTGGACGTCGGGGTGCGACAGCTTGGCAAACTTGGCGCACGAGGGACATACTCCACAGGAGTCGTCCTCTCCGGGATGCTCACAGCAGATATATTGGGCGTAGGCCATGGCCAAGGCAAAGGCATGGGAACCCGCTGGTGCGAGGAACAATTGCGCATGGCTGATGCGGTTATCTTTTACCAAACTGATGAGGCGCTTTTTCAGGGACTCATCCACTAAAACATCTTTGAATAACATGTTTATAATGTGCTAATTAGTTAATGTGCTAATGTGCCAATTTTTAGGTTACAGGTTACAGGTTACAGGTTGCAGTGTTAGTAGGGGGAGTTTCGCTTCGCTCAAGGGGAGTCATGCTTTGCATGAGGGGAGTCTCGCACTTCGTGCTCGAGGGGAGTTTAAATTCCCCTTCTTTAAGAAGGGGTGGCCGAAGGCCGGGGTAGTAAAACTTTCAACTTTCAGTTTTCAGTTTTCAACTTTATTTTTACTCGTCGCAGGTCCAACATGTTAATTGGGTTTGTGCCCAGACCTTCCACGTTGATGCCAGTGAAACGCAGCACTTTGTCGTAATACAGCACCACCACAGGGGCGTCTTCCATCAGCATGGCATCGAGTTGGGTGTAGTATAGGTTGCGGAGGGAATCGTTGAGGCAGCGTTGAGATTTTTCGAAGAGCTTGTCATATTTTGGGTTAACATAGTGGGTGTAGTTGGAACCGTTGGGTTGGAGGTTTTTGGAGTAGAACAAGGACAAGTAATTTTCAGGGTCGGGGTAGTCACAAATCCAAGAGCCACGGAAGAAGGGTAGCTGGTAGTTGCGCATCATCTGCCGCTGTTGGGCAGCCTGTTGTACATCAAGCGTGATGGGAATGCCGATTTGCTCCAATTCGTGCTGGATATACTGGCTGATGTCGAGATAGTTGGCAGATACGGAAAGCGGAATGGGCGAAAGTCCTTTGCCGTTGGGATAGCCAGCCTTGGCTAATAGTTCCAACGCTTTGGCGGGATTGTAGTTATAGCCTTTCACCTTGGAGGTGTCAAAAGAGGACAAGCCCATCGGCACAAAACCGCTGGTGCCGGGATAGCCCGTGTTGTTGCGCAGGTAGCGCATCATCTTCTCGCGGTCGAAACCGTAGTTGATAGCCTGTCGCACCTCTTTTTTCAGCAAGGGATTGTCTTGGCCGTCATCTTTTAGCATGAAACCCAAGTATTCGGTGTTGAGGTAGGGGCCTGTCAACAGTTGGACACGGTCGGCATAGTCGGGATTCAACTCGCCAGTCTTGGTCAGCAAAGCATCCTTGTAGCAGGCGTCAATACCCGACATGAAATCCAGCGAGCCTTTCATAAACTCCATGAACACCGATTGCTTGTCCACGATAAACGTGATGGCGACGGCATCCAGGTAGGGTAGGCGGTTGCCTTCTTCGTCGGTCTCGAAATAGTCGGAATTTTTACGGAGCACCAATTTTACGCCTTCCTCCCAAATCTGGAATTTGAACGGGCCGGTACCTACGGGATGGGTACGGAAATCTTTGCCGTATTTCTCCACCACCTCACGGGGCACCACCGAGCAGTATTTCATGGCCAAGATGCCCAAGAACGGAGGAAAGTCTTCAGATAGAGTGATTTGAAAGGTGCTATCGTTGAGAGCTTTGAAGGCCGGTTTGCCTTCGCTGTCGCGTTTCACTTTTTGGAAAATCCAGGCTCCTGGCGAGGCCACGCTGCCATCGACGATACGGCCGAGGCTATAGACAAAGTCTTCAGCGGTGACTTTGCGCTTTTGCGGGAAGAAATCCGTTTGATGGAAATACACATCGTCGCGCAGGGTGAAGGTATAGACGGTGCCGTCGGCCGAGATGGTCCACGATTTGGCGATGCTGGGCACAATACGCATCTGCTCATCCAGGTCAACAAGGCCATTGTACAGCAGGTTGCAGGGCCAGATGATGGATTGGCCGGCAGAGAAAGCTGGGTCAAGGCTGTTGATGCCCGACGACTCATTATAGCGGAAAATCATCTTGTCGCTGTTGTCATAACCCTGTCGGCAACTGACAGTCAGCAACATAACGGCAATTAGGAATAAAATGATTTTCTTCATTTTTTTGTTTTAATATGAAAAAGCAAAAATACAGAAAATTTCAATTGTCTCATTAGCACATTGTCTCATTAGCACATTGTCTCATTAGCACATTAAAAATTTTACTATCTTTGCATTTTATTTCGTGAAGTTATGCCGACGAGAGAACAGATTATTGAAGTGCTATCCACCATTTATGACCCAGAAATTCCAGTGAATATTTGGGATTTGGGTTTTATTTATAATATTGAAATTCAAGAAGATAATATTGTCAATATCCTGATGACCCTTACCGCTCCCAACTGCCCGGTAGCTGAATCACTGCCAGTGGAGGTGAAGAAGAAGGTGTCGGAGATTGAGGGAGTGAAGGGCGTTTCCCTTCGTTTGACCTTCGATCCACCCTGGGATTTTGAGATGATGAGCGACGCCGCCAAGGTGGAGATGGGATTAGACTTCTAAAGTAGACAGTTGAAAATTCCCCTTCTTTTAGAAGGGGTGCCCGAAGGGCGGGGTAGTAAAAAGAAACAAAACAAAAAATTATATACATATGAAAGGTATCATCCTTGCCGGAGGCTCCGGCACCAGATTACACCCCATCACACTTGCCATGAGCAAGCAGTTGATGCCGATTTATGACAAACCGATGATTTATTATCCGCTGTCCACCTTGATGCAAGCGGGCATTCGGGATATTCTGATTATCTCCACTCCGCATGACCTGCCGCATTTTGAGCGTCTTTTGGGTGATGGCTCCCGCTTGGGTTGCAACTTCCAATATGTGGTGCAGCATGTACCCAACGGACTGGCCCAGGCATTTGTGTTAGGAGCTGATTTCATCGGCCAGGACAAAGCTGCCTTGGTGTTGGGTGACAATATTTTCTATGGTGGTGGTTTCGAAAGGCATTTGTCCGAAAACAATGATCCCGATGGTGGTGTCATTTTCGCCTATCATGTTTCCGACCCCGAACGCTATGGTGTTGTGGAGTTCAACGAGGACATGATTGCCGTTTCCATTGAAGAAAAGCCGAAACAGCCTAAGTCCAATTATGCGGTGCCGGGCTTGTATTTCTATGATAATACGGTCGTTGAGGTGGCCAAGAACATCAAACCCAGTGCTCGCGGTGAGTATGAAATTACCGACGTCAACAAATATTACCTGGCAGCTGGCAAGCTGAAAGTTTGCAAGATGGATCGTGGAACTGCTTGGCTTGACACAGGTACTTTCAAGTCGCTGATTGATGCCACCCAGTTTGTGCAAGTGGTGGAGGACCGTCAGGGCCTGAAAGTGGGTTGCATTGAGGAAGTGGCTTACCGTCAAGGATTTATTGATGCCGCCAAATTGGAAGAAATCGCCCAGCCGCTATTGAAGAGCGGGTACGGCAATTACCTGTTAGGGTTGATAAAATAAGGGAATTTCCATTTTATACCACCGCAAAAGGTTTTAATGTACATATTAAATCCCTAACGGGATATAATTGTGCTATGATACTATGTGTTCTATTGATGTTAAATCCCTAACGGGATATTATTCCCCCGAATTATTCTTGCTTATGTATTGTCCTACAAGAACAACGATATTACTTATCAATGCTGTCACACCGAACAGGGCGTATATGAAAAAAAATAATATTGCTTCGTCTTTGCCCCACATAAAAACATCAAACAAGGGAAGAGTTAATAACCATAAGCCTACGGCGATAAGGTGAATGATATTCACGTACTTTAGAAAGCGGACGTGCTTGACAATTTGTCCATCTTTGATGGCAAAAAGCACACGCACGCTGAGGCCAATGCTGATTGCGAATAGGAATAAAATGACTATGCCTAATACCATCTTTTGTATATTATTAATTTCGTCTCACTAGGAATATATCTTTATTACATCTGTCCCCTGTCCCCTGACCACTAAATTTGTTTCACATCATACACCGGTAACTGCAACGCCTCTGACATTTTTTCACGGAGGAGGGCGGAGTTGATGTTATAGCCAGTGGGGGAGGTGGGGTTGACACACACCGCTAACAGTTTCGCCGCATACAACACAAATAATTGCCCGCCTTTCTTCAGGAAGGCATTGACTGACTCGGGAACGGCGAAGATTTTGGTAAAATCTTTCACGATGACAATGGTCTTGCTGATATTCGGCTGCATTCTTAGATAGTCGAAGATTTTGTCGGTGACGATGCCTCCGATGTAAAAGTTGTTGCCATATTTGAACAAGCGGTCTTTGTACTTGTCCAGCAGCAGGGTGGAGGGGATTTCCAAATCGTGCCACTGGCCCTCAGAATCCTGTGCCCATAAGCCAGAGTTGACATCGGCGAGACAGTCGGTGTTGGTGGCTGTGAAGGCAGGCAAATGGATGAGACGGCAGGTGAACTGGGTCTTGCGAATCAGCTCTGGCAGGTGGGGCGACAAGGCGGCTCCAGTGCTCAGAATGAGGCTCTCAGTGATGGTGGGGGCACCAAAACTTTTGCGGGACAGTGCACCGTCCACCAAGGTAATGTCCACGCCATAGCGAGGCATCTCGGCCAGCACTTGTTTGAGGCGGCCGGTGGAGCTGGGGCCTGAAATGATGGCCTTCCCTCGTTGCAAAGCCTTGGCGGTGACTAATCTGCCTAATGAAGTGCTGAAGTTGGAAATGTCCAGAATGTCGGAGGTAGGGCGTTTTTCCTTGTAATGTTTTTCAGAAGTGATGAAAATGGTGCCTTTGGCCAGTTCAATCTCCGGCTTGGGTGTCTCGGTCACCTGGTCCACACTCTCGCCGTCGATACCGATAGAGGTGATGGCAATTTTCTTATCCGTCTGGTACAGCTCGCGCAACACATAATTGAGACTTTCCGTCTTGCCGGTGTTTTTCTCCATGCCGACAAACGAAACGCTTTTGTGTTGCAGGATTTGTTCAATGAGCTGTGACACAGTGTTTTATTTTCTGCTATATTTAAGCTTTCGGATGATAATCAGGATAATTCCCATAATCAGAATTAATGCCAAAGGAATCACAATATTCAAAACTGAATACAGATTCTTGTGGTTTCTGATTTTGACAGGGTCCAAAGATCCGATTTTGAAGTTCTTGGAGCGGATTTGCAGCAGGTCGTCATCGTCGCAGAGGTAGTTGATGCAGTTGAGCAGGAAGTCGGTGTTGTCATACATCACGCCCGTGTAGATGTCATAGCCAGTGGGGTAGGGCTGGTTGCGCTGGCGGTCGATGAAGTTGCGGATGATATCTCCGTCGGCTACAAAAATCTGGCGGGTGGGCTCACTTTTCTGCAGGAAACCGAGGGCTTTCATGGTGTCGAACTCAATGGGCAGGATGCCGTTGAAAGCTGACTCAAAGGAACCCTCCACGATAGCGGCGATAGGCAGGTATTTGAAAGCGTATTCCTGTAGATTAGGCGTTGCTAAGCCCACATTGATGGTGACAATGGCTGGGGCAGGCACGATTTTGGTACGTTCTGACGTCAACAACAAGGGCGTCTTTTTCAGCTCGTTTTCCTTACCTACAAAGTCGATGGTACCTGTAAAATCAGACTTTATTTCTTTGATATTGCGCACAATAGGATGATCGGTAAAGTTGACCACTTTGAGGCAATAGGGGAAATTCATGAACTTGTATTGCTGCTGGTCGCCAATCTGGCCCACACCAATGGGGATCTGCTGGCAGCTGAGGTCTTGGATCAGGTTGGGATTCAGACGTACACCATAGCTAAAAAACAGGTCGTTGAGGCGCAGGTTACGGGGGGTGGCGAAGAATTCGGGACGGTCCTGCAAACTGTCGGCGGAGGCGTCGGTAGCGTCGATCAGCCATAGAATCTTGCCGCCTTTCATCAGGAACTGGTCGATCACGTACTTGTCGGCATCGGGGAAGGGCTCCGTAGGCTGGGCTACAATCAATACATCGTATTTGTTGCCGCGCACAGTTAATGTTTGACTGACAGAGTCTTCAATGGCGATATTGTTTAAGGCATTCACCCTGCCGTTGATGCGCACACGGTCCACATTGTAAAAGCGTTGCAGCTGCCAAGCCATCCACGAGGTGGAATAGAAGTCCATCTCGCCGTGTCCGTCCAGAAACGCCACCTTAGGTTTGCCTTCGGTCATGAGTTTGCGGATGGAGGAAACGAGGTTGTATTCCAGTTCCTGAATAGAGTATTCCAGCCAGTCGTTGCCGCTGGGGTCGGCTACAATCAGGGTGGCGGGATACTCCTGGTTGTGATAGGCAATCATAGCTCCCGGCACGATGTAGTGGGTGGAGAAACCGCTGGCATCCTCTCGGCTGATGGGGATAGGCTTCAGCCCCTTCTGGGCAAACTCGCCGAAAATTGTGTTGACCTCTTCTGGCGTTTTGTCCTTCACAGGATCAATAAATTCAACATGGATATTTTTGGAATAGCTTCTGAATTCCTGAAGCATATCTCTTGTTTTCTCTCTAAATAACTGATAATCAGCAGGAAGATTGTCTCCTTTTAGAAAAACACGGATATAAACCTTGTCATCCAAGTTCTTCAGCATCTGAATCGTGGTGGGTGAAAGGGAGAGTCTTTTATCCTTGGTCAAATCAATTCTGAAGAAGAAAAAAGAAGAGAGAATATTGACGGCGATCAGGATGAGCAGGCTGACAATCAATCCGGTGATGGCATTCTTCTTAAAACGCTGGCTGTTGTTGTTTTTTTCTTTCATGACTATAGAAGATTTACCATTTTCTGTTTAACAATACGATTTTGGTGCCGAATAAGAAGAGGAATATGACGCTGAGGAAGTATATCAGGTCGCGGCTGTCGATAACGCCTTTGCTGATAGCGGAATAGTGTTCGGCGATACCCAGGGTTTTGATGTAATAGCCGAAATTGCCGAGGGCGGAGAAGGAATAGATGAAATCGAAGGCGAAGAACATAATGAAGCAAAGCAGGGCGGCGATGATGAAGGCCACAATCTGGTTGTTGGTGATGGAAGAAGAAAACAGTCCGATGGCGATAAAAGCTGCGCCTAAAAGAACCAGTCCGAGGTAGGAGCCCCAAGTGCTGCCCATGTCGATGTTGCCCACGGGATTACCGATGAGATACACCGTGACGACATAAACCAGTGTGGGTATCAGCGTGATAACCAGTAAGGTAAGGCAAGCTAAAAATTTGGCACCAATGATTTGGTTGTCGGTGAGTGGTTTGGTGAACAGCAGTTCGAGGGTGCCGCTTTTCTTTTCCTCAGCGAACGAGCGCATGGTGATGGCGGGCACCAAGAAAATAAAGAGGAATTCCGCCACATTGAACAAGCCCTGGATGTCGGACAAACCGGCGAAAATAACGTTGTTGATGTTGGGGAAGACCCAGAGGAAAAGCCCTGCCACAATGAGGAATACGGCGATGAAAATGTAGCCTAACACCGAGCTTAAAAAGGTCTTTATTTCTTTGAGATACAGACTGTACATTTTTATTTGAATTAACTTGCAAAGATACGGAATTTTTTAATGTGCTAATTAAACTGAGAACTGAAAGTTAAAAATGACAAAAACTACTGTGGCGATATTTTCTTGTTTAGGATAGTGATAAAAGTGCGTTATAAAGTGTTATACAATGTAAGCGATTAGTCGTGCTGAAAGCACGCAATCCTATTAACCCCGCATAAGCGTAGCTCAATGTGGGGTATACAGCAATCTGCACTACTTCAGCGTGCCGTAGGTACGCTACAGCAAGAGAATGTAGCGTACCTACGGCACGCAGACAGGACCTGTCATTGTACGCCCCACACAACAAGTTGTGCGGGGTTAATAGAATATAGTGCCTTTGGCACTCTGCCTTGTCTTTCAAATCAGAAAAACGAAAATTTTTTGTAAATATTTGATACGATGTGATTTACAAAAATTTCCCATTTTATTGCAATAGTAGTAAATGACTAACTGAGAATTTTTTTGAATTTTGGACTTTGAATTTTGAATTAAAAAAAAATTATGTATTTTTGCAAAAACTATTTCATGGATTAATCAAAAAAGAATTAAAATGAAAAAGATATTGATATTTGGAATGATAATGGTCATTTCCGTAGCGATGCTGATGACATCGTGCAAAAAAGACAAGGTAAAAAAAGATGAAGATAAAGTTCTGACCGATGCGGTGACTGACATTGATGGTAACAGTTATGATGCGGTGAAGTTAGGTGATCAGGTGTGGATGGCGGAGAACTTGCGTACCACGCGTTATGCAGATAGCACGCCAATTCCAGAGGGTGAGATGCCCAGTTCTGGATCCCCTTTCCGTTATGCTCCTCATGGCAATCCATCCAATGTGTCCACCTATGGTTATCTGTATAATTGGCAGGCTGTAATGCATGGTTCTAATAGCAGTAATAGTAATCCCAGCCATGTTCAGGGTGTATGTCCTGAAGGCTGGCATGTGCCCAGTAATGCGGAGTGGACAGCGTTGCTCGATTACATGAAAACACAGCCTGCATACGTTGCAGGTGACAATACCGAGCATTTGGCTAAGGCTCTGACTGTCAATTGGGGCTGGAACACTTCTGATGAGGCAGATGCTCCTGGCAATAATCCGAGCTCAAACAACGCCACTGGATTCTCAGCCCTTCCTGCCGGTTGTTTTCATTATTTTGGAGATTATCCCAGTTTCGGTTATAATGCCAGTTTCTGGACTGCAACGGCACATGAAACATACGAAAACACGGCGTATTACCGTAATATCAATTATGGAATGGCCAATGTACAGGAAGACAGTGGCGACACTTTTTTAGGTTTTTCAGTACGCTGTGTGAAAGACTAAGGTATTATTCTATAGTTATTTCATCAACGAAGATGTGGCTGTCGCCGCCGGCACCGAGATGCCAGTCGGGGAGCTTGCCGAAGGTCTTGGCTTTGATGCGGATGTAACGGCATTTGGCGTTTTTGCTCATTGTGAATTCCTGCACCTGTTCCTCATAGTTGTTGGCAGGGACTTGATTGACGAAAGTGCCGTAAGGCTCGAAGTTTACGTTGTCTTCGGAAACTTCCACCGTCATAGAGGTCGGGAAGATAATCCATGCGCGGGTGTCTTGCAGGAAGCCTACGCTTACTTTGTGGATGTCTTTCACTTTCAGCAGGTCGATGGTGGCCTCGAAGTCCTTGCCCTGATAGCCTTGCCAGCCGCCTAAGCGGAAGTTGGTCTGGCCTCGGATGCCGTCTAACAAGGCATTGTCACCACCTGCCGAATACATTTCGGAATATTGGGAGTGCAGTATGATTTTCTTGTCCTGGGCAAATTGGTAGAACTTGGCTTCGACAACGGGACTGTAACCTGTTGTTTCATTGTAGCTTACCGCTTTCACGGTGGTGTTTTCCGTGATGGTGACGGGACCAGTGTATTCTAATCTGGAATTTCTGGCGGGTTCGGTGCCATCGGTGGTGAAGTAGATTTTATCGGTGGTAGCGGGATAAACCAGCTTGTTGTCACTGATTTGTGCAGGCTTGAACAGGCTGATGTTGAACGTCAGTTGGTCTTTGAAAGTCTGCCTCGGAGCGTTGATGCTGGGCACGATGGTGATGGTCGGCTCCAGTCGGTTCTCGGGCTGCTTGCCTTTGCCCACGCCCCATTTGGTGTTGGGCTTCGTGCTCATGACAAAGTTGAGCTGTCCTCCGTCTTTGATGTCCTCGAAAGTGATATAGGATTTGTCGTATTTCTGGCCATTCAGCTTGGCGGACTGGATGTAGCAGGCGTTGCGGCTGCGGTTGGCGGCGGTGATGACAAACTGCTGGCCATTCTCCAAGTTGATGGTGACCTTGTCGAACATTGGACTGCCAATGATGTAGTGGTTGTCGCCGGGGCAAACAGGGTAGAAACCCATGGCACTGAGCACATACCAGGCGGACATCTGGCCGCAGTCCTCGTTACCGCACAGTCCGTCGGGTTGTGAGGTGTAAAGGCTGTGCATAATGCTGTCGGTCATGCGCTGGGTTTTCCAAGGCTTGCCGATGAAATTATACAGGTAGGCAGCATGGTGGCTGGGTTCGTTGCCATGGGCGTACTGTCCAATCAGACCTGTGACATCCACCTGCTCGCGACCAGAAGTGAGAGAACTTGTGCCGAAGAGGCTGTCCAATAAGCGTTCCGCAATAGCTGTTCCGCCCATCAAATCCACGTAGGTATTGAAATCATGGGGCACATAGGTAGAGTACTGCCAGGAGTTGGCTTCAGTGAAGTGATTGTTGATTTCTTTGGGGTTGAATGGCAGCAGAAAACCACCGTTTGCTTTGGGATGCATGAAGCCATTGGCATCCATGATGTTTTTATAGAACTGAGACCTTTTGATAAATTCCTGATAGACATCGTCTTGTCCTATGGCTTTGGCGAATTGGGCGATGCACCAGTCGTCGAAGGCATATTCCAAAGTTTTGGAAACGGATTCGTGCTCGTAATCGGAGGGAATGAAGCCGTATTTTGCATATTCTGGACGGCCCAGAAGATTCAGCTTGGCACTGGCTACCATGGCATTGAGCATCTGGAGTTTCTCATAATCAGAATAATGGTCCAAAATGCCTTTCTGATAGGCGTCGTAAATGACGGGAATGCTGTGATAGCCAATCATGCACCAGGTTTCGTAAGCCGACAGTTCCCAAACGGGCAGCATGCCGCCTTGCTCATAATGGCGCATGAAAGTATATACAAAATCGTCGGTGCGTTTGCGGTCGATGAGCGTCAGCAGCGGATGCAGGGCGCGGTAGGTGTCCCACAGGGAGAAAACGGTATAGACATTGTGCTCTTTGGCCTGATGGGTGATGCCATCCATGCCACGGTATTTTCCATCTACATCATTGAATAGATAAGGAGATGTAAAGCAATGATACAAAGCAGTATAGAAAACTTTCTTTAACTCAAGGTCATTGGTTTCTACCACGATTTTGTTGAGTTCTTCGTTCCAAATTTCGCGGGCTTGGTGATGGACTTTGTGAAAGTCGAAATCGGGAACCTCTTTCAGGTTCTTGTCGGCATCATTTAGGTTGAGGGCAGCAGCGGAAAGTGCCACTTTTACCACGACTTGCTTGGTGTTTTCAGCAAAATAGATGATAGCCTTGCAGTTAGTGCCGGTGATGGCGTTGACTGAATCCACACGCTGGTCGTTCACATAAAATTCCACCTTAGTGATGGGTTGCGAGAACAGCATGGAAAAATTCAGCTTTTGGTGTTCGTTCCAAGCTCTTGAATCACGCAGACCTATAATTTTGTTTGCCTTGGCATCGTAGCTGATGACGCTGTTCAGCACCATATCACGGTGTTTCAGGTCGAGAATAACACCTTTGGCCATATTGTCGGTGGGGTAGGTATAGCGATGCACGCCTACATGCGGGGTGCAGGTCAGCTCTGCCTTCACTTTGTATTTGTCGAGCATAACCGAGTAATAACCAGGCTCTGCAATCTCTTTGCTATGAGAAAACTTGGAGCAGTACTCGCTGTTAATGACCGAGGCTTGGCCCGTGAAAGGCATCAGCAGGATGTCGCCGTAGTCGGAGCAACCAGTGCCGCTGAGGTGGGTGTGGCTGAAACCGTAAATCACATTGTCAGAGTAGTGGTAGGCCGAACAGCCGTCCCAGCCCTCCAGTCGGGTGTCAGGACTGAGCTGAACTCCGCCAAAGGGCACAATGGCGCCAGGGTAGGTGTGCCCGTGGAAATCTGTGCCCACCAAGGGGTTAACGTATTGGCATAAATTCTCCTGAGCGGAGGCAATTGCCCCTGCAAGGAGCATTGTAATCATTAAAACTGCAAGTCTTTTCATTATCTGGGAATTTTATTGTTTAGTTCTTTCTTTTTTAATGTACGGCTTTGCCGTGATGTTTATGTCACTACCCCGGCCTTCGGCCACCCGTTGGGGGCTTCGCCCCATTTCTCCTCCTCGTTCGGCATAGCCAAAGCAAGCTTTGTCTCTGCACTTACTCCTTCGTCGAATCTAGCAGAAGGGGAATTCTTAATTGTCAATTGTCAACTATCAACTGTCAACTCTCTATTGTCTATCATCCATCGCACAACCTTTACCACCTTTTCTTGGGGGTGGTTTTCGGAGGCTTTGAAAATAAGGGCCTTAAGGTCTTTAGTTCCTGTGTTAGCTAATCTTTTTACTTCAGTGCTAATTTCTTTAAAGTCTTTGTTTTCAAGTTCTTCTTTGTGCACTTTTAGGCAGACATCGCATTTGCCGCAGGCGGGACTTTTGTGTTCGCCGAAATAGGCCAAAAGCAACTGGCTACGACAGCTGTCTTCGCATTGAACGAAGTGCAAAACCTCTTCCAAACGCTTCTTAGCCACTTCTTTGCGGCGTTTGTATATGTCGGGACTGAAGTACAGGTAATCCTCGTCTACTCTCGGGGTGAGGAAGGTGATAAGTGCCTGTTCGGTTTTGGGCGAATAGCTCCAAAGTCCCATGCGGGCCAGCTTATGGAGCAAGCTGACGGTCTCTTCCTCGCTGATGCCGGCTCTTTGAGCAATTTCAGCCTCGTCTATTTTGACATAGCGGGTGAAAAGTCCACTGTAAGAACGCAAAATCAGCTTGACAAACTCGTCGTATTCAGGATTTTTCTCTTCAAAAATTGTCAACCTTTCCCCGCCGATGCTCATGCTGAGCTGTGATGTGCTTTTGCCGTCTTCGCTAAGAAAAACCATGCCCATCTTTTCCAAAAACTTGATGGAGTTGTAAATGGCCACCATGTTCATAGCGGCGGGTTTCAGCAGTTCACCGATACGGAAGGGAAAAGTACGGCCAGCCCCGTCGCCAAGGGCAATGTTATAATGGTTGCACAATATATTATATACCTTGCGGATGTCCTCAATGGGTGGGAAGGTCAGTTCGAAGTTGCGTTTCAGCTCGCGGATGTCGGCATCGTCGTAGAGCATGATGGCCACGGACTCTTTTTCGTCGCGGCCTCCGCGTCCAGCCTCCTGGAAATAGCCTTCCAGCGTGTCGGGGATGTCAATGTGGATGACAAAACGCACGTCGGGCTTGTCTATGCCCATGCCGAAAGCGTTGGTGGACACGATAACGCGGGTCTGGTCCTGCATCCATTCATTCTGCTTGCGATCGCGGGTGGCGCTGTCGAGGCCGGCATGGTAGAAGTCTGCGGCGATACCGTTGCGTTGCAGAAATTCGGCGGTTTCTTGCGTCTTGCGGCGGTTGCGCACATACACGATGCCTGTGCCGGGGTAGCGTTGCATGATGCGCAGCATTCGATTGTTCTTATCTTCTTCTTTTACAACATAATAGGTCAGGTTGTCTCGTTTGAAACTTTTCTGAAAAACATTATATTGTGGAAAATGAAGCTTGTCTTGGATGTCTTTCACCACTTCGGGAGTGGCGGTGGCGGTCAACGCAAGCACTGGCACCTTCGGGAAAAACTGGCGTATTTCAGCGATCTCGAGGTAGGGTGGGCGGAAGTCGTAACCCCATTGAGAGATGCAGTGCGACTCGTCCACGGCAATCAGTCCGACATGCAGATGCGACAGCGTAGCCCGGAAATTGTCGGTCTTGAGGCGCTCGGGCGATACGTACAGAAACTTGAATTCCGGGTCGAAGGCGCAGTTGTTGAGCACCAGTTCAATCTCGTGTTTGCTCATGCCGGAATACAGAGCCGCGGCTTTGATATGGCGTTTCTTCAGGTTGGCCACTTGGTCCTTCATCAGGGCAATGAGTGGCGAAATGACGATGCACAGTCCGTCGAGAGCGAGGCCGGGCACTTGGAAACAGATGGACTTGCCGCCGCCGGTGGGCAGCAGGGCCAGGGTGTCGCGACCGTTCATCACTGACAGGATAATGTCCTCCTGCAGCGGCCTGAAACTGTCGTAACCCCAGTGGTCTTTCAGTATTTTATGTATCTGTTCCTGCTTGGTCATTCGCTTTTATTTATTGAATAAGCGGTTCAGTCTGGCAGTAATCATTTGGTTATAGCCGTCTTTCATTGTTTGAGGAAGAAAAGAACGTTCAATCCAGTCATGCCAAGGCTCTGTTGAGGCTTGGAATTTCTTCAGGATGTTTTGGACTACTTTTTCGTCCAAACCGCTGTTAATCATAGTGCTTGTGAAATCCTGTTGCTTTATTTTTTTCTTTTTTGCATTTAGTGTTAAGGCCAATTCTTCTGTATCCGAAGGCATCACCAGTAGTGTGTTTAGCAAGTCATAGGCGGGTGTAAGTTGATAATTGCCAGGAATGGGACTGTATAGAGAGAAGTTCTTCAGATGCATATCGCTGTTTCCTGTTATCCACGAGAAAAGCACAACTTCCCAAAATCGTGCAAGGTCAAGTTTTGGGGCCGAAGAATAGTGTAAAATCAGTTTGGCGATTTGCTCATGCGAACCTCTGTATTTATGTTCGGTTAGTTTTTCAGAAAGTTGACAGAAGTCCTCCATTGGTATTTTTTCTCCTTTTGCAGTTCTGTCTATACGACGTGTCAGATAGCATAGTTTTCCATCTGCGAAGCGTACAAGAGTATGGGGAACAACTTGAATTTTGGCTACTTCAGCCAGATGCATAGTCAGATCCTCCAACTCTGGTAGGTTCGGGTAGAGTTCCGTCTGAGGTTTGAGAATAAATCGTCCCCACAATCCAACAATGGTGAATCGTGACTCGTGTTGCAGTTTTTCAATATCCATAGACAATTTTGCCTGCACTCCCGTCACGGTAGTTTGGCTGCGTACCACCTCTTTGGCCAGTTCTTTGATTTGTGTATGACGATAGGGCAACCCTGGAACATCGTTTGTGCCAAAAAAACGCTTTGCACACTGGGGATGATAATCCACCATCCCTTCATCTAATTGCTGATAACAACACAAACACTTAGCCATATCTTACTGATTTTTGGAATTTGAAATATCCACGATGCTTACTGCCCCAATGCAGTCTTTGCAGCATGCCAGCAGCAGCGACATTCGGTCTCCCGGGTTGATTTTCCAGTTGTTTTGAGCGATGTCCAACAGCCATCCTTCGGGAACAAGTCCGTCAAAGAAGGGGAATAGAATATTGCTTGTAAAAGGTTTTGTCTGCAGAGGCAATGTCAAGCTGATGGGGGTGTTGTTTCCCGCAACATACGTTTCCGAATAGGCAAATGTATATCCGTTGACATCCTCTGTAAGGATGCCCGCTAGTTGGTCTTGGAAATATACTTCCGCTTGTTTCACAACTCACCCCTTTCCATTTTTACAGGAGCTAATTCCGCACCAAACATATTCAACACTTGGTTCACCTTATCCATCCGTAAAGTGGGTTTTCCCTGTTCTAAATCGCGGACAAAGCGCAAGCCCACGCCGGATCTTTCTGACAGATCTATCTGGTTAAGATGATACATTTTGCGTTGCTCTTTTACAAACTTCGATAATTTTGTTTCGCTCATAATTTATATTCTTTCGGGTATAAAACTATTGAAAATTATTATTTTATATCGTATCGGGTATAAAGTTGGTATTTTTAGAGCTGTTTATACCTTTTCGGGTGCAAAGATAATAAAAAATCTTATTGCCACCGACATGAAAATAACCATACTTCAATAAATAATCACCATTCATTTGCTAATTTACTCATTAACTAATTTGCTAATTGATAATTTTTGTATTTTTGCTCTTTTAAGTAAGGAATAGAAAATGAAAAAAATATTGGTGACCGGGGGTGCCGGTTTTTTGGGCTCGCATCTGTGCGAAAGACTGCTGAAAGAAGGAAATGATGTGATCTGCCTCGACAATTATTTCACGGGTAGCAAAAGGAACATAGTTCATCTGATGGGCAATCCGTATTTTGAGGTGATCCGCCATGATATAACAGACCCATTTGATATAGAGGCAGATGAGATATATAATTTGGCATGTCCCGCCTCTCCTGTGCATTACCAATATGATCCCATTAAGACCATCAATACCTCGGTGGTGGGTGCCGTGAACATGTTGGAACTGGCCAACCGCAACGGAGCTAAGATTTTGCAGGCTTCCACGAGCGAGGTCTATGGTGATCCCTTTGTGCATCCGCAACCTGAGGAGTACTGGGGTAATGTGAATCCCATCGGTATTCGCTCATGTTATGATGAGGGCAAGCGCTGTGCTGAAACCCTATTCTTTGACTATCACCGACAGAACAAGGTGAGAATCAAGGTGGTACGAATTTTCAATACCTACGGTCCCCGCATGTTGCCCGACGACGGCAGGGTAGTGTCCAATTTTATTGTGCAGGCTTTGAAAAATGAGGATATCACCATTTACGGTACCGGAGAACAAACCCGTAGCTTTTGCTATTGCGAAGACATGATTGATGGTATTATCAGGATGATGCATACTGCTGATGAGGTAACGGGTCCGATTAATCTTGGAAATCCTAAAGAATTTACCATCAAACAGTTGGCGGAATTGGTGGTAGAATTGACGGGTTCAAAATCCAAAATCATTTACCATCCGGCGGTGCAGGACGATCCGCAGCAACGCCAGCCCATCATCGACAAGGCCAAAGAAATATTGAACTGGCAACCCACTGTTGAGCTAAGGGAAGGGTTAGAGCGGACGATAGCGTATTTCAGGGGGATAATATAAGTTACTTGTAGAAATTTTTCTTGTAAGCTTCAAACTCGTCTTGTCTTAGAATAAGTCTTCTCCACACGGCTCTTAGAAATCCTGTGCCATAGCCTGTTAGCTGCACAAAAGAAGCAACGATGGATAACAAGCCGATCTTGATACTTTTCTCTTTTATGGTAGCATCAAAGAAAATAAGTAGCATGTAAATTGCAATGGGGAGTAATGCCCATGGCCAAAACAGTGACAGAATCAGCAAAAACAATAAACCTAAAGTGAAACAGGCAGGGAGTAAATGCACAAGTTTCAGTGATTTTGGATGCCGTTTGTAGAGGTTGATACGTGCGATTCCGGAATTATGAACTTGTTTGAAAAATTTACGAAAGTCTGTGCGGCGTTTATGGTAAACCCATGCATCGGGAAATAATCGACAGCTGTATCCATTGTCGAAAATTCTGATGCTCAAATCAATATCTTCTCCAAATCTCATTTTGGAAAAACCTCCCAATGCGTCGAATGCATCTTTTCTAATACCCAAATTAAAGCTTCTTGGATAGAATTTATCCAGTTTTTTCTTTCCTCCTCTAATTCCTCCGGTGGTAAAAAAGGAGGTCATCGCATAGCTGATGGCTTTCTGTACAGGGGTAAAGGATTCATGGGCACGATCCGGGCCTCCGAAGGCGTCGCAAGGGTTGTTTTGTAGTTCATCATGTACATTTTTCAGATAATCTGGCGGCAAAATACAATCAGAATCTAAAATGATCAGATACTCTCCGTTACTTTTGCCACTTCCATAATTACGTGTTTCACCAGGCCCTGAATTTTCTTTGTAATAATATTTTACGTTAAGCGTGTCTTGGTATCGTTGAACGACCTCTTCACATTTTACAGTCGAACCATCTTCTACAATAATTACTTCGAAATCTGAAAGAGACTGTTTTGAGATGCTTTCAAGCAGTTCTTCCACTTCGTTTGGACGATTGAATACGGGAACAATAATAGAAAAATAGCACATATTTGGTTGATGGGATTAATTTGCAGATTGGTTTTTTGAAAACAGGTACTTTGTGATAATTTTTAGATGTGCCCAACAGGTGGCAGGGAATCCAAAGTGTTTTTTCATACTATCATATCTCTCCAACCACGATTTTTTCCGTTGCTGTGCCGAGACACCTGCAATCATGAAACGGGAGATGTATTTGTCGATATAACAATTCTGTCTTGATTTTGTCAGGACTTTGCACACCCAATCATAATCCGCAGAGATGCGGTATTTGATGTCGTAATCTGGTGCAATGTTTTTTCTAACCAAAATGGACTGGTGACATACGACTAATCCATTGAGTAAACTCTTTTTGGTGAGGTTTTTAGGGGCTATTTTATGTCGTTCACCACGGATGTTATCTTCCTCGTCAATGATAATGGACTGACCATAAACCACATCACAGAAAGAATTGTTGTCTATAGTATCCACTACCGTTTGCATGGTTGTGTCATCATAGATTTTGTCTCCAGCATTGATAAACCATACGAAATCGCCATGTGCGAGATGCAAGCCCTTGTTCATAGCATCGTATAAACCTTTGTCGGGTTCGGAAATCCAAAGTATTTTGTTGGAAATGGTATCTTCTCTTTTTTGAGCTTCTTCCATCGATGCGAAATACTCATTCTCATATTGCTGAATGATATCCAGTGTATTGTCTTTTGAACCTCCGTCAATAATCAGGTATTCAAAATTTTTATTAGATTGATTGATAATACTTTCAATGGTTTTCTGTAAAAAATGACCGGCATTGAAGGTAATGGTGATAACACTGACTTTCGGTTTCATCTTATTTGTTTTGTTCTTGATACCACTTATATACTATTTCAATGCCTTGTTGGAGTGAAACTTTATGATGCCATCCTGTGCTATGTAATAGGCTGACATCGAGTAGTTTCCGTGGTGTTCCGTCGGGTTTGGAACTGTCATATACAATCTGTCCCTGATAACCTACGACGTTTTTTACTAAAAGCGCCAATTCATTGATACTCAGGTCTTCACCAGTGCCAATGTTGACATGGCTTTCTGCGGAATAATGGTTCATCAGATGTACAAGTGCATCGGCCAAATCATCGACAAATAGAAATTCTCGCAACACTTTGCCTGTTCCCCAAAGTATCACTTCCGGCTTGTTTTGGACTTTCGCTTCATGAAATTTCCGTATCATGGCAGGCAGCACGTGGGAACTATTCAGGTCGAAATTGTCGTTGATGCCATATAGGTTGGTGGGCATAGCGGAGATATAATCACAGCCAAATTGGCGGCGGTAGTATTTGCACATCTGCATGCCGGAAATTTTGGCCAGTGCATAGCCTTCGTTGGTGGGCTCCAAGGAGCCTGTCAGCAAATGCTCTTCTTTGATGGGTTGGGGTGCCATTTTCGGATAAATGCAAGAACTACCCAAAAACAGCAGTTTCTTAACCTGATGTTCGTAGGCGGCATGTACCACATTGGCGGAAATCATGAGGTTGTCATACATGAAATGGGCGGGGTAAGTGTTGTTGGCTAAAATTCCACCCACTTTGGCCGCTGCCAGAAATACATATTCTGGTTGTTCTTCATCAAAGAAACGGTTCACCTGTGCTTGATCTCTTAGGTCCAATTCCTGATGGGAACGTGTGATGATATTGTTGTATTCGTAGCCTTCAAGACATCTCATAATGGCTGAACCGACTAAGCCTCGGTGTCCAGCCACATATATTTTCGCATTTTTTTCCATTGTTAAACAATAGTTTAAAGGATTTTCAAGTCGTTTTGCACCATTCTTTTCACTAATTCCTTAAAAGGCGTTTTAGTGGGATTCCAACCCAACAGTTGCTGTGCTTTGGTTGGATTACCAAGCAATTGATCCACTTCGGTGGGACGATAGAATTTGGGGTCAACTTCCACCAGAATGTTGCCAGTAGCTATATCTATGCCTTTTTCGTTCTCATTTTCCCCTTCCCAACGGAGCTGGATGCCGGCTTCGGCGAAAGCCAGGGTGCAGAACTCGCGAACAGAATGCATTTCACCTGTGGCAATTACAAAATCCTCGGGCTTGTCGTGTTGCAGAATGAGCCACATGCATTCCACATAATCCTTGGCATAGCCCCAATCGCGCATGGCATTGAGATTGCCAAGATATAGTTTTTTCTGCTTGCCTTTGGCAATGCGGGCTGCCGCCATTGTGATTTTACGAGTCACAAAGGTTTCTCCGCGGCGTTCACTCTCATGATTGAAAAGAATACCGTTGGCAGCGAACATACCATAAGCCTCGCGATAATTTTTAGTGATCCAGAAACCATACATTTTGGCTACACCATAGGGTGAACGCGGATAAAAGGGAGTGGTTTCGGATTGCGGAACTTCTTGTACTTTTCCATACAATTCGGAAGTGGATGCCTGATATATTTTGGTTTTCTTTTCCATGCCCAGCATGCGAACTGCTTCCAAAATGCGCAAGGTTCCGATGGCATCTGTATCAGCGGTATATTCAGGCACATCAAAAGAAACTTTGACATGTGATTGTGCCGCAAGGTTGTAAATTTCGTCAGGTTGTATAGATTGGATAATGCGAATCAGGGAAGACGAATCTGTCATGTCGCCATAATGCAGATTGATTTGGCGTTTTTGTTTCATGTCTTCAATCCATTCGTCTAAGTATAGATGCTCAATTCTGCCTGTGTTAAAATAGGAGGCACGACGCATAATGCCGTGAACCTCATATCCTTTTTCCAATAGGAACTCAGCCAAATAAGAGCCGTCTTGACCTGTGATACCCGTAATAAGAGCAGTTTTTTTCATTGTGATGATTTTAATCTGCAAATGTACATAAAATTCTTGAGTAAATTGCAGACAGTGAAATTTTAATCTTGAGTTAAGATTTATTGTGTGCGTGCCCCAAAAAGATGCAATAAATGGCTTTGTTTTATCAGTTGAAATTTTGTATTTTTGCCCAAATTTTCATTGGATGAAGAAGAAGGTTTTTGTAAGCGGTTGTTATGATATGCTCCATAGTGGGCATGTCGCTTTTTTTGAAGAGGCGGCATCGTATGGTGATTTGTATGTCGGAATTGGTTCTGACAAGACCATCTTTGAGTTGAAAGGACGTAAGACTGTTTGTCCAGAGGAAGAACGGCTGTATATGATCAAAGCTTTGCGCTGTGTTAAGGATGCATGGATAAGCAAAGGTAGCGGCATGTTGGATTTTTTGGAGGAATTGAAGGAACTCCATCCGGATATTTTCTTTGTGAATAGTGATGGTGCTTCCCCGTTAAAAGAAAATTTGTGTAAAGAGCTTGGCATCCAATATGTTGTCAGTCAGAGGTTGCCGCATGGTACTTTACCAGTTCGCTCTACCACTGCGCTGCGTCAACAATGTCATATTCCTTATCGTTTGGATTTGGCTGGAGGCTGGCTTGACCAGCCTTTTGTGAGCCAATATTGTCCAGGAGCGGTCCTTACTATCAACTTGGAACCTGATGTGCATTTTAATAGCCGCAGTGGCTTGAGTACTTCCTCACGAAATGCTGCTATTGAAATGTGGGGCAACCAGTATCCCGCTGATGATCCTGAAAAATTGGCCAAAATGATTTTCCGCTATGAAAACAAACCGGGAACGCAGTATGTGAGTGGTAGCCAGGATGCTATCGGTATCGTTTTCCCGGGATTGAATCGTTTGGATTACAATAACGACTATTGGCCTTATCGTATTGAGTCAGTTTTGGATGATGATATTTTGGTTTTTATTGAACAACATATATGCATGTTGCCTCTTTTTCCTCGCAAACAGCAGTTTGATGTGTTGGCTGATACTGAAATCAACGGGGAAAATGCCAAAGCCTTGAGTGTGGCAGCGGATGCGTGCTGGGATGCCATTTTGCGAAAAGACCTAAAGGCATGGGGTAATGCCACCACAGATAGTTTTAATGCCCAAATTAAAATGTTTCCACACATGATTGATCCAGAGGTACTTCCAGTTCTTGAACAGCATAAAGACAAGGCTTTAGGATGGAAAATGTGCGGGGCTGGTGGAGGTGGCTATTTTGTTTTTATCAGTGAGCAACCCATTGAAAGTACCTTTGGAATCCATATCCGTAGAAGAATGTAAATTGTAAATAATCTGTTCAAAATCTGATTGTACATGAAGGTTCTCGAAAAAAAATATTTAGTACCTTTTATTCTGATCACCTCTCTCTTCTTTTTATGGGGTTTGGCCAATAATATGACCGACACACTGTTGGCGGCATTCAAACGCATTATGTCCATGAGCGATACCCAGACCTCTTTCATCCAGATGGCCTTTTATGGGGCCTATTTTTGCGTGGCTTTTCCAGCAGCATTGTTTATTCGCAAGCGATCTTACAAAGCGGGGGTAATATTAGGTTTGTGTTTGTATGCCATGGGGGCTATGTTATTCCTACCTGCAGCAAAGGTGGCCTCATATGGCTTTTATCTGGTAGCTATCTATGTCTTGGCTTGCGGTTGCAGTGTGCTGGAAACAACTGCCAATCCGTACATATTGAGCATGGGTGATCCTGAAACCGCCACCCGCCGACTGAATGTGGCGCAGGCGTTCAATCCTCTTGGATCCATCACGGGCATCCTGATCAGTCAGGCGTTTATTTTGAGCGATATTTCTCTATATTCTGTATCAGGAACTTATTTTGGCTTGGGGTGTGTGCTAGTGATGCTCATGGTGGTGATGCTTTGTGTGAAAATGCCTGAAGGGAAAGATGATACAACCAATGCGGACCAAAACAGTTGGAGAAGCTCTATCAGACGTTTGATCTCTAATAAGAAGTATTTGTTTGGTGTGGTGGCCCAGTTTTTCTATGTGGGAGCGCAAATCGGAGTGTGGAGTTTCACCATCCGTATCGTGATGAACGAGTTGGGTATTTTGGAGAAACCTGCGGCAACAATTTATCTGATTAGTATCATCGGTTTTTGTTTGTCCCGCTTTATATACACCTGGTTGATGAAATATTTCAAACCATCCAAATTATTGATATTCGGTTCGCTTCTTTCGCTGGTGTGTACGCTTTTGGTTGTGTTTACAGCAGGTACACAATGGTTTATGGTCATTGCATTAATATTGGTCAGTATGTTTATGAGCCTGATGTTTCCCACGATTTATGGCATTGCCTTGGGTGATGTGGAGAAGGAAAGTTGTGGCGGCTGTGCCGGAGATGCCAAAATTGGAGCCAGTGGCTTGATTATGGCTATTTTGGGTGGAGCGGTTTTGACTCCCGTCCAGGGATTGGTGTCGGATGCTGTAGGTATTAATTGGTCCTATCTGGTACCAGCATTTTGCTTTGCGGTAGTATTGATGTATGCACTGTATGTGACCAGAATTGAAAAATGCTAATTAAAAAAATGCCATGAAAAGATATTGTCAAACATTGAAATTACGTGATGATTCGGAGTTGATTACTCAATATATAGAAGAGCACTCGCATGTGTGGCCTGAAATCAAGGCCGGTATACGAGAAGTTGGCATTTTGGATATGCAGATATACATTCACGGCAATACGCTGTTCATGATTGTAGATACAGTAGATGATTTTGACTGGGAGAAAGACAATGCCCGTTTAGCCACATTGCCTCGTCAAGCCGAGTGGGAAGCTTATATGTCACGATTCCAACAAGCAGAAAAAACTGCCACCTCAGCAGAGAAGTGGCAGTTGATGGAACGGATTTTTAAACTGTAGTTTTAGGCTTGGATAGTGGAGTCTCTTTTTCTCCATTTGTATATGCCCCAACCACATCCTGCGAGGATAATTAGAATACATACAATTGTAGAAATATCACTGATTTTGCATCCTATAATTCTTGCATGGGGTATGTAGTTGAACTCAATCTCGTGCTGACCAGCGGGCACTACCATCGTTCTCAAAATATAATCTGAACGGAAGTGAGGTACTTCTTGGCCATCAAGATGGGCAACCCAGCCGCCCTTGTCATAGAATACTTCCGAGAAAACTACTAGTTGCTCTTTGGCAGTATTTACTGTGTATTTCAGTTTATTGGGCTTGCACAGGGTGTTGACTATTGTGGCGGTGGTATCCCGTGTAAAATCTTTGCCTTCCACATATTGCGCATATCGTTTATCAACAATGGCCGTGTTTTTCAAATCTGTCTCCGCAAGAGCCAAAATCTCTTCATCGGGATTGGCTACGATTTTAGCCTCATTTACAAACCAAGCATTGCCAAAGTGATGTGGATTCTGTAGTGGTATTGTTTTTCCCTCACCTGTTGGAAGAATAAGGTATTTGGTATTTAGCATATTCAGTACTTGGAAAGAACTTGGATCAGTTGTTTGAAGATTACCTTGGGTTCTTACCACTTCTTTATACATCGCTTGCATTTGGTCAGCTATGTAGAAGTCAATCACATCCTGATAACGGCGTAGTTTAGCAGGGCTATAGCCACCGATGGACTTGTGGAAATAGGAGGTCTGTGATTCGTTGAACGTATTTGAAGCCAAATTGAGCACACGGTAATTGATGTCTGGATCTTGGAGGATAGCATTATCTGTTTCTGTAGCTGTAATAGCATTCTCTACTTTCTTTTTAGAAACAAAATGATCATCGTTGAGGTAGCGTTGTGCTATAGGCCACATGTCTGCCAATACTAATACAATAAGGGAGACGCCGATAATCCATTCTTTTTTGATGGCATTTTTGTAATAAAGCGCCAAAATGCCAAAGGCAAGGCCGATGAATACCAATGAGCGGAAAGCATCTTTTATCAGCATGGATTCACGATAGCTGATGAGTATGCTCATGATACTGTCAATTCTGCCTTGATCGAAGCCGGCTGTCATAAGTTGTTGTTGGAAACTTGCATCGCCAATTCCAGTGAATGTGAATACAGTTTTACCGAGCAGCATCACTAATAGGCAAAGTCCAGCCGAGATAGAGGCACTTATCCAAGTGTACTTCCATGCTTTTTTCTTGTCTATGTTACCGCTAAAAATTTCTTTCAAGGCTAACATGCCGAGAAGGGGCATGGTCACCCCTGCAATGATGAGTGCCATAGAGGGCGTCCTGAATTTATTATACATGGGCAAATGATGAAACAACCACTCATTGATAGGCATAAGATGTCGTCCCCATGCCAAGATAAAAGAGATGATGACAGTGGCAATAATCCACCATTTTTCAGGACCTTTTACAACGAACAGACCGAGAATAAATAAAAAGCAGACAATTGCACCTACATATACAGGTCCGGCGGTAAAGGGTTGGTCTCCCCAATAAGTGGGTAAATATGGGGAGCCATAACCCACATTTCTTAGTTGACGGAAAGTTGGGTCGCTTTTATCTAGAAGGGTATGTCCGCTACCATAGCAATTGGGTACCAGCAGGGTGAAAGTCTCAGCCTTGCCGTAGCTCCAAGCGAATGCATAGTCGATATTTAAGCCTGATTCATTTGGGGCAACCTCTGCATTTTGATTCTCATGATTTGGAATAATGGTTAGTTCCGATCCCCCTCGCATAGTGTCCTTGCTGTATTCATATATAGGAATAATATTCCACATATATGTGCCAGCTACTATAATAGCTGTGGCAATTAATATGCAGGTGGCCACTATGAACGAGTGTTGTTTGTCGTTTTGCTTAACGTTCCCAATAATGTTATATATTAAATATGCAATTCCGATGCATAAAACAATAATCAGTGCATAGTATGTTATTTGTAAATGGTTGCAAATGAGTAAAATGCCTGCAAATATTAAAGTCAAAATGCCTCCTAATACATATTTTTTGTTAAAAGTACATAAAATTCCGCCGATTAATGGTGGAATATAAGCCATAGCGTATGTTTTTGTAACATGTCCAGCGTCAATACTTATGAGATTGAAAGAAGCTAAACCGTATGCAATTGCACCAAGAACAGCTAACCATACAGTAGAGCCCATACTAATCATAAAGATATAGAATCCAATCAGTAAAGAGAAGAATATTGCAGCATGGAGAGTCGGGAGTCCAAAAGATAATACGTTTCGTATTTGGGCAAAAATATTAGGAATTTTTCCTTTATAACCTGAAGCGGCTGTGGTTAAGGGCATCCCGCTAAACATAGAATTTGTCCATTCTGTCAACTCTCCCGTTTCTTTCTCATAAGATCGGGCTTCTTGTAACATGCCATTGGCACTTTGGGTGTCACCTTGGGGCAAATCTTTGTTGTCAAAAATTACAGGACTGAAGTAAATAATTGTCAATAAGTACAAGAATAGTATCGCTCCAATATGGGGCAGGACTTTCATAAAAACTGTTTGTATGGATTTTTTTTTCATATTTGATAGATTTTAGATATTCATTGTTTTTGAGGATATGATTTGGATATTGTATTCGTTAAAACGTTTATTCAATTCTTCTAGTTGACTTTTATTAGGCATGTTTATATACTCGTTCTCGTCAAGTGATATGGAAATAATGTTTTTGCATAGTTTCATAGAGGCACAATTGAATAAAACAGATGATGCAAATCCCAAAATAGTCTCAACAGAATTGGAAATCAATACTAGTTCTAAGGGATATGTAGTTCGCAAAATGACTATATTATTAGGTAACCATTGGTGAAACATTGTTTCTATAGGGTGAGGTGCGTAGTATATTGTATGATTCTTGTATGTGTTGATGATTTGAGTGATAATTTGTTGGTATGTGCCGAGTTTTGTAAATCCTAATTCCGCGTAAGGTTGTCCCACTATCACTATCGCGTGATCTGTTATGGAAACTGATGGTAATTTGTGATGTTTGAAAAATAAATATTCATTTTTAATCAAGATGTCATCTTTTAATAATGGTAGTTGATAAATAGAAAAATAAGTTAGTTTTGGATACAACCATCTTCGGGTAATTGCTTTATAGTAACCCTGAATGAGTGTTGTTTTACTTTCTTCTTGTACGAGAAGTTGACGTTCGTGCTGTACACGTTCTTTGGCATCTTCCAATACTCTTATTCCTTCATCAATTACGCAAAGCGTGCAATTGGAATTCTTATGTTGGGTGAGAAACACGATAGGTTTGACAATTATGTCTGTGACAACCCCGAAGAAACAGAAATCGAATTTTTTTGAGAATAAAATAAAAAAGAAAAATTTTATATAGGCTAAAATGTATCCCAAGAAGCGTAGTGGATTCTTGTTTGAAAGATATAAAGGGAGATGTATGATTTTTTTGAAATGCTGCCGAAACAAGGGCTCTTTTAGCATGTTTTCAATTTTCTTGATACGACTTGTTTGAGTGTTAAATTGTCCAATAATCAAATAATTCTCTGTACACTCAAGGTGATTTAAAGCCTCAATGGCATTGATGAGTTGAATTTCAGTATTTATGATGGTGATGCTGCGTCTCATGTCAGAAGTGAAAATTGATTGTATTTGAAAATTATATTCTTTTATAATACCTTGTTTAATAGGGTAATTTATACAGATAAACTTCCCAAAAAGAGTTGTCGTTGGTAAAGGATCTTTCAAAATTCCAATCTAATTCTTTGTGGTTGAGAATTGGGACTGCAGAAAAAACATATTGGCAGTTCATCTTGCGAAGCTGCTCAGTATTGATGTCCAAATGCTGAATGACTTTCCCACAATTTTTGCCATATCGATATTCTTTTCCTAATTCGGAAGAAAAAATATAACAACGGCTGCCCCAGTGGTCATAATAATTCTTTAAATCATTGTCTTTCTCTAATTCTGATTCAATTATTTTTCTGAATTCATGTTTGTACTCCAAAGGATATGCGTTCCAATAACCATCTATACAATAAAAACCGTTATATTGTGCTACGGCGGGATGCATTCCGATACTTACAATGGGACACTCCTGTCTAGGTTTATTAATGTATTCGTGAATTTCAGCAAATAAATCTTCATCAAAATATTGGTGATATGTCGGCTCCGTTTGGCGGTCCAGTACATATTTTTTTGCTTGAAACATGTATTCTTTATTGCGGATAAAATCACAGCCTATAACAATCAAACAGGTGCATATCACAATAGAAAGCCCTCCCTTGTTTTCAATTGTAAGGTCAGCGGTTCGAGCCAGTAAGACAATCCATAAAGTTGTAAGGAAAAAATAAAACCTGTCCATTTGAAATTGCTGAATAAAGCTTCCTGGGGTCGAAAATAATAAAATAACATGATAAATGAGACCAAAAGAGACAATGGAAATAATTGCCAGGAGGATATACAAGGAGATTTTGTCTGTTCTTTTAGTAATCATCCAATTATAAATAAATAAAAGTAAAATAGGGATGGTGATTAATTCTCCTGTGTGAATTTGAGTCATGCAAAATAGTTTGAAATGAGACAGGATTATTTGACCAATGGTGGAATCATTCTGAAATTCAGCTCTGTGGGATGTGTTTATTTGTCCACCAGTAAAATCCATAACAAGCTGTATGTTGGTGAAGAGATAGATTATTCCTAGGAAAAAAAGAGCGGAAATAAATATCCAATGAGCTTTTTTATCATGGATGACAATATACAGATAATAGATAACACCAATAATTCCGACGAATACTCCGGAAAGTAAGAGTTGGGAATATATGCCATATAAAAAAATGCACAAGAGAGAAATCCCAATTTTGTTATTGTTCTTAAGATTAAAGAATGCATAAACAACAAGCGGTATGCCGGCAGATGATATCCCGTAATCGGAATAAAAAGCTATGAAAGCGAAACACAAAGAAGAAAGTGTCGCAATGAAATATTTATGTGCACTATCTTTAATTACATGTCTTGAAAGAAGCAAATACATGCCGATATATGCGATAATCCTTGCCAAAAAGCTATTCACAATAACACCCCAAAACAATGGGAGAAATGTATATAGAAGAATGGTTATATCCCATGGAGCTCTGAAAGCTGATCTGGTGACAGGTCCAATTATAGGCTCTTTCGAAGAATAGTCAAAGACCAAGTTAAGGTCTTTTAACATCTTGATATTGGCTATACTGCTATCTAAGTTATCAAGAATGATTACATACCAGTTTTCTCCTAGAATCAAGACTGGTATATAATATAAAATGACAAGAAAAATGCCTGTGATAAAAGGCAAATGTTTTTTAGAAAGTCGTAGCATTAAAACTAATTATATACATTTTTAATCGTGTCGCATATTTTTATAACATCTTTTTCCTCCAATTCGTAAAACAAGGGAAGTCTTACCAAACAGTCTGCATAGTGGTCACAGTTTGGCAAAGTACGTCCATCGTGTTTGTTCTGATAGTAGGGGCTGCTATGTAAACTTAGATAATGAAAGACCGCAAGAATACCTTCGGATTTTAGTGTGGAAATCAAGCGGGTTCTTTCTTCCAAATTTGGACACACCAGATAGAACATGTGCGCATTATTGGTCGCATATTCAGGGATGTTAGGCAGAGAAAATGCACCTGCTTCAGCAATTGGAGCTAAAAGTTCATGATATGTGTTCCAAAGCTTTATTCGTTTTGCTTGAATTTGTTCCAGCTGCTCCAACTGTGCCCATAGGAATGCAGCGATGACCTCGGAGGGTAGAAATGAGCTGCCTATGTCCACCCATCCATATTTGTTGACTTCGCCACGGAAAAACTCAGCACGGTTAGTTCCTTTTTCCCACAAAATTTCGGCTCTTCTTATAAACTTATCGTCATTAATGACCAACATGCCTCCTTCTCCAGAAATTATATTTTTGGTTTCATGGAAAGAGAATGCTGATAGATGTCCAATGCTACCAAGAGGTTTTTTTTTGTAATAACTATCAATGGCTTGAGCCGCATCTTCAACTACAAGTAAATTATGTTTATCGGCAATATCCATGATTGTATCCATGTCGCAAGCAATTCCGGCATAGTGCATGGGAATGATAACTTTTGTACGTTCAGTTATCAGTGACTCAATTTTTTCCGCGTCCATGTTCGGATTGTTTGTCATACTGTCTGCAAAAACTATTTTTGCGCCTGCACGGACAAAAGCTAAGGCTGTTGAAACGAAGGTATAGCTTGGGACGATAACTTCATCGCCAGCTTGAATATTGCATAACATGGCGGCCATTTCCAACGCATCTGTACAACTTGTGGTAAGAAGACATTTTTTGAAACCATATTTTTCCTCGAAGAAGTGCTGGCATTTTTTTGTGAATTCGCCATTGCCCGAAATTTTTCCGGAAGCTACAGCTTCTTTGATATAATTTGTCTCGTTTCCTGTGAGAAAAGGTTTGTTAAATGGAATATTCATTTTTTAACAACTTGATATACGGGAAGTTCGTTGATAAATAATTATATATGAGAAATATGTTTCACAAAAACATATTCTACATTTGTGATTTCAAAATTAAAGTGATTGTATAAACGTAATACAGGAGTATTGTTCATCGATATCTTTGGTCTAAACCACTCAAAGTCTTTCTTTTCGTATAGTAACGGATACGTAGGAGCAATTATGCCCAATCCCATACCGCTATACAGCCCGCCTAAGATACCATACATGACATTGTCCTCAATCCGAGCTATTCCGAATCCAATTTCTTTATTGCGAAATAAAAACTTTTGGAGTGAAGCACCTCTTTCAAATGCTGAACGAATCCAATTCTTATATCTTCTAGTTGAATATTTGGGACCAAACACAGGATCAAGATATATGCGGTCGGTGGTGAACATGTTTTCATCAATTTTATCTAAGACTTTGTTCAATCCTGATAGGTCGTTTACATCCATAATAGAAAAATTCTTCAGTAATCGACTATCTGCCGGGCTTAAGTGCCAGTCTTTCATCCTTTTTTGCAATGAAAGTTGGGTTTCAATAAAAGCATATTGGTGTTTTGTGGCCCAAAGATAATGGTTGTAGTCGGCTACAGCAAATTTCAAAACAATATAATCATAGTTTTTTTCTAAATCGAAGAGAATCTCCTCGGAAAAACTATCTCCTGTTTCAATTGATACTTCGGCAACTCGACAGTCTAGATTGGCTAATTCCCAATAACAATTTATAGTTTTCATTCTTCAATGTTGATTTTATCTTGGATAATAAATAGTTGTCTTCCTTTTACTTGGTCAAAGATTTTTCCAATATACAAGCCCAGGATTCCCATAACAAATAATAAAAGACCACCGACAAACCAAATGGAGAAAACTGTGGTCGTAAAGCCTGCAACTTGAATGATGCCTAATGCGTATGCAAATATGTTGTATAAAGCTAGTATGAAAGAAATGATTGACATTGAGATTCCTAATCCAACTGCCAATCTCAGAGGTTTATTACTGTTTGAAATGATGATATCACCGCTTAATTTTAATAACTTTAACAGTGAATATGAGCTCTTTCCTTGAGGACGCTCTGCATGAATTACGGGGATTGCAGTTTGTCGAAACCCCAAATATTTTATCAGTGAGCCAAATGAACGGGCTGTTTCTGGCATTTTGTTATATTCAGCAATGACATTGGAATGATATATGCCAAAGTTTGCAATGGTTTTGTCTGTTTTTTGACCACTTAACCAATCATAGCAGGAGTGAAAAATCGAAGATGACATTTTTTTGAAAAATCCGTCTTTTCTTTCTGCCCTTTGTGCATACACAATATCATAACCTTCCATTGCTTTTGCATAAAGATTTGGAATTTCTTCAGGTTTGTCCTGTAAGTCACAGTCCAATACAACTATCCACTCTCCTTTAGCATATTTAAGTCCGGCAGATATCGCATAATGTTGACCGAAATTACGGCTTAAATTAATTCCTTTCACTCTTGGGTCATCAGAACACACTTTTTGAATTTCAGTCCATGTGTCGTCGGGGGATGCATCGTTGACCAATATGATTTCTAAATCTTCGGATATTGGTGTAACGCTTTCCTTAATTCTTCGGACTAATTCAGAGACCATTGCAGCCCCTTTGTATTCTGGAGAAATTACTGATATTTTAGTTGTCATGGTGTTTATGGTTATATGGAATAGAGAATCCTTACATCATCTCTTTTAAAACTTTTACATTGTTTCTCACTTCTTTCTCTGACTCATAGAAACGGGTGGCGTCGTCAGGGTCTAATTCGAGTTCGATGATTTTCTCCACACCGTTGGTGCCAAGAATGACTGGCACACCAATGTAGATGTCGTGTAACCTGTATTCGCCTTTTAGATAAGCACATACGGGAAATACTCTTCGTTGATTACAAATAATGGACTCCACCATCTCGCAGATAGCGGCTCCTGCTGCAAGCCAACCACTACGGCCTAAATAATTAATGATTTCCTCGCCTCCCATTTGTGTGCGATGAATGGCCTCTTGCACTTTGTCTTCGCTGAGTAAATTACGGATGGGAATGCCGCCAATGGTGGTGTATCGTGGCATGGGAACCATGGTCTTTCCGTGCCCCCCCAAGATAAGGGCTTGAATGTCTTTGGTGGAAACATGAAGGACATCTGCGATAAACGATTTGTATCGAGCTACATCAAGCAAACCACTCATACCCATCACACGGTTATCAGGGAATCCACTGCTTTTCAATGCACAATAGCAAAGCACATCCAATGGGTTACTCACCACCACAATGATACAATTAGGTGCATATTTGGCCACTTGTTTGCATACATCCTCCACGATTGATGCGTTGGTGGTAATCAGGTCGCTTCGCTCCATGCCGGGTTTTCGTGGAATACCAGAGGTGATGACCACTACATTAGACTCTGCGACTGCAGAATAATCGGATGTCACGCCTTTTACGATAGTATCAAAGCGTTTAAGTGCTGCACTCTGACGCAAATCCAGAGCTTTACCTTCTGCAACCCCTTGCTTGATGTCTAACAGGACTATTTCATTCACGAAGTCACGCTCCGCAAGGCACGTTGCACATGATGCACCAACTTCACCGGCTCCGATTATAGATACTTTGCTCATATTTTAGTTCCTTCTTTAATGCTAACTATTCAATAAAAACAATCCTGCTTAAAGCGTGTATCAGGTCATAACCGTCCCAAACCAAGGTGAAGTCCATGGATTTTCCCATGGGAACAAAACGGTCGATGCCTTGGGGATGGTCCTCGTTGACAAATTTTACAATCTGTTCATGGGTCAATCCATAATAAGTTACCGTCTGACTTTTGTTGGTAGCAATGGGCAGGAGGTCTGTCAAACTTTGGGCATCATATTCATAAAAGAAACCGCTGTTATAACGATAGTCCATAATACCCAAATAAAGATTATTCATTTGAATGCGGGTGAGTAACGGTTGTTCAACAGTCACACCTGCCAGTTCTAAATTAGCAGCAGCCTTGTAGAGGGCATTAATCTTGCCAATAGTCTGAACAGGGGCAATATTGTAATGCTCTTTGGCGTAGGCCAGCACTTTTTGCCAGAAGAGTTTCTTCGCTTCAGTTTTTTTCTCGCCCAACCATATAATGATACGCGGTGCAGTGCAGGCGTTCTGGTCGGAGAAATAGGTGTCGTTATAGAAGTTTTGTACAATCTTGTCTTGGTCGTCTGCCTCCAAGAAACGGTCTCCTTCAATTACAGCAAACGAAAAACGGTCGGCAAAGTTCACCTCGTTGGCACGGGGCTGCAACGGAGACTGTCGAATTTCGGCGATGGTAGCGTCACCACCCCATACGACACGGCTCTGGCATATACTGGAGAACAGATCTGTAATTTCCTTGATAGGCGGATATTTCACGAAGCAGATGTATGGGGCCATATTCTGGTGGGTGGTTTCCAACAGTTCCTTTACGCAGTCGCTGATTATTTGTACTTGTGGGAAGTCCTTGGCGGGTAAACGCACGATGTTTGCATTACCGGCCAATAAGCCAGCGGCGAAACTGAATGCACAGTTCACGGGCACATTCGATGGGGTGCTGTGGAACACAATGCCACGTCCCAAACGGCGTTCCAGATCGTGATAGTTTTCTTTCTCTTTTAGCAGAGCGGCCTTACGGCACCAGAATCCAAAGGTCATGACGTCTGAGAATGCCCTTCCTTTTTTCATCACCAGTTTGGATAGGTCATTGAAAAAAGAAATAACAGGTTCTGCAAATGGAGGTAATGCGGGAACGGAAGGCATCTGTTCGATGGTCTTGTCATCACCAATTACGAACTCGAGGCCGCTCAGTTTGCCGAATTTGGCAGCATAGGTGTCGGAACACCCGCGGATTTCCGCATTTTTGATTCGTCCGATAATATGGAAGTATTTGCCTTTTCTTCCGCAGGGACAGTCATCTTCGCCTGCAATATATCCTTGGTCTTCAGTAAGCAACACATGACCAGGATAACTCTTGGGGAGCACACTCACTACTTCTATGATGCCAGTCTCACCTTTTTTGGCCACGCTGAAATCGTAAGGATTGCGGACAATGATATCCGAGAAGTTGGAGGCGTGAAGGTGACCGTGTTCGCATTCAATATAGATGGTGCCTGTCTGCTCAACCATGCCGTAGTAGTCGTGAACATTCTCCACTTTGATGCCACATACGTTATTCAGGCACTGCTTGAACTGCGCTGTAGAAACAGACTCTGCGATAAGTTTCTTCCAGCCACCACCGTGAATCAGAACACCTTTCGAAAGGTCCGGCTTATAACCACTATCCAATAATTTTTTGTAGAAATGTTGCCAAATCATGAAAGTAAAGCCAAAGAGGAAGATGGTCTCATCCTTATGCTCTTCCAAAAAGGCTTTCATGCCCTCAATATCCAACTCCATATTTTCATCCAGCGCATACATACGCTTGCTGCCAAACATGGAGAAACCCAAGATACCTGCGCCACGGGCACTGAACATGTTGCGGTCCTTCACCACGTTGCTGGAATCCAGAATAATCATAGGCACACGCTTGTTGCCTAACAACGAGGCCACAATCTTGGTCAGTGTTTTGGTCTGATTTGCAGAGGTTTCACGGTCCAAATATATCTTGGATACCTTCTGACCAGTAGTACCTGAGGAAGTCATGGTTTTCACCACTTCATCCTCTGCCACACTGCGCAGAGTCAAGTCTTTGAACAGGCTTACTGGAAGGTAAGGCAGGTCTTCGTAATGCTGAATCTTATTCAGGTCAACACCTGTCGCATCCAGCATTTTCTTATATTCAGCACTATGTTCATAATGATATTTGGTTAGATTTACCAAATACTCATCCAACACTTTGTGCTTTTCTTCTTTTCCTAAAGAATAAGGAGCAATTTCCAACAATTCTTCCAAGGTCATATTTCAAATAATTATCAATTGTCAACTATCAATTATCAATTACAGCATCGCTTGCATGGCTGGGTAGTCAATCTTACCCGAGCTCTTCACGGGGATGGCTTCAATTACGCGCACTTCAAATGCTTTGGGGTTGAAGCCTGTTTTTTCAGCTAACAGTTTAATGATGGATTCTTCAAGACCTTGCTCTGTAACAAAGATAGTTATCTTGTCATCCACTCCTACGCAAGCACAGCTTGTCGTAATTGATTTGACCATCTGCTCGGTGGCGTCGAGATTGCAGCGATTGCCCCATACTTTCACAAATCGTTTCATGCGGCCAGTGATATAGTAAAAACCATCACTGTCTCTGCGGGCTACATCACCTGTGTGCAGTTCACCGTGATTTTCGTCACCCTTGGCCAAGTCGGCACGGCATTCGGCATAGCCTAATGAAACATTAGGGCCAATATAAACCAGTTCTCCGTCAACATCGGATTCTTCGATGGGATTGCCGTTTACATCAATCAAGGAGAATTTGCCACGTGGAATAGCGATACCGATGCTAGCGTATTTTTCCAAAGCATGCTCAAAGGGAAGATAACTCATACGGGCAGTGGCTTCGGTCTGACCGTACATCACAAAGAACTTTTTGCCTTTTTCCTTGGCAAACTCAATATATTCTTTTGCGATGTCTTTATTCAGCTTGCCGCCTGCCTGTGTCATGGTTTTAAGATAGGGTAGGTCCATACGGAAAAACCGGAGCATTTTCAGCATTTCGTAGGTGTAAGGCACTCCGGAAATTGAGGTGGCCTTTTGTTCCTTCAGGAAATTCCAGAATTCACGTTGAGCCACTGTGCCTTCAGTCAGTAACAGCGTAGCACCTTTGATAAGATGGCTGTTAATGACAGATACGCCGTAACTGTAGTAAGAAGGCAATGTGGTGATAGGTCTCTCCTGCTCATCTATTTCCAAGTATTCCGCAATGGATTCCGCATTGGCTAATACATTTTTTGCTGTCAGCCTTACGAACTTTGGGGAGCCAGTGCTGCCCGAGGTGGTGAGACAAAGTGCCAATTCAGGGTTTATTTCAGGCTTATCTATCTCATTCTCATACTGCATTTTCTGCAAAGAGAAAGTTGCATACTTGTATATAGTTTCTCCCCCAATGCTTTCAATCTTGTCACTTGAAATCCATATATATTCCGGCTGATAGATAGTCATCAGGTTTTGAAGTACAGAAATGTCCTTGCTACCGTCCAGCAGAACGATGGGGATATGATGTTCCATGCATGCCACATAGCCTACCAGTGAGCCAATTCGGTTTTCGCAAAGGCAGAACAGCAGACCTTTTTGAGGTACGGCGTCAGCAAACTCTTTTGCAATTGCAACCAGTTGGTTGTATGTCATCGTTTCACCCTTATCAGTGATGACGGCGATGTTAAACTTGTGTTTTTCTAAACCAAACATTTTATAAGTATTTTGCTTCGTTTATATTGAAAGGTTCTCCATGACCTGGAAAAACCAACATGTTCTTATTTAATGATTTCAAGAATGGAAGGGTCACATCCTCATAAGTAGCTTTATTACTTGTTTTGAAACGTGTAATGGTTGGGGTGTTTTGTATAAGTGTGTCGCCTGTAAAAATGTATTTTCCATCTAATATGTAACATGCACTGCCCGGACTATGTCCTGGCGTTGAAAAACACTCAAAGGAAATGTCGCCTATTGTAATTGCGCCTCGTACACCAAATGTTTTATCAGCTTTCAAAGTATATGAAACATACGAGGCCATGAAATCCTCGTATCTATGTCCTCCATCAGCCAAATCCTTTGTGTTTAACACCATCGCCACCAATCGGGGACTATTTCCTTTTTCTGATGAAATATAATGGGCACAGTCTTGATGGCAAAACACTGGCGCCTCTATCACCCCCTGTAACCATTTTACGCCGGTAGTATGATCATAATGTTCGTGTGTCAGAATAATCTGAACTCGCTTAGTTCCATACTGTTGGAATAGTGGTAATAACTCTTCCGAGATGTTGGGATCATATACTACTCCGGTTTCACCGGTTGGAATGAAAAACATATTAGAATCCATCGGCTCATAACGAAACCTGTAGATGGGAATTTGTTTGTCCTTAACCGAAATAGTATATTGATGCATTTTTATAATTTCGTTATAATATCTTCCATGATCAATTCAGGTGTAAGCCTGTTTTGCGCAAGCAAACCGTCATAATCACAAGCCAAGTCGAAACTGTCATGAATACCACAGCGAAGCAATCGGGGCATTCCTGCTTGTTCGGTCATTACTTCAGCTACAGCAGCACCAAGACCGCCCATCTTGTTATGTTCTTCGATGGTTACAGCCAGCTTGTAATTCTTAGCATTATTCACTACTTCTCTGTCGATTGGCTTCACTGTGAACATGTCATATACTGTAACCGAGATGCCTTTATCTTCAAGCAAAACAGAGGCTTTCATAGCAGCACTTACCATAGTGCCCACAGCATAAATTACCACTTCATTACCTTCCTTTAAAAGGTTGGCTTTGCCAATCTTAAATTCGTTTTCTTCCTTATAAACCATTGGGCAATTCAAGTTGCCTGTCAGTCGCATATACACTGCACCTTGCTCCTTGCAAGCCAGTTCAAATAACTTGATAGCTGATGCACCGTCAGCGGGTGAAAGGATGGTCATGTTGGGGATGGAACGCATCACTGCCAGATCCTCAATAGTGTAATGGGTATTGCCTGCAAAACCCTGGCTTAAACCGGCACCGGAACCCACCACAATGATTTTCTCCTTCATATAGCCGCAGAAATGGCGAATCTGCTCACAACTACGCATGGTGATAAAGGTAGCGTAGGTGGTAGCACAAGGATGAAATCCTTCGGCAGCCAATCCAGCCGCAATACCTATCATGTTTTGCTCGGCAATACCGATATTGTAAAATTGATTCGGGTATTTGTCAATGTATTTTGTCATACCTGAAAGGGTTGCCAAGTCAGCAGTCAGAAGGATGAACTTTTCATCTTCCTTTGCCGCCTCCAAAGCAGCCTGACCAAAGATGGAACCACGTTGTCCCAACATAGAGCATGTGCGGGCACTCAGTTTAGTGATCTCAAACATTTTCGACCTCCTTTCTGGCTTGTTCATACTGTTCTAACGACAAGGTGTGGTGATGCCATTCCTTTACACCTTCAATAAACGACACCCCTTTGCCTTTGATAGTGTCTGCAATCACGCATATAGGCTTGTCAGATGTATGCTTCAAAGCTTTTGATAAAGCATCGCAATCGTGACCGTCCACAATAGTGACATCAAAACCAAACGCCTTGAATTTCTCACCCAAGTCTATTTGATCCATCACATCCTGGGTTGGGCCATCGTATTGCAGTTTGTTTCGGTCAACAATGACTGTGAAGTTGTTCAGTTTGTAATGTGCTGCCGACATGGCTGCTTCCCATATCAAACCTTCATCACACTCGCCATCACCTACCAAAGCAAAGACTCGGTTGGATAACCCTTTCCGTTTGCACGACAATGCCAAGCCTACGGCAAAGGTCATTCCCATGCTCAGGCTGCCGCCAGAGAACTCAATACCATTAGCCAGGTTGCGCATGGCGTGTCCGTGGAAATGAGAGCCGTTGGTTTCAAAGCTGGCAATATCCTCGTCCGAGAGGAAGCCAACCTTGTTCAGAGCGGAATAGTATGCTAATACACAATGGCCTTTGCTCACCACCAACCGGTCACGATTCTCGTCGTTTGGGTTGTTCACATCATAGTGCAACACATCGCCATAAAGCGTTGCTATGATTTCGATTGCGGATAGGCCTGGTGCTACATGGGAACCATTCTTCCCACAATCGTAGGCCATCTTCAATGCCGACAGTCTTAGTTCTTTTGAAAACTGTTTTAAATCCATGTCTTTACTTTGAAATTGAAAGGCGCAAATCGGTGCCGCCACCATCCACTTTGATGGTTTCACCTGTAACGTAAGAAGATTTGTCAGAAGCCAGGAACAAACATACCTCTGCTATTTCATTAGGAGTGCCAAAACGGTGTAAGCCCAAACCTTTTTTGATTTGGTCTTCAGCATCGTTTTCCAACACGTCGAGCATTTTTGTCTGAGTTAGGCCAGGTGCCACGGCGTTTACACGTATGCCAGCACTACCCAGTTCGCGAGCCAGTTTCTTGGTGGCAATCACAAGGGCGGCTTTGCTGGCTGCGTATTCCATTTGTGAAGTGTCTTCGCCCCAAGCGGCAATGCTTGCGATGTTGACTATGCTGCCCTTTCTCTGCCGCATCATTGCCCGGCAAGCTAGTTGTGTTAACTCAATTGCACTGAAAAAATTTACCTCCATTACACGGCGGACATCCTCCATTTTGGTCATAGAGAATAAACGATTAGGACTCACGATGCCCGCTGCATTAACGAGAATATCAATAGAATGCTTTTCTTTCAAAATGTCTTTCATGCCCTCCTTGATGGAATCAGAACTGCCGAGGTCGATATGTACGGGTTTAATCCAAACTTGGCACACCTCTTCTAATTGGCGAATCATATTCAGAAATTCTTCATCGTCACGGTGGACAACTGCCCAGCAGTTGCAGCCGTTTTTGGCGAACAGTTGCAATATTGCCAATCCGATACCACTTCGGGCACCAGTAATGATGGCATTTTTGCCGTCAAGCATTCTGTTTTCCATGATTAGATTTCTACGTCGTATTTTTTCAGAATTTCTTTACCTTTTTCATACGACGAGAGGTCGATGATATCGTCGGTTTCCATCATGATGTCGAAAGTATCCTCGATGGCAGCCACTAATGACATGTGTCCAACTGAATCCCAAGCTTGAATATCTTGGTATTTTAAACCGGCCAATTGTTCATTTGTGATTTCAAAAGTCTCGCAAAAAACTTGATTGTACTTTTCTAAATTTGTCATTGCTATATTTTTTGTTGTTTTTATTTGATAATCAAAAAAACGGGTAATTATGGAACTAATTGAGACATCTGTTCGTTGGTCGTGAGAATAAATCGTTGATTTCCATAATATTGTATTTTTAAATATTAATGTATTTAAGTTGGCAAAGATACGAAAAAAATCGATACTTTTAGTTTTTAGCCCAAGGTTCAATAAACCATATTTTCATTATGATTATAACGAAACAAGGCTGACAAAAGTCAACCTTGTTCTTATAGAATGATGAAAATTACTCTACTACATCCCAACTCATCCGGTCGCCAACCTCTAGATCGCTGTTGACTTTGTGTCCAATAAGTTCTGACAAATACTTTGGGTGAAGACCATAGCCGGGACGAACAGAACGAACATTCTCTTCCGTTATAATATCACCTTTTCTCATGGGTTGCGCCACATAAAGAGAGCGGCAAAACTCACGACCTTTGATTTTTGATGGTTCGGTAGGGTATTTTACCTCGCCCAGTGCTTTCTCCACTTGGCGAATACCATCCACCATGGCTTTAAATTCTGGAGCTTCCATAGAAAAAGCGCTGTCGGGACCACCAATAGAGCGGTCGATAATAAAGTGCTTTTCTACAACTTCTGCACCTAAGGCTACCGCTGCTATCGGGACAGTGGTGCCCTCTGTGTGGTCGCTTAAACCAACTTTCACACCAAAACGTTTCCTCATATCGGGAATGGTCAGTAGATTGGCGTCTTCAATTGGAGCCGGATAAGCAGATGTGCATTTTAGCAAAGTAATATCATTGCAGCCTTCGCCACGGATGGTGTCTAATGCCAACTGAATATCCTCTTCCATGGCAATACCAGTGGACAAAATGATAGGTTTGTGTTTGGAGGCAATGTATTGTATCAGAGGTATATCGGTGATTTCAAAAGAAGCGATTTTGTATATGGGACTGTTCAAATTTTCCAATAAATCGACTGCAGTCTTGTCAAAAGGAGTGGAGAAACATATTAAGCCTTCTTCATGAGCCACTTTAAAGATTTCTTCATGCCATTCCCAAGGTGTATAGGCTTTCTGGTAAAGAGAATACAGCGTTTCGCCTTTCCATAGGCCTTTTCCTAACACAAAATCAGGCTTGTCACAATTGAGGGTTAGGGTATCGGCAGTATAAGTCTGAATCTTAATAGCATCTGCGCCAGCTTGTTTTGCCGCCCGTATGGAATCAAGGGCGGTTTGTTTGCTGCCGTTATGGTTGGCAGATAATTCGGCAATGATAAAGGTTTTGGTTGCCATGTTGCTATAATTTATTCGATTAATTTTACAATTGCATTTCCTTCTATGGCTATTTCCCCATTATCTTTTGTACAAATAGTATTAAGAAAAATGATAGACTTCTCTAACTTAATATCACGAATCGTAACGGTTGCCGTTATCATTTCATCGTGGAAAACTGGCTTCTTGAATGTAAGATCTTGTTTTATATATATAGACCCATTCCCAGGCATTTTTGTTCCAATAATGGCGCTGAAAAGGGATGAGGTTAGATAACCATGCACAATTCTTTTTCCGAATAGAGAATTTGATGCATATTCTGGATCCAAGTGAACAGGATTGTTATCCATGCTTAATTTTGCAAACTCTTCTACATCTTTAAGAGAAAAACTTTTAGAAAGAGAGCACGATAGTCCAATATATAAATCGTTGATTTTCATTTTATTTACCTACAATAAATTCTATTATAATGATAATCTTTTAATATGGCCCATTCTCTCTTCAGCATAGCGAGTCCAACTACGTCAAAATATTGTCCATCTTTCAGAACGTGGTCACGATAATAGGCTTCTCTGCGGAATCCAAATTTTTCGTGCATGGCAATAACTGACGGATTGGTTGTTAAAACTTCACAGCGCAGCTTGTTTAAGCCAAGTTCTTCAAACACGTATTTTAGAATGTTATATTCAATTTTTGAACCAATGCCTGCGCCACGAACACTACTGTCACCAAGATAAAATGCCCAAAAACAACTGTCAAAAACCTTGCTTATTTCAGTAATTGAGACCAAACCCAATGGTTTGTCCTCGTATTCAATTATCCAGTATTGTGCACTGGAATCTTTGCTGATTTTTTCAAACCAGTCTTTTTGTTGTTCAGGAGAGATGTGATTTTCTGTGTACATGTACTGGCTTACTTCTTTTGAGTTACGCCAGTTACGTACCATTTCAATGTCTTCGGCTTTGAGTTCTCTCAATTTGATGTCTGTCATATATCTAATTGTTTTTTATTTCCACTTTAAAACATATCATTAGTTATTGTTTATCATTGAGTGAATAACAACATCTTTGTATTCGCCATTATGGCGACAATGGTCTTTCAGTGTTGCTTCGCGAACAAAACCTGCTGTCTCAAAGATAGGATACAGGTGCGGACGCAAGTCGAAAGCATAAGTGTAAATCTTATGCAGGCTAAGGTCTTTAAAAGCCACTTCTTTCAGCATGGTTAGATAGTTGTTCCAATGCTCAGAAAAATACTCTTTTTCAAGTTGAGTATCCATAATGAAAGAAATCTCTGCATTGTTGTCAATCCAGTTGATATGAACCAGGCCTCCATAACCGATGCAGGTGTCTTTCTCTAAGTATGAGAATAGTATCTGATCAGGTTGGGGATTGTCATACAGTTTGGCCACCACATTGTCGAAATAACGCTGCTGGTCTTCCTCGGTAAGCGGGCGTGCCTGACGCAGGTGATAAATCTGCTCGTTGCGCCACTTCATAATGTCAAAGCGATCATCATAGCGAAGAGGCACAAGGCTGTAATTCCCCAGTGAGAACTTCTGCTGTTTAAGACAAAGGTAGCGGACCATAGTTATTTTGTTTGATACATTAGTTGATACTTCATCTCCGCTAATTTCCAATCTGTTTCAGTGTCAATATCTTGAATTGTGGTTTCATCCACAACAATACCACCGATTTTGATGTTGCCAGCCAACCATTCTTTTGTCTTGTACCAATAGAATGTACCCGTATCGTGGTATTCCTTAGGCAAGTCCTGACTGCGGCTGTTTTCATATTCTGGCCAATGACGTTTCATTGAACCATCTTCAGCTAGATCAAGACAGCGCCAGATAGGATAGGAGAACTGAACTACGGGATACACACAGGTGAAGTCTGAACTCTGCAAACGCTCAAAAGCGGAAATGATGTTATTACTCTGAACCAACGGAGCGGTTGCATAGAAACAACAGAAGTTATCAAATTCCAGTCCTAATTCCTTGTATTTTGCAATTACCTCTTTCAAAACATCCGCAGTAGTTGCAAAGTCGCTGGCAGTTTCTGCAGAACGCATAAAAGGGACACTTGCGTCATATTGCTTTGCAACGTCAGCAATTTCCGCATCATCCGTAGAGACCATAATCTCATCAAATAGGCCAGATTGTTGTGCTGTTTGAATGGAATAGGCCAACATAGGCTTTCCAAGAAACGGCTTTACATTTTTACGTGGAATACGCTTGGATCCGCCGCGAGCAGGTATGATGCAAAGATTCTTCATTATCCTATGTATTCTTTCACTTTTTCAATCACCCAATTCTGCTCTTCTTCAGTCAAGGTTGGGAACATCGGTAAGGCAAGACATTGGCTATAGTAGTCCTCTGCCAATGGCATGTCACCATGCTTCCAACCAAACTGGCGGTAATACGGCATGGTGTGGGCAGGGATATAGAGTACCTGCGAGAAAATGTTATTGGCTCTCAAATAGTCGTACAAGCCTTTACGCTTGGCAGGGTCAACCTGAATGATGTACAGGTGAAATGCATGAGTGATGTTTTCAGCACGATAAGGTGTTTTAACTTCTGTGCCTGCAAAGGCTTCATCGTATTTCTTCGCAATCTCATTTCTCCTTTGAATACTCCAATCCAAACGTTTGAGTTGTGAGATGCCCAAAGCAGCTTGAAAATCAGTGATGCGGTAATTGTATCCTAAATCCTGCATTTCATAATACCATCCTCCGTCATTCTGAGTGAGCAAGTCAGGATTCTTGGTGATGCCGTGTGTACGGTACAAGGCCACTTTTTCATACAAGTCTTTTCGGTTGGTGGTCACAGCACCACCTTCGCCCGTCGCAATGTGCTTTACAGGATGGAATGAGAAACAGGTCAAATCGGCATAATGGCAATTTCCCACCATTTGCTTTGTGCCTTTACTGTCAATGTAACTCCCTCCTGGAGCATGGCAAGCGTCAACCACAATGGCAAAACCGTATTCATCCGCCAACTTGCGCAGACGCTCCTCATCAATAGGATAACCGGCGAAGTCAACGGGTACAACAGCTTTGTATGTGCCCTTTGGTGAAGCTTTGAGGATAACTTCCAGTTTGTCCAAATCCAAGCAATAGGTTTTGGCATCAATATCGCAGAAAACAATCTCAGCTCCTTGGTAGCGGAAGCCATTGGCTGATGCTACAAAGGTGATAGGAGTGGTGATAACCTTGTCGCCAGTTTTTATCCCTAAAGCCATCGCACAAAGATGCAAGGCGGCGGTACCATTGCTTACCATACAGGCATATTGGCAACCCAAATACTCGGAGAAATTCTTCTCAAATTCCCCGATTTTCGGTCCTTGAGTCAGATAGTCCGATTTAAGTGTTTCAACAACAGCTTGAATATCCTCCTCGCTGATATATTGATGGCCGTATGAAATATTGTGGTCTATCATCTTATTTCACGATAAAATTGGGATCTACAAACTGGCGGATTTTCTCCCGCATGGTCTCTACAGTCTCCCATTCGGTATTACTGTCAGAACTATAATGGAAGCCATCTGGTACAGGTTTCGCATTGTGATGCTTGATAAAATCCTCACGAGAATGCATGTATGAAACCGAAGGCATAATCACATAATATTTGCCCAAGTCTATGGTGTCTAATGCGTCCGTAACAGTAATCATTTCCTCGTGAAGTTTCTCGCCAGGACGAATACCTATTTCCACTTGGGGAATATTCGGCGCGATGGCCGTTGCCACATCCTTAATGTGATAGGACGGGATTTTGGGCACAAAAATTTCTCCACCCAGATGATGTCCAATAGCATACATCACCATGGCAACACCTGCTTCCAATGAGATGTTGAAGCGGGTCATTCGCATATCAGTTATGGGAATCGAACTTGCACCTTCATCCCGTTTGCGAATGAAGAAAGGAATTACAGAACCGCGCGATCCCATTACATTTCCATAACGAACGACGGAAAACCGGATATCCTTGGAACCCTTGATGTTATTGGCAGCTGTAAACAGTTTGTCGCTGGTGAGTTTAGTAGCACCATACAGGTTAATGGGGGCGCAGGCCTTATCTGTGGAAAGAGCCACCACATCGTGAACACCGCAAGCCAAAGCTGCTTTAATCACATTCTGTGCTCCATGAACATTGGTCTTAATGCATTCTTCTGGATTATATTCCGCAGTATCCACCTGCTTGATGGCTGCAGCATGGATGATCACATCCACACCCTCACAAGCTCTGGTAAGACGTTCCAAGTCGCGCACATCACCAATGAAAAAACGCATCATCGGATATTTGCTTTCTGGATATTTGAGCTTTAATTCATATTGTTTCAGCTCATCACGTGAATAGATGATTATCTTCTTCACATTGGGATAATCCCGAAGAATCACCTCAACAAATTTCTTGCCGAACGAGCCAGTTCCGCCTGTAATTAATACTGTTTTATTGTTCAACATAATCTAAACCTATTTTAACCTGCAAAGATACAAAAAAAAACTTATATATAAGTATTTTAATACTACTATTAAAATCATAAAAAAAACAGGAAGACATCACTGCCTTCCTGCTATGTGTTCCAATTGTTTTAGCGAGGCTTATTTTCCTCCTAAATACTGTGAGCCCAAACGAGCCATGGCACAGCGGAATCCGATATAGTCGGTGGATTCATCTTCGTCCATGTATCTTCTGGCACCGGGTGAACACCAGTAAGGGATGTCTCTCCAAGAACCGCCTTTGTAAACTCTTGCATGATCGCTGACCAAAGAGTACATTGGGTTGTTGTCACCAGTTTCCTTCGGGTACATCAGGTCGGTTGAATTTGCATCACCTACGCCACCAGATTTCCATTCATCAGTGTTGTACAAAGATGCCCAGTCACCATCGAGGTAGTTCTTGTTATCAGCGGAACGGTAGTTACGTCTTCTGTCGTTCTTGAAGTCTGAAACGGGAACCATGGGGATTTTACCCACGCTGTCACGTTCAGCAACGGTACCGTCTTCCAGCAGTTTCTTGGTCTCGAAATAGTTACCTCTGAAGGGGTTGAATTCGGACACATCCTCATGAGATGACTGTCTGTAAACATCCATCACCCATTCGGCCACATTACCAGCCATGTGGTACAAACCATAGTCATTGGGCCAGCCGGATTTAACTCTCACGGTCTTGAAGCCAGCGTCATTCAGTGAGCTTGCTACACCCATTAGGTCGCCACGACCAAGGCGGGTATTGTCGATAAATTCACCCATATATTTCTTGTCTTCTGTACGGATAGCATGTCCGTTCCAAGGATACACTTTTCTTTCCAAGATACGACCATTAACGGTGTTGCCGATGTTGGCGTAAGCTGCATATTCCCATTCGGCCTCGGTGGGCAGTCTATACTTGGGCAGCAGGATACCGTCTTCCATTTTCACATTTCTGAAGTCACCAGTGGTGATGTATTGCAGACGATGGTCGCTTTCGCCTTCGTAGGATTCATAGGTCAGGTAAGCGTCAGTGCTGAAATAGCCTTCCAAACTGGGTTCTGGTACCCAATCGATGAAACCATGGTCCACCAGAATCTTTTCGTTTACACGGTCGGTACGCCATGCGGCATAGTTCACAGCCTGCAACCAGCTAACACCCACCACGGGATACTCTCTGTAGGCCGGGTATCTGAAATAATTTTCCACATCGGGTTCATTGTAACCAAGTCTTTCTCTCCAAACGTTTTCATCGGGGAGGGCGTTGGTATAGACGACTGCCATGTCGTTGGTAACAAATACTCGGTCTAACCAGTTGAGGTATTCGAGGTAGTCAACATTGCTGACCTCGCACTCGTCCATGTAGAATGAGGCGACAGACACTCTTCTCGGAGTGTTGTTGGCGTCGTGCATCACATCTTCTTCCATGCGGCCCATGACAAAGGAACCACCTTCGATGAATACCAAGCCGGGACCAGTTTCCTGTTCGGTGAAAGGATATACTTCAAAACCACCGTTCTTGGCGTCGTTGTAATTCCAGCCTGTAGTTGGAGAAGCCTCTTTTTTGCAAGATGAGAACAATAAAGCAAAACTTGCAATGAAGAACAGCATTGATGTTTTGGTGAACTTATTCATGATTTATAATGATTTTGTTTATTAACGATGGAAATATAGGTTTTATTATATGAATGATTAGAATGAAGGACATTCAAGTTCCTTGATAGCTTTACGTTTCTCGGGACAAGGCAGGAGGAACTGCAAAGACACCTCATGGGCACCGCCTGTCAGGTTGATCAACTTGCTGACGGTAAGGTCGTAGGAGTAACCGATGCGGATAAACTGGTATTCAACACCAGCGCTAAAGATGACAGCATCCACATTCTTGAAGCTGTGACGCAACCAGGCTCCCAGGGTAACGGGGTACAGGTTGAGGTACATACCTTCACTCATATACATAAGTCCTCCTTGGTATTGGAAGATGATATTGGGACTCAGTGAGATATCACCGAAGTTATGTTCTTTTTTACTTTTACGTTTCACATCGAAGCTGGCACCGATATGGGCGGTGTGCTTCATAGGCATTCTGTATCTTTCCTGCTGAATGAAGCTGACATAAGGCATGTTGAGGTGATGGGCTGCATAACCGAAGTACAGATTGAAAAATCTCAGATTGGTGTAACCCAGGAAACCAGCTGCCAAGTCGAAGCTATGGTCAGTGGTGTTGTTCCATGCTGCCAGATTTTCATTGGTCTGATAAATAAAACCATATTTCGGGTCAATCATATCACCGAAAGTAAGCTTGGTGACATCCAGTATGTTGGCCAGATAAGAGAACTGCAAAGCAAAGCGCATGTTGAATTTCTTGCTGACTTTGACTTTGAAAGAATACATGAAACTGGCCTCATAGGTTTGGATGGTGGCGTCCTGACCACAGCGGTCACCGAAAGCCAAAACACCAATACCACCGGCGATCTTGTCGAAATGCTGGTCGTAAGAAGCGGAGAAGGACATGAAAGTTCCCTTCATGGATGGCCATTGATCGCGGAAGTTCAATGCTATGCGGGGGCATACATTGGTGCCGGCAAAGGCTGGATTCAGATAAAGCGGATTGGCGTAGAATTGGGAAAAATGTGCATCCTGCGCGTTAATGCTCTGACCCAGAATGACTAGGCAGGTGGTGATTATTATCAGAATTCGCTTATGCATGGTTTTATTTTTTAATCCGCAAAATTACAAATTTTTTTCTTTAATTCCATTATTTTACTTTTATTTTTCTTCCGCATTTATTTTTTTTGCAATTTTGCAAGCTGTTTTTACGTTCCTTGAAGTGTGAAAACACGACTTGTATTTTAATAACGTTTTATGAGATCGAAATCTTGGGTGCTTGTTATACTTTTTTTGCTTGTGATTTTGCAAGTTGTTGATATTCAAGCACAAAATATACAAAAAAAAGTATCTGTCCAGTGGACTGAGAATCTGATATACAAAATTGACGAGGATTTTAGCCTTGAATTTTTGAATTTTGAGAATGCAATTTCGGATTTTCGTTACGGAGATTTGCCGCTTTTTTTTCAAAAAATAGCTGTTGATAACTTTTTTTCGGATTGCGAGGTGCAAGTCTCCAATGCGCGCTTTGAACCTTTGCCTGCGAAAGACAAAAATCTGGTGCCTGCCGCTTTGTTAAAGTCACAATTGGAGCCGGAGGTCCATTGCTATGCTGAACGTGGAAAAGCATACGCAATGCTCACTTTATTGCCGTTTATCATCGATGGTTCGGGAAATATCAGCAGGTTGTTGTCATGCGATATCAATATCAATCCTAAGTATTTTGCAAAAACTGCCACAAAGGCTCACTCGTATGCGGCTAATTCGGTGTTATCCACAGGGTTGTGGTATAAAGTGGCCGTGTCAGAAACAGGTTTACATAAAGTATCTTACGAAGATTTGGTACAGATGGGCTTCTCTGCCTCACAGGTGGCTTCGTCACAGCTGTCTGTTTTTGGCAATGGCACGGGACGTTTGTCGGAGGTGTGCGGTACTGACCGTCCCGATGACCTTTTGGAATTGCCCATTGTGGTCTACGATGGTGGTGACGGTGTATTTGGCGCCGGTGATTATATGGTGTTTTATGCCAAGTCGCCTCACAGGGTTTCTTTTGATCCGACAACACGAACTTTTTCTCATGATTATAACATTTATTCTGATAATAGTTATTATTTTATCTCTGTGTCTGGCAATGGGGTGGGGAAGCGTATCACAACAGGCGAAGCGGTAACTTTGCCAGAAACTCAGTCGGTTTCTGATTATTTGGCCTATAAATATTACGAGGTGGATGCTATTAATCTGGGCGAAAGCGGGCAGGAATGGTTTGGTGATTTGTTTGATGTGACCACCCAGCGCAGCTATAGTATCGAATTACCCAATGTAAAAGCAGAACCGGCTCAATTTAAGATAGTTGCGGCATCTACGGCGGTATCCAATTCAACCTTCTCGGTAGCACTCAACGGCAGCACCATAGGAAGTCTTCCGATATCTGCCATGACGAGTGCTGTCGCTCGTCGGGAGCAGGCGACTTTTTCTTTCACACCCAGTCAATCTACATTGTCTATTAGCTTAACTTTTAGTCGCTCATCGTCTTTGACAAAGGGCTATCTCGATTATTTGTCGGTGCAGGCTATGTGTCGTCTGTCATTATCGGGTGGGCAGCTGAACTTCAACAATGGCAAGTATATTGCCAACAATGCCGTTAGCCGATATACGATTTCCAATGCTAATTCCTCGGTACGGGTATGGGATGTGACCAATCCGGCTAATGCTTTTCAATTGGTTGGCAGTTGGAATGGCTCCAATTACCAGTTTGTGACACAAGATACCGCATTTCGCCAATATGTTGCCTTCGATGGGTCATCATATAAATCGGTGAAAGGTATTGGCCAAGTTCAAAATCAGAATCTTCATAGTTCTGATTATCAGGTGGATATGATTATTATTGCGCATCCTGATTTTTGGAGTCAGGCGGAGCGTCTGGCGTCTGTACGTCGTCAGGAACAGGGTTTGAGCATAAAGATTGTAACCCCGGCTCAAATCTATAATGAGTTCTCCTCTGGAGCACAAGATCCGGTAGCAATTCGGGATTATATGAAAATGATTTATGAGAAGTCGGGAGGTGCATACCCCAAATATCTGTTGCTTTTTGGTCGTCCCTCGTACGATTACCGGGGTCGTGTGTCGGGAACTTCTCTTTTTGTGCCTAATTATCAGCGTCCTACGGGTAATAGTTTGTTGGAAAGTTCGTTCCGAACCAATGATGATTTCTTCGGTATCTTGGATGATGGGGAAGGATTGTATGCTCATGGTCTTGTGGATGTGGCAGTGGGGCGTTTCCCTGTTACCACTGCGGCACAGGCTAATGTGGCAGTGACCAAAAGTATCAATTATACTGCTGCCCGGAATTTGGTGTCTGCTTCTTCAACACAGGTGTCAAATTGGGCCGACTGGCGTAATATTATCTGTTTTGTTGCTGATGATGGCGACCAAAATGAGCATCTGAATGCGGCGGAACGCTGTGCGGCTATTATTCAAGAGTCCAATAAAACTATTAATTTGGATAAGATTTATTGTGATGCGTATCCCCAACGGTCAAATTCGGGAGGACAGCGTTATCCTGCAGTCAATACCGCTATTAACGACAGAATGGATCGAGGTTCCCTTTTCCTTACTTACGTGGGTCATAGTGGAAAAGATGGATGGGCACATGAGCGTATTTTGGAGTTTTCGGATATAAATGATTGGCATAATACTTATAACCAGCCCGTTATCATGACTTTGTCGTGCGATTTTGCCTGGTATGACCGTGCTATGGTTTCACCCGCTGAAGCCTGTTTTTTCAATACCAATGGAGGTTCTCCCGCTTTGATAACCACTTCCCGTGTGGCCTACGGTGGGTCGAATTCCTCGTATGCCCAAAAGCTATTCAGTAGGTTATTCAATACATCATATGGTCATGTCAGAACTATGGGCGAAATGAATAGGCTGGCTAAGAATGACTATGGTGGCAATAACGATGCCATCTCCATGTTTGTGCTTATCGGTGACCCCTCAATGCCATTGGCAGTACCTAAGTTTAAGGTAATTACAGACTCGGTAAATGGTATGTCGGTGAATGCTTTGACAGATACTTTGAAAGCACTCTCTCAGGTGGTGGTGAAAGGTCGTGTGACCGATGTGCAAGGGAATACATTGAGCGATTTTAATGGCAATCTTTTTACTTCCTTCTTCGACAAAAAGGTAACCGTAACCACCCTTTCCAATGATCCGAATGAGAGCCCTGAAGCCGAATTTGATGTGCAGAAGAGTATTTTGTTCAAAGGGAACAATACGGTGAAAAATGGTCAGTTTGAAATCAGGTTTACGATACCAAAAGATATAAATTATACATACGGAAATGGTAAGTTTAGCTATTATGCGAGAAGCGAGCAGGCCGATGCGGCAGGTTATTTTGATGGGTTTATAGTGGGGGGAAACAGCAATATCGCGTATGATGATAAGGAAGGACCGGAAATAGATGTGTATTTGAATGATGAGAATTTTGTGAACAAAGGTTTGACCAATGCTGATCCTGTGTTGATTATCAAGCTGAAAGACGAATTGGGTATCAATACCACAGGCAATGGGGTAGGACATGACTTGGTGGCCATTATGGACGGAAATAATGATGGACAAATCATTCTTAACGATTATTATGAGGCGATACAAGACAGTTCCAATCAGGGACAGGTTCGTTATCAATTGAGGGATTTGTCAACGGGAACGCATAAGTTGAAAATCAGAGCGTGGGATATATTAAATAATGTATCCGAAAAAGAACTGGAGTTTGAGGTGGCCAACGACGCTTCTTTGACCTTGGACCATGTGCTGAATTATCCCAATCCTTTCACTACGCATACGTCGTTCTTTTTTGAGCACAATCATCCCGGAGAAAATCTGGATGTGCTGATACAGATATTTACTATCAGTGGAAAATTGATTAAAACCATCAGCACCAGCATGTATTCAGAAGGCTCTCGTAGCCAGGCTATTGACTGGGACGGTAGAGATGATTTCGGGGATAAAATAGGTAAGGGAACCTATATTTATCGTTTAAAAGTTCGAACTTCAGACGGTAAATCGGCTGAGAAAATAGAAAAAATTGTACTTTTGTAAAATAAATTTGAAATATCATCGTTATCTAACTTTATTACTAAAATTAATATTGAAAAAATGAAGAAAATCTTATTGACATTGTTGGCTTTAACTGTAGTTATATCAATAAGTTATGCACAATCTTACGATCCTAGTGGACGACAGATGACCCCCTCCCAAAAAATGGAGAAATATTTCAACCCCATTACCACAGCGGTTCCATTTTTGATGATTGCTCCGGATGCCCGTTCTGCCGGTATGGGCGATATTGGTAGCTGCTCCTCGGCAGATGCCAATTCACAGCACCATAATCCGTCCAAATACGTGTTCAACAAAAGCAAATTCGGTGTTTCTTTCTCCTATAGTCCTTGGTTGACCAGCTTGAGCAAGCAATTGGGTATTAGTTTGGCTTATTTGAGTGCCTTCTGGAAGATTACGGATATGGATGCTATCGCCTTTTCTTTGAGGTATTTCCACTTGGGTACCATTGACTTTACCGATGAGTTTGGTCAGGTGTATGCCAGTCCCAGTCCAAATGAATTTGCTATTGATTTTACATACGCCCGTAAATTGACAGATGTGTTTTCGCTGGCTTTGACCCCGCGTTTTATATATTCAAATATTACAGCCAGCTACGATGCACATAGCGCTAAGGGTAGGCCGGGTTTAGCTGGCGCCGCAGACTTGTCTCTGTGCTATGAGCAGGATTTCAGAACCAAGGGTATGGAAAACAGTACCGTTCGTTTGGGTGTCAACATCTCTAATATGGGTAACAAAATGATTTATTCGGATAACGCCTCACCAGATGCTCGTGATTTTTTGCCTGCAAATTTGAAGATAGGCTTGTCCTATACCATGGATTTTGATGGCTATAACAGTCTGGCTATTTTGGGAGAGATGAATAAATTGTTGGTACCTACACCTCCAAAATGGGGACGTGATTCTATAACTAATGAAAAATATATTATTTCTGGTAAAAACAACAAGATTTCTTCCGCCCAGGGCATCTTCCAGTCTTTTTATGATGCTCCGGAAGGTTTCAGAGAGGAATTGTATGAGCTGGCTTGGTCTTTTGGTTTGGAATATTCATACAATGACCTTCTATATGTGCGTACAGGCGGTTTCTTTGAAAGTAAATACAAGGGCAATCGTAAATATTTGACTTTTGGTGCAGGTTTGCATTATAATATCTTCCAGATTGATGTTTCTTACCTGTTTTCTGTCAGCGATCAGCACCATCCATTGGAACATACCCTTCGTTTTACCTTGTCCTTTGATCTGAAGTCATTCAATAAGGATGAAATCAGAAAACAAGACAAGCCCCAAGGCAAATTGGATAGATTATAAAGATGAGAGTAGGTTTGGGTTATGATTCGCACCGCCTGGCGGAAGGCCGAAAGCTGGTGTTGGGAGGGGTTGAAATTCCCTTCGAAAAAGGCTGTATGGCCCATTCCGATGGCGATGCGTTGATTCATGCCATTTGCGATGCTTTGCTGGGTGCTGCCGGTCTAAGTGATATAGGCAGTCATTTCCCGGATACCGATAATCAGTATAAAAATATTGACAGTAAGATCCTGTTGGCAAAGGTAGTGGAGTTGCTGCAACAGAAAGGATTGAAAATCAATAATGTAGATACTACTATTATCATAGAAAAGCCCAAGATGGCCCCATATCATGATGCGATGGTGCAAACCCTTGCGGAAGTGATGGGAATAGAGCCTGCTCGATTGACCATCAAGGCGAAAACCAACGAAAAGATGGGCTTTGTGGGTAGCGGCGAAGGTGTTGTCTGCCTCGCCACCTGCACCCTTGCCAGTTAACAATTAACAATTAATAATTAATAATTGAATGATAGCAATATTCTTTTTTTTCCCCCATGATTCCCTACCTCATAACTATTAATTATTAATTGTAAACTATTAATTATCAACTATCATCATGTCTCCTCAATTCAAATCCCTCCTTACCCGTACCATTTCTGGTATAGTATTTGTGGCCTTGGTGGTAGGCTCGTTTTTCCTGCCTTCCTATTGCCAATTTCTCTTGTTTACGGTGTTTGCAGCTATTGCCTTGTCGGAATATATCAGAATCACAGAGAGTACGGGGGTAAAGGTGCAGAAAATTTTATGTGCCATGATTGTGGTTTTGGTGATTGAGGGTGCTTATTTGTTGGATACGTTAGAAATCAGTTGGCTGATTGCGGCACTGTTTATGATGGTGGTGCCGGTGGTGGAGTTGTTCAAAAAGGATGCGGTTTTGCCGTTTACCAATATTGCCCATACATTCTTGCCGATTTTTTGGATTGCGGTGCCCTTCGCTCTGGCAGGCATCACTTTCTCTATTTTAGAGCATCCAGAGGTTGTTTTGGCATTGTTTCTGTTGATATGGGCATCTGACACTTTTGCTTACTGTGCGGGTTCCCTTTTTGGCAAGCATAAATTGTTTGAAAGAATATCGCCAAAGAAGACCTGGGAAGGCACGATTATCAGTGCAATACTTACCTGTGGCGTGGCTGTGGGACTGTCTTTTGCCCCCTATTTCAATAAGGGTCTTGTAAATCCATCCTCCACTTTGTGTAATGTGCTGATTTGGATAGGCTTTGCCCTTATTGTTATTGTGGCGGGCACCTTCGGCGACCTGATAGAGTCTATGTTCAAGCGCTCCTACGGGGTGAAGGACTCCGGTAACATTATGCCTGGCCATGGCGGCATGCTCGACCGCTTCGACTCCTTTTTCCTGGCGATGCCGTTCTGCTTTATTTATTGGATGCTGCTGGCATTCATCGTCTATTGATATTCATCCCCTACGAGGAATAGCAATTACCATACGAGCCCATAACATTCTTCATCGTTCATTCTACATTGTACATTGTGCATTGTGCATTGTACATTATGCATTGTGCATTGTGCATTGTGCATTGTACATTGTGCATTCTACATTAACCCGCTCCGTTTCAACAACGCCTCTACCTTAGGCTCGCGCCCGCGGAAATCCACAAACATCCGCATGGCTTCGCGACTGCCACCACGGCATAAAATACAATCGTGGAATTTGCTGGCCGTCTCATGATTGAAAATGCCGGTCTCTTGGAACAAAGAGAAGGCGTCGGCATCCAATACCTCTGCCCATTTGTAGCCGTAGTAGCCAGCGGCATATCCCCCTGAGAAAATATGCGTAAAGGAAGTGCTGGTGCAGCATCCCTTTGGTCTTGGGAAGAAATCGACCACTTGCATGGCTTCGTGCTCCAGAGCCTCCAAATCGGGATTAACCTCTTTCTCGTCATGCCACATCATGTCTAAAAAACCGAAGGCTAACTGGCGACAGGAGAGATAACCAGCTTGGAAATTCTCCATGTCCTTGACTTTCTGTACCAAGCTGTCGGGAATGACTTCCCCACTTTGATAATGTCTTGCGAAAGACTGCAGAAAACGGATGTCGGAAGCCCAGTTCTCATTGATTTGGGAAGGCAGTTCCACAAAATCGCGGGGTACACTGGTGCCGGAAATACTGCTATAGGTCACCTCGGACAACATCCCGTGCAGGGCATGGCCGAATTCGTGCATAAAGGTCGTCAGCTCTTTGAAGGTCAGCAATGAAGGCTTGTTGTCGGTGGCTGGGGTGAAGTTCATCACCAAGGATATTAACGGGATGATATTCTTGCCATCGGCGGTTTTGTGCTGGTCGCGGAAAGAAGTCATCCAGGCACCGCCTTTCTTGCTCTCCCGTGGGAAAAAGTCCAAGTATAAAACAGCAATAATCTGGTCTTTCCGATGGACGTAATAGGTTTTTACATCTTTTTGATAGACAGGTATTTCTGCTGTTTCTGAAAATTCTAAGTCGTACAATTGGCGGGCTAAGCCGAACACTCCGTCAATCACTTTGTCCAAGGGAAAATAGACCTTAAGTTCTTCTTCGTCGAAATCAAATAGGCTATTTCTTTGTTTTTCAGCGTAATATGACATGTCCCAGCGTTCGAAATCCACTTGGAATCCGTTCTGACGGGCGAAATCAACCATCTCTTGCATTTCCTTTTCCGCGGCTTTCCGTGACGGCTTTTCTAAAGTTTCCAATAGTTCATACACATGTGCTTTGTCCTTGGCCATGCGTTCGGTCAGCACGTAAGAGGCATAATCGCTGAATCCCAACAACTTGGCGATTTGCTTACGCAATGAGGCAATCTCGTACACTAAGGCCGTATTGTCATGTGCATCCTTATAGCTTCTGGAAGCGTACTTGAGGAAGAATTCCTTACGCAATTCCCGATTGTCGGCGAATTTCATGATGGCCTGGTAGCTGGGCATGGTCAGGTCGAACAGCCAGCCTTCCTGCCCTTTGGCCTTGGCTTTGGCCGCGGCAATGTCGAGTTCGCTTGCTGGCAGTCCAGACAATAGGCTTTCGTCGGTAATGGTTTTGGAGAAGGCATGGGTGGAGGCCAGCACATTGTCGCTGAATTGCAGGGTGAGTTGTGACAGGCGCATGGTCAGTCGCTTGTATTCCTCTTTTTGTGCATCTTCCAGTTGGGCCCCATGGCGGATAAAGCTTCGATAGCTTTTCTCTGTAACCATTTTTTCTTCCTCATTGAGGGAATCGCGATGCTCATATACTTGTTTTACCCGTTGAAACAGTTTCTCATTCAAGCTGATTTCATTGCTGAATGCGGTCAGTTCCGGTTGGATTTTCTGGGCTATGTCCTGCAATTCCTTGGAGGTGTTGCAGACCAATAAGTTGAAGAAAATATTGGAAATGCTGTCTAACAATTCTCCTGAGCGGTCCAAGGCGGCTAACGTGTTGTCAAAAGTCGGTTCCTCTTGGTTGTCGGCTATGGCTTGGATTTCGCCACGGGCTATTTTTAGGGCATGGTGAAAAGCCGGCTCATAATGCTCATTCTTGATCTCATCGAAAGGCGGGGTCTGGTATGGCGTCTGCCACGGAGAAGTTAAGGGGTTGGAAGACATGTTTTTTTTTAATTAGCAAATTAGCAAATTAGCAAATTAGTAAATTAGCAAATTGTAATAGGGGAATCTCGCTTCGCTCGAGGGGAGTGGAGTTCGTCCAAAGGGGAGTCTCATGCTATGCATTCGAGGGGAGTTTTTATGTGTCAATGAATGGAGTTGAAAACTGAAAACTGAAAGTTGAAAGTTATAATTTGAATTATGAATTCTGAATTTTGAATTCTAAAATTTTACTGTCCCCTGTAACCTGTCCCCTGAAACCTGCTTACATCACGAGCATCAGAATGAACCTCGGAGTGAGCGGGGTGCGGATTTCTTGGTTGTCGCGGATGGTGAGTGGGGTAGGGCTGATGATTTCGTTCATGTCGTACAAGTTGCCCGCATTGCGCTCTTGCTGTATCTCCAATGCGGTTTTGAAATCAGGGACAATGTCTTTGGCAAAGGCGATAATGATGATGTCGGAAGCCAAGCCCTTGATAGAAGGGTAAAGAGAATTGTGCGGAGAGAATATGAAACTGCAGGTGGTAGTAATCAGTGCGTCGCTATAGACGATGGCAGCGTCTGCCGGTGTGTTGACATCAATGGCATTGACAAAACTAATGTTGTTGCTTTGCAGCAAGGCTGACAACTGTGGCTTGGTGTTCAGCAGTACTGGATAGTTTTGTCCTTGCAGCAACTTCACCAAACGAATGGCAAACTGGTCTTTGGTGCAGGGCACGTATTTGCCGCCTAAGGCACGGAATCTGACGATAAAGTCCCGTACGAGGTCTTCGCTGGGTTTGATGAAATCGTCGGACAAGTCCGGGTCTGGGTAGCGGTTCACACCCTTAGTGGACAATGCGTGTCGTATATCTTTGCGAATCGACTCTTTCGAGGTGGTGAGATTGCTCTCTGTGCTTAATGTTTCCATTGCTTTTGCGTTTTAGACGGTTTGCTGTGCCGGAGCTTCCTCGTCGCTTGCATCTTTTTCTCCGTTGTTATTCACTTGGCTGTTTACATCTTCCTTTTTATCGTTGGGAGTATTGTCTTGGCTGGTCTCAATACTGTCATTTTGCTGTCCAAAGGGACGTTTGCCGAAGATTTTTTCTAAGTCTTCTGCAAAGATGACTTCACGATCTAACAGTTGCTGAGCCAGCTGGGCGTGTTTCTCCTTGTTTGCGAGCAGAATTTCCTTAGCTTTGTTGTACGAACGCTCGATGAGTTTATGGATTTCTTCATCAATTTCCTGTGCGGTTTTCTCGCTATAGGGTTTGGTGAAGTTGTATTCAGATTGTCCTGTGGAATCGTAATAGCTGATATTGCCGAGTTTCTCGTTCAGTCCATAATATACCACCATAGCGTAGGCTTGTTTGGACACCCGTTCAAGGTCGTTAAGAGCTCCGGTTGACACTTCGCCAAAAACTATCTCTTCTGCGGCACGGCCTCCCAAAGTGGCGGTCATCTCGTCGAACATCTGGCTGAAGGTCGTGATTTGGCGTTCTTCGGGCAGGTACCAGGCAGCACCGAGCGACTTGCCACGTGGCACGATGGTTACCTTGACCAAGGGAGAGGCGTGTTCGAGCAGCCAGCTGACGGTAGCGTGACCTGCTTCGTGGTTAGCAATAACCTTCTTTTCTTGCGGAGAGATGATACTTCCTCGTTTCTCTAAGCCACCGACAATTCGGTCGATGGCGGCGAGGAACTCTTCCTTACCTACGCTCTTCTTGCTGTTACGGGCAGCTATCAGAGCTGCTTCGTTGCATACGTTGGCAATGTCGGCACCCGAGAATCCTGGGGTTTGCTTAGCGAAGAAGTCAAGGTCCACATCAGAGTTGAGTTTCAGCTTGCGCACGTGTACCTCAAAGATGCCCTTACGCTCGTTGAGGTTCGGCAGTTCTATATGAATCTGGCGGTCGAAGCGGCCAGCACGCAAAAGAGCCCGGTCGAGCACATCGGCGCGGTTGGTGGCAGCTAAGATGATAACACCCGTGTTGCTGGAAAAACCGTCCATTTCGGTCAGCAGCTGGTTAAGGGTGCTTTCGCGTTCATCATTGGCACCGCTCATGATGTTTTTGCCACGGGCACGGCCGATGGCGTCAATCTCGTCGATGAAGATGATGCAGGGAGCTTTCTCCTTGGCGGTCTTGAACAGGTCGCGCACACGTGAGGCACCCACGCCCACAAACATTTCCACAAAGTCAGAGCCTGACAGCGAGAAGAAGGGAACCTTGGCCTCGCCGGCAACAGCCTTGGCCAACAGGGTTTTACCAGTTCCCGGAGGGCCTACCAACAGGGCTCCTTTTGGAATCTTGCCGCCCAAAACGGTATATTTTTTCGGATTTTTCAGAAAATCCACAATCTCTTCAATCTCATATTTGGCACCTTCCAGACCGGCTACATCCTTAAAGGAGACATTCAGTTGTGAGGTCTCATCGAACAGCTGTGCCCTGGATTTGCCGATGTTGAAGATACCCATTCCGCCTCCGCCAGGACCGCCTCCGCCTCGCATGGAACGCATGGAGTAGAATAACAGCACTAAAATCAGCATGGTAGGCAGTATCCAGAAAAAGAGTTCAAAACCCCAGCTTTTACTGTTGTCTTCAGTAGTGGAAATCTCGTATTCCTGCTCCACTTCGCTGCGTGTCAAGCTGCTGTCACTGGCCAAAGCATTGTTGATGGCTCTCTCTTGTGTGGCCTTTAGGTTTTCGTTAAACACCTGATAATCAGTTGTCACAATAAAAAACTGTGGTCCTGTGAGGTTGTTTTGATTGCGTAGGTTCTCGTACTCGGTTTTCGCCTTGATAGCATCTTCTTTCAGGTAGATGTTAACCCTGTCGTTCTTCTTGACATACTCCAGCTTTTCAATATCTTTGGCTATCACCATTTTATTGAAGCGGCTATTGTCTATTTCGGTGGCAGGAGTTTCAAAAGTGAACAACCAGTAAGCGATAAGTCCTGCAGCCACAATCAGATAGATATAACTCAGTGTGAACTTCGGTTTTTTATTGTCGTTGCTGCTTTTCTGTCCACCGAAGAATGCCGAGCCGTTATTTTTAGGTGTGGTCTTTTTTGTTGCCATTGAGATAATTAATAATTGATAGTTGATAATGAATAATGAATAAATTTGCTATCGAGATGAGTGATGGTAAACTACCATAACTATTAATTATTAATTATTAATTCTCTGGATTTCCGCGTCGTTGTATAGACTCTCAAGATTATAGAATTCCCGGGCTTCGGGTTGGAAGATGTGGACTACCACATTGAAATAGTCCAGCAGGATCCATTCGCCGTTGGTTGTACCTTCCACGTGTTTAGGGAGGGTGTTAGCGTAACGCTTGGTGGTCTCTTGCACAAAATCGCACAAGGTCTCCACATGCGGTTTGGAGTTTCCGCTACAAATGATGAAATAGTCAAAAAACACGTGATTGATTTTCTTGAGGTCGATGCTGACGATGTCAACACCTTGCTTCTCTATAAGTGCTTGAATAATAAGTTCTTCAATCTTTCCTTCGAATTCTTTTACTTCTGCTTTTACCTTAATTTTCTTCGCCATATAAAATATTATTGATTTATTCATAATTAATCTGCAAAGATACAAATCTTTTTTCAATTAGCAAATTAGTAAATTGGTTAATTGGCAAATTACAGCAAAATGTTTTTGTATAGCATTTTAAAAATAATTGGCACATTAGCACATTTGCTAATTAGCACATTGAATGTTGATAACTATTCATAACTTTTAACACATCTTGGGCTTACGCATGTCTAATTATTTGTACATTTGCAAACTTGAAAGAAATTGTGCTGTTTGGTTTAATGTATTGAAAATCAATAAAATACAATAAATAATTATTCATTAAAAAATTTTACTATGAAAAAATTCTACGTTCTGAAAATCATGATGGCGGTCATGCTGACCATGCTGTTGACCGTCGGAAATGTTTTTGCCGAGAAAGCCTGGGTGAAGGTGACCCACACCACAACCTTGTCCGTTGGTGACTCCATCATCATTGCCGCTGCCAATTATGACAAGGCTATTGGAACCACGCAAAACAACAACAACCGTGCTGCCGTGAACATTACAAAAGTTGGTAATCAAGCCACTTTTACCACCAGTGTTCAGGTGTTTGTATTGCAGCAAAGTACTGTCAATGGCGCTTTTGTGCTGTTTGATCCGGATGCTACCGGTGGTTATTTGAATGCTCCCGGCGGTGGCAATTATTTGCGTACTGCCGCAACCTTGCCTACCAATGGTTCTGCTGACTGGATGATTACAGTTTTTAATAACGACAGTATCACCATCGTCGCTCAAAATTCTGATATTACACAGGTTTACATGCGTTATAATAGTGGAAGTACACTTTTCTCATGTTATGGTTCCGGCAGTTCGGTGGTGAATGCGGTGACAATCTACCGATACGAGGAAGTTGAGGCTGCTACCGTGGCCACACCAGCCTTCACACCCAACGAAGGTACCTATTATGAGCCTCAGCAGGTTGGCATAACCTGTGCTACTACCGGTGCCACCATCCTTTACACCATCAATGGTGACAATCCTACTACTAATGGCTTGGTTTATAGCACTCCGCTGAGCATTTCTACTACCACAACTGTCAAAGCTGTAGCTTTCTTGGGTACTGATACCAGTTTTGTAAACCAGGCAACTTACACCTTCCCAACGGAAGTCGCTGATATCGCCGCTTTCAAGGCCGCTAACTCTTCCACTAATGCAGTTCCCTATCATATCATGGGAGATGTAACCTTTGTGTTCCATGGCGGTGCCTATACCTACGTGAAGGATGCTTCCGCAGGTTTGATGATTTATGATCAAAATACCAATAACCCGGTTATTACCAGTACCTATAATGAAGGTGATGTTATTCCTGGTGGTTTGTTAGGTACTTATACACTGTATAATGGTCAGCCGGAATTAATTCCTGTTGCCAATCCTGCCGCATCCACTCAAAATACGGGTACAGTGCAGCCTATTGTGGTGACTATGGCCGACCTTTTGGCCAACTATAATACTTACGATGCTCAATTGATTACCCTTGAAAATGTGACCTTCCCCAACGGATTCACGGGATCGAATCAAACCACTATCGAACAAGGCAGTAGCTCAATGGTTGTGTATAAACGTTTCCCTTTGGATACCACTTTGGCTGCGGGTACTGTGACCAATGTGACTGGTTTCGCCGCAAAATACAATAGCACTATCCAGATTTATCCCCGTTTTAATGCTGATTTGTCTGCTGCTCCCCAACCGGCACAGCCCTCTATGACCGTTACACTCAATGGCGAGCAGTTCTCCACTCTTGACACGCTGCAGGTCTCATTTGACATTCAGAACTTTACCCTTGGAACAGACGGCTTGCTGAAACTTGAAAGTGAGATGCTTACCGCAGTCGGTATGCAGTCACCGATGTATCTGAACGATCAGTTGTTGGCTGCTTTCCTGGCACAGACTTTCTCACCGCTTCCTGCTGGTACTCACACGGTTACCGCTTCTTTGGTGGATATGACCATGCAGCCGTTGACTCCTGCGGTTAGCCAGACTGTTACCTTCACCGTGACCGCTCCAGTTGCTGCTACTCCGGTAATCAGTCCGGATGCTGGCACTTTCGCTGACAGTGTGGTGGTTACCATGACCTGCGCTACTCCTGGTGCTCAGATTCGTTATACCATCGCTGGTGAAGTGCCAAGTGCTACCTCTACCTTGTATGAGGGTCCGTTTACCGTGTATTCTTCCTGCACAGTCAAAGCCAAGGCTTTCATGAACAATGTGTCATGGGAGGACAGCCCAGTGGCCGAGGCCGCTTATACTATTGTTAGTGGTCCCACGCTGACGGTTGATCCCACAAGCCTTGCTTTTGGTCCCAATAGCCTGACAAGCACTGTGAATATATACAGCGCTTCTTTGACTGATCCCATCACTATCAGCTGCAACAACAGTGATTTCCAGTTGTCAGCAACCACTTTCCCCGCCAATGTGGGTAATACTTCATTCACCATTACATACGCTGGATTTGGTCCTGCTTTCGGTACGGTAACGGTTAGCAGCGGCACGTTGAGCGCGCAGATTGACTTGGTGGCTACCGCTCAACTGCCAGCACCGGTGATTACACCTGCCAGCGGCACCACCGACACGGTTATCACAGTGGTAATGTCCGATGATGTTCAGGGTGCCGGCATTGGCTATACCCTTGATGGTACCGATCCGGATGTGTCATCCCCAACTTATAACCAGCCCATTATCTTGAATGTTCCAGGTACATACGTTGTCAAGGCCTACGCTTTCCTTGAAGGTTGGGGTGCCAGCGATATCACAAGCGCTACTTATACCGTGGTGGCTCCTGTGGTGCCAAGCAACGACACCATCATGTACTCAACTGGTTTTGAGGCAGAAGAAGGCTTTACCGCTACGCAAACCTATAATAGCCCGAATATTGTTTATAGTGGCGCCGAAGGTCAGCAATGGGGAACATATTATGGCACACCCTCCACTACTGATCATATTTGCGGGGCACAGTCTATGCAGATGCGTTGGTACGCCAGTTCCGCCAGCAACCTGGGTTATACCTTCACCAACTTCGACATCCGTAATGTGACATACGTTACTTTTGATGCAAAACAAACCAATAACTTGAAATTGTGTGTGTCTTATTCAATAGATGGTGGTAATACCTACGTGGGCGATTCTGTATATACATTGACCACCAACAGACATAATTATCGTTACAATGTGAGTGAGACGGGCGAATATAATTTTGTACGTTTGAGATTTGCTGTTATACTTCCTGATGCAGCTCCGTCTTCCACCAGCAGACTGACTATCGACAGTGTCGTGGTGTTTGGTGTTCCCGGTGTGGTAGTGAATGTAGTGGAGACTCCGGTCATTGCTCCGAATAGTGGTACTTATTATGAAGCCTTTGACGCTATCATTACTTGTGCAACTGCTGATGCAGTGATCCGTTATACTACCGATGGAACCGAACCTACCGAAACTTCAACGGTATATACAGCTCCTGTAACCATCAGCGCGAACACTACTTTGAAGGCAAAAGCTTGGAAGACTGGTATGGATGCCAGTATGGTAGTTACCGCTACTTACAACTTCCCGCCCGAAGTGGCCAATATCGCCGCTTTCAAGGCTGCCAGCACTGCCACCAACAACACGGTTTACAAGATTGCTGGTGATGTAACCTACGTCTTCCGCAGCGGCAGATATATGTTTGTTGAAGATGCCTCCGCAGCATTGTTGATTTATGACAACAGTACTCCTGTTATCACTACCACATATAACGAAGGTGATGTGATTAGTGGTGGTGTTTTCGGTTCATATACACTGTACAATGGTATGGTTGAAATGGTACCTGCTCGCAATACCGCTGAAGCTACAGGCACTCCTGTGACCATTACACCTATGGTGGCTACCATCCCGACTTTGGTGTCACAGTACAGCACGCTCGAAAGTCGTTTGGTGACCATCGAGAACGTGACCTTTATCGGTAACAAGAAGTTTGTCAATGGAACTGACACCCTGCAATATTACAACCGTTTCAGCTCAATCACCGATGATCCTGAAGCTGGCGAAACAGGTTCTATCACTGGTTTCTTGGCTAATTACAATGGTCAGGTACAGCTCTATCCACGTGACGACAATGACTTCGCTACCCAGACGATGGAGCAGGTGGCTACACCGGTAATTACTGCAGATCCTTCAACACACCCTGAAGGATATCCTGAAAATGTATTTGAAAATATTGTTCACATTAGTATCACTTGTGCCACAGAAGGTGCTACAATTTATTATTCTGTTGAAGGAACTCAGTTTTTCGATGTTGAAAATGCATTATATACTGACGCTTTTGATTTGTATTGGCCCGATAATCCAACGGTGAGGGCTTATGCGGTAAAGGAAGGAATGATAGATAGTGAGGTTGCATCTGAAAGTTTTCAGCTTATACTTTTGGACATTCGTGATGCACAACAGCAGTCTGTGAGCATCTATCCCAACCCGACTGATGGTAATGTGACTTTGGATTTGTCAGGACTGAACGCTAAGACGGTTGAACTGTTCTCCATGAACGGCCAGCTGCTGAACACTGTGGTGCCTACTAATGAGACCATGACCATGTCATTGAGCCAGTACGCTGCCGGCATCTATTTCGTTCGCATTCACAGCGACAAGGGCGTAACCACCCAGAAGATTGTGAAGAAATAATCATCTTATATAGACGGGGCATGCCCCGTCTATACTTATTTTCGAAAAATACAGATATTTGTGGAGATGCGATCAATCACATCTCCACATTTTTAATTAACAGGCAATAGTATAATTAATCAATTTGCTAATTAACTAATTTGTACATTTGCTAATTATAATTGGCACATTAGCACATTGTCTCATTAGCACATTAATCTGTTTCCTTCATTGAAAAGGAAGTCAACGATGGAGAGGTTGGGCACAAAACCAAGGCGGTCTTCGAAAATCTGGGTGTAGGTTTGGTGTTGAAACGGGTAATCCGTTTTGTGACAACGTTTGGGGTGTATCGCATTACGCAGGTCGTTAATATCATCCCTTTGCGTGTAATCGGCAATAAACTCATTGGTGCGCTGAGCTTGGAAATCGTGCCCGAAAAGTTTCATAATAACCTGCATCAGCTCCAAGTTGAAATCAAAGAGAAATTCGTATTTTTTTTCGTAAAAAGGTCTGATATAATCTTGAAAATAAAGAAAATACGGACTTCCACTATAGGCGGTGTCTATGCTTTTCCAATGCAATCGCTGCCAGGGCATGGCATAATCGATGCAGACATCCAAAATGGGCATTTTGGAAGAAACATGTACCACAGGAATGGAAAGCACTTGCACGCCATTGGCCGTGGCAATCAGGGCCCGGTTGCGGTACGATTGCTTGATATAATGCTCGCAAACCTCCAGTGTTACCGGCTCTTGCAGGCATTTTAGCATGTATTCAATAGGTGGCAAATACGCCGTAGATAATAGAGTGGTCATCGTTCTTTTTTCGCTTGCAAAAATAGTAAATTTAATTAGCACATTAGCACATTGTCTAATTAGCACATTAAAAAAATTCGTATCTTTGCAAAAAATTATTATCATGGAGGTAAAGTATTCTGAAGAACTGAAAACCGCTATTGAAGAGGCTAAGAATATTGCGTTGACCAATAAGTCGCAATCGGTGGGTATCGAGCACATAGTGGTGGCATTGTTGAAATATGACCAATATACGGAACTGCAGCAATTATTCGATGTGTTCAAAATCAATAAAGTCAATATCCGCGCTAAACTGGAGGAACTGATAGAAAAAGATGAGAACAAGACCGAAATGGCTGCGGAAAATATGAAATTGAATGTGCAGGCAGAAAACACTTTAAGACGCGCATTCCTGTTGGCTCGTGAATTTAGAAGTGAAATCGTGGAAGCCCAACATTTTGTGTTGGCAATCTTGCGCGATAATGGCAACGAGGTGAACAGTGTGGTGAAGATGTTGCTGAAACGGGCAGGAATGTCCTATGACTCTTTGGCATCGGAAATGCGCCACGAATCACGGCATACAGAAGATACGCCCATGTCGGCAGGTACCGATGATTATGATGATGACGATGACCGCCGCGGCAGTACGCGCTCAACAAAGGGCGCCAAAGCTTCGGCTACTCCCATGTTGGATAGCTTCGGCAAGGACCTGACGCGTTATGCTGCAGAAGGAAAGTTGGACACCATTGTGGGACGTGAAAAGGAATTGGAGCGTATTGCCCAGATTCTTAGCCGTCGTAAGAAAAACAACCCTGTGCTCATTGGCGAGCCAGGTGTTGGTAAATCAGCCATCGCTGAGGGATTGGCCCTGAGGATAGTGCAAGGCAAGGTGTCGCGCACCCTGCATGGTAAGCGTGTGGTCAGCTTGGATATGGCATCTTTGGTGGCCGGTACCAAGTACCGCGGCCAGTTTGAGGAGCGTATCAAAACTATCCTCACCGAGTTGGAGAAAAATCCGAATGTCATCCTTTTTATCGATGAGTTGCATACCATGGTGGGCGCTGGTGGCTCTCCCGGCAGCCTCGATGCCTCTAATATGTTCAAGCCTGCTTTGGCCCGTGGAGAACTGCAGTGCATCGGTGCTACCACCCTTGACGAGTATCGCCAGTATATCGAGAAAGACGGGGCATTGGAACGCCGTTTCCAGAAAATCATGCTGGAGCCGACCACTCCGGAAGAGACTGTCGTCATTCTGAATAATATCAAGGATAAATACGAAGACCACCATTTGGTGCGTTTCTCCGATGAGGCATTGCAGGCCTGTGTCAGCCTCACCAACCGTTATATTACAGACCGCTGTCTGCCCGACAAGGCCATCGATGCCTTGGATGAGGCTGGCTCGCGTGTGCATTTGCAGAATATCAAAATTCCAGAGGAACTGATTCAGCTGGAAAAGGAAATAGAGCAGTATAACCAACTGAAAAACGACGCCATCAAAGAGCAGCAATACAATGCTGCCGCAGGTTATCGTGACAAAATCAAGGAGTTGGATTCCCGTCTGGCGGATATGAAACGCGAGTGGGAGGAAAAAGAGGATTTGGAACGCCCGACGGTGACGGAAGAGCATGTGGCAGAAGTGATTGCCATGATGACAGGAGTGCCTGTGCAGCGTATTGCCAAGAATGAGGGCGAGCGACTGATGAAGATGGCAGATGAGTTGCAAGGCAAGGTCATCGGTCAGGATAACGCTATTGTCAAAATTGCCAAGGCTATACGTCGTAATCGCGCTGGACTGAAAGACCCCAACAAACCGATTGGAACCTTCATTTTCTTGGGTCCTACTGGTGTGGGTAAAACCTATCTGGCTAAGGTGTTGGCAGAGTATCTCTTTGATTCTCAGGAGTCTATTGTCCGTATCGACATGAGCGAGTACATGGAGAAACATACGGTTTCCCGTTTGATAGGTGCGCCTCCGGGATATGTGGGTTATGAAGAGGGCGGTCAGTTGACCGAGAAAATCCGCCGCAAGCCTTATTCTATCGTGCTCCTCGATGAGATTGAAAAAGCTCACCACGACATCTATAATGTTCTGTTACAGGTGTTTGACGATGGTCAATTAACCGATGGTATCGGACGTAAGGTGGATTTCAGAAACACCATCATCATCATGACCTCCAATATCGGTTCTCGAGAACTGAAGGATTTTGGCACGGGTGTGGGTTTCAACACCTCTGCCACCGATGCGGCCAAGGATAAGGTGGCGCAGGGTATTTTGGAAAATGCCCTGAAGCGCACTTTTGCCCCTGAATTTTTGAATCGTATTGATGATATCATCTATTTCAACAGTTTGGAAAAACCTGATATTATCAAAATTATTGATATTGAGTTACTTAAGGTACTGAAGCGTGTGCAAGCCATGGGTTTGGAGGTGGAAGTGACCGAAAAAGCCAAGGACATTCTGGCCAATCAAGGCTGGGATGCCAATTATGGTGCCCGTCCGCTGAAACGTGCCATCCAAAAGAATGTGGAGGACGTGCTGGCGGAGGAAATCCTGATGCAGTCGTTCCCCGAAGGAACCAAGGTGTTGTTGGACTATGATGATGTGAAAGAAGAAATGTTTGTAAAGAAGCAGGATGAATAGGATGCTGAAAATATGGTGGCGGAAGCTTGTCCTTATTGCGAAGGGAATCTTCCATTGGTTTTATCCTTATCCTATTTTTGAGGAGGAACCGATGGAGTTCCGTTTTGTCAATATTCGTCGCCCAAAGGTCCGTTATGACATAAAACACAGTTTCTTCTCGTTCACCATCAAGACCAAAGACGATGGGTTCAAGTATGCTTTTTTTATCTTTATTTTGGCATTGCTTTTCCTGATGCCGTATTTCAGTCGCAATGTGGGCATTTCCACACGCGAGTGGCAGCAAAACGAGTATTCTGAAGCTGTATATAAGTATTATCAGACAGGGGATGAAACCTTTAAGACGATGCCGCAGTATGTCACCAAAGGACAGACCATGGATATATTGCTGGTGTCGGTAACCCATGCGTTAGGCTTTAAGAATATTTTCCGCTTTAAACATCGTCTGTCGGCCCTTTTGGGTTGGATGTTGATCCTCATAATCAGTTTGTTTTTTGCAAAGAATATCAGTTGGCGCAGTGCCTTTTTCTGTGCGGTACTGATGTTTTGCACACCACGATGGCTGGGTTATACTTTCGGCAACTTCAACGACACCCTATTCGCCTTGGCGTTTTTCTTCACGCTGATGCAGATTTGGCAGTTCTGTTACGAATTCCCCTTAATCAGGTGGATACGGGTGTTGGCTATCTTTTTAGGCATTGTGTTGGCTACCACTACATCTCTGAGTGGTTTTTCCTTGTGCTTTTTCTTCTTCTTTTTCTCGCTAATCTATTTTGTGGTGAAAAATCCCATAAAGAAATTCTTTACGGGACAGTATTGGGTATCGCTGCTTACTTTGGTGATGATAGTGGGAGGAGTGTATTTGCTGGTGATTCTGGCCAATGTCATTCTTTCGCCGGGCTTTCGTATCCGTGATTTGAACAATAGTGACAATTTCATCCAGATGTTTGTGGCCACATCCCAGCAGTTGCCTCAGTTTTTTGATGGACGCATGATCAGCATCGAGGAAAATCCTGTCAGTTATGTGTTCAAGTATATCTTTATCACTACGCCTTTTGTGGTGATTTTCGGACTGTTTTTTTATATCATATTCTTCAGAACCATTTTAAAGGGGATTTCTTTGTTTGCCACCTTCGCATTGATTGTCACCACTTTGTATATGTTCTTTGCCTTTTCTTCCAAATATGTAGGCTCTGATATTATTTGCTCGGTGATGTTCATGCTCTTGCCTTTGATTATTATGATCTCCACTTTGGGCTATGAGGCTGTGTTGTGGAAAGTGGACGATCGTTACACCAATGCAGTGATTGTGGCTATGGCTTTCTTCCTGACTTGTTTACCCTTACGACATATCATTTTCAACCGTCCTTTGACGCTGTGCTATTTCAATGAGGTATCGGGTGGAATCCATAATGCCGCTGACCGATATAGCCTGGATGTAAATTACCAGTCATCAAAAGTGGCAGAACAGTGGTTTACCCAGTATTATACGGCACAGCAAGATAGCTTGTTGGCACATAAGAAACAGCGACAGGACCAGCTTCGTGCACAACTCGATTCTATGGGCATATATAACCAGTACGATTCGCTGCTTTATGTAATCAGAATGGATACTGCTGATGTCTATACCAATGGAAATGAGGCATTCTGCAGCTCATTGGCGGAGGATAATCCGACTTTGAGGGTTTATCATGCGGAAGTACATTCCTTGGAGGAACTGGAAGGCGATTATTATATTCTGTTTGGCAACCGGACAGGACTCTTTAAGCAAATTGACAGTGCATTCTATACGATTGATCTAGAGAGAGTTCCTATTGTTTCTTTTTTTAAGAAAGAAAAAAATATAAATAAAATGCAACAAAAAAACGATTTTGCCGTCTATGAATAAAGTAAGGAAGTTTTGAATGAAAAAATAAATATAAAATCAAATAACTATGAAAAAAATTTTTTGTTTGATGTTTAGTTTGCTGGCTTGTGGCATGGTAAGTGGTCAGCAAGTTGTCAATGGAGTTCTTCAAGGTTCTCCCCGAAGTTTTATGTTTTTGCCCACAACACCTCCTGCAGGAGGCTGGGACAATTCATGGGTAAAACCCAGTTATGAGGGTTCTGGTTCGGGAAGTACCTTTAACTGGACTAATCACATGGGTGCTGATATGGGTTCGAATTTTACCCATCGTTTTATCATAGGTACGGCAGACTCTACCTATTCTCCCACTAACGACTATTGTTTCAGAGGTCAGATGGGTAGTAATCAGTACAACAAGCCGATTCTGGCGGAAGCATGGAATTCTGACCGTTATCCTGGTACCTATGTGGATACGGTGATACAAATGGGTAAGGTGGGTCCCAATGGACAAGACCCGTCGGGTTGTTATGCCCAGCAGATCATTTATTCTTTTGTGCCTGATACCATTAATCCTGTGTTGTTGTTGAATTTCGCTTTCGTTACCGAAGACGGTCAGCATACTTATACATCAAATCCGGCAGTGGAATTTACAGTGTTGAATCACAGCACCAATTACTCCAGCAATACCAGTTACTTGCCGTTGGGAAATTATGATGCCACTCACCCGTATTCCAGATTCTGGTATAGAACCCCGTCAGGTTCCAGCCATAGTCCGGAAGACCCGGAAAATACTCCTGTAAACTCAGCACCTGAGTATATTCCTGTTCACAGTAGCTGTCCTATCCAAAACTCTGGCCGTCCAGTGGTGACTTATCCCTACACCATTGTGGCCTACGACTTGTCGCAGCAGGCCAGAGCTCATCAGGCCGTGGATTTCCGTGTAAGAGTTAACTCTTGTACCTCCCGTTTCCATTGGGCATATTGCTATTTTACAGCTAAGATGATTCCCGCGAAACTTCAGGTGAAATATTGTGGTGGTGACTCCCTGTTGCTGAGTGTACCATGGGGATTCGATGAAAGTGATCCCACTTCATATCAGTGGTTTACGGGAACAGATTCAGCACATGCCACTCAGTGGATAGACCCGGATGATCCTAGTGCTGCAGGCGTTTTTCAAGGAAGTACGAAATATAACCCGATTATGCAGCCGAATCCTGCTAAACCATATTACAAATGTACGGTTGTTTCCTATACTGGTATTCCGTTTACATACGAGGCAACTGTTAATTACTATGACTTGAAACCGTCTTTTACGTTGGAACCGAAAGCTCTCACTGATGGGAAAAATTGTGACCTGGGAATCGTGTTGCACAATACCAGTCAGATCGGTGTAATCACTCCGGATGGAAACGGCGGTGTGGATACTACATGGCAGAATTTGGAATTGAATCCGGAACAGTGTACTTGGGATTTTGGTGATGGCACTCCTGTGGTTCATGGCTTTGAACCGGAACATATTTATGCACAACCAGGAACTTATACGGTGTCATTATACATTGAAGACTATGAGCGAGTTTGTAAATCTACGACGATAGATACGACCATAACCTTCTATGCGGAATATACTGAACCACAATATGCTGAAGATGAAGTGACTACTTGTGAGGGTAAACTGCCTTATTTCTATAAGCCGGAACTTTTTGGCTATGATAATGTGACCACCAGATGGGATTTGAATGCGGTGGGTGTTCGTCAAGTGAATTATTCAAATGCCTTGGATCAGTTCCACATTAGAGCATGGAATGGCTGCGACAGTATTGTGAGAGTCAATTTCGATGTGTTGACTCCTGCGGTGACCATCTCCCAGGTTGGCGATTTCTGCGACAGTGCGCAGACTACACTGGTGGCCAATGCAAGCAATGTACAGGAGGACGCTGTGCAATATGAATGGACATTTATGGATTCAGTTATGAGTAATACACAGGAAATGTTGGCTATCAGCGATGGTACGTATTCTGTACATATCGTGGATGGTTCAACAGAATGTGAGGCATCAACTTCTTTCAAGATTGATCCCTGTGTGCCCAATATTTTCCTGCCGAACTGTATCACTCCGACTAGAAGTAAAAACGAAGGCCCTGTACAGAACGACTATTTCTATCTTGACCAATTTGTACTGAGATTTATCACCGAAGTGAAGTTTATGGTATATTCCCGCAACGGTGAACAAGTGTGCTATTACGAAGGACGTAAGGATGCAGAAGGTAAATTCTTCCCTCCAACTCCCTATGCTAACCTTCCTGAAGAAATGAATGGTCGTCTGGTATTGTGGGATGGTACGGTCAATGGTCGCGTTATAGATGGTACCTACGTATATACCCTGTGGATTGTCAGCGGCGGACAGTCTTTCCTGTATAAAGGCAAGCTGGCGGTAATGTAGTAATGTTAATTAGCAAATTAGTTAATTAGCAAATTAGCAAATTAATAAATGTGCCAATGAATTAATTCAAAATCCAAATTAAAATTCCCCTTCTATTAGAAGGGGTGGCCGAAGGCCGGGGTAGTGACATAAATACACATACTAAGCCTTCATTTCTAATATGATTCTAATGAGGAAAATAACAATCATAATCTCATTGTCCCTCTTGCTATTCTCCTGCGGACATAAGCAAGACAAGCATCAGCAAAATCAACCCAAACCGGAAATTAGCGCTCCCGCTTTCGATAGCGATAGCGCTTTTGCCTTTGTGAAGGCCCAGACCGATTTTGGTCCACGCACCCCGAATAGTGAGGCCCATGAGCAGTGCGCGGCATGGCTTGTGGCAAAATTACAAGCCTATTGCGATACGGTGTATGTGCAGCATTTCACCGCTACCGCCTATGATGGAAAACAGCTGAAATCACAGAATATTATCGGCAGTTTTGACCCGGACAAAACAGAAAGGGTTTTGCTGGCTTCACATTGGGATTCCCGTCCTATGGCCGACCATGATGCCCTGGAAGCTAATCGGACCAAGCCTATTGATGGTGCCGATGATGGTGCCAGTGGAGTAGGGGTACTCCTCGAATTGGCACGTCAGCTGCAACAAGACCGGCCCAATGTCGGGGTGGACATCATTTTCTTTGATGTGGAAGATTATGGTACACCTTCAGGTGTGAATCTGCCAGGCGACTGGTGGTGCCTTGGCTCACAATACTGGGCTAAAAATATGCATCGGCCTGATTATAATGCCCGCTATGGCATCTTGTTGGATATGGTGGGCGCTCCTGATGCCAAGTTCTATCATGAGTACTTTTCCTCATTTTTTGCCCAGGATATTGTGTCTAAAGTGTGGGGTACCGCATACAGATTGGGCTATGGCTCCCATTTCATCAATCAACAGGCTAATCCCATCACCGATGATCATTATTACGTGAACAAGTTGGCTCATATCAAGATGATAGATATCATTCATCAGGATAATACTTCAGGAACAGGCTTCCGCTCCGTTTGGCATACCACCCACGACAATATCGACAATATCGATGCCAAAACCCTCGGCGTGGTTGGCAGTACCTTGCGAACGGTAATTAAGAATGAATAATTAATAATGAATAATTATTAATTGTCAACTATCAATTATTAATTGGAAAAATGAAAGTCTATAAATTCGGCGGGGCATCCGTGAAAAATGCTGACGGTGTTCGCAATCTGGAAAGAATTCTGAGAAATTACACCAATGAAGAAAAACTGGTGGTGGTGATTTCCGCCATTGGTAAAACCACTAACCTGTTGGAACAGGTGTTGGATGCTTTTTATTACGATAAAAGCCAGATGCCTGATTTGGTGGCTCGACTGAGAGAAAATCATTATACTATTGTCAGAGAATTGGATTTGGGTGACAATAGTTTGATTATGAATAAGTTGAATGATATATTCGAGGAGTTAGATGAACTGTTGTCAGGACCGCATTCCGGCAATTTCGACTATGATTATGACCGTGTGGTCAGCTTCGGTGAGATTCTTTCCACTACATTGATTTCTACCTATTTGAACCTGAAAGGAATTAAAAATGAGTGGGCGGATGCCCGCTTGCTGATACGCACCGACCATAATTATCGTGAGGGTAAGGTGGACTGGGACGAATCGGCACGATTGATTCAGGAAAAGGTTGGAAAAATCCTATCGGATGGAGTGGCAAATATAGTGATCAGTCAGGGATTTATAGGCGGTACAGAAGAAATGCTTCCCACCACTTTAGGTCGTGAGGGCTCAGACTATTCAGCGGCGATTTTTGCTTACGTGCTGAATGCCGAAAGCGTGACTATCTGGAAAGATGTGCCTGGCTTGCTGAATGCCGATCCGAAGTTCTTCCCCGAGGCGGTGAAATTAGAGCAGATTTCATACGAAGAGGCCATAGAGTTGGCTTATTACGGAGCCAGTGTTATTCATCCGAAAACACTAAAACCCTTGCAGAACAAGCAGATACCCTTGTATGTCAAGCCTTTTATGCACCCAGAGGAAAGCGGTAGCCGCATCGATGCGGGTAAAATGACCCAGCATATTCCTTGCTATATCTTCAAAACTAATCAAGTGCTGATTTCTATTTATCCCAAAGATTTCTCCTTTATTGCTGTGGAGAATCTCGATGAGATATTCGCTATCATCTCGAAGAATAAAATCAAAATCAACCTGATGCAGAACTCGGCCCTGAGTTTTTCCATCTGCTGTGATAACAAAGTACATAAAATCGAAAAACTCATCAAAGACCTTTCTATTAAATATAAGGTGAAATACAACCTGAATATAGAACTGATAACCATTCGTCATTATACGGATGATATTGTGTCAAAGATAGTTGCAGGTAAAGAGGTGCTGGTGGAACAACGAAGCAGAGCGACGGTGCAATTGGTGACAGCCTAAGCCTTTTGTATGGATTTTTTCATTATCTTTGCAGGCTAATTCAAAGGATTAACCTGCTATGAAAAATTTTAAATTGTTTATTCTGATTTTCTTGGTGGCGACACTCACATTGTGCACTTTTTCCAATGTCGTTGCCTCTGATTTGAATGATTTCGCTTCGCTTTCGGCTGCCCCCAAGTCACCGGTCATCAAGGGCAAGGTGTTGAATAATACGTTCTCCAAAGTGACGTTGAAACTGGCGTATGGCAATAATACGACTTCTTATGGTGAGGCAGTTATTGATAAGGATGGCAACTTCGAGTTGAAATCAACCGTGAAGGACAATGACATATATATTCTTTCTTTTGCGGAGAAACAGAATTTTCTCATTGTGTTGGCTCCCGATGAGGTGATAGAGGTGGTGATAGATGCTGAAAATCTGCGTGAGATTCCTTCGGTTTCTGGCTCTAAATCCATGAGCTTTGCCAAGGAAATGACAAAGGAGTTGGTTGAGAGTCAAAAACTGCTGGATAGTGTCAACCATGCTTTGCAAACGGACAAAAACCAAATCTATTTTCATGGTTTTTCACAGAATTTCAGCCGCTATTACCAGACCAATACGGATGTGAGCAAAAAGATGGTGGAAACAGCCCAGCAGATTGACAGCTTGAAGAGTTATACGGATAAGTATTGCCCCAACGGCAAGGTGGCTGCAAAAACCATGAATGATTTCAGTTATTATGCCAATAGAATTTTACATTCCTTGACGGAGTCATACGCTGCTGCGGAGGTTTTTAATCAGACTTCTTACGCTATTTATGATTTTAAAAACCAGCGTATTAACTCAAATCCCGAATTTTTTAGGGATGTTGACCAGTATTTGAATCTGGTTGATGAGATGAAAAAGGAAATCAACAACAGCTATAAGCCTTTTGTTGACAAGGCCTCACAATTGCTGGCTTCACGCGACAGCATGGTTTTCAATGGCACGTTCGACAAGAAATCCAATAAGGCGTATTGGTGCAGCCAAGTGGCTGCTTTAGTCAATAACAATTATCATCAGACACAGAAAAACAAAGCGTCTTTTGAGAAAAATGTGAATACTTCTATTCAACAAGGAAGAAGCGTTTACACTCAGTCACAGAATATTATCAGTGGTATTGTGCAGCAGTATCAGACAATGTACAATCAGGAAAGTGAAAAAAACTCTCAGATATTGCAGAATCTGATAAAGCAGAACAAGGATGACATTGCAGTACTGATGTTCTTGGATAATTTTCCCAGGGAGAAACATGCCGCTCTGCATAATGAAGTTGTGAAAGCCTTGTATGCCAAATATCCCAACCACCAGCTGGTGAAGGAAAGATATGCTATTGAAACTTCTCCTGCAACAGCAACTTCTGTGGGTGCAATCGCTCCGGATTTGGCTTTCCCGGATCCTGATGGCAATATCCGCAAGCTGTCGGATTTGAGAGGCAAGGTGGTGTTGTTAGATTTTTGGGCTTCCTGGTGCCGTCCCTGCCGTGGCGAGAATCCGCATGTGGTGGCCATGTACCAGAAGTATCATGACAAAGGCTTTGAGGTGTTCAGCGTGTCATTGGATCGTGATAAAGAGTCGTGGAAGCGTGCTATCGCCGCCGATGGTTTGGTATGGCCGAACCATGTCAGCGACTTGAAATACTGGTCGTCAGAGGCTGCCCGCACCTACGGCGTTTCCTCAATTCCCAGCACTTTCCTGCTCGACCAGAATGGCCGCATCATCGCCAAGAACCTCCGTGGCGAAGCCCTGACCAAAGCCTTGCAGCAAATATTTGGTAATTAGTAAATTAGTTAGTGCTAATTAAATGAAAAGGGGAGTCTCGCTACGCTCGAGGGGAAATTATTAATGTGCTAATTGATTGTAGCTCGTGGCATCGACCTCGAAGAGGTCGCATCTCATTAACCCCACATAAGCGAAGCGCAATGTGGGGGCAAAAGACCACTCGGTACCCTCTTCGCGGCGCAGGGTACCTTTGCACTGAAACACACAACGAAACCGCCGCGAAATGACGAATCTGACAACTTTACCTTTTCATGGAAAAGTTTCGTATATCATATAATCAAAAAAACTAATAAAATATGAAAGACCTTAAAAATTACATTGAACAAAACAAAGACCGCTTTTTTGAAGAGCTTTTCAGCCTGATTAGAATCCCTTCTATCAGCTCGAAGGCAGAAAATAAAGCCGACATGGTGCGTTGTGCCGAGCGTTGGAAAGAACTGATTTTGGCAGCAGGTGCTGACAAGGCCGAGGTGATGCCCACTGATGGCAATCCTGTGGTCTATGGCGAGAAAATGGTGAATCCCAATGCACCTACGGTGTTGGTATATGGCCATTACGATGTGATGCCCGTTGACCCCGAAGAATTGTGGCATACCAAACCTTTTGAACCCGTTATTAAAGATGGCAAAATCTGGGCTCGTGGTGCCGATGATGACAAGGGACAATCTTTTATGCATGCCAAAGCCTTTGAATATCTGGTGAAAACCAATCAGCTGACCTGCAATGTGAAATTCATGTTGGAAGGTGAGGAAGAGATCGGTTCTACCAGCTTATATGGCTTCTGCGAGAAGAACAAAGAACTGCTCAAATCTGACATTATCTTGGTTTCAGACACCTCAATGATTGCCACGGATACCCCTTCTATCACGGTAGGTCTGCGCGGCCTCACCTATTTGGAGGTGGAAGTGAAGGGCCCGAATGCTGACCTGCACTCCGGTATTTTTGGTGGAGCAGTGGCTAACCCCATCAATATCCTCTGCCAGATGATTGCCTCTTTGACTGACGAAAGAAACAGAATCACCATTCCAGGTTTCTATGACGATGTTCTCGTCGTTTCCAACGAGGAACGCGCATTGATGGCACAGGCTCCTTTCAATTTGGAAGATTACAAGAAAGCTTTGGATATTGAGGAAGTTCATGGTGAAGAGGGTTATACCACCATCGAACGCACCGGCATTCGTCCTACGCTGGATGTTTGCGGTATTTGGGGTGGCTATACGGGCGAAGGTTCCAAGACGGTGTTGCCATCTGAGGCTCATGCCAAAGTGTCGATGCGTTTGGTACCTAACCAGAACTCGCAGAAGATTGCCGAAATGTTCCAGAAACATTTTGAAGCGATGGCTCCCAAGTGCGTAAAAGTGAAGGTTACCCCATGCCATGGTGGCGAGGCTTACGTGTCGCCAATTGACATGCCTGCGTACAAAGCTGCCGAAAAAGCTTACGAAACTACCTTCGGAAAACGTCCGATTCCGACCCGTAGCGGTGGAAGTATTCCCATTATTGCTGGTTTTGAGAAGATTTTGGGTGTGAAGTCCATCCTGATGGGCTTTGGCTTGGGCTCTGATGCAATTCACTCACCCAATGAGAATTACAAGGTTGAGCACTTCTTGAAAGGCATTGAAACTATCCCCTATTTTTACAAATTTTATGGGGAAATGATGAATATCTAAAAAAAAATCACTGAGGGTGCAAAACGTATTGAAAAAAATCGTATTTTTGCACCCTCAATTTTGAAGTTCAACTCGTTCTTTGAAGGATGCCTTGGTGGTGGAATTGGTAGACACGAGGGACTTAAAATCCCTTGCTCATTGCGAGCGTGCGGGTTCAAGTCCCGCCCGAGGTACGAAAAAATAAGCGGAAGTAGCTCAGTTGGTAGAGCATAACCTTGCCAAGGTTAGGGTCGCGAGTTCGAGTCTCGTTTTCCGCTCAAACCGTAGAGACGCATAATTTTGCGTCTCTACAACCAAACATCCGCGGAAGTAGCTCAGTTGGTAGAGCATAACCTTGCCAAGGTTAGGGTCGCGAGTTCGAGTCTCGTTTTCCGCTCTTTTTCAGCAAAAAGCCCAATCGAAAGGTTGGGCTTTTTCATTTAAGATTCTTGCTACTAGCAAAACTACAGACACCCCCCGTATTAATTGTATTTTTGCATCGTCATATCTTCAGATGCTGTCTTATGGAGCCTTGCAGGGTCTGAAGATATGACGAGGAAGAGTATAAACAAAGGCTCCCGATAGAGAAAAGATGACTATTTTGCAAAAACCAAATGCGACGGCCGGGCAGATCGTGAAAGACCTGGAACAAATTGTTGAGAAGAATCCGAACATCTTTCTGGAATACATGCACGATGGCGATGATATGTACGTGGAAGGCATCAAACTGCGTAAGGACATTGCCATATTGGAAACCACTGGCAAGAAGAAGCGCGCGGCCACGGCGGAAGACCTCCTGGCGATGTTTCGCTTGCTGGATGCATCGCTCGGTGTAGTGATACAATATGATTGGGAAATGCTGAACTTCGAGCCATACGAAAACGGCACTATCTTCAAGTACGACGAGGAGGAGGATTTTTGCTTTTTTATGATGGACAGAGATGTGCGACTCCTCACCACGCAACAAATTGAGGCCGAATTGAAAAAGGTTGACAAGGATGGATTCCTCGATTTCAAGGTGCTGCCCCAATTGTGGCACGATAATAAGCTGACTGTGTATCGTGCGAATTGTCTGCGTTATAACTATGGCAAACTCTGCCTGTGCTACGATGAAGACGAGGAATCAGACAGCATCACGGTAGGCGAGTTTTTGAAAGGATTCCCGACTTGTGCTGAGTTTATGGTGCCGATTGAGGGAAAGTACTATACCGTCAAAGTGGATGAAAATGGACACTTCTTCAGTTTCCCGAAGTTAGTTTCAGCTGGTGTAACATTATTCACCATCCACCTGGGCGAGATGGTGTTTGACCCGAATGAGATGTAGTGAAATGGAATGACAATAAAAAAACGAAGCGACGAAAAGGCAGAATATTGAAACAAAAAATAATCATTATGGATAATAAAATTCACAAGTACGAATTGTACACGGCAGACTTCTATGCAAGCGAGACTTCAACGATCTATAAACATATCGCGTATGCCGATACGTTTGAAGATGCAATCGAGATCCTTGTAAAAAAACAGGATTGCCATCGAAGCGATCCAAAAGAATATAATAAGATTGTAAACGAGATTCGTTCACATTCCGAATCTGAACTTAAAGGTTGCGAGGAAATATGCCTTTATGGTGGGTGCTGCTATTACCACGAATATCTTCGTAAAGTTCCGGGTTATGTGGAAGAGGATGAGATGGTGCAAAAAAATGTGACCTTGGGAGAGATTCTTAAACGCGAATTGGCTAATGTCAAGGGCCTTAAGTGGGAAATGAGAATCAACACAAAAGACAAGGAAAAATTTTATCTGCAGGCAGATGGTTGCAATAAAGTGCCGGTGGGCAATAAATACGAGCGCATTGACGGCTTACCGACTCACTATGTGGATTGGTATTATAAGGTGAAGTCGGATACTATCAACGAATATATTTCAGAAAAGACATTTCCTGATGTGGAATGGGAAACGGTTTCTGAGGAAGAGATTGACAGACGTCTGAAGGATTTTTTCCTTTCTCGCAAAATATACTTTTCCGAAGAAGAAGCCTTCAAGAGTATGCCGAATGAGCTGGTGTTGAACCTGGGGTCGGGAGGCTCCATCAAGCCTTACGACAAGTATGGTTATCAAATAGTGAACATTAGCGCATACGGCACTGCAGGCGACAAAGGTGTGTTTGTTCATATAAGAAGAGAATAATATCAGACTTTGAAAAATCATATCTCATCGAGGCGTTGCTGTTTGTCGGACTGTTGTGGCTGGTCGTGACGTTGTTCGGGCTGTGATAAGAAATTGCAAAAATAAAAGGAATATCTACGTCGGATTAGTTCTGTTTATGAAAAGATGGAGCCTTTGTAATGTAAAAATAGTAATTTTGCAGCGTCATATCTCCGGCTTCTGTTTAACGGACCTCGCATGGTCCGGAGGTGTGACGGGAAAATGGTAAAAATAGAGGTCCCCTATATAAAACAATATACGTCATGGAGCATTGTTACTGTTATAACTTTACAAAACAAAACGGTAAGCCTTCTAAGATTCCTTATCAAGGATGTAAACTCTTTAAGATCAAGCTCAAAGAGTTTGGGAACTTTGATGATTTCAATATCCGTTGTGTTATTGATCATGGGTCAGCAGAATTTGACCTGCAGCTGGAAGGATTTGAGGAATGCAAAGATATCAAGACAGACAAAGCTTGGTTCAAGTTGTTGCATCTCCTTTTTGGATTTCTCAGAGAGTACGATGTCAATAAAATAATTGAAGATGATATCAAACGCCATTCAAGATATTATCCTAACTACGCCGAGGGGGCAAAAAGTGCATTGTATGAATATATAGAACTTTTGCGTACTGGCATTTATTCTGGTGCTTATAAACACGGGAAGTTTTACGAGAAAATGTCTGTTGAAGAATTGGTGTATCTACTTAAAGAAGAGTTACTATATAGAACCACCATTTATCAAGATCCAAATTCCAAAAAGGTGGTCGTTGTGGAAATAACCGACTACTATTATGACTACGACGCTTTGTATAAAGAATATGGTATAGACCCTGAGGATGATTCCAGTGAATCTTACATTAATTTTATTAACTATATCACTACATCAAAACAAACAAAGCTCCTTAAGAAAAAACAAATCATGTATGCAGAAATGTGGGGTGATTAGCAAGTCATCGCAATATGTAACCAATGAACCCCACCAAGAAAATATTTCAAATCTCAAACGGCTAATCTTATGGGAGTATTAAAGAACTTAACAGAAGAGTATTTCGGCAACAAGATAAGGAAAGAAGATGTGATTTTCAGGTACAGCATTGACGAGAATTTCCCGCCCGAACATACGCTAACCCAAGACGAAGAGTCTTTCTTGCAAGGGTTGGCAAAGTACAAGCTGTTTCTTGACAAATCGCTGTTTTTCCAGATTGAAGACCTTCAGCGACACACGAAATTAGTGCTTAGCCGCAATGAAGGACGTTATATGCGTCCAGAATTCCCTGACAAAGCCAAGTTAGAAAGGGAGATTGCCGAACTGGAAAAGATGATTCTGGATGTTTCGGACAAATTGGAACGGAAGGAATTGCCGGAAGAATACTTCGGCATACTTAAAATATGGAAAAGACAGTACGAGAAGTTGAACGAGGCGTTGGACAATCCTGTGGATAGTACGAGTTCAACACCATACTTGGGTTTGTATTACAACAATGGTCGGGATTCCAAGGTGATTCTTTTTTTGGACTCCATTGAGGAGGCGGCCAAGAGAATTCCATGCGAGCCGAAATTCTTAATGGGACAGGTGCTGCTCCACGAATATTTCCATTCGTTCCATTTCCACGTGGGATTTGGAATGCGAGATCCGATGAAATGTATGGAAGAACCAATGGCAGAATTCGGTAGTCTGGTGGCGTTGGACAGTGTGGCGTCATCGGGGGCGTCTGTTGCCGCGGAAGCAGGCGAGGCGCTGAGGCATACTTTAGGTTTTGTCAAAGACAAACAGAAATGCACGGGTCTTACTGCCGCATACGGATTTGGCGCCTACCTCTTTGAAAAGCATAAGGATGATGCCTCCGGCCTGATAGCGCAATATGCCATTATGTCCTGTGTGATAGACAATCGTTGCGCAGATGCCTTGGAGTACAAGTATCTGTTGTATCCAGAATACCCTTCTTATCTTTGGGCTGAGGATGCTGCTTATAAAAAGTTGGGAGAGCTATTGAAAGTAGTTGTGGTTAGAGAATCCACCGAGACACGTTTCGCTTTGGCGGTGTTCAGATTCCTTAGAGACAACGACTTGCTTGATAGCCTTGCACCGTTTATTCGAACCCAAGAGAAAGGGAATAAGTATCTCTCACTCTCTCAGGATGGATTTTTCTGTTTGAGAAGTATCCTGTGCGACGATTCCACACCTCCACCTGCCAGCTCTTCCGGACCGTTTGTCATTGGAGAAAATACATACTATTTGTGGTTATTTCACATGATGAACAACAAGTCTAAACCATCCCGATATCCCCGTCCGATTGATGAATTCATAAAGATGATAGAACATGTCTATCACGGACAGTTTGACATTCGGAAAGCAGGCGATGAATATATTATGAGTTATGAGATTAAATAATCATTGAAACGCAGCTGCCAGCAAGACACATGGGCGATAGTGGAGATGTTGAGGGCAGTGAGAAGGAAAATCAAACAAGATAATCCCGATAAAATCAAAGGACAAATGGTACTTTCAATAATACTGACAATAGTGCTTGTGGTGGTCATCATCAAATTGTTCGGGCCCGTTCTGCTCGACCTGCTTTCTTGGCTTTGGGGCATCCTGACGCTACCGTTCGCCCTTCTCGGCGGTTTTATCGGATTTCTCATCGAGGCGTTGCTCTTCGTCGGTCTATTATGGCTGATCGTGACGTTGTTCGGACTGTGATAAGAAATTGCAATAATAGAATATAGGTCGATTCCTCTGTTTTTTTATGTGCTTTTTGCAAAAAAAACATACGAAACTTGAATAGCATCAGATGTGCTTCAAGTTCCTCGTCAGTGCCGCTAACTGCTACCTAATATCTACTACCTCCTATCTTTACCTCACAAATTCCCCTTGAACTTCTTCTCTATTTTGCAAAATCCATTTTTTTTGCTACTCGCAAATTCCGACCTCCTATTTCTTTTCTTCGCATTTTAGAGCATAACCTTGCCAAGGTTAGGGTCGCGAGTTCGAGTCTCGTTTTCCGCTCAAAAAAACACCTCAAAAGGGTGCTTTTTTTGTTGGGGTACATACAATCTGTTAATCGCGGAGACAACGGACTGAGTAACCAAATCTTTTACTGTTATATGTGCTGCAATTAATGTCGGGACTATTATATATTAACGAGCAACCCAAAATATCGATAAAGCTAACATTTTGGTGTTCGGTTGTGCTCCAAAAATTGGCTTCTATGCCAATGTTGGTGGTGAAGCAGCCATAATAAAAAGCACCATAAAAGCCAGCAGGGAATGCGTTAAAACCAGTAGCATTGTTACTGTTGGATTGATTGCCTACACAACAAAGGACGTGATGCGGATTATTAATATCCATTTCAGGATCGTATGAATTCCAACCAGTTTCCGAAGCTAATGCCTTTGCCACATGGTGTTCGCTGCAGCTGTTGTATTGACTCTGGCTGTGCAGATAATCTGCCAATTGAACCCATTCGGCATTACTGGGTACATGCCACCCCGTTGGACAGATACCTTGTACACCACTGGGATTTGCATTAGTGGCGGGTGAATTGCGCATTACCGCCTTCCAATTGTATAAAAAGCCATAGTCAGCCACATCATGTTCATTGTCATCATGATAGTAGCAGGCAACACTATCGCTAACTTCATTTTTTAAAGGAATTTCAGTGCCATCATCATAGTGTGTGGTGCGTAAATTGCTCTGTAGCCAAACTTGTTCACCTAAAACGATGGCATTATAGCTGTTGCCATCGTAGTCGGTAACCGCATTTTCAATGACATACCCATCTATCAATGGTTGTACAGGATTATCTGGAATTGATGGTTCATTTGGCTCTTTTCTACAAGCCACGAGGGATATCGCAGCTATAACAAGTAAAAAGATAAACTTTTTCATATTTTTGTATTGGTAATTCAATTAAAATTGAGTTTTCATGTTGGTGGTGTAGTCGAGAATCCTATTGGCAATTTCCTCAGGATGATCCACCAACAGCTGTCCGTGATTCATTTTGGGGAAAACTTCCACATGAGTGTCCGGATGAATTTTGCATAGATGCTCGGCTTGAGGTTTGGCGATAAACGCCTCCTTCGTGCCATACCAATAGTGGATGTTGGCTCCTTGGATGGATTCCAACTTTTGGGTATAAACATCTTTGTAGCCGTCGCGTACGGCTTTGCCTTTGCCGGAGGGCCACACCTTCTTGCATTCGTCCAAGAGCACATCAAAATAGTGCGAATGGAACACAAGCTTCCAGAATCCGGTCCAGTGATAGCAGGTCCACACATTCAAGCTCTGGTAGTATCGCAGCGGATTCACGGTCCACTTGGGCAAAGGCAGTAGTGGGGCCGCATCCATAATGGCGTGGTCAATGACAATCTCGTTTCGCTCTAGGATTCTTGAAAGAATCTTTCCACCCAAAGAAAGACCATAAGCAACATCCAGGTGTCCATTCAGATTTTTCTGAATGTATTGAATCGCCTGAACAGCCTGGTCATCGACAGAAGTAAACTGCGACTCCTGACCAAGCAGGAATCCGTCGATGCCAACCGCGACAATGTAATATCGGCTTTTAAGCAGCTCTATCAATGGCAGGAATATCTCGTAGGACACTCCTAATCCCGGTATCAGTAGCAAACTCTGGTTTTCTTTATTTCCGTAGGTATTGAATGTCATAATACAGTTTTGTTACTTCGTTCCGAAGAGGAAACGGCGGAAAAGGGTTTGGGCAGACTTTGTGCCGATCATTTTGCTGACGACCTTGAAAGTGGGACCATCGTTGATGAGACCTTCCACGTAAGCGCTGTTGCGGGCGGTCTTGGCTGTGCGGTCTATATCGCGAGCGGAGGCGAAGAGATCTAAATAGGCGGTAATCATCTCTGTGGCCAGGGCGGACAGCCGTGCGCTGTCTCCCTCTTTGCAAACGGTGGGCGAGAGTTTCAATGAATCGTACCAGGCAGGTTTGGTAGGTTTGTCCTTCAAATCCTGATATTTTTCTTTCACTGCCAGCATGGAGGAGAGGTCAACAGGTTCCACCAAGGTGTCATACGCCTCCACCATCAGCGTTCGCCGTCCCATAGCGGAGATGAAATCGTAAGAGAGAAGTGGCATATCCTTGGCGTAAGGTGTGCATATCAGCGTGTCCATCTTCATCAGGCCGAGGAAAGCCCGCATGGTGAGACACGACACACAGGCACAACCATTCCAGTCGTACGACTGCAATTGAAATGTCATCCCCTTGCCGGAAAAAGTCTGGAAAGGGCTTACGTCCTTGGGGACAAGCACTCCATTTTTGGAAAAAAGATCAAGCTTTGAGCCATTCATAACGTGCAACGGAATATATAGGTAAGAAAGGAATCAAAATAGGAGTCTTCTTGATGTAATTTTGGTATTCGGGATCATTGCCGTAGGTCTCGTTCTGTCGAAGTTCCAACCGTCGGGCACCGCTGAACATGACAAATACGATGCCGATATAGCCAATACCGGCCACTATCCATTGCCACCAGCTGAGGTGGGCACCGATAGCACTAATCAGGACACCGGTCCAGATGACCAGCTCACCGAGGTAGTTAGGGCAACGAACGATGCGGTACAGTCCAGTATCGACGAAGCGCTTGGGGTTGACCTTTTTAGCGGCAGCCTTCTGCGCATCGCTGACGGCCTCTAACAGAATGCCGCACAATGTCACGGCAGCTCCTATCCACGCCCACAGTTCGCTGGCGTGAGGGCCGTTGGCCAAACGAAACGCCACGGGACTCACTTGTGTCACATATAGCAGTGCGCAAAACAGCCATACTGTGATAATGACTCCAAGGGGTTTCTGCTTTTGGTTCAACGGGGCATAGAGAATCTTGCGATACTCAGCCGCCTTGCGTTCTCGTATGAGCAGGTAGGTGCCCAGGCGCAAGCCAAAGATAAACAGCAAGATAAGAAGCAGAATGGTGGGTAGGCTAAGGTTGGCGTGAAATAGGATAGCTATCGTCACAGCCAATGCCGAGATGCCATAACCGTAACCGACACTGAAGAAATAAATGAAATACTTCCAACCCACTGCCGAAACGGCAAGGGAAACCGCTAAAAGAATGAATAAATACGTCATGTGACAAATTTTTTAATGTATAAATTTAGTTTGTGTGCTTGGTCATGGTTGGTTTTGTTCCATTTTCAATCAGTTTGTAATTAGTGCTGCGACCTCCTTCTTCGGTGCGGCAAAGGATGCCTTTGTCCACAAGGTCTTGTATGTCGCGCAAGGCGGTGGCTGCGGAAGTTTTCGTCATCTTTGCCCACTTGCTGGTGTTGAGTTTACCCTCAAAGCCATCCCAAAGCCGGTTGATGACCTTGATTTGCCTTTCATTCAGCGCAATGGTGCGATGCTCCTGCCAAAATAGTGATTTTTGTATTGCCCGTTGGGTTTTCTCAATGGCCGTGTCGATAGCGTTTCCCATGGTTTGCAGGAACCACAAAAGCCATTGGGTTATATCCAACCCGTGTTTGCCCATATACTCCAGCAAATCATAGTAGTTGTTTCTGTCGCGCAAAATGGCCGCCGACATGCTGTAGAAACGCCGTGGTGATCCTTCTGCCCGTGCCAATAGCATGTCGGTGAGTGTGCGTGTCAAACGGCCATTGCCATCATCAAAGGGATGTATATTGACAAACCAAAGGTGCGCGATGGCGGCCTTTAGCACAGGGTCGGTAGTGGGCTCGCTGTTAAACCATTGTATAAACTGTTGCATTTGACGGGGCACATCGTCCGACGGTGGCGCCTCGTAATGGATTTTCTCCTTTCCCATAGCACCGCTTACCACCAGCATTGGATCTTTGCCTGTGCGCCATCCCGCCACGGTGATGGGGGTGATGCCGCTTCTTCCGCTAGGAAACAATGCGGCGTGCCAGTTGAAGAGTCGTTGCTCAGTCAAAGGGGTGTCGGCTTGTTGTATGGCATCCATCATCACCTGCACCACACCTTCGGTATAGAGATCTGAATGGGATAACCCACCAATGTCAAGTCCAAGGTGTCGTGCCACCGAAGAACGCACATTCTCGGCATTGAGGAGCAAACCTTCTATCTCGCTGTTTCGCAACACGTCCTCGGTCATCACTTCAAGCGAAGAGGTTTTTTGCACGTCGAATCCCAAGCCATCCATCAGGCCCAGCAGCCGGCCTTGTTTTTCCCGAACCTGCGCCAAAGAAGCAATGATGCTGTCATTGTTCCAGCAGAAATGGGGCCATTCGGCATATTGCCATATCCAATACGGATTTTTCATATCAATATATGAAATGAATAATCTTAAATTTCGCTGCAAAAATACAAAAATTATTACAATCCGCATCCAATGACGCAAAAAAACACATTGTTCACACCATAATTTGATTGGAATAAAATTTCAAATTAGTCATAGACAATAATTTCGTCACATCGTCCGTTTATTTTTAAACGCTTTTGCCTATGAAAAAACAAGTTATACTTTTTATCTTACTTTTTATAAGCACCTGTACAGCCATTGCCCAACAGTTTGTCATTATAGACACCGTCTATGCCAATATAGATCGCTGTTTCTTATATGCCGATGGAGAGTTCTGGTTCAGGCGCAACATCCACGACGACATCGTTCCCTGTATGAAACGGGACGACGGAAAAACATTCCTCTATTATACTGATATTGACACCGCAAAATTTCAATACGAGTACAATTCTTCGCAATGCAGCAGACTGGTTGTCATTCGGAAAAAACGTGTCAGCTATGTGGATTTTGTCCCGCGACCGGATTACATGGACACGCTGCGTACGGGCAAAACCTTCGATGTTTCGCAGCAACGCGACATCCCCACGTTCACCTACCAGTCGGCCGATGCTCCCGAATTGCAAGCGCTGCGGCTGAAGTACAACTTGGACTCTGTTGCCGGCACAGGAGATGAAGTGACGCAAATATTGAATGTTCTTCATTGGGTGCATAATCACATCCGACATAATGGTAGCGCAGGCCTGCCCAAGAAGGAGAGGAACGCGGAAACGATTGAAAAGTTTGCCCAAAAGAAGGGGGTGAATTGCCGCGGTCTGGCGCTCTTTGCCAACGAATGTTATCTGGCGTTAGGTTTCCGCTCGCGCGTTGTCACCTGCTTGCCCCGAAATTACTACGAGGATTGCCATGTAATCAACGAAGTCTATTCTGTGCAATTGGGCAAATGGCTGTGGATTGACCCCACCAACGAGGCATACGTGATGGATGAAAACCAACAGCTGCTCAGTATCTTTGAGGTGCGTGAGCGAATCATCCAAAACAAACCCATCGAACTCAATGCCAATGCCAATTGGAACAATCAATCCAAAGTTGTCAAAGAATATTATTTGGATTATTATATGGCCAAAAATCTTTTCTATCTTTCGTACATCCTTCATTCCACGTATGGAGCCGACTCCCGCACGCCAGGAAACACAATAGAGTTTTTGCGGCTAAAACCCATGGAAGTGGAGCAGGGTGAGACGGTGAAGAGCAATCAATTCAACAACATCACCCTTCGGGAGTACTTCACCAACAATCCGCAATTGCTGCGTTAGGGAAAACGAAAGTCTGGGAATCCATAGATTTTTATTTTGTAAATCGGTGTAAAAACATTATTTTTTACGAATCACAGGATTGAGTTGAGCTGATAATCAACCTTTTCACTTTTTTGCATCCTAATAAATAGAAATTTTTATAATTTTGTAGCGTTGTTTGCCTATCTTGATGTTTAACGGACTTCGCACCAAGGTCGACGACAACGTGAAGAAGTAAAAATAGAAGTTCCCTCAAATGATATGCATTTGCTCTTAAATGTTTCTTTTGGTATTCACGCTTTCCTTCCTATGGGATGGCTGTTTATGGCTTTCATCATTGTAGGAGAGGCTTTTCTGATGAGTAAGTATCTGATTCAACAAAACTTCAACAAAAGAATTTGTGGCTCTGCAGCTATTTCCAACATTATCAGCGGTATTGTTGGAATCATAATAACTATGATTCTTAATGGTGGATGGTGGCTCGTCGTCTGGTTTCCTTGGGTCTGCTCACATGAGGTGAACATTCATAACTCCAACCAGTTACTGGGTCTGATTATTTACTATTTCGCGGCAATGATTCTCTCTGTTCTGATTGAGCTGCTGGCGAATCATCTTATCCTCAAGAAAGAATACCCTTTCAAGAAAACCCTTAACGCCACACTCATAGCCAATGCATTCAGCTACTTTGTTGGTGCTGTGCTGATTACCATATTGGTAATTTATGTTAAATAAAAATCCGTTTTCAGATTGATTTGAGTCTCCTCGTATTGCTGTTGATTCTCTCCCAATCCCGGTCGCTCAATCCTTCGGCTCTGCGGAGGTCGATTTGCGCCCATGCAATTAAAGAGAAGAGCATCGCTACGCAGAATATGATTGCCTTTTTCATTGTGTATCAGACTTAATCGCTTCTGTTTAGATTAACGTTGCAGTTCTGGTTTTATTGCTTAAAAAGCAAGCTAAGTTGTGCCTGTTGACCTCCATAGTGACTACTCTTCTTCTTTGGCATTGGGCACCGCAAATATTACGGTGAGGACGCCTACAGCACCCGCAATGGGAACGATTATTTTTGCTACTGAGTCTTTGGGAATAAAGAATAAAACGGAAAGCAGCACCATCGCCGCCATGATACCGCAAGCACCTGCTTTTTGTGCAAAGGTCATTCCTCCCCGGCGGTGATAGCTGCGGATGTATGCTCCCAGCCATGATTTCAACAGCCAATCTTGCAAGCGTTGGGATGAACGGTAGAAGCACCATGACGCTAACAAAAGGAACGGCGTGGTGGGTAAGCCCGGTACGATTACGCCCAAAGCTCCCAGCCCGACACATAGCAGTCCCACTGAGATATAAATGATGCGTTTCACGCTCGATATACTAATTCATCAATCGACTCTCGCCCCACTTGTATTGTGGATAAGCCTTCTTGAGGTCGTTGGCGGAGCCTTCCACACCGCTACCTCCGCTGGTGGCGAACACGTTGAGAGTCTTGCCGCTCAGGTCGTGGGCTTCGATAAAGGTGTTGACGATGGTCGGTGCGGTGTACCACCACACGGGGAAGCCGATCCACACCGTGTCGTAATCGGCGATGTTCTCGCACTTGCCCTTGATAGCGGGACGCGAGCTCTTGTCCTTCATCTCGATGGTTGAGCGTGAGGTCTTGTCGCGCCAGTCGAGGTCGGCGGCAGAGTAGGGCACCTCAGGGGTGATTTCGTAAAGGTCGGCGTTGAATTCTTTCGCCAACTTTTGTGCCGCAGCCTTGGTGGTTCCCGTGGCTGAGAAGTAAACTACTAATGTCTTATTCATGTTGTTTAATTGTTGATTTGTTGAATTGTTTAATTGTTGAGGATTCTGTGCGCAGCCTGTCAGCATCAAGGAGACTGCAAATGCGAATAATGCTAATTTCTTCATATTCATATATTTATTGTATTTTCGTCTAAATAAGCGTTTAGAAATCTTTGGGCGAGGCTTTCGGGACGGATGTTCCTCCGTGCCTCCTCCGGGGTGAACCATTCGTAGGAGTCGATTTCCCCGTTGGGCGACATCTCGCTGTCATCCTTCACGAAGGCCGTGAAGTTGCACATCAGCGTGTTTGACGGCTCGAAGAAACTGGTGCGGTTGAACTTAATGCGGCTGACGGTCATTCCCGTCTCCTCCTTTATTTCGCGCCCAACGGCGTGTTCCAGCTGTTCGCCACGGTTCACGTAGCCCGCCACGAGGATGAAGTTAGGTCTTCCGTATTGCTTTATCAGCAGAATCTTTCCATTCTGCTCGTTGATGACCACCATGCTCACGGCCACGTTGTACATGGGGAAGCGGTACTGCTCGCATTTGGGGCAGTAGGGGATGATGCCCTCGCCCTCAAGCTCTTTCTCAATGAGCGGTGTTCCGCATTCATGGCAATGTTTCTGTATCATATTCATGACTGCAAAATTACAAAAAAAAGTTATTGTACTTCTGTTTTTGAACAAAAACTTTGTATCTTTGCACATCATGTTTGAATGCTATAGAAAATATCAGAAAATTTGTATTGTTTTGATAATGAGTATTTTCATTGTCTGTGTTTTTGCCGATGAATATGAGGATATGCGGCAGTTCGGCCATGAAAATAATTCCGTGGCCTGTATGTCTATAGCAGAGGATGACATGGATTTTGATGATGATGACGATTTGCCGGATGTTTATTCGGGTCGGCCAACCCCGTTGCGTCTGGAGAACTTTACCATTACGGTTCGAAAAACTTCGGAACGGAACCAATCCAAAGCATTGCGAATAGGACAAGTAAGGCGTCATTTTCCACAAGAAAATAGGGTAGACAGCTATAATCATACCGTTTTCGATAACGGCTCAAGTGGTGTGGGTTTTCCCATACCACTTTTTTTGTGCGAAACAAATAAATTAAAAAACTATAAAACCATTTTATTATGAATGCGATAAGTATTATCTCAGCTATTCTCACTTTGATAGCGGGGATAGGAGTTTTTCTGATGGCGTGCAACATGATGAGCACTTACCTTGAAAGTGCCGGCAGTAAGAAACTGAAGCGCTTGTTTGCCCGTGTGGGAGAGAACAAATGGACGGGTGTCGGTATCGGAGCTTTGGGTACTGCGGCCATCCAGAGTTCGGGTGCGGTCACGGTGATGGTCATCGGTTTCGTAAATGTGGGCATCATGTCGTTGACACAGGCCACCACCATCATATATGGGGCGAATATCGGCACCACGATCACTGCCCAGTTGGTGGCTTTAGGAATGTTTGGCGGCAATGGAATCTCCACCACGGTCATCTTTTCCGCTATGGCAGGGGTAGGGGCTTTTATCCTCATGTTTTCGAAAAAGGATGTTTGGAAAAATATCGGTGGTATTTTGACTGGCTTCGGAATTTTGTTTGTGGGCTTGAGCATCATGTCAGGGGCTATGTCTGAATTTGCTGCCCACGATTCGGTGAAAAGCTTTCTGGCCAGTGTGAGAAATCCATTGCTGATAGTCTTTTTGGGAGCCTTGTTTACGGCTATCATCCAGTCTTCATCGGTAGTGACTAGTATCGCCATCACCATGGTGGTGGCGGGTTTGTTATCACTTGACCAAGGCATATATCTGACGATGGGTTCTAACATCGGTTCTTGTGTGGTGGCTATTATCGCCGGTATTACCAGCGGAAGAAATGCCAAACGGACAGCTCTTATCCACTTGTTTTTCAATATCATGGGCGTTGTCCTTTTCTTGCTGATAAGTCTTTTCCTAAACCTCTTTACCAATGGGGTATGGGGCTTCGGAAGAATATTTGAGACGCTTTTCCCACATGCTCCGCAATTGCAACTGGCTATGTTCCATACGGTGTTCAATGTATGCACCACATTGGTCGCATTACCGTTGACAGGCAAACTGGTGAATCTGGTATGCCGTATTCTTCCCGACCAAGAAGAGACAGCCAAGGACGAACAGCCGCATCTGTATTATCTGGACGAATCCATGCTGCGTACGCCGGTAGTGGCCATCCGTCAGCTCAAGGCGGAAATTGAGCACATGGCGAAAATGGCAGTGGAGAATTTCCAAAGATCTATCAGCATTATCACTACTATGGATTTCAGTGAAGCCTCGAAATTCGCTCAAAAAGAAAAAGAACTCAATTACCTCAATGCAGAGTTGCTGCGGTATATGATAGTGCTTTCCGACAAACAGTTGAACCAGTATGATACACACTATCTGAACACGAGTATCCGTAGTGTAAGCGATTTGGAACGTATCGGTGACTATGCGGAAAATATTGTGGAATATGCCGATAGTCTTCAGGCACAGCAAGTTACTTTTTCGGAAAAGGCAATCGAGGAAATCCGACAAATGGAAGGACTGGTCGTAGATTTATACCAAGAGATTCGCCAGGCATATCACAAACTCGACCGCGAGGCATTAGAGCGTGCCTATCAGATAGAAGACAAGGTGGATGAACTGACTAAAAAGATGGAAAGAAATCACATTCAGCGACTTGTGAAAGGCGAGTGTACGCCATTGGCTGGTGCGGAGTACCTTTCATTGGCCCAGAATGCCGAGCGTATCGCCGACCATCTGATCAATGTGGGAAACACGATAAAGGTGCTATAATCCTGACAATTTCGTTATAAGAATAGCCCTGTATAATGCCCTGCGCCGATGAGGCAGGGGATGAGGCCGATGAGCATCCCCCAGCAGGATTGGATGAAATGGTATTTCTTTTGGTGGTAGGCCTCGTCCATGTGCTCGGTGCCGGGCAGACGCACGGACTTCATGTTGGCGAAGAGCACCCAGTCGAGGAAGAAGCAGTCGTACCAGTCGATAAACAGCCATATCCCGTAGCCTACACCCAGTGCCGACCAGAAATCGTAGGCGCCGGCCAGTTTGACCACCAGTAGCAACAGTGCAAGGGCGATGAGTAACGCCATGCTTTTTTTCAACAGTACGGTGGGAGTGAAGAACTTTGACGGTATGCGCTCGTGTGTTTTGAAATACTCCTCCTGAATGTCCTCGGGGTAGTCCGCAATCCACCATACGGGGTTCTTGACCAGCGGAATCAGAATCATGGCTGTAAACGCAGCGGTCAAGACGAGGGTTTCAATGATGATGACGGTCCAGTTCATAATACTTTATTGGTTTATTAGCGAAATAAAATAATCGTTTTCACTATAGTCATAGTAACAACCATCGCTTAAACGGTAAAATGAGGTGAGGTGACATACGCTGTCGCTTTCATAGGGCATATAATACATCTCTTCTTTTAACAAATTATGCGCTTCATAAATGGTATAATCAATCTTTTGTACTCGGCTCATATCTGGAGTTTGAAACAGATATGTTCGATCATCACCGATTATTCCCAATCGGTGGTCAACAATGCCTTTTCGCTTATAATATTTAAAAATGGACGGTTTGCAAAAACCACCATGTTTGTCGTCGGACACCACATATCCATATATCACGTAGTTTCCATTGCCCCAAACCTTATAGTCTGCCTTAAATGTGGCAACGAGGAAGAAAACTATGCAAATCAATATGCCCTGACTGCACACCATCCAACTTTGAAATTTTTGATACCCATCCTCATTTTTGGTAGTATGAATGGTATCCATGATAACATACACCATTGTGAAAATAGAGGCTGAGATCAGCATCCAGCCTTGCAGCTGCCATGCCAACCTGTCGCCAATAGGCAGGATAATCCGCGGTAATATGACTATTGCCCAAAATACTAATGCAGAAATGCCGATTATTCGCCGAGTAATCTTATTAACAGCTTTGTTTTTGGTCATAATTCACCGCAATTAACCATGTAATCTGTTTCTTAATTGAACGCTTCCTTATACCGTGGCAGCAGGTACTTCCAAATCACCACAATATGGAGAACGCCAATGACCGCAAAGATAATCCGTGCTGCAGTTTCGGGCATCAGCAGACGGATGCCGTTCATATCACCGCCACCGAAGAATCCGCATAAAACGCTCAGGTACAGTGGGTCAAGGATGAGCAAAGCGATAGTTACATACCAGAAGATAGCTTTGATAACAGGAGATTTCAAAGTACAAATCTTACCGCAAAGTAGCACCAAAATCCAGCCACACACAAAGGTTGCAATCGCTCCCGCAAGGCAGAAAATACCCATCTGCGTGTTGCTCATCTGGTCGGCAAAGACGTCAATTTGTATGCCTAATCCCATGAAATTGATTTGTTTGAATACGCCTTGCAGCAAGGCCGCCAGCAGGTGAGCTCCCTCGTGGATGATATAGTAGGCCACTATTGCCACTAAGATTCCAATATATTGTCTTGCACGTTTTGACATCACATTCCTTTTTTTTATTAAATGCAAAGATACAACAAAGAATTATAAATATTGTATAAGATTGTCGTCTTGGATGATTTTAGGTGCCGATTTCCCAGCCAGCACCAATACTTTCTTACCGTTGCGATAGATGTGGAGCTGACGGGAACGAACCACAGCGGTCAGTTCGGGTTCTTCCTGCATGGCCATCCATAGAGCATGATACATACCGTCCTCTTCAAACAGTTTTTTCTGCAAGTGCGAGCACATATTGCTTGTGTCAATTTTTATCATTTTTTCTTCATGCTTTTCTGGTGCGTCTTCAGTATTTTCACCGCCTGCCCGTATGGAGTGACGCTTAAGAAATAAGCCCCCATGCTGGTGGTGTAGGTAACTTTGTAGTAGCCCTTTTGTTCGTTCAGCTGGACATAGCCGTCAGCCATGGCTGCCAAAAGTTCCTGTTTTGTGGTGGGGTTGGGCATAGGACAATTGTTTTACTATGCAAAGATACAAAAAAAACCGCTGTCCGAAGACTGCGGTTTGAGGTAATAGACCTTTTTTTTGTTCGTCACAAGGCGGTCAATCCCTGTTAACAGCTTATTCTTTTGTAAAAATGTAAACTGCCAATGTTGGTAGAAAGACCAAAAGCAATAGTGCAATCTCTACAAGAGCGTACGATCCGAAATAATCAACCAATGTTTGGAATTTCAGAACTCCATCAATCAAAAAGACTAAAAGTGCAAACCAGCAGAGAAAGAATATTGCAGAATATTTGATTTTTCTTTTCTTCAGTTTCATTTTAATGCGGAATTTAGTGAATTATTTAGTGTAATTAGACAATTCGAAGCTTCCAACTTCCTCTTCAACACCAAGACTTGGAACTCGTTCCACCATTCGTGTAGTGCCGCTTGTTTTGTCCACATAAAAGTACACCAACGCCCCCGTATAGCTGCGGAATATCACTTGATACGCGGAATCCGTCTCTTCGCCCATCTCTACATACATCATGGAAGGATTCTCTTCCGCTATACTCCAGTCATATTCGCGATGGCAATAGTTGTTTACTCCCTCGTATGCCATTTCTGCTGTTATGGTACACTTCGAGGTGTTAGGGACATCCGTCTGATTCGTTTTGTTATTACGGCAGGAGCATAATAACAAGGCCATTGCAGCCAATGATATAAATATGAAATTTTTCATTTGTTACTCCTTCAGCATCTCTTGAATTGTTTCCTCCAGCATTATGGGGCTTACCATCGGCTCGAAGCGCAGGATGGTTTTGCCGTCTTTGGAGATTAGGAACTTGCCAAAATTCCACTTGATGGCGTTGCCTTTCTCATAACCGCTGCCAGTTCTCTGGTGGATTTGGGTAAGCTGGTTGGCAAAAGCCTCATATCCTTCAGGATAGCCCTTGAACGGGGCTTTGGATTTGAGAAATGTGTAAAGCGGGCTTTCCTCTTTGCCATTTACGTCAATCTTGTCGAACAGCGGGAATGTGACATTATAGTTGATAGAGCAAAATTCCATGATATCTTCGTTGGTGCCGGGTTCCTGTTCAAGGAACTGGTTGCAAGGGAATGCCAGGATTTCCAACCCTTGGTCCTTGTATTTCTGATAAAGGGCTTCCAGTCCCTCGTACTGTGGGGTCAGTCCGCACTTGCTTGCCACATTGACAATCAGCAGCACCTTGCCTTGGTAGTTGGCCAGCGACACATCGTTGCCTTTGATGTCCTTGACTGTAATGTCGTAAACGTTTTTGTACTTTTTGCTTTGTCCGAAGCAGCTCACTGTAACAAGCAGTGCGAGAGCTGCAATAATGATGTTTCTCACTTTCATAATTGTTGTTCAAATTTTGGGGCAAAGATACAAAAAAAAATCGCAGTCCGAAGGCTGCGACTTTTTGGTTAATCATCCCTCTTTGTCCTGCGTCACATCTTCGGCGGTGTGATCGTGCACCATGTTACAGTAGCTGGCCTGGCCGATGCACGCAGGGGAACTATCTGCTTATGATTTTTAGTTTATAATAAACGGGGGTTCCCCACGGGGCGAGGTCGGCCGATCTGTAGCCACCTACCCATTCCATGACGCTGCCAGTGGAAACCGCCGAGACCAACAACTCGTTGTCGCTAATCCAGCAGATGTTGAAACCTTCGGACACCCCATCCTCACTCCATCGGTAGTCAACATAGTGGCATAGCGGAACCATGTGATGCCGCTGCTCGTCGTATCTGTAGAACCACAGGGAACCATGATAGTCGCAGTCGTGCCCATGCTGACCGACAAAAATCCCGTTTGTGCCGTAGGTCCGTGTCTCTGACTGCATATAGGTCGTGTCGACAACGCCATCCTCGGTCATCATGAACGACTCATTGGTCAGCGGTGCCAGCATGACATATTCGTATTGTTTTGTTTCTGGATAGTGGTAAATAGGGATATGGAAAGCCCAACCTCTTCTTTCGAGAAGCAACTCGTCAACTTCACATTCAAAGAACCCTCTAATAGAGTCATACCGCAGAGAGTTCCGCAATCCCAATTTATATAATTCCGCATAGCGGGATGTATTTGTATCTATCTCGACCGGACGCAAGGTATATTTGTCCGTAAGCAACTTGTTGTATTGCTCCTTGGTGATTTCCTCGGGAATGACGACAATGTTATTTTCTGCCGAGAATGTCGCGAATCCGTCAATAGAATCGGCATAGTATCTCACACCCTCAACTGGAATGAACTCTTTTACATGCTGAAAGTCCATCTTTGTCTCATTCTCAGTCCTGTTTTTGCAGGCAATCATCATTCCGAGGGCGCACACCATCACGCCGAGTAAAAATATTTTCTTCATATTGTTGAAAATTTAAGGCAGCTATTTTATTTGCAATGCTTGATGAAGTGTGAGAATATAGCCAAACTGGCCGGATCATTCCTGAACATGTATTCAGGATGCCATTGAACGGCCCAGACAAATCGTTTGTCCGGTATTTGGACTGCTTCGATAATGCCATCAGGAGCGACAGCCATCGCTGTCAAATTACCGCCGAGGTCTTTGGCGGCCTGGTGGTGCAAGGTGTTCACTTCGATGTGCTCTTTGCCCAACAATGTTCGTAATTCTCCTTCCAACAGGATTTTATGCGTTGGAGCATCGTAAGGTTTGCCTTGCCTGTGGACAATCTCCGAAGGATGCTGCGAGGGAAGATCCTGCCAAAGCGTGCCGCCTAAAAACACGTTGATGAACTGAAGGCCACGGCAGATTCCGAGTATGGGCTTGTCGGACGGCAGGGCTTTCGACAGCAGAAGTGTTTCCATTTTGTCGCGTTCCGGACAAGAACTGACATCCTGACCGCCTGTAAACAAAAATCCATCGCAGATTTCCACAATTCGGTCTGCGTCCTCGTCTGCCATCTCAAGGGGCAAGACGATGGGTAAGCCTCCGGCAGCCTTGATGCCTTCCAAATAATCAGGCAGCATCCAAACGCTTTTACGCTCCGCATCCCAAAGCGGCGTAACGCCAATAATCGGTGATTGTTTCATATACAGTTTTTATCAATTTTAATTGATTAATTATTCTGCAAGGATACAAAAAACTGTAGCCTGATGGCTACTGCCTCTGCCTCAAATAAACATTCGTGTCTGCTTGCGGTACTCTGCATAGCCGGGCTTGTTCTGCAGCTGGCGTTTTTCCATAAGAGGAATACTGATGCAGACAAAAAGTGCTGTCATGGCGATAGGACCACAAATGAGCCAGTCAATGCCTCCTAATACGCAGTACATCATCCAGATACCCCACCAAAACATGATTTCGCCAAAATAATTGGGATGACGCCCATGTTTCCATAATCCCACATTGCAGTATTGTCCTGGGTTGGCAGCGCGAAAAACGTGAATTTGCTTGTCAGCGATAAGCTGAAGGGTAGCCGCCGCAATGCACACAAGGAAACCGATGCAAAGGTGGATGGAGGTGGTAAGCAAGCAGTAGATCCCTTCTTGACATTGATGATAGACATCAAGGAAAGAAAATCCCCAATCAAACAGTTTCAGTCCAGGCAGCATGGCCGCGAACACCACAAATGTCGGCATCATGTTCAGTCCGAAAAAGTTGATGAGGTGGAATAGCAGTGGGTGTTTGCTGCGGTATTGGGTATAACGCCAGTCTTCGTGGCCTATTCCTTTGAATGTGATGGCCCAGTTGCGTGTGAGCCGCCAGCCCCAGTACCACGAAGCCACCAGTAACAGGATTACAGGTATCGACCAAGTGTGCGTATAAAAGGCCCAGAGGAGAAAAGCCACGGGTGGAAACACGCTCCAATAGGGATCATATACCGAGACATTTTCGAATAGCAGTCCGAATAGCCAGACTATAACCGTTGCCAACACATCTGCCCACAGAAGCGCCCAAATGGGATGCAAAGCTGTGGCAGTCAGTTTGTTGAAAAACAATACGCCTACCACACCGGCAAGCACGTAAATGGCAGCTATCAATGCCACACTACAAGCTTTAGGATAATTCTTTTTCACGATAACACTTTTATTTCAGGTGAATAAATACTCCGCAAAGATACAAAAAAAGTCGCAGCCCGAAAACTGCGACTAAAAATTAGGGATGTCCACTTTTTTCACGATTGTTACACTTCCTCTATAGCTTCACGAAACATTTCCTCGCATTGACGCACGCTTTCGTCTATGTTAAATCGTTTCGCGAATTCAGCATACTCTTTCTCCATTTTTTGTTTTTCTTCCGGATGGTCGAGCCACCAGTCGATGCTGCGTGCCAAGTCTTTCGGACTGCCAGGCAAAAAGAGCGAACGTCCGTCAAGGGCAAATTGCGGCGTGGCACTTACTTCTGAGTTGGCGATGACAGGCACAAGTCCTGTGGCGAACGCCTCTATGCACGAAATAGCCTCGCTCTCCATGTCGCTTGCGTGGATATACAAGTCAGTTTGTGACAGCAGATTAATAAGTTCTTCTTTGCTGAGGAACACAAATTGTGGTGGATTCGGCAGTTTTTCCCCGAGCTTCACATACTCGTTGTATTTGGGTCCTTTGCCAGCAAAAACAAGCTGAATCTTGTCAGCATATTTGGAAAGCGGGACCGCGTTGATGATGACATCCTGACGTTTTTCCTGTGCGAGACGTCCCACCATCACAATCAGTATCTTGCCTTCATACTGTGGCTCCTTAGGCCGTTTTGTATATTGGAATGCTGGATCGATGCCGTTGGAAATCACATGGATTTTCGCTTTGTAGCCGCGTTTTATCAGCTCGTCTGCCATGAACTGGGAAGGCACATGTATATGCGTAAAATGCTGATACAGCAGGAAATTGAAGGTTTCGTAAAAACGGTTGTTGACCCATTCCACTTTTCCCAAGCCAACAGATGAAGTCATGTTTTCGGGCTGGATATGAAATGCCGCCGTGGATGGTTTGTGCATTTCGTCCGCAATGTGTTTGGTGACGGCTTCCAGAATAAATGGCATCATGCAGTGGACCACATCCGCCCACCTAACCGCTTCACGGATAATGTCTAAATCCACCTTCGCGAACTGAAAACCATGTGAGTGTATCAGGTCGTTGAATACCGGGACTTTGAACTCTTTGAGGGCGAATTTGTCAGGTGCCGGTTCTCCCGTAGTGAGAATCTTCACCTCGTTTCCATGTTCGCGCAGTACTGCGGCAAAACGCTGCGCGGAGATGCTGGTACCATTGTTGTTAGTGTCGTAAGTGTCAATGACGAGAAGGATTTTCATTGTTTTTGGATGCTGCTGGTGTGTTTTGGATTACAAATTAAACTCCAATCTTCCTGATATAGAGGAGTTTTTTTGTGAAAAATTATAAGAATTAAAGTGTTATCACCCGCTTCATCTCCAGGTTTTCATAGCCTTCTGGACAATGGGTGGAGAGATAGATGGTGGGCTGGTCCTTGACGAACTGGCGCACACGGTCAAGGGTTTGGCGGGCGGCCTTGATGTCTTCAAAGATGATACTGAGTTTGTTTGCTTTCAGGGCGGCATCGGTATAGGTTATATCGCCGTGGAACATATAGTAGAGTCCGTCGTTCTCGGCAATGACGATGCTGTTGCCATAGGTGTGGCCTTTGGCCTCGATGAACCAGATGCCGTCGGCCACCTGCTGTGCGTTGGGGAAGTTCTTATAGGGCGTGCCGTATTCAGCGCGGACGATATTTTCGCCCTCTAACTTCATGGCATCGGCATCTTCTGGCGAAATGTAAATCTTGGCGTTGGGGAAGTACTCCAATGCTCCCGAGTGGTCGGGGTGCTTGTGGGTGACGAGAATCTTGGTCACTTGCTCAGGCTTGTAGCCGAGGGCTGCGAACGAGTCCATATAGTCGGCCACCTTCTCGCCCATATAGAGTGGGGCACCGAGTTTCTTGGCGGGAGCCGCCATGCCAGTCTTGAAACCTGTATCAACAAGTATCACCTCCTTGCCTGTGTCGATAAGGAAGTTTTGTAGCGAACTGCGGAAGAGGATTTGTTCGTCGTACATCTCTTTGCCTTCTTCTCCTCCGAAGGCAAACTGCTGGGTCATGAACCCGCCATCGAACATTCTGATTGCTTTTATTTCCATATTTGTGTTTTAGTAATTTGAAAATAGAGGGACGGTTTTGCGTGGTGTCTGAATTGTAGTACAATCACTTCGGCAACACCGTCCCGTGAAGAAAAATTTGTATGCGTCGAGGTGCGGATGCACTCGTCGAAGCCATTAGATTACTTTGCTGGTTCCCATTTGCAACGGACGGGAGATACAATGGCACCTTCCTTTTTCAGTTCGGCAAAGGCTTTGTCAACCTCTTTGCGGTCGATACCTGTGATTTCTGCGATCTTGCCAGCGTTGACGGGAGCGCCGAACTCACGCATGGCTTGTAATACTTTCTCTTTCATTGTTATAGGGTTTTTCTTTGGGTGATTACATTATTTCGATAAGGAAATTCTCATAACCGATTTTGTCGATGTAGTTGAGATATTGTCTTTCCCAATCCATGTGTGCTTTCTCGCCTTCAATCCATTTATAAATCAGTTTCTGAGTTACATAATCATCGGCGAATGCAGCGGCCAACTTGCTCATTTCCTCGATGGCTGTAGGCTGATAATCCGATTCAATCTGCTGCTTGGGGTCGTCATAGAAGGGGAATTCCACGGTCTTCATGGCCTCTTGCAAGTCGGCAGGTTTGCAACCGAGTTCGACAAGGCGGTTGAGCACTTCTTCCGCTTCGTCCCATTCTTCTTCGGCTTCCTCTTTCCATTTGTCGGCGAGTTTGTTCCAGCCGTTGAAACGGTCGTATGCCGAGAAGGCAAAGTGTTGCTTACTGTTACCAAACCATACTGCGCCCATATAGGCGAATGCTTTTAATGCTTCTTCTTTTGTCATAGCTTTAAATTTTGAATGTTAATACTATTGTTATTTTTTATTGAGTTTTTGTAATTCTTCAATCAATTTGTCAAGCAAGGGAACCATTTTTTTCTCCTCGCTCAATTTCAGAGCTACTTCCTTGTGCATACTTTCATGGATGCTTGCCGCTTGTTCTTGCATGGCGCGTCCTTTGGCAGTAAGCGAGACAATGCGCTGGCGTGTGTCCTCTTTACCGCGCGTGCGGGTCAACAATCCCGCCTTCTCCATACGTTGCAAGAGTGGAGTGACGGTGTTGGTTTCCAAGAACAAACGTTTGCATAAATCACATACCGGCTGTTTGTCTTTTTCCCACAGCACGAGCAACACCAGGTATTGCGGATAGGTGATGCCCAGCGGTTCCAGGTACGGGTGATAGGCCCCCATGGTTAGCCGCGCTGCCGTGTAAAGACGGAAACAAAGCTGGTTGTCTAATTTGAGTTGTTCGTCCATTGTTTTATTTATATCGTTCACGATGCAAAAATACAAAAATATTTTATATCGCAAGCGATATTTTTGAAAAAAGTGAAAAAAAATCGCAGCCCGAAGACTGCGGTTTGAGGTGATTATTCTTTAATCTCTTTTCTGATCATAGGATTATTTTCCTTCCCTTCCATAAAAGGTGACATGTACAATGTCGCCGAAGCTCTTGCCAATCTGTTTGCGAATGTCTTTCCGTACTCCGATGATATAGCAAGGCGTTCCCATCTTCACGATTTGTCCGTCGTAAGGTACTTCGTCGAAAGTGGCGTGCACCAACAGCCTGCCTTTGCCGAACATCGTCTTGATGTCGAATGGCACCTCCACATAGGCGGCATCCATGTCCTCGTTTTGCAAGATTACCGCATCGAATTCCAATAGGCGAGTTTCTTCGGTGGTCATTGTTTGTTTTTATGTGATGTTGTTAGTCCAGAGGAATTTCTGGATGCTGCACAGACAAGGGCAGAACCTATCGCATCAATCTTCCATGTAGCATACACGTCTTGAGGATTGGCCTCCGTTTTCAATGAATTTCTGAACGTTTTTTCTGTAAACTGACTCGTTGGTGAGGCCGGCAGCTAACTCTTTCACAAGTTCAAAATCAAGATCTTCTTTCATGTCGTCGAGCATATAGTGCCCGAGGTAACTATCAGCGTGATTCCTAATAAAATCTGCCTCATGATTGAAATACTCTTTAATGAGAAGTTGAATTTGGTCGTTGGTTTCAGCAAACTTTACCGTATCTCCTGTCAATCCAGCCTCCTCAAGCTCCATATAGGCAGCCATAATAGGCTCTTCATACAACTTCATTGACTCTTCATGGTGAGCCATCAAAATATCCATGGAGGGACAGCCTTTAACGGTCCAATGCGGCATGTCGTCGCGGTTGCCTGTAATCGTTGTGTTTTGGTTTTCGGTGAAGAAGGTGTAGATTCCACAGTGGTCGTTCTTGTTGAATTTGATGATATAGAGCGTTTGCGGGTTGTCGTTGGGGGCGGTCAGCACAGCTGTTTTGTCAGAGATGACGCTGCTGTCAATAACCGCGTCAGTATTATCATCGATGTGTTTGCAAAGGTAAACGCTTTGCCCCTCAGCATTATCAAGTTTGAGGGTTACCTCAAATTGTTTGGGATGGTTGCAGCCGAATAGAATAAGTATGGCAGCTACGAATACGATGGTCTTTTTCATAGTTTATAATAATTATTCGGGGCAAAAATAGTAAAAAATTCATACCAATTCTGTGATTTTTATTAATTTTGTGACGTTGTTCACTGACCATGGCGTTTAATGGACTTCGCACCTGGCCAGTAGCAATGCAAAAGGTGTTTTTCTGAAGTCCACAGGGAGTTATGAAAAAAATATTCTTTTTTTTACTGACCGTTGTTGTCCTGATTCCGCTTGGGGTAGTCTATGCGCAAAGCGACCAATACGAACGTCATATTGACAGTTTGTGTCAGGCCGGACTCTATGAAGAGGCCTACCAGTATGCCAAACAACGCTGGCAAAGTCTATCACCAGATGAAAGTCAAACATACAAGGATGCCATTGCCGACTATTACGGTACAGCCAATCTGCTTGAAATGGTATACCGGTATCAGGAAAAATTTGAGGAAGCGTTGGTACTCAATGAAGAGATGTTGGCCTTGAAGAAACCGGAAACCGATTATTTTGCCATCCGCAACAAGATTGTCTGTTACTCTGGTTTGGGAAATTATAGGAAAGCCGCCGAAAACAGGGCTCTGTTGTACAAAGCACACAAAAAGAACAAACTGCCTTGTGAATACGAGCTTTGCCACTATTACAACTTCGATTTTTTCAGGATGGACACCTTGAATATTTGGGGTTATGAATGGTACGACGAGTTGCCGAAAAACCGTTTCTCCACCAGCTTTACCAAGGTGGTATATTACGTTTACAGCTCCAATCCCGACGGCAGCGACAAAGACCAACTGTACCGCTTGCATTTGATTATGTTCCATGGGACAGATATGCCTTTCGACTATATAATGACAAAATACATTCCAACGGAAAACGGCGAATTGCGACAGTCTATGTACAAATATACCTACAAGGAAAATATTGACTATGAGAAACTTCACAACGATGTGGAAGAAATCGTCATGGGTGGCAAGAAAACCGACACCCAGCAAAGTACCCGTTATAAACCGATTGAGCATTTCAACCCCGATTCTGTCAGTGTTTCCGTAGAAACCGTCGAACCACGGGAGAAAACCGAATATGTTGCTGAAAAACCTTACAAAGAGTTAAATCTTTTCAATGGTTATTACACAGAATTGAATATCTCACTTAATGGCACAGTAAAGTCAGTTGTACAGACCAGGGTGCCCACTTCAGTACTAAATCGTGAAAACTCTTCCGAGGATGTTTATTCCAAACAGCAAACGTGGTTGTTTGCCAAAACAGGATATTTAGAGCAATGCCATATCAACAAAATTCTTTTGAAGACGTTTCAGGAATACGATATCAACAGTGCTCGTGTTTTGACTGACAAGGAGTATAATTCCATAGAACCTATAAAAATATACAGTTTTGATGCATCAGGTCGTATTACTCAGGTAATAGACACAAGATACTCAAATACTGATTCTTTCGAATATGATAAATACGGACGATTGACAAAAATATCAACTCATTATAAGGATGTCATCAACTGGCATGAGGATGTCATTACATTAAATGCTGAAGGGAAACCTGTGCGAGTGGAGACTGTTCAACATCGTTTTGAGGATGCTTTGAAACAGAGTCCCTCAAAAAGTAAAAATAAGAGTAATAAATATCTCGATTATGGTGACACCTATTGCTATGATGAACGAGGCAATATGGTGGCACATCAGATGAACAATGGCAATACTGCAAAATGGATGGATTATTTTGTGTACGACAGTATGGATAATATGATATTCGAGGGACGCTGTGATGGTTATGATGGTAATAATAGAACTTGTAAATGCAAGGGGTTCCGAAAGAATAAAGGGTATGAATATGACGACCAGCATAATATGATTCACGAATATTCCATCGGGGACTGGAAACCCGAAGGCTGGGACAACTATTACCAATATGATAGTGCTGGTAGGGAGACTGAATCCAAGTATTATGATGTTCGAGGCTCGCAACATACCTTAGACCTTCATATACAAACTTCCTACGATTCAGCAGGCAGAATGGTGAAAAAAGAGGCACTGTTGGGTGATTTTCGAATCAATGAGGCTATTTTTGACTACATAATGGCCGATTTGGAAGAATGGACGTATGATGAGTACGGCAATTTAGTGGAACATGTTGCTTATCAATCCAATGATTCCAGACCATACAAAATTGTCCGCTGGCAATATGCCTACGATCAACAAGGAAATTGGGTGAAATGTATCCGTTATGAAGGACGAAGTAAAGATTCCATGACCGTCACAGAAATTCTGGAACGTCAGATTCAATATTACTAGGCCCTTCTTAGTTTGTCGAAAATATTGTGGTGGCAGGGATATAAAAACTATTTTAACACTCCATATCACAGCACTGATGCTCTTCGGTTTCGGGCTCAAGAGTGGCATGGTTGATACCATGATCGGCAAGGGTGTGTTTGAGCCGTTCCGAAACCTGCGGCCAGCAACTGAAATCGTCAATGACCACATGGGCCGTGAGGGCGGTCTCGGTGGTGCTAATGGCCCACACGTGGATGTGATGGGCTCCTTTCACATGCTCTTCGGCGACAAACAGTTGCTCAATTTCCTGTAATTCAACCCCGTCGGGGACTCCATCCACCGCAAGCCTAAGGCTGTCGGAAAGCAATTCCCAAGTGGAGATGAGGATGACGGCAGCAATGATGAGCGACACAATGGGGTCGACAACGCTCCAGCCAGTATGATAAATGATGATACCGCTGATGACCACACCGATGGATACCAGTGTGTCGGCTGCCATGTGGAGGAAGGCGCCACGCACGTTAAGGTCGCTCTTTTGCCCTCGCATGAGCAACAATGCCGTCGCTCCGTTGATGAGGATGCCCACCCCCGCGGTCCATGATATGGCAATGCCGTTTACCTCGGTGGGTTCGCTGAATTTGTGGATGCTCTCGATTACGATAGCTCCCACCGCTACCAGCAGGATGACGGCATTCAGCAGTGAGATGAGGATGGTGGATTTGCGGTATCCGTAAGTAAAACGCTTGTTCCGCTGCGCTTTGGCTAAGCGGAAGGCGATGAGTACAAGCAAGAGGCTGAACACGTCGCTGAGGTTGTGCCCCGCATCGCTGAGGAGCGAGAGTGAGTCTTGCCATAGACCCACACCTGCCTCAATGAGCACGAAAAGTCCGTTGAGGATGATGGACAGGATAAAAATGCCGCTCAGCGACTGCGTTGGCGCGACATGGTGATGATGGTGGTGGTGATGGTGTTCTTGATTTTGATGATGTTCCATAGAGATGATGAGTTATGAGTTTACAAAAATACTAAAAAAAAGCCGCAGCCCGAAGACTGCGACTTGAGAGATTATCTGAAAATCACTTTCCGGGTTTGTATTTGCCCGTCGGAAGTCATTCGTAACATATAAATTCCGTCTGGCAGATTTCTACGTTCCACCCGAAGCATCGAATTCTCTGCCGTTAACCGCATTGTTTGCAAAATACGTCCGCACATATCCACTAATTCCAATGTCATCTCTTTGTGCAAATCCTTTACTGTTATCACTACATAATCATGGGCGGGATTTGGGGCAATGGAGATGTTCATGCCCTTATAGTCATTTATGCCAGTCATCACCGTCAAATTCAATGTGATAATGCTGTCACAGCCATGGACTGTTGTCAGATATTGCGTGTAGGTGCCTGCCGCACTCTCGTTGAAGCCGTACTGCATGTATGTTTCTCCTGAGGTAATGCTGTCGTTAATGATGATGTTGTACACTGGATTGACGGTCAGGTTCAAAGTGAAAACGGTGTCGTTAGAGGTGAACGTGTAGCTACCCGCTTCGGTATAAGAAACACCATTTAAATCCATACTCTCACCTTCACAAATGCTGGCGTCCAGGGTGATGTAAACGGAATCGACCACTACCGTGTCGTCAGGTGTGTAGTAGTCTATCGTTATGTAATCCATATAAAGGTTATAGCCGTAATCGGAGGTGGCCTTGAAAATCAGATATGCGTCATCATTTTGGGCAGGAATGGCAACAGATACAGAGTCCCAAGCGTTCATATAGGGGTCGTAACTGTAAACGGTAGTCAAGAGGGTGGCATTCATAAGGTCGGGGGTGGTATTGAGGTAAACCTCAATCTTGTCCTCTGCCGGATATGCATCCTGCTTGTAGTAGGCGAATGAGAGTGTCATATCCTGCAATATAGTCATTGCGGGAGAGGTCATGGTTCCCCAGCTGCCTGACGGGAAGCTCCAACAGTCATATTTCATCATAGCGTTTCCTAAGTAAGGTGTACATGATGGATAGCTGCCGGAAGAGACCATCTGCCATTCTTGGCCAGCCGAAGAGGCATTCAAAGTCCAGCAACCCAACCCGTTTTCAAAACTTTCAATCCAAGGAAAGTTCGTCACGGTCTCGCAAGGTGTGGAGAAGGTGTAAATCTGCGAAGGTTCCGATTCACTGCCATCATCACAAAGAGTAACAATATAGTATTGATAAACAGTGTTAAAGGGCAAATCGTAAAGGGTGTAGTAGTTGTCCGTATAGACTTCAACGGAGTCAAACAAGGCGTCTGTGGTCATTTTGTAGTAGATTCTGGCGCCGTAGGCATTGTTGGTATATGTCCAGGAAATGGTGGCGTCTGAAAGACTGTCCACATTGGCGGAAATCTGTACGGGTGGAGTGCAGTCTGGTGTTTCGAAAACGGCCACATTATCGAGGAAGCAACTCGGGAACATGTGGGTGGAATTGGCTTTGCTGAACCAAAAAGTGATGTAACGGCCGGTGCCGGCGTATGTGGCAAAATTGATTTCCTTGGATTCCCAACTACTGGTGCTGCCTTCGCGACACACGCTTCCCACTGGTACAAATGTCAGTGTGTCAGTTGGATCCGACATAACTCCTACCACCAAATGTGTAATATTTTGCTGGGAAGACTTGAAGTTGAACGACATGGAGATATTTTGCATCATCAGATTGCTGTCTAATGCAGGCATGATAAGATACGATGAATAAGAGTCCATCAGCATGAACATCACCGACTGATTGGGGTCGCTTGCACTGCCGCCATTGATGACGGGATAATAGCTGCCGTAGGCTTGGTTGTATTCCTGCGAGATCTTGGTCCAGCAGGTGGGAATGGAGGAGAAATCTCCCGGATAACTCTCAAATGTTTCCATCATGGGAAGCGTCAGAACACAATTCGTGTCAGGTGAAGCAGGTTCGCCGGAACTGAAAGCGAATACTATGTTCGGACGGTCGTAGTGGTTGCCGTGTGTGCCTTCGGGAATGGAACTCATTGCCGTGGTGAAAGAGATAGGGGTTCCATCCTGCATTCGGTTCCAACAGTTGTTGACAGTCCCGTTGTTGACGTAAATCTCTGTCTCACAATCTCCCATATTGGGGTAGGGGTCGCAAGCTTCACCTTCTACCAGTACTATCAGATTGCCACCGCTGTATGGGAAAGGCTGCGAGAAAACAAATTCCTTCCAATAATCATCCCACTGGATGTCGCAGCCGATAGAATCATACACCAAGGTGGCCGAAACCACCAAAGAATTCCATGTCTGTGATAAATCTATAGATGGATCAGTTGTCTCCAACAGGTAAATCCGAACCTTTTTATCCCCGTCATTTACCGGATAGTTTCCGTATGTGATGTGGTAGGAAAGCGATTCAATGTTTCCAGCCGAATGGTTGATCTCATTGCCGAGATACAATGCTGCCGACAAGTGATAGCCGTATGCACCTGGCAATGCCGAATGAATGGAAGTTGTTGAGCCGCTGCCAATCGTGTCTGATGTGGTCACTTGTGCACGAAGTGTAAACAAGGGCAGTATGAATGCTACTAAAAACAAGATTTTGAGAAAAGATAGATTTTTTGCCATAACTTTTTTTGATTTTTTTTTGATGGCAAAAATACTTTCTTTTGATGCGTTGGATTATCCTATTTTAAAGGGATTTTCACAGCAAAAAATCCTCAATTATGACAGTGTATTAAAACCTCTGCATAAGTCTCAAAGATTACTAGCCAAAAGTAAGTAATCTCCTGTCAATAACCCCATTAAAATGGGAGGTTGAAATTGGTATGGATATGATAATTTTGCTGTTAGAAAGTTATGAGAGAATTATTCATTAAAATATTAATCATTATGGAATTACAAATTGGTGATATTCAGGAAACAGCATTGATTACACTGGCGATAAGAGCTAGCGAAACAGCACGTTCAAATGCAAGGATCAAGGATTATCTAGCAAAAGAGATTATCGATACACTCGGTGTTGAGTTTAGCCAGTACGACCATTTTATGTCGCATGAAGGAGTGGTGGCTCGTACCATCATGTATAAGAACCAGTTGCAGGAACTCATTGATCAATATCCCGACGCTTTGTGTGTCAATTTAGGTTGTGGTTTTGATGACAAGTTTGTGCAGGTTGACAATGGGCAGATTATGTGGTATGATGTTGACTTGCCCGACATACTTTCGATTCGTCGCAAGGTTTGCAAAGACCGTGAGCGTTGTGTGATGAAGGAGGGGAGTGCCCTTGAATCGGATTGGACAAAGGGGTTGCCCCAGCGTTCTACTAACATTATTGTGATGGAAGGAGTGTTGGAATATTTTACAAAGGAACAGGTTGAAACCTGTCTTAACATCTTGTGCGACTCGTTCGAACACGGCTATTTGCTGGCTGAGTTGCATCATCCCATTTTGGGTAGAAATACCAAGCATCATGATTCCGTGAAGTACACCAACGCCGAATTCCACTGGGGAACCAAATCTGGCAGAGAATACCTTGAATTGGAGCCACGGATGAGCTTGATTTCTGAAAGAAGTTACAACGAGGAAATGAAAAAATATTCGTTTCGGGCAAAACTATTCGCCTTCTTCTTACCCTTCTTGAACAACCGTTTAGCAGTGTATAAGTGGTAGATTGAAATTTTCTTCTCCCGGACAGCGGGCGCCGGCATCTCGCTACAGGCGGGCAGGATGTCGGCGCCGATTCCAATAACAACATTAACCAAAAAAACTATTAAGAGGCAGATTCAATGTCATATAGACTTAAATTAAATCCTTTTCATTAATCAAATTGTTGAGCAAGGCATAAACGGTTAGGCCGGAAACGGATTTGATGCCCGTTTTCCGGGTAATGTTTTTCCTATGGGAGATGACCGTGTGAACAGAAAGGTTCATCTGGTCGGCTATCTCCTTGTTCATCATGCCTTTGGCTATGGCAATCAGCACATCAGTCTCCCGTTTCGAGAGTTCCACGTCCTCGTTCTTTTTCTGCTTGTCGTTCTTGATGAATTCACTCATCTTGTCAATGATTTTTGAACGGGTGTCTTGGATTTCGATAACACCGCAATAAGGCACCAGCCACGAATGGTCGAGGCTGGTGGTCACCAAAGCGATGAGTGTGACATGCGGGTGTTTTTTTCTGAATTGGAAGATGAAATCCTTGTTTTGGTAGCCCAATACCGATGGGTCGATGATGACTATATTGGCATCGGTAGTCAGGATTTTCTCCGAGAGATACTCGGGGCTATCTAGGCACGATACTACGTCAAACTGCGCCAAGCTGTCAATAATCTCAGCCAAGCCAATGGAGACCATCTCAAAAGACGAACAAATGATAACACGGTTTCTCATGGCTAAGCTTTTTCAAGTAATTCGACGTAGGGGATGAGGATACGGTCCTCGATGAGCGAATGGCGGTTGAGGTCATCGCTCAGGTCCATGATGTCAAGCGAAATCTCGATACGTTCCTTGGGCAGAATGTTGCCGGGCAGATATTTCAGAAGAATGTTCATCATATCGTCGAGGGTGTCCTGGATATTGGTGTGGTTGTGCTCGAATTCATTGATTTTGTATGAATTGCTGCGCTGACCGTTGAGCAAGGCCTCAATGTATGGGAACACCACTTCTTCTTCATAATATTGTATGTGCCGCATCACCTCCTGCTTGTATTCATCGTAAAAGTGGCTGAGCATGGGACCGTATTTCTGTCCGCAGGCTTCAATGATGTTTTGCAGATGTTCCTCGATGTGCGGGAAACGTTCGTCAAGATAATACCGGTGCGAAGCTTTCAAGTAGGAGAGAAGGTCGTTCAGGTCAATTTTTTGGAGTTCTTCTTTTCCCGGTCTGAAATCGCCGTTGGAATATATTTCGCAAATCATCAAGAAGAGATTGACATTGACTTGGTTCATCTGACACACCTGATCCACATTGCGGTCTCCAAAACCCAATCCGATGCCGAAACGGGACAAAAGTAACAACAGCCGACGGTCCTCCGCCATCAGTTCAGCCAGTTTGGTATCTTTTGAGAATGGTGTTTTCTTTAGGGGCATGATGTAGCTATTTTGATGAGGCAAAAATAGTAAAAATGCTCTTAGCTTGACATCCTAATTTGTGAGGATTTAGCTTTTCAAAAACCCCCATTATTGAGGATGAAGGGTAGGGTACACATGTGGTAAAACCCTATTGATTACAAGAGTTATCTTTTTATTTCAGCATCTCTTGAATGACTTCCTCCACCTTTTTTTACTTAGCTTATGCAAATTGATGAAGGTGTTCACCATTCCACCTCTTTCCTCGTCCCATCTGGTGAGCGGAATACAAAACGTCGCACCGTTGTGTCCATAGAAAGATTGAGGTAAGTACAATATTCGGTGATTTCCACTCCGTTGACACTTTCCAGATAATCGCCAGAGCGAATGCCTTTCTTGTAAGCATCACCATCTTTGCGCACTACGGCTTTCATCGCACCAAGGGTGTCGTTTTTATCGGCAGGAATAAGTTTCAACCCAACGGTATCCTTATTTCCGACATTTTGTACCATCTTGCCCTCATGTGGCAGCAAGACAAGCTGTCTTTTATTTCCATTGATAATCAGTGAATTGTGCTCCAATATGGAAGAGCCCACCTTGCCGGTGCGTTTGTCGGTCGATACCCACACGTCTGTGAAGGTAATGCCGCCCATTTCCACTTCCGGGCAGTGGAAAATCCTGTAGGGAATTGTGTCTGAGGGTCGGCCAAAAAAGCCGGCATTGGTAAAGACTGTTGTGTCCTTCAGCACCGTATATTCATCCATTTTCTGCCCCAACTCAGGATCTGAATCTTCCCAAATCCGCATGAGATCCTCCGTCAAATCAAAACCACCACCTATAGCCCCGGAATCGAAAGATATCTTGATTCGGTGGAAAGGAAAATGCACCCATATTTGCGGTCTGAACTTATGATACCATTTATATTTCAAGGTGGGCTGCAGTTTTTCTTCCTTGGAGAAAAAGTGCTTGCGGTCGGTCACAATCATCAGGCTGTCTTTCGTGTCGAATTTAAATGAGAGGCCGCGAACCACGAGGTCGTAGCCAAAAGCACCGTCAATTCTGTCGCATAAGTATTCGATCATGCCGTTGTCCACCACCATAGGATAGTTTTCGATGACGATGTTGCCCATTTTGATAGGAGGAAACTTCTTGAACTCCATTTCTTTGGATATTTTTTTAGCATCGCGAACAGTGATGCTGTCGCCCGAAGGGGTCATCCACTCCTCCTCTTCCCCGATCCAAAAACCCAAGCTTGCCCCTGAATCGAACAGCAGATTCCTTGTCTGTCCGTTGATTTCCACCGGGATAATCACCGCACCGTCCCACATCTTGATTTTCACTGTATCGACGAAATGATGTCGGGAGAACTTGATTCCGTTGACAAGATGTTTCTGTGCTGTCGCTGAAAACGACATCACAACAACAAGTAATAAGATGGTTAGAATGTACTTTTTCATTAATGGGGAAATGATAAAATATTGGTACAAAGTATGTTAAATATCAAGATAGATGAACTATGCTGCCAATGTGCCCCTTACAACTCCGTTAATATCGTCTCCAAAGGCTTGCGCATGAAGTGTTTTGGAGAGGGCTCTGATTCGGTGGAAGGATAGCCGAGGGGCAGCATCATAGCGGGAATCATGTTGGCAGGCAGGTCAAACACCTTTTGCAAAGCACCTGCGTCAAAACCTCTAATCCAGATGGTATGAATTCCCTGTTCCTCAGCGGCATACATCATTTGTGTGGCCACGATAGCGCAGTCTTGCTCACCGCTGTTGTAATTGGGCAGAAGGGTTTCGCGCTGGTTATGCCAGGTGGAGTCGAGGTCGTAACATACCAGCACCACAACAGGCGCGTTGTAGAGCGGTGAGAACGAGGCCGACTGGGCTTTTTGGTAGGCCTCTTTGCTCTTGATGAGATAGAGACGTTGCGGCTGTTTGTTGGCAGCGGTAGGTGCCTGGCGGCCTGCTTCAAGAATACGGTCCAGTTTTTCTTGTTCCACCACTCGTGTGGAATCGAAGTAACGCTCGGAGTAGCGCTGTTTGGTCAGTTCAAGGAAATCCATTGTTGTTGTGTTTTGGTTTTCAGTTGTTTCATTGTTTTTTTCATTGCAGCATGCGCACATCATCAGTGCCACGATTGCCAGTAATAAAGTTTTTTTCATTTTATTTTGTTTAAGATGATATTTTTTGCAAAGATATATAAAAAAACTAATTCTTCATTTTTAATTTAGACCAGGTTTGAAGCACAACTGATATGATAATCAGCGTAATGCCGAGGATAAACGAGAAATTTAACTCCTGGTATTCGTTGAAAATAATCATGGCGAGAACGATGCTGTAAACCGGTTCCAAATTGTATGTAAGGTTGACGGTAAAGGCATCAATTTTCTGTAAAACAATGATTTGCAGGAGGCAGAGACCGATGGTGCAGACGACAACCATAAATGCCATGTAAGGATAATCAAGACCTGTGGGAAATAGTTTTTCGACGGGTAGGAAGTGGTTGTAAATGGGGAAAATGGCACTGAGCACAACCAGGCCGCCGACCATCTCCCAGAATAGCATATTCTTGGCTTCATAACGCTTACCGACATGCTGGTTGGCGATAGCGAACAAGGCGTACAATGCAGAGGATATGATTCCGAAAGCAATGCCCAAGCGATAGCGAGTATCAAAATGGAAAATGAGATAAACGCCGCATACCGTGAGTATGCTGAATAGGAATTCTATTATTGAAAACTTGTGCTTGTTGATTATCGGCTCGAACAATGCCGTGAAGAACCCAACCAATGAGAAACAGACAACGCCGATGGAGACGTTTGAAGCCTTGATGCTGGCATAGAAGAAAACCCAATGCAGACAAAGCAGCACACCAACGCCACCCATCTGAGCTATGTCTTTGAACCGGTATTGTTGCAGCTCTTTCCTAAAGAGAAGAAATAGTGCCATCAAAACCGCAGCCCACGCCATGCGATGCCATACGAGCACAGCGGAATCAAGCTCAATGAGCCGTCCCAGTACCCCCGTAAAACCCGCAATGAATACCGATAGATGCAGAAGTAGAAAGCCTTTGTTGTCCTTTTGAACCACTATTTTAAGAGTTTTTGCAAAGATACTAATTTACTCCTTACACAATCTATCAGATCTCTATACTGCACATATTGCTGCAAAAGGTCAGATTCCTTTCCTCACAAATTATAGGAAAAATTTCCTTCCGCCACCACCGTTGCGGTGCCACCAACAAAGATATTCCTGTCGGCTTGAATGCGGGTGGCGACCACCGACGGTCTTCCCATCGCTTCGCCTTGGAGAAAAGCACATTCAGCTTCGACACCAATAATGCCGTGTTGCTGAAGGTAGTACGTCAACGAGGCATTGGCGGTGCCGGTGGCCGACTCTTCAGGAATGTCGTACAGTGGTGCGAAGTCGCGCACATGAGCGGTGTAGCTGTCGTTGCCGAAAGCGAAGACATGGAAACTCACAGCCCCGTGTTTCTTGGTGATTTCTGCAATGGCTTCCATGTCGGGTTGGAGCGACTGCAGTGTAACTACATCTGGCAACGGAATCATAAGGTCGGGCAAACCTGTGGAAACCACCTGAACAGGCATTGTTGGACGATAATTCTTCACTCCCAATGCTTGATAGATGTCTTCAGTGTCGGCAATGGTGGCTGCGATATGTGGTTTCGCCATCTGCATCATCACCTTTTTGCCAGCTTCGATACGCAAGTCGCCTGCTTTGGTATGGCAGAGGCATGTTCCCGACGCCAATTCTTTCTGATGCAGCAAGGAAAACGAGGCTATCGTTGCATGGCCACACAGTTCCACCTCTGCCTTTGGAGTGAAGTAGCGGATGGTGAACTCCTGAGCGGAATGCTTGCGAACGAAGGCGGTTTCCGAATAGCGCAGCTCTGCGGCAATGTTCAGCATCAGCTCTTCTTCCGGAAAAGCATCCGAATCAAGCAGCACCACTCCGGCAGGATTGCCGCCGAAGGCTTGGTCGGTGAATGCGTCAACGATGAAGTATTTCATCAATACCCCATCTAAAAAGTCACCATCTTGTCAGCCCATGCAACCATTTCAACACAAGTTACCATATTGGACATAGGGCAGGCTTCGGTACCATTCATGTTGCGGCTTCGGAGGCAGGTGCCGCAAGCCAGCACAGTTCCTCCCATATCCACGAACTCGTTCAATTTTTCGTCAACATTGTATTTGTCGTGGGTAAGTCCCACGCATTCAACACCTTCTCCCATTAGGAAAACTTTGACTTCATAACCTTGATCCTTGGCAACGATGGCGAATCGGAAGGCGTTCCATGCCTTTTCGTAGTCTTTGGTTTCAATAATAACTCCTATTTTCATTACTGATATATTTGTGTTGGTTTCGTTTTCCTGTTTGGCTTGGTCGCTGCACTGAGCATAAGTTGTGTTTGTAACTGCGGCTATAAGAATGAATAGGCCAAGGATTGTCGCAAATGCTTTCTTTCTTTTCATAGATGCTTTGTTTACAAGGGCTTTGTTTAAAATGAACTGCTTCGCAGAGAAAGGAAAACCCGATACCCCGGCTCTGATGAAATTTGTCGCAAAAATAAAAAAAATCGCATCCCGATAATCCCCTGTCCTGAAGATTTTGGCAAGGATAAGCAAGATATGACAAAACTTATTTATATTTGCAGTGTAAATATTCAACCCTGTTAAGCACAAATTGATCTGATTGAAATGCGTGATTTTATCAACTATTTGAAAAATCCCTCCGAGGATTTGAAGTTGCCGGCAAAGAAAATATGGTCGGTGTTATTGGTGTTTTTGACAATTTATATCATTAAAATCATTGTGGCCATAGTCTCTCATATGGTTTTCAAAGACAACGCTCCTGATTCTGGTTTAAGAGATTTGCCCACGGTTTTGCCCTTGTGGATGGTTCTTTTCATACCCCCTTTGCTTGAAGAGTTATCATTCAGACTATGGTTGAAAAGAAACACGGTGACCATTCTTATATCCTCAGTTTGTTTTGTCTGGTGTCTGGCGTCGATGTTTCTGTCTGATGTTTTGTATTCAACAGACCGGCTTGTTTTAAGATGCATTGTCGCGTTAGCGGTAGGGGTTGCGGTTGCTTTATTGCTTAAGAAACAGATAATCAACGCCAAGTTCCCGATAATTTTTTATCTGTCAGCTATCCTTTTCGGACTGATGCATGCCCATAATTTCATAGATGTTGCCAGCATTGCGGGAGCATTGTTTGTATTGATAAATTTGGCAATGCATACGTTAACCGGACTGTTTTTGGGTTATGTTCGCGTAGGCTACGGCATCGTTGCCTCATTTTTGCTCCATGTCACCAACAATCTGGTGGTTGTCTATTTATATCTGTGATAGAGCCTTTTATTTCAGCATCTTCCTGAAATTTCCTTTCGTTCCGGCAATGGTTGCGACTTTCATCAATTTTTACTTGTTTGTGTCCTTCACGGGTGAAAACGGGCATTTCTTGCCGATACATTGGTTGTTGATGCGGCTGCGTGAGCATTTCACTTCGGGCTTCTCCATCTCCACGCCGAGATGCTCTTTCACAAAATCCACAGCAGTGAGGATTGACAGATAGGAGTCGCGTTTGCAGCAACGGGGACCGCCGTTCAGGGCCACCTGCTCCAGAGCGCGAGCCGTCATCAGGTTGCATAATTGCCAGGTTTCGGTGGAGAGCGGCGTGTTGCGGGTGACCACCGATAGGAAGATACCGGTGCTGACAGCGGCTCCGCAAGCGCCCATATAACCACAGGCGCCTCCCGGTACCTGCCGTCCGCGGCTCATCACTTCGAGGAGTCCTGTTTGCAGGTCCATCTTTATCGAGTCAACTGCGGCATTGTTATAGGCTGTCAGCAAGGCGGCACCCACCAGCACATGGTGCTCAGGACCGTGCATGTGGCAGAACGATTGCGACATCATCTTCTCCAAGATAGCGATGGGGTCTTTGGAAGTCTCGGCCATGCATAAGGCGATGATAGAGTCCATTCCTGCGGTGTGGCAGTCTGAGCATACATAGTGTCCTTCCGTGCAGCGGGTCTTGCTGGGTTCTTGCTTGTGGCAAAGCACGCATTCCATCAGCGTGTCCTGTTCAAGGTATTCCAGTGGTGCACCACAAATCAGGCATTCTTCATTTTTCATATCGACAGTTTCTTTTTGGGGTTGGTTTTCCGTGCAGGCCGTCATACATAAAATCAAAACAGCTGCCAGAAAGATGTCCGTTATTTTCATTCTGAATAAGTTTGCGGCAAAAATACTATTTTTTGCCGTAATTACATCCTAATTATAGAAACTTTTCAACGGTTCGTACCCCAGTTCCTCCATCAGTTGGTCCCAGTTTTTCGGCAGCTCGATTTTCACGGTGGCGCTGCCGCCGCCGGGCATGGTCTGCACCTTGTTGCGGGCTGCGTCGCCAGTGATGAGGTAGGCGGTCTCACCGGCCTGCATAGTGGGGATGGTGCTGATTTGCTGTGCGTCGCTGTCGTACCACGGCGGTGTGTCGGTCATGGCGGCGTGCTCGGCTTTCTTGATGTGGGCGCTGTACTCGCGCAGCGTGTGCTCGCCGCCGTCCTTCTCGCTGCCTGGGTTGGCATAGTAGTTGGCGAAAGCTCGCTCCTTGGAGGGACGGCGGGCTATACTTACCAGAGTCTTATCCAAAGATTCGGTGGATTTGTATTTCTTGGCAAGCGTGGCAGCCACGGGCTCGGTCATCAAAATGGTGCGGTTGGTGAACTGGCGGCCACTGCCGAGGGCGAACTGGCAACGCTCGGTAATGTCCCATGCAATCAACTCCATCACTTTCTGCGGGTCGGTGGTGGAGGGCGCCATGTTGTTGCCCCACAGCAACGTTGAGCTGGCAGTGACAGTGTTGTCGTTCATGTTGAACCCCTGCTGTACGTGGTAGGGATTCCAGCCCACACGCTGACAGGCGGCATCGTCCTCCACGAGGCACCACGACATCGGATAGCCGAAGGTGCCCATGCGGTCTTGCTTCACGTAATAGCCAGCAAGATTCATCAACGCAAGGTTCATGAAACGGCCGATGGCGATATTGGCCTCCTCGTTGATCTGGCCCTGCCCGCTGTCGATACCGAGTTGGCGTGCTACGGGACCGTTGAGCCAGCAGAAAGGAATCCACGCGTGGGTGCTGGCCAACGTGCGCCGGAAGTTGCCGTTGCCCATCGCCTTGGTGAGGGCGATGAGGATGGGCATGTACTCTGGCTTGCAGCCCGACATCACTGCGTTGACGGCCACATGCCATGTGGTGGTGCTTCGGTGGGCAGGCGGCAGCGTGGCAATCACCTCGTCCCATGCGTAATCGGTATATTTGAGATATTCGTTCACCTTTTCAAAAGTAGGGGGGATGAAGGGAAGTCCGTCGCTCCACTTGTTCTCTTTGAAATAGCTGTTCACCTCGTCGATGGTGCCGTAAAAAACATCATCGCGGAGGTCGCCGTGGCTGCGGCTGGCACTGCGGTCCAGTTCCTCCTGTGTGATGGGTTTGGTGAGTGCCTCCACAATCTGCGGCCAGAGGATTTCTCGGGTGTTGCGGATCAGCTCCTCGTTGGTGTGGGTGGCGAATGCGCCGGGATAGACTGCCACGCGCATCACGGGTACGCCGTTGTTGTAGGCGGTGTAGTAGGCTTGGTCAGCAAAACCGGGACCAGCAATGATGACCGACGGGATACCAATGTGCTCGGCGGTGAGGCACGAGCCTGTCTCTTTCGGGGTGCACAGACCGCAGCCACCGTTGCCCGCAATGACCGCATCCACATGCATCTCTTTCAACTTGGCTTCGAACTCTTCTTTTCTCTTGCGGGTGACGCCAGGTGCGGGAAACGGTCCCGCCTCGCCGATTTCATCCAGCAGAATGACCTTGGCGGTTGGATAATTATTCAAAATCAGGCGTTTGATTTCCGGATGGGTGATGTGGGTCATGAAACTTTCGCCTACGACGGCAATAGTCTTGCCTTCCAATGTCTCCAAACGGGGTGCCTGCTGAATCATCTTCACGGAGTTGCGTCCGACGGGGGACACCACGGCGTAATTACCACCTGACTGCTGGTGCGACATGTCCGCGCCAGACCCTATCTTACAGGTTTCGTCACAAACAATGCGGGTCTGGCTGTGTGCCCCTGCCACCAATAACAAGGCACACAACAAGGCTATCATTTTTTTCGTTTCGGCTATCATACATAAATATAATCCCCAAAACAAATTGTGCAATATTTTCAAATCAAATTGTACACAATTTCAACAGTCTTTAACCATCGTTTAATTACCACCTCCCCCAGCAAGTGTCAGCAGACCACTGCAAGACCTCTACTTGAGGGATAGTTTGTGTTGTTGTGAAATCGTGTGAATGAAAGAACAGAAATGTGAACAGCAGTAGAAGGACACCTGCTATTATTGCTAATATCTTGTTGTATTGTTGTATTGTGGATTCCATGATTTATTAGATTTTTACCCTTGAATCATCCTTGAGCCAGTTATTAAGTCGTGGGTAATAACCAGACTCGTACACCCAATTTGTAGTGTCACTAAAAATATTATTGCCTGATTTCAAATCAGCAGTAGACATCCCAACACCATTATATCCATTAGAATAAGCGGGAGTGTTTTTTGTTGAATCATAAAAATTGTTTGAATAAGAATCTGAAGGCGTAAAATTACTTATCATACCGCTATCAGCAGATGCAATATTCATTGTACCGCAATATAGACAATTTGTTATTTCTTTTGCTTGATTAACACAGATACCAACATTTCTGTTATCAGCGTTAACCATATCGCCATAATTTACGCAATTTCTGATGACAAGGTCATAAGTTCGCCTTGTGATAAAATAAGACGTTCTATACCTACCACTGTGTAGATAGCTTATTTTGCCATAGTTTGCACATCGTTCAATCGTACCAGAGATTTGAAATGAACCTCCTGAATTATAAGCCGAAGATGAACATGTGAAATTACCAAAATTATAACAATCAACAATAGTACAAGGTCCATTAACTAAAATACAATTAATCAAGTTGTAATTATTCGTTACATTAACATTAAATACTATATGATGATATGTTGTATTGCCGTCAGAAAAAAGAATAATATGTTGAGTATTAGCCGTAAGAGTATATGTTCCACTTATTGTAATGTTACAAATCTCACCACCATTGCTCATAATAAAAAAAGTACTATTAGAGTTGCTTGTATTGTTGACAGTTTTGAAGTTTTTAATCTCATGAAATTGCCCGTCTAAAGTACCTTTGAATCTTTTACCTCCGCTTGTACCAATACCTTCCCATGCATAATAGTTAAAATCAATATCATTTACCATAGCAAACACTTTACCCTCATATCCTGTTGTACCATTGGGGTATCTTATCCCACTCGCCTCAGTGCCATTATTTATTCTATCCCTTAACTCTTTGAAATCATCAAGATTGTAGATGTAATAATCAGCTTGAGGTGACTTTGTTAGTAAATTATGTTCTCTTTTCATTACTCTATACCTTGTATTCTTTTAATAGTTGACAAATCTAATTCTTGGTTAAAAAACATCACTTCCCTTTCATATATGGTAGCATTCGTATAGCCCCAACCTGAATAAGCTACAAGCCTTAGTGGAATCAAAGAATCAATCACTGGTGTGTATGTATCATCAAGTATCTTAATTCCATCTTGATATGCTAATCTTTTAGATGGATTTGTTTTTATTATTGTCGCCCTTTTCATCACATTATCCGACCAATACCCTGTATCTGCTGTAACATTATTGTTTGTTCCTTTACAATTTTCATTCCAAGGACTTGAACCACCACCAACAGTACCATAACTTGAACCTCTTTTTACAATCCCCATTATTGTCATCACTCCATTAGCAAAAGTACTACTATCGCATATTGTCTGAAGTGTTGCTGCTGGAGAAGATGATGATGAACCAGCATTAAAAAGATACATTCCAACATTATTATCCCAAGTTACTCTATTGTTATTGACAACAAGAGTGTTGCCGCTTATCTTATCCTGCAAATCACCCTCAGTAAGAGGGAGATAAACAACACAACCAAGTGATTTCAACCAATCAACATAACTTTGCTCTACATTATGTTCTCTTCTCATAACTGCCCTATCGCTGTGTTATATATATTATCAATATCCTCAATAGTACTTGCAGCCTCAATCTGAGGTTTGTAAGTGTCATATATTGTAATAGCATGGGTTGATTCATCCATAAAAGTTTTCATTACAGCTATTGCTTGAATGGTAGTATAATATTTGTCACCTGAATACGCAATTGAAGTGCCTGCTAAACAAGCATTAGCCATTGCATATTCAAGGTCTGTAACACTAATTGACGCATAACAAGCATCATGAAGTTCTTTAACTTTTTGTGCCGCATATTCCTGCACATCAGGAGTTGGTGGGACATAGGGAGGGGTAAGCTGACAATTAATAACCTCTTGCACTGTTGCATTGGGATTGGCAAGGTAAAACTCGCGTTGCTCAGTGGTAAGTTCTTCAAACCAACTACCATACATTGGGGTGATAAACCTCTCTATTTTCTTCCCTCTTACGATATAATAATAGTAAGTCATGATTATAAGGCTTTTAATGTTCCACTTACTGTTATGTCGGCTTCAGCAGCGTCGGCTGCAACACCAATCTCAACATATTTTCCCGCATTGACCGTTATCGCGTCATCAGGAACAATTTTAGTGGTTACAGCGGTATTATTGTACGTTATTGTTCCTATTGCAAGTGTAATGTCAGATGCTGATGAGTTAAAAATGCGAAGGTAATTACATCCTTTGTTCAGTACCGAGAAATTCAGCGTTGCGCCAGCCGTCATTGTCATTCTTTTGTAACACTGCTGATTGGCTTCAAAAGTGATGTTTGTTGTATTGTTTGACAACGTTGAGAATGTCAAATCATAGTTTGTCAGGCCTCCACTGCCCGCTGGTCCTTGCGGCCCAATCAACGAGGCAAGGAAGTCTGCCACGGAGCCAGTGTTGCCAGCATCAAGCCATATTTGGTATGTAGATTTGCCATCTGTGCCATTCGTACCATTGGTTCCGTTAGTTCCATTCGTGCCGTTCTGCCCATCCTGGCCCTTCAGCGAGGCAAGAAAGTCAGCTTCCGTGCCGGTGTTGCCAGCATCGAGCCATATCTGGTAGGCAGATTTGCCGTCCGTCCCATTCGTCCCATTGGTTCCGTTCGTGCCGTTTGTTCCATTGGTTCCATCACGGCCGTCTTGACCTTTCAGCGAAGCCAGAAAGTCGGCTTGGGAGCCGGTATTGCCAGCATCGAGCCATATTTGGTAGGCAGATTTGCCGTCCGTCCCATTCGTTCCATTGGTTCCGTTCGTGCCGTTTGTTCCATTGGTTCCATCACGGCCGTCTTGACCTTTCAGCGAAGCCAGAAAGTTGGCTTGGGTGCCAGTATTGCCAGCATCAAGCCATATCTGGTAGGCAGACTTGCCGTCTGAGCCATTGGCACCATTCGTGCCGTTTGTTCCATTAATTCCATCACGGCCGTCTTGACCTTTCAGCGAATCCAGAAAGTCGGCTTGGGTGCCAATATTGCCAGCATCAAGCCATATCTGGTAGGCAGACTTGCCGTCTGAGCCACTTGGTCCCGGAGGGCCCTGTAGCACTGACGCAAATGCAATTATTGCCGTTAATACAACAGAGTTGTCGGCTGTCTCATTAACAGTGAGCGATGGCTGTGAAAAAACTATTGTCGCTTTCATTCCTCAACTATTTCACGGATTATTTTTGCCTCTTTAAACACCATTTCAACGCTTTTGTCGCCCACATTCACGTATGATGTGTCATTCGGACTTTTTATAAGCAACTCAAAATAATACTTGCCCACAAAGTATTTGGTGATAGTATGTGGTATCTCAGCTTTGTACACATTGTTTCCGAGGCTGACTATGCCATCACCCAATTCCGCTTTCCACACTCTTTTCCCGTATGCGTCATGGACTGTTGCAAGCATTGTTTTGTCCCCAATGGTCTCATCAAAGTTGATAAGCATTGTCACGGTGTCACCTTGTCTGAAATGTCTCATCATTCAATTTCTTTATCAATTTTACCTACGATATGCGAACTGATTTTTGTCACATATTGGCCTTCAATGTTATCATTACAGCATTGATCATCTACTTCGCCAACTGCAACGGTCAAGATGTCCATGATTACCGCACTGCCTGCCAGCAAAGAGAACTTTTCTTCAGCAAGAAGAATATTATCATCGCCATTATAAATTGTGACAGAAACATCGTTTTCCGTTTGATTAACGATTGTTACATGCTGTTTTTGACCAATACGCTTAAAAAGGGCACTCACCGTAATTGACAGAGAAGGTTCCTCACTTGCGTATGCATAGACATTATCACTGTAATCATCCAACACAATGTGTTTGCCAGCTACTATTTCGTCGATGTAAATTTCATTGCCATCAATCACTCCGCAATGTGATGTATAAAGTGTCTTGCTATTCATGTAATTTAGAAAGTCATCCTCATTACCGGAATGGCCTTGTTTCTTCCAAATGTCGTAAGCACTGACACAGAGACTTATGCCATTGGTCCAGGAGTCGCTTCCTACTTTCATGCGGACATATATGTCTCCTGATGCATAACTGTCGTGCCAACTGCTGCCATTTGACGAATATTGTACGTTAAGTATAGGCACAGACACATTCGACGCAATCGAGGATGCCAAATCAGATTTGCTGATACGGATATAGTTTCCATCAGCATCATATCCAACCAGATAATCTGTGCTTGCCAGCAATTGTTTTAGTAAAAATTCCCTGAATTTCATATTGTTTGTTTTTAAGCTGTTATGATTTCATTGTTTTCAGTCACCACATTCTCGCTCTCATCGTCAATGGTCAATGCTTCGGCCTCATCACCACTGTTGCATGCTGGACTTGCTCCTTGAAAGCGCATATAATCAACAGTACGCTGTTCCGACACACTACTGTCCTGGAGTTCCACGCCCGCCACCTCCGCATCTGCGGAAATGTTGTTTTGTCGCATGATAACAAACATGTCATCCGCACCACCGCAATTTTCTATGGCCATGTCGGCCACCGTCTGTCTGTCTCGCCCTGTCATAGCAGTATCTCTGAGTTGATGTACATACTCCATGATTGGGAATACCATGTTGTATCGTTAGCAATGCTACTCAATGCTTCTCCTGCATAAATCTTGATGGTTGATCCAATCAGTGTTGCACGAACTGGACGGTGTTGATTATTGCATAAAAGCACAGCGTTTAATGAGTGGGCCCCAGCAATGCTGATGGGGATTGAAACATCCATTGTATAAGTATTACTGCTCACTGGTGTTGGATTGTTTGACACAGAGGCGTCCAATTTCAGCCTAACCCTCAGCTTTCTATCATTTTTACCCAGGATATTGTGATAGTTTTCGTCTAAAGAGACGTTTGTGCCAGTGAGATTATCCTGAAATGCCGGTAACAGGTTATTATACAGTGACGGCTCAAGCACATCTGTCAGATTGTAAAACTTCCATTTATCAGCTGCCACATCGGTGCTTTCAATCACAGCACGCTCCTCGGTGTATACATCCGAAATCTCGTTGCCACCAGAGTCATATACCGTATTTAATGTCTCCGTGATGGTGACTTTTGCACTCGACAAATTAACTCCGCTATTGCGTGTGTACCGAACAAGTCGTCTCCCGCCTGCTGAGACTACATACAGATATGTATATGCGAAACTACCCGCTGGTATTCTTGATGCCTCAGTTTCCTCGCTTCCCAGTATCACTGCAGATTTGTTCGGCAGGGGTAAACCTGCCAGCAGCACATTCACTGCTCTGGCATTGTCGTAAAGCACTTGCAATGTTTCCGCACAAAGCGGATAACCGCCCTCTCTGCTGATGTTCAGTAATTTGTCCATGATGATTCCTCCTATTGGTAATATTCAATTATGTATTTTGTTCCCTCCAATTTATACTGTTTAACCATTTTTTCAACAGCATTGCGTAAGTTCTCATCCCCCTCAAACGCTATCGGAATTCTCACCACAAAAGGTGCAGCACTCCAGATTCTATGAGATGTCAGCATTACCCACCCAACCATCAAAGGTGTTTGCTCGTTATTGGGGTAAACCATAATGGATGGCACAGCATCTCCCTCATCGATCAATATCGGCAAAGAAGGACTTACGCTGTTCAATATGTCGGCGAAGCGGTCGTTGAGCATCGCCTGCATACTGCCAACACAGGCATTGTACTTCATTCTCCACAAGCTTTCCCCACGGACATCTGAGAAGCGGTGGTGCAATGCCTTCACAGGGTGCAGCAACGCATACAGCAATTCCTTCACACTGCCTCGCAGTGAGAAGGGCAAAAGCCCGGTGGCGAATTTCTTCAGGTCAACATTATACATTGGCGATCATTGTTATTTCAAGTTCATTATCGTCGGCAAGCACCATGTAGCCGGCAACAGGTGTGTATCTTGCTTCGTATGATATATGTTCATAGCCATATCCGGCATGTTTAGCCTCTGCTTCCGCTACCTCAATCACATCCAGTCCCGAAACAGCCTGCAGGCGGTCCACCATGGTCATGGTCACAAACTCGCCATTAAAGTCAATATCGCTCAGATATTGGCGTATTGTCTCTTTCACTTTGTCAGTGGCACTCCCCTCGGTATAAACAGTGGGGTCGTACCACACGGTCATCTTCAGGCGGAGCGTGTCGGCATTACGGCTTATCACAGTCACTGGTACTCCGGCCGGCTTCAGTCTGTTAATGTATGCCTGAAATGCTGTTATTTCTTCATCTCCAAGTCGCGACAGACTTCCATCGCTTTCCTTTGCCACCTTCAGTTTCACACCGAAGCCGTTATCCTCGCAGCTGGCATGGCGGATGATCCTGGCTTCTGTATCAACAGTAGCATACACGCCAGTGGACTCATCCAGACCGAAATCCGTACCGTCCTCATACTGGAAGTTTTTGGCTACATTCTCAAACCAGCCGGCGTGGCCATAGCGTTCGCGGCTGATGGCGGTGTCCACATCCTCGGTAAACCAGTCCATCATGCGTTCCAGCAATGCCATACAAGTGGCTACCGCATAGATGATGCAGGTCTCCACGCTTACCAGGCTGAAATTGTTGTTATAGTATGTCACAAGCTCCGACTCATCCGCATCAGCATTGTAGCTGGTAAGGCCGAAGGCGTTACGCAGCGCCTCGCTACGCACAAACTCAACCTTCATTCCGTTCGCTATCTCATTGATTGTTCTGGCCATAATTCTTGATTCTTAGTCCTTGATTTCCACTTCAATTTCACCGTCTATCACTCTTAGCCGTTCCACCTCGACATGACACTGCTTGAGCTGGCTTTTCACATTTCCAGCCCAAAAGGGGTCTTCCGACCCGGCAACCATCCGTCGGGCGTTGCCGCCCAGTGTGGGAGCGTGCTTGTACTCACCGGTGAAGGCAGCGATAAGATGTTGTGTCACCTGTTCCCGGTTGTCGCCTATCAGCAGATGACCTCCGCTTACCATCAGATTTCCGTTATCGTCAACCAAAATACCTTTCATATCTTAGTGGGTTATGTTTATGTCTTCGTAAAAGTTTTTATCAAATGTGGCTGCCTCCGTGGTTGGTGTTGATGATGCCCCATTGGGAACAGGATGCGTATGGCCATTGAAAGTGTTCACCAACTCGTTCAGTTTCTGTGTCAGCTTATCTATTTGTATCAGTCCATTGTTGTTGCCGCCATTGAAGATGATTTTGTCGTTGGCGTCGATCTCTATTTTTTCAACTTCGCTGTACCCCACTACCGCCAGCTGTGACAGATTTCCCGAAAGGTCAACCACCAATACATGACTGCCAATCTTGGGAGTGACCAGTATCTTGCTGTCCTCACCATTTACCACGGCTCTCAGGCGCACATCAGTCAGCTTCATGCCTTCCAGCTCCACGTCGCAAGTCTCGCCATCCACGCTCACTACCTTGGCGGTGAAACAGGTGAAACTACCGGTGATGTTTGCGATTCTCTTGATTTTTTCTCTGATTTCGCTCAGTGGGTCCATTATTTTTTTGTATTTTTGTCGAAAATTCCTGCTATGAAGAAGTTTCTGCTTGTTTTCGTATTTATATGTTCTCTGTGCGTGTCTTTCGCACAGAGAGTAAGGATTGACGATTGCCAGGTTACTAAAAACTACGGTTTCCAAACCTACACTTTCACTGCTATGGGCAACGTCTATCTTGAGACAGATACGAAAGAACCCGTTGAGTTAAGGGTAAGGATTGTAACCAATCCTGGTTTTGCAGACATCTGCGTTTTTAAGACCACCGGTACTCCAAAACAATGTGGAGAATGGCGGTTTGTCAAAAACAGAAGCGAAGCAAAATTCGCCATTCGTTATGTCAAAGATGGAGAGGATTGTACTATCTGTTTCGTTTCCGACAGAAATAAAGCCGGATGGAAAAAAATCGTACACTAACCTAGTTTTCTCCCCAGTGTCACCTTTCGTTTCGCACCGTTCTGACCGAACTCTATTTCTACGCCAGTGACGTAGTAAACTCCTTCAGGTCTTTCCTTATCGCGCAGGCGGACACTTCCTCCTGCTTTTACCACTGGAACCAGCCACCCCGTCAAACTTCCCTCATATCCGCTATAGTTCCATAAATTATATTCATTTTCGGCGGCCTTCTTTAAATCATTTGTTCCTTTTGCGTTGACATATCGTTCCACCTTGCTGCCGCCACTGACACCATACTGTTGTGTGGACAATGTCCCATCAGAATCAACGTATTTCACCTCCACCATCACCTTCTTATCCGCTTTGTCCTTCCACTTCAGCTCGTTGCTCTGCACGTTCACCTGCGTGTCGTATATCACAGGCTTTTTGCCTGGCAACTGCTGGTAAACCGGATGCACATGCAGCGTCTTCCCCTCGAACCAGATATTGGCCTTGGTGTCGTCATGTATCTTCTTCAGCACATCGAGGGCCGTACTCTTGAACACCACCAGCTTCTCGTAAGTGAAGTCGTAATCGCAGTCCACCTTCATCTCTGGAGACACCTGTGTCAGAATCTTCCGCAGCAGGTCTTTCAGCGATATGGCCTTGTACTCCATGTCCTCCACAGTCTTGTCCATCAGATAAAGCGCATCCTCACATTCCAATACCAGGGTGTTATTGTCCCTTGAAATGCGTTTTAAATACCCTGTAAACTCTGTTTCAAGACTGTCGTCATAACCCAGCTGGATGGTCACAGCGTCACCGGCATGAATCTTGTCCTCGATTTTACGCCAGGTGTTCAGGTACTGTCCCGGCAGCTCAATGGAGGCGGTATCGCTCAGGTTCAGCACTGAGGTGTTGATTTTCACCTCCTTCAGTGTCTGCACACTGTATTTCCCTACGGTTATATGCCAGTTCAGCAGGTACATCACTCTTCGATTAACAGGTTATAATCATAATCACTCAAGGCTTGTATTTCAAACACCTGTCGGTTCAGGTGGGTATCCTGGTTCACGGTGTAACTCTGCACGATGATGCCAAAATCGCCGCCATCCAGGTCAAACAGTTTCAGGAAGTCGCTCACAATGTCTATTCTTTCGGGTGTGTCGAGCAGCTTGCGCAACCGTTCAACACCCATGTAAGGGTAGGTGTCGTAGATTTCTGTGGCGTAACCGTCGTAATCACCGTCTTCAGATGTGCTGGTGACGGCCACCGATATGGACAGGCTCAAATCTCCCTCTGTGATCATCTCTTTCACAGTGCCCTTTCCGTTGAGCACAGGTGTGGCCACAATGGTTCGCTCACGGCTCACATTCACCACAGCCTCCTTGAAATAGAAGATTTCCCCCTTGCCTCTCATTGATAGGGGTACAACCAGGTCTTTACCGTACAGGTCCTTTCCGGACACCAAGGGATATGGTGTGGCGTCATTGGGACGCTTTCTCAAGCCAGAAGCGTTGTATTTGGCGGCTGTCACAAAGGTAACAGGCACAAGAGGTAAGTTCGGAAGAGGTTCTATCAACATATCTTTTCTTTTTTTAAGACGCGGTTTCCGCCATACCTAATACTCTTGCCATCATCTCCATCAGATAACGCTCCACATTGTCTTTGTTGTCGGCAAGGCCGCCATTGAAGTTCATGGTACCCACCATGCTGCCAAGGTTGATGTTGATTTGCTGGGCTTTGCCCGCCACAGTTCCTGCGGTGCTGCCAAGGTTGCCTTTGGCCAATTTACCACTGCCAGTTCCCGATGACGCTCCCGGCTTACCAGGAGAAAGCACCGTTGTGGATCCCTCGGCCTTTGCCTTCGGGGTAACATAGGTCGCATTGTCCAGATTGTTTCTAATCTCCGCAATCCTGTCGGCACCCTTTTGGGCCAGATGGCCAAGTTTGGGGATTTTCGACAGCAATTCAAGCAATGCCTGTACGGGCTTCAGCATTGCGTCGATGATGACAAAGCCAATACGCTTGATGCCTGCGAGGATGCCGCCATCGGTAAAGGCGGTCTTCACGCTGTCCCAGTGCTTGATGAACGAAGTAACAAGATTGATGACCATGCCCAACGGTGGAACAAGCATCAGTATTGCTGATCCTATCCCATCCAGCCAGTTCCGAACACCCTCGAACTCGGTGTATAACCATGCGGTGAATGCCGTAATGGCCGTCATGGCAATGGCAATCCAACCCACGATGGGTATGCTGCTGATGGCTGTCGAAATGCTCTTGCAGGCCACTTGCGCAATTCCTTTCAACCATGGAAAAAATCCGCCTGCCGCCTTGGTGGCCAAAGCGAGGTTTTTCATTCCTGTAATACACCAACCAATGCCACTCCTTATCCCCCTGAATACGCTTGCCGCCAACGGGTACATCTGCGAAATGGGTACAATCATGTTGCTCATTTCCGCAATCCAAGCGGTAGCACCACCTGTGGCCTCAAACAGCTTCACCTTCAGGTCGTCGATGGTGTCATTCATCTTGGCAATTTTACCGGCTGTGGTCTCTGCTGCTGTCTCTGCTCCTTGGTAAAAGCGTCCGCCTTCCTCAGTAGCCCACTCTAACGCCTGGGCAACCATATCGGCGGATATGGCACCTTTGCTCATTTCCTCCTTCAGCGTAGCCATGCTCTTACCGGTCTTCTGGCTAATGACCTCCAATGGGTTGAACCCAGCATTAACCATTTGGTTGAAATCCTGTCCCATCAATTTCCCGGTACTGCTCATCTGGCTGAAGGCCAAGGCCAGCGATTGCATGTGTTGCTCGTCACCAAGGGCAATGTCACCGATGTTTTTTAACTTTCCGAAGGCAAAATCCGCATCCAGACCGAAGGCCATCATGGTCTTCTGCGCCTCAATTAGTCCGCCACGGCTATATACAGTGGCTTTGCCATACTCTCGAATCTGATTGACCAACCGTTCGGTGGCTTCGGTGTCACCATTTAGCAGTGTTTTTAGATTGGCCTGCTGCTGCTCAAAATCCAACGAAGTGCCCACAACTGATTGGAACGCCTGCGAAACCTTACTGACTGCGTTTGTGATGACATCAAAATTGAGAGCGTTTCTGCCAAGTTTATCAAATACGGAAGTGGCGTTTTTGACACTTCCTATTACCTGTTCAAAGGCATTGTCAAGCTGCAGCACGCCTTTGTAGGCATCGCCTCCAAGATTTATAGTAAAAGTTACACTTTGGTTGCTCATTGTATAGTTTTTTTACTTATCTTTGCAGCAGTTATCAACTTATAGATGCCATGTTAGCCAGTATCCTTTTTACAATTTTCGCATGGATATTTGTTGGAGCATTAATCGCAGGGATGCTCTATTGGGTTGTTATTGGTATAGTTTGTCTTTATCATGACATAAAGGGTACTCCTTCTACTGGTAATGGAGCTGCTGATGTTATTGATTGTTATCTTGGCTGCGGCAAATCATACAATGTTCGTATTGATATTACCACTGATAAAAAAGAAGATAACAAAGAGTAATCATTTCTTCTTCTTTCCTCCGAACATGGCGGCCAGCATTTCCGCTTGGTTCCTCATTCTGAACTCTTCCAACCATATCGCCTGGCTATAGGCTTCGGCAAATTGCAGGCTGTCCATCCTTTCCGGATCCGCACCGAGGTTCGACCTGATCAAGGCACTCATCCTCATCAGCTCCGACGATTCGTCGTCACCGGAGCCGATGGTGAATGCCTCTATCAGTTTTTTAACTCAGCCGTCACTCCCTTGCTGAGTTCTCCCATCTGGCCCACCGCGGCCATCATCAGGTAGGCGTCATTCTGGATTTCAGCGTCACCGCATACCCAACAGCTTTTAAGCATTTCCTGGGCGGCAAGTACCTCGTCGGTCTTGCCCAGCTTGTTCACGCGGCTCAACGTGGCCACATCGGGACGGCGAACCTTACAAGAGTATTCCTTATCGCCGTCTTTCACCAGTATTTCAATTTCTTTGTTCATGACAGATGATTTTTAATGATTATTTACCCCAGTCGATATGGCTTATTACCAAATCAAGGTCAACCACTGTGGTGGTGTCGCCTTCCTTCCAGGTACGCCCGTTGTTTTTGAACTGCACATTATGCAGCTTGTCATGCACAACCTTCGCACCGTCGGTAGGAACGTATGACACGACAATGGGAAATGCGGGAATGTCCTGCAGGCGACCGTTGGGAGCCATACGCTCCAACGCTTTCACCTCTGACATGTACAATGAGATTTTGCCTGTACAGGTGATTCTTCCTTTGCTGCGGCTCACAGGATAACGTCCAGCACCATAGTTGTCGGTCACTTCCTGTTCATCGCTGTATTCAATTCCGGTTATGCCAGTGGCAACCATGCCCGCAATGGTGGCGACAATATCGCCCCAGCTGTATTCAACACCGTTGATTAAAGGTATTCCGTTCATGTTGTCTCCTTTCTATAGTTTGGTTGCGAATCCAATTTTCACATTAATCTTGCGCATCACGCCCATGGGCACGTTCTTGATGACCACTTCCACGGTGGAGGTGGCCAGCACATTCTGCTCGGGGTCGATTTCGGCCTTGTAGCCGCTCAGCTCGCCTGCCTTCTCCATATCTTCCAGTGCCTTGCCGGCGGTGGTTTCCAGAAATGCCACCATGGGAGCGTCCAGCTTGCCCGTCTCTGCATCCACCTTCAGGGGAGACGCAAGGTACGGCAGCAGGTTGGCGCGCACGCCACGGCAGGCTTTGTCGATAGTGCGCACATTCTCAATGTTGGCATAGTCGCTGGTGGCTACATCGCAGGTGTGGCTGTCGTTGAAATAGTTGTCGGCGTCGCCCACATGGGTGCGCACGAAGATGTAGCGGTTGTCATTCAAAAGCTCCTGGTTGGCGACCGATACATTCTTGATCAGACTGCCGTTGAACAAAGCGGGGGCTTTCAGTCCCAACTTGAATTTCTGCACCCAGGCGATGCACTCATGCACAGCGGCCTTGCTGATGACGCCTATGCAGGCTCCGATGCAGCCGTAGTTGGCGTATGTGCCAAGGTTGGAGGCCAATGTAGCGTCTCCGTCACAGCCAATCAGCACCGACACGTTGCACTTTCCGGCAGATGCAAGGCTTGTGCCTGTCAATGTCACCATAGTCACCGATGATCCGTTATAGGTTTCCACCACGCTCATTGGCATGTGATTATTCTCAAGGGCAGTCAGCTCGGTCTGCAGAGTGGCCACTGCAATCAATGTGCCACTGAAGATGCCGCACTGGCGCATGGCGCCATTGGCATATTCCTGCAATACGGTCACATCACCGGCTGCAACAGCGGTTGCTCCCGCTTTGATCATCACATACAGCGTGCCTTCCTCGTTCATGCGGAAGAACTCGCTGATATGGTAATACAACGCGTTCTTGGCGGTTTCTTCGGCTGTCAGTGCACCACCCGTTCCGGAACCGTTGCCATTTTCAGTCCACACGATGCCGGCTTCCGCAAGTTGTTCCACATACTGGAACTTCTTGATGTATGCCGTGGCGGGTGAACCAATGGTGTCGAAGCCTTTCAGATTGCCGTCGGCACTCCCGAAGGTCAGCACATCGGCGCCGAAGCCACCGAAAACAAGACCGCTGACAGGGTCTTCACTGGCGGCTTTTCTGCCCATGCCGCCATTGGTCTTTTGGAATCTTATGTCATTTAAATTTCCCATACTATTGTTTGTTTAGTTGTTTCTGATGCTCACGGGCAAAATAGCCGTCTGTGAACTCATGGCCATCGCTGCACACGAACTTGCCATTTCTCACAACGGGCCATTTCTCCTGCGGCGATGTGTTATTCTCTTCTTGTTTCTTTGCCATTTCAATACTGTTTTAATGCTTCTTCAAGGTCATCACATTCACGCTGTCCACCTCCAGAATATAGCGTCGCTCCTGCGGCATGTTGATGGTGCCCCGGTTATATCTGCCGTAGATGGTGTTGCGGCTTTTGTCGGTCACATACAGGTCAACGTCAAACAGCGGCTGGTCACGTTTCAGAAGACTGTCTATCACCACCGACTGCTCTTTCACCTGCCTGGCAAGTGACCGCCGGTGGCTGCCCTCGAGGGATGCCACAGTTACGGCCAGCGATGTAACCACCGCCATAACAGCTATCAATATCCATGACCATTTCTTCATTATCCGTTGTTAATCGGTTAATACTCTATTCCGGCTGCGTCCATCAGTTTCTCATATCTAGCTATGGTCTTCTCCAAACGGTTCACGCTCTTCACCTTCATTTCCGTCGAGGCGACCTGTTCCTGCAGTTGCTCGATACGGAGGTTCTGCTGCTTCACCTGTTCGGACAGGCTGTCAATCTTGGCAGCATCAGATGTACGTTGCTCCAGCAACTTGTCTATCTGTTCCTGCAGAGAGTTCACAATCTTCTTCCAGGTATCCACAGCCGCGTCAATGTTTCCAAGAGCGGCACTCTTGGTCTCTTCTTTGGCCTTCTTGGCTTCCTCCTTCGCTTTTTCTTTTAGGCTGCGCAGCGTGACCAAAGTCGCAAGCAAACCGCCGCTCAACAACACGTTCAGCACCGTGGAAATGATACCGTAAACACCAAAGCTCTCCATTCTAAATTCTTAATTCTTGATTTTTGACTGCATTCTGAACCCCGCCTCCACATCGGCCATGTTGGCCGGAACGCCGTTCTCGCAGTGGCACATGGCAGCGACTATCTTGCGATATTCGCTGCCGGATTCCGCCGTGAGCACCTTGTTGCGTCCCACACCACTGCGTTGTGCCACAGTAGCTATATAGCTTTCTGTGTTGTTCTCTGTGGGAGGCGCCCACGCCCGGATAATCTTCTCCACCGTGTTCAGCCCCCTGGAAAGATAGCTTCCCAGTATCACAAACGCGGCCCTGTATCCGTAGGCCATGCTACAGAATGTCTTGAACGCCCGGTCACGTCCGGGGACCACCTCGCCAAGGAAGCGTTCGCCGTTGTGCCGGATGTTCAGCGGGTTGTTGTTGCGTATGCCTCTGGGGGTTGACATGGCGGATTTATATTATGGATTATTAGGAAGCATGATATTCCTGGATGATACCCAACACACCCTTGCCGTCGGCTCTGCGGGCACGACCTCCCAATCTCTGCAGGAAACTGTATATGTCACCGTAGTAGGTGGGATCGCCCTCGTTGGTAAACATCTGGGTGGAACCCATTGCACGGGCCACACAGCTCGGATGCCAGAACAGACCGTAGCAGCAGTCGGTGGTACCGGCATTTTTGTCGCCTCCCTCAATGGCCACATAATCTTCCACACTATAGGTAAGGTCGGTAGATGTCCATCTGAAGTACTTGGTTCCGCTCACGGCAGAGAGAGTTGAATTGGAGGCCATCAGCGTGGTGGCTCTCTGGATGATATTGAAGCCTTCGAGCTTGCGCAGGTCGCCGGTCACATTGTCATAAACGGCGGTCAGGTTATCATTATTAGAACTACGGATGTCAGCGCACAGCTGGTCGAACATCTCAGTGTTCAGAATCACATAGCGGTCTTCTTTGGGAATGCCCCATTTGTTGAACACACTCTTGGCCTTGGCAAAATCTGCAACGGTCACACCGGTTCTCAGGTTGGAACCATGGATGGTGTTGTTAGAGTTCTTCGTGCCGGTGGCTTTGATGAAATAGGTGGGTCTCCAGTTGTATAGCATGGCTTCGGCGGTCAGCTGGTGCAGATACATCATATCCTCGGTCATGCAGCTGTCCATTTTGTCATAGCTCAATTCAACGGTGTCAGCATTCGGGATGAAACGCGGATCGGTGGTGAACTCATCCAGAGCGTAAGTGATATCCACATCCTTTCTGCGTTTGATAGTAGCCGGCAAAGAGGCACGGTTGCGTTCCACACCACTGGGTGAACCGGCTTGCGGAATATGTACCACAGTACCGCCAATCACATAATGCGACTCATCCACAGAATGCAAAAGGAACTCGTTGTTTTTGAAAAGGTTCCCGATGATATAATCAGTCCAGATTTCCGGAGTGACGGCCATTCCCAGGGAACCGGCGGGAACATGCACAAAGTTAGCGGCCACAAAGGTGGCGGCGCCCAAAGCGGGAACGGTTGCCGCCCCCACAAAGCACGACACCAACAGTGCCATGCACAAACTCATGATAAATCTCAATCCTTTTTTCATGTTTCTTTGAATTTTATGTTAGACTTATGTTAGGCAATAGCGATCCAAGCCGTGCCACTCCACACATACTGTCTCGCCTTGGCGGTGCTGGCTGTTCCACTGATGGTATCAACGGTGGTGTCAGCGTCTTTTTTCACAGTCACATTGCGTGCGGTACCGTCGCTGGTGGCTTTCACAATCACCTTGGCACCGATATTCAGGTTGTCACCCGGAGTGAGGGTCAAGGTTGCGGCTGCGCTAAGCGTGCCCAGATCAACAATGGTGGTGTCGCGCTCTACTTTCACTGTTGCGGCATTAGAGCTGAGGGTAGGGGTCACAGTTTCGCTGGTGGGGAAATACGCTTCCACTTTCTTGTCAGCGTCCTTCTCAATTTTGGGAGCTATGAAATTGTAGCTCGCATTGGTTTCTTTGTTTACAAACATAGTGCTTAGTTTTGGGGGTCGCAACCGAACTTCGCTTTGTAAAGCTCGGCATAGCGGCCTGGGTTGTTCTTTTTAAGGTTTTCCAGTTTGCCGGAACGGTGGTATTTGTCCCAGTCCCAGCCTTCCTCCTCATTCGGCGTGTTGCCTTCCTGGAGGCTGTTTTTGATTCTCTGCACCGGTTGCATCTTGTTCAAGATCTTCTCGGTACTCTCAAAGTCCTTCTCGGCCAGTTTGGTGTAGGCTTCGCGGTCATCCTCGCCGATGCGCTTGTCAGCCACGGCAGAGTCGATGAGGCTTTTCACCTTGGATTTCTCGAACTCCTTGACGCGGTTCTCAAGCCCGGAGACTTTGTCCCTCTCGGCTTGCAGCTGTTGGCGTAAGGTTTCACGCTCGTTCACCAAACCGCGCAAACTGTCGAGCATCTCGGCCTCCGTGGAAGTCTCGCTGATGTTCAGTGCAGTGGCAAATGCTTTTTCGTCCATTTTTTGCTGTTTTAAGTTAATAATTTGATTGTTATAGTAGTTGAAGGCACTGCGGGCGTCCGTAATGCTCTCCAACGCCTTTATATTCATATTGGTATTCACAATCTCATCACACAGTCCCGCCTGCACGGCTTCTTCCGCACTTAGCCAGTGGTCAATGCCGTCGAACCAGCGTTTGCGGGTCTCATCCACAGTCAGTCCTGTTCTGGCGGCCATCATCTCCACAAGTGTGGTCTCGAAGCTGTCCATCATGTCGGCGGCGGCACGGGTCTCATCGCTGTTGCCATACACATAGCCGCATACACGGTGATACATGAACTTGGCATGGCGGGCGGCTTTCACATGATGCTTCGGGTTGGTGATCAGCACGGCCATCATTGAGGCGGCTATACCGTCCACTACCCAGGTGATGTCCACATCCGTCCGGTCCAGATAATTGAACAGGGCGCTCCCCTGCGCCACTTCGCCGCCGTCGCTGTTCACATAAAAAGTGAACGAGCGCACGCCGTCCCTTCGTTTCGCCTCTATCGCCTGGATCAGGTCATTGGTGTCAATATCAAGACCCCTGCCGATGATACCGTAAAGGTATATCTCGCAACTCTCCGTTTTCTTTGCTGTTTTTGTCTGTTTTGCCATCTCTTTTCTCAAAAATCAGCGGCAAAAATAAGGCCTGTTTTTGTTATAAATTTATTTTGTATGTATTTATGATATAGCTACATACTTCTTTGCCACATTTGCCGTTTCCATTGTGTTTGCTTCCTATTTTTGCCGTGATTTTTCAAGAATGAATTATGGCAGAACTGACAAGAGAACAGAAGAAAGACTACGCCCGCCAGTTATACTTGAACGATTCAAGTATAACTCAGGCCGAGATAGCCGAGAAAGTGGGTGTGAGCAAGGTCACCGTGTGCAAATGGGTAAAGGAAGGCAAATGGGAGGAGTTGCAGACCTCGCTGTTGGTAGGCAAGGAGGAACAGCTGGCAAGACTGTATAAGCAGCTCCGCAAACTCAACGACGCCATTGAGGGGCGTGATGAGGGTCAGGACTTCGCCAGATCAAAGGACGCGGATGCTATCCTGAAAATAACAGCTGCTATCAAGAATCTTGAAACAGAAACCAACATTGCTGAGAAGATGGCCACAGGTAAGGAGTTCCTCTCCTTCGTGCGCAAGACCTCCGGTTTCGATACCAGCAAAGAGGTGGCCCGTCTCTTCAACGCCTACATCAAATCCTGTCTGTAACCATGGCCAAACTGCGAAAACCTACCGACAAACAGCTGTTAAAGGACTGGGAGGAATATTACAGCCAGTTCATTTCCGATGTGGAAGTTGACAGCTCAGAGAGCGAGATTGAGCGGCAACAACGCATCGCTCATCTGGAAGCCAATCCGGAGGAATGGTTCAAATACTATTTCCCGAAATACTGCACCGCCGAACCCGCTCCGTTCCATATTGCGGCCACAAAGAGATTGTTTGCCCACCGCCGCTGGTACGAGGTGCGTGCCTGGAGCCGCGAGCTGGCCAAGTCGGCCCGTTCCATGTTCGAGGTGTTGAACCTGGCACTCACTGGTAAAATCCGTAACTTCCTTATGGTGTCCAACAGCTACGACAACGCCTGCCGTCTGATGCTGCCGTTTATGATGCAGTTGGAGAAGAACCTGCGCATTATCAACGACTATGGCGACCAGGTGGTGGCGGGTCATTGGGAAGCCGGTGAGTTTATCGCCAAGTGCGGATGCTCGTTCCGGGCATTAGGTGCCGGACAGTCACCCCGTGGTACCCGTAATGAGGCCGCCCGTCCCGACTTCATCCTCATCGACGATATCGACACCGACGAGGAGTGCCGCAATCCCGACCGTATCAAGCTGAAGTGGGACTGGATAGAACAGGCGCTCATCCCCACCATATCCGTTTCCGGCGACGCCAGGATCCTGTTCAACGGCAACATCATCGCCAAGGACTGCTGCATCGCCCGCGCCGGCGAGGTCGCCGACAAGTTCGACATCGTCAACATACGCGACAAAAACGGCAAGTCGTCGTGGAGCAAGAACAGCGAGGAGGACATCGACTTTATCCTCTCCAAGATCAGCACCCGGTCGGCAAAGCAGGAATACTTCAACACTCCTCTGTCGGAAGGCGATGTGTTCAAGGAGCTCACCTGGGGTAAAGTCCCCAATCCAAACCGCTTCCGCCACATCATCATCTATGGCGACCCCTCGCCGTCCAATTCCAAAAACAAGGCCGGTTCCATGAAGTCCGTGTGTGCCGTGGGGATGCTCGACGGCGTGTTCTACATCCTGCGTTGCCGCCTCGACCACGCCACCAATGCCGAGTTTGTTGACTGGTTCTACGATGTCAACGAGAGTTTCGGCCACACCACCGCACAGCTTTACAACTACGTGGAGAACAACACCCTGCAGGATCCTTTCTACGAGCAGGTGTTCATCCCGCTTTTCGCGGCCAAGGGCAAAGAGAAAGGCTACTGGCTCAACATGGTGCCCGACACCCGCAAGAAGCCCGACAAGTTCAGCCGTATCGAGGGCAACCTGGAACCGCTGAACCGCAACTGCCGCCTGATATTCAACGAGGCCGAAAAGGGCAACCCCCACATGGAGCGGCTGAAGGAGCAGTTCCTTCTGGTCTCGCCTGAACTCAAAGCCCCCGCCGACGGCCCCGACTGCGTGGAGGGCGGCGTGTACATCGCCGCGCAGAAAATGCGGCAGCAATCAGCAGAGCAATTAATTCTGGGCAAACGCCCACGCAATAAACGACGTGTTTAACCTTAATGTTCCATCAAAATGATTGAATTATGCAAACGACTTATCAGATTTCTTCAGGTACGCAACGCCATCCGTCATGCCGACAGGATGCAAAAGTTAACCGGCAAACGCCACTATGTTATACAAGTGTTCAAAAAGATCAGGGTGTACGACCGCTTACACATCAATCTGCTCATTTCCCGGGGAGTCCTTCACAAAAGGCTTAAAGACAACCTGGAATTGACCAAGGTCTGCCTGTATTACACGAACCCCAAAAAGAAATAGCAACATGTATCTGCAACCCGAAGACCTCGAAAGGGGCGCGCGCGGTGAGCATATCGCCGTGGTAACCCGTAATATCGACAACGCCCGCCAAGCCATCATAGAGGCGCAGGCGGAGGTGGAAAGCTATCTCACCGCACGCTACGACATCAGGGCGGAGTTCGCCAAAAGCGGTGACAGCCGCCTTCCCATGGTGGTGAAGTTAGTGAGGGATATTGCCCTGTACAACTGTTTCAATATCGCCAACCCGGTGTCGATGCCCGAGAACCGTGTCACATCCTACAACAACGCCATCAAGTTCCTCAAGGAGGTGCAGGCCGAACGGGCCTCCATCGATGGGCTGACCCGTCTCACCGGAACCACTGGCACATCCTCATACGTTACCTTCGGTGGCAACCGCAAACGCAATAACCAATACTAAACCATGGCCGTAAAGAGAAAACAGGGGAAGACCCCCGACAACATCACAGTACAGAACATCCAGATCCATAACGCTCCTCACAACACGCAGGACATCGAGAACTGGAAAAACGCCATCCGGGCGTTCGAGAACATCATCAACCCCAACCGCACGCCCTTGTACGATCTGTATGAGGACATCCTGCTCGACGGACAGATCGAGGCCACCTGGGGCAAGCGTCAGGATGCCGTACTGAACAAAGAGCTGGTGTTTGTGCGTGACGGTGTGGAGGATGAGGATATCACCTCCCTGCTCAACTCACCCGACATGAGGCTGCTCATCTGTGACCTACTTGATAGCATTGTTTGGGGCTATACGCTCATTCAAGTGAACAATGTGTGGTACGATGAGGATGAGGAGACCTACAAGATAGACTACGACCTGATTCCCCGCAAGCATGTCCATCCGGAAGACGGATTCGAGTGCGTGAGCAAACAGCAGTCGCTCACATCAAAGGATTGGCTGTACAAGGAACTGCCCTTGGCCAACTATATGATATGGGCGGGAAAACCAACCAGCAAAGGATTGTTTGCTAAGGCTGCCCAATACGTCATCTACAAGCGTGGTGGGTTCGGCGACTGGAGCCAGTTTGCCGAGATGTTCGGTATGCCGTTCCGTGAGATGATATATGACGATTACGACGAGGCCACCCGTGCCAAGCTGGAGCAGGGACTTCAGGAATGGGGAGGCGCAGGCTACAGCATCCATCCCCGCAGCACAGAGCTGAAGATACACGAAACCGGAGGCTCCACAGGCAGCAATGAGGTGTACGATCGTCTAATCCAGGCGTGCGATGCCTCCATTTCCAAAATCATCCTGGGCAACACCCTAACCACTGAACAGGGCGACCATGGTGCCCGCTCACTGGGCGAGGTGCATGAGGAGGTGGAGGAAAAGAAGACCGAAAGCGACAAACGTTTCATCTTGGCTCTCCTTAACACCCGGTTCCGTGCCATCCTCAAGCGTTTCGGCATCAATGTCACCGGTGGTATCATCTGGTACCAGTCGCCCGATAAGGATTGGAGTAAGCTTAAGATCAAATGGGATGTCATCAACTCCATCAGCGACAAACTTCCTGTCGATGACGACTACATCTATGAGGAGTTCGACATCCCCAAGCCGGACAACTACGAGGAACTGAAGGAAGAGCTGCGCATGGCGCACAGTTTCAACCCCTTTGAAACGCAGTTGCAAAACCCTTTAAACGATGGCAAAACAAATCCGAAAAATCTGTTGGAAAGGATCCGCAATTTTTTCGTGCCATCCCCCAAGAAGGGGGAATCAATTGGGAAAGCCCGCACGGTGACAAACAGGCTGGCACTGAATGATAACCTGATACAACGTGTATGGGACGGTGAATCCGACTACTGGGATGCGGAACTTTTCCGCTTCATATCCGACGACTTGATAAGTGCCTTGGATAAAACATCCATCAATCCTAAACCAGGCGCATACAATCAGATTGCCTACGATGTTCCTGATGATGTGTTCCGCACGGCCTTGGAGCAGAACCTGTTCCATTTCTCTGCCGCCAAGACGCTGGCAGAGCTTCAGGCACTCAATCAGGCACTGAACGAGGCCAAAGACTACAACGATTTCCGCAAGCGCGCGGAAAAAATCACCAACACCTTCAACAAAAAATGGCAACAGACTGAATACTATTCAGCCGTCAACTGTGCTGAAAACGCAAGCACTTACCGCAGGCTGAAAGGCAAAACAAAACTATTTCCCTATTGGCAGTACAAAACTGTCGGTGATGAGAAAGTGCGAGAGGAACATGCCGCTCTGAATGGGCTGATACTGCGCCACGATGACCCGTTGTGGGATCGTATCTATCCGCCTAACGGATGGCATTGCCGCTGCAGTGTGGTTCCCAAAATGCAACACGAGGTTGATGGCATTACCGAGGAATCGCAGCACCAGAAGGTGGCACAGTATATGAACACCGCCGATTGGAAGAATGCCGAAGCTCAGCACTGGGACATTAACCGGGCAAAGCAGGGACTTGTTTTTGATGCCAACCAAATGTATATCCGCAAATTCCCCGACAATGCCGCCTCCTATATGGACAAGGTGAAACCCGACAAATGGGGGCTTGAAAACTCCATCAAAAAGCTGCAGCAGCAGGCCGAAGGTGAAACCCTGAGATATGAAGGTACCGCAGAGGAATTCTGGAATACCCACAAACAGACCATAGATGGGAAAGACTACCTGGTTATCGAGGACTATAACGGCAGGAAGTGGAAAATGGAAAAAGATAAGTTTGATGAACACACTTCCGACAAAAAGAAAAAAAGAGCTTATAGAACAGAATACTTGGCCAATATTTTTGACATAGCTAAAAAACCTGATGAAGTGTGGTTAGGGAGAGAAAATAGGAATGCTAATTCTAATGATATGCAACTCTCAAATTATACTATGATTAAGTACTATAAAGACACCTCCTTGGTTGTCTCAGGTAAAATAGAATATGGTGAATTTATTCTGAAATCATGGTATCTGTTACGCGACCCAAACAAAAGAAGAGGTTTGCTAATAAAAAAATGAGGATTTAGTTTTGCAAACTGTACATGTCATTAGTCATAGGCTTACTCCCTTCCTCCATCCTCAAGGATTGCTTCGCCTTATGGTCTGCATAAACTCACTGCAAAAATACAAAAACTTTTGAACATACAACATCAAAATGAAACTTTTATGAAAAAAACTGACATACCACAACCAAAATCAAACCAAGCAACAGAAGACCGAATCCGGAAGGCTGGGCTATTCGAGCGAATATGGATGGCTTTACAACGGGCATTTCATAAGGTTTTCCCTCCTCTTTTTTACATAGCTCTTGATATGACCTTGCCTCTAAATTCCTTAGAACAGCAACTTGACTCCATAAAACGGCTGAAACGCACAGGAGGCCGAGTGCGAGTGTTATGTTGGCGGTATGATACAGAACCTTTCCCACAGCTTCCGTGTAATGATTGCCCAAAGCGGCCTGAATACCTAACAGAGCGCATCCGCCGACAAGAAGTTGTTCGAGAAACCCTCTATGAGCTGTTTGCCTCCGCTCCTCCAACTCATCCATGTATTTTAAGGCCTTCTTTTTCCATATAGTTCTTTTTTAGGTTAAACAATTCCGCAAAAATACAAAAAACAATAAAGAAAGGAGAAAAAATATGGAAAATGAAAATTTGGCAATTCGATATGTAGAAGGTGTAAAAAAAGCGAATCCGGAAAAAACAAACCCTACTTGGGGATTGGTTGAAACAGCTTTTTTAGCAGGAATGGAGGAACAGAGTCGGACACAAGATCTTAAAAACCATATACGACATTGTGGCACTATCAAACCTGAAGAAATTCTTGAACTTGCGAAAAAAATGGGTTTTCAGGTGGACATCAATTATCATTTAACCTCAAACATCTAACCCTCCATGTCCCCCGAAGAATTTATCAACAAGATGAAGACCATTCAGAAGGAACTCCTTCCTGACTGTGCTGACATCATCGCTGAAACAGCTACAGAATATTTTAAAGACAGTTTCGACAAACGTAAAGCCTTTGACGGACGACCTTGGAAACGCACTCACAAAACAACAGGCTCAACCCTGGTTGAGTCAGGAAATCTTAGAAATTCCATCAGGCCTATCACGGTTACGGAAAAAGAGGTGGTGATAGCAGCTGGCAACGAGAAGGTGGCTTACGCACGTGTCCACAACGAGGGCGGGGTGCAATACGTGAAGCCGCACCACAGAACCAGAAAAAGCAAACGTCCTGGTGAGGAAGACAAACGCTTCCAAGTTAAAGGATATGCATACAAAGCATGGAAACGTCAGTTTATGGGAGATTCCAAAGAGATGTTCGACATCATTGACAAACGAATTTCAGAATACATCAAATCCTTAAACTAATGAAAAAAAAACTTTACTTAGCCATCAAGAACCGCCTGAAGAACATCCCCGGTGCGGATGGCGAACCACTGTTCAAACATTTCGACCTTTGGAACCAGCAAGTGGAGTTTATCGAGCAGGAAACCCCGTTCCAGACTCCCGCCATATTTGTAGAGTTCCAGCCCTTGCAATGGCGCACCCTGGGCAACCGGGTGCAGGACGCCGACCTTACCACACGGCTGCACATCGTCACCGAGTGGAACGCCCTCACGGCCGACTATGCGCCCGAGGAAGAAGAGGCACTGGAGTATCTGGACATTGTGGACAGTGTGGTGGCCGCCATGCACGGATTCACAGCTCCGAACACTAACACCTGGATGCGCACCCAGACCATCCCCAACCACAACCATGAGCGGTATGTCGATAGCGTGGAGGAATACATCTGCAAGGTGACGGACAATTCGGCCAATACGCCGATGCAAGGAGTGAACGGTAATACCATCGTGCCGGAGAAACGCTATGTGACTCTTAACCCGGTGGTCACAAAAGGAGAGGATTAATCAAACAACGAAAGCTGTCTCCGGTTAATGATAAGCCTGCGGTCTTTTTCGCTGGCGGCCATCCGTTCAGCCTCTTTGATTTGCTGCTCAAGACCCGGCATGTTGATAATCTTGATAAAGGTGGCATAGCTCATCGGATAAACAGGATTGACATACTTGCGCCACACGGCAGCGTATGTCGTCCAGCCTTCCTCATAGTACTGGTTCACTATCTCCACCACTTTTTTGCAGTAAAGCAAATGGTTCAGTCTGTTTCTGGCCATAACTGTTTATTTTCCGCAAAAATACAAAAACGCCCGCTGTTAAACGGGCGTTAAGTGTAAATTGTTCATAAGTTTTCCTGTATCAATCAGGATAAAAAAGAATCCCAACGGCCTTGCGGTATTCATACTCCTCGCAAATGGCGTTGAACTGCCATTTATACTCCGGATAAACATCCATATAACCCTGCATACGACGTACTGCGCTTACCACACTGGAACCGCCCGTACCCTTCCATCCTACAAAACGGGTGATGGTTTCCATGCTTGCCCCGTAATGGCGCGCCACTAAGGCAAACATCTGCTTTTGCTCCACAATGTATGGGAGTCGCCTGTGCATTGACAGGAAAAGGAAGCCGCATTTGTCGGACATCACATCATACAACAGTTCCAAATCGCTATGCTTCATGGTTCAGTCTTAGGTTAATCACATGCATTTCACGGCCAAGCTGGAACAACAGCTCATTCTCGAATGACTGGGCAAGCAGGTCGAAGAATATCTCATCACTCTTGCGCATAACGGGAAACACCCATGCCAAAAGCGTCTTCAGTTCCACCACACTCAAGCGCAGGGTATATCTCTCCACATCGGGGCGGTACATGTTCTGCATCCTGGTCCAAAGCCTTTCGCAGGTCTCTATCGCAATGAGTTCGTTAATCGTGCTGACACGCCCAATCTCCCGGGTAGCAAACATGCAATTAGATCCAAGTGCCTTCAGTTCGGTTTGGTTCATTTTAAGTTTGAATTTCGCCATAACCTTAACTCATTAATTGTTCCACAGTTGGTCATTCAGATAGGTGGTGGCGTACTTCTTGCACACCGTCGGCGGAATATTGCGCACATAGCGCTCAATGTAGTTATAGGCCTTCACCTGTTCAGCACGGCTCATCTTGTCCCACACGCGCTTGGTCTTCACCTTGCTGCTGCGTGCCTTGTCATCGTACTTGTTCCAGAACGCATCAAAGGTCACACTGTCCAGGATCTCCACAAAAGTAGTGCCACTATAGCATTTTATCTCATCGGCAGTCTTGGGCAGATGGCGCAGGAACCACACCATTTGATCATAGCTCACCCCGCTGCCGCTGAAGTCGATGGAGCAAAACTTGCCGTCGTCATTGAATTTCAGCATCACAGCGCCTGTGAATTTGTCTGATTTGATTTCAAATATTCTCATATTACTTGATTTTTGATGGTCTGAACGTAAATACCCGCATACCCAGCATTTGGGCGTCATGATATTCCCAGATTGCCCCTCTGCTTTCCGACCAATCATGAAGCAGACAGATAGCATCACACTTCATCAGTTCCGGTATGCACACCCTCATGCACCGTTCCCATGTCCATGTAGATGAGCACAGGCGCAGCGGGTTCACGGTTTCGTGTCCTTGCTGCCGAAGCCAGTACTCCGCCTGTGAGAATTTTATAAAAACCTCTCCAATGGGCAAATCTGAAACTTTTCCTGCTATATATACTTTCATTGTTCTTTGTTTTAGAGGGATGAGCCGGAATCGAACCGGCGCCTGGCTGCGCACACACCCGGAGTGACCAATTTTCCTATCATCCCTGCCATTCCCTTTCACGTTATCTTTCCAGCTGTCAGATGTCTGTTCCATCCGTCACCGGCACCCATCGCCGGAACAATCCCTGCCGTGCTGTCGGCCCTACTTGGGAAATTCTCATCTTCAAAGGGGGTTTATTCTTCTTTTTTCGGTTCCACGTAAAATGTCTCTTCCTGCACCACAGAGATTCCCACCTTGGGGAACATGGCGGCCACCTCCTCACTCTCGCGATCAGCCAGCAGCTTTTCTTTGTTGGCCTCCTCGCTGGTGCGCACATAGCCGGGCAGGAACTCCTTCAGCAGGTTCACCACGGCTCCCCAGGTGAATCCCTTCAAGGTCTTCAGCTTCGGCGTGCCGGTTCTGAATCCGAGGGTGCCGTGGGTGGTCTCCATGCTCTTTTTTTTGCTGAAAAGTTCCTCGCGGTTCTCCATCGCGTATGCCTGCAGGATGTCGAACGACTTATCCTTCAACTCTGACTGTTTGCCTAACTCATCCTGGTACTTCTCGCGGATGCGGGTCATTTCGATGTCCATGGTTGCGTTAATCTTCTGGATTCTCGCGTCGGCTCTTGCATAATCGGCGAACGCCAGTTCCATTTCCTCTTGTTTCACGCCGCTGTAAACGGTCTTCTTTTCTCTTGTCTTTGCCATTTCTTTTGGTTTTAATTGGTGTTAAATACTTTCTAAACACAAGCACTTCTCCTCGTGCACAAGCCTGATCATTTCACGGTCTCTGGCCGCCTTGCTCGGATGCTTGCTATGGGTTTTCCATACGCCCCATTCTCCGTCACATATTTTGATTTTCGGAAGTTCGCCTCTGTTCGCATCTCCATCGGCGGAACGGATGAACTTGTAGCCGTCATCCAAAAGCTTTCTTCTTGATTCAGTAATTGCATTCATAAATTTTGGTTTTTATTGGTGATTAAAGTGTTATTTTCCATATCTTTTCATGTCCTTTGATGTCGCGGAATGGTTCTACAAATTGGTAATATTCTCTTACTGGCCATCTGTATTTGTAGAACATTGGGCATGGGGACAATTCCGTTTCGCCAAACACCACAACGCCCAAAATACAGCCAAACAGATTTTCTTTTTTTGCGTGATTCAGAAAGTAGTTATATATTCCTTCTTGCACTTCGACTTTTGCATTCAGTGGTTTTGCTCCAGAGTGGATCAGGATAGGTGTACTGATAAAGTATTCAGGAAGACAATAATTTCTGAACTCGAATTTTTTTACACCTGAAACCAACATAGAGGCATACGGTTGTCGCACAGTAAGTACATTAAAATATCCCTGCAATTTGCCTTCTGGCTTACCCAGTTTATAGATATCTCTAAAATTGCGTATAATTCCCTGATTCATAAACTACAACTCTTAACTTTCAATTCATACTGACTGAGAAATCCTCCGGCATCATCGCCGCCACCGTCTTCTGTTTCTTGCAGAACTCAGCATAGATGCGGGTCAACTCTCCGATGGAGATATCGTTGAAGCGGTCCTTGCCGGCGGCACGGCATGCCACAGCCTTCACATACTCCATGGTGGGCTGCTGGCCACGCAACTCAAACCAGCGAAATATTGCCTTAATCACACCTTTGCGCTTGCGGTCCAGTTGCTTGCGGTCTGGGTAGCCATCAGGCATCTTGTCGGTGCGCTCCGATGTAGAAGTGCCCAAGCCCTTTGGGGCTAATGTCTGCTGCAGGAACTCTATCAGCTCTCTCGCCTCCATATAGCTCAGTTCTGAAGTGTGCTTGGTACGGCCTTCGGTGAGCGACAGCACCACTTCGCCCATGGCTTCACGGTCAATGCCAAGTTGTCCCGCCAGCCACCACAGCCTACGGTTCTGTTCGGCGGTTCTCGGATTGGGAGTCAATATCGGTCTCATCTCGCACCTCCTCCCAGCATTACACGCACATGCTTCCGCAGGCTTATGCGGGGCCACTTGCCCTCACTGAGCATTCTTCTGAACTTGCTGATGGCCATGCTGCCGGTCATGCCATTACACACAATGCCATCGGCATCGTACCAGTTCAAACTCTGGATTCTCGGATAATAAATCACTGTACTCATAATTTTTTGATTTTAAGATTGATATTAAAATGATTCTAATTTTTCACTCCAACTACTTGCGCACCCTCTTCCCAGATGGTATATACCCCGCCGTTCTCGCCGATGAAACGGCCCTTGCTGAAGGCTCTGTAACCTTCTACCCATATCTTCAGGGCGGCATCATACATCACGCTTTTGGCCGCACGCCCCGACGGAAATTTGCCGTCAGCGTGCGAAATGAAGATGAGCAGCTTTCCAGGATACATCCGCCTGAACTCCAGATATGAACGGTAATCAAGCCCGGTGTACTGGAAGCTGTCAATAATCACAAAATCTGCGCTACGTCGCTTGGCAAGCCGTTGCGCCAAAGCGTCAGTGCTTTCACTCACTACCTGCAGACGGCCACGCTCAATGTCTTTCAATTGGTCTATCTTGTTGCGGAAGGTCAGCGAAACACCCTCTTCCAGACTGTCATACAGCACCTTCCCAAAGCGGCTCAGTTCCCGGCATAGCTGAACAGCAAAGGTGCTCTTGCCGCTGCCGGAGCCACCCCATACAATCCAGGTGCCCACACGCTCGGGACAACCGAAAGCGTCCAGCCACGCACCCTCAAAAGGCAGGGTGTCATAGCTCTTTCTGCATATATCTGTTACTGACAGCGCTTTTCTCATGGTTTCGTGCGTTTAGCGGTTGGCTTTCATCAGTTCGTCATAGATGCGGCGTGGCGAGCAGTCGCACTGGGCGATTAGCCGCTGGATGTTCACGCCCGCGCCGGCGTTGGCCTTGGCGATGAGGGCGGCGTGCAACCGTTTGAACTCCTGTGTCTCCTTCTCGCTCTCCGGAGTGGCGCGCTGGTAGCGGCTGCCGTAGCGGCTGAAAATCTCCTCGTAACCCACCTTCTTGTACTCAATGTTGCGGCGGATCTTCTCACGGAGACCGTCAGCGCCCATCATATACCACCCGCAGCAACGCTCGGTGGCGTTCCACAGGGCTTTCAGCTCCAGAAAGGCGGCATAGTCGAGGTCGCCGGCTTCGTCCAATATCACCAGCGGACGGGGCAGGCTCCGCAGATAAAACACCAAATCCGCGTACACGTCGCTGTATCTGCCGAAGCTTCCCACCCCGAACTCCCTGGCGATTTGGCGAATAAGTCTCTGTTTGCTCTTCACTTGCGAACAGTCAACATACACTGCATTGGCGTGACTGCGCACATAGCAACGGGCTGTGTAGGTCTTGCCGATGTCAGCCACATCGCACAACATTCGGCTGCTGCCGTTGTCCTGGCAGAACTGCAGCTGGCCTGTCACAAATTCATAAACAGGTGTGGCTGCAGTCTTCCACTCCGGAAGAGCGTTCAATGTCACCTCCAGCTTGCGTGCGATGCTGATCCAGTTGCTGTCGCTCAACACACGCTCCCAGTCACCGCGCATCACACGGCTGTACTGGCTGCTGCTGATTCCTAATGCCACGGCGAACTTCGCGTCGCTGGCGTAGTGCGGACGGCGTTCTTTCATCGCCTCCACAACCTTTTCTTTGATTTCCTTACTGATGTTCATTTTATTGGTGTTTTAAGTGTTTTGAATTGTCGTTGCTATATGCTTTCAATGGCGTACTCGGCATAGTCGGCCACTGCGTACCGCTCCATCAGCGCCTCGATGTCGTCACCCGCCGGCGCGGGGGAGGCGCTGTGGGCATCCTCCCCGTTGTCAGCAGGCCCTTGCAGGGTTTCTTCGCGGACTCCCGTGGCAGGTCTTTGTGGAACACCCTCCGGCATCCCGGTTGGCAATACTCGTATATCCGATATATTTTTCTTGTTATCACGCACAAACTTGTCGAACTTGCTGATGTACTTGCTCTGCTCTGTCATCGCGGCAGTGTCGGCTTCCGTCCATTCGGCCTTTGCCGTGGTGAAGGTGGCTATCTGTGCGGCTTTGCCCACATACTGGCCGTTCTGGTACAAATACACCTCGCCGATGCAGCCGCTCTCATCCTCCAACCAATAAGCCTCCACACTGTAGTTGCCAGGTTTTAACCGTTTCAACACCGACAGATTCTCCAACTGATAGTCGGCATACTGCACCTGCACATACTGGTTGCGCTGCACAGTGGTGTCGGTGCGATGGCCGATATAGCGAAGTAGAACGGCTCTGTTCATCGGTGCCAAATCAGGATTCATATTCTCCATAAACACCTCCATCCTGGTCTTCCCTGGATAGTGTTTCTGGTCGCGGTGCAGACCATTGTTGTAGGCCTCGATCATCTTCAGATCGTCAGCCACCAACTGCTCGTAGCTGTAGGTTTTCTCCTTGATCTCGTAGCGGTCGGTCTGCTCGTTGTAGAAACGTTCGCCCTCCGTTTGATTGGTGGCTAAGCGCAGGTACCAGCGGCCAATACCGTCCTGATAGCGTTTCTCGTAGCCGTATTTCTTCTGACGGTTGAACTGCTCAGCGTGTTTCTCCTGCGAGTTTGTGGGAGCACACCAGCGCACGAACGGGAATACATTGCCCGCACGCATCAGGTCATCCTCAAACTGGTTCACCAAGTGGTTCTCCACCTCCATCTCCAACGGAAGCCCTAAACCATGACGATCAAGGAAACGGAACATGTCACGCAAGCAACCTATATACAGGTCGGTATTCTTTTTCCGGCTGTAGGCGGCACCTATCAGCGCACCGCTGCACACATCGTATGCATAATAAGCCTTCACACGGTTTCCATCGTGCATCTTGCGAGGCAGGTCGCGGTCGTCGAGACTCACCTTGCTGAGACTGAACATTGCATTGTGGCGGTGGTAATGCGGACGGCTCAAAGCACCGAACTTGTGATAGCTCATCCTGATACCGTCAATCAGCACTTTGTTTTCAGGTGCGTTCACAATATTCCATACCGTGCTTTCGCTGATGGTCACGGGTGCGCCTTTCTCATCGTTGAAATCCTTCCGGTCAAAAACCAGTCCAGTGCGTCCGTCAACCACATCAATCACACCAGCAAGAAACTGCATATACTGTGCGTGTACCCAGTCGGCATACGGGTTGTTTTTCTGGCAGTAGAGCGAAAGAATCATCCACTTCACCGCCTCCGTCACCTTCCGGCTGTTCTGGTTGCAGTAATTCTTGTGTATAAGACTCTCATAGTCGGGAGTGCCGTTGTGGAAGTAGGCGTTGTAACGCTCTCTCAGACGGCGCACATTCGATGGCAATGTATGGGGAAAACGCTCCCGGTTCACACTGTTCACGTCAGCGCTCACGCTGGCGAAGAGGCCGTTATTGCGGTTGCCGCTGATGTTGCAGGCATCGCGGCGGCCCTTGCGGATGGTCAGCATTTCGCGCACCGCGTTCAGCACGATGGCATTATTGTAGTATTCAGTCTGAACGGCGGCGGGCAATGGTCTGCCGTCGGCCAGTTGGTAGTCGGCATAGAAGCTGCGGGCGGCGGCATCCTCGCGTATCAGGCTCTCGAACACCGACACCGTCGCTGTTCCGTCCTTTTGTTGGCAACTTTCCCCACGATCCGACAACACTCGGTCCACCTTCGCCCGTAAGTTCACTGGCAGACTGTCGTATGCCACCACTGCCGGAATACCCGGCGCAGATCTGTGCAGCACCTCAATGCGCTGCCGTGCTACGTTCTGTTTATACGCACTCATCGTCATCAGGCCATTGTCCCAAAGGAACCTCGCCTCACAGCCCATACGCCCGTTATATGATAACAATGTATTCATTGTCAGTCTTTTTATTATTCATATATAGCCACACCACCGTACTCTTTGATTGCTATCGCTCTGATGTTGCGTGCTGTCTTGCTGTCGCCTCTTCCGTTTAACACATTGCTAACCCATACTGGCGAAACATTGAACCGTCTGGCAAGCATTAGCCCGGTTCCTTTTCTTGTCCAAATTTTCTTCGGTGAATTTCCCATTTTCCCTGTATTGATTTTTTTTGTAATTTTGAACGCTCGTTTAATGATTAAAACCGCTTGCAAAAATAATAAAAGTTTTGATACAATGAATAAAAATAATCAAAATTTTGATGAAGTAAAGCAAAGATTGTTGGAATATGTTGAAAATAAGAAACTTAAAAAAATGGTTTTTTATGACACAATAGGTATGAAACAATCAAATTTCAGCGGGGAAGGAGCTGTAAGTTCGTTAAAAACGGAAAATATAATCAAAGTTTTGAAAGTGTTTTCTGATATTAACCCTGACTGGCTTTTACTCGGGAAAGGCGAAATGTTGCGAAATACAACTACTGCTAATAACCAAGCTAATGATGACAAAGTTTCCCGTCTAATCACGATTTTACAAGACACTCTTGCGGAGAAAGACAAACAGATAGATCAACTTTTAAAGATTATTAATAGAATTAGTTCCAACACAAATAACAAACAGATATGATTTTCGATATTACTGAGATTAATAAAGTCAAGTTATTGATGGCATTGTATGAAAATGCAAAACAAACAGATGGAGCCGCACACGCAGAAGTTTTGATTAACAAAGATTGTCATCTGAGTGAAACAGATTGCATAAACGCATTAAATGAATTTAACGATTCGTCCGAGATAAGGTGTTATAGAATCTTTGATTATTTCAAAGGTAAGGCAATGAAAACAGTGTTTGAGAGGAAACGTAATGGCAGAATAGTCATTGATTCTGACAATTATGATCAAAGAAATGGACGCTATCAATTTCTAAAAACAATGATAGATACTTTTCCAATAGGAGATGTTCGTATTATAAATAAAACTTTTAAGCCTTATACTATTGTTGAAATGGATCAGTACGGTAAAACGACCAAAGAAGAAATATTGTACTATAGGCATCTACTAAAGAACACCACAAAAAAGCAAAATGATTTAGGCTCTTATTGGCAAATCAATCAACTATAAAGATAGCATCGTCGTCGGCGTGATCCGTCTGGAATGAAAAAATCCCTAATGGGGCTTCATATAATCATTCACTAAACCTTATTATTATGCAAAACAAATTCAATTTAGATGCGATTGACGGGGTTGTGTCAACGCAGTACAACGATTACAGAGGCTTTGTGGCTATTGATCAGCACGGAGACAGCCGCAATTTGTTCTCCATGTGTAAAGACCACGGTATTGACATTGACCAATACTTTCTCTATGGAATGGAGTTTTACGACAGCGAACCCGTTGGCACTTTAGGTTGTTTCAGAATAAAGGTATTCCTTATTGATAAAGCAACCTATGGCCAAAGTTTTAATGAGATTTCTCAATATGCTGGTGATATAGAACTCACCACTAAGGACATTAGTGTTCCATACTCAAAAATCGGCGACTATATCAAACGGGTTTCCATCGGTTTTGTAGACCCAATAAGCAGAAATATTTGCGTCGCATTGCCGGAAGGTCTCTAATGTTCTCCGTTTAACACCTCTTTTCTTATTGCTTCCATAAAATCAACAACATCGTCTAAAACGGACGCTGTGTCTCTATCTACTTTTTCCATGGCCACTTTGGTGTGAGAAATCATAATCTCTAATCTTTCAGCCGTACGCTCAGTGCCTTTTGTCTGCACCCAAAATTCTATTAATCCCATAATTACTCGTTTTTTTCTACAAAAATAGACTATAATCAGACACGAATTATACAATGTAAATAACATACGCATGATTATATCAGAATAAACGTTTGGACACGCACACACGGGAAAAAGTGTGAAAAATCACTTATATTGTTGGTTTTCAATACTATAAATAAGAAATGAAATGGCAAAAAAGTGGTAAAAAATACCCCGTTCATTTCCTCGTTTTTGCCGTTTTACACGAAAAATTTGGATAAAACACCCCATTCAATCCGTTTTTTACGACACAAAAATTGTAACCCTGTTGTCACCCTGTTTGTCACCCCATTGTAATCCTGTTGCCAAAATCGGTCAAAAAACGCATGTGTTTGCAACGCCCTTTCAAGGGGGCAAAAAGCCTGTTAGAATAGTGCCGCAGCGCACCCGTGTCACCTCATCCCAAACACACAAAAAGCCCGCAAAACAAGCCATTTAAGACCATTTTGCGGGCAAAATACAACCTCAGCAACCCCCAATTAAACTTTTGCAACAAAAAACGGGCCTTCCGCCCGTCAAAAATTAAACCAAAATTAAAGTTTTGGTACAGTTTGTTTTATATCACCTCCTCGCCCAAAATCCATATAAACCACTATAAATCAGCCAAAAAACAGGCAAATCTCAGGCAAAAATATAAGTACACTTTGTTTTAAGCCCCATATAAACCGAAACAGCTGTCAGAAGGATATTTGCTATTTTTCATTCTGAAAAAAAATTTCGGCAAAAATACAAAAAACGCCGATGTATAACAGCTCCAAAAGAGGATACAAAAAATGCTATTGGTAATTACAATAACAGAATCCGCTGATAAATATCCCTGTCCACCTCCTTGAACACATTGAAAACCATCTGCTTGACGCTGCAATCGGGATGTTCTGTCAAATAATCCTTGACGGTTTGCACTGCGATTTCGGCGGCCAACTGGTTCGGAAAACGGAACTCGCCCGTGGAGATGCAGCAGAAGGCGACGCTTTCGAGACCGTTTTCATCGGCACAAGCCATAATGTTACGGTAACAGGAGGCCAATTGTTCCTTCTGGGATTCCGTCGGGATGCCGTTGGGGATGATCGGGCCGACGGTGTGGATGACGTACTTGCACGGCAGGTTGTAGGCTTTGGTGATTTTGGCCCGCCCCGTCGGTTCCGGATGTCCTTGTTGCAACATCAGCCGGTGACATTCCTCGCGCAGCTGCACGCCCGCCGCGGAATGGATGGCGTTGTCGATGCATCTGTGCAACGGATGGAAACAGCCCAGCATCTGCGCATTGGCGGCGTTGACGATGGCATCCACACGGAGACGGATGATGTCGCCCTGCCATAACGACAATTCTGTGTTTCCTATGCGGACGCGATGAATGGGCTTGTGGACGCGATGAATCGCATCCCTACAATCGTCCAATTCCACGATGCCTTTTTCCTGCAATTGTGCTTGTAATTCCTCATCCTGCAAACGCAGGAATTCCTCGCTGACGGGTTTCGGTTCGCGCACGTTGCGCAGGGCGCGGAACAGGTCGCGCTTGCCCTGTTCGGTTTCGGGAATCTGCAATTCCGAATATTGTGGGTCTTCGTTTATCAAATATTGTATCAAACGGTCTAATCGGTTCATAATCAATGTTTTTTATTTTGTTGGGACGAATGTTGGGGCGAATGTGGTAGGGGCAAATAATTATTCGCCCCTACGGGCAATCAATGTTTCCAATACATCCCCGATATCACCGTTGATTACAATCGACCGGTCGGCAATCAGGTCCACGGTGAACGCCTCGCCGAGGTTGACGGTGGCGTAGGTGGCGTTCGGGTTCTGCATCGTCCAACGGATGAACGGAATCTTGAAGATGATCGGCGTGTTGCCGCCGCTGCCCAAATCCAAAAACAATATTTTACCATTCAGTAGAGGCGTGCCATAGCGCGTCTCTGCGTTCAAATGCCGTCTGATGAAATCCGTATACCGTTCCGAGGCAGCGTGCCACCCTTCGTCCTCCACAAATGTCTCGTCGGCGCGCAGGTTGACCTTCATCGGACCGCCACAGACGAGACAACGGGGCACCAATTCCGACGGAATGCACATATCCATCTGTTCGGCAATCATCCGTTTCACCATTTCTTCGTTGTCGTAGGTTTTCTGGTGACAGGGCTTCGCGCATTGGAACAGGCCGTAGTCGCCTTGTGTGTAGAACAGCCGTTTTTTGTCAAATCCTGCCTTCTGGAACTGGTGATCGACATTGGTGGTGATGACGAAATAGTCCTTGTCCTTCACCAGTTCCAATAGGTTGTCGTAAACGGGTTTCGGGGCAGGCACATAGCGGTTGTAATAGATATGACGGCTCCAATACCCCCAATGCTCCTCTTCGGTCGGGAACTGATGGAACCCCGCCGTGTACATATCGGTGAAGCCGTACTTCTCAATGAGATCGGAGAAATACTTCTGGAAGCGTTCACCCGAATAGGTGAATCCCGCCGAAGTGGAAAGACCCGCGCCTGCACCGACCACTACGGCATCGGCAGATTGTAAGGCTTCGTGTAGTTTTTCTGTTTCCATAGCATTAAAAAACCAGTTGCCTTATTGAAACGACAAGACAACTGGTTTATTGTTAGTGAAAGAATTAGCCAAGCAGCCATTCCACCATTTCGTCGGCGGCTTTCAGTTCGTCAGGTTTCTCCATGATGCTGCCAGGGACATTGGCATCACCAGCCACATGTGCCTTGCATGCAGTGAAGCCGGCGGTGGCGAAGAGTTTCAGGTTGGCTTCCGCCATTTGGGTGTAAACTGGCACCGGACCGAAGCCGGAGCACAGGAAGGCCGCAATCTTCTTGTCCTTGCGCGTGGCCATCGAAAAGTCAGGCTGGGTGAAGTCCATAAAGGAATAGGTGCGGTCGAGGAAAGCCTTCAGTTGTGCCGGGAACTGGTCCCAATGCACAGGAGCGAGGATGAGCATGGCGTCGCAGTTGTCGATTTCGGGAATCAACGCCGTGAAATCATCCTTTTGGATGCAGTTGGGTGTGTGTTGACGCTTGCAGGCATCGCAGGCTAGGCATGGGCGCACATCCTTCTTGGCGATGTCGAGGCAGGTCACCTCGGCCTTGCCCTTCAGTTGTTCGACGATACGGGCTTCCAATGCGTAGGAGTTGCCCTTCATTCTCTTGCTTCCGTTGACAATAAGAATCTTTTTCATTTTGTTAGGATTTAATTATTTGACTTTGGTGTGTTTTGTCCTGTCTTTAAGAATACTATCCTGATGCTCGATGCCCCATGAAATCAGTGCGTCTAAATGCGGCATGAGGCTCCGTCCGCGCTCACTGAGGCGGTATTCCACCCTCGGCGGCACTTCTGAAAACACTTCACGAACAACAATGCCGTCATTTTCAAGATTGCGCAGTGTTGAGGTCAACATCTTTTGTGAAATGTCGGGGATTTGTCGCCACAAGTCCTTGAAACGCAGCACTTCTTTTTGCTCCAAGGTGTAAAGCACCAGCAATGACCATTTGTCAGTGATGTGAGAAATCACATTGCGTATCGGGCAGTCAGGGAAGGTGGCACTTTGAATTTCTTTCTTGTTGTTCATCGTTTCTAAATTATCGCTGCAAAAATATACAAAGATTTCTATATTTCAGTCACTTACCTTTTGTCAATACACAAACCTTTTTGTAAGTATTAGTGAAAAACAACAAGTTAATACAATAATCAAAATCACTTCCTCGCCAGCCAACAGGATTATGTTGGCCATCAGTAACATCATTATGCATATTGTTTTTCACACATCAACATTGTTTCGGAGACAAAAGAATAGTAATACGAATAAACCCACTATCTTTGCCGAAAAATATCCCTTATGCAAAACCTCATCATCAGCCCCATCACCATCGAGCATTTGGACCAATATGGTGTCATCTACGCTTCGGCGTTTTCGGGCGAGCCGTGGAACGACAACTGGTCGGTGGAAGATGCCACCATCCACGTCCGTGAACTGCTTGAATGCCAGCAGCATTACGGCTTGGAATGTGTCGTGGATGGCGAAGTGGCAGGCTTCATTTTGGGCAATTCGATGTTGTTCCACTATGGCCGCACCTTCGAGATCAACGACCTCGCCGTGGCGCCCCAATACCAACGCCAAGGCATCGCCAGCCAATTGCTTGAGCAATGCCTCGCCGACCTCAAGTCGCTGGGTATCGTAGGTTTCCATCTGATTACCGCCTGTGAGGGCGTGTTGCCCGCTTTCTATGAAAGATTCGGTTTCAAGAAAGAGGAGCGGGTGATGCTGATGGGGAAGGAGTAATAATTGTACAGCCTAGATACAAAATAATCCGCCATTCAAGCTTGCGCTCGAATGGCGGATTGTTCAATATAAACTACAAAACTTATTTGTGCACGATCACCAAGCGTTGCGTGTTTCCGTTGCTCGTCCTGATGAAGTAGATGCCTTCTTGGTACTTGGCAGTCGGGATCACTAATTGCGACTCGTCGGTGTAGAAAGTCTCGACTTTCTGCCCGACTACATTGTAAAGGCTTACCACGCCAAGGTTCTCACCTTGGAGAGTTACACTTTCGTTGGCGGGATTGGGGAACATGTTCAGCGTCGTGCTGTTTTCATTGACGCCGACGGTCATCTCGTAAACGATGTCGACCTCGAAGTTGCCCGCCGAAGTGTTGACATACATCTTACCTTCGAAGTTCTCCTTCATAGGTACGTCGACATAGACTTCCACAGTGGCGGTTTGTCCAGCGGCGACAGTCATGCCCTCGGTGACGTCTTGGCCATCATACATGCAATGTAATGCAAAGATGGGGTCGGCAGTGAAGGCATCGACAGTCACGTCTTCAGCGGTCATGTTGGAGATGGTCAGTTGGCCGGGCTGGTAGGTCTCACCATCGTTGTAGATGTGCAAGGTCTGCGGGTTGACGGTCAGTGTGCCCGTGCAATCGTGAGGCTGCAAGCCATTTTGCTGCATGGCGTTGACAACATCTTGAGCCGAGAAGGGGTAGAGGTCCAGCAGGCCACGGATGGGGATGCTGCGGTCGGGCATGATGAGGACGAGGGTGGGGCAGGCCATGATGCCATAAAGGTCGAAGACCTCGTTGCCGCCACCGTCCTTACCGACGGTGGGGAACTCAACGCCATATTCGTTGGCCCATTGCTGGCAGACGGCATCGCTGTCGATGTAGGAGATCTCGATATAGAACACATCATGCATATTGCAGCCCATTTGGGTATAGGAACCTGTGATGTAAGGTGAAATCTGCTGACATTGGCCGCAGGTGTAGAAGAAGAAGTCGATGAAGACGGCTTGACCGCGGTCAAGGATCTCGAAGAGGTTGTAGGTCTGTCCGTGGCAGTCGGTGACGGTGAAGTCAACAGCCTCGGTGAGGTTGGTCTGTTGTGCGCGAAGGCCTACTCCAAAGAGCAGGAACGCGAATAGGATGGATAGTTTTTTCATGGTATTATTGTTTAGTGATGAGTTTCACGCTTTCGCCGTTTTCAGTGGTAACACGCACCATGTAAACACCCGCTTGATAGGAGCTCATGTCGAGGGTGATCATATTCCCGTCGGCATTGCTTTCGTAAACCACCTGACCGAGAGCATTCATTACCGTGATGTGCTGAAGACCTGGTGCGGCAATGTTCACATTGTTCGTGGTGGGGTTGGGATACACGGCGACAGATTCGTTGCTTTCATTGATCCAGTCATAACCGTCAACATAAATCCATGCCAGCCAGCTGTAGGCTTCGCTGCTGACAGAAGCCACGTCCATCCAGCCATAGCCGTCGATACCGAGCCAACGGCTGTTGGGGTTGCCCACATCGGCAACGGCAGGAGCGGGATATTGGATGGATCCGTCATGGTAGAAGGTCAACCAGATGTTTTTGGTGCCGTCGATTTCAACGGGAGTGTCAAGTCTGAAGGGTACGACATCGCCGACGGTGCCAGTGATTTCGAACTGTTGGGTGGAGACCAAAGTCTCTGGTGCAGTCTCTCCACCTTCATAAATGTTGACCGTGTAAGTGGTGGCAAATTGCTCTTCACCTGCATCCAAGAAAGCGAACCGGGTGAAAGAACAGCCCTTGTACTCATTCATCAGTTCTGCGGGGAACATGTAGCCCCAATTGAAGGGCATTCCGATGCCGATAATCTGCGGTGAAGAATAATCACCGACATAAGTGAACCAAGAACCTTCAGAAGGCAGTCGGTCCTGTGAAATCATCACATTGCTTAATTCGCTGGCATTCAGTTGGATTTCGCTACGGTGTTGAGCCTGTGCCACACCGATCATTGCGAAAGTACACATCAAAAAAAAGAATACATTTTTGTTCATAATAATGAAATTTTGGGTGAATGTTTTGTTTGTTGATTAACTGTTCATTGATAAGGATTTCATTGACTGTAAGCAGATGGCTGACGGCCGTTATTGAAAGATCATGTCTTCGCTGATATGGTTGATGATGGTGTTACATTCCTCTTGGTCGTCATAGAAGAAGAGCCATAAGGCGCGTTCCTCATCGTCGGCAGCGGTGATGTAACCCATGTGGCCGTGGTTTTGTGCATCGTCCATGATGCTGTGGTTCCAGTCTTTTTGCTTTTGCAAGTCGGGATTAGGGACCATATTGGGATGAAGTCTTTCGTCGATCATCCCGATGACAAGGGATCGCGCGACAGTCATGATATAATCGTCGTATGAATTTCCAGTGTCTCCATGTTCAATTTCGCCTTGGCCGATGATGATGGCGGTGTTGGGTAGCAACGAGTCGGGAGTCTGGAAGCTGTTCATGACTTCACGCATCTTGTCGGCAACGATGAGCGTGAATCTCTCAATGTCTTTTTCGGGGATTTGGCTGATGTCAGTCATGGTGTCGAAGATGGCGTCGTCCAGGAAATCGGTTTCGATGCCAACACCCACCATGACGGGATTTTCATCGTTCGGGCACTGGAATGCCGAGGAGTCGTATGACATGAAACCAAAATCCCATTTCAGGGCTTCCCAGTCCGTTTCGTTGTCGGCTTTCAGCAATAAGGCATCGATGCACTTCCCGTTGACGGATAAGTCGCCGAGATAGGCCACGGTGAGGTTGGCATTGTCGGCATACTTGCAGTACAATTCCATCGCAGCTTTTTGGCAGGGTGTTTTCTCTGGGGATGCAGTCCTTTCCTTGCAGGCTGACAGCCCCAAGGCAAGGAGTACGGCGAAATATGGAATAAGGCTTTTCATGTTTTTTTGGTCTTTTGACTTCGAGACGCGGGACTTCGGGATTTCGAGACAAGCCATTGCCTCGTAGTCTCGTAGTCTCGTAGTCTCGTGTCTTTTATGTGTTTTAGTTATGCGCATGTACTTATTCTTTAAAGGCTTTGTTGGCCAAGACCATGATGTCTTGTGCCGAGCAGCCGTTGTTGCACACGAAGTGGATGGTTTGGCTTTCCACCGTCACTTCCTCGGCCACGGGAAGTCCGTCGTTGGATGGGCTGGTGTGGGTCAACCCGATGATAGCCACGCCAATCACAATACTGGCTGCGGCTGCGTAGGGTATCCAGCGTCTGTTGGGGTGCAATGGGAGAGGGGTGACATTCACTTCTGAAACGCCAGGGGCTTGTTGCGCCTTTTCAGCCCAATTCAGAAATGATTTGTCGTCAGGGACTGACTTTTCGGCTCGCTCTTCCCACTGCTGGCGGTGCCGCCATTGGGTTTCGAAATCGTTTTGCTGTGTGCTTTGATGCGGTGTTTTTATATTGTCTTTCATTGCTATAGATTGTTTTCTCTTTCGTACATTTTCTTTAGTGTCCGCTTAAGTCGGGCGATGCGCATGGCTGTGGCACCCACCGTACTGTCGGTCATTTCGGCGATTTCCTTGTAGGAGAAGCCATCGAGGAAGGCTCTAATAACAACGCCGCTTTCTTCAGGCAATGTCTCGATAAGTTGTTGCAGTTGCTGGTAGCTGTCGTTGCTTGGCTCGTCGTCTTTTGTATCCTCACTTTCTGTTTCGATCGGCTCCGTTTGCGGACTTCTGACATCTTTGCGTCGGAGCATCAACATGGTGTTGGTGGCAACGCGCCACACCCAAGTCTTTTCCGAGCTGCGCCCCTCGAAACTCTTGAAGCTTCGCCATAGGTTCATGATCACTTCTTGGACGCAGTCTTCGGTGTTCCAAGCATTCCCAAGTCTATAGTCGGAACAGATATGCCAAATCATTGCCTTGTGACGAAGTATCAAGGCATTGAATTCAGCATGACTGGTTTCGATGCGGCTTTTTTCGGCCTCTTGTGACTCGGAAGATGCCATTTTTTATGTGTCTTTTTGTGTCTTTTGATTTTTTTAGTTGCAAAAGTAGATTGAAAAATAACGCCACTTTGTGCTTTTTTTTCAATAAAATGAAATTTTTTTTCTTGCTGCTGTTATTTTTTTTCGTTTTTCTGCACCTAATAGAAAGGTTAACAATATCATTTTAATAATTGCAATTATGAAACGGACATTTATCTTTTCAATTCTGACCTTGGCATTCATGATGATTTGCCAAAGTGCATTTGCCTATGATTACTATGTCAATGGCATCTATTACCGCAAAGTTACGCAACAACTCCCAGGTGGCGGTTGTGGCGAGACCTACCTGATCGTGGTCAACGACGACGAGCAAAACACCTATTCCGGTGATGTGGTCATTCCTGAAACGGAGACCATCAACGGAGAGACTTACAGGGTGCGCTACATCGGCAGCGAAGCATTTTTCGGATGCATCAACCTCACCAGTGTCACCTTACCCAGCACTATCGTGAACATCGGTTACCATTCGTTTGCCGACTGCCATCTTTTGGAGTATATCGAGCTCCCTGCCGGTATGCAACAGATCAACTCGAATGCTTTCAGCTTCTGCTATGAACTTGACTACATCTTCATCCACAGCACCGAGCCTTTCTTCCTCTGGGACGATGCCTTTGCCGACATCAACGACCATGTGCACATCATTGTGCCCTGCAACTGCATTGAAGCCTTCGAAGCCGCTGAGGAATGGCAAGGCATCCAACTCTATGACGACTGCGGCCATGTGGGTGTTGGAGAAAACGAAAACACCACGGTGAACATCTATCCTAATCCCGCTTCAGAAACCCTCACCATCGAAGCCGAAGGTCTCGTGACCATCGTCGATGAGATGGGTCGCGTTGTGAGATCCTTGTTCGTGGATAATAAACAGACCATCGACCTGCAAGGTCTTACCAGCGGTTTATACTTCGTGAAAGCTGGCAATGAGGTGAAGAAGGTTATGGTAAAATAATAAGCTTAACTCGTTCTTAACAAACAAAGAGGGCGTGTCAGTACGCCCTCTTTGTTTTATGTTTTGAAAGGCTCAAGATACATTGTGGCAACTAGGCACAGGAGCCCCCATCATCCCCATTGATGGTGTGTTTCGCAGTACTAAATCGTAACAAATAAGGATGATCAGCGGTCGCTTTACTTCGTATTTTTGCATCCGAAAGGAGAATGAATTATGTCGGAACATAAACATAACGAAGAATGTTGTTCGCATGAACATCATGATCACGAGGATGGTGGCCACGAGCATCACCATCATCACGAGGAAGGGCTGAAGAAGCAAATCGTCAAGATTGTCATTGCAGCATTGCTGCTTATCGCGGCTGTCATTGTTGAAAAAACTTGCGGCTTGGCCAAATGGCAGCTGCTTTTGGTGTACCTAGTGCCTTATCTTTTTATCGGTTTCGACACATTGAAGGAGGCTGCCGAGGGGTTGGCTCTCGGCGAGGCTTTCAACGAGCATTTTCTGATGTCCATCGCCACCATTGGCGCTCTTTGCATCGGCTTCCTTCCCGGAGCCGAGACGCAATACCCCGAGGCGGTGTTTGTCATGCTTTTCTTCCAAATAGGCGAGCTTTTCGAAGGCTATGCCGAGGGCAAGAGTCGTGAGAGCATCGCCCACCTGATGGACATCCGTCCCGATGTTGCCCATGTCGAGCGCAAGGGAGCAGTGGAAGAAGTTGGTCCCGAACAAGTCGCAGTAGGAGAGACCATCCTCGTCAAACCAGGAGAGAAGGTTCCGTTAGACGGTGTCGTCATCGAAGGAAGCTCTTCCTTGAATACGGTAGCATTGACAGGCGAAAGCGTCCCCCGTAATATAACCGAAGGTGATGAAGTTATTTCGGGCTGTGTCAATCTTTCTGGCTTGGTCAAGGTGCGCACGACCAAGAGTTTTGGCGAAAGCACGGTGTCGAAGATTATCGATTTGGTGGAGAATGCCACAGAGAACAAGTCGAAAAACGAGACTTTTATAACAAGGTTCGCGCGCGTCTATACCCCAGTGGTGGTGTTCGCAGCCTTGGCTTTGGCTTTGTTGCCTCCTCTGATCTTGGGTGACTTTATGGGTACCTTTGCCACTTGGCTTTATCGCGCTTTGATGTTCCTCGTGGTGTCGTGTCCCTGTGCCTTGGTCATTAGTGTGCCACTCACTTTCTTTGGCGGCATCGGTGGGGCTTCTCGTAAGGGCATCCTCGTGAAAGGCTCTAATTATTTGGATGTGTTATCGAAGGTGGACACAGTGGTTTTTGATAAGACGGGCACCTTGACCCATGGCCAGTTTGCTGTCACTGCGGTGCATCCCGAGAAGTGTGACGAACGGCATCTGTTGCATCTTGCCGCCCATGTGGAGCATTACTCCACGCATCCCGTTGGGGCTGCGCTGCGTGATGCCTTCCCTGACGAGGCTACCGATGGCTGCAAGTTGAGCGAGGTGGAGGAGATAGCCGGACAGGGCATCAAAGCCAAGGTGGAGAATTGGACGGTTTGCGTGGGCAACGCCAAGATGATGGATGCCATAGGAGTAAAGTGGCATGACTGCGAACACATTGGGACGATTATTCACGTCGCCATCGACGGAGAGTATGCCGGCCATATCGTCATCAACGACAAGGTCAAAGAGGATAGTGCCGAAGCCATTCGTGACCTGAAATCGCTCGGAGTGCGCCGAACAGTGATGCTCACCGGCGACCGCAAGGAAGTAGGGGAGGATGTGGCTGAAAAACTCGGCATCGACGAGTACCATGCCGAATTGCTCCCCGCCGACAAAGTCGCCTATGTTGAGGAGCTCATCAACACTAAACCTGCAACACCGAACGCTCAACTGGCCTTTGTCGGTGATGGCATCAACGATGCTCCCGTCCTGGCTCGCGCCGATGTAGGTATCGCCATGGGTGGTCTCGGCAGCGATGCCGCCATCGAGGCCGCTGATGTGGTGCTTATGGACGACAAACCCTCAAAGATAGCCCTTGCCATCCGTATCGCTCGTCGCACATTGCGCATCGCCAAGCAAAATGTCTGGTTCGCTATCGGCGTGAAGGTGCTCGTGCTGTTGCTGGCAGCTTTCGGTGTCGCCACCATGTGGATGGCGGTCTTCGCCGATGTGGGAGTCACGGTGTTGGCGGTGTTTAACGCCATGAGGGCTTTGAAATGAGAAAAAAGTGGGCATTTCATGAAAATGTCGTATCTTTGCCACCAGTTTGGTCAAGGGAATGCCGTGTAAATCGGCAACAGTGCCCGCTGCTGTAAGCCCGTGTAAGGCCTGTCAAACAAAAGCCACTGTCTGGCTCATCCAGATGGGAAGGCGACAGGTTCGGGTGAGTCAGAAGACCTGCCAAACCGTGAGTTCAATTGCAAGCCTTCGGGAACAAGGGCGACGCTAAGCGCGGCAATTAGCATGGCTTCTTGCGATGGTCTTGCAGTATTCGTTTAATGCGTAATAACCATTTTTTATGCGTAAGTTTTTACTATTATCCCTCGCACTTGTCATGGCTGCATTTGCCATGGCGCAAGAACCTGCCACTTTCGAAGATGTGCCACTTGGTAGCGGTGGTATCTGGCAACCCCCTGTAGGCGAAAATGAGATGTCCAGCGGTGGCTGGCTCTTTACCAATTCTACCCAATACGGCTATTGGGGCGGCTTCACGGCCTCCAATCGTACGGATCTGAGTCAAACGGGTCTTGATGCCCAATATACTGCGGCTGCAGGCTGTGGCTATGATGGCTCTACCCAATATGCCGTGGCATTTACCATGGGTGTGCAGACGGATGTCTATGCCGCCGATGGACAATTACATACCGTCACAGGCTGCTATGTCACCAACAATTTGTGGACTTATCAGGACATTCTTCAAGGCGGGTATGGCGAGCTACCCTACGGTGGAACTACAGGCAATGACCCCGACTGGTTTAAGGTGACAGCGACAGGTAAGAATGCCAGTGGACAAACTGTGGGTGAATTGGATTTCTACCTCGCCGATTATCGCTTTGCCAACAATGAGGAAGACTATGTCCTTGATACTTGGGAGTGGTTCGATCTCAGCCCCTTGGGTGATGTGGCCACCATCTCCTTTAGCCTTTCTTCATCAAGAGGCAGTGGCTACAACATGATTACGCCGGCCTATTTCTGCATGGACAACTTCAACGGTGGTGGTGCCGCTCCCGACCTGCCGCCATATATAGTCAACCCCGTGCAAGATGTGGTCTTCAACGAGTATCCACAGACGCAACAAGTTAACCTCAACGGCGTGGCCACCGACCCCGACGACCCGGATGAGAACATCGTCTATAGCATCGTCAGCAACTCGAATCCCAGCGCCTTGACGGCCACGATGAGCGGCAAGATCTTGGTCATGACACGTCAGAACGCCAACCAAGCCACCGCCGACCTCACCATGCGCGCCACCAGCGACGGACAATCTGTCGACTTCACTGTGCACGTCATTCTCAATGCCGTCATTGATGAGCCTCCTTATATTGTCAACCCCGTGCAAGATGTGGTCTTCGACGAGTACCCGCAGACGCAACAAGTCAACCTCAACGGCGTGGCCACCGACCCTGACGACCCGGATGAAAATATAGTTTATATCATCGTCAGCAACTCGAATCCCAGCGCCTTGACGGCCACGATGAGCGGCAAGATCTTGGTCATGACACGCCAAAACGAGAACCAGGCCACTGCCGACCTCACGATGCGCGCCACCAGCGACGGACAGTATGTCAACTTCAACGTTCATGTCATTATCAACGCGGTCATCGACTTGCCGCCTTACATTGTCACTCCGATTCCGGATGTGGTGATGGATGAGTTCCCCAAGATCGTGTATATCGACCTCAACGGTGCCGCTACCGATCCCGATGATCCCGACGAATTGATAGAATACTCTATGTTGTCCAACTCCAACGAAGAGGCACTTTTGGCCTCCATGGATGGAAGGATCCTGATGCTTGAGCGCTTAAAGGAAGAACAAGCCGAGGCTGACATTGCGATGCGCGCCACCAGCGACGGACAATACGTCGATTTCAACATTCATGTGATTATGAACCAAGTGGAAGGTGTGGAAGAAAGCGCCATGTCCATGATGGTCTACCCCAATCCGACCAATGGGATGATTACGATTCATTTGGATGAGAGCCAAAGCTTTGACTATGAGGTTTACAACCTTATGGGACAATGCCTGTTGAACGGTCAGGCACAAAACGGATCGGCTCAAATCGATTTGGGCTCTTGTCATCAAGGCGTCTGTTTTGTCGCTGTGAGCTGGGGTGGATCACGTGTGATTCAGAAAGTGGTGGTACAATAAAGCCATGGTAAAATGAAACGAATAGTTTTTTTGTTGACGCTATCAATGGCTTTCACCAGCTTGCGCGCCCAACTATCAGGTACGTACACCATTAGCAGTAACGCCTCACAAAACCCTGACTACACCTCGTTTAGTGCGGCAGCTACAGCGCTTGCCTCAGGTGTGTCGGGACAGGTCGTTTTTGAAGTGGCCCCAGGTACATACGAGGAGTACGTCACACTCGACAATATCAATGGCACTAGTGCGACTAGCCGTGTCATCTTTCGCGGCATGGGCGCCGACAACCAGCAGGTCGTGGTGACCAGCAACGCTGGCTTCACTGACAACAGCACATTAAAACTCGCAGGCGCTGACTACGTGACCTTCGAGAACATGACCTTGACCACTACCTCTGAAAACAAGGCTGTCGTGGTGAAGTTACAGAACGGCAACAGCGGTTTGCGCTTCGAGAATGTGCGTTTCGTCGGTAGTGTATCGTCGGCCAATCTTGAAAACGACAAAAACCTTGTCTATAGGATTTCGGGCGAATGGTTGGATAGCGATAACGCATTTGTGGATTGCGCTTTTGTGAACGGTTACATAGGGCTGTATTATCAAGGCCATAACATCTATCAGTACAATGACGGCCTTTTGGTTGAGAATTGCACTTTCACCAACCAAAGCAGCAAGTCGGTGTACGTCACCTTTACCGACCATGTGACTGTGAGTGGCAATACCATTAACAGCACATACGATATCCGTAATGACTATAATG
>JAEEGK010000095.1_pt1 | contig 200342 bp, 183 predicted proteins | sample 8958771 | NCBI WGS metagenome assembly JAEEGK01 (sample SAMN16246547, study PRJNA631951) | gut metagenome | biome: gut microbiome; feature: rumen; material: SC-attached | host: Bos | place: Iran: Karaj | collected 2018-10 | reverse complement strand
CAATATCTCCATGCACCCGGTTTTCGTAGCCTAGAAACATATCCAGCGCCTGACCGCCACAAATTGCGTAATCGAAACCACCGTGCTTTAATAATTCATTTGTTTCAAGTACAAGCTTATTCATATTTTATCTCCTGATTCTGCATCCAAAGTGCTTTGAAACTATGGGTGGAATTATTAACACTTTGTAAAAATCAAATGATTGAAAAACGAAACCTTTTTGAATTCTTCAATCGTGCCAACGCGAGTTTCCAGCTCAAGCATTGACTTGTACCATTCGTCGGTGTACTTAATTTCATTGTTAGAGGAAAGTCCGTAAAAGGCACGAATTCCATAAAGCTCAGAAAGCTCCATTTCCTTACCAAAAAAATCTGTAAGATATTCGTTGGAATAAAGATCCCTGTTTCCGAACATGCTGTCTTCCGGCTTTTGATTCAGTAAATCTAAAGCCGCCTTTGGATTATCTGTTAATACGGAAGCGCCAAAAACCCGGCCGTAAAGATTGTGTTTTATGATTGATAAAGTTCCGCCTGTTTTTAAAACTCTTTTCAACTCTACCAGGATCTCATCTTTATTTTCAACATATTCCAGAACATTATGACAGAAAATAACATCATAAGAATTGTCTTCTACGGTTTTCAGATAATCAATTCCCTGAGTAATCAGAGTATAATCATCGCTTTCAAAACGAAGACGGTACATTTCTTCATTCGGCTCTAAAGCTGTTACATCATGATATTTTGCATAGTGCTTTGCAGTGATACAAAAGCCCGCTCCAAAATCAAGAATCTTAAGCCGCTTTTCATTTGTGAATTTGAGCTGACTAAAAATCACATCGTAGAAAATTTTGCCCCAGGGCTGTTCTACCATTGTCCGATAATTTTCAATTGCAGTTGACATTTTTAAATCTCCATTTTTTTACAAAACAAAAATGAGCCAGAGAATTATGTAAGCTTTTTTGATGTCGCGGTTTACAAGAAGATAAACGCTTCCAAAGGCCAGACCAGAAAGCATTGTGATTATTCCGGTAAGAACGTCCTTTGTAAAAAAGTGTCCGACTCCCCAGGTCAGCGCAACAATAATTCCGCCATAAGGTATATATGGATTTTTGAACCATTCTTCAAAAGCTTTCTGACTGAATACAAGAATCAAAGTAACAAGTAATACTTCAAAAATATAATAGATATACTGGAAGACAAATTTAAGCGGCCCGTTAGCCTTAAATTCTTTTACAACCTTAAAGCCCTTCCAGTCCAGATAAGAAACAACAAGGCTTCCAATCACAATCAGAATAATTACAATCCACTTCCACAATTCAACCTTATTTCCTTTCTTGAAGATATCGAAATCACCTTTTTTCTTAGCAAGTGTGATTACACCAAAAGCTGAAGCGCCCCACAAAATACAGGTAAGAATCCAGTGGATGATATTCTGTGTAACAGTCCAGTCTTTAATCTGGGCTCCGTAAAGTACAGGCTCTAATCCGAAAGCAAGAAGCACTTCAAATCCAATGCCCACAAATGCCAGCAAAGCCATAGCCAGATAAAAGAAACCTTTTTTCATAAAACACCTCGTTAATACAGTATATTCTCTTGAAGCATTTTTGCCTAAGAAACAAAAAGCGCAATTTTATCCAATTATTTATTTTTAAGTTTTGTTACTCTTTTTTCAAGAGGTAACAATATGAGTAAAGAACTTTTTGAAAAATTCAACAGTGGAAGTCTTCGTCTGCCTGAAGGTCAGATTAACTTCGACAAAATCAACTGGAACAAGCATCCGACTTTTGAAGGTGTTGAACTTAAACACATCATCACAGCAAAGGATACAGGCGGTGACTTCAGCTATCACCTGGTTAGAATCGCTCCGAACAAAAGCATAAAAAATCACATTCACGAAACTCAGCTGGAAACTCACGAGGTTATCGCGGGCAGTGGAAAGTGCATTAATGATGGAAAGTATCTTGATTATGAGCCGGGTGTAATTTCAATTATGCCGGCTAAGGTTCCACATGAAGTTAATGCAGGACCAGAAGGCCTTTATCTTTTTGCAAAGTTTTTCCCAGCCTTGTGTTAGGGATAACTTATGATTCCTTGTCCGGTCTTGCTGCTTCTTTATACTCTTTTGGGGTAAGGCCGACTATTTTTTGAAAGCATCTGTCGAGGTGACTCTGGTCGCAAAAACCTGCATCATAAGTTACCTCGCAGACGCTTTTTTCTTCTTCCAGCAGCTTCTGTGCTTTTCGAACTTTGCACTGAATCTGAAACTGATGAGGTGTAAGCCCATACATCTTTTTGAATTTCCTGATTAAATGAAAAGGACTGATATTTGTGTCCCGGGCCATTTCTTCAATAAGATAAAGATTTTCCGGCTGATCAAGAATGGAATCTTTGAGTTCTATAAGTCCACTAGCCTCGCCGGATTCGCCGAGTTCTCCAGGCTTGCCGCCCCCTGCACTTGCCTGTGTTTTCACACAAGTTACAAGCATAGAATATCCCTTATCATCTACCGGTTTTATCTCATGCAGAACATCCGGCGGAATCTGAAACTCATCTCCCGCACTATAGATTTTTGACTCCCCCTCCATCACAATGCAGACACTTCCATCTTCAACAATTCCAAGAGTCAGGTGTTCAGCATGCGTGTGAGGCGGATAAGCCTTCGTCCAGTTTTTATAATGCACGCATTCTATGTCATCATTTTTTTTCTGGTACGAAATCTGATTAGTCAAAAGCCATGCCTTCCCTGTTAATATCCGAACTCGCCGACCAGAGATTCATCATTTTTAATCCAGTCAGCTACGTCGATAACTCTGTACTCTGTTGCTGTGTCACGAACTATAACCGTTTTAATTCCGGCATTTATAACCAGTCTTTTACACATAGAACAGCAGATAGAATTTTTTATGATTTCATTTGTTTCAACTTCACGACCAGAAAGATAAAGTGTTGAGTCAATCATTTTTGCGCGTTCTGCACTGATAATTGCATTGGCTTCGGCATGCACGCTGCGGCACAATTCGTATCTTTCGCCACGCGGAATATTTAATTTCTGACGCACGCAGTAACCGATATCAGAACAATTCTGACGGCCACGAGGGGCACCTACATAACCAGTAGAAATAATTTCATCATTCTTTACAATTACCGCGCCATAACGACGTCGCAAACAGGTACACTGATTTGAAACAACATCCGCAATATCAAGATAATAATTGATTTTGTCTTTTCGCATGATTCACTCCACTTTTTAATTATATATTCCCCGGAAAAACAAATTCAAGATTTTCTTTTGCGATTTCAACAAGACGCAGAATTGTGCTGACCGGGGTTGGCTCTTTATCAGTAAGTTTGAAGGCCGGGAAGAAGCGAGTGATGTGGAGGGGGATTTTTTTGCCGGATTGATTTTCGAGAGCGGCGGTCCAGGCTGACAATTCGCGTATCTCCTCTTCACTGTCATTCTCGCCGGGGATGATGAGCGTGGTGAGTTCTACGTGGCAGGACTGGGCGGCGGTTGTAATAAAGTCTTTCACCATTTGAAAATCGCCGCCGATGAAGTCGTGGTAGAAGTGATTCGTAAATGCCTTGAGGTCTATGTTCATGGCATCGATGTATGGCAGGATTTCCTTGAGAACTTTTTGAGTTGCTGTTCCGTTTGTTACCAGTACATTCTGCAGACCGGCTTCTTTTGCAAGCTTTGCAGTATCACGAACAAACTCGTAACCGATAAGCGGTTCGTTGTAGGTAAAGGCAAGACCAATGTTACCGCGGGGACGGAGTTCCAGGGCTGTCTTTACAATTTCTTCCGGCTCATAAAAATCAGCTCTGTCTTTAAATTCAAAAGCCCTCTGCGACCAGGAGATACTCGAGTTCTGACAAAAAGGGCAGCGGAGGTTACAGCCATAAGAACCAAGGGACAAAATCATGCTTTTCGGCATAAACATTTTAAGAGGCTTTTTTTCAATCGGGTCCAGCGCAACAGAAGTAAGTCTTCCGTAATTAGCCGCTACAACCTGCTCATCGCGACAGATTCGTCCACCACAAAAACCAGTCTGACCTTCTTCTAATTTACACTGTCTGAAACAAACTTCACAAGTCGGCATTAATTTTTCCTGTTATAGAATCCGATACACATCGAAATCGAATTCCTTTATTTCATATTAATAAATCCTCAAAAAGTTTTCTATTTTGGAAAGGAAGTTTTATTGTTTTTGCATTAAAAAATTATTATATTTAATTTGTAAAGTTCACTGCACAGAATGTAATATCCAACAATTTTTCATGTTTTTTAGTATGTGTAGTAATAATCCTCGGGGGCCTCTGCCCTTTATAACTTTTTTTAATTTTCTTTACCATAATTCAGGTCTGGGGTTGGACTGGCGCTGAAAATCGAAAACTTACGAGGCATATGGTATGGAAAATTCTTTAAACAAATCTCCAAAATCAAACGATTTTACTCAGCTTGAAAATTCAATCTGTAAACTTAATGATGTCTTTGAAGAAAATACAGCAAAAGCAATAAACAGAAATATTACAGCACGTAACTGGCTCATTGGTTTTTATATTGTGAATTATGAACAGAATGGAGAAGATAGGGCTAAATATGGTGATAAGACTTTACAAAGACTTGCAGAGAATTTGAATAAAAAATCCCTATCTTATAGAAATCTAAAACTCTACAGACAATTTTATTTTGAATTTACATTTCTCGAAGAACCTATTTTTGATTATGTCTTACATGAATTTAGAGCAGAAGAAAATATTTTTGATGACTTCAAACTAACATCTAATTGGGCAATCAACGATTGCCCAATTACAAACAACAATTCAAATTTGGCAATCACTGATTGCCAAATTCAAAACAGTAATTCCAATTGGGCAGACACTGTCTGCCCAATTGGACAAAAAAATTATCATCACTTACCCCCAGATTTACAACTACCTCCGGAACGTCTCTTCAAATGTCTTTCTTTTACTCATTTTTCATTAATCATGACTGTTGAAAACCCTCTCGGTCGCGTTTTTTATGAATTAGAAACAATAAAAGGAACCTGGTCTGTACGTGAATTAAAACGACAAATTCATACCAACTATTTTGAGCGAAGTGCCATCAGTCAAAATCCTGCAAAAATGAGTAAATACATTCAATCCGGTTCAGAGAAGATGGATCTGTCGGATCTCGTAAAAACTCCTTTTGTGTATGAATTTCTTGGACTAAAAGATAATGAAATAGTAGAAGAATCAGATTTAGAACAGGCTCTTATAAATCACTTACAGGAATTTATTCTGGAACTTGGAAATGGCTTTTGTTTTGAAACTCGTCAAAAACGAATCCTTATTGATGATGATTATTTTATATGTGACCTGATTTTTTATCATCGCATTTTGAAATGTCATGTCCTGATAGATTTAAAAGCAAAGAAAATAAAATATGATGATATAGCACAGATGAAACTGTATCTTTCTTATTACCGACATAATATTATGCAAAAAGATGACAATCCGCCTATTGGTCTTTTAATCTGTACACAGGCTGGAAAAGAGCTTGTAAAATACACTACAGAAGGAATCGATGAAAATCTTTTTGTCAAAAAATACAAACTCAATCTTCCAACAGAAGAAAAACTTACGAACTGGTTAAGAGAAGAAATAAAAAGAGAACGAAGATTATAAGCTTATCTTCGTAATAAACTCCTCAATTATTTCTGCCATCTCTCCCGGACACCTAATAATGCCGTACAACTTCAAATCTGAAAAGCTCGATTTTTTCGTCTGGACCGATATTTCCTTTACGTCTTGCAATCGAAATCTGCTGTTCTACGGTGTCAACGCCGTCCAGGTCTGGAAGCAGCAGTCCACGCTTATAACCGCTTTGCACGATTACGCCGTATTTTTTTACGTTGAGTTCTGCCGGAGAAGAGATTTTTTCTGCCTCGCCAAGAACATCTACGTTTATATCAAGATAGTTTAGTTCATCTTCTGTGACAGGCTCAAATCGTGGATCTTCGGAAACGGCACTTACCGCATTGTGAATTATTTCCAGTGCAAGATTTTCTTTTGTTGAAGCGATTGTCCCGATGCATCCGCGAAGTGAACCAAATTTATGAACCGAAACAAAGGCTCCGGCCTGCCTGTCCAAAAGTTCCGGTGGCACCCAGGAAGGCAGATCCATCTCGCGTCCGTTTTTCACAAAGTATTCTGCGGATTCACGTGCAAGTTTTACAAAGGCATCTGACTCCCGGCTTTTTTGTACAATCTCATTTTGGACCTTCTTGAGCCGTGCCTCCAAAAAATGTCTTTTGTCATCATCACCTTCCGGCATAAAAGAACAGATTCCGTATCCTACACCTGTTACATCCTCGTGCGAATACTGAGTGGCACGGACAACTTTTCCATCGAGTGCACCCGCCATAATCACAAAAGATTTATGTCCACATTCGGCAGCCTTTTCGCAAAAGCTTTCATCAAAATCAAAAAGCTCATCAAAACGCGCCCCTGAACAAACATCCATAATCCGCTTGTCGTAAACAGGACCTTCTTCTGCAAAACCGTAAGGCCCGTACGACTGTAATTTATGAGACAAATCTCCGCTTGCAACGTAAACAACCTTTCGCCCAAGTTCATCAAGCGCATCCTTAATCAACATGCCGTATTCATAATGCTTCAAAAGATCATAACCCGAAAGGCCTGTGCGTACAAGCTTAAAGTCCTTATATTTTTGGAGAATAAACCAGAGCGGCACCATTGTTCCGTGATCAAGCGAAGGATTTTTTTCACCAAGGGTTCCGGCCGGAAATCCAGAGCGTTCTGCATAATCACTAATCAGATTTACAAGCTCCTGATCATAACGAACTTCAAACTTCACCTCTGGCGCACCAAAATCAGAAAAAGAACCGACTGCTCCCGCTCCCGGAGAAATGTGAAAATAATCATAATAATTCAGGCTGTGAGGACTTGAGATAATAATTGTTTCGGGCTTAAGCTCAGCAATTTCATCTGCAACTTTTTCGTAAGCCTTAATTGTTTTTTCAACCTGCTTTTCACTCCCGCGTCCCACCTCCGGTACAATCATCGGCGGATGCGGCACCATAAACGCTCTTATAACCGGCATTCAGACCTCATTTTATTTTTACTTAATAATCAAACCTTTATAAACTCCCTTCATTTTGCACTCCATGATAGATTGATATAATCCAGATAAAACTTTTTGAAGTCATCTGGTTTATATGTGACAGTTTTAGCTTTTGATAATTTATTCGAAAATTCCTGCCTTGCATTCATCAAAATGTGTGCCTTTGTTTCAATCCTTTTTTGAGGCGAGGCACAAAGCATATTATGTCTGATATTTTTTGCAATCAGACGAACAGGTACAGATTTATTTTTTGATAACCGTGATAATATTTTATATTTTTTTAAACCACCACGGCTAAACAAAACTTCGGAAGAACTATCCAGGGCTTCCAGCAAAACAAGATTTGAAAATTCCATATTCATTTTTAATATTTTTGAATACAGATTTTTTTTAAGCGAATGATCGTTTGCATAAAGCCATGTAAATTCCATTATATAATCATACAAAAGAAGAGGATCCTTCTGGATTACATAATCAAAATATTTAATAAGAATATCTTTGCACGTAGACCTGTGTATGTATAAATCACAGATTATAATCAGCGCTTCCCTTCGCTTTATATATGAAGAATCATACAGCATTTTTTCGCAGAATTTATAAATCGCATCTTTTTCGTATTTTTGAATGATTAATTTTCTATTCTGATGTGAATGCGTTACCGAATCGCAGATAAAAGGACAGGGAGATTTATCATCAAAATCATCCACAGCCTGATAGCATTTTTCGAAAAACAGATTTAAATCATCAACTTTCAGAAGTTCTCGGCACACTTCATCAAGATAATCATCAGATAAATAAAGAGTATATTCATTTACTTTTTGAATTAATTCTTTTTCCGACATTTTTACCCAACGTCCTGATAATATTATAAGTGCCATGTGGGGATTTGTAAATTCATATATATTCCAACTTAGATTGTTTTTGTCATAAAATATGATACAATATTTTACATAATTCTCTAATTCAAAGTGAGGCCCCCGATGGAAGTTTTTGAAATACTAAAGCAACTTCGTGAAAAAAATAATCTTACTCAGGAAGAAATGGCGGTCCGCGTAAACATTACAAGACAGGCCGTTAGCCGATGGGAAACAGGGGAGACTCAACCAAACCCACAGATGCTCATTGTTCTTTCGCGCGAGTTTGATGTTTCCATAAATACTCTGCTGGGCTCTCCACGAAAGCTTTACTGCCAGTGCTGCGGAATGCCTCTTACCGAAGATTCCATGATCAGCCGTGAGCCGGACAAAACCTTCAACGAAGATTACTGTAAATGGTGCTACAATGACGGCGAGTTTATTTACAAGCAGAAAGATTCCCTGATTGATTTTCTTCTGGAACATATGCCAAATCCCGACAACAAAAGTGACGACGAGCGCAAGAAATTTTATGACACCATGCTTTCGCAGCTCAAACACTGGAAGGCGTAGAACACCGTAAACTTACTCAATCATTTTATTCAAACATCACAGCCCCAAAAAGCAACAACCTGTTTCTTTTTTGTACCTCCGCCTCGTGGTATAGTGATAATCAGAAGGATAAAGATTACCTTCACAATCTTTCAATAATTTACAAATTATCACCGGCCACTCTCGACCGTACAGGAGGAAGACTATGCCAAGACCAAGTACAAAAGATGACCTGCTCAAAGCAGCAGCTGAAAACTACACAGAGCTTATGAATTTTATCGACGGGATGACAGAAAAGGAGCTCAATACTCCCTTTGATTTTTCGGGCCAGCCAAGCAAAAAAGAAGCTCACTGGAGCCGCGACAAAAATGTACGCGATGTTCTGATTCACCTTTATGAATGGCACAAACTCATGATGCAGTTCCCAAAAAACAATGCAAAAGTAACCGACAGCAAAAAAGCAATTTCAATTTTACCGTCAGAATACAGCTGGGCAACTTACGGTGCAATGAACATCATGTTCTGGAAAAATCATCAGGCAACAAGCCTCGAGTCCGCCAAAGCCCTCTTCAAAAAAAGCCACGCCGACGTCATGAAGCTCATCCAAAGTTACTCCAACGAAGAACTCTTCAAAGCAAAATATTTCTGCTGGACCGGCACCGCCCCACTCGGCTCCTACTTCGTAAGCAACACCTCCAGCCACTACGCATGGGCGTTGAAAAAACTGAAGGCGCATAGAAGGAATTGTAAGGAATAAGAAAGGAGGGGAAGGCATTCCCCTCGCTCCCAAGTCCTCGCTTCGCTGCGGTCTTGTCCGCTACCCCTTCCAGCGGGGGATTTCCCCCGCAACGCCCCCAAGGTTATCTCATTATTTTTTGTTTTTCTCAATAAATCCTACAATCTTTTCCATAAAGATTTTTTCGCGCTTAAAATAATTTCTTTCTGAATTTGTATTCTGGTTGCAAGCTAGCGCGATTATTTTTGCATAATTTTCCGGGAGCTTTGGAAGGCTGTGAGAGTAATAAATTGCACGGTCTTCTGCAGGGGAATAAAATCCGTTCAGATAAAAAAGAGCCCGCACCCCGGCACGGATAGCCGTATTCAGATTTTCATGCATCTGGATGAATGCTTCGCGGCGATACCAGCGGTCTTTTTTGTAATCAGAAATGAGGTAGTGAATGTAACCGAGAGCACCGTCAAGATTCTTTTTTAAATCCTCTTTTACAAACTGATTTATTTTTTCAAGTTCGTTTTTATAGGAATTATTCGGGTCATACAGAATTTGAGATTCCAGTACAGAAAATTGTCTTGGCTCGCCAAGCTGAGAAAATTTTTCTGTATCGATAAAATCCGTGAACATAATTGCCCACCAGACATCATCAATTTTAATACAATGATATGGAATCGGCGGATCCTGGTCGGGACCAAAAATTTCTTCGGCGGTCACCTTGCTTCCTTTTTTACGCATGACGATTAAATCAACCATCCCGTCATATTCACCATTCTCCTTTTTGCGAGGAAAAAAATCAGCGCGGGAAACACTTCCCGAAAGAAGAATCGTTTCAATTTCAGATTTATCGATTGAATTAATCAGCGCAGATGTTTTATCCTTCATTTTCTGAATAAAGTTTTTCTGCTGTTCGATTATCGCTTCCTTGGTTTTCATTATTCCTCCCTCAGCTATTTTCTCAAATGTCTTTTTCCTGTAATCTCTTCAACTTCGATTTTGACTACTGCGGTGCGGGCAAGTTCCATTGCATTATAGGCAATTGTTTTTATACCGGCGGGCAACTTAAAACCATGATGAAACATAATTGCATCAAGGCCTTTTGTGCGTTCGTCTGAATCGGTAAGAATTTGAGCCCTTCCAAAAGCAATCACACTTTCGTAATAACAGGTCCAGGTGCAGGCTTTTTCTTTGTCGCCGTCGGCTTGGGCCAGTGACTCTGCAGAAAAACAGACATTCGGATTTTCTTTTATAGCATCAAGTTTCTTACCTTCAGGCGCACAGTGGAAATAAACGGAAAGTTTTTTGTTGTTCCCAGCTTCTTCAAGAATATATCCAAAATTAAGCGGAACAGAATAGGGCTTTTCTTCACTTATCAAAGCAAGATGAAGGACTTTGCACCTCGAAAGAATATCAATTATCTCGTCATAATCTTTTACTTCTCTGTCTTTTCTGCGCATGGGCTACTCCCTAAAACTCCGTATACTTTTTGTTGTTACCGCGGGCTTTGTCTACCGGGTATTTTTTTTCGTTCATGTCCATCTTCATGTTTACAATTTCATCTTCGTCCAGGCCTAGTTCGTCTAAAAGGTCGCGGCAATAAACAAGGACGTCGGCAAGCTCTTCTTTTACATGCTGAAGATCGTATTCTGTGTCGCTCCACTGAAAGCATTCAAGGAGTTCGTTCGCTTCAATCGAAATTGATTTTGCCAGATTTGCAGGGCTATGGTACTGGCCCCAGTCGCGGTCTGTTATAAATTGTCTTATTCTGTTTATTGTTGCATCTTTCATTTTTATTCCTTTTTATACAAATTATATTAATTCCAATATCCAGATCAACTGAACTTCGTTTTCAAGACCCGGCTCTGTGCAGTATGCGTTTGTGTCAAACTTTGTAAGGATGGCTCCCTGTTTTCTGTAAAAATGGCAGGCGGTCACGTTGTTATTCTGGCATTCGATTATCATTTTTTTATAACCTTTTTCCTGTGCCACGCCCTTTGCCTGATTAAAAAGCTTTTGCCCGATTCCCTGATATTTATATTTATCATCAACGCGGATATCCCATAAGACGCAGGCATCTTTCATTCCGCCAAGCATGTAAAGATTTGGAGTAGGACCGGCAACAGTCAGAGCACCCATAGGTTTATCATCATCAAAAGCCATAAAAAAGTGCCAGGTAGAAATATCAAATTCTTTTTCGTATTCTGTTGCCCGTTCATATTTTGAAAGATCTTTTACATAAGGCGTAACAGGAACTTCCTTAAACTCAATTCCACCAAGCCCGCCGTCAATTCTGCAAAGCTGTAATTCCGAACGAACATCAACATTCATGGGGATTTTGTCGTATAATTCAAAATATGATTTGTCTACTTTTTTTATTGTTATCATAAAATCCTCTTTTTCTTCCTATTTTTCAATTTTATACCAGGTTAAAAAAATCTTGTGCTTTACGGTAAAACTTTCTGGGTAGTTTTCTTCTAGCATTTTTTTGTGTTCGTAATCAAACTGATTAATCTGTCCTTCGTTCATCGCGGCCATTACACCACGGCATGTAAGCATTCTACCATGCCAGCTTTCCCTTGTAAAAGGTAAATCAACAATCATACTGTCCATCTGAGGATTTTCAAAATGATGAGTTGTTAAATCTTTTATACCGGGATTTCCGCCACTCCAGTTTCCGTTTATCTTTTTTACAAGAGAGTTTGAATCGTGAGTAATCTGCTCTTCTTTCATATAGCTCATGTAGATTTTTAAGAAGGTGCCGCCACTGTGCAAAAACTTTTTGATTTTTGGAACTATGATTGACGGCTCAAAATACCAGAAACACTGTGCAGCCGTAATAACATCAAAACTGTCTTCTTCAAAATCAAGGTCTTCTGCAGAGCTCACAAGATAATCAATATTCATGCCGGCCGAAAGCTCTCTTGCATATTTAATCTGATTTTCTGCAATGTCCGTTCCAATCCACTGCCCGCCATATTTATACATGCCGCGTGGAATTACACCGGTGCCTGTTCCCAAATCGAGAATCTTCTGCCCCTGAACACCAAATCCAAGATCTGCAAACTTCTGAAACATACACTCCGGATAAATGTCGCGGTACTGTGCATATACTTCCGATGTACGCCCAAAATCAAATGCCTGTCCTCTGTCGATTTCTGATTTTTTGATTTCCATAATTTAGCCCCATATTTTTTAAATCTTTCTTGCAACAAAAAGTCCGTAGTTTTCTTTACCACCGTTGCTAGAAGTTATCTTCGCAAAGCCAGCCTGCTCAAGCGCATCTATTTCGTTTTCAATTGTAAGAGGTGTGTCGATGTGTTTTGAGTCATCGGTGTTGTTTTCCAATTCCACCAGTTGTTCGGCTTCTTCTTCCGATGTGAGTGCAATTAAATCACAATTGATAAACTGACCGCCAGGCTTAAGACATTCCAAAATCTTTTTGAGAAGCCGGATTTTTTCATCCTTTTTAAAATGATGAAAAGCAGAAGTTGTAATAACCGCATCATAATTTTCGTCGAATGGAACTTCAAAAAAGTCGCCGCAGATTGTTTTCACACGGTCTGCGAAATCGCGGGTCTTCAACTTTTCCAACATATTTTCTGTGATATCAATTACTGTTACCTGCGCATCAGGAAAAAGTTCAAACAGATGAATCAACTCAAGCCCGGTACCGCCACCCAAGTCTAAAATCTTTTTTACTGTTTTGTCGAGGTTGTCTGCCAGCAAAACTTTTGTTTTCATATATTCGCTGTGCACATCATCATAAGTGTCAATTTTACCATTAAAAAAAGCGCGTACTTTTTGATTTCTTTCTTCTAGTGTCATGTTAAAATCCTCGCAAAAAATTTACGCCTTTTCCCATTCGTTACGCAAAATCGAATACCAGCACTGGTCCACAATGCCCTGATTATTTCTGTCGGCACTGCGGAGTGTTCCTTCATATTTCATGCCGCACTTTTTCATAACCATTCCCGAATGCGGATTATTCGGATCGTGATAAGCGCGAATACTGTTTACACCAACCTGCTCAAAGAAAAAATCAATCACAGCATGAAGAACTTCTGTCATAATTCCCTTGTGCCACCATTTTCTTCCAAGCGCGTAACCAAACTCAACAGCCTCAATTTCGTCCTTAGGAAGCCCGTGAATATTTCCAATCGGTTCGTCACCGTTTTCCTTGAGGGTGATTGCCCAGACATAATAGTCCGCTTTTTCGTAAGAAGGAATCCAGCTGTCCAAAACCCATCTACTCACACCGACATCCTTATGAGTAGGCCAGGTCATAAACTTTGTAACTTCCGAATCCGACGCCCAGTTTTTGAACATAGCCGGCGCATCATCAATTGTGAATCTGCGTAAAATAAGTCGCTCTGTTTCTATTTGAATTGTTCCTTTGTGATTCATTCTTGATTTTCTCCCATGACCTGGTTTTATTAATCTCCCATAATTTCATAATATCATAAAAACCAAAAAACTCCATAATACAAATTGTCACTGCTCTAATCACATTCTCCACGAACCGTAGGTACCAATCCCTCCCAACTTATGCTAGACTTTCAACAGATCAAAACAAAATGGCCCTATTAAAAGAGGTAAAATTATGATAGATAATTATGTTACAGGTGCGCAGATAAAAATGCTGCGTGAAAATAAAAAGATGACTCAACAAGAGCTTGCTCAAAAAATAAACGTTACGGCAAAAGCTGTGAGCAAGTGGGAAACCGGAAATGGATTTCCTGACATAAGCCTGCTTGAATCACTGGCCGCTGCGCTTGGGATTTCTGTGATAGAACTGCTTTCGGGAAGCTGTATCCGTAATCAAAACAAGAATGCAAACATTGCAAAAAGCAAGTTTTACGTTTGTCCTGTATGCGGGAATGTGATTACTTCAACGGGAGAAGCGGTAATCAGTTGTTGTGGAATTACGCTACCACCACAAACACCCGAAGAGCCCGACGACGAGCACAAAATAAATGTCGAAGTCACAGAAGATGAATACTTTGTCTCTCTCAATCACCCCATGACAAAGGATCACTATATTTCGTTTATTGCCGCCGTTGCAGACAATGGGATTCAGTTTGAAAAGCTTTACCCCGAAGGCCCTGCAGAAGCCAGATTTAAAATCAGCCGCGTAAAGAAAATTATGGTATATTGCAACAAGGACGGCTTATTTGCCTAAGGCATCATGCTCATAAAAGCCCGTAGGTTTCCATAAGTGTCATTTTATATTTCCTTATACATCCTGTGCATAAAGCCACCCGAAACATTTTCAATCGGAACGGAAACCTGCCCAAGCCCGAGTTCCTTAAATAAGCTGATTATTAAATCCTTTATTTCTGCCACACGTAAAATCCTTTTTTCAGGCAACAAACTTTTTCATCTGGTAGCCCACAAGTTCTGAATCAGACATTGCCAAAAGCTCCTGAGCGGAAACCCACCGGTAATCACAGGTTTCTCCTTTCTGTAATTTTATTGAATCCTTGGCACAATCTGTTACACACAAAAAACGGCAATGAATACAGGTTTTACCCAAAGACCAATCTAACTGCTCAAGCGTCTCTGTAACAATTCCGGTTTCTTCACGAAGTTCACGAAGCGCTCCTTCCATTGCACTTTCACCCTGCAGGGCAGAACCACCAGCCGTGGCTTCCCACATATCCGGGAAAAGTGGCTTTGTCGGATCCCGCTTCATCAAAAGATAAGTCCCATCTGTATGGCGCACAAGAATTTCACAGACAAGATGATAAATTCCAGATGGAATTTTATCCTGTTCTTCACGGACCAGAGTCATTCCTTCAATTTTTTCAAAATTTGAATTATATGCGTCCCAAAGTTCCATCTTTATCTTCCTAACTGTTTTTAAAAATCCAGTATCCGTTAAACGAAACTCCGTCTTTTGCAACAAGAAGGGAATCAGTTTTTTCAAAGCCAAAAGCTTCGGCGGCAGCTGCTCGTTCAACCGCATAAATCGGGATTTTTGTAGCTACTTTCTTACAGTCAAACATCTGGAAAATATGAGGGACAAAAAGCGACATGATTTCTTTCAATACATCTGCCTTTTCATAAGCGCTTCCAACATCTAATCGTAGAACTCCACTCTCATTAAAATCATCTTCCGAAAGACGCTTAAAAGATTCAATCGTTCCAATCGCTTTACCAGTTGATTTATCAATAATCGCCCAGCGCACAAACCACTTTTCGCGATACGAATAAAACCAGAAATCCATAGCCTTATCCATCTTCTCTTTTGTATTATAGTAAAAATTGTCGCCGTCACAGTTGTCGCTGTTAAAAAACGGAAGAGCATTTTTGTCCCCGTAAACTTTGAGCAGATCTTCTACGTCAGCTTTTTCTACAAGGCGCAAAAGCCAGTGTTCATTTTCGAACTTCGGGCATTCTTCATAAACATTTTTCATTTCTGATTTCCTCCCATTCCCCAGTTTTCAAGCGGCGGTTCATTCATCACTATAAAAACATCAGTCGCGGGGATTTTTAATTTTTCACAAAGCTTTTTGGTGATGATTTCTATCGCATTTTTTTTCTGTTCTTTTGTTCTCCCCGGAAAAATCATGAGTTCAATAATCATAAAATTTTCTGTTTTACCTTCCGGTGCTTCCCAGTTAGTCTTATCAAACTCTTGAATTCTCTGAAACCTGTCCCAGTCGGCAATTTCAAAAGAGTCAATCAATCCTTCGTGGATACAATCAAAAACAGTCTTCTTAAATTCGGGCGTTTTACCCTTAAGCATATTAACTTTTACTAACGGCATAAATTCAGAATAATCGCTTTATAAGAGGATTTCAAGAGTGATGGTGGTATGAGAGTGCATTTTAAAGAACAACTTTAATATGAGGATTTCAAATTATCCCCGCCGCCACTCCCCGTACACAAAAGAATTACCTGGCTTCATCCTCATCTGTGCCTTCGCTCTGGGGAAAATTAAAAATCCAGGCAACAAAACAAAGTGCAAAAAGAATAATTCCAACAATCAGATTTCCGGTAATGACATATTGAGCTAAACCAAACAAAGCTGCCGCTTCTGCGTATCCCAAAATCATAAAATAAATCACAAAAGATTTTTTTAATACATCATCAGAAACAGCATTTAGAAATAATCTGCCAATCACACCTTTAGAAATAATTCCATTTTGAACCTTCCTGTAAAGCACAATACTAAACAGAGTCAAAACAATGCCAATACAAAGGAAAACAAAATGAAGTGGCTTAAAAGTATTGTTCGTCTGAATGTGCATGATATACGCAAGATAAATGTAAACAAGTTTTGTAATCGGTGAACAAAACCATATCAACTTCTTAATAATATCATTATTCATAATACCCCCAAAAGAATTCAAAATCCTTACAAAAAGATTTTAATTCCCGGCAATTTTTTTATACCTAAAATTATATTATCATTTTTTCTTTTTTTCCATTTTTAATTTTGATAATCCCCTGCTCATACGCATATTAAAATATGACATACAAATGTCATATTTTCTGTGATATAATCATCTTATGCAGATTGATCAACTGTTTGAATTAGTTTACATCCTCATAGACAAAAAGCAGGTAAAGGCAAAAGAAATGGCAGAACATTTTGGCGTTTCTACAAGAACAATTTACCGCTGGCTTGATGCACTCTCTGTTTCCGGCGTTCCAGTTTATTCTACAAAAGGGCGTTCAGGCGGAATTGCAATTTCAGAAAATTATACTCTTGATAAAACTATCCTTTCTGATGAAGAAAAACTTGCTGTTCTTTCGAGTGTTAAAGCCTTTAATAAACTGAGCGGAAATTCCTTGCCCTCGAATCCGAATCTTAAAGCTGCAGAAAAACTTTCCCGCCTGGTCAAAGATGATTCCGACTGGATCGAAGTTGATTTTTCTCCGTGGAGTCCCGAGGGTCATAATCTTCGTGAAGTTTTTGGAACCCTCCGTGATTCAATTTTAAAAAAGCATCAGATTACTTTTGATTATTTCAGTTCTGGAGGGATTACAGAAAAACGCACGGTACATCCATGGAAACTTGTTTACCGAGGACAAGCCTGGTATCTTCAGGGATGGTGCATAAGCCGCAAGGCAGAAAGATTTTTCAAACTCAGCCGGATGATTAATGTTCAAAAGACGGGACGAGCAGCAACTGTCACAAAGGAAAATACAGGGGCGCCGCAGGATGATAAGCACAAAAACCCGGCAGAAGATAAAATGAACATCTCTTCAAAAAATAAAATCAAGATGCCGGCGGAAGTTAAGATTAAAACTCAACCCCTCATCAAAATTAAGGCAAAAGTTTCTTCCAGAATGGCGTTTTATCTTCTCGACACCTTTGCGTGCTCCGAAATCCATAAACACAGAGACGGGAGCATCACCGCAGTTTTTTCTGCACCCGATGAACCATGGCTTCCTGGAATGCTTTTGAGTTTTGGAGGAGATTTAAAAATCATCTCGCCGGAAAAAATCCAGAAAGAAGTGATGAAAATGGCCCGGGACGTCATCCGCTCAAACAGGTAAAATCATCATTCAAAATTTAAATCACAACTTTATTTACCCTACACGCCCTATCTGATACAATCTTTCTAACTTTTTATTCCAGGAGGAAGCACATGATAATAAAAAATGAATACCCAGTTTTAGAATTCGACACAGACAAGGATTCTATCGTAAACCCATTTAAATGGAATCTTGACCAGCTCAAGACAAACAAGTTGATTATTACTTTCTTCCCGGATGTAATGGAAAGCTTAAAAACTGAAAAACTTATTGAGCCTGCTTATCATTTTGGTGGAGAAAATCCCGTAGACCTTTATGCATTTACACAAGAGCCTGATGTTCTTATCACACTTGGATATGTCGGCTGTCCGGCCTGCGCAGGAAACCTCGAATTTTTTGCAGCCTCTGGAATCAACAAAGTGATGTTCTGTGGCGGTGGCGGAGTTTTAGATAAAAATATAAAGGTTGGTGAACTCTTGGTTGTAGAAGGCGCAATCCGTGATGAAGGATTTTCTTACCGCTACATTGAGCCGTCACGCTATATTTATACAGATAAAAAAATCACAAAAAAAATAACTGATTATCTTGATGAACATAAAATCTCTTATCTTACAGGACTCACCTGGACTACTGATGCAATGTTCCGCGAAACAAAAGCCCTTGTTGAACAGCGAAAAGCAGAGGGTGCAAAAATTGTAGAGATGGAACAGGCCGGATGTATTGCGATTGCGCAGTATAGAAATTTTGATTACGGTGCAATTATCTACGGTGGTGATGATGTTTCGCAAAATGAGTGGGATACCCGAAGCTGGGATAAGAGACGGGGAATCAGATACAATCTTGTTATGCTTTGCAAAGAGCTTGTGAAAGTGATTTAAGACATCTCTTCCCACGGCATCCCAGGATTTATTATGTTATTTTCTGGGGTGCCCGGCAATCAGCCTATATTGAAACAACTCCTAAAATCATTCATAATTGAATATGGAAAACTTATCAATCATACTTTCAGATTTAGACGGAACACTCTTCCACGACGACAAATCAATTTCGGACTACACAAAAAAAATAATCAGACAGGCACAGAAAAAAGGAATCCTATTCGGAATCTGCACATCGCGCGCAAAAGTAAATGCAATAAAATATCTTGACGGGATTAAGCCGGATATTTTTATTTCTAACGGCGGCGGAATGATTACCCTCGGCGATGAAAAAATCTATGACTGCCGCTTCACAGAGGACGAAGTAAAAAGGCTTATAAAAAATACATTCGAAGTTTTCGGCCCCGATGCAATCATTTCTGCGGATAACGAAAATGCCCTCTATTCAAATTCAAAAGAAGACCTTCCCGATAAGTTCTGGATTTATAATGATTTTTCCGACTTCTACGAAAGCTGTATGAAAATCTGCATTCAAAGCCTGGACAAAAAGATGATTGAAAAAGCAGCATCCGTAATCGGCCTTGAAAATATTGATTACCTTCCCTTCTCCGATATCCCCTGGTATAAGCTGAGTAAAAAAGGCGCAACAAAAGAAAAAGCAATCGAAGCGTTATGCAATCATTTAAAAATTTCTCCTTCACAAATCACAGCCTTTGGAGATGATTTTAACGACATCGGAATGCTTAAACTCTGCGGTAAAGGTATCGCAATGGGAAACGCAATTAAAGAAGTAAAAGAAGCTGCCACCGAAATCTGCCAGACAAACGAAAACGACGGCGTTGCAAGATGGATGGAAAAGAGTTTGGATGATTAATAATCAGATTATAAACTAATTATCTGTTCCCCAGCTTTCAAGCATAAAAACATCTTCTGTGGCAAAGACTTCAAAATCTTTTGTATTTTGAGTAACCAAAACCATGTTATTGTGGAAATTGCGCAGGTATCGTGATGAAACTCAAGATTTGCAAGTTATTTTTTATCTGGAACCGGACGTGTTACTTCGGAAATTACATTTTATTTACCTGTTCTACAAACGAAGGTTTATAATTCTTCTTAAGATTATTATATTCATCAATCCCGATAATAACAGCCGAAGTGCGCCCATGTTTTGTGATTTCTATTACACCGCCATTTTCTGCCATAGTCACATATTCACTGAACTTGGCCTTTACATCATAAAGTGCTGCCATAAAACCTTCTTTTAAGAATATAGTCATTATATGGTCATATTATGCGGATGTTAAATCTTTTGTTCTTTTGTTTTAAATATGACATTTAGATGTCATATTTTAGATGATATTATTAAGGTGTGATATGAAAAGAGAAGACATGACACGCCCGGATTTTTCTGAAATAAAGACTTTTGAAGAATTCTCAAAATACTACTGGTACCGCGAAGAGCTCCAGAAGATCTGCCGTGAACTTGGTATTGATGCAGGCGGGATGAAAGCGGAACTGAATCACAATATTAAAGAATATTTTAAAGGGAATCTGATAAAACCTGAAAAATACCATGAGGATAGAAAAGAAAAATCAAAACAATTTACAGGCCGCAGAAAGAATACCGCTAAATCAACTCACCTTGATGACGATAGCTCAATGATCACAGTTTCTGATTCACTCAGTCTACAAACCGGCCTGATTGAATGCCGATTCTGCTTTAGCCAGCGCTTCCGTGATTTCTTTTCGGAACAGACTGGTGTCAAAAATTTTAAGTTTAATGTAGACATGGTCGCCACAGTTCGAAAAGTAAAAGAAACAAAAGATGAAGCTTTTACAATTGAAGACCTTCTGGATATTTACTATGGCCGCAAAACCTATGCTACTTACGATAGAGTTTCCCTGCAATGGAATAAGTTTGTTCAGGATTTTTGTGCAGACCCGGCGACGGCGTGTTTTTCAAACAAACTGAAGGTTGCGGCCAGGCTTTGGAAAATTGTCCGGGAATCTACACGTGAAAAAATTTATAAACATGAGCTTCTTGAGGAGTTTACGGACGAAACACTCGGTTTCAGTAATTTCGTCCGTAAGTAAAATGAAATGTGCAAGGGCAAAATAAAAAAAACAGCTACTTTTACGGACGAAATGCAGAATTTAAGCAGTTTCGTCCGTAAGTAAAATAAAATGTGCAAGGGCAAAACAGAAAATCCAGCTACTTTTACGGACGAAACACTCGGTTTGAGCAATTTCGTCCGTAAAAACAGATAAAAACACCACATAAGGATAAACATCTTGAAAAATGAACTTTTAGAAAATATCGAAAATCTCCACACCACTCCGATGGGTGTAGATCGAATCCGCAAAAACCTCTGTCTCGGCGCCGAGGCAAAAGATGTCGTTGCGTTCTGCCGTCAGAAAATTCTTGACGACAAAGCAGCAATCACCCGCCAGGGAAAAAACTGGTATATCAAAATTGATGGATGTATTATTACGGTGAATGCCTACAGTTTCACGATAATTACAGCACATAAAGAATAGATTTAATTATCATCTACAAATATGTTCGGAACGTCTATTAGAAGGTCTCCTTTATCACGAGCAAAAATTGCATCGATTTCTTCTGCTGAAATCATTACATTAAGCATATTGAAATAATATAAATTGCCAAATTCTTTAGTATTTTAAATTTTCAAAGTAGAATTCTACCACATATCCTCGAAATTCTACCAAATCCTACGACAAATCGAGTGACAGAACATAAATCCGCTTTTATACTTTAGATAAATGGGGCAGCGATGGGAGCGCCTGCGAAGCAGCCGACCGGAACGTAGTGAGGACGGTGAGTGTTAACGAAGCGCGGACGTAGCGGTCGGCTTTGCCGAGCCCCCTTGATGGAGAAAAAAATGAATGCAGAGAGAACCGGAAAACTGATTAATTATTTGCGCTCGAAAAAAGGGATAACTCAGAAAGAACTTGCGGAAGAAATAAATATAAGCGACAAAGCTGTGAGTAAATGGGAACGAGGAGACGGCTGCCCTGATGTTGGTATTTTACCTTCTCTTGCACAGGCGCTTGGAACTGATGTTGATTCTCTTTTAAAAGGAGAACTCAAGGAAGTAGAAAACGACCGAAAGATTTTGACAGAAGAAGAGCTCAAAGCAGAAATTGCCAGAATGCAGGCCGACGGAACTCTTGAAACATCCAAAGACAATACAAGCCTTTTGAAAAATCCAATGGCAAAAATTTTAATCTATGATTTTAAACGCCCGGATTTATTCGGAAAATATGAACTAAGAAAAATAGCAAATACATTTGATATGCTTTGTGAAAAATTCCGTGATGAACTTGCCGGCAACAGAAGTGACCTTCTTGGAATAAAAGTCTGCGCCGTAGATCAGCTTACAAATGAGGAATTTCTTCGATCACTGCCCCAGAGAACTTTTTTCTATACTTATGATTATAACAACTCTGGTTTTGCAATTGAAGTTGATCCCCGCATCGGAAAAGTTCTTCTTAAACATGACTTAAAAAAATATCCCGAAATAACCCAGACAGACAGTGACTGCCTTAAACTTTCTTACGTAGATAACTTTGTCCGCATGCTTCAGGAGTTGATATATTCAAATACAGATAAATCAATCCCATGGGAAGAATTTGAAAAACCTTTTACAAAAGATTTGAATACACTTTTACCGTGGTCATCCGGACAGAATCCTGGTGATATGTGTGTCCTTGTAACACTTGCGCTTACGAGTGATGTCTGTACCGAAATGATAAACATCCAGTTTAATTATTCTTATTTTTCTACACTCTGTCGCAAAACAGGTTTCTTTGGAAAGGATAATCCACAGTTAGAAAGCCTTACCGATATCAAAGCCCGTCCGTATGAAAATAATGTCCTTGTGGAATTCGGGCGTTTTGTCTCTGATTCTGTAAAGCTTGAACCTGGCACCCTTCTTATGGGAAACAAAGAGTTCGGGACACCTTTGAATGTCCTTATTGAAAATGAACTCCGTTTTGGTGGAGAAGCTGTTGTCGTTGATGATAATTTTGGAATTCGGATTATAGAAGTAAAAGACGAACCTGTTCGTTATGATGAAGAACACTATATTGCTCTTCGGCTGGGTGGAACCTATCTCCCTTCCGAAGATATTGCACGCCTTGATAAAGGTTTTGTCTTACAGCTGGACAGTCTGCCCGGTGCTCCCATCCAGATTATTCAGGACGGAAAATGTGTAGCGCGCGGCGAAGTCATAATTATTGATGATGTGTTTGGTGTTCGTATTGTAGACTGATAATTCTTAACACCATGTTTTCATCACTTACTCTTCCACCATTTCCCCGAATTCTTCCTTTGCTATTGAAAAGGCTTCGCGGTCAAAGAGGATGAGGGTTACGTCGAGGTCGGAGGACATTTCTTTTATTGTTTCGAGGGCCACGTGGAGGGCTTCTTTTTTGGGGTAGCCGTAAACGCCGGCGCTGATTAATGGGAAGGCGATGGATTTACAATTATTCTGGCGCGCAAGGGCAAGGGAATTTTTGTAGCAGTTTTCCAAAAGTTCTCTTGCGCGCTGTTCCGAGTATTCATAATAAACCGGGCCAACTGTGTGAATTACATATTTAGCCTTAAGATTATAGCCCCGTGTGATTTTTGCTTCGCCGGTTTTACAGCCACCAAGAGTAATGCATTCCCGTAAAAGTTCCTGCCCCGCTGCTCTATGAATTGCCCCGTCAACTCCGCCCCCACCTAAAAGACTTTCGTTGGCCGCATTCACAATTGCATCGCCATCAAACCGGGTAATATCCCCCGAAATAATTTTTATCTTTGCCATATTGATAGTATAACACGGAATTCTTCTTTGTAATCTTTTTTTATCCCCCTCCCAAAAAAATTGCAAATTCACGAAAACGGTAATATCATTGTAGTAGAACGGAAAAAAAGGGACTGCTGATATGTATTATGCAAGTTTTGGATTGCTGGCGCTTGTAATACATCTGATTATTAATTTTAATATTTTAAAAACGCCAAAATCAAAATCCTCGATTCTTCAATGGCGATACAAAAGTTTTTTGAATGCCGTAATGGTTTATTATATCGCAGACATTTTATGGGGCTTTCTTTCCGACTTAAAAATCCTTCCGCTGGTTTATGCAGACACCGTAATCTATTTTGCCGTGATGCTCCTCTCCGTTCTTTTGTGGACCCGTTACGTTGTTTCATATTTAAATAAAGACAATTCGTTCAGCACAATAATGATTATTTCCGGCTGGGCCATTTTTATCTTCGAAATAATCATCCTCATCATCAACTTCTTTTATCCTATTGTTTTTTATTTTGATGAAAATGTTGATTATCATCCGGGAACTGCGCGCTATGTTACTCTTGGAATTCTTATGATTCTTTATCTGATTACTGCCTGTCACACACTCATAGTTGCATTAAAAGGTGATGAAATTTCCCGTCTGCATCATAAAACAATCGGTTTTTCCGGCCTTATGATGATTGTATTTATTGTTCTCCAGGCCATGTACCCTATGCTTCCTTTCTATGCAATCGGCTGTATTTTAACCACCTGCCTGATTCATGCCTTTATTATAGAAGAGCACATGACAGAACACAGCCAGGCACTTAATTCCGCAAAACACATGGCACTTACAGATTCTCTCACCGGAATTAAAAATTCACACGCATACGCAGAATCTGTAAAAACGATTGAACAGAGGATTAAAAATTCCGAGCTTTCTGATTTTGGCCTGATTGTTTTTGACTTAAACGGCCTTAAGCAGATAAACGACACATTCGGACACGAAGCCGGAAATCAATATATAAAGGATGCCTGTCATTTAATCTGCGAACAATTTAAGCACAGCCCTGTTTACAGAATCGGCGGTGATGAATTTGTTATTTTCCTCGAAGGAAGTGATTTTGAAAACCGAAACAGCCTTATCGATTCCTTTGAAAGTCAGATTGAAAAGAACAAAATAGACGGAACCATTGTTATTTCCGAAGGTTATTCTGAATATAATCACGGCGAAGATGATTTCCAGTCGCTTTTTGACCGCGCAGACAAAAAAATGTACGAACGAAAAAAAGCACTCAAAGCCCGATAATAATCACAACAAAAGCCGTAAATAAATCTTGTACAGACAGAACTCTCATTCCGCTGATTTTTACAACCTGAACTGACCAACCTCGTTCTTAATCGAAGTCATGTTATCTTTGTTGGAATCAGAAACAGATTTTACAGTTCGAGTAGAATTGATTACCTGCTGTGCGTTCGAAGAAATATCTGTCATCTCGTTTCCAATTTCTATAGAAATATCGGAAAGCTCATCCATCTTATTTCCAACCTGCTGGCCGCCTTCCAGAACCTTAAACGATTCATTCTGAATTATAGTAGAAGTTTCGGTCATCTCTTTCATAGATTCCAGAACCTGCGAACTTCCGGCACTCTGTTCCATCATTGCATTTTTAATGCTGTTCTCTTTTTCCCTTACGCTGTTTGTAAGAGTAAAGATTTCTTCGAATTCCTTCTGGATGTTTCGTGTGTTTTCTACAACTTCCTGAATCATTGTTTTAAATTCCGTAAGCTGAGTAGAAATTTTTGTACCCTGAGTATTCGATTCTTCCGCAAGCTTTCTGATTTCTTCTGCAACTACCGCAAATCCTTTTCCTGCTTCGCCCGCATGAGCCGCTTCGATTGCCGCATTCATGGCAAGAAGGTTTGTCTGACCCGCAATTGTCTTTACGATAGAGCTTGCTTCAATAAGGCTGTCTGAACGTTCAAGGATTGTCCCTGCCTGCTCTGCCGAAGTATTAATCTTTTTTCTACCTGCTTCTGATTTTTCGCCAAGAGAATTTACTTCCTGGGCATTTTCTTCGAGGATATCTGTAACCGAGCGGATGTTCGAAACCATGTCTTCTACAAGCTGAGACGAAGTATTTACTCCCTGAACCTGCTTTTTAATGGCATTATCGAGCGAAGAAATTCTTTCTATAATCTGTGTGATTGTTACGTTCGATTCCTGAACGCCGTTTACCTGATTTTCAATCTTATCTTTTATATTACTGATGCTCGACATGATGTTTTCAAGGTATTCCGCAGTCTGAGTCATGTTTGCAGAAAGTTCATCAGAAGTCTGAGTTGCAAAATTTACAGAAGAAGAAATGTTCTTAAGAAGATTCTGTGTAATAGAATAGAAGGAATTCAAATCCGAAATAAGAATACCAAATTCATCACGGCTCAAAATATCAAGCGTAGAAATTGTATAATCCTTGTCGGCAAGTTTTTTAGTAAAATCAGAAATTGCATTTACACGGTTTATATTGCTCTTCATAAGCATATAAAAGTCCATGACAATCGCAATCATTCCAACAAATCCACTTGGAAGAATATATTTTGTAAAAAGAACATGAACAGAAACTTCGCTTGCAACCGGAGAATAAACTACACAGTTTGTAAACATGATAAGTCCGATTGCCGCAAAAAAAGCAACAACAATTGTTTTGGCGGTAAGTTTAAAAGAAATAAAGCGTCTGTCGAACGTAAGATTATAAACATGCTCTTCTAGGGCTTGAGTGAACAAAAGATAAATAAAAATAGAAAACAAAAATGCAAGCCCGGTAACGCACATCAAAAGTGGAACAAAATTAAATGGAAGCTTTCTTAAATGGAAACCAAGAGTTACAATCAGCGAAAGAATTACACCATTAACGATGATGATTCCAAATGCCCCGTACTCAATAATCCGTAAATCTTTGTTTGCAGTTATGATTGATTCTTCACTTCCGTCGCAGTGTGAAAGTTTTTTAATCATCACAAAATAAAAAATTCCGTATAAGGCGAGCATCAAAACACTTAAAGTGCAGATGACCGGATGCATAAATACATAAAAAGATGTTTTAAATGTGAACATTTTTAAGTTCACACTCCAGCACCAGCCCATAGTGATTGGAACAATAAAAAGAAGTGAATAAAAAATATGAAGTTTTAAAGGAAACTTTTTAATAAGAGTATTGTCTGATTTTTCCATTTTTTCCCGGCAGTGTCTTTTATTGTTTGAATTCTCTCAGGCAACAATTAATTATATATCAAAAACTTTTTTTACTCTACACTCGAATAATATGATTCAAGACGAGCTCGTGCAGCAACATAATATTTTTCGAGCTGTTTATCAAAATGCTTCCCGAAACTTTCCATCATGATTGAATCAGCTTTTTCAAAAGTCATTGCTTCTTTATAGACACGCTTACTAACAAGTGCGTCATAAACATCTGCAACCGCCATGATTCTTGCTTCCAAAGGAATTTCTTCGCCTTTTAAACCTTCAGGATATCCCGAGCCATCCCAGCGTTCATGATGATAGTGAGCAACATTTTCTGCAATCAGATGGAATTGCAAATCATCCGTGCCTTTTAAAATTTCGTGAACAATTTTTGCCCCTTCGGCCGCGTGAGTCTTCATTTTTTCAAATTCTTCATCTGTAAATTTTCCCGGCTTCTGTAAAATTGCATCTGGAACCGAAATTTTTCCCAAATCGTGCATTGGAGCTGCTTTTATAAGGTTGTGACAGAAATCTGGAGTCAAATGAAGACCATCTATACTCCTGTCTTTGATGATTTCTTCTATTAATATGCTTACAACTTCACTTGTTCGTCTGATGTGGCCGCCCGTAGAATTATCACGACTTTCTACCATAGTTGCCATAGACATAATAAGATTGTCGTGCATCTGAACAATACGCTCGGTTTTTGAGTTTACTTCGTCCTGTAACTTATCATTAAATTTATTTAAAAGAGAAATATACTTCTGATCTTTAGTATCATCCTGAATATAAAGGATAAATACCGAATTGATGTCGCCGTCTAAAAGCCTGTTTATATTAATCTGATAAATTTTATCGTGATGATTTTTAAAGAAGAAATTGTCGCCCTTGTTTTCCGAAAAAGCTTTAATTTTAGAAACAATTTCTTCGTTAACTGATGAATTCTTAAGCGCAGAATTATCAACCTTAAGCTGTTTAAGAGCCGGAAAAATCTCTTTTGCAATATTATTACTTCCAAGATAATTATATTTACTGTCAAAAGAAATAAAACCCGTGTCTCCGTTCATAGCAATCGCATCGATTACAGTATCTGTTACATCGTACAAAACAATTCGCCTGCAGATAATCAAAAGGAAGGTGATACAGATGATGTAAGCTGCCGGCATCAACTCGATTGAAAGTCCAAAAACCTTTCCGGCAAAAAACATAAGGACACAGACAATTTCGAAAGTAAGCATGTAGTGAATATTATGCCTTGAAACATCGTTCTTTTTCCTGATTGCGTAAAATGTTGCCGAAAGAGTAAAAATCATATAAAGGATGAGCTGAACATAGTAAATCGTGTGAATAAGACCATAATTTTTATTTAGAATCATCACACCGTTTACAATTTCGCCCGAAACTTCTTTATAAAAAAGCCCGTTATGACCAATCGTCAGTACAAAAATAAAGATTGTGGTAGTAAAAGCAAGAAGTGCCATCCTTATCCATTTTTTGATTTTTAGATTACAAAGGTGGAAAATCGCATAAACCTGAAAAAGATGAATGTAACAACCGCCAAGATACACCATTTTTATGCCGACAATGGCTGCATCCACGTTTTTTGCAGTGTAGCTTAAAAAATACCCAAGATTTGCAATAGGAACAAAGGCAAAGATCAGTGTGATAAAGATTGAAAAGCGTTTTTTATAGATTAAAGCATAAATCCCCAGCAAAACCAGGGACAAACCAAACATTGATGTATAATACAAGTTCATAAAACTATTCTATCACCCTTTATGATTAAATTCATTAAAAATATCTTTATGTTTTATAAGGATTTATATAGAATTTGCCCGACAAGGGGGACAACCCTCGATTATTGTGCTTGAATTTACCCGACAGGAGGGACAACCCTCGATTATTGGTCAAAATTTATGCAAAAAACCCCGAAACCGAGTCCAAAACCTCATTCACAACGAATTTTTTCATTTGATTTCTTTCTTTTAAAGATTCCGGGACTTCAATCCGGCCCGAAATATATTTTTCCCCATATTTTACCGCAAAAAACACCTGTCCCGACACGCTGTCCATATTTTCAGGATCAAGACGGCCCAGAGTTCCTGTAATTCCTATTCCAAGCTTTGTTTTATAATAATCCGAACATGCTCTGGCCATTTCTTTTGCAGTCTCTTCGGAATATACACCATGCTTTTCTATTATATGACAAGAAACGCCACATTTTTCCTTTGCACCGTTACAATAAGTAACAAATCCTCCCGGAAAAATGTCCGACGCCCCGCTGCAGTCAGTAATCACAGAGGCTAAAAGTCCCCCTGTACACGATTCCATGGTAGATACGCTGATTTTTTCCCGGATGAGTCTTTGAATTACCGCATAATTTATAGAAATATCTGCCAAAATCTTTTCCTTTTTATCTTTTCTGCCGGTTTTTTGCAATTTTCAGTCATAAAAACAGGTTCCCAGTATTCTTTTTTTACTATAACATTTTCATAGAGTTTTATTCAACTTTTCTTAATTCAAACTCCTTATAATATAAATCACAAGGAGTAAATATGAACAAAATCAACGAAAGAATGGCTTTGTCAAAAATTCAGTTTACAGGAAAGGACGGAAAGCCTCTTGCAAATAAAAAAATCAATATAAACCTTAAAAATCACGAATTTCTTTTTGGATGGGGCGCTTTTGACTTTGTAACATACCTTAATCCACCAAAATTCGACAAAAAAGACAAGGTTTTTGTTCAGGAAAAGCTTCCAACGGAAGAAGAAATGAAGGCTTACTTTGGAGACCGCGTTAAAAAATGGCTCGAAGTGTTCAATTACGGTACTCTTCCATTCTACTGGGGAAATTTTGAACCGGAAGAAGGAAAACCTCATACAAAAGAGCTCATGGATGCTGCAAAATACATGCAGGAAAGAGGAGTTAAGGCAAAAGGACATCCTTTGTGCTGGCATACTGTTTGTGCAGACTGGCTTTTAAAATACGACAACAAAACAATCTTACAAAAGCAGATTGAACGCATTCACCGCGAGGTTGGAGGCTTTAGAGGCACAATTGATATGTGGGATGCCATCAACGAAGTAGTAATCATGCCGAATTTTGACCGCTACGACAACGCAATCACAAGAATTTGCCGTGAAATGGGCCGTTTTGAGCTTGTAAAAACCGTTTTTGAGGCTGCAAAAGAAGTAAATCCGGACTGTACACTCTTAATCAACGACTTTAACACTTCTCCGGCCTACGAAATCCTTATTGAAGGACTTTTGGACAAGGGAGTTCCTATTGATGCCATTGGTATTCAGTCTCACCAGCACCAGGGTTACTGGGGAAGAGAAAAGATTGAAGAAGTTCTTTCACGCTTCGAAAAATTCGGTCTTCCTATTCATTTTACAGAAAATACCCTTGTTTCCGGACCTTTAATCCCTCCAGAGATCACAGATTTGAACGACTGGCATTATGATGACGGCTGTTCAACACCGGAATTTGAAGAAAGACAGAAAAACGAAATAGAAGAAATGTACCGCATCCTCTTCGAAGAACATCCTCAGGTAAAGGCAATTACAGGATGGGATTTTACAGATGGAATGTGGCTTAATGCACCAAGCGGACTTTTACATAAAGACGGAACAATTAAACCTGCTTACACAATGCTCAAAAACCTTATTCACAACGAATGGACAACAAATGTAAGCGTAACAACAGATGCAAACGGATTTGCCCAGGTAGAAGGATTTAAAGGTGAATACGAAGCAAGTGTAGAAGGTTCTTCTGAAAAAGGAAAATTCAACCTTACAAGCACAACAAAAGACGCAAGCGTAAAGTGCGAATAATAAACTAAGCCCGCGTAGAATAAAGGCCGGAAAAAATCATTCTTCCACATTGATGATCAACAATGATTATTAATCTGCGCGCGGCTTATGACACTTTGAACATCCGATTATATGGACATGTTTTTTACCTACCGCTTTGTTGAATAAACGGGCGGTAAGGTTTTCTGTCTGCCCCACTTCCTTATGACATACAGGACAGATTCTTCTTACACCGGGCTCACAGCGCGGAAAGCAATGGGGACAACCCTGTATTGTCATAAGCTGATCCGAAACCTTCATTGGTCTGTAAACCTTAGAAATAAGGTTTTCTCCCACAAATAATCCAGAACCACATAAAGGACATTTTACCGGCTGCATATTCTTCTGACGGCTGTTTTTTGCGTTTTTTCTTCTATAATAAAGATACATTCCGCGCAGTAATAAGACAATTACCACAACGGCTATTCCCATAATCAGATAATCCATAAAAAAATTATAAAATTTTTTTCATTTTTTTTAAACTTTTTTCTAAACTTTTTTTTCCAGTACCCGACAATCAAGTAAAGGGTGGTGGAAACCCGTGAGATAAACCACGTTGTGGTTTAATGAGACCACCATGTGTTTATCCTAACAAACCAAAAAATAAGGAGATTATTATGGTTATTAATCACAATATGAGTGCAATGTTTGCTCAGCGTGCCCAGGGAATTCAGGATTTGAGATCACAGAAGAGTATGGAAAAACTTTCTTCTGGTGAAAAAATCAACCGCGCAGGCGATGATGCTTCAGGACTTGCTGTTTCTGAAAAAATGCGTTCACAGATTCGTGGTTTGAATCAGGCTTCTACCAACGCAGCTAATGGTATTTCTTTCATTCAAACTACTGAAGGTTACTTACAGGAAACAACAGATATTATCCAGCGTATCCGCGAATTAGCAGTTCAGTCATCAAACGGTATCTACTCAGCTGAAGACCGTATGCAGATCCAGGTTGAAGTATCATCTTTAATCGCAGAAGTTGACCGTATTGCGTCAGCAGCACAGTTCAACGGTATGAACATGCTTACAGGACGTTTCGCTCGCCCAACTGGTGAAAACGTAGTTACAGGTTCTATGTGGTTCCACATTGGTGCTAACATGGACCAGAGAACTCAGGTTTACATCGGAACAATGTCTGCTACAGCTCTCGGACTCCGCAACATCGGCGACGAATCTATCATGACTTTGGAAACTCCAGACGAAGCTAACCGCGCAATCGGTACTTTGGATGAAGCTATCAAAAAGATCAACAAGCAGAGAGCAGACCTTGGTGCTTATCAGAACCGTCTTGAAAAGACAATTACAGGTCTTGATATCGGTGCTGAAAACCTCCAGGCTTCTGAATCACGCATCCGTGATACTAACATGGCTAAAGAAATGGTTGAATTCACAAGAGACCAGGTTCTTTCACAGGCTGGAACAGCAATGCTCGCACAGGCAAATCAGCAGAGCCAGAACGTACTCTCATTGCTCCGCTAATCACATCGCTGCTTAGTAATAGAAAAGCTCTCCGCCGAGGAGAGCTTTTTTAGTTTAAAGTGATTAAAATAAAATCCCAGACAAATCTTACCAGGTATATCTTTAAAGCATTGACATTCTGTATAAAAAATCTGTTTTATTCTTAATTTTTCCTGTTCAAAAAGCGTTCAAGGTATTCGGTTACGATTGCAAGGTCTGTTTCATCAAAGCTTGTCCATTCCGGTGTATTTTTTAATTCATCCAGAGAAGCTTTTATGCTTTCGAGCTTTGTGCAGGAAGAATTAAAATCTTTTTCGTCTTTAGAATTCATTTCGCTGATGATTTTTTTGGCTTCCGTAAGTTTTTTATCTATTTTTTTATGCTCTTTTTTATTCGGAACAATCACAAATTCTTCATCATCATACAAAAACTTTCCGTCTTTAATTTCTATCTGATTTGCATCAAAAACCTGAATATCAGCATTTTCATCAAAGGCTTTCCAGTCAATAAAATCAAGGGAATATTCTTTTATATTGATTTTTACAATACCATTTTCCAGAGGATTTCCTTCGTAAGTTCCCCTGCAGTACCAGGTATTACGCATGATATCCTTGGTTTTATCCTTTAAAAAGCTTCTTTCCACATCACGGATAGTTACAACAGGCTCTTTAAGATTAAATTCAACTTCTACTTCTTCGCCAATTACGCGTAAAAGCCAGTCAGACTGAGTAACATTCTTATAAACAACAGTTTTATCTGCACAGGAAACAAAAAATAAAGCGCAAATCAGAAAAACCGGAATCAGTTTGAGCTTTTTAGTCATTACTGTATTCATCCTTTGCTTCGTATTTTGTATGTAAAAGTTCATGTGACTTTTCTCCAAGAGGTTTTCCAAGGAAATCATCATAAATCTTTTTAATTTCAGGATTGTTATGCGACTGTCTGATTGTTGATTTTTCATCGTCGGTATACAAAGCCTTAGTTCTGGCCTGGCGGATTTCGTCTGTTACACCATAAGGCTGACCACCTCCACCAATACAACCACCACGACATGCCATAACTTCTATAAAATGATAGCTTGGCTCTTTTCCGGCAGCAAGCTCACGGCGTACAGTTTCAAGAACACCATCAACTTTTCCAATCTGATGAATTACCATGATGCGGAGAGTTTTTCCACCAAGAGTTACTTCTGCAAGTTTTGTTCCGGCTAGACCACGCACATCCTTATATTCAATTGGACCAAGTTCTTTCTTTTCGGTTAAGAAATATGCTGTACGAACGGCTGCTTCCATTACACCACCGGTAACACCAAAGATTGTACCTGCTCCCGAATATGTTCCCATGATGCTGTCGGCCTTATCGTCTGCAATATTTGCAAAATCAATTCCGGCTTCTTTTAAAAGCATTGCAAGTTCTCTTGTTGTTAAAACCTGATCATAGTTTTTAGCGCCGTCTCTTGTGCTTTCGTAGAGTTTTGCAGTACAAGGCATTATAGAAACATTATAGATTTCTTCCGGTTTAAGATTATTTTCCTGTGCAAAATAAGTCTTTATCATTGCACCCTGCATTTCCTGTGGAGATTTACATGAAGAAAGATGAGGGATTAAATCAGGATATTTTTTCTCACAGTAATCTACCCAGCCAGGACAACAGCTTGTAAACATTGGAAGAGGTTTCCCGCTCTTGATTCTTTCCAGAAGCTCGTTTCCTTCTTCCATGATTGTAAGGTCTGCGGCAAAGTTTGTATCGAATACGTATTTAAAACCAATTGCACGAAGTGCTGCGTAAAGCTTACCTGTTGTTAAAGTTCCAGGCTCCATTCCAAATTCTTCACCGATTGCGGCACGAACAGCAGGAGCAATTGAAACAACAGAAGTAAGATTTTTATCTGCAAGCTTGTCGAACACTTTTCTGATCGGATTACGGATTGTAATTGCTCCAACCGGACAATGAACGGCACACTGACCGCATTTAATACATGGTGAATGAGCTAAATCTACACCGGCAACAGGACCGATTACAGTTTTATCTCCACGGTTTACGTATTCCATTGCATAAACGCCCTGCATTTCCTGACATGCAGTAACACAACGTCCGCAGCTTATACATTTCTTGCGGTTTAATACTATTTCCGGATAAGATTCGTCCAGTGGAAGATCGCGGTAAATCTTATCAAAAGGATTGTCGCGGATTCCAAACTGAGCGGCGAGTGCCTGCAGTTCGCAGTTCTGGTTGCGCGCACATTTAAGACAGTTGTCCGGGTGGCTCGAAAGGATGAGCTCGAGGACGGTTCTGCGCGCCTTATACAAATCCTGGTCGTTTGTTACGATGTTCATTCCGGGGGTTACGGCGGTGCAGCAGGCACGAGTCATTCTTGCACGACCTGTTCTAGGGTCTACGTTTTTTACAACACAGATTCCGCACGAAGCCCATGGTTTTAAATCATCACAATAACACAAAGTAGGAATTTTAAATCCTGCGCTCTGTGCAGCCTTAAGGATTGTGGTTCCTTCTTCAACTTCTATCTCTCTATTATTTATAGTTAATTTTACCATTTGTCCAACTCCATTCAAAATCCTAGCGTTTTTCTATTGCACTGAATCTACAGGTTTCTGCGCAGGCACCACATTTAAGACAGCGGGTAGGATCTATGCTGTGCTTCTGTTTAATTGTTCCGGAAATACATCCGACAGGACAACGGCGGGCACAGGCACCACAACCAATACATTTATCTGTAATCACGTAGTTCAGTAAATCTTTACACTTACCGGCTACACATTTCTTTTCGTTTACGTGCTGTTCGTATTCTGAACGGAACTTCTGTAAAGTAGAAAGGGTTGGGTTTGGAGCTGACTGTCCAAGGGCACACAACGAAGAACACTTCATTGCAGAGCCGATGTCCTGAAGCTTCTGTAAATCTTCCATTGTTCCCTGTCCCTTCGAAATCTTTTCAAGAAGGTTGAGCATCTGTCTTGTACCGATTCGGCATGGAGAACATTTTCCGCACGATTCATCAACACAGAATTCCATATAGAATTTAGCGATATCTACAACACAGTCATCTTCGTCCATAACAATCATACCACCCGAACCCATCATGGAACCAAGCTTTATGAGAGAGCCAAAATCGATCGGTGTGTCGAGTTCAGATTCAGAAATAATACCGCCCGAAGGACCACCGGTCTGAACTCCTTTAAATTTCTTTCCGTTTTTACATCCGCCACCAATATCAAAAATTATTTCGCGGAGGGTTGTTCCCATTGGAACTTCTACAAGACCGGAGTTATTGATTTTTCCTGTAAGGGCAAAAACCTTTGTTCCCTTAGAATCTTCATCACCAATAGAAGCAAACCATTCTGAACCTTTAAGGATGATTACAGGAATGTTTGCCCAGGTTTCTACGTTGTTGATTACTGTAGGTTTTCCCCACAATCCGCTTTGAGCAGGGAAAGGAGGTTTTGGTGTTGGCATACCGCGTTTTCCTTCGATAGAACGAAGAAGTGCAGTCTCTTCACCACATACAAATGCTCCCGCTCCAAGACGAATCTCTATATCAAAATTAAAATCACTGCCTAAAATATTTTTTCCAAGGAAGCCCTTTTCGCGAGCCTGTTCAATCGCAATTTCGAGTCTGTGAACGGCAAGCGGATATTCAGCGCGGATATAAACAAATCCCTTCTGAGCACCGATTGCGCGACCACATATACACATTGCTTCGAGTACTGAATGAGGATCTCCTTCGATAGTAGAACGATCCATGTATGCACCAGGGTCACCTTCGTCGGCATTACAGACAACGTATTTTATATCGCCCGGAGCTTTTGCACCCGCTTCCCACTTAAGACCTGTAGGGAATCCGGCTCCACCTCGGCCACGCAATCCTGATTTTTTAAGCTCTTCGATTACGTCTTCAGGCTTCATTTCGAAAAGAACTTTTTCCAGCGCCTGATATCCCTGGCGGCCGATATATTCATCAATATTTTCCGGATTGATTACACCACAGTTTCTTAAAACAATACGAAGCTGCTTTTTATAGAAAGGAATTTCCTCTACGCCATTAACCTTTTTAGCATTAGGATCATAAAGAAGATGATTTACTTCCTTTCCGTTTACAAGATGCTCTTCTACTATCTCTTTTACATCATCCGGCTTTACGTTTACATAAAAAGAATTTTCCGGCATGACTTTTACAATCGGGCCTTTTTCACAGAAACCAAAACATCCGGTTTTTACAACAGTGATTCTGTCTTCAAGTCCATGCTCTTTAATGCCCGCAATCAGATTTTCATAAATTTTTGGAGAATCAGATGATTCACAGGCAGTACCACCGCAGACAAGTACAGTTTTTTTAGAAGTTTCACGTACTCTTTTTCCTTCCGAAGCACGAATTTCCATTTCGTCTTTCATGCTTTCATATATTTTATGCAGTTCTTCTCGTGTCATCTTTTAATCCTTATTTCTATATTTATCAAGAATAGTCTTAATTTGAGCTGTAGTTACTTTTCCAAAAACTTCGCCATTAACACTCACAACAGGAGCAAGACCACAACAACCAATACAGCGAACCGGTTCAACAGAAAACAATCCGTCTTCCGAAGTAATTTCCCCATCCTTTAATGCTAAAAGACGTCTTGTTTCGTCCAAAAGATTCTGCCCACCCTTAAGATAACAGGCAGTTCCAAGACAAACCGAAATCTGATTTTTTCCCGGCTTTTTTGTTTTAAAGAAATGATAGAATGAAACAACACCATGAATGCGTGCAAGCGGAAGCCCCGTAATCTTTGCTACTTCTGCAGCCGCTTCGTTCGAAATGTATCCCTGTTCCTGCTGGATTTTATGCAGAATCATGATGAGATTACCCGGTTTATTTTTCCATTCTTCAACAAAAGCCAAAAGCTCTGCCGAAAAAACAGACTTTCCCGATTTAGCCATATATGTACCTCTTACCTTATGTAACGTGAATGATTAATAGATTTTCTATTATACTGTACAAACCACGTTTATACAAATGGCATGGGGGGAGAAATGTTTATTTAATATGAATAGATAAAATTGTAAAAGATATTTCCTGTATATCCATAATTCTTTAACAAAAATACTGATTGATTATCTATCTTTATATTATCAAACAATACCATACTCCATGGAAGAACTTCCCTTATTTCTGATTCATTATAGACTTTCGGAAGTTGTAGATTGATTTCAGGCATATTACAAAAGTATTCTACATATTCTTCTGTAACTGGATCTTTTTGATAATTTATTTTACCCGATTCAATACGGCATAAATTTATTTCTTCTACAAACTCTGTAAATAATTCTTCTATTGGTAATCCATAAATTTTTCCAATATTCTCCCAACCAGTATCCTTAGAATTAATTAATTCCTTCAAGAACTTAATTCCACCGCAGTCTTTTATTTCTATAGGATTATAATTATCCCAGGACATACCACCTTTTTTCCAAAATAGCCAGGATAAAAATAGACACATTGCACCCCTTTGTCCAGCAGAATCATTTTGTCCAAAGGCATTTTCTTTGCAAAAAGAATAATCCAATGTATTTTCTAAATAATATCTTATAAAATCTACATTTCCCCCACTTATTCCATAACCACATAAATTTTCACTCAAATGACTTAATCCTTCATCTATGAAAATTTCTTCCTGGAGTACATTTTGTTCGCCATTTAATATTCTCTTATAGGTTTTACTATTGAATGTTATGGCATGTGTAATTTCATGAGCCATCGTAGCTGTAATAGAATCTAAACTATAACTACTTTCCTTATCATCTGGAATTGCAAAATAAACTATATCCATTTCATTTGAATAATTATTATCTTCATTTTTAAACAAATCAGAAGGATTAAAAAATCCGATCGCCTGTTTTTCCTGATTAATCGTTGGAGAAAAAACAAATGCTATTTTTCCATCTTCATCAATATCTGCCCAATTGCCCCATATTTTTGTTATTCTTGGAAAAATAATTGTTTCAAATCTTTTTGTTACTTCTTGTATTTTTTCTATACCAAAATCTCTTTCTACAGGAATCCAAACAGTACAGTTCTGACTACTTTTTATCATTTCAAATTCTATTTCATGAGGAACATTATTCTGGTCATCTGTTTTTATTATATAAAAATTCTTCTTTTCCCCTTCTGTATATTTTCTGACCTTATTAGACCTGGAATCATTTATCATGATTCTTTTCTTACTCTTTATATTTGTATTAATCCTAAATAATTCGCTACCGTTTATATCACAATTTGATTCCTGTATTTTTTGAATTTCTTTTCCCTTTCCTTCACAAGAAATAAGATATGGATAATAGTTACCAGGTTTAAGCTTCACTTCTTTATTACTTTCATTTAATAAATTAACTATGCTTTCGCCATATCTATAATTTCGTTTCTTAACAAAGATTTGTACTTTTTTTCTATATCCATTTATCAAACAAAATATTTCATGTTCTCCTTCTGAAAGGAAAACATTCAATCCATTTTTATTTCCAAGAAAGCCGTCTTTTGTTGAATACCAATTAATATTTTCTGTGTCAACATTTGTAGTAAAATGTATTTTATTATCTTCATAATAAGTCCAGCCACTTACAGGAGAGACAATCCTTATTACATCATCCTGATTAATTTCTTTCTGACATGAAATCATATTAAAAATGAGAAATAACAATATGAGAAAATTAAATTGCTTTTTCATTGTGTTGTAAAACTGTAATTACTACTTTCTATTACGTTTATAGAATAATAATCCGATGTTTCGTAAAAAATATCTCCAGATATTCTTTCTGCAAGAATTTTGATGTAATAAGTATTTCCAGACTTTAAAATATTTTCTGGAATAAATACCGTCGTGTTTTCTGTAGATATACTATATAAAGTTTCAAATGTATTTTTTATCTCAATAAGATAAACACAATCATCTTCCATTGCAGTCCATGATACCTGCATGGGACAAGAAGAATCTATCTTTTGTCCCTGCAAAACAGAATTCCCTTTTGAATCACATATCATAGAAATAATAGGTTTTTCGGATATTACTTTATGAGGAATTTCATAAACTCTTGGTTTTGTAAATAAGGAAGAATCTATTCTAACCTCTATAAGTTCTGCTATTAAAGAAAAATTCGCTTCATAACAACACAGCTCTGGATTATAAGAAACGGTATTATAAATACCGTTCTTATTTCTTACCAGAATATATGCTCCATCTACAGTTTTTCCATATATGTCTTCCAAACTTACACTTATATGTACTGTCTGCGAATTAGATGATTCAAGACTTATTCTAACCCTTACGTTATTTTCTATTTCTTGTGAACAAGATATGAATGACACTAGTAAAATAAAACAACAAAAAAGTATATGAATTCTATTTTTCATTATTCTGCCTTTATTGCTACTAGATCGATATGATCCCTCTTATTTATAAATGTTAGTAAAATATTTTTATATTGATAGATACAATCCATACCAGTCCCTCTATAATCTTTATTTACTCCAATCAATTTACCAGTCTGAGATTCATACACCCTTAGATATTTATCTCCTGGCACATAAATTTTATCATTATATACACAAGGGACTACATCATTCGAAATAGAAAACATATACATATCTCCCCAGACATATGAACCATCTTCTGCATTTATACAGATAAGATTTTTATAATTCTCCTGCGGAAATCCTGTTAACGAACCTGAGCCGGGAAATTCTTCATTTGTGAAATAAAACTTACCGTCATAATAAAGAATGTCTTTTATATGGGTTTCTGTTCTTATTATGATTTCATTTTTATAATCTTCTTCTGTCTGAAGTATATGCCACAATTCCTGCCCTGTTTTCTTATCGTAACAATACCGTCCGTTTCCCAACAAATAAATTTTATCCCCTACTATCTGAATAGTTCCCTGTGCCAGAAAATGTTCTATGGTAATTTCATTTACCCAAACCTTAGTGTTCGTTTCGAGATTCCATGCGACAAAATATGTTACACCTTCATTTTTGTGTTGATCGGGATTGTATGTAAGAAAATACAGAATACCATTTTCTAATACCATCGAAACTATAGCTTCTCCATTAAATTCATCACAAAGATACTCAACTTCGTAAATTTCAGCCGTACAGTCAATAATATCCTGTAGGTTCGCTTTTACGACATTTTTCTTTTGTAAGACCTTTTCTCCATTTTCGTTTTTAATTCTAATTGCCCCGTTTTCCCAATATAAATTTCCCTTATATTCATACACAGGACCTTCTACAAGATGACGGACTTTCTGTTTTTTTATTAAAGATAAATCATTTTTATCAAGAATTATCATATCAAAATCTTCTGTCCCTATAATAAGTTTATCTTTGATTATTAAAAATTTTGAACTTTCCCTGCCTATAAACTCTTGTGATTCAATTATTTCTGAAGGATTGTCTAAATTTATTTTTATAATTTGAAACTTCCTAATATCTGTTGTATAACGAAAATCTCCTTTTATCGTATAAAAAAAATTATCTTCAAGAATGGATACTTCCTTTGGACGCCCAATTAAGTTTACATTCCATAATGGCTCAACATCTAGTTCTGGTTCTTCAAGAACAACCGTTTTATGTTTTTCTTTTTTATTTGTTACCCAGAACTGACAAGAGGTTTCAAAAATACTCAACGCAATAATAAACAGAATAATAATAATTCTTTTCATCATGCTTATATCTCCTGTTTAATTAATCTAAAGTCCTTGCTTTTACAGTTGTTTTCTCTAATAATTCAATTATTTTTCCCTTTACAAAATCATTTTCTGTTGGATCTATCTGACCATGATTATATTCTGGGAAAGGTTCATAACCTAAAGATGTATCTGTCAAAACTTTTGAATGAGCTTCTCTTGAATAAAACTGGCTCTCTTTTGCTATAAAGCAGTCATTTTCATCAGAACCAATAAGCTCATAAATTTCTCCATCAAGATTACTTACCCATTCGGATGCACGTCTTGCATCTTTTGCATAATTAATTGAATTAGTAAGAAGTCCAACAAGAAGAGCTGTTTTTATAGTATGAACCATTTCTGCTGTATCAAAAAGTTCTTTTAAAGTTGCAACAGTACTATCTCTAATCTCTTTTGCTGCTATATCATCGTCGAATAAACTACACATATCATTATTTAAGCCAACTATGTAAGCTACTGGTATATCTTCATCCATTTTTAGTTTATCTTCTTTATATTCTGTGTAAACCTTATAATGTGGATAATATACATTTGTAAGATATGGTATTTTAAACCATCCAAGTTTATAAAATCTCCATTCTACAGACCATTCTCCTCCATCTTCAACTTTTTTTGTTATTGTTTTAATATCTGCTACATTTTCTGCAATAAAATTACTGTAAGGCATCATATCTCGAATTTCTTTCATTTCATCAGGATTTACTTCATCCATACCAAGAGATATATAGTGTCTGATATTTTCATTAGGAATTAAGGACAAACACAACTTTACTACTTCATTTTTATCAGATAGATTCGTATCTGTAATCCATCCTGCTCCGAAAATACCAATATCTACAAGAATTCCTACTATCTGTGAATTATGTATTACTGAATTAAGACCATTATACAAAATATTCACATCTTCCATTACCCTTGATTTTAATACACCAAATCCACCTTCAAGCATCTTTATTCCTTTATCAATTCCAGAAACTGTTATTACAGCACCAAGATGTTCATAAGCATTTTCATATTTTGCCTTCATTTCTGGATCAGTTTCTGATAGAGCCTTTTGTTTAATAACATTTGCATAAGCTAAAGCTCTTAATCCTCCCTGGCTATGGCCTACAACTGCATAATCCGCTGTATTACCTACCCAGCTTTCTGCCATAACTTTCGCAGACTCATCCATTATTTCCTGTACTTCTATTCCTGGTCGTGGATTATAATCTTTTAATGGAAATCCTGTAAAATTTATTACATTTTCCTGTACTCCACTTCCATTACTCTTAGAAAGAACTTTTTTATTTTCTGTCCCCTCTGTTTTCTCTGTAACTCCTGCTATTCTTATAGGAATTACCCTTTCATCACTACCAGAAGCTGCTTGAGCAAAAATACTTCCACTATAAATTGTTAATAATACTACTGCTATAATTCTTTTTAATATTTTATTCTTTTTCATTTTATCTGTCTCCTTCTAATAATCTGAATTCAGTTCTATCACAATCATTAATAATAATATTTTCATAAACTTCTATAATTGTTTCAACATTGCTTAAATCAGCTGGATTACCATATCTCATATTATTTACATCAAAAGCTAACCCTTTTGCCTTAGCTTTTTCATATTCTTCCTTTGATGCTTCCGGAATTTCATCTATTGAATTAAAATATTCAACATTTTCAAGGCCAGAAAGCATTTCTGTCATTTTTGTATCTATGATAGAAATTTGTCCAATTTTTATCATTTCACCATTATATTCTTCATAGACAGGCATAATTGTTGTAGTAATAGTATTTCCTTCCAAATCTACATCTATCATCTCTATCTCTTTCAATAATTCATCTTTTAAATCAAACTTTATTTTTGTAGATATTCTACCGTAATTTTCCTGTTCTATAAAATAATTACATGGTAAAGATACTGTCATTACCTCTTTATGTTCTTCGGTTATATCAAAATTAAGTTTCTCTGAGATACTTTTAATCTTATCAAGATTAATTCTACCGTAAATTAAATTACCAGTAAGATAATCAAGATCTTCATTCTTGCTTTTTTCTGAAATACGCATTTCAACTTTACCAGTAGATTTATCTGCTATAATTATCTCAGAATTACTTTTTAATACCATCTTTTCACGATCACCGAATTTTCCTTTTGGAAAATCTATTCTTGCAAGAATCTCGTCTCCTACCTTTTTAGTCATTAACCGATATTTATTTGAAACAGAAGCATTTTTATTTACTCTGCTATTTTTAGAATAAACTGTAACATCAGCTTTAAAACTTTCCATCTCTTTTGCCTGGGAACTTTCCCAAGAAATAGTTACAGGGTGTTCTTTAAAGATTTTCATTTCTTCATTTACATTTTTATTCATCCCATTTTCACATGATATTAAGAATAAAATTCCTAATACAAGACCAATTCCATGTTTCACACGTTTCATTTTTCATCTCCTTTTTTTAAACTCTACTTTATCCGAGTTTTTTTTAATCTAACCGTATGGTATAAGCAGAATTTCCATTTGTAAACCCGTTAAACGAAAAAAGAACTAAAGTTCTTTTATTTAATTTTTCTCTTTTACTATTGACATTTTTCCCTTATAATTAACTTATGATTAAAAAACAACATCTCAAAATGTTTCAAAAAGTAATTCCGCTGGTTTGCGCAGTAATTTTTGGGTTTTTTCTTGTCACTTTTTTAATTCATTCCGAAAAAACGCCTCTAAACATTGTGATTAATATCTGGCTGGGACTTTCAACGCTTTTTTCTGTGTTTTTATTCTTTTTTCCAAAGGCATTTTCGGTATACGGGATTTTTTCTTTCCTTTATTCGTTTCTTTTCTGCTTTTTCAATGAATATTATTTACTGATGATCTTCAGTTATGTGATTACGATTGTATTTTTGTGGAACCAGGGCTTCTTTAAAAACAATAAGATAATCAAACTTCCCTTAAGTATCCTTTATTTTGGGATTCTTGTTGGAATAAGGCTCTATCTTTTCTCCGAAAGCTTTTTACAGCACGTCATCATGTTCCTTCCGTTCGTTATTGTAACGCTTGTTCTTGGACTTTTTGCAGTAAACTCTTATACACTTTCTGTAGGTCAGAATTCAGAAAAAGTTATTCATGTTGATGAACTTCCACTTACAGATAGACAAAAAGAAATATTAATACAGATGATTTTAGGAAAAGCATACAAAGAATATGCGCTGGAAAACAATGTTTCTGAATCGGTTATAAAAAAAGATGCAACAGAAGTTTTTAAATACTACAACGTCTGTAACAAATATGCATTTTTAGCAAAATTTTCACACTTTACTTTTATTTATAAAGGAAACAATTATCTTCCGGCAACCCATAACTAAATCTGACTTCTTCCGCGGAAGCTTAAAGACAGTGTTCGTTTGTCTATGTATTCAAGGTCCCCGCCAACCGGGATTCCAGTTGCAAGACGGGTTACTTTTGGAGAAGGTGAAAGATTCATCTCTGTAATCATCTTATTTATATATAAAGCAGTTGTGTCACCTTCGACCGTTGGATTAGTAGCAATGATTACTTCTTCGATTTTTTCGTTTTTGATTCTGTTTAATAACTGCGGGATTAAAAGCTGCGAAGGACCAATTCCGTCGAGTGGTTTTATAAGACCGCCAAGTACATGATAAAGTCCTTTATATTCTCCGTACGCTTCGATTGTACTTACATCCTGCGATTCTTCTACAACACAAATCTGATTTTTTTCTCTTGCAGGATTTGAACACACCGGACAGATTTCTTCTTCGGTCCATGCCCCGCAAATCTTACATGGTTTTATTTTATCCTGAAGCTGACTAAGGTTTCGTGCAAAATTCTGAACATAGGTTATATCCTGTTTTAAAAGCCAGTTCACCATGCGAAGCGCACTTTTTTTCCCGATTCCCGGTAAGCGCGAAAAATTATTTGTCAGATCGTCGTAAATACTCATTATTCCACCCGTTTTCCCATTAATGATTTAACGATTATAAACCAAACTGACTCAAATCAACTCCGCCAAGAATTGATGATGATTTTTCTTTTATCTGCTCCTGTACATTTTCTACCGCATTTCTGTGTGCAGCAACAATCAAATCTTCGAGCATTTTTACATCGCGGTTATCTACGCAGATTGGATCAAGCTTAATACCCATCATCTCGAACTTTCCATTAAGAGTTACAGTAACCATTTTTCCGCCAGAATTACCTTCTGCCCTTATTTCTGCAAGTTCCCTCTGCAATCTTTCTGACTGTTCTTTTATTGCACCCGCATTTTTTATCAAATCAAATGGATTCATCTTTACCCCTTATACTTTTCCTGCAACCACAGTTCCCTTAAATGCATTCAGCAAAATATTTACCTGCTCCGGCACTGTGTTCTCTGATTTTTTTTCTTCTATTACATTATCAGTTTTTTCCTGAAGATTCACCGTAAACTTCATCTGTTTTCCGCAGATTTTTGTGATTTCTTCGGTAATCGGACCAAGTTTTTTATTCAAAAGCTCTCTGTCATAAGAACTCTGAATTGTCGTGATGATTTCTTCTCCGTTTATCTTCCATTCACCGGTTTTTTCTATAACACTTGCAGCAAATCCATCTGTTAAAGAAAGCGCCGCAGTTACGTTTCCCCTGAGCTGAATGACAGACATAGAAGTTCCATCCGCAGTTGTAAAAGTCTGTGATTGAGCCAGCTGATTTCCGGCATTATTTACTGTAAAAGCAGCACCCTGATTACTATTTTCTCCGTCAAAAGACTCTTCGTAATACTGATCATCACGATTTTGACTTTCATCTTCGTAATAACCGTCTTCCGGAGGCTCTTCTGTATTTGTCCATCCGTCTTCTTCGCTGTCCGGATTAAATGAATAATCAGTTGGAGCAGGCATTGTGTGTACCTGTTCTACCGGTTTTTCCTCTGTTACATTTTCTGCTGCATGAATAATCAGTTTTTCGTTTACAGTTTTCTGTTCTGTATCTGAACCTTTTGATTCAGCCACTGATTGTTCAGGCGGCAGTGGTCCGCCATCATGAAAAGGGGGCGTATCTTCCAGTGAATTATTTTCCTCCGGAGGATTATCCAGCATTGAAAGACGAGGAAGCCCGTTAGGAACAGGATTTATTCCAGAAACTTTTTCTGCCTGACCGGACTGAGCCAACGCTCCCTGATTAAAGTTCTGAGCCGGAGAAGCTTGTGCTCCCTGTGCTCCATTTCCTGTTCCACCAGAAGCGCCTGTGTTTGTTGCCCCGGAAGATTCAAGCAAAGCCCTTGCACCGTCAATCGCTTTTTTAACATCCTGATTAGAAACAAACTGACCAATCCAGCACATTCTGGAGAAGGCAAGTTCCAGTTCGTAGCGAGGAGAAAGCGAATATCTTATATCCTTATAAAGCTGAAGGTAAATCGAAAGTGCTCTTTCTACCTGAATTGTATTCCAGGCATTCAAAACAACCTTGCTGTATCTTTCTACTGAATTTCCAAGAAGAGATTCCTTTGTAATTCCAGATTTTATGAGCATGAGGCTTCGTAAATAATCTGCACAGTTAGAAACAAGCTGTTCAATTGAAATACCACTTTGAAGGAATTCATCCAGAGAAGTAAGAACCTCGTCTGAACGTCCGTAAGCGCAGGATTCAAAAATCATATTCAGGCGGTCAATTCCAACAAGACCAAGCTTGTCTCGGATTTTTTCGTAAGTAATGTGTCCGTCGCTGAATGCAACAACCTGATCAAAAAGTGTATATGCATCACGCATTGAACCTGTAGACTCACGCGCAATCCAGAATAATGCTTCGTCATCAGCCTTTATATTTAATTCTGCCGCAGCCTGAGCAAGACATTCCTTTACTTTTTCTACAGCAACTAAACGGAAATTAAACTGCTGGCATCGTGATTTTATTGTAGCCGGAACCTTCTGAAGCTCTGTCGTAGCAAAAATAAAGATGACATAAGCCGGTGGCTCTTCGATTGTTTTTAAAAGCGCATTAAAAGCCGAAGTCGAAAGCATATGAACTTCGTCTATAATATAAATCTTATAGCGGCAGCTGTTTGGAGGGAAAAGAACTTCATCCTTAATCTGACGGATGTTTTCTACAGAGGTATTTGACGCACCGTCTATTTCGATTACATCAAGAGATGAACCCTTTGTAATTTCCTGACAGGTAGAACAGGTTCCACACGGATTATCTGTTGGTCCGTTCTGACAGTTCAAAGCCTTTGCAAGAATTCTTGCCGTAGAGGTTTTTCCACATCCGCGTGGTCCGGAAAAAAGATATGCGTGTGCAATTTTTCCGGATTTTATGGAATTTTTTAAAGTCTCCGCAACAAATTCCTGACCAACAAGATCATCAAATTTCTGCGGACGACGTCTGGTAGCTGTTACTTCATAAGACATAACAGAATTATAATATAAAATAGATTATTCGTCATTAGTTGTTTTTCTGAGTAATCGTAAACTGTTCAAAACAGCAAGGATTGTAACTCCGACATCACCAAAGACCGCAATCCACATATTAGAAATTCCAAGCGCACTCAAAACAAGAATTGCACCTTTTATACCAAGTGAACCATACAGGTTTTCATGCACAACCCTGAGTGTCTTTTTAGCAGTTTTAATACCCTGTGTAATCTTAGAAGGTTTATCTTCCATAATGATGATGTCTCCGGCTTCTACCGCAGCATCGCTTCCCATGGCACCCATCGCAATTCCCGCATCGGCACGTGCAAGAACAGGAGCGTCGTTTATACCATCCCCTGTGAAAATCAGTGTACCTCTCTTTTTTGCAGGACGTTTTTCTGTAGCTGGAGAGATTTCGAGTTCTTTTAAAAGCTCTTCAACTTTTTTAAGCTTATCGCTGCTCATCATCTGATCATAAACCTTGTGAACTCCAAGGCGCTGGGCAACAGAAAGAGCCGCAGTTTTATTATCACCTGTAAGCATTACGATATTTTCTACGCCGACTTTCTTAAGCTCTCTGATAGCCTGTTCTGAATCATCTTTTATTTCATCACTGATTACGATGTGTCCCGCATATTTTCCGTCGCATGCTACATGAATAATTGTTCCATCTTTATGTTCAGGACACTCAGGATAATCAACTTTAAACATTTCCATTAAAGAAGCATTTCCGGCAAGAACAGTCTTTTTATTTACAACAGCCTTAATTCCCTTACTTGTGATGTCTTCTACGTTTTCAAGCTTTACCTTATCACAGCAGTTTTCGTGATGAATTGCTCGCAGGCTTGCAGAAATAGGATGTGTTGATAAAAGCTCTGCATGGGTAGCAATTGCAATCAGTTCCTGTTTTGTGATGGAAGGATTCATAGGATGGATATCTGTAACAACAAAGTTTCCTTTAGTTAAAGTTCCTGTCTTATCGAAAACTGCAATCTTTGTTTTTGCAAGCGCTTCCAGGAAGGTTGACCCTTTAATAAGTATTCCGTTTTTAGCAGAACTTGTAATTCCACAGCAGAAGCTTAAAGGAATTGAAATAACAAGGGCACAAGGACAGCTTACTACAAGGAATTCGAGCGCACGGTAAACCCATTCTTTAAATCCAAACTGCATAAAATAATCAGGCATAAAGAACTTTGTAAATAATGGAGGAACAAAAGCGATAACTAAAGCTGCCACACAGACAATCGGTGTATAAACTTTTGCAAAGCGTGTAACAAACTGTTCCGAGCGAGTCTTGTTTTCTGTTGCATTTTCTACAAGTTCAAGGATGCGGGCAAGAGCAGAATCATGAGAAGCCTTAGTTGTTTTTATTTCAATTACACCCTGCTTGTTGATTGAACCAGAGAGAACTTCGTCGCCTTTCATAACATGACGAGGAACACTTTCTCCTGTTAATGCAGAAGTATCTACAAATGTATCACCTTCGGTAATCACACCGTCTATAGGGATTCTTTCTCCGGCCTTTACGATGATTACTGTTCCAATCTTTACTTCATCAACAGGAACTTCCTTAATTTCTTTTCCAGTTTTTACGTTTGCTTTATCAGGCCTCATCTTTGCAATTTCTCCGATTGCATCCCGTGATTTATCTACAGCAAAATCTTCAAACTTTTCGCCAATCTGATACAAAATCATAATGGCTGCCGCTTCCGGATATTCGCCCAAAACAAGTGCACCAATAGAAGAAATCGACATTAAGAATCTTTCGTCTAAGAATTCGCCCCGTAAAAGATTTTTTACCGCTTCTACAACAATATCTTTTCCACTCACAATAAAGGCAATTGCAGAAAATACGATTGTAAGCGAAGTGATGATGTCGTACTTAAGCCATGAAATCTTTATTTCGGCCAGCGAAGGAATCCATTTTGTAAGAGGAAGATGTTCGCACAAAAGAGCCAGCACAAAGAAAACAGAGCAGATGATGATTTTTCCCTTTCCAAATTCTTCTTCTTCGCCGTCGTGATGACCGTGCTCGTGTCCGCAACCGCATCCGTCGTGGTGATGATGTCCATGCTCATGCCCGCAGCCACAGGAATCGTGATGATGTTCGTGGTGGTGTTCGCCGTGTTCATGGTGATCATGTTCATCGTGATGGTGTTCATGTTCGTGTTCATCATCTTCATCGTGATGATGCTCATGCCCGTGATGACCGCCTTCCCCTCCACCGTGGTGATGATGCTCATGATGTTCGTCGTGTTCATGGTGGTGGTCTTCGTGATGATTAAATTTTATTTCTCTGAACTGTTCTATAAGTTTCATTCTGGTACCTCACATATATTTATCATCTTTTTTCGCAGAACTTTTCTTTTACAAAAACTTTTCTGCTGATTATTTTTCTTCAAATTTTTCCATAATGTGTTCAACGCCACATTCGATTACTTTCTGAACGTGCTCGTCTGCCGGTGAATAATAAACAACCTTACCGTTTCGCCTTGTTTTTACAAGATTTGAGTCTCGCAGTATTTTAAGCTGATGTGAAACTGCCGAAATTGTCATTCCAAGAAGAGATGAAATATCGCCAACACACATTTCTTCCTTATCCAGGGCATAAAGAATTTTGAAGCGGGTTGAATCGCCAAAAATCTTAAAAAAGTCAGCAGTTAAAAAAATAACTTCGTCGGGTAAAAAACTCTTTTTAAGCTTTTCAATTACATCGCTGTGAATAACCGATGTATCACACTCAAACTCTGATTTTCCCATAAAAACCTCGAATATTATTGTCCGGAATGTCCAATGAGTTTATTCAAAAAAACCGGGTTTTATCCCCCGCCGCTCACTTGAACAACCATTCAATTGAACATCTATTCAAATAATAATCTCATTTGAGTAAATATGCAAGTGTTTTTTTCAAAAAGACAACAAAAAACCCGGAAAACATTGTGTCCTCCGGGTGAAATTTCAATTTATAAAGGCTATTACACTTTAATCTGACTCAAAACCTGGCCAATCGGCTCGTGTATCACAAGGTCTGCCGCATCATCCATCTGGGTAGAAGATTTATTCAACAAAACAAGATGCTTACCCTGGAAATATCTAACAAAGCCCGCAGCCGGATAAACAACAAGAGAAGTTCCCCCGATTATAAGCGTTTCTGCCTCTGCAATCGCCCTCACAGACTTATCGATTAATTCCTGATCAAGCCCTTCTTCGTACAAAACAACATCAGGCTTAATAAGTCCACCGCATTTTTTACAGTGAGGAAGCTTATCGGGAGCATTTTCACTTTCTTTTATGATATTTTCATCATAAAACTCGCCGCATTCAAGACAATAATTTCTGAGCGTACTTCCATGAAGCTCATAAACAACCTTACTTCCCGCCTTCTGATGAAGTCCGTCTATATTCTGTGTGATTACGGCTCTGAGTTTTCCCTTTGCCTCCATTTCTGCAAGCTTAAGATGTGCTGCATTCGGTTCAAAACCTGTAGGCAAAAGTTTTTCCCTGTAAAATCTGTAAAACTCTTTTGTGTCGCGGTAAAAAAATGAATGACTGATTATCTCTTCCGGCGGATACTTCCACTTCTGGTTATAAAGACCATCCACACTTCGAAAGTCCGGAATACCGGATTCTGTAGAAACACCTGCACCGCCAAAAAAAACAATATTCGAAGACTCGTCGATTATTTTCTGCAGCTGTTGAATCTTTTCATCCATAGCATTCCTCTATTTAAGGCAACTTCTATCCAGCCGATCAAATCCATCTGTAAGCTCTTTTGCAATTTCTATAAGCTTTGCAAGGTCACCCTTACGTCCACCTTCGATATTCATCGGCATTACAGGATCGTGTAAACTCAAGCGGAGTAAAATCCATCCCTGAACATCATCACCTGTAAACGAAAGACGGACTCCTTCGTAAGAATGAGGCATCTTATAACCCTTTGCTTCTGCCCTCTTTTTAAATTCTTCCAGAACTGATTTTCCGTATTCCTTAAAATCTTCGCCCGAAATCTTAAAGCGGTATTCACCTTCTTCAACCAAGGGAGGAAGTTTTTCTATAAGGCTGTCGAGTTTTTTACCTTCTTTTGCTGCTTTAGCAAGAGCAACAACAAGTTTTACTGCAAGGAATGCACCATCATCAAGGAAGTAATTATCTTTTAAAGCCCCATGTCCCGAAGTTTCCATTGCAAGCGGAGCAACAGTACCCGAAGCATTTAATTCCTTCTGCTTGTTGATTACGTTTTTATAGCCGCGCATGTAGCAAAGGTGTTTAAGACCCAAAACCTGTTCAAGGAAGTATGTAAGTCTGTCCGAAGTAACCGAGTCTGTAATGATTGTAGAACCAGGATAGTCCGGAGCAAGGATTGCGGCAATCATCGCGATGATAGAATCTCTGTTGATTTCACTTCCATCCGATAAAACTGCGCTCATGCGGTCTACGTCTGTATCAAAAATCAAACCGAGGTCTGCCTTGTTGTTGAGTACGGCAGAACGGATAGCTTCCATTGCCTGCTTGTTTTCAGGGTTTGGAATATGGTTCGGGAACATTCCGTCCGGTTCAAGGAACTGACTTCCTGTTGTGTCTGCTCCAAGCGGCTTTAAAATTTTATCTACAAAGAATCCCGAAGCACCGTTTCCGCTGTCTACAACAATGTGAAGTCCTTTTAAAGGTGTATCACCTTCGTTTATAGAATCCTTAATTTTATTTTTAAGATAATCAGCATAAACACTAAGTAAATCAAAAGTCATTACATTAGAAGGAACCTGTGCAGGGTTAAGCAGTGTTGCAAGGTTCAGGATTTCTGTAATATCTTCGTGTTCAAGACCACCGTTTTCATCAAAGAATTTAATTCCGTTTCTATTAAATGGAAGATGACTTGCCGTAATCATTGCCGAAGCATCAAAATCTGTTTCTTCGAATACAATCGACATAAACATTGCAGGCGTTGTAGCCATTCCACAGTCAACAACCGTTGCACCTGCGCTTTCAAGACCAAAAATCAAAGCATCTGCAAGAGCCGGACCCGAAATGCGGGAATCACGACCAACACCAATTTTAAGTGCAGTGGCATCTACATCCTTTTTCTTTGCAAGCCAGCTTACAAATGCACATCCGATTTTTTTACAAATGTCCTCTGTTAAATTTACGTGTTCGCCTTCTACGCCTTCGAGCGCAACTCCACGAACATCACTACCGTTCTGTAATTTTAAAATTTCGTTACTCATAATATTGATTATACATCAAATTCTATATCTTGGATATCAATTTCACTCTTTTGTGTCTTACATGCGCGCTCAAGACAGAACTGTAACTGCCTGATATTTCCCGGCCATGGATAAGTTTCTAGTTTACGAAGCGTTATATCAGAAATTGTTTTTCCAAATTTTTTTACAATGTGTTTTGCAATGAGCCCTATATCTTTTTTTCGCTCTTTTAAGCTCGGAAGATGAATTACATCGCCTGCAATACGATACAGTAAATCCTTTCTGAACTCGCCTTTCAAAATCTTTAATTTCAGGTCCGCATTTGTAGCACAAATAAGCCTGACATCTGTCTTTTTTAAAACATCGCTTCCAACACTGTAATAATTTCCGGTATCAAGGATTGTCAAAAGCTTTCCCTGAATACTCATCGAAGCGTTCCCGATTTCATCAATAAATAAAGTTCCGCCGTCAGCAGTTTTAAACTTTCCATCCCTCTTCTGCGCATCCGTATATGCACCTTTTTCGGAACCAAACAGTTCTGTTTCTGCAAATGTATCATCAACATTAGAAATATTTATATGAACATAAGGCGCTTTATTTCGTCCGGAAAGGTCATGAATGATTTTTGCAATGGTGCTTTTTCCGGTTCCCGTCTCCCCGGATAAGAGGACCGGCAGATTAGACTGGGCGCAGGAGACAATTTTTCTTTTTACAAAACGAATCTGCTTTGACTCGCCAATAAAATCATCAAAAAGAGACTCGTCGTAATTCAAATCCAGGGATTTACTTTCAAAAACATTATTCTGCTTATAATCCGAAACAAGATTCCAGAAAAGACTTACCGCCTGTTTTTCGTTACAGGGGAACACAAGCTTATGGATGATAACGTCCGAAAGCAGATTGACAACAGATTCATCATTAAGCGATGAAACAAGAAAAATAATTTTTTTAGAATTCTTTTTTAAAAGCTCATAATACTTAATAACATCTTCTTTTGATAAAAGGGAGACGTCTAAAAAAATAAGTGTCGAAAAGACAATCAGTCTTCCGGCTAATTCAGCTTCAAAATTTAATATAAAACAGTTCCCGACAACCCTTCTTGTAAACTGTAATATATCCTCTCTTTTAGTAATCAATGTTACACTGCTCAAATCAAAAGATTCTCTACAATGTAATTTTTCCAACTTTTATTAATCTCCGTCTTTAAATAGTTTGTAAAGTACAAGCTTAAAGATGTAATATAAATAAGGGAAGAAAAGGAAAATCTTGAATGGATTTCTTATAACCTCAACAAAAAATTCCAGTCCCCTTGAATACGTTTTTTCGCTGATTCGTCTGATTTTTCCGGAAAAAATTCCGAATGCTTCTTTATAATAAACAAAGATGCTGGAAGAAAAACGGGTTCTTCTGTTCCACGACCAGCAGTTCTTTTCTTTAATACCATCGCTCACAATTACAAGCGAAGGCTGAGCTTTATGAATAGCCTGAATGATGTCGTCTTCTATATTTTTAGAATAATATCCTACACATTTTCCAACGATTCTGAGCCCCGGAAATGTTGCCCTTACATTGCTTTCTGCTTTTTCCAGAGTTTTTTTGTTGGAACCAAGCATGTACAAAGTTTTATAGTGATTTTCCAGAATAGACAGAATCTGAATGATTGCGTCAAAAGGATTATATCTTACAGGAACAGCCTTTTTTAAAAATCTTGCTCCCGATAGAATACTCTTTGAAACAGGAAGAACAAGGCTTGCGTTTCTAAGGCATTCGCTGTATTCGCCCTTTGATTTTACCTTTAATAAATCCCACAAAGATAAGAAAACAATCTGCTTTGTTCCCGGTTTTGCAAGGAGTTCAAGAATTTCATTTTCCAGATTGTCTGGAGAACAGACATCAATCGGAACACTCATAAAATTAATTCTTTCTAAAGACATTTAATTCACCGCCGTTTGTACTGCAGCAATTCCATACAAAGCCGCAGTTTCGCATCTTAAAATGTTAACTGAAAAATGAACCGCATGAAATAAACCTTTTGTAATAAGTTCTTCCACTTCTGCAGGACTTAGTCCGCCTTCACTTCCCACCACTATTCCTATTTTATCAAATTTACCGCCAGAAGCAAGGATTTTCCGGATATCACCGTCTGTGTCATCTCTTTCCGATAAAACAAATCCGATTTTCCCATCATTTTTATTCCATTCTATCAGCGCTTTATCTAATTTTACAGGAGAAAGCATTTTTGTTTCAACAGGGGAACCGCTCTGCTGCCTTGCTTCCCGGATAATCCGCTCAATTCTTTCTGCTTTAGAATTAACAAGTGCATTTACACTGCTTTTTTCGGAATACTCTCCTATAACCGGGACAATATATTTTACACCGCATTCAGTTGCCTGCCGCACAATCTGTTCAAATTTCTGTGCTTTGGGAATAAACTGAAAAAGCCAGTATTCATATTTTAAAACCGTCTTATTTTCTTCCAGCTCTTTTGCCTGAACTCCGCGGGTAATAGACTTTTGTTCATCCTGTAAACCTGTGTCCGCACAAATCTGAAGGATTATCTTTTTTGATTTTTCATCGATCTGCGCAACAGTAGAATTTTTTAACTGCCCATCCAAAAGACGTACGCTTATCATATCGCCGGGTTTTGCCCGAAGAACCTGTCTTAAATACTTAAAGTCCTTCCCCGAAATACTTACGACGCCCGATTTATCAGGATTTTTATCTAAAATAAACTGTCTCATTACTTTTTGTCTTTTTTATCTTTCTTTTCTTTTAACTCAACTTCCTCCTGAAGCTGCTTTAAAGTCTTTGTCTTTTTTACAAGAGTTTTATATTCACCACCCTGAAGAACCTCCATTGCGGCCTTAAGCTGTAAATCAAAATCAAGATCGTAAAGAGGTGCTCCCTGAGTTCTATTAACCTGATTTCTGATTATTCTTCTTACAAGGCGTTCTTCTATTCCATATTCAGCAGCAATATTCTTTGCCTTAATCTTAATCTGTGCTTCTGTCATATTAGGATTTGCTTCTACCGCTTTTTCAATAAGCCCGGAATTAATCATCTTAACATATGCTTCTTCCTGCTCTTTTGTAAACGGCTGAATATTGATTACTTCCTTATCCGGCGGAATACCAATCTTATCTATATTAACATCACTAGGAGTGTAGTATCTTGCCATTGTGATTTTGATTCCGTCTGTTTCGCTCAATGGAATTACCTGCTGAACAGAACCCTTACCGTAAGTTCTTTCACCAACTAAGTAAGCAAGTTTATAATCCTTTAAAAATCCCGAAAGAATCTCGGAAGCACTTGCAGAACCCTTGTTGATTAAAACTACAACCGGAACACTGTTTTTGATTGTTGTTTTATCTTTTCCTGCACTGTAAACCTGATTTTCTGCGGCAAGGCGGCTTCTTGTAGAAACAATTACTCCTTTGTCTACGAATTTATCTGCAACATTTACAACGCTGTCTATAAGTCCACCAGGATTATCTCTAAGGTCGATTATCATTCCCTTGTAGCCGTTCTTTTCGAACAAATCCAGTGCATCCTGGAATCTCTTTGGTGTTTCCTTTGTAAATTCTATAAGACGGACATATCCGATTGAGGTTCCTTTTATCATTCCGTATTTAGCTGTAGGAACTTCGATTCTTGCGCGAACAAGCTTTACGTCAAAACGCATATTCTTACCGCGGAGAATTGTAATTGTAACGGATGTACCAACTTCACCACGAAGAGCGCCTAAAACCTCGTTCATTGTCATCTCGGGGGTCGGGCGGTCTTCGATAGCAACAATATAATCTCCAGCCTGAATGCCAGCCTTAGCTCCAGGAGAATCTTCGATTGGAGAAGCAACTTCTACGTATGCCGGTTTTTCCGGAGTTGATTCTGTTGGCTTAGAAATAGAAAGACCTACACCTCCAAAGCTTCCAACAGTTGTATCTGTTAAATCCCTCATATAATCTTCATCAAGATACAGGGTATATGGATCTCCGAGCGCATCAAGCATTCCCTTTAATGCACCTTCATATAAAACACGGGCATCTACTTCGTCTACATAATTCTGTTCAACAAAATCAAATACAGAATTAATAGTCTTCATGTACTGAAAACTGTTTACCTTATTATCTCTCTGAGATTTCTGCTGCGCAAAAGCAAAAGAAGCTCCAAACACACCGATTACTAAAACAACAGCAATAATTATTCTTTTAAGATATTTTTTCTCGTTTAAACTCATAATTTAACATTTTACGCCACTACCTTTAAAAAATCTACTAGTTTTGAGCCGACAATCATGTTATAATTTATATATGGCACAGATAATTCCAGTAGCAAGTGGCAAAGGTGGAGTTGGTAAAAGTCTTCTTTCGGCCAATCTTGCAATCGCTCTTGGTCAACAGGGAATGCGTGTTGTTTTAGCAGACCTTGACTTAGGCGCATCAAATCTTCATCTCGTAATTGGACAGCACCCGGGCAATGCGAGCCTTGGTTCCTGGTTCACAGAAAAGACTGAATTTAAAGATATAGTTCAGCCTACTGATTATCAGAATGTAAGTTTTATCGCCGGCGACAGTCAGATTCCAGATTTAACTTCTCTTAAATATTCACAGAAAATCAGGCTCATCCGTAACCTGAAAAATATCGACACAGACTTTTTGATTCTTGACCTTGGAGCCGGAACCCATCAGTTCATTCTTGATATGTTCCTTTTGTCTCCACAGGGAATCGTTGTTTCTGCCCCTGCTGTTACAGCAACTTTAAATGGATATCTTTTCCTTAAAAATGCTGTTTTCCGCCTTCTTTATACAACATACCGTAGAAATACACCGGGACGCGAACTTCTTGATAACTTAAAAAAGAATTCTCAATCCATGCAGAAGCTTTATATTCCACAGCTTGTTCAGGCGCTCGGCCAGGTAGACCCGGATACAACTCAGCTTTTTATTTCCAGAATGCAACAGTTCCGTCCTCGTCTTGTAATGAATATGATAGAAAATCCTCAGGATGCAGAAAAAGCACAGAGAATTAAAACCTCATGTAATCAGTATCTTGGACTCGAAATTGATTTCCTTGGTCTTATGTACCGCGACATGCTTCAGGATAAAGCTCTTTCTTCACAGCTTCCACTTGTAGTTTATAAACCAAAATCAGTTTTAGGACAGGCCATCTATAGAATTGCAGACAAAGTGATAGCTACTCCTCAAAGAAATTTTGATGCCGACTTTGATCCAGAAACCTTTAACTCAGATTCCTTCAACAATGCCGAAGAAGAAGCTTTAAATGATTATGATTTTAAACTTTCCGGTATTGATGATTTAGTTTCCGGCGGCTCACTCACAATCGGTGAACTTGCAGAGATGATTAAAACCCAGCAGTATGAATTAACTCAGCTTAAAAAAGAAAATATGCTTCTTAAATCTAAACTCGTTAAAGCTGCTGAACAGGGATTTAAGGTTTAGAACCAGAATTCAGATAAAAAGTTTTAAGGAAAGACTATGTTTTTATATTTAAATTACCCTTCATGGATAACACCAGAAATATTTCCCAACGTAAAATTTCTTTCACTCTTACGCTGGTATGGACTTATGTATGTTTTTGCTTTTGTAACTGCATATTTTATTTTAAAAAAAGTCACAAAAGAAGGCGCTTTAGATAACGGAAAGTATAAGGCCACCGAAGATGATTTATTCAGCTTTATTGGAACCGGAATCCTCTTTCTTTTGATTGGAGCCCGCGTTGCTTCAACATTAATCTATCAGCGCTACGACCCTTCTGATCCTGCATCAATAAATTACTGGACACATCCATGGCTGATTTTCTGGCCTTTTGATAAGCAGATGCATTTTACAGGCTTTGCAGGAATGTCTTATCACGGTGGATTTGTCGGCGGCCTTTTAGGAATGATTATATGGTGTAAAAAACACAAGCAGCCGATTGCCAAATGGGTTGATGCAATGGTTTGCGGTATTCCACTGGGATTTACTTTCGGAAGAATCGGAAACTTCTTAAACGGTGAATTATATGGAAGAATTACAACAATGCCTTGGGGTATGACCTTTAATGTTCCATATTCAGAAAGATTTTCTCCGGCAGAACAGTGGGTTCAGGATTTTGCCGCTAAAATCAACATGGATATTTCTACACTGAACTTTGTTAATTTTCCACGCCATCCAAGTCAGCTTTACGAAGCATTTTTTGAAGGAATTGTCCTCTGGCTCATAATCTGGCTTTTACGCAAGCATAAAAAATTCGACGGAATGCTCGGCTGTATCTACACTTTCGGTTACGGCTTGTTCCGTTTTGTAATAGAATATTTCAGAAAACCGGATACAGAAATAGGATACGTAATTGCAAAGGATTCTTCTGCCCCGATTTACACAAATACATCTCTTTTGAATATTTCTACGGGCCAGATTCTCTGCTTTTTGATGATTCTTGGTTCTATTGCGGCTTACATAATACTATGGAGAAAATCACTAAAAGCTGCCGATAATAAAGCGTGAGGTTTTTATTATGAAAAAATCATTTTTAACAGCTGGAATTTTATTATCTATTTTCACTTTATTAACTGTAACTGCATGTAAACTCGATGTTCAGCAGGAAAAAAAGCTTAACCGTCCCGAAGTAGAATTCGTAACAGGCGGAGTGCAGATTCGCGGAACTTACGGCTCAAACGATGTAAAATACATCAATATCTACAGACAGAATGTAACCGGCGCAACACCTGGCGATCCTGTAAATATTGGAATCATCTTTCCTTCCGGATTCGACAAAAACGATAAAACTTTTGCATTTATTGATACACAGGCTATAGAAGCACAAAAATATCAATATTTCTGCCGCTACTGCGATGAAAGAAATGATTATTATGTAACAAACCTCACAGATAAAATTACTATCACATCGGGCTACGGCCTTTCTTCTTCTACAACAGAAGCTTCCCTTCTTGTAGACACAGGTTCGGCCACCTTTAAATACGATGAAGATTCAAAATCATTCGACATAAGCAGCGGAATTACAATGCCAACACACACACCGGCATATGACCTTGCTTTAGTAATAAAATCAGAAACTCAAACCCAGGCCTTTTTATTAAAAGAAAGCTCTTCCATCTCTGGAAGCATGAGTTTTGCCCTTGCTTCCTTCTTACCCGAAGATTTTCTTAACAAAGAAATCCAGCTTGTAGGATTAATCGGTCAGTATAAAGAATATTCAGACCCTGCAGATCCAACCAGCGCTGTAAAAAGAATATACTGGACGGGCATAAAAACTTTCACACTCACAAACACAGATGCTACTCCTGTTGCCTACACAGACAATAAAATCACAGTAGACACAAGCGGCGGAAATACAGGAATTGATTACGGATTTTAATCAGCGGCACTCAGATTGACAATTGAACAAAAAGTGCAAAAATGTTAATTTTTTATAGATGAATACTTTAGTTGCACTTTGTGCAGTCGGTGCCGAAAAAATTCTTGGTAACGAAATTAAACATTTAGGCTATAAACTCAAAGACAACGCACCCGGAAGAGTTGCTTTTTTTGGTGATGATGATGCTCTTTTCCGTGCAAACCTTTGCCTTAGGACTGCCGACCGCCTTTATCTCTTACTCGCAGAATACGATTCATCAGATTTTGATTCCCTTTACGATGGTGCCTACGCAGTTGAATGGCAGGATTACTTAAATAAAGATTCACGCATTGTTGTAGATAAGGTTCGTTCATATAAAAGCAAATTAAATTCGGAACACAGCATCCAGGGAATTGTTCATAAAGCAATTTATGCAAAGCTTGGCGACAAGTGGAAGATGGCTACTCTCCCCGAAACAGGCGAGCAGTCAGATATCCGTGTTTACGTAGACGAAAATAAAGTTTTAATTCTTTTAGACCTTTCGGGTCTTCCACTCCATAAACGTGGCTACAGAGTAGACGGCGGAATTGCTCCTTTAAGGGAAACAACTGCTGCCATTCTTTTACAAGAGATGCTCTGGAGAAGAAGAACACCTCTTCACGATCCATTCTGCGGCTCAGGTACAATCGCTATAGAAGCAACACTCTATGCTTTTAATGTTGCCCCAGGCTTTGGAAGACGCTTTGCAATTGAGAACTTACCGTTTTATAATGAAAAAAGAGCTTTGGAAATAAAGCAGAAGGAAGCAGAACAGATTCGTACCGATGTGGAAGTCCGCATTACCGGTTCAGACATAGATCCTAAAGCCGTAGAGCGTTCTAAAAAGAATGCTGAATATGCCTGCGTTATGGCCGGCCGCGCCTTAAAATCAATCGGAATCTCCAGCCACATCCCGCGGCCGGACTTTGTACAATCAGATTTCTCCGAACTTTCGGCACCTTATGCTTCGGGGCTTCTTTTGTGTAACCCTCCCTATGGAGAGCGCTTAGGAGACGAAGAGCAGGCCAGAGAATTATACAAAAACATGGACTCTCTCTGGATAGATTTCCCTGGTTGGGACATAGGAGTTATCACCTCTAACGAAGAGTTTCAAACCGCTTTTGGTCATAAAACAAGTAATATCAAAAAGTTCAAGGCAGGAAACCTCGATACCTGTTTTTACATCTACAAACGGAGCGAAAAATAATGGCAATCATCGTTGAACACGAAAAACGAAGAAAAGAAATCCTTCAGAAATCTCTCGACGTATTTATAGAAGAAGGCTATGACGACGTAACCTTCCAGAAAATCGCAGACAGATGCGGAATCACAAGAACAACTCTCTACATATACTTCAGCAACAAACACGAAATCTTTCTTGGAAGTATAAAAGAACTCCTTTCCGACATCGAAAAAGGTCTTGTTTCCATCATCGACGATAAATCACATAATTCCGAATCAGCACTCCGCGCCATGCTCATAAGCATTGTTGATCAGTGTGAAGATAACAGAAAACTTTTTTCTATCGTACTTCCATATCTTTTCCAGCTAAAAAAATCAGGCGTTGACCCTAACGAAAAAGTAAAAAGACGTGTTGTAAGAATGCGCCATCACTTAAATACAATTCTCATTACTGGAATTAAAAACGGCGAATTCAAAAACATGAATGTAAAATACATGAACGATTTACTTTACGGAATCATCGAAGCTTCTATCTTCCGCATTTCCGTTTTGAATCAGAGTGATATTTCGGATATTCACGGTACAATCAACCTCGCAATAGACGGATTTTTAAATAAATAAAAACAAAACCCGCAATTCCCTGATTATTCATTTCTCACCGGTACACACAAAATCACGGGCCCCCGCGATGCAATAAACTTTTCGCAAAATCATCCTTTCTGGTTTATAATTGATTTATGGAAAAATACATAATCGCTTTAGACCAGGGAACAACTTCTTCCCGCGCAATAATTTTCGATAAAAACGTTCAGCAGATTACATGCTCGCAGCGTGAATTCCAGCAGTACTTTCCAAAACAGGGCTGGGTAGAACACAATCCAGAAGATATTTTTATAAGCCAGCTTTCCGTCATGAAAGAAGCCATAATGAAGGCAAACCTCTCCGAAGAACAAATAGAAGCCGTTGGAATTACTAATCAGAGGGAAACTGTAATCCTCTGGGATAAAAAAACCGGAAAATCTGTATACAACGCAATCGTATGGCAGTGCCGAAGAACCGCTGATATTACAGACAAACTGATTAAAGAAGGAAAAACAGATTTAATTAGGGAAAAAACAGGGCTCATTCCAGATCCATATTTTTCCGGAACAAAGATAAAGTGGATTTTAGATAATGTTCCCGGTGTAAAAGAGCGTGCAAAAAATGGAGAAATCCTTGCCGGAACGGTAGATACCTGGCTCACCTGGCGATTAAGCGGTAAAAAAGTCCACGTAACTGATTACACAAACGCAAGCCGCACTATGCTTTTTAATATCCACACTTTAAAATGGGATAAAGAACTATTAGACCTCCTCGATATTCCTGAATGCATACTCCCCGAAGTAAAAAATTCTTCAGAAATTTATACTGTTACAGATAAATCAATCTGCGGATTCGAAGCTCCCATTGCCTCTATGATCGGCGACCAGCAGTCTGCACTTTTCGGGCAGGCATGTTTTAATCCCGGTGATGTAAAATCAACTTATGGAACAGGCTGCTTTATGCTCATGAACACGGGAACAACTCCTGTTACTTCAAAGCACAAGCTTTTAACCACAATCGCAATCGGATTGAACAATAAAGTTGAATACGCACTCGAAGGAAGTGTCTTCGTTGGCGGTGCGCTCATAAAATGGCTCAGAGACCAGCTTGGAATTATCCAGACAGCAAATGATGTAAACATTCTGGCAGAATCAGTTCCAGACTCAAACGGGGTGATTATTGTTCCGGCGTTTACAGGACTTGGTGCCCCATATTGGGATGCATACGCACGCGGTACCATCGTTGGATTAACAAGAGGTGCATCCAAAGCACACATATGCCGTGCAACACTCGAAGCAATCGCTTTTCAGGTAAAAGATGAACTTGAATGCATGAAGGAAGATTCCGGTAACGAAATAAAGAGCCTTAAAGTCGACGGTGGTGCATGCGTAAGTAATCTTATGATGCAGTTCCAGGCCGATATCCTTAATACCCAGGTGTACCGCCCCGAAAATACTGAAACTACCGCAACCGGAGCTGCATTCCTCGCTGGCCTTGCAACTGGCTACTGGAAATCAAAAGACGAAATCAAAAAAGTCTGGAAGATTGATGCAATTTTTGAGCCTGGCATGGATGCCGAAGAAAGAAAAACCCGCTACACACAATGGCAGCGGGCTGTCGAACGTTCCCAGGGTTGGTGCCTGTAATCGAAGAACCGTTAAAAACAAAGCCGACAGGGTTTGTTTAGGTTCATCGAAAGATCGGCACAGAGCCCGATTTATCGGGCGACTGGTTTATTTATTAGAACTTAGCCTTTCTTAATCTTACTTTCTCGATATCCTCACAGAATAATTCTCTCAAATCATTCAATCCCAATGCCATGAGTGCCATACGGTCAATACCGATACCCCATGCAAGAACCGGGCAGTCAACACCCATAGCCTTTGTAACTTCAGGACGGAAAATACCAGAACCACCAAGCTCAAACCATCCTAAAACAGGGTGCTTGATATGAACTTCGATTGAAGGTTCTGTGAACGGGAAGTATCCAGGAACATATTTTACTTCTTCTGCTCCCGCAATTTCTGTAGCAAACATCTTGAGCATACCAAGAAGGTCGCGGAGTGTTACATCGTTTCCGGCAATAATACCTTCTGTCTGATAGAAGTCAGAAAGGTGTGTAGCATCTACCTTGTCGTAGCGGAAACAGCGTGCAATACCAAAGTATTTTCCAGGAATTTCTGCTTTATGAAGCTGATGTGCAGAAAGAACTGTACCCTGTGAACGGAGGATTAAGCGGCGTGTAAATTCGTTATCAAAAGTATAATTCCAACCGCGGCTTCCTGTGTTTCCACCGTTTTCATGAACAGCCTTTACGTTGCTCAAATATGGTTCTTCGATTGATTTTGCGTGTGTAGGATTTTTAATTCGGTATACGTCGTGAATATCACGTGCAGCGTGGAACTGTGGCATGAACAAAGCATCACCATTCCAGAATTCTGTTTCTACAAGCGGACCATCAAACTCCTGGAAACCAAGGCTTACAAGCTTATCTTTTACAGATTCAAGGAACTGTACGTAAGGATTTGTGCGTCCAGGAATAATGCGTGCAGGAGGAATTGCAATATTGTAACCACGGAATGTTCCGTCTTTCCATTCTCCAGAAGCAAGCATTTTTGGAGTGATTTCACCAATTTCGTTACCGGTAATTCCTGCTTTCTTTAATTCGTCTACAACCTTTTCAAAGCCTTCGATTAATTTATAGAAAACAGTTTCTCTTTCTATCATCTTGAACGGACTGTCGTTTGCACCACGTTTTTTTGCAAGACCGTTCATTGTTTCTACTTCTTCTGCAGATAAATCATCTTTGTTTAATAATCCGTCTACTGCTTCACATCCCTTTTTAATAAGGGCAGAAGTAACGGTAATTCTGGAAGGAAGATCTTTACCTGTGTATTCAACCTTCTTTTCGGCATTCATCTGTAAAACGCCTTCCTTTACAAGAGGACCGAATGCAGAACCAACATCCTTCTGTTCAAGACCGATTCCACTAGCGATTTCCGGCATTGTGTGGGCACCGTTATTCTTTAAGAATTTAACCATTCTTTCTTCTACAGTGCCTGTTTTTGCCATAGCGCGGCCAAAATCTGTAATTTCAAAATATGTATGTGGAGTTCTGCGGATTTCTTTTAATAATTCTTTTCCGGAAAGCCATGAAAAAGCCTGATTGGCATGACCTTCTTTATAATCCAGTTCCTTCTGAAGTTTTTCCGAAGTAAGCTCATCCTTTCCCGTATACTTTAATAAAACTTTAATCTCGAGCGGATGAAGATTTTTGATAATGTTTTTAATGTCCATTTTGAATGTCCTGTTTATGGTGATTTCGACAAACCCTTCGACATGCTCAGGGACCACTCAACCACCGCACAAAAAAAAATAAACCGGTGTAATCTTATAATTTACACCGGTCTTTATTGTACTATATTTGAAATAAAATAAAAATACCTTATCTCGAAAATTTTACGTAACTTATCAACATTGCTTTACGTCGTCCGTTATCGTCTTTAAAGAAACGTTCTCTGTCATCAGTAAGATATCTGTAATTATAGTATTTATGCTCTTTCTGGAAATCAGCAAGACATTCCAGAATTGTATTCATTGCTTCACCTCTGTCGTAAGTAACATACATACATTCATAATAGATACGTACTTCATCATACAATGGCATATATTCAATCTTTACCGAAGCTGTCTCATCATAAATATGCTGATCCTTTGGAACTATAACTTCTACTTTTAATTTCTGAGATTCAATTTCCTCGTCTGTTTTAGCATTATTCTGTCCGAACAAAGCTGCACACATAACTGCCAAACAAGAAAGCAATACAATTCGTCTTTTCATACAAGGATCCTCCTGTTAAAACTGCGAATACTCTTTTATTTTACCGTATTCTAGGAAAAAATCAAGAATTATTACATAGCGTCCCTGATCAATTCCAAGAGTAGGAACCTTACGGATTAAAACTTTACCTGTGATTTCCTTGGGCTTATTCTTAATCTTTTTACGGTAAAAATTCCTTACGGCATTCTTTAAAGCATCTTCCGACGCTTCCTTAATTCCATCAAAACCTTTTTCCAGAGGCCCATAACCACGCCCCTGAATTATAGGATTATTGATGGATGACCACAGATTATAAGTCTGAACCTGATGATCGGTCCTCTCATAATCTACCCAGCAGCAGAATTTGTTATCTTCTATCCACGGAGAAGAATATACTATTTGATTTGAACTTTTTTCTAAGGTCTGTATTTCTTTTATTTCAAGAAATTCACTCACACGGCGCGCTTTATCGGACGGCACATAAGTAAATTCCCATCCATAAACCATTCCGCGGACTAAAAAAGGACTTATTTCCTTAATTCTTCCAACGGCATATGAATAAGGTTTGTTTTCTTCATCATCACTCTGCGCCCCTCCGGCACCTCCGAATCCCTCATCATCAACTGATTTATCTCCTGCTTCATCATCTGCGGAATCTTCTGATTTTTTATTTTTTTCCGCAGTTTCCTGTTTTAATTCAAGACCAGGATAAGCATCAACTTCGGCCCAGATAGGAAATCTTATATGACGAACAAGAGATGGAGTTTCTGCAACAACAGTAAAGCATATCAATAAAACAAAAAGAGAAACTATTAATTGTCTGAATCTTTTAACGTTCTTTTCCATACTTTAAAAGGATGAACTCCAAACCTTATCACAAAATATAATCCGGCTGCCACAAAGCCAAACAGATGAGTGTAATGAGCTATGTGCGAACCGTAATTAAAACTTGTTACAAACTCAATCACAGCATAAATGAAGACAAGAATCGGCGCACGAACAGGTATTATTCCCCAGATAAAAATCCTTGAACGGGGGAAAATAACTGCATATGCAAATAAAATTGCATAAAGAACACCGCTTGCTCCAATCAGATTCACAAAGGGCTGGCCGGACAAAGCGTAAACTATTAACGAAAACAATCCTCCAAGCACGCCCGTTACAAGATAAAACATAAGAAATTCTTTAGAACCTACGGCTTTTTCTACAGTCACTCCGAACATGATAATACCAAACATATTCCAGAAAAGATGACTAAAGTTGTATTGGGTAAACATATAGGTGATTATGCGCCAGAACTGCTTTCCTTCTATTACCGAATACAGATTGAGCGAAAAAATACTTGCAATATTAGATCTTTGTGCAAGCAGAAAAACGGCAACATTGATTGCTACCATTATAAAAGTGACATAAAAATACGAGTAGTTGAATTTTTTTCGTAAAAAAGACATTTGCGTTCCCAATAATGATTATATTTCTGATGCAGGATCAAAGAAGGTTACCCTGTTTCTTCCTGCACTCTTAGATAAATATAATCCTTTATCGGCCTGATTGACAAATTCATTCGGTGTATTTACGAGATTTGTTCTTGTGTCGAAAACAGAAACTCCTACCGAGATGGTTACATGAAGATGCTGATCATTGAATACAAAATCATATTCATCAATTGCTGTTCGGATTCTTTCTGCCACAGACATTGCTTCTTCTTTGCCTGTATTGTTCAAAAGAACCGTGAACTCTTCTCCACCATAACGGCTGGCAACATCAGTTTCCCTTAAACTCTGCTTTATGATATTTGCAACAGAAATAAGAACGAAGTCGCCGCATTCATGTCCGTAAGTATCATTAAATTTCTTAAAGAAATCTATATCAAACATAAGAACAGAAATATTTGAGTTAGTTAAAAATGCGTTATCCATCTCCTGCGAAAGAAGATTAAAGAAATAATACTTGAGCTTAAGATGAGTCATCATATCTGTAGAAGACTTTTCGAGTAAAGCCGCATTATTTATGGCAACGCTAGCCAGAGAGCCGATAAGCATTATCTGATTTTTTTCGTAATCTGTATAATCATTATTATCTTCGATTGCAATTCTTTCCTGGAGGAGTAAAAATCCATTAAGGTGATTATTCTGAATAAGCGGGATAAGGAGGGTTGGATTTAATTTTGCAATAAGTTCAACATCCTTATCGTTATTTGTAAGTTGTTTTAATTCAGTAAATGATAACGGTCTTTTTTCTGCAAGAAGTGTTGTGATTACAGGAGAAGAGCCCGACAGAACAATGCTTCCAGGCTGTTCACTTGTTTCCAGTATAAACTGATCATTAGTGATTAAATCACGAACAAAAATATCTGCACCAAGAACATGCATCTGTGCCATACAGATGTAGACAATAGACTCCAGAAGGTTACTAAAATCCAGATTTGAACAGAACGATTTTGCTATATCAAGCATCTGTTCGAGGTCGTAAATTCTTTTTTCGTTCTGAACGTTTGTATTATTCTCTTCTTTTTTCTCCAACATAAATTACATCTCACTGTTTGTTATAATAACATAATTTTTCATAATTGCAAAAAAAGTATTCCAGCTCTGATACTGCTCTTCAAGTAAATTAGTATTATCACGGTTTCGCGAAGACATCATCAAAACTTTTACGTTAGAAATGATTTCGCTCGAAGGCTTCTTTGAATCTGCAAGTAATTCCCCAAGGATTTTATGCAAAGAATGAAGCGATGCCGTAATATTCTGTAAAACATTATGTCCCTGATTATTAGCGTTTCCTACCATTTTTTCAAGACGTTTATAAAAATCCTTGTCTTTAGAGCTATCTTTAATATAACCCTGCATAACCGCAATACTGTTCGGCTGGTCTGAACCAAAAGATACTTCAAAATCTTTTAAAGTGTCTTCCGCATTGATGACAGAATATACAACCGAAGAAAAGTTTGATTTATAGGCCGGATTACTGAAAAATCCTTCGATAACAAGGTCGTTTAAAAGTCCCTTGATTCCATCAGAAACATAAATCTTTAAGAAGGTTTTTAAAATCTTAAGAGGTAAAATCCATTTAAAAGAAAGCGATGTATTTTCCTGAAGAACTGCATTTGCTTCTGCATCGTATCCGAATAAAGGTTCAAGAGGAGTATCCTTAAACAAGGTTGCAACTTCTGTAGAAACCTGTTCTGCCTGAATTTCTGATTTAATTCTCTGTTCTTCTGCTTCGAATCTTGATTGAATTAAATCTGCAAATTCCTGACGTGGATTTCCGCCCCGCACTTCTACCTTAGGTTCATAAATTGCATCTTCGCGGGCATATCTTATGAGTGATTTTATTCTTTCTGCAGGAATTACTTTAGAAAGTACATAATTTATTTTTTTAAGATTTCCAACATAAAGAGCAGAATCTTCATCCGAAAGCATTTCGCCTTGTTTAAGCTGAGCCAGAGCTTTAACCTGATCTGCAATAACAGTTGTTACCTTTAATCCTTCTATCTGATAGTATAAATCTTCCAGAAGATTAACTGCCTTGCTCACCGAAACCGATGTATAGCGTGGTTTGTAGGTATAATCAGCAGGAACAAAGTTTGAATCAAAAAGCTGAAGGAACTGTACAAAATTGTATCGGCAGAATTCCGCAAAATGACGCAGCTCGATGATATCCTTATCCATCATTTTAAAATCATCAGAATTTAATTCGCGGAGGAGGGTTTCCAGCTGCTTTCGCTGATGGATGTAAACGCGCTCAACATTTGAACGTTCAGAAAGAACTTCCATCTTGCGGTTTTCGTAGGACAAAGATTCAAACAGATTCTGATAGTCAGAAGAATAACCAGTCATGATGAGCTGTGCTTCGAATCTGTGTCTTTTCTGCGCGTCGTTAGGATTTATGGTTGAATAGAATAAATCATCCAGGGGTTTTACCATCTTGTAAAGGATATAAAGCCCTTCTGCAAAATTTGGAAGAAGTTCTCCGTCTTTATAAATTGCCGGTGAATAAGAACGCAATTCAGAATCCATCTTTTTAAGACTCTGTTTTTTCTGAACTTCTGGAGAGGATCTTTTAAAAATACTTTCAAATAATTCCGAAATTGCCTGGATTAAACTCATAAGCTTTTTCTAATTCTTTTATTAATTCTTCTATTATAACAGAAAAGCCGGCATTGGGCAAATTATAGGAGGCGGTATAACAAAAATTGGTGATGTAAATTGGTTATGCTGATTATGCTTTAAATTTTAAAGATTGCTTCAGGCGTTTTTAAGAACTGATTCGAATATCCTTTTATAATCTTCCACTGTTTCGGCGTGGACTATCTGTGCGCGTAATGCCGCTCCGTTTTCGATTCCTTTTGAATATGCGGAAAATCTCTTCCTCATCTCCAGACAAGCGTGATGTTCATTTGTGTCGGCCACCAATCTCTCCAGTTCCTCAAATCCCGTCCTCACCCTCACGTCTGCAGGAACTGGAGTATACGTTCCCTCCGTAAGAAGAGATGTTGCATCGCGGAAAATAAACGGATTACCCATCGCCCCGCGTGCAAACATAACAGCGTCTACACCTGTCTGTTCAATCATACGCTTAGCATCTTCTGGCTTGAATAAATCGCCAGAGCCAAAGACCGGAACACGAGCGTCTACAAACTGAACAAGTTCCTTCATTATATTCCAGTCAGAAAGCCCTTCGTAGCCTTGAGCCCTTGTGCGTGGATGAATTGTTATTGCACTTACTCCCGCTTCCAATGCCGCCTCGGCCGCTTCCTTCCAGGTGATGTGAGGTTTATCCCAGCCCGAACGTATTTTTACAGTTACAGGAGTGTCCCCAACGGCATCTTTTACCGCTTTTGTAATTTTATAAAGCTTTTCGGGATCCTTTGTTAATGCAGAACCAGCCCCACTTTTTATGATTTTTGGAACGGGACATCCGCAGTTTATGTCTATGCATTCGCAGTGAGTTTTTTCGAGCACAATTCTTGCAGCCTCTGCCATGATGTTTTCTTCACCACCAAAAATCTGTACGGCATAGGCTTTTTCATTACAGGCGCGTGCCATTAATACTTCTGTCTTCTGATTTTTTCTGTACAGGGCTTCTGCACTCACCATCTCGGTATAAGTAAAGCATGCCCCGTTTTCTATGCAGACAGAACGAAAAGCCGAGTCACTGTACCCCGCAACAGGCGCTAAAAAGAGATTTCCCTTAAGATTAATTTTCCCGATTGAAACAGGATGATAAAGTGCTTTCATATTAAAACAGTTTTTCCGGGTTTTATTCATCAAAACCCGAAGCCGAGTCATATGCATGTCCTTTTTAAAAAAGATGTATACTCGGCTTCTAGTCTTCCGGAAGCTTAAATGCCTTGCAGCTATTCTTCCAGAGCTGTTCGCTCAACTCTTCCAAACCCATATCAAGCATTTCTGCCAGGAATTTAGCTGTAGAAGGAAGATATGCCGGCATAGTTCGTTTCTTTTCGCGGAATTCTGCCGGAATCATGAACGGACTTTCTGTTTCTATAAGAATGCGGTCTACAGGAATGTTCAAAACAGTTTCGTGAAGGTTTCTTGCATTTCTGTATGTTAAATTTCCTGCAAAAGAAAACCAGATATTTTTATCAAGACACTTCTGGGCATATTCTGCATCTTCTGAATAACAGTGGAGGATTGCTCCGGAATCAGGAAGGCGTTCAGAAAGAACATCATATAAATCACGACCAGCTTCTCTGTTATGAATGATTACAGGAAGATTGTGTTTCTGTGCAAGTTCCAACTGAGTAATAAATAATTCAATCTGAGATCTCTTATCTCCAAACTGCTTGTAATAATCAAGACCTGTTTCACCAACTGCTACAACATTTGGAAGTTCAAGATATTTTTCTATTGTATTGTAGAAATCTGGTCCCGGATTAGTAACTTCTGATGGAGCTACACCAACTGCGTGGTAAATTCCGGAAATAGATTTTAAATTTCCATAAACTCTTGGAAAATCGAGTAAACTATTATTAATGCTCACAATTCTTGCAACTCCAGCCTTTTTTGCCTGCTGAATTACGCGTAATTGTTCAATAGGGTCATCGTATATAAGCCCGATGTGGGCATGAGTATCAAAAAACTTCATGGCTTTCATCCTAAATGGCGGGTATTATAATTAATCAGCCTTTACCAGACTAATTATTTAACTGTTTTCTACCGATAAAGATAACACAGGTTTTCCGTATCGTCAACTTATTTGTTTGACATGCTCGAAAATAACATGTTATACTATAAGGAATTCATAATAGTAATATGCCCGGAGTTTATTTTGGCTACTAAACAGAAAAAAAACAAAAAATTAAATAGATATTATTACACAAAGTCAAATACAAAGATTTCTCTTTTTGGTAAAAAAGTTAAAAATTTATTCATTAAGATTTTTAAAGTATTAGACAGTAAATTAACTATCATGATTGTACCTCACTCTAAGAGCAAGGTACTCAATTTCCAGACAAATGTTTTTGCTTTATTTTTAACTCTTTTCTTAACTGTCGGAATTATTTTCTCTTTCTTCTATTTTAACAAGAAATCTATTACAGCAAATATGACCATCGCTTCTCTGGAAACACAGAACAGAGAAACTCTTGCAAGCCTTGATCAGCTCCGTGATGAAAACGCAAACCTCTTCCAGGCTGCAAAAAAATTCCAGGCATCATTATCACAGAGCCTTTCTTTAATCGGTATTAATCAGGTTAGTTCGAACAGCAATTCTTCTATTTCTACAAGCGATCTTTCGGCTCTCTTTAATACAAAAGAAATTACATCGGGCTCTTCAAAAGAAATTGCAGATATTCAGGAAGTTACCCGCTATCTTGAAGGCGCTATAGATCCTATTGAACAGATTGGAAAAATGCTTAAAACACAGCAGTCGCTCTTTACAGAGATTCCAAGTGTTTGTCCATTAAAGGCAGCTAACCTTCACGTTTCAATGGCATTTGGTCCTAATATCCATCCTTTACATAACTTCTGGTACATTCATAAAGGTATAGACCTTTCTACTTACCGCTCTGGAGACCCTGTAATTGCAGCTGCTTCAGGACAGATTGTTACAGTAGGATACGATACCGGATATGGTAACTATGTAATTATTAAACATAATCATGGTTTTTATACACGTTACGCTCACTTAAGTGCGTTTAGAGTTCAGAAAGGTCAGCTTGTAAATCAGGGTGATGTAATCGGAAACGTTGGTAATACCGGTAATACAACTGGTCCACACCTTCACTACGAAGTTCATATCGGTTCCGATGTTGTTGACCCTGCTAAATATCTGAACATCAAACTTTCTACAAAATAGGTTTCACATGGCATTAGTTTTCGACGATATTTCCTTTAATACTCTTATTGGTAATGGTACTTCTATTTCCGGCGACATTCACATTAACGGATGTGTAAGAATCGACGGTGATGTAGACGGCAATATCGATACAGATGGAAACATCAACATTGGTGAAAATGCCAGAATCCGCGGAAACATAAGCGCAAAAGCAGTTATAGTTGGTGGAATTGTTCTTGGAAGCATTTATGCAGATAAGGAAGTAACTCTTCTTTCCGATTCAGCTGTTATGGGCGACATTGTTTCTCATAAGGTTCAGATTGAAGATACTGCAAAATTCCACGGACACTGTATTTCTATCCGCGATGAAGAACAGTACAAGACAGAAAAAGACAAATACCTTCAGTCCAAAGCTATTAAAGAGAGAGTTGTTCTTTCATGAGTGAAATAAATTCTCTTAATTCAGCAACCTACTACGCTGGAGTTCAGAATGCCAGTTCTGAAGTTTCAAGAGAAAACAAAAAAGAAAAAATCAACAAATCGTCACGATTAAAGTTTACAGATTTAATCAAATCTGCCGAAGAATCTGAATCATCCATGACATTAAAAGGCTTTCCGCCCGAAATTAAAAATATGTCTGTGGAAGAAGCAGCTATCTTTCTTAAAGACCAGGTGGATCTTTCGGGAAATGATTTATGCATGAATCCTACACAGAAAAACATTGATGATTTTAAGGAAAAGGTTCAGCAGTTTATACGTTTTGTTGTTTTGAATAATTACGAAATCAAGAAAAAGACCAGAAGAGGATTTTCTTCTCCAATGAATGCTTTTTCAAATTATAATACAACTAAGAGAGTTAAAGACCCCAGAACTATCGTTGTTACATTAAACGAATCTCTGGATCAACTTGCGCGCGGAATGCTTATTGGTCAAAAAAACAATCTTAAACTTCTGCAGCAGGTTAATCAAATTAAAGGTTTGATTGTAGACTTGATGCAGGCATAATCGATATACTAAAAAAAACGGTGGAAAAATGAGTGATATTTTTGAAAGCGACATAGAAGAGAACGAGAACCTTTCGGCACTTGAAGATTCAGATCAGAGTGTCGTAGAGACAGAAAACCTCGTAATTGATTTTACTCTTTATCATTTAAAACTCGAATACTCTAGCGAAACACTTTACGCTAAAACAAATAATAACCTCACTTTAAAAGCAGGAGAATATGTTATTGTTCCAACACGTTATGGAAAAGACATGGCCCTTGTTTTAGGTGAATCTAAAAAACCAATCGGTATTAAACAGAGCGACATTGTTGTTGTTGACCGAAAAGCTTCTAAAGAAGATTTACAGAAGCGCGAAGAATTAAAACAAAAGGAAAAAGAAGCATTCCCTGTTTTTAAAGAAAAAGTTGCTAATCACAAGCTCGATATGAAGCTCGTAGACGTACACTTCCTCTTTGAAGAACAGAAAGCACTTTTCTTCTTTAGTTCCGATAACCGCGTAGACTTCCGTGAGCTTGTAAAAGACCTTGTTTCCGTATTTAAAATGAGGATTGAGCTTCGCCAGATTGGTGTTCGTGATGAATCCCGTATTACAGGCGGTCTTGGTGTTTGCGGTCGTCCTTTCTGCTGTCATGCAGTTTCAGATAAACTCCGTCCTGTTTCCATAAGAATGGCTAAAGACCAGAATCTTTCTCTCAATTCCATGAAGATTTCGGGCCAGTGTGGACGTTTACTCTGCTGTCTTTCTTATGAGTTTGACTGGTACAACGAAGCACATAAAAATCTACCGTCAGAGGGCGTTCATATTTACTACGACGGAACAAACTTCAAAATCACAGAAGTAAATCCTCTTACAAATATGGTTAAAATGCTTGGCGAAGATGGTCGACTTCTCGAAGTAAATGCAAAACGCTTTACACACGACAATAACCGCTGGAAAATAGACTAAAATTATTATTTTTCTGTTAAATTTTTAAAGTATCATTTATAATTATATGTATGATATATACTAAAAAAATTACGAAGCTTTATAATAACTTTTTTAAAATTCCAGACAATCAGATTGAGTTTATCTCTGATTTTTTAAAAACAAGGGAAAAGCCAGGAAAAATCCTCGATATTGAATGTGGAACAGCACAGGCCGGAACTCTTCTTGCACAAAAGGGAAATCATTTAACTGCCATAGATACACACAAAGATTTTATTGTGTATTTGAATAAAAAATATAAAAAGATGAAGAAAACCTGCAATTTCTATAATCTTGGAACTATGGATGTTGCACGCTACTTAAAAAGAGAAAGTTACGATATTGCTCTTTGTCTGAACAGCCGTCTTTTATTCATCTCGGACAAAATTCTTTTTACAAAATTCCTGTTCGATACAAAAATCATGCTTTCGGAAGGCGGAATCTTTATTATAGATATTGCAAACTTTAATAAACTCGACTTCCAGAGCGATGTAATCAGACTCCCGACAAGAGATTCTATGACAAATACTCTGAGCGTTTCTTTAACAAGAAATAATTATTCATATTCGCTCAATGTTGTGATGTCTAAATCTGCCAAAAAAGAAATAACAATCATAGATGATGAACCTTCGTTCCCGTTCACAAAACAGACAATTGAATCTGCTGCAAACGAAGTTCGTTATTCTTCAATTGATTTTTATTCTGATTATCGCGGAACTCCATTTACAGAAGATTCAGAAAGATTAATCTGCGTTCTTCATAAATAATCCTCTTTGAAGGTAGAAATACAGAACTTCTGACACGGTCAGCAAAAACTTTAATCTGCACCTCCTCTTATCCCTCTTAATTGTAAAAACTCCTGCTTTTTACTATAATAATGCATTATGAAAGCATCTAAATTTATTATTTCGACACTGCGCGAAGCTCCAAACGACGCAGTTATTGCAAGCCATCAGCTGATGATGCGTGCAGGACTTATTCGTAAACTTGGAAACGGACTTTATTCTTATATGCCAATGGGTCTTAAGGCATTCCGTAAAGTAGAAAAAATCATTCGTGAAGAACTCGATAAAGCCGGTATGCTCGAAATGAAGCCTACTGTAATTCAGCCGGGAGAAATATGGAAAGAATCTGGACGCTGGGAAAAAATGGGTCCCGAAATGCTCAAACCTCAGAACAGAGGCGGTCAGGATATGGTTGTTTCTCCAACAGCCGAAGAAGCATTTACAGCCCTTGTAAGAAACAATCTTACTTCTTACAAACAGCTTCCTGTAACTTTATATCAGATTAATACAAAATACCGCGACGAAATCCGCCCAAGATACGGTGTTATGCGTGGTCGTGAATTTACAATGATGGATGCCTATTCTTTCGACAAAGATCAGGCAGATCTTGATGCTTCTTACGAAAACGCTGCAGCCGCCTACCGCCGTATTTTTAAGCGTCTTGGACTCGAAACAATCTCTGTAAAAGCTGATACAGGTGCTATGGGTGGTTCCGGCTCAGAAGAATTCATGGTAGAAAGCGAAGTTGGAGACGATACTTTAATCCTCTGTCCAAAATGTAAATACGCTGCAAACGTAGAAAAAGCTTCCTGCAAAGACGACATCCCTCTTGATAAGGATGGAAATCCTCAGAAGGTAACTACAGCGGCCGTAGAAGAAATTGCTACTCCAGACGTAAAAACTATAGATGATTTAACTGCATTCTTAAAAACAGGCGCACAGTCATTCATCAAAACTTTGATTTACCGCGTAGAAAACCCTGGAATCGACATTAAAGGAAACTTTGTTGCCGTATGTATCCGCGGAGACCTCGATGTAAACGAAGCAAAACTCTGTGCTCTCTTAAAAGCAAGCTCAGTAGAACTCGCAGAAGAAGCAGATGTTATAAAAATTACAGACGCACCGGTTGGATTTGCAGGTCCTGTAAAACTTACAAAAGCACCGGTAATTGCAGATAACACAGTAATGAACATGCACGATGCCGTAACAGGCGCTCTTAAGAAGGATGTTCACTTTATTCACGTAGAACCGGGCCGCGACTTTACACCATTTATGACAGCTGATGTACGAATTGTAAAACCGGGTGATATCTGTCCTGAATGCGGCGGAACTTTCTATTCTAAAAAAGGAAACGAACTTGGACACATATTCAAGCTCGGCGAAAAATACACAAAATCGATGAACGTAACTTACCTTGATGTAAACGGAAAGCTTACAACTCCAATCATGGGATGTTACGGAATCGGTGTAGACAGAACTTTAGCAAGCATCATCGAAGCACATCACGACGATAACGGAATCATGTGGACAATGAGTACCGCTCCGTTCCAGGTTGCCGTTGTTCCTGTAATGTACAAAGATAAAATGAAGGAAGTTGCAGATAAGATTTACGAAGAACTTCTTGCAGCCGGAATTGATGTAATTCTTGACGACAGAGATGAACGCCCTGGTGTTAAATTCAAGGATGCAGATTTAATCGGTTATCCTGTAAGAATCGTTGTGGGAGATAAAAATCTTCCTAACGTAGAACTTAAAATCCGTTCTAAAGAAACACCGGATTTAGTTCCTGCAGAAGAAGCTGCTACAAAAACAATTCAGCTTGTAAAAGATGAAATTGCAAAATTAGATGCATAATCATCCTGTAAAGCGCAGATTTCTTTGAGTAACTTTGAAGAATCTGCGTTTTTTTATATATATACACTTTTTACAAAGGAAATTTTACAAAGGAAACAAAAATGAAAAAACGATTTTTATTACTTACATTTTTATTCTGCTTAATAACACCCTGTTTTGCAATGCCAGGCTTTAACCCTTACATACAGGATAAATCCGGGGAATTTGTTTATTACAGAGATTATACTTTTTCACGCGAAAGCTACATCGGTATTCTTGAATACAGCGAATCTGAATATCAGATTAAATATTATGCACCGGCCATCCCATCAGCTAATCTTCCGGAAAAAACAATCGCACTTTTAATCAAAATAAATCCTAAAAAAAATTATATGGAATTCACAGGCGAAACAACACTTAAAGGCGTTTCAAACAATCCCGAAGACATAGACATTATGAATTATCTTCACGACATCCTTTATGAATTTTCATCACGACGAATCAAAATGGAAAACGTTTCTCCTTCAAATCCAAAATATGTTTTGAATAAAGATTTTTATAAAAACGGAATTACAGTAAGCGATGAATATGAACAGTTTGGCGGTAAAGTAAAGATTGTTTACGACTGTATAATTCCATTCTTTAATATCAAACTGATTACAGATTCATCAGGAAAAACACTTCTTGAATGTGCTACAATCGGATGCCTTGATAATAACAGCGACAAAACTTTTGATAACTTTAAGCCGGTAGATTTAACTACAATTCCAACAAAGCTCGAAAAGCTCAACTCTAAGGCTAAAGCAAAAAAAGTAAACTTTGACGGAGCAAACCTGACACTCACAGATGAATGGCAGTCTAATTCAGAAAATTTCTATACATTTAAAGATGAATCTGTTGCAATTCTTTCTACGGTTAATGTAAATGCCCAGGATACTGATTTTGTGAATGTTGTTCTTATCCTCTGTCGTACATTAATTTCGAGCTCAAAAAACAATATCACCAATTTTAAAGATATTTCTTTTATAATAAACGATAAGGCTGGCGAAGTAAAAATCCTTCTTACACATTACAATGAACTTCTTACAAAAGAAGCAATCATTCTTAAAGCAGACAAAACGGATAAATCAAAAATCCATTATCTTGGACTTATAACAACCTACTACGCCTACTCAAAAAGAGTCAGTTATTACGAGAAAATCTTAAAAAGCTATAAATTAGATTAATCAGACTGATTATCTTTTATCTGGAGAAAGAATTCTTGTTGAGCGGAGAGCCTATCCACTGGCCTTCGCTTCCAAGATAATCTTTTTTCTGACCTTCTATAAGAAACTGTACACTGCTTACGGTAGAAAATGTCGTAGCGGTGTACACAATCTGCATAAGCTGACCAATATATCCTTCTACACCAACCGGATTGATTTCAAACGCATCGTTAAAATTAAGATAAGCAACACCATTCGAAACCTTTGCGCTCAATAATCTTGTTCCTTCCGGAATGAGCGACATGCAGTTTTTTTCGCCAGACAGCTTTGAATCAGGACCTTTTATTAAAAGATTGATTGCTGTAGTAAGCGGTGAATCATTTTTTTCGACAGTTCGTTTAACCATTTTGCGGTTTACAGAACCATCTGAATCTATTTCTACAAAACAAAGCTGATAAGTTGTGTATTCAACAGGTTTTGCAGGTTTTTCTTCTTTTTTCGGCGTTTCTTTTTTAGGCTCTTCCTTTTTTGGCGTCTCTGTCACCTTTACAACTTCGTCTTCTACCGGTGGCTTTGGAATAACTGGAGGTTCATCCTGAATATTGATTGTTAAAGGAACCTCTTCCTGTAAAGGAATCTGCTCTTCGCCAGATGGATTTTTTGAAACATGATTCTGTACGAATTCCGGAGTTTTACCAAAAACTCTTCCAAAAAAATCTGTTTCCTTAAGATTTGTAAAAATCTGATCCTTTTTTACGAGAAATAAAATAAAAACAATTAATGCTACTAAGAGACAACACGCAACGGCTAAGCCTGTACTTCTTTTCTTACTCATAATACCTTTATTATCGGCATTATTTTGCTAAATATTCATTAATTGAAGCAGCAGCTTTGCGTCCTTCGCCCATTGCAAGGATTACGGTTGCAGCACCAAGAACAATGTCTCCACCTGCCCATACTTTTGCATGAGAAGTAGCCTGTCCTTCGTCTACAGTGATGTGACCCTTTTCGTCTGCGTTAAGACCCGGTGTTGTAGAAACAAGAAGCGGATTTGAACCGTTTCCAAGAGCAACAATCATAGCATCGCATGCAACATCGTGTTCTGAGCCCGGAATTGGAACAGGTGAACGTCTTCCAGAAGCATCCGGCTCTCCTAATTCGTAACGGAGACAGCGTACACCACATACGTGTCCTGTTTCGTCTCCAAGAACTTCTACAGGGTTTTCGAGGAAGCGGAAATTAACTCCTTCTTCTTCTGCGTGACCGATTTCTTCAAGACGGGCTGGCATTTCGTTTCTTGTACGGCGGTAAACAACATCTACTGTTTCTGCTCCAAGGCGGAAAGCCATACGGGCAGCATCCATAGCAACGTTACCGGCACCACAAACTACTACATGCTTTGCTTCGTAGATTGGAGTTGCAGCGTGTTCTTTGTCGTAACCTTTCATAAGGTTTGCACGTGTAAGATATTCGTTTGCAGAGAATACACCAATAAGGTTTTCTCCAGGAATATTTAAGAATTTTGGAAGACCGGCGCCTGTTCCAACGAAGGCAGCATCAAAGCCTTTTTCGTTTAAAAGCTGTTCGAGTGTATTTGTACGTCCAACAAGGAAGTTTGTCTCGAATTTAACACCGATTTTCTGAAGGTTTTCGATTTCGTCCTGAACAATCTTCTTTGGGAGACGAAATTCAGGAATACCATACATCATTACACCGCCGGCTTTGTGGAAAGCTTCGAAAACTGTTACTGCGTGTCCGGCTCTTGCACAGTCAGCAGCAACAGTAAGACCTGCTGGTCCGGCACCGATTACGGCAACCTTTTTTCCTGTAGCTTTTGCAACAACAGGCATTGAAACCTGTCCGTTTTCTCTTTCCCAGTCAGCTACAAAGCGTTCAAGACGACCAATGGAAACTGCTTTTTCAGGAGATTTCCAGATTTTACCAACTGTACATTTTCCCTGACACTGTTTTTCCTGAGGACATACACGTCCACAGATTGCAGGAAGAAGGGATGTTTCCTTGATTGTATCTACAGCGGCTTTGAATTCGCCTTTTGCAACTTCTGCAATAAATTTTGGTATATTGATGTTTACAGGACATCCTTCCATACAGAATGGTTTTGCGCACTGTAAACAGCGGTTTGCTTCGATAATAGCCTGTTCTTTTGAAAATCCGAGAGCTACTTCGTCCATCTGGCGTGCACGTACTTTTGGATCTCTTGCAGGCATTTCCATCTGAGGAATAGCATTTCTGTCTTTTGCTGTAAGAGGACCTGCCTTTAATTTTTCCTGTAATTTATTATATTCCTGTGTTACGTCTATCATCTTTTTCCTCTTATTACTTTGCTAATTTATCTGCTTCTGCCTGAAGTTTACATTTGTGGAAGTCTTCTGCTTCGCGGTCTTTGAATGACTTCATACGCATCATCATATTGTCCCAGTCTACAAGGTGTGCATCAAATTCAGGACCGTCTACGCATACGAATTTTGTTTTTCCATCGTAGCTTACACGACATCCACCACACATACCTGTTCCATCAATCATAATTGTATTTAAAGAAACTGTTGTTTTAATTCCAAAAGGCTTTGTTGTAGCAGCACAGAACTTCATCATGATTGGAGGTCCAATTGCAATTACTTCTGCAGGAGGACACTGACTTTCGCACATTTCCTTAAGTGGAACTGTAGAAACACCCTGGCGTCCGGCAGATCCATCATCAGTCATAATGATAACTTCGTCTGCAAGAGCCTTCATCTCGTCTACATAAATCAAAAGGTCCTTTGTACGTGCAGCAATAATCATGATTACTTTATTTCCTGCAGCTTTGTGTGCCTGAACGATTGGATAACATGGTGCAACACCAAATCCACCGCCCACAACAACAACAGGGGCATCATATTTTTCGATTTTAGAAGGATTTCCTAAAGGTCCAAGAATTGCAGGGAGTTCCTGTCCGGCTTCCATCAAAGAAAGCTTATAAGTTGTAGCTCCAACTGCCTGGAAAACTAATGCAATCCATCCTTCTTCTGCATTTGCATCTGCAATTGTAAGAGGTACGCGCTCTCCAAATTCAGCTTCCACCTGGATAATAACAAACTGTCCTGCTTTACGATTTCGGGCAATTTCAGGTGCATTGACTTTCATATAAAAAACACCTGCAGAAAGCTGTTTCTTTTCAATAATTTTAAACATTTTAAGTCCTCTTTAAATATAGTTAATTTACAATTTTACTGATTGACACTAATTGCGTCAATTGTCATTTTAGAGAAAGAAATAGAATAAAATCACATAATTTTTGTGTTAGAAGCCCACAGAAAGCTGAACAAAGGCTCCGGCTCCACCACCTCTAAAGCTTCCTGTAAAGCTTGAAGATTCAGCAGAAACACCAACTTTAACTTCAAGAAGGCGGATGTTTACATCTACAATCAGTTTGTGGCTGAAAATCTTATCTGTGCGTTCGGTCGAAACATAGAAATTAAGCGCATGCCAGAATCCAAGGCGCATTCCAAGAAGATAATCAAAATAAAAATCTGATTCAAGGCCTTCTCCGGCAAAAGGATGTTCAATTCCAAAACCAAGTCCGCCATAATAATCCATTACCCCATTGAACGGATGGAATTTTCCAGAAACAAAGAATTTTAATGGTCGGTTGATTTTAATCTCTTTTTCTTCTGCATCTCCCTTTGTAATATCCCAGGTAAACTGAGGATTTCCTATGTCCATAATTTCTGCAGACATGGAAGATGTGATTGTTGTAGGAATGCATGTGCTGATTTTTGTCGGATAAATCGGGATTCGTGCATTTCCATAAATTGTAAGATATCTGTAAAGGTCATAGCTGAAAGAAACTCCAACATCAAGACCGGAATTTTCTATAATCTTTTTATAATCCAGCAAGTAAAGGGTTTTATAGTCGATATTCTTAAAATCCGGAGTAAAATAATCAGAATAGAAAGCCATCGTTCCCTTTAAATCATAACTGAATTCGCCGTGTGCCGAGTTTGAAAGAACAACTTTTGAATCTTCCATTGCAACATGAGCAAGTGCAGAGTAAACCGTTGGAGAAATCACAAGAGAGAATTTTTTTGTGCTCCAGCCTACATCAAGTCCTGCAAAAAGAAACAAATCTGCAAAACCTTTTACATCGATTGTTATATCCTCGTTGATTGTATTTCCGTATCCAAGGAAGTCAAAAAGTGATTTTCCTATTCCGATGTTGGAATATAAATCAAGACCTGCATTAATCTTAAAAAGAAGGCCGTTTGGAATATCAAGACCGAACGATACCTGGGGCTTAGTGCTTGCGATTAACGAAAATCCATCATCACTCATTTCGTCTGCAATCTTTGTAAAATCTATTAAAACAACGTCCTGGAAGATGTCTTTTGTTCCAATAAGATTGTTCGAAACATTAACCGGCACATCAAGAGTAAAATCTATAATACGATCGTTATAAAATCTTTCTTCGGAAAAAGTGCTTAAAGAGAAAAATAATGCAAATATTAATAAAGCTACAAGTTTTTTCATATTAATCACTTCCTCCCCATACAGTTACTTCTTTTCCATTTGTGTCGATTCCCAAATCTATGCGCGATTTAAGTCCCATATCCCTTGGAATAGCAAGCATACCAGCCTTTAGCTGAAGATAAACTTCCGGCTGAAGAGGGAATGTATTTAAAAGCTTAGACGGATCTTCCGCATAACGGCCACCGCTGAGCGATAAAACCTTTGTTTCAAAATCATCATGACTTGTTCCATCCATATCCATCACAATATTTATGTCGCTCGAAGAAATAAATGGTTTTTTTGTAGGCGCATAGGCAATAGAAACGTTATCGATTATGTCTAAAAGCTTCTGGATTTTTCCAAGACTTGTTGCTTCTGTTCTCTTCATAACGTCCCAGTTTGAATCAGATCTGTCTACACCCATAATATCGATGATATCAATATTTACATCGCCGGTAAGATTGACTTCCAGAGGAAGAATTACCATTGCCGTGATTTTAATAGAAGTATTCTGCGCATTCTGTAAAGCATCGTGATTGATTGTAATTTCACCGGAACTACCTGTTGTAAGACCGATGTTGTAATCAATTCCGAGCTTGCTTCCAGAGTGACTTGCCGATGCATTCAAAATAGGAGCAATATCGGCAGAAAGTCCGCCTGTTACAGTAGAAGTAACAATATCTTCGGGAGTTTTTGTTAAAACCGGCTCAATGGCAAAAGGCATAATCGCATTTGCACCCGAAGAACCTAAAACATAAAGTTCGTTGCTTCCAATTTGATTTTCAGAAGAATCTGCAAGGAAGAATTTAATCTTTCCCGAGAAGTTCGGATTATTAAATGCTTCGAGATTTGGAATATCGCAATAAAGATGAATTGGTAATGCCGAAAGATTTATCTTGTCGGAAATAGTTGTGTGCAGGGCTGTGTCGAGCGAGCCAAAAAGTGAAGAAAGATTAAAGTCCATGCAAACTTTTCCATTAGAAGATAGATTTCCAGAATCGATTGTTATTTCTTTCCAGTCTAAAACCGGAGTAATTTCTACTTTTACCTTATATTTTTTACCAGGTTCAACATTCGAAGCAATGATTTTTCCGGCTGTTGCTCCAGGTAAATCAAGGTCTGCCTTAAAATCTATCTTTGTTGTAGATGTGATTGTAGTTGTGTTTTCTGAATCAGTAAGGAAATTTACAGTCTGATCAGTTTTTCCCGCTTCGAGCGTCTGATCCGTAGTTCCTGTTAATCCAAGGAAGTTAGAAGCAACGTTTTTAAGGACAAAATCGTTTCCAGATGGGAATGTGTTTGTATATTTTACCTTAATACCGCATCCTTCCTTCCAGTCTATGGATTTTACCATTGATTTTGCTTCGTCCGGTAAATCCTGATTAAGGTTTATAGAAGTATCTGTCCCATCGGGGAGCTTTACGGTAACGCTCGAAATAAGAGGAACAGTTGTGCTTATAGAAATCTTTGGTTTTTTACTAAAATAGATATCTGCATTTGTAAAATTGATGGAAAGATCAAGAGTTGCATCAATATCCTGATTCTGGAATGTTGTTCCAGCCAGATTTGTCGAATCCGAAGTAATTGTTGTATTTAATCCGCCAGAAAGAGCAATTGTTTTATTTAAGGTAACACCAGTCCAGTCCGGAAGATCGATTGTACATTCAAGAGTAGAGCCAGTTCCAAAAGTACACTGCTCAAGTGCAGCGTTTCCTGTTCCAATCGGGAAAGAAGTTGTAAGCTGAGGAAGATCTACGGGGCTTCCGGTTGTTACTCCGTGTGCCGATTTTAATCTGCTCGAAGTATCAATTACACCGGTAAAAGCAGTACCCGAATTTTCAAAAGCAATGTATGTATTTGCACCGTAAAGTGTCTTTCCTGTAATGTTTAAGCTTACTTTTCCGTCAGAAAGATTTCCTTCTGCAATTTTATTGTTCTGTGCATCTTCGAGTGTTGCACCTGTATAAAGGCTTACATGACCTGTTGTATCTGAGTCAATCTGTATATAACCTGAATTATAAATAACGTGATCAAAGTTCGAAGCAAAATTAACCTTCTGCTTTGCATTTCCACCATCAATTCCGCCAGCAAAACTTACCATAGAATTAACCATCGAGTTTACAACATCAATATCGAATTCTTTAGAAGTATTTATATCTACGCTTGGAATCTGAATTTCCTGTTCAAAACTCATGGCAGTAAGACTGTCGCCTAAATCTGTAGAAGCCATGAACGAAGCAAAGTCCAGCGGGATTTCCTGAATTGGAACCCTGATTAAAAACATCTGCTTCTGCTGATTCGCACCCGGATTATAATCATAAATCTTAATTCCGTCAGACAAAGAACCGGAAATAATTGTATTAAGATTCAGATATTCAGATAAATCCAAATCCAATTCTGTGATTGTGAATCTGTATTTTGCACTTGTAGAAACGTTTACCTGTTTTGGAAGAGTAATATTTGTAATATCATTAAAACATCCGGTTAAACCGATTAAAAGAGAAAAGGCTATTAGTACCGCTGTATATTTTTTCTTCATAAAAACTCCTAAAAAAAACCTTTTAAAACCCGCCATATTATATCATCGGCAGATATTAAAAGGTTACATATATTTTAAGAAAATTTTAAGAATTTACTTATTTTACTGATATTTTAACACAAATTCTCTATTTCTGGTTAAAAAATGCTGCAAAAGGATTATAGCTCATTCCTTCGTCGGAATTCTGTGTATATTTTTTGTTTTCCTGACTGTCGGCCTTAAAACTATCCCTGTTTGGATTTTTCTTAACCACAACACGTCTTGCATTACCGTTTCCAGAACCCTGATTAAAGCCTTCCGGACGATTTTCGCGCTTTGGTGCAGATTTCTGACCAGTTCCGGCTCTTCCTGCAGCATCACTCTTAAGCGAAAGACTGATACGGCGGCGAACCTGATCAAGTTCAAGGATTGTAAATTCGTGTACATCGCCTACTTTTACAACTTCCATAGGATCTTTTACAAAGCTGTCGCTCAATTCAGATACGTGAATAAGACCTGTTTCGTGAAGACCAATGTCTACAAAGGCACCAAAATCTACTACATTCTTGATTTTTCCGGTTACCTTCATTCCTTCTTTTAAATCTTCAAACTGAACGACACCTTTCTGCATGATTGGAGCAGGGTATCCGTCACGAGGGTCGCGGTTTGGCTTCTGGAGTTCTTCTACAATATCTTTTACTGTTGTAACACCAAGGTTGTATTTAGCTGCAACTTCATCAATCTTAGAAGATGAAACTTTTTCTCCCTTCTGGATGAGAGGTAAAAATTCGCGTGCTGCGTCGTAGTTTTCAGGATGAACCCATGTATTGTCCAAAGGATCCGAGCTTTCTGCAATCTTCAAAAATCCTGCACACTGTTCGTAAGCTTTTGGACCAAGCCCCGGAACATTCTTTAAGTCTTCGCGGCTCTTAATCTTTCCGTTTGCATCGCGGTATGCAACAATTTTCTTTGCTGTAGGACCGTTGATTCCCGAAACATATTTAAGAAGAGAATAGCTTGCTGTATTAAGGTTTACACCAACGTTATTTACAACAGAACCAACAACTTCATCAAGCTGTTCTGCAAGTTTTTTCTGATTTACATCGTGCTGGTAAAGTCCGACACCAATTGCCTTAGGATCAATCTTTACAAGTTCAGAAAGAGGGTCCTGAAGGCGGCGTCCCATTGAAATTGCTCCACGGATTGTTAAGTCTAAATCAGGGAATTCTTCGCGTGCAATGTCGGAAGCAGAATAAACTGAAGCACCAGATTCATCTACAACTGTATAAACTACATCGCTGTAGTTTTCGCTTATTACCTTGCTCACAATTTCCTGAACTTCCTGACTTCCGGTTCCGTTTCCAACTGCTACAACCTGAATATCATACTTATCGATTGCGTCGTTTATCTGTTTGTAAGAATCTTCCGGATCCTGTACCTGAAAAAACTTAAAATAACCAAGATATTTTCCTGTTTCATCAAGGGCGGCACATTTTGTACCGGTTCTGATACCTGGGTCTACACCAAGAACGCGGCTTCCCTTAATCGGCTGAGTCATCAAAAGATTCTTTAAGTTTTCGCTGAAAATACCAATTCCGTGAACATCTGCTTCGTCTGCTTCGTCGCTACGGATTTCGCGAACAACGGCAGGAGAAAGAAGGCGAACAACACCATCTTCAATTGCGTCTGAATGATATTTGTTATTAATAGAATAATTTTTCTGCAAAAGCTTTACTGCAGCATCTACATCAACGTCGATTGTAACTTCGAGTGCACCTTCGCGTTCTGCTCGATTGATGGCAAGAATACGGTGAGGTTTTACCTGATTCAAAGGTTCTTTAAAATCCCAGTACATCTGATAAGTTGATTCTTTCTTTGCTGTTTCTTCGTCTTTACCTTCCGGAACAATACCCTTAGTTACCATGTTTCCTTCTTTTAAATACAGAGCGTGAACAGCTTCTCGGTTTGAAGTTTCCTGGCTTACTCTTTCTGCAACAATGTCCTTAGCGCCTTCAAGAGCATCAAAAGCGGTTTCTACGTTTAATGCAGAATCTTCGTTATCTGTTTTAATAAATTTTTCTGCTTCTTTTTCGCATGCTGCATCATCATGTTCTGCGATAATGAAATCTGCAAGCGGTTCAAGACCTTTTTCTGCAGCAATCATACCGCGAGTCTTCTTCTTTTTCTTGAACGGAGCCCAGAGATCTTCGAGTGCAGTTAAAGTTGTTGCAGACATTGCGGCATTATAAAGAGATTCTGTGAGTTTTCCCTGTGCAAAAATGCCTTTTACAATTTCGAGTCGTCTGTCTTCCAGATTCTTATATGATTTAAAAAGATGATCACAATCGCGTACCTGAACTTCGTCCAGAGAGCCATGTTTTTCTTTTCGGTAACGGCTGATAAAAGGAATGGTACATCCTTCGTTTACAAGGCTGATTACAGCGCTTACCTGCTGAAGACGAATGTTCAATTCTTCGGCAATTTTCTTCATAATGTCAACTTCGTTGACAACCAGTGAGTCGATTAATTCTTGTGTAAATTCCATAAGTGTGTGTGCGTTTTTTAATAACGCTTTTTCCCCTAAAAAAGTTGTAGGGATATTCTACAGATTAATTTCCATATCTTCAACATTATTTGGTAAATTCTTGTTCTCAATCATAGAAAGAGTAACTTTACCAATAAGGTTTCTGTAGTTGTTGGCCATAAGATTGTAGATATTTGGAATAACAAGCTGTCTGTATCTTTCGCTCAAACCGTTTAAGCCGTTATCATCAAGGAAGGCAAATACATAAAGGGTGTCATTTTCGCCGACCGGACGCTTCATCATCAAAACTGCACTGGCACGGATTAAAAGTCCCTTTAAATGGAAATCCATTGCTTCTATCTTTTCGAATTCCTTTACATCGAGCTTGCCGTTCGGATAGATGAATGAAAAGTGCGAAAGACTTATATCCTGCATTGTTCCCGAATACTGTGTTCCTTCGTGATTAAAAACAAAGGTATAAGCTTTTGTACACAATGCACGAATGTTTTTTCTTCGACCCTGTGCCTGGTTAGCATATAAAATTTTCTGGATGATAAAGAAGTTTTCGCTCTTATTGTATTCCAACTGAACACATCCGCATTTTATACCAAGGTCGTAATTAAACAGTTTTTCGAGCTTACCTTTTACTTCCTTATCCGGACGTTTTACAAAAGTAACCCCGATATAAACCTTGTTTTCGTACTTAAACTGAAGGTCGCTTATAAAGTTGAACCAGTTTAAATCGGTAATAGTGTAATCAATATTAAAAATCAAGATGATGTCATGGAAAATTGAAACCAGAATATCGATTTTCTGCTCGAGCGGCATGTTTTTATTATATTCAACAAAATAACACTCATAGCCGAGGGCAAAATAATCTTCCAGATATGTTTCGGGAAACAAAGACATATCCGGTGTTATAAAGAACGTCTTTCTGCCTATAGCAAAATCTTTTACGGTAATTGCCAAATTCTTCTCCTGAAAAAAATGATTTAAAACACATTTTGATAAACTTTTTGGCAAATTACATTATATACCATATTTGAGAATAAACAAATTTTTTTTTCTATTAATAGTATCTTTTTTTACGACTAAATAAATCTGAATACCTGACGGTGTTCGGCCATATTTGTCTTATCTGCTACAATATAAGTTCCTACCATTGCAGTTGCAGTATCAATCAATGTAGAGAAAGAACTGATTACAACTAATGCAGGAGCAAGAAGATTGTAGCTTGTTTCGAATCCTTTTCCGAATTTCTGGCACAAAATTGTAAGAAGGATAAAAGCTCCTCCGGATGGCACGTTTCCTAAGAAGAAAGAAAGTGCAAACGAAAGGAAGAAAATAGAAATAATATCCTGGAACGGAAGACTTAAGCTTGAATAAGACCTCCAGATGATTACAAAGCTGATTGTTGCTACAAGAGAAGAACCTCCGCGTGCAAAAATAGAGAAAATAGGGAGAACAGAACCGCCGCTTCTTCGTCTGATTCCAAGACTGTCTTTTCCATGGCGGATTAAAACAGGAAGTGTAAAGTTTGCGTCGCCGCTTATGAATCCCATGAACATTGGAGCAAGACTCGCATAAATGATTTTATATGGATGCTGTTCGCGACAAAGATATCTGATTGCAAGCGGATAGATAACACCAATTATAATCAGGAAATCTACGGTAAAGAGGGCAATCATAGGTCCAAAAATACCCTTCTGTAAAGTTCCCTTAAACTGAATTGTCCAATAACACATTAAAGCAATTACGAGGATGCACAAAACTTCAGAGAAGAATGATGAAATCTTAAAGAAAAGGTGTGATAAAGAATCTGCAAGTGTGTAAACCGGTTTGAATGTATTCTGATCTGAATAACAGAACCATCCGATGAGCATTGCAAAGAAGAAACAAACTAAAAGATATCCACCGTTTGCAAGAGAAGCAAATGCAGATGCCGGGAACAATGCTTTTAACATGTTTCCGATATTGATTGCAGAAATATCAGCAGCTTCTTCAATACCTGTAGGCGGAATTCGAGGAAGCTTTACAATTCCTACAGAAACAAGTCCGAGTAAAGTAAGAAGGAAAGATGTTACAATGATGATAGCAAATGTCCAGAGAGCTGTTTTTCCTACTATATTAGAAATTCTAAGCTTATTAACAGAAACGATTGCTGTACAGAAAACTAAAGGTACAACAAGATAACGTCCAAACTGAATACAAAGCTCTGTAATAAAAGTAATAATTGAAGAACCAGTCGCATTATTCCATGGAAGAATAAGGGCTGCAACAACGCCAAAAATAATACCAATTAAATATCTAATCCAAACTTTCATATTATTATTATAACATACTATGGTATCACAATCCATAGTGTGTTATAATATAATTATGTCAGATATTTTAGTTGCAGGCAAAGATTTGCCGGATATTCTTGAATTCGCAGAAGGATTCATAGCTAACAAAAAGGTTTATACATCAGTTAAAAAAGATGTAGATTTATCAACTTTCGAATCGGAAGGAATTTATTCCTGTAACTGGAATAAATCTTCTGCAATTTCTGCAAGAAATTTCATCATAAAAGCAGAAACAACCTTACCCGACCTTTCTCAGTATGTTGTCTTCTTTGACACTCAGTATTATGCCTCTAAATTTGAATTAGACAGAACAGAAAGCGTTTCTCTTGCCGTAGACGCAATGTTTGCAAACTATCAGCTTTTGGTAAACGAGATTTTACTCCGTCTTGAACAGAGAAAAGACCCTGTTGTTGTTTCTTTCCTTGTAAAAACATACCCTTCAAGATTCGAAACTCTCCATTCTTCGGGAAAAACAAGCCTTGTACCTTCGAGCAATATTGTAAATGCAGCTCAGAATGCATTTATTTCTCTTGCAGAAAACGTTTCGACCCTTGTTCAGGATAAAACATATATGTCTGTTCTTCTTGCAAAATGCGATCCTTCAAATGAATTATACGATAACGACCACGAACTTGGAGAATGGATGGCAAAAGCTCTTGATTCTGTAGCAGCAATGAAGTCTAAACAGACAGCAAAACAGGCTTCTCAGTGGATTCGTCCGGGTTCCAGAGTTGCTGGTTTTTCGCTTTTCAAATAAGAAATAACAGGATGTGATTGATGTTGGAATTTATTTCCCAGAATGTTTATCTTGATTATCTTATCCGCCTTACAGCAAGCCTTATCTGCGGACTTTTGCTCGGTTTTGAGCGAAAGCTACGCCAGCACACTGTTGGTGTAAGAACTTTAACTCTAATCAGCATTTCTTCGGGCATGCTCAGCATTCTTTCTTCGTATATGGCATCTACAGGGGCTGTTCCCGGAGATCCAACGCGTATATCTGCGGCAGTAATCACTGGTATAGGATTTTTGGGTGCGGGAGCGATTGTAACCCAGGGATTAAATATCCGCGGGCTTACTTCGGCAGCGATTACTTTTACGGCGGCTTCTTTAGGACTAACTTGTGGAGCAGGACTTTATATTCCGGCCGCAATTATCCTTGCATTCTCGTTCATCACACTCTTTATAATCAATAAAATAGAAAAAAAGCTCTTCCCGGCAGAAAAACGAAAAATGCTTTCCATTACAATGTCTAATAATAATCCGGATGAAGATCAGATTAAAAAAATAATCAGAAAACAGAAAATCGTGATTCACGATCTTGATATAAGATACTCTTCTGAAGAAAAACAGGTAAAACTCATCTATACGATACAGGCTCCGGACTCTTTAAAGCCTTTTGTCCTCATAAATGAGCTTACAGAAATCGCCGGAATTCAGAAAATCGAATTATCCAAAAACTAGGATTTTTTACTTGTTAGTTAAAGCTTTTCTTATTATAATATAATTGTGTCAGTACTATATGTTGTTGGAACACCTATTGGAAATCTTGGAGATATAACTTACAGGGCAATAGAAACTCTTAAGTCTGTAGATTTTATTGCGGCCGAAGATACACTCCATACTTTACAGCTTTTGAATCATTTTGAGATAAAAAAGCCTATGATTTCCTGCAGGGCCCAGAACGAAAGAACTGCCGGAGAAAAAATAGTTAAATTGCTGGACGAAGGCCATAATGTTGCTTATGCAAGCGATGCCGGAACTCCGGGAATAAGCGATCCGGGCGCTGTTCTGGTAGATTTAGTCCGGGAAGCGGGACACGATGTTGTACCAATTCCAGGCGCATCGGCTTTTGCCACACTGATTAGTGTAGCGGGTTCGGGTGGAAAAACCTTGATTTTTGAAGGCTTTTTATCGCCAAAACCGGGTAAAAGACGTTCAAGATTAAAAGAACTGATGGATACTGGAGACGCTGTAATTATTTACGAATCTCCGTTCAGAATTACTAAACTTTTAATTGACGTTGCCGATATAGATAGTACCAGGCGTGTAGTAGTTGGCAGGGAACTGACTAAACTCCACGAGGAGATTATTAGCGGTTCAGCTGAAGACTTAAAGAATAATTTTGCAAACAGACAATCCATAAAAGGAGAGTTTGCAATTTTTATTTCTGGAACAAAAAAGACCTAAACTTTCTGAAATATCTACCGATAATTTAAAGGTAGAGGGGTAGGACGTTATGATGATAAATGGTGTAAACAATGTTACTCAATTGAACAATGTTCAGAACATCCGCAAGACAGATAACTCTGCAAGAATTAATGCAGAATCTGACTCTATTTCAGTTTCAAAAGAAGCTGTTGAAATGGCTGAAGCTTACTACCTTGATAAGGTAGCAGCAGAAACTCCTGATGTAAGAGCTGATCGTATAGCAGAAGTAAAAGCCAGAATTAAAGATCCGTCATATTTAAGCGACGCTGTTATACAGTCAACTGCTGAAAAATTTTTGACAAGTATTGGTCTTTAATTTTAGTTGAATAATTTCAGTCAGCATATTTTGGATTCAAAGACGGAATGAATTTTTCCGTCTTTTTTTTTAATTCTTAAATTCGACCTAAGAAAAAAGAGGGATTTATAAATGAGTGATTTAATTTTTAGAATAGCTCCTAATATTGTTTTAGGTTCATACACAATAACAAGACTTGGACAGCAGGTTTTAGATTATGGCACACGTTTTATGGTCATTGTAGACCCTGTTTTAAACGAAATGAAGATTCAGGACAAGGTTCTTCAAACTCTTTCGGACAGAAACGTAGAATGCTTTGTATTTAATGAACTTTCGGAAGGTTCAAATTCAAAAACAGTACAGAGAGCCTTAGCCCTTGCAAAACAGGGACACATCCACGGTGTAATCGCAGTTGGTGGTGCAAAAGCATTAAACCTAGGTAGAACTGTTGCAGCATTCTATAACGAAATCCACGATTTTTATAACTTTGTAGACGGGGCTTCTCCAACAACTGCATCACTTCCATGTATCTGTGTTCCTACAACATTCAGAACTCCTTTTGTATTTACAAACGAAGTTCCTGTTACAGATTCAAGAAATAATCAGCTTAAAATATTAAAAGTACAGAATCAGCTTACAAAGCTTGTACTCATAGATCCAAACCTCATGCTCACATTAACAGAAAATCAGAAGGCTACAATTTCCATCGATGTTCTTAATATGTGTATTGAAGCTTATCTTTCACAAAAAGCAAATTTCTTAAGCGATATGTTTGTAGAAAAAGGTCTTGAGCTTCTTTCCTATGCACTGGACGGCTCTCCTTCCCTGGATATCACAACTCCGGAAGAAATTCTTCTTGCTCAGGCAGGTTGTATGGCTTCTATTGCTGCTTCTTCAAGCTCTCTGGGATTAAGTTCTCTTCTTTCTCTTTCTATAAATGCCCGCTATAAAATCAATAAATCACTCATTTCTTCTATCCTGATTTCTTATGCGGTAGAAGATGCGGCAAAATATAAGAGTGCCAGAATCGAAAAGCTTGCACGAATCATGAGAATTGTTCCCGAAGATGTAAAAGGTCCTGAAGCAACTAAGGCATTTATAGACAATATCCGTCAGCGACTTGCAAAAGCAAATCTTCCTGCTCGTCTTAAAGATTTACAGCTTTCTGTTGAACAGCTTTCTTTGGCGGTAGAAGACGTTAGCAAAATAGACATTGTAAACCGCCTTCCTAGAAGCATGACAACTGATGATATTTTTGATTTTGTAAAACTGGCTTACTAAAATGATAGAAAGCGGAAAGTTATTTCAACTCGAAGGCGGTCAGAAAAGACGAAAACTGGCTTTAACTTACGGCTCCCTTGAACGCGATATTCTTGGGATTGCCGAAAAAGGCACAGAATTTTCTTTTACAGATATTTCCCGCTCAGATTATTTAATCAAAATCACTGAAATTTTAATAAAAGACCCAAAACTCCCTCCAGAAGCACAGGATGAATTAAGAAACCTGATTGAACAAAAGCCTTTGGATGAACTCCGCCTTTGCAACACTGCACGAAATCATCTTTTAAAAATAATCGGTACCTTCCCGGCAGAATGGGACCTTGTAATCGCACCACATAAAAAACCTGATACAGAAAACGGAACTGTAGCAAAAAGAGATTTTTACCCCGGCGTATGTGTCTATGCAGAAGATATACGCTCACCTTTTAATATCGGCTCAATTTTCAGAACGGCAGAAGGAATGGGAGCAGAAAAGGTTTATATTTCTCCTTTCTGTGTACCACCCGATCATCCTCGTGCAATAAGAAGCGGAATGGGATGTATAGAAACAATGGGCTTTGAACAGTGCTCTCTTAATGAATTACCAGAGGATATCCCTGTATTTGCTCTGGAAACAGGCGGTACAGATATAAATGATTTTGTTTTCCCCGAAAAAGGAATCTGCATAATCGGAAGCGAAGAACTTGGCGTTAGTCCCGAAGCATTAAAAAGAGCAACCTACGGAACTGTCACAATCCCGATGAAAGGATTAAAAGCGTCGTTAAATGTAGGTGTAGCATTTGGAATCTTAATGCAGAAATGGGTCGAAAGCCTGAATAAAAAATCATCAGACGGACTTTAATAATCCAGCTTTTCCTGAACGCGTTTTACGATTGTTTTAAGCTTGCCTTCCGAATCGATAGAAAATTCTTTTAAGACTTTTTCGTTAATCTGATAGTATTCAACTTCGCCAAGGCTGTAATAATTAATCATATCTGCAAGATACAAAAGCGAAATCAGTTTCTTAATGTCCTTTGGCGCAATTTCCGGATTATTATGATATCTTATTGCTTCAGAGATTTTCGAAGGGAATCCCCAGTTTTTAGTAACAATGCATCCGCCCTTTGCAGTACAGCAGTTTTGAACTACCATCTTCATTGCTTTCTGGGAAACACCTTTTTTCTGTACGGCAGCCCTTACAAGATGAGCCTGTTCCTTTGTGATAACTTCCATCAGGATATTTTCGATGTCGTGTAAAAGCGCAAAAACAAATACTTCTTCAGCAGAAAATTCTTCTTCGGCAAAATTAAGTACAAAATTATAAGCATAGAAAGCAGCGGTATAAGCCTTTTTCCAGAGTTGTTTTTTATCCTGTGATTTTTTTATGAGCCTTAAATCAGGATTATCTTTATTGAAAATTTCTGAAAGTTTATTAAAACCGATTAATTCAATTGCTTTAGAGATTTTACAGCAGTCGTCGGAAAGCTTTGCGGCTGTTTTTAATAAAAGTGCTGTAAGTGTTACATCTTTTGTAATGCGATTAACTATTTTTTTTTTATCGGGCTCCACTTCTTTTAATTCCATGGAAAGCTCTTCGAGTTCTTCTTCAAAAACAGGTACTTTAGTCTGAGTTTTAACGCATTCAAGACATGCAGTTTCTATACCAGTCTGGATTTCTGTGTTGAGCGGAAGTGTAATCTTTGTGATTGTTTCCGTGTCGTTCGTATAAACCTTGTAGTTTTCTTTTTTAAGACCGACTTTCTGAAGCATCAAAATGATGATGATGATTCCAAGACCTGCACCTTCTGTCTGATCAAGGATATGCTTAAATACATCATTTTCGTTTTTATACTGTTTTACGTTCTTTAATTTATATTCAATTCGTTCTTTTTCTTCTTTACAGATAAGACTGTTATTCCTGATTTCTACAATCAGATTATCTTCTGTATATAAAAGATTTAACTTAACGTAGAGCCCGGCTTTTTTCTGCTCGGACATATAATAATCAATGTTATTTAAGGTGTCTTCCTTAAAGGTAAGCATTCCCTTTTTATAGTCATCTGAATTATTTATATCAAGATTTTTTTCGCGAAAGTAAATACGCTTTGTGTTTGCTTTTTTAGCGTTAGTTAAAAGTTCTCCAAGACAAAAGCCCAGATATTTATTCATGTGCTGCTGATTACATTCTTCAAGAAATTCAGTTGTAACATCGCGGATATAAACATCCATATTACGAGGCAAAGTGTATGTCGTGATTTCTATTGGAGTATGCAGCTTGATGGCTGTTTTTATTTTCTGTCGGTCAATTGTCTGCAGTTCTTTTTCACTTTCTTTCATATTTTTATTTTATTGTAAATTAACAAAATTGTAAAATGATATTTTTTATCTGTTCTTCCAGAAAGACGGAACAAAGAAAATAACAAGCGTGTATAACTCAAGACGGCCGGCAATCATTGCAAAACAATACCACCATTTTACAAATTCCGGAACCATAGAGAAATTATTCGAAGGACCAAGGTTTCCAAAGGCTGGACCAACGTTTCCTACAATAGATAAAGCTCCCGTAAACGAAGTTGTTAAATCAAGATTGCCAAGACAGCCAAAGAAGGTTGTAATCATAACAAGGATGAGGTACAGGAACATAAACGATGTAACATTGAATACGATGTCGTCGCGGCCAGGCTTTCCGTTTAATCTGATTGTAAATACTCCGTGAGGATGGAGCATTTTTTTGGTTTCGTTTCCAAGCTGTTTTCCTAAAACTACCCAGCGGATTACCTTTACACCACCCGATGTTGAACCGGAGCTTCCACCAATAAAAAAGAGAATAAATAAGAAGAACTGAGTTGCTGCCGGCCACAGAATATAATCAGCCGTACCAAAACCTGTTGTTGTGACTAAAGCCATAACCTGGAAGGCAGAATATCTTAAACTTGTTCCGAATGAATGATAAACCGGAAGCAGAAAGAAGGTAATTACTAAAACCGTTACAAAAACGATGAGTAAATAGGCTTTGAATTCGGAGTTTGTAAAAATATCCTGGAATTTTCTTGTAATAAGATAAAAGAAAAGGCTGAAGTTAACGCCTGCAATAAACATGAACACAGTTATTACAACATCAATTCCTACAGAATTAAATGCACCTATGCTCGAATTTCTTGTAGAAAATCCGCCTGTTCCAAGGGTAGAAAAACCGTGAGACAAAGCTTCTACAAAATCCATGCCGCATGCCATGAGTAAAAGAGTTTCTAAAAGAGTAAAGCCTGCATAAATGAGCCACAAAATCTTTGCAGTAGTTGTGATTCTTGCTGTTACCTTTCCCTTTTCCGGTCCTGTTGTTTCTGCCTTAATGAGCTGGAATCCTCCGACTCCAAGAAGAGGAAGAAGTGCTACAGTTAAAGTAACAATTCCCATACCGCCCAGCCAATGGGTTAAACATCTCCACATATTGATTGAACGGGGAAGACTTTCTACATCGTTACAGACTGTACAGCCGGTAGTTGTAAATCCGCTTACGCTTTCGAAGAACGCATTTGTGTATTCAGGATAGCAGCCGCTAAAATACAACGGAAAAGACCCCATAAAACTGGCTGCTATCCACGACAATGCTACCACCGCGAAAGTCTGCTTTATAGACAGATGGAACTTAATTCTGCGTGTACATAAAAATATAACGGCGAATAAAACTATGGAAATGGCGCCGGGAACTATAAAAGAAAGATATACCGAGCTTTCACCATAATAAAACGCAACAGCCAAAGGAATAGAAAAAGAAACACCAACAATTGCAAGAATAACAGAAATAATTTTAAGACAGGTTATAAAAAACATTAAAAACTACTCCTTTCCGGCAAAATAAGAAAGAATCTTTTTACTGTTTTCCGACTGCGTAATCAAAACTACGTGGTCTCCCGGATAAATCTGTGTGTTTCCGTTTGCGATTGCATATTCATTTGTTCCGGCCTTTCTGTTAAGAAGAACAAGGAAAGAACCTGGATCTGAAATTTCAAAAAGTGATTTTCCCGAAACCTTAGAAGAAGCGGTAATTTCGCATTCAACAATTTCAAGCTCGCCTGTTGTTACTGTGTGAACTTCTTTTACCGACTTTCCGCGAAGATGACTTATGATGGAATCTACTACGCAGTCACGAAGAGGGATTGCAACATCTACACCAAGTTTTTCGGCGATTGTTCCAAAAGGTCCGCTTGTTACAAGGCTGATTGACTGCCCTACACCTAAAGATTCAAGGTATGCGGCTAAAACCATGTTCAATTCGTGATTATGTGTTGAACAGATTGCAAGGTCAAAATCTGTAATTCCTTCTTCGTTTAAGAAATTTTCGTCCGATGCATCGGCACATAAAACCCGCGCTTCCGGGAATTTTTCTGCTGCAGCACGGGCACGCTCTTCGTCTGAATCTATAATCACAAGATTTAATTCGTGGCGGGCCTTTATTCTTGCAAATAAACTTCCCTGATGAGCAGCTTTTTCTCCTTCAAGAAGCTTTTCTGCAATTATTGAGCCGATTCTTCCAGCCCCGATTAATGCAACCTTTTTTAATACCTTCTGTTCCGAACCACAGAATTCCATGATTTTTGAAACTTCTTTTTTAGAAATCAAAACACCAAGGGTATTTCCTGCCTGTAAAACTGTATCACCGGAAGGCAAAGAGGTAATTCCTTCCTGCTCAACATAGGCAACAAGGAACTGAACATCAATTTTAGTGCGGATATTTTTAAGAGAGATGCCGTCGAATGCGCTTTTTTCTTCTACAGCGATTCTGGCAATCACTAAATCTGAATTATCAAAAGAAATGACGTTTCCGACCGCTCCATTTTCTACTGCCTGAACAATTGCTTCTGCGGCTTCTACGTCCGGATGAATCATATAGTTGATTCCATACAAAGGACGGCGTTTTCCTGTAAATCCTGTAATCTGCTTTTTTTCTGCCTGAGTCGTGTTTACATAATATGCATAATTTCTTACACGGGCAATTTTTAAAATATCGGGATAAACTGCATCTACCAGCGAACAGGTAATCATATTTACTTCGTCCGATGCTGTTACACAGATTAATGCGTCTGCTTTGGCAATACCAACTTCTTCAAGAGTTTCGAGGTTATTGCCATCGGCACACATTACCGTACAATCCAGCTGATTAGATGCATGGCGGGTTGTTACTTCGTTGTTATCAATAAGAGTAACCTGATTTTTTTCACTTATAAGCAGTTTTGCAAGCTGGACTCCAGTGAATCCAGCTCCAACTATTACGATTCTCATACTCTTATTATACTACAACTTCTATTGACGTGACAATTTTGATTTTCTTTTTTCTGAAATATAAAGTCCTGCAAAAACAAGCACGCAAACTACTGTAGAAGCAATTGCTTCGAATAAAGCGTTTGAAACAACTAATGCCAACAAAGCTTTAAATGAATCAACGATAACTTCATCACTACTAAAGAGCTCTTTGATATCTTTCCCAAAAACCATGTAAAGGCTTCCCATTACAAGCACTGTGTGAATGAGTGTAGAAACAAAAGCTGTTACTCCTGCAGAAATTGTCTTTGGAAGCTTTGGAATGAGTTTTAAAAGTCTCCATAAGCCCCATGCACAAACTGCAAAAAGGATTCTTGGAAGAATTGAACACAATGGATTTAAAAACATCGGATCCAGAGGGCCGCTAGGTCTTAAAGAAGCGTTGATTAAAGACATAACTCCAAAAACAGCTCCTGTAAAAACACCCGAAGGAAGTCCACCGAGTAAAACTGCAAGAATTACCGGAATCTGAAGAATTGTTACAGATGCGGCACCTATAGAAATAAATCCCAGTGGAGTTACTGAGAGAACTACAACAAGAGCACTGAATGCTCCGGTTAATGCGATTTTTCTAGCTAATGATATATTGTTTTCCATGACTTTGAATTATTCATTTAAAATGATTTAAGTCAATCGGATTAGTTTTGCATTACGTCCGAAACGCCGCTTCCAAAAAGGGCAAAATCGGCACGGGCAGGGTCTTTGGGAAAGTATTTTTCCATCTTTTGAGTGAGTTTTACGGCAGTTTTATATGAAGGTTTATCTGTTTTATCTAAAAAACCGAGCCTTTCTGCAACCTGCATAACGTGTACATCAAGCGGGATGATTAATTTTTCCTGGCCGTACCAGTCCCAAAGCCCAAGATCCACCGGAGAATTCCTTCGAACCATCCAGCGTAAAAACATGTGGATTCTTTTATTTGCAGAATTTTTTCCTTTAGGAACAATTTTTGCATCCTTAAACGCCCCACCGATGATATGTGCTAAATCATTTCCGGCATTCTCGTACAATTTCCTAAAATATTCCCCCAGCGTTTTTTCTTTTGTAAGAATACTTTTTATAGCCCCGAACAAATCTGCCATATCTTTGTAAGAATAAAATCTGTAGAATTTGTCTGATTCATTAAAAGTGCCGGAAACCCCATCTCGACTACCACTGGAATTAACGTCTGCCAGATTTTTAAACCGGGGACAACCCTCGCATATCCATTTTGTTATGCTTCCGCTTGTTTTATCTGCTGTTTCTAAGATGAGTTTAATTTTTGGGACAAACTGCTTACGGCTTCCAAAAGAAAGCATTGCGGCTATAAAAGAGGCTGTTTCTACATCTGCTTTTTTGGAAAGAGGATACCATCGCAAAAAAAACGAAGGATCTCCCTCACAGAATGAAGAAACTTCGTATTTATCTGCAAGAGAAACTAAATCAATCATCCGATTAATGATTTCTGCTTTTTGCTTACCGGTTCACAGGTTAAATCTACGCCAAGCTTTTTAAAGATTTTTCTGTCTACTTCGCTTAAGATGACTGTCGTATGAACCTGGCAGCCCTTGAGGTTTGGAAGCTGCTCTAAAGCCTTGCGGCAGTTTTCATCATCTTTAGAAAGCATGGAAAGAGCAACCAGTACTTCGTCCGTATGAAGGCGAGGGTTATTTCCACTCAGATAAGATACTTTCATCTTCTGGATTGGTTCTATCATCTCTTTTGGAATAAGTTTTACTTTATGATCAATTCCGGCAAGATGTTTTGTAGCATTCAAAATTAAGGCTGCGCTTGTTCCAAGAAGATCGGAAGTTGCAGAAGTGATGATTGTTCCATCCTGTAATTCAATTGCGGCACAAATCACCTTGTCTTTAGCGGCTCTTTCTTTTGCGGCAACAGTTACTTTTCTGTCGTTTGTAGAAATATTTGCCTGCTGCATCAAAAGTTCAATTTTGTTGATTTCTTCTTCCGGACAGTTACCCTGAACATACTGCCCCATTGTGATGTAATATCGACGGATGATTTCCTGCTTACTTGCTTCGCAGCATACATCATCATCAATAATACAGTTTCCGGCCATATTTACACCCATGTCTGTAGGTGATTTATATGGATTGTTTCCGTAAATACCTTTAAAAATTGCATCAAGAACAGGGAAGATTTCTATATCGCGGTTATAATTTACTGTAGTTTTTCCGTATGCTTCCAGATGGAACGGGTCTATCATGTTTACATCATTTAAATCTGCAGTTGCAGCTTCGTAAGCAAGATTTACCGGATGTTTTAAAGGGAGGTTCCAGATCGGGAATGTTTCGAACTTTGCATATCCCGCTTTAACACCACGTTTATATTCCTGATAAAGCTGACTCAAACAAACAGCCATTTTTCCAGAACCAGGACCCGGAGCGGTAACGACAACAAGCGGACGTGAAGTTTCTACATAATCATTCTTTCCAAAACCTTCGTCGCTGTCTATGAGTTTTACATTTGAAGGATATCCATCAATAAGATAGTGGAAATAAACCTTGATGTTCATTCGTTTAAGTTTATTTCTGAACTGTTTTGCAGCTTCCTGACCCGAATAATGTGTGATTACAACGCTTCCAACCATGAGCCCACGATTCTGAAATTCATCGCGCAGACGAAGAACATCCTTGTCGTAAGTAATTCCAAGGTCTCCGCGGATTTTATTCTTTTCGATATCCTGGGCGTTAATTACGATGATGATTTCTGCTACATCAGCGAGCTGCATCAAAAGCTGTAATTTACTGTCTGGATGAAAGCCTGGAAGAACACGGGAAGCATGATAATCATCAAAAAGCTTGCCGCCGAATTCCAGATAGAGTTTATCACCAAAGTGGGTGATCCTTTCTTTAATGTGTTCTGATTGAATCTTTAGATATTTGTCGTTATCGAATCCGTAGTGTTTCATACGGAATTTAATATTACCACCAACTTCGATTTTTAACAATAAAGGATTTTACCTTTATTAATAAAATTAAATTTATTATACTCATTTTATGGCGAAATTTTTAAAAAAAATCTCTATCCTTTTGGACAATACCTATACAAAGATTTTTCTTGGCGCAATCTGTGTCATTCTCCTTATCATTCTTTTTATGCAGAGAAATACACGCCAGCAGTTAAAAGAAGTTTCTAATCTTCCTTTTCACGAAGTTAATATTGAACAGGTTAAAGACGGTACTTATGAAAGTTCAACCTATTCAAGTTTTTTAAAAGTTGCTGCCAAAGTAACTGTCGAAAATCATAAAATCACAAAAATTGATATTCTGGATCAGAAGGGAGCTTTGGAAGGTGAACTTGAAGGCTATGCAAAAGAGATGATTGATTCAAACACATGCGAAATTCCTTTTGGCGATAAAAACAATATCCAGTTTAATAAACTTGTTTTTATAAGCTGTATTAATACGGCTCTTTATAAGGGTGTTTTAGTTGATGATAAAACATCAGAAAACATAATTTCAAAAGATAATGCAGAAGCTTTGAACAAGGCTTCTGTAAAGGCTGATTAATAATCAAAATTTTCAAATGATGAAACAAAATTACCAGAAACAGCTTGATTCTCTTTTAGATTCTCTTGGAGACAAAAAACCGAGCCTTCTTTTACATGCCTGCTGCGGACCATGCTCTTCCTACGTTCTTGAATATCTTTATAAATATTTTAACATCACTGTTTTTTATTATAACCCGAATATTTACCCGGAAGAAGAATATCATAGACGATTGGACGAATTAAAAAATCTTTATACGAAATTTCCGCCGGCACTCGAAGGAAAAATCAAGGTTATAGAAGAAAATTACGACCCGGACGATTTTTATAAAGCCGTAAAAACAAAAGAAGAGCCCGAACTTGCCGGCGAAAAAGAAAGGGGAGAACGCTGCCGCCGCTGTTACGAATTTCGTCTTAAAAAAACTTACGAATATGCGCTTAAAAATCATTTTGATTATTTTTGTACAACTCTTTCCATAAGTCCTTTCAAAGATGCAGAAAAAATAAATGTTCTTGGAAAAGAAATAGAGGCTCAAAACAACGGCGCAGAAATAGCGAAGACTACGGGCGCAGAAAAAACACCCCTCTGGCTCACTTCTGATTTTAAGAAAAAAGGCGGATTTAAACGAAGCCTTGAACTAAGCGAAGAATACGGAATGTACCGTCAGCAGTATTGCGGCTGTATTTATTCGCTCAAAAACTCCAGTGCTTCAGAATAATTTCTTACGGAAAGTTTATTTTACTCTGACAGTTTTAAGACTGATTAAAGGCTGATTATTTTACCCCTGGATGATTCCCTTAAACTGACTTATATTTTCGTAGCCCTTACGCTTCATGAATGCTTTTAAGCCGTCGATTATTTCTATCATTGCAGGTGGATTTGCAAATGTTGCTGTTCCAACTTCTACGGCATCAGCTCCGGCCATAATAAATTCTACGGCGTCTTCCCACTTTGCTATTCCACCGATTGCGATTACAGGAACTCTTTTTTCCTGTGGCAGAGTGTTGATTGCCTGAACAAGCTCATAAACAAGACGAACAGCAATTGGTCTTATTGCAGGACCACCAAGGCCGGCTTTTAATTTATCGAATACGGGAACTCCGCGTTCAATATCAATGGCTATTCCCTGGAAAGAATTACAAAGGCTTATACCATCTGCTCCTTCTTCTATACACGCAAGGGCAACCTTGTTTAATTCAAGCGACTGTGGAGTAAGCTTTACAATAAGCGGTTTTTTAGTAACGGCACGAACAGCCCGGACAACATCTTTAGCGGCAGAACAGGTCATACCAAATGCGGCCCCTCCTGCACTAACGTTCGGACAGGAAATATTAAGTTCAATCATCGGAACTGCGGTTTTTTCAAGAAGTTTTGCTCCTTCCACATAAGTTTCTAAAAAGCTTCCCGAAAGATTTGCGATTGTTACAGGCTTTTTTTTGAGCATTAAAGGTAATTCGTGTTCTATAAAATGCGGGATTCCAGGATTCTGAAGTCCGATAGAATTCATTAATCCGGCTGAAGTTTCCAAAACGCGGATTCCATCGTTTCCCTGGCGAGGTTCGAGGGTTAATCCTTTAGAAGCGATTCCTCCAAGGCGGTCTACATCAAAAACAGATTCGTATTCTACGCCAAAACCAAAAGTTCCAGAGCATGCAATTACAGGATTTTCAAAACGAACGCCCGCAATATTCACAGATAAATCAGGGTCTTTTGTAAGAGGTTCACGCCTTGGCTGAACTTTTATACCTGCAACTTTCTGAACAGGGCCTTCGAACTTAAGGATTTTTGAATCGAATACAGGGCCGTCTTTACAACAGCGTTTTTTTCCTTCTGTTGTATCGATTGTACATCCAAGACAGACGCCGACACCGCAAGCCATATGTGCTTCCATACTAAGCCAGCACTGAATACCACACTTTTCGCTCACTTCTTTTACATATTTGAGCATTGGAAGAGGTCCACAGGCGTAAACCGCAGAATAATTTCCATTTTTTAATGCATCTTCTGTAAGAGCCGCAGGAAGCATTCCGTGAATACCACACGAGCCGTCATCAGTTGTGATGATAAGTTTATCCGCTTTTATATTTTCAAGACCATAAGATCCGCTTTTGAACGAAGCATAAAAGTCGTATGATTTTTCTGCCAAGGTTTCTGCAAAGCCCGCAACAGGAGCAACTCCAATTCCACCGCCAACGATGCAGACTTTTTTTCCGGAAGAAGAATCAGGAAGGCAGAACCTGTTTCCGCATGGACCTAAAAGATTGATTTTATCGCCTTCGCGTAAGTCACAGATGTTTTTTGTTCCGCTTCCTTTTACAAGAATTAAAAAATAGACTTCGACAGAGCCATCAGATTTTTTTTCTGAATAATAAACGCTTACAGGTCTTCCCAAAAGGTTTTCTGAATGCACCGGATGAAGCATATAAAACTGACCGGCAGCAGGTTCCTGGGAACCAGAAGGGATTTTTACACGAAGTTCATAAACACTATTTTCCGGAACAGCATTTTTAACTGCATCGCAAAAACTTACTTTTCCTTCTGCAAAAACAGGATATGGAATCCCCTTACAATCTGTAAACATAAAAACCTCTGTGCTAAAGATATAATTTGATTAAAGTTTGTTCAACTGTTCGTCCATCCATTCAAAACGGCGGAGCATCCATTTTTTAAGATAATCAATTTCGCTCTTCATTGTGCGTCTTTTTTCGGCTCCATCGGGATTCGGCCACACGCTCACACCAAGAATCTGCCAGCGTTCAAAATTATAATATGATGATTCCTTTATCTCCAGAATCATCTTATCTACTTCTGTGTCCAAAGCCTTTTTTAAATCAGCCTTTTTCTGCTTCCATCTTGCCTGAACTTTTTTACAGAAAGCGGGATCTTTAAAAAGCTGAGCAAACCATACATTTCTTGTCTTTATATAAAAACCTTCTGCTTTATCGCAGTCATTATAATTTACATTTCCAAAACTCAAATCATAATCCCAGAGAGGTCCCATATGAAATTTTCCATCCTTAGGATCATAAACAAGATAAATAGAAGAATACCATCCAGAGTCTACATTTTTATTAAATTCGTTGATTAAGTACCAGTCCACAAAAGAATCAACATCAAGATAAGCAGCATATCCTTTTTTAGGATCTTTAAAATCTTTTCCAAACAAAGCCGATTCTGCCATTTTGATTTTTTCTTTTATATATTTCTGCTGTTCCCAGTTTGGTTTTTCGGGCTCTTTCAAACTGAAAGAAACATCCTGTGCCGAACGGAAATTAAATTCTTCGTCCTCGCGTCTGTTTATTTCTAGAATAAATCCGCCATCGTTTATATCAATTTTTTTATCGCGGTTAATATCTTTTTTAAGGCTATCCACAAGCTGAATGTCCACACGGTTTTTATTTACAGAAATACGTTCTCCAAAAAGATAAGTTCCGACATATTCATCATTAAGATAGAGATTTACGGGTTTAAAATCCGGGTTCCAGGCAAAATTATTAAAAATTTTATGTGCAAGATAAAAACTAAAAGTATTTCTGATTAAGGTTTTGTCGGTATAATTCGAAATCAAAACCCATTTTTTATTTTCTTTAAATCCAAGCACCTGAGCCTTTTTTGCAAGCTTGATATTGTAGTTGTGTTTTGGCATGCTTCCCCAGCTTGAATTTCCACGCCCGCGGATTTCTATATCATACTCTTTTGAATCAACCTTCATCTTTGCTTTTACATATCTTTCGCGGTCAGCTATTTCTTTTCCGTTAAGCGTATTTATGCGGATCTCTGATATTCCAGTTTTATCAGTTTTTACTTCTTTATTTGTATCCGTAAACTGATTTTCTTTATTGTTGATAAGACGCTGCCTGTAAGTATCGCCGTTGTAATCAAAATAATAATTGAGCCTTAAATAAAAAGTTTTCCCGCGGATCTGACGCATGTTCTGTTTTAAAACAATTTTTTTATCAAGAAATTCATAATCAGGATGATAGAATGAATCTTTTTTTGTAACGACATAACCTGTAACAGGAAGAGCCTCTACTTTTTCCGGAATTTTGATATTCAATTCATCAAAATTAACAGTCCAATCTGCTGCTTTGTACGATTTTTCGCTCACCTTTGATTTTAAACTGCTTTCTCCAAGGCCACCGGCTGCAACAACTTCAACTGTTTTAGAATAAACCGCGCTTGAAGTAGGCGAAGTATACAGAACCAGATAAACCTTATACTTCTGGCCTTTTTTTACAAACGGATAAACGTATTCATTTTTAGAAAGTTTTGCTTCGAGGATAAAAAGTGTATCATCAGTTTTTTTTGAATCTGTGATATTTTCTACGTGGATATCTATGTCTTTATATTTTGACGAAACCTTTTTCCTGATTAAAAGTCCTTCTTTTGTGGCGCTCACTCCAATCATTCCGTCTTTACTGTAAATCCATGAATCCTGATTCTGCTTTGGTAAAGACGAACAGGAAATACAGAATGATAAAAATAAGAAAAATAGAACTGATTTTTTTGTTTTAATTTCCACTCTAATCCCGCTTTTCTGCTCTCTTTTTATGGCAGAATGATTTATAAATTTGCCTTAGCTCCAAGTAAATCTTTTTTAGAAAAATCACTTGCGCGTGCAGCTGAATCTGCAATGTCTTCCATTGTTAAAGTTCCGCTTTCGACTTTAGAAGCAAGTTCTGCATCCTTTTTCCATGCGCATAAAATTCCACGGCTTGAATTAACAGTACCGCCGGCCTTATCGAGCAAGGTTGCAGCGATTCTTGCAGCTCCACCCTGTGCACCATATCCCGGAATTAAAAAGAAAGTTTCAGGATATTTATCGCGAAGATATCTTGCATCTTTTTCCTGAGTTGCTCCGACAACTGCACCAAAAAGTCCGCATGTCTGCTCCGGGTAAAGTGATTTTATTTCTGTGGAGATTCTGACAATTTCATCTCCTACGCGTTCCAAAAGTAATCCGCCTGATTTTAATTCCTGATGTTCAATATCTGTCATGCCGGGATTTGATGTACACAATAAAACAAATGCTCCCTTTCCGCCTTTTTCTGCTTCTGCGTACTTTGTAAAAGGAACTAATGTGTCAAAACCCATGTATGGATTAATTGTTATGATGTCTGTTTCAAAATCACCTGTAAAATGTGCCTTTGCATAAGCGTCCGATGTAGCACCGATGTCTCCGCGCTTGATATCGGAAATAGCTATAAGGCCAGAATTACGAACCTCTTTTAAAGTCTGGGCATAAACCTTCATGCCTTCAAGCCCCATTGCCTCATAATATGCAATCTGAACTTTACAGCAGCACGCAGATTTTTCTGCACTCACCCTTTTGATGATTTCTTTATTATAAGCTAAAACAGCCTGTGCATCGTTTGCAAACTGTTTTCTGATATTTTCGGGAATATAAGAAGGATCTGTGTCTAATCCCACACACAGTGGACCATTCTGCGCTGCCAATTCCTGGAGGCGCTGCATATTATGTATTGTACTCATAAAAATGATTATACAGAAAAATTATGCCTGTTTAAATACCGTTATTCCGGGTTAGCCCGCGTGATTAAGAGTTATTCGGCGTTGTTTAATGAATGATTTTTGAAACAAAATCTGTAAAATTTCCGTCAAAGGTTGCACGGATAAGCGGGCGGGCCATGATAACCTGATCTGCTCCGTAATACAATGCAGTCTGAATATCTCGGCGGGTACGGATTCCTCCATCCACCCATATTTCCTTACAGTATATTTTTAGTTCCGAAGCATATGCTTTAAGGAAATCTCCCGTGCTACCCTGCCTTGTTTCTACGCGGCCACCATGATTAGAAATATAAACCACATCAGGGTGAACTTCTTTTACAAGCTCTATATCTTCGTCTGTAAAAACACCTTTTATAACAAACGGAAGCTTTGTCTTGTCGCGGAATGCTTCGAGTTGTACGGCCGTTTTTCGTTCAAGGTTTACAAGGTTTCGCATTGTCAGGATGTTGTATGAATCGATGTCTATTCCAATGTAGCGGGCATGGGGACCAATCCATTCCACGCGTTCAAAAAGTCGTTCCTGAGGATAAGGTTTTAAGAAGAAAGCAGCATCGAGATTTGTGTTGGAAGTTCCTGTGGATTTTCCGGCTCCCAAAGAACCGTTTCCACCGCCAATTCCCGCTTCTTTTTCCAATCGTTCTACAGCAGCAATTCCAAATTTTAATTTTTCGTCAGGGCAGCCGTCACCTATGCAAAGACCAAATCCGGCATCACAGGCGTTTTTAAGATATGGATAATAAAAATCTTCTTCGTTTTCAAAACCGATGTTTTCTACAGCACCTGTAACAGGACCGCAGCGAAGCTTAGAAGGAAGAACTTCAATATCATCGAGTGCAGATCCCGCTTCGCTGGCAAGGCGATTCCACGATTCAACATTCGCCTGAAAATTTACTCCGCCCATAACTCCACCAAGCCCCGGAAGCATATCCGGACAGCCAAAGCCGTTACATTCTGGACATCTGTGACATTTTAAAGTACCCTTCGACAAGCTCTGGGAACAAGTTTCATTATTAATCGCCAAAACAAATTCCTAAATCACGGGCAGTCTGCAAAACCGGGTCATCAGAAGGAATTGCCTTTACAACTCCGGCCAATTCACAAAGCAGTGTTCCCGTAATTTTTCCACCCTTTATTGCTACTAATTTTCCAAAATCTTTTTTGTAGAGGAAGTCTGCAGCCGCAGCACCAATCTTTGTTGCAAGATTAATATCGTAAGGACACGGATCTTCTCCTCTCTGAAGGTATCCGATTACAGATGTTCTTGTTTCAAGCCCTGTTTCTTCTTCGAGCTCCTTTGCAACCCTATATCCCACAGACTGAGCCATGGATTCGCGTGCTTTTTTGAACTCTTTTTTGCCCATCTTTGCTTCTTCCAGGTTAATAGCCCCTTCCGAACAGGCAATAATCGAATATTCATGACCCGCATTCTTACGAGCCTTAATAAATTTTCCAAGCTTTTTAATATCATAAGGAATTTCTGGGAGTAAGATTGCATCTGCATTAGCTGCAATTCCCGCATATAGACCAAGCCATCCAACCTTATGACCCATAATTTCTACAACCATTACGCGGTGATGACTTTTTGCAGTAGTTCTGATTGTTTCTATTCCATGTGTTGCAACCTGAATCGCAGTCTGAAAGCCGAATGACTCATCAGTTCCAAGAATATCGTTATCTATAGTTTTAGGAAGCCCGATTACATTAAAGCCTGCATCATACAATAAAGATGCCGTTGTATTTGTACCGTTTCCGCCAAGGCAGACAAGTGCATCAAGTTTATTTTCTTTGAATGTTTTTTTGATTCCTTCTACCGGTAAAAGCCCAGTCTTTGGATCTTTAACGGGATTTTTAAAAGGCTTAACCCTTGAAGTTCCAAGAATAGTTCCTCCAGATTTAATCATACCGTCAAAATCAAGCTTTTCCATCTTAAAAGTGTTGTTATCGATTAAACCACGATATCCGTCACGAATTCCAATGAATTTCATGCCGTATTTATTCATACCGGTCAAACAAAGAGCTCTTATAGCAGCATTTAAGCCAGGAGCATCACCACCGGAAGTCAAAATACCGACTGTTTTTATTGTAGAAGCTTTCATAGGCTAATTATAGCAAGAAAAATACTAATAGAAAAGTTTAAATTATTTTTCTGGAATTCCGATAATCAACACATGAAAACTTCTAATAATTCCAGCTTTATAACAGGTGCTGTTTTAATTTGTATCTCAGCCCTGTTTACAATTTGTTTGATTACATTGCCGTTTACATATGATTACTCATCAAACAATGCAAATGTGTTCACTATAATTGGAAATCTTTTCTATAATGCATATGGTTTTTCCAGCATTTTAATTCCTGTATTTTTATTGATTTCGGGACTTTCATGCTTTGCTTCTAAATGGACAAGCAAAAAAACCATGATTTTATTAACAGCAGTATTCCCATTTTTTACAGCCGTTGTTACAGAAAAAATCTGCCGTTCAATCATTGAATTAGGAACAACAAGTTCAAATATTATTAAACTCGTTATTGCAATTGCAACTGGCATTATGCTCATTGTTGTAGAAATTTTTGGAGCAGGTGCAATTGCAGAAGGAATTAACCAGAGACTCTTCCATAATCCAAAGAAAGGACAGCCTCCATTAGAACCGGAAGAAAAATCTTCAGAAAAAACACAGAAAATCCAGGCTAAAACAGAGGAAGAAAAAAAATCAGAGGAAAATACCGAAAAAACAGCAGAAACTACACAAAAAATTCAGACAAATCCTGTTTTTGATGATGCACTTTCGGCAGTTACCCTCGATGAAACATCAGTTTCGGAAGAAGAAGTATATTCAGATGATGATGACGGCGAAGATCTTTCTGAATTAAGCCTGAATTTTAATCAGATGAAGCAGATTGATGTGCCAGAATCACCAAAACACGATATCAACACTTTACAGAAAGAAGAAAAAGAAGAACCCGCAGATTCAAACCCTGCATCGGTAATCACTGTCGAAGAATATGCCGCTTTAACAACTCCACCGGAAGAAGAACCGACAGAAGAACTTGAATGGACAAATTTACCTCCTGCTCCGGATAAGCTTCCACCAGAATACGACGAAGATTATGTTGAAGAAACTAAAGCAGAAACAGAAGAACCAGAAGAAAAACCAAAGCGTTCTTTTTTTAACTTCAGAAAAAATCAGGAAAAACCTTCTCCATATTCAAGCAAAATCAGCCTTACAGACGAAGACGCAGAAGATTCAAATGAGGCCGACGAAGATTTTGATGATGATGATTCCCAGGGACTTGCAGATAACAACAAATATCCTTCAAAAATAAATCTTGAAGATGATGAGCCATTGGACGAAGGAACAGATGAACGAACTATCGAACCTGAATTTTATGATATAGATTTAAATGATGATGATTTAAGCTTCCCGGAACAGGATGAAGATGATGAAGAAGAAATAGAAATTCCAAGAAGAAAGCTTTCGAATAATATTTTTAATCAGATTTCGGAACAGGAAAATGAATCAATTGGATTGACTTCTCCTGCCGCAACTGTTTTCTCTTCTATGGATGATGATATTCAGAAAGAAGCAGGCCTCAACCCGGCAAAAAAAGAAGCTCCAAAACCGGCAAAACCAAAAAAGGCTCCTGCAAAAAAAGGACCGTACATCATCCCGACAAACCTTTTAACAGCATATAAGGATGATCAGTACTGGATTATTGATGATGCAACAAAACAGGCTTCGGAAAACCTTAAACGCACATTAAGCGAATTCAACATCGACGCAGAAATAATCGGAATTAAAAAAGGCCCGGTAGTAACAATGTTCGAAATTTTACCGGCTCCGGGTGTAAAACTCAGTAAGATTGTTGCCCTCCAGGATAATATCGCCTTAAGCCTTGCCGCACAGTCGGTTCGTATTGTTGCTCCAATCCCCGGAAAACAGGCTGTTGGTATAGAAGTTCCGAATAAAAAACGTTCGGTAGTAGGATTCCGCGAGATTATAGAGATGGATTTCCCAGAATGGAAGAAGATGGCCGTTCCTGTAATCCTTGGTAAAGATATTCTTGGAAAAGCCCAGCTGATTGACCTTGTAAAAACACCACATATGCTTATTGCAGGTGCTACGGGCTCTGGAAAATCAGTTTGTGTAAACTCTCTCATTCTTTCCATCCTCTACAAGCGTTCATTTAATGATGTAAAACTCATCCTTGTAGACCCTAAAGTTGTAGAATTAAAGCTTTATAACAATATTCCTCATCTTTTGACTCCGGTAATCACAGAACCTAAAAAGGCAATTCAGGCTTTACAGTGGTGTCTTTGCGAAATGGAAAGAAGATACGCACTTTTGGATGGAATGGGCGTTCGTGATATTTCTAATTACAACAGTAAGATTAAAGAAAAGAATATTGCAACAGAAAAGCTTCCATACATTGTTGTTATTATTGATGAATTTGCTGATTTAATGGCAACTTCCGGAAAAGAACTCGAAAATATTGTTGCACGTCTTACAGCGATGAGCCGCGCAGTAGGTATTCACCTTGTACTTGCAACACAGCGTCCGTCTGTAAACGTAATCACAGGTCTTATTAAGGCAAATATTCCAAGCCGAATCGCATTCATGGTTGCTTCAAGAACAGACTCCAACATCATCATAGATACAGTCGGAGCAGAAAAGCTTCTTGGCCGTGGTGATATGCTCTATGCTTCGGCCGTGGACCCTGCTCCTGTTCGAATCCAGGGTACATTTGTAAGCGATCAGGAAGTAGAAAATACAGTAGAAGCGGTTAAAGAATACGGAGAGCCTGATTACATCGACGACGAAATCTTTGTAGACGATGATGATGATTACGGCGAAAACGTTGATTTATTCGGAAATGCATACGACGAAGACCCTCTCTACGAACAGGCACTCGATGTTGTTGTTCAGGCAGGTAAAGCTTCTGCATCATACATCCAGAGAAAGCTCAAAATCGGATATAACAGAGCGGCAAGGCTTGTAGAAGAGATGGAAGAACGCGGAATTGTTGGTCCTGCAAACGGAAGTAAACCGCGCGAAATCATCCATTTCCCCGACTAATAACAAATAATTATCCTGTAAAACTCTAAACGTGCAATTCTCCTGTATTTTTATACTTGAATTTGGGCTGTTTAGAGTTTAATTTTAAAATATGAATATTTCTGATTTTAAATATCTTGTAGAAACGATGGATACCGCAGGCCTTATGGGAAGCGATTCCAGCGTAACAAACATGTTTCTTCTTGCACCAAAGTACAATACAGAGTTTAAAATTCAGGACAACTTTCTATTCCGTTTTTATTACGGAAAGGATAATCGCTACGGCTATGGCTTTCCCCTCTCCCTTCAGAAAAACGCACAACTTTCCAAAGCCATAGCTCTAATCTTAAGTCAGAATACAGACAAAAACGACATACATTTCTGCCTCTGTACGCAGGATCAGAAAAACCGTCTGGACGAAGTGCTCAGAACAGATTTTCCTTCTTACAAAATTGACTGGAAAACTAATCTTGATGACTGCGATTACATCTATCTTCAGGAAAAACTCGAAAAGCTCCCAGGCTCATCGCTTCAGAAAAAGAAAAATCATATTTCACGCTTCTGCAGAACCTACGAAGGCCGCTGGAATTTTAAATCCTTTAATCACGAAAATCTTACTCCCGCACTCCTTGAAGATATTTTAAAAGTCGAAGAAACCTGGTTTTTGGAACGAAGCACCGATGTAGAAAAAGCTTTTGACCAGCACACACTCCTTTTAGAAAAAGACAGCATCCATCAGGCTGTAGAAAATGCTGATGTCTTTAAACTTTGTGGCGGAATAATCTATGTTGACGAAAATCCTGTTGCCATGTGCCTTGCAAGCCCCATAAGTTCAGATACAATCGACATTCATTTTGAAAAAGTACTTTCCGAAGTTGCACAAAACGGCGGATATGCTGCAATAAATAATTTTTTTGTAAAAACACTTTCGTATAAATACATAAACCGCGAAGAGGACATGGGCGTAGAAGGATTAAGAAAGGCAAAACAATCCTATAAACCCGAACTCCTCTTAGATAAATTTTACGGCAGGCTTGTAAAATGCTAAAAAAGATTTTATCACCAGAAAAATGCGCATCATGTAAATTCTGCTGCTCGTTCCGCCGCCAGAGCCTCTGGGAAACACCGGTTTTTGACGAAGAGACAAAGATTAAATTGGAAAGACTGTATCCCGGGGTGACATTCCGTAAGATTGATGAAAATTCCCCGGAAAATGCATGTTCTGACACAAAAAACAAATCCCCGCAAAATGCTCATCCAACCCCGGAAACAAATTCTTCGAAAACTGCACCTGCATCCCGCCCCTTCTTCACCATAGACCTTTCATCCTCTTATAAAACCCAGAATCCGGACGAAGAAGCCCTCTGTCCATTTTTAAAAAACGGCACAGGCTGCATCCTTCCGCCGAAATTAAAACCCTTTGACTGCAGCATCTGGCCATTCAGAATCATAAGAAAAAAAGATAACACTCTCTGGCTTGTGCTCACTCCGACCTGCCGCGAAATCAACCTTATACCGCTCGAAGAAATTAAAGCGTTTGCCCGCGAAGACCTTTTGGCTCCTATAAAAGCTTATGTAAAAAATCATCCGGAAATCATAAAAGAAGATTCATCTTTCTTTGTCCCTCTTTTTTCTTTATAATCATCTTTATGGAAAAGAAAATTTTTAACTCAAATCATTTAAAACTTTTTGCCATCACTGCGATGACGATCGATCATCTTACCTGCGTCATCTGGCCGGGCTACAATTACGACTGGTGGATTATTCTTTTACACATAATCGGACGACTCACAGCCCCAACAATGTGGTTTATGATTTCGGAAGGATTTCATCACACAAGGGACGTAAAAAAATACGCCTTAAGACTTTTTGTTTTTGCAATCATCTCGCACTTTGCATATAACTTCTGCTTTGGAATTCCATTTGTTCCTTTTAAAACAGGGCCTTTTAATCAGACAAGTGTCATGTGGTCTCTTGCATGGTCAATCCCTGCCTTATATTTATTAAAGGGTGAAAAATGTGCTTCGTGGCCAAAATGGGTAAAAACAATTCTTATCTTTGTAATCTGTGCTATCACCTTCCCTTCGGATTGGAGCTGTATTGCTGTTCTTTCGATTATTTACATAAACGACAATTACGGAAACCTCAAAAAACAGATTTTAGCGATGATGATTTGTGTTTTGATGTATGTCGTAGTTTATTACTTCGCCATCGATAAGGTTTATGCTATTCTTCAGCTTGGAGTAATAATCGTCTGGCCTTTTATGGCAAATTACAACGGAGAAAGAGGAAAATGGAAAGGGATGAAGTGGTTTTTCTATATTTACTATCCTCTTCACCTTTTCTTAATCGGTTTGTTAAGACTTTATCTGCACGGCAACATTGGTGTTATAGTCGGCGGACAATAAAATAAAATTATCATGAGGAAATAAAAATGACAGAAAATGATTTAACTTACACACAAAAAAGAGTGATAACCTCGGCTTTTATTGATTCAGCTGTAAAGCTTGGAATTGCACAGGCCGTTCTTATGGTTCAGGATAATCTTACAGAATGCTTTTATAAAATGCACTGTGATGGAGTTTATTTTAAGGAACTTGGAATGTTCTGGGTTTTTACAAAATCAAAGCTTCAGTTTTTTAAACGACCTGCCTGGCGCGACACAATAGAAGCAACAACCTTCCCTGTTCAGAATGCCGGAATGAGGACAAATGTTAATACTGTTCTTAAAAGTCTTGATGGAGAAACTCTTGTTATTGCCAATCAGGAAGCATGTGTTCTGGATTTAAATACACACCGCCCGGTTCCTCTTGCTAAAACTCCTTTCCCTAAAGAAGGATTCCCCGAAAAAGTTTTTACAAAAGACTTTGAAAAATTTGACCTTCCTGATTCTGATTTTAAAGAAGTTTATGAGCAGGTTATCCGTTCTTCTAATATCGATATGTCACATCACCTTAATAATATTGAATACATCAAATTTGCACTGAACGTATTTTCGGAAGAATATCTTTTAGCTCACGAAGTTGACCAGCTCGAAGTTCACTACACAGGCGAAAGTAAGGAAAATCAGCTTTTAAAAATCTTCCATGCACAAAAGGGTCTGGAAAATTACATAAAAATCAAAGAAGGCGAACGAACTGTCTTCGAAATGAAGATTACTTTTAAATCATAAAAATACGAGTTTTTAAAGGTTTTCAGGTTGTAAATAAGCCAAAATCAATTAAAATATATATATGTATATAGGAGTATATGATGGAAATTAAAATGTACAAATGTAAGCATTGCGGAAAAATCATTGCTATTGTAGAAGGAACTTCTGTACCTACAATGTGCTGTGGCGAAGCTATGACAGAGCTTGTCCCGAACACAACAGATGCAGCTGTAGAAAAACACGTTCCTGTTATCTCAATTGATGGAAATACAATTAAAGTGTCTGTGGGATCTGTTGAACATCCTATGGCACCGGAACATTTTATTCAGTGGATTGCAATACACACAAAACAGGGAAATCAGAGAAAAGAATTAAAAGCGGGCGAAGCTCCAACAGCAACGTTTGCCCTTGCAGAAGGTGATGAATTTGTAAAAGCTTTTGCCTACTGTAACTTACATGGACTCTGGTCTACAAAATAATCACACAATAATCGACGAGGAAAAAAATGAATAAATACAAAGGAACAAAAACAGAAAAAAACCTGCTCGCAGCATTTGCAGGTGAATCACAGGCAAGAAATAAATACACTTATTTTTCTGCAATCGCTAAAAAAGACGGATTAGACAAAATCGCAGAAATCTTTGCAAAAACTGCCAACAACGAAGAAAACCATGCAAAAATGTGGTTCAGTGAACTTGGCGGATTAAACGAAACAAAAGAAAACCTTAAGGCAGCAGCAGACGGCGAAAACTACGAATGGACAGATATGTACGTTCAGTTTGCAAAGGATGCAGAAGAAGAAGGATTTAAAGAACTCGCAGCAAAATTCCGCGCTGTAGCAGAAATCGAAAAACGTCACGAAGACCGCTACCGCTCTTTACTCAAAGACGAAGATTCAAAAGAACAACTCAAGGCTTCTACAGTAAAAATCTGGGAATGTTTAAAATGCGGACACATTGTTACAGGTCCTTCTGCTCCTGATTACTGTCCGACATGCGGTGAATACAATCAGTATTTTGAAGTTCGCGAAGATAATTATGATTTAATCCTCACCTGGGGAAGATAATCGTTTAAAATGTTGGAGTGATGATGGATCCAAAAGCATTATTCAATATATCTTATGGAATTTTTCTCCTGGGCGTAAAGTGCGACGGAAAAGTTAATGCCTGCATAACAAATACATGCATGCAGGTAGCAAATGACCCCGTAAGAATCGCAATTTCTGTAATCAACAATAATCTTACCTGTAAGATGATTAAAAATTCAGGTTCTTTTGCACTTTCCATCCTAGATAAATCTACCGGCTTTGATATCATAAAAAATTTCGGATACCAGAGCGGAAGAAACACAGAAAAATTCGACGGTCAGGATTATTCACTCGATATGAACGATAATCCTTATCTTAATCATCACGTGTGCTCTCTTATTTCTGCAAAAGTAACAGAAGCCCGCGACTTAGGTACACACACACTTTTTATTGCAGAAATCCAGGATGCAAAAATCCTTGGAAGCGGAGAGCCATTAACTTATTCATACTATCAAAGTAACATCAAACCAAAAACAACAGTTTCTACTTCTAAAAAAATTGTCGGCTGGAGATGTAAAATCTGCGGTTACGTTCACAATAATCCCGAACTCCCGTCTGATTTTATCTGCCCTCTTTGCGGCCATCCGGCAGAAGATTTTGAACCGATTTACGAAGAAGCTGCTTCTCCTTTACAAAACGGAAATCAGCCTTCTATAAATAAAGAAACAAATGCAGAAAGTTCACAGGAGGAAAAAATGAACAAATACGCTGGAACACAGACAGAAAAAAACTTACAGGCTGCTTTTGCAGGTGAATCTCAGGCAAGAAATAAATATACATATTTCGCATCAAAAGCAAAAAAAGAAGGATTTGAACAGATTGCCGCTATTTTTGAAGCAACTGCAAACAACGAAAAAGAACACGCTAAAATGTGGTTCAAGGAACTCGACGGAATCGGTGATACAGCCGCTAACTTAAAGGCAGCTGCAGACGGCGAAAACTTTGAATGGACAGATATGTACGAAGATTTTGCTAAAACAGCAGAAAAAGAAGGATTCACTGCCCTTGCTGCCAAATTCCGCGCCGTTGGCCAGATCGAAAAACGCCACGAAGAACGCTACAGAGCCCTTCTTAAGAATGTAGAAACCGCAGCCGTTTTCGAAAAGAGCGAAGTAAAAGTATGGGAATGCCGAAACTGCGGCCACATCGTTGTAGGAACAAAAGCCCCTGAAGTATGCCCTGTTTGCGCTCATCCAAAAGCTTATTTCGAAATCAGCGCAGAGAATTATTAATAATTAATATAAAATGCATTTTCAGCTGCCCGGAAAAAAGGCAGCTGAATTTTTTTAACCTTTACAAGAGTCAATTATTATTCCATGGGCATTCAATAATTTATATCCCTTCCCCCCCACTATTCCCAAATCACCCAAAATCTTCTATAATAAGAAATCAAATTTTTTTGAGGGGACATAAACGGGTTCCCGGGACTTTGGAGAAAAAAATGCCAAAAATCGAAGTAAATGAAAAATTGTTTTTTAATGCTATCGGAAAAAAATATTCATATTCAGAACTGGAAGACGTATTTCCATGCGCAAAGGCTGAATTAGACGAAAAGCCAGATATGACTCAGTCTGATGACGAACGCGTTATTAAAATTGAATTAAACGATACTAACAGACCGGACCTCTGGTCTTTAAACGGTGTTGCACGCCAGATTAAACTTCACGAAGGCGGAAAAACTGTTGATTATATGAAAATCATGTCGAACAAGGGAAACAACGATTACGGCGACAGAGTTGTAAACGTAGATCCTGAATTAAAAGACATCCGTCCATACATGGTTGCATTCATGATTGCAGGAAAACCGATTGACGATGCCATGCTCAAAGACATCATCCAGACACAGGAAAAGCTTGCATGGAACTTTGGTCGTAAGCGTAAATCAATCTCTATGGGTGTTTACCGCGTAGATCAAATTAAATTCCCTGTAAGCTATCATGCTGTAGATCCAGATAAAACATCTTTTGTTCCACTTCAGTGTGAAGCTCCTATGACATGCCGCCAGATTTTAACAGATCATCCTAAGGGAAAAGATTTTGGCTGGATTTTAGCCGACATGAAAAAATTCCCTCTTTTAAGCGATGCAAAAAACGAAGTTCTTTCTATGGCTCCAATCATCAACTCGGCTACTTTGGGTGCAGTTCAGGTTGGCGACAAAGATTTAATGGTAGAACTTACCGGTGATAATATCGAAAACCTTATTCTTTCTGCAAACATCGTTGCATGTGACTTTGCAGATCAGGGATACGAAATTAAACCTATTCTTGTAAAACATCCATACGACACTGGTCTTGGAAAGGACATCATGGTTCCTTACTACTTCCAGAAGACTACAAAAACAACTCTTAAGGCTGTAAACAAGCTCCTTGGTTCTGATTTTGATATGCCAAAAGTTGTAGATGCACTTACACGCATGGGAAGCACAGTAGAAACAAGCGGCGAAGAAATCACTCTTAGCCCGGCTCCATACCGTAACGACTTCCTCCACGAAGTTGATATCATCGAAGACGTAATGATTGGCTGCAACATCAGCGCATTTGAACCACGCACTCCTCAGGATTTTACTGTAGGTCGTCTTATGCCTCTTACAGAATTCAGCCGAAAAGCAAAAACATTAATGGTTGGTCTTGGATATCAGGAAATGATTTTCAACTACGTTGGTTCTAAAAAAGATTATATCGACAATATGATGATTGATGGCTCTAAGGTAATTGAAATTGCAAACCCGATGAGCGAAAACTATCAGTTTATCCGTCCGGAAATCCTTTCTTCTCTCTGCCGTGCAGAAAGTGGAAGTGCAAACGCAATGTACCCTCATAAAATCTTCGAAATCGGAAAGGTTGCATACCTCAAAGATGATGAAAATACCGGTACAACCACACGCCAGCACTTAGGATTCTTAACTGCAGCTGCTGATGCAAACTTCAACACACTCGCAAGCGAAGTTTCAAGCCTGGTTTACTTCCTTGACCACGAATACAAGGTAGAAGAAAGTTCAGATCCACGCTTTATTCCTGGCCGCCAGGCACAGCTTATTGTTGATGGAAAACCGGCAGGTGTATTTGGTGAAGTTCATCCACAGGTATTGGAAAACTGGGGAATTACAACACCATGTGTTGCCGGTGAACTTGATCTTGAAAGCTTAATGTAAGTTTGCTGTAAGATCTTTTATAACTTCAGATGCAATTATAAGTCCTGCTACCGAAGGAACAAAAGCAATGCTTCCCGGAGCAGGATTTTTTCCTTTAAACTCAACATCCTCATCATCCGAACTTTCGCCTTTAACAGGTTTTTCCTTTGAATAAACAACTTTTACACCGCTTATCCCTCGCTTTTTACATTCCTGCCTCATAATACGGGCCAGAGGACAAACGCTTGTTTTAGAAATATCACAAACTTCAAAATCAAGGGGATTTAATTTATTACCGGCTCCCATACTCGAAATTACCCGAACTCCGGCTTTTTTAGATTCTTCGATTATCAAAAGCTTTGCGGTTACAGTGTCCACAGCATCTACAACATAATCATAATCAGAAAAATTAAACTGCTCTTTTGTTTCTGGAAGAAAAAAACATTCAATTGCATTTACATCTGCCCCGGGATTTATATCAAGAATTCTTTCTTTCATCACCTGAACTTTTGATCTTTCGAGCGTTGAATGAAGAGCTATTATCTGCCTGTTTATATTCGTGATTGAAACCTTATCGTTATCTATTAAATCAAAATGAGCAATTCCGCTTCGTGCAAGGGCTTCTGCGACATAACCGCCAACACCACCAACTCCAAAAATAGCAACCCGCGCTTTTGAAAGCTTCTCCATGGCATTTTTCCCAAGAAGTTTTTCTGTCCTTATAAATTCATTAAGCATGATTTTACTATACCACAGCCTTTCTTCTTAAAAAAGACTACAATTATTAAAGATATCTGTTATTATTTTCTTTTTTTTAGCTGTTATACTCTAAATATATTCTATTTTATGAGAGGAAAATATGAAGGTTTTATTAGTCAACGGAAGCCCACGCCCAAACAGTAACACTCTTTTAGGTCTTAAAGAAATGGAAAAAATTTTTGCAGAACAAGATATTCAGACAGAAATTTTTAACATCGGAAACAAAGCTATCCGCGGTTGCATTGCATGTGAACAGTGCAGAAAGCTCGGGTCTTGTGTTTTTAATGATGAAGTAAATGAGTTTGCAAAAAAACTGGAAGAAGCAGACGGAATGGTTGTAGGAAGCCCGGTTTATTATTCAGCTCCAAACGCTACCGTTCAGGCATTTTTACAGCGCCTCTTTTACAGTAACAGTAGCGATAAATCAATGAAAGTAGGTGCTTCTTTTGTTTGTGCAAGACGTGCCGGAACTACCGCTTCTTTTGACGTGCTCAATAAATTCTTTACAATCAGCGGAATGCCGGTTGCCTCGAGCCAGTACTGGAACAATATTCACGGAGGAGCGCCGGGAGAAGCAATAAAAGATGAAGAAGGAATGCAGACTTTAAGGGTTCTTGCCAGAAATATGGCTTTTTTAATTAAGTCGATTGCTTTGGGCAAAAAAGAAACCGGTCTTCCGGAAAAAGAACATCACCTTTGGACCAGCTTCTTTTAATTGTGATTATTCATCCAGATTTTTTTACAGGATGATTTTTCACAGATATTTAATCACGCTTTGCTGCAATCTTTCTTGCAATATAAACAAACGGTGTATCTAAAAGGCTGGTTGCGATGTAAATTACATAACATGATGCTGTAATCGCAATCAGTTCTTTGAATGTATAAATGCCAAGGAAAGCACCAAAGTTAAAAATCACAATGTTTACAAACTGAGAAATCAATGTAGAAAAATTGTTTCTGAACCAGAGCATCTTTGTGTGGCTGCCGGTTTTCTTTTCTGTTAAATTCCACCATGCGTGATAGAGGAAAACATCTATTCCTTCCGAAATTACATAAGCAATCAAGCTTGAAATGAGCATCCTTGGAGTGTTTGAAAATAAGCCTTTTACAAATTCGTTAGACCAGTCTCCTTCCGCCGGAATGTAATGAACCCACATAAATGAAAGAAGAATAAAGGTTAAATTTGTAAAAATACCTGCTAAAACACCTTTTCCCGCATCTTTTTTACCGTATAATTCGCTTAAAATATCGGTTGCAAGGAAGGTTGCTGCAAAAAGAGTGTTTCCCAATGTCTGATCCATGCCGAATGCACGAACCAGAATTGTTACTTCGATGTTTGCAAGAACTGTACAAATACCAATCCAGGCGTATAGACCGCCTTTTCCAAAGACTTTTAAAAAAAGAATTGTTCCACCAAAAGCCACTAATAGTGAAAGGATTAATAAAAGTTCATTCATAAAATGACCTCAAAAAAAGAATTGACCTGGTTTTGTTTATAGACAGGAAGGACTTCGAACTGTCTTTTGTGTAACTTAAGATAGCGTATTTTAATAATTTAATCAAATAGTGATTATCCGGCTGCCCGGATTTTTACCAAAGAATTACTTCATCAGCTCATAAAAAAGGATACTCGAAGCCTGTGCTACATTAAGGCTGTCTATAACGCATTCTTTTCCTTTTTTCATGCCATCCCATGGAATAATTATTAGTTCATCGCAATTTTTACGAACCATATCGCTTATTCCTTTTTCTTCGTTTCCAAGGATGATTAAAACAGGCTTTCCGCCAGAAGAAAGATTTTTTAATTCTTCCGCGGTTTTTTTAGCACTCAAATCTGTTCCAACGCGAATCATCTTTCCTTTAAGTGCTTCGAGCAGACGGACAGAAGAATTAACAGAATAAATATTTACATACTCCATTCCGCCTTCTGCAACCCTGTAACTTGAAGTTGTAATGGAAGTCTGTGCTTCGTCCAGCGGTATGATTATATTCTTAATTCCAAAAAAGGCAGCAGAACGAACGATTGCACCAAAATTAGCAGCATTCCCGATTCTGTCGAGTAAAACGGCATTCTCGCAATTTTCAATCCATGAATCAGTGATTTCGCTGTCTAAAGGAATGATTTCGGGCGACTGAATCATGGCAACAACACCCTGATGATGCACTGTTCCACTCAATTTTTCCAGTTCCGACGCCGGCTTTTGATTATATATTCCGTGCTGTTTTGCAAGCTTTTTACAAAGTCCCCCGAATTTTGGAGCAACTTCTTCGGTAAAATAAAGACGTGTAATTTTCTCCGGATGATTTTTCTCCAGTTTTTTTACAGCCGCAAAGCCGCATACAGCCAGTTCATTTCGTTTTGTGTTTTTCATATTTTTATTATATCAATTTTACACTGATTATAGTATATTTAAATTATGAAGCGTTTATTAGTTTTTATGCTTTTTTGTATTTTATTTTCTCCCCTCCATTCGCAGGACAAAAACCTGATTTTCAGCGAGTACTACGAATACAAAGATATAGAAATAATGAACATCGACGTTGTAAACTCCGACATAAAAACGCAAAAATATTCCGGCGATTCTCTTTTAATCGAAGTTTACAGCAATAACCGCGACTTAATGCCTCAAATCAATCTTAAAGATAAAACACTTTCCATAAATGCAACAGAATTTTCTGCCCGCGAAGGCTACTATCTTAATATTTCAATTTATTTTCCTGTAAATTTTAAACCAGAAGAAATTAATTTTTCGAATCAGGATGGAAAATCTGATTATGAATATCTTCCGGACTCAAAAATTGTTATGCTTAAAACAGCAACAGGCGAAATGAACGTAGGTTATACCCAGACTGATTTCTTTTCTGTAAAAACCATAGACGGAAATCTTAACATCAAAAATCTTAAATGTGAGTATTTTATAATCCAGTCATTAAACAAAGGAAATATAAATCTTTCCCTTTCCAGCCTGCCCGAAGTAACAAGCCTGATTGTCGGTAAAAAAGGAAAGGTTTTTCTGGAAGTAAGACAGAAAACAACAATAGAAGAAATTAAAGATATTATAGATTTCCAGTGCCCTTCAAGAAATCTCGTATTAAAAGTCCTTAGAGGATCTGTAAATGTTTCCGAAGAACGCTTTAATTTAGACTAATTTGTCCTTCCCGTATTAACAGTCTTTAATGAATTCTTTCCTGTATGAATCTGAACTTTTTTGAGTCCAGCATCAAATCCTGCAACACGAAGTCTGTTTGCAAACGGAGAATTATCGCCCCAAACTTCCGGAGTAATTGCATGCACCAGCTGATGAAGAATTACATCATCATGTGCATCAGGACTTGGGAAATCTGAATCACGCAGATAAATAACCTTTGGCTCAGCGCAATGCATTCCTTTTTCAGGATATCCGGATCCGCCGCCACAATCTGCAATCCAGTCTGCAACATAGCGGAATTCATATTTTCTTAAAATCTTTTTTTCTTCTGCCGTAAAATATTTTCTGATTAAACTTTTACAGTGTTTTGTAAGATTTCTTGTTTTATATGATTCGCGGTAATATCCCTTTTTATCTTTTGTATACTTTGTATAAACATAGCCTTCAACATCTGCAACTTTTACTTTGAGCCAGCCCGAAGCAAGTTCTTCTTCTACATTTAAGATAGAACCCTTGTTTACAGATTTGATTACTTTTCCGCTTGGCTTATCGCGTAAGCTCACAGAATCCCAGTTATAGGCTGTATAATTAACCTTTCTTGTTTTTGGTTTAACCTGTTCTATTTTCTGCTGTAACTGAGTAAACGTTATTCCTTTTTTCATGCAATAAAACAATCCGCCGGCACAACCACAGGCTATAACAAGTAAAATTGTTAAAATGATAATTGCCTTTTTCTTTCCTTTGCCTGTCTTTGGTGGCTTTGGCGCTTTCATCTGCTGATTTACACCCGTATTCATATCTTACCTCATTCTTCTCCCGTCCTTCTATTATAGCATGATTTTAGAAGATTTAAACACAAAAAAAACAGCCCCTGCTTAAAAAAACAAGGGCTGTTATACGCATTATCTTAATAAAGATTTATTATGCGAATGGATTTTCGTCCTTATAAAGAACTCCTGCCGGCTGGTTGTAAGCAATGTCTTCGATTCCAAGATACTGGAAGATTGTATACAATGCTTTTCCAACGTGACCGAATGCAACAGCACCGTGGTGTGGATACTGCTTAGAAACTAATACGTGGCGGTAGAAACGTCCCATTTCTGGAATACCGAATACACCAATACCACCGAATGAGTGTGTCTGAGCTTCGAGTACTTCACCCTGTGCAATGTATGCCTGGAGTTTAGTATCTGCACGTGTCTGTAATCTGAAGAATGTAATATCACCTGCTGCGATATCTCCTTCGAGTGTACCACGTGTGAAGTCTGGTTCGCTTCCTTTTGGTTCAAGAAGACGATGCTGAATCAACTGATATTTAACAGCTGGTTTGCGGCTCTTGTCGAGACGACAGAATGGAGTATTTCCACAGTGGAATCCCATGAATGTGTCTGTGAGCTTGTAAGGATATTTTGTTTTACCCTTAATTTCGTCATCGTAAAGATCCTGAGGAACTGTATTGTTGATGTCGAGTAATGTTACTGGAGCACCTGTTACACAAGTACCGATATATTCAGAAAGAGCTCCGAAGATATCTACTTCACATGCTACCGGAATACCTTTAGCAGCAAGACGGCTGTTTACATAGCAAGGTTCAAATCCGAATGCCTGTGGGAATGCTGGCCAACATTTGTCAGCGAATACAACGTAATCACGTGCACCCTTGTTCTTTTCTGCCCAGTCAAGCAATGTAACTTCGAACTGTGCCATTCTTTCGAGCATTTCTGGGAAAGCATCTCCGCCTTCAGCCTTCATTTCGGCAATTACATCTTTAATACGTGGGTCATCTTTGTGTGCTTTGTAAGCAACAAGAAGATCAAGTTCTGAGTTTTCCTGGATTTCTACACCAATGTCATAAAGACCTTTGATTGGTGCGTTACAAGCAAAGAAGTCCTGTGGACGTGGTCCGAAAGTAATAATCTTAAGGTGAGCAAGACCGATTAAAGCACGTGCTACAGGTACGAAGTCTTTCATCATCTGAGCAACTTCTTCTGCTGTTCCTACTGGATATTCAGGAAGAACTGCCTTAAGATGACGGAGTCCGAGGTTATATGAACAGTTCAAAACACCACAATAAGCATCACCACGGCCATCAATAAGACCACCGTTTTTATATGAGCTTTCTGCAGCTGCTGCATACATAACAGGACCGTCGAAGTTTTTAGCGATTAAAGTTTCTGGTGTTTCTGGACCAAAGTTTCCAAGGAATACACAAAGTGCATTACAACCAGCTTTTTTAACATCTTCAACAGCTTTGAGCATGTCTGCTTCGTTTTCTACTGTAACTTTACATTCGTAAAGATCAGATCCATAAGCTTTAGCAATTGCAGCTCTTCTTGATTCAGAGAGAGAAATGATAAAGCAGTCGCGGCTAACAGCGATAATACCAAGTTTTACATCAGGGATGTTCTTGAACATTTTTAGCTCCTATTTAACTAAATATATTATGTTGAATTTTATCGATTAGATAATCTTAAAATCAACAGAATTGTATACCAATAATGGCAGATGTCAATTAGAGAATTTACCTAATTAACCAATATCAATGTTTATTCCAGACAAACCAACAAAGGCTCCTGATTTAGCTTCGTTTGAATCAGGATGTGCGATGAGCCACTTGTTTCTAGCCCAGAGCAATTTGTCGTTAAGATTCTTTTCTTCAATCTTTGGTTTTTCTGTATTTGTATTCTTTGGAAGAACAATAATTACGCGGAATCCTTCAGAAGAAACTTCGCCGTTTTTAACAGCGTTACAAGGAGCATAATGCAAAGTTGTTTCATATACCTGAACAATAGTTCCTTTTGGTACATAGAAAGCTTCTACAGAAGAAGTATTTAATTTTCCGTTTTTAACTGACTGAAGTGATGCGAGTAAAAGAACAATATCGTTAGAAGGAATATTTAATTCCGAACCGATATGCCATTCAAGACAGTTCAACTTAGTGTTGTTTCCGTTACAATAACCAATCTGAATTGGCATTCCACCGTAAGCATTGTCGCTGAATTCTTTTGCAATTGGCAAAGATTCAAGTCCGGCATCTCCCGGTTCATAAATTACAGCATTGTCCGGCTTTTTTGTTGTGTCATCAAGTTTTTTAAGCAGGTCTGTTACATCATAACCTGTTAAAACTTTTCCATATTTTTCAAAACTGTGTGAAAAAACTGATTTTATACGCATTTTTTTACTCCTAAAATATGCATTTAGTTACCTTTCTATAATAACACTATCCTTCAAATTTAGCATTAATAAAATTCACCTAATTTTCATATTTTTGCATAAGTTTTTTATATTTTGATTAGGTTTCACAGGATATTTCATCGCTTTCTAAAAACATCTTTAGAACAAGAAAAAACCCTCGTTTCCGCAAAAATTAACGGATTCGAGGGTTTTTTTTATAAATTAAATCCCGGTTTTTTCCAGTCTTATTTATAAAGTGGTGTTAATGTTTCTACGATCTTTGTATATTCTGAATATGCCTTGTCGTATGCATTAACATTTTCTGGAATAGGATTTGTGCTCTTTGATTCGTCGAGTTTGATGTGTTCTGCACAAAGCTGGGCAATATCACATTTTCCACTCTGATTCTTTAAGCACCACAAAGCCTGAACAGCTCCACCTAAAGCTGCTGCTTCGTCCAAAGCAGGAACACGGATTGGAAGATTCATGATATCTGCAGCAATCTGTCTCCAGATTGGAGATTTTGAACCACCACCAATAAGGCGGATTTCTTTTGGCTGGAATCCAAGCTTTCTGAATGCATCAAGACCACCGCGCATAGCAAATACAGCTGATTCAAGAGAAGCACGAGCAATGTTTGCTCTGTTTGTATTTGCAGAAGTAAGTCCTGTAATGCTTGCTCTACCATTTGGAAGGTTTGGAGTTCTTTCACCATTGAAGAATGGAATTACAAGAACGCCTTCTGAACCGCAAGGAGCCTTAGAAGCTTCTGCATCAAGGTCTTTTACATCAAGACCGAATAATCCGCGTACAAATTCTGTAGCTACAGTACAGTTCATTGTACAAAGAAGTGGTAACCATCCGCCTGTAGAAGAACAGAATCCTGAAAGTCCGTTTGCAGGGTCAGAAATTGGTTTGTCTGAATAGCCGTAAAGTGTTCCGGAAGTTCCCATAGACATTGTTAAAAATCCGTCTGCTACTGTACCAGTTCCAACAGCACCCATCATGTTGTCTCCACCACCGGCAGAAACAGGGATTCCTGCAGGAATTCCATAAGCGGCAGCAGCTTCTGCAGAAACAACTCCGGCTGGAGCAGAAGGTTCAATCAAATCTGGAAGAATATCGTATAATCTTTTGTCGATAATATCGCAGATTTTTTTAGACCAGCAGCGGTTTGCAGAATCAAATAATGCTGTTCCCGAAGCATCACCGTATTCCATTACATATTTACCTGTGAGTTTCCAGTTAAGATAATCGTGTGGAAGCATTACATATTTGAGGTTTGCAAATGCATCTGGTTTATGATTTTTAAGCCAGAGGATTTTTGGTGCTGTAAAACCTGTAAGCATAAGGTTTCCAAGAGCTTTTTCTACTTTCTTTTCGCCACCGGCTTTTTTAGTAATATATTCACATTCAGAAACTGTTGATGTATCACACCAAAGTTTAATGTTGTAAAGAGCTTTTCCATCCTTATCAAGAGGAACAAATCCGTGCTGCTGTCCAGAAACACCGATTGCTTCGATTGTTTTTTTGTTTTCGGCAGAAAGTTTACCAAAACAAACGTTCAATCCGTTATCGAACCATTCTGTTTTCTGTTCACGTGTTCCATCACTTTCAGAAATAAGATCCATTGGGCAAGAAGCCTTTTCGATAATTTCCTTTTTTTCGTAGTCATAAATAACTACTTTCATACTCTGTGTTCCAAGATCAATACCTGCAACAGTTTTCATTTTTATACTCCTAAAATTTTATTTTCTGTTTTATATATGAATTTTAATTTAATATGACTAATAGTTCAATTAGTAAAATTACCTATTCATGTAATTTATAATCTTTATCCTCATCAATTATTTCTATCATCTTATCTGCAATTTCAGGATCAAACTGGGTTCCTTTATATTTATTCAATTCGCTTCGAACCTTTGCCTGTTCCATGAATTTTCGGTAGCTTCTGTTAGATGTCATGGCATCATAAGCATCTGCAACACCAATAATTCTTGCAATAAGAGGAATATCTTTTCCCTTAATCTTATCAGGATAGCCTGAACCATCGTATCTTTCGTGATGACCTCGCGCTCCAACAGTAATTTCCGGCATAGTTGTAATTGACTGAAGAATCTGACTTCCGATTGTAGGATGCTGTTTGATTGTTTCGTATTCTTTTTTAGTCAATTTTCCAGGTTTATTGATGATTGAATCCGAAATACCGATTTTTCCGATGTCGTGAAGAAGAGCCGAATAATAAACACGCTTTTGAATGCTTTCCGGAAGCCCCATAGAAATTGCAAGCTGTTTAGAATAATTTGCAACGCGGTTTGAATGTCCGTTTGTATATTTATCCTTTGCATCGATTGTGCCAACAAGAGCCTGAATAACTTCTATAGAAAGCTTTTCCATCATCTCCTGGTTCTTTTTATATGTATTAAGCTTTAAAAGCACAATAATCGAAATAAATGCGATTACAGAAAGCGCAACAACTATTTTAAACCAAAGCCTCTGCCATAAATACGGCTGCTTGATGATTTTTAAAACCTCTGTTTCCTCACTTAAAACGCCATCACCATTCTGGGCACGGATTTTAAATGTATATTCTCCCGGCTGAAGGTTTGTATAAGTTGCATTTCGCATATTAGACCATTCAGAAAAGTCTTTATCAAAGCCTTCGAGCACTGTTTTAAATTCAACCTGTTCAGGCGAAACAAAACTGATTCCCGTATATTTAATATTCAGCCTTTTTACCTTTGGAGAAAGAACCACAGTTCCGTTTTTAATATCTATTCTTTCGCTGTCTGCATAAACTTCCTGAATTTTTATTTCCGGAGCATAAGAATTTGTTTCGTTTCTGATTGGATCAAAGATTGTAAATCCTTCTATAAGGGTAAACCACACACGTCCCAAATCATCCTTCATGGAAAGTGAAGTTGGAGTAGGTTGTCCGCCGGTAATTCCGTCAAAACGATTAAAGAATTTAAGATTTAAGAACTTCTTTTTTCCTTCCATCACTTCGTCTAAATCTTCCATGTGAACATAGAAAATACCGCGGTTACTTGTTCCCCAAACCCTCTGCATATAATCTGGAATCAACTGGAAAACACCTTCGCCTACAAATCCGTTAAGATTATTATAAGAAAAATATTTATCGTCCTTAATTCTTGTAGCGCCCGAACCTGTACAGATCCAGATTTCCCCATCTCTGATTGAATCAATCTTAAATATTACGTTTCCAACAAGACCATCTTTTTTAGAAATAGTTTTGATTATCTTTTCGTCTTTAAGAATGAATATTCCGCCGCCGTCTGTTCCAATCCAGATTTCGCCGTTTTTATTTTCGTATACACACATGATGTAATCGTTATCTATTACATCATTCTTCTGTATATTTCTGATTACCTTTCCTTCGTCCTTTATGATTGAAAGTCCGGTTGTAGTTCCAACATAAATGTCGCCGTTAGATAACTCTTTTGCAACACGAACCTTGTTTCCAGCAAGCCCCTCTTCTGTTGTCCAGTTTTTAATTCTTCCATCTATGTAAAACTTAACAAACCCGAGTTTTTCGTAGCAGCTGACTAAAAGATTTCCTTTTTTATCTAAAGAAACATCCCTTATACGCACATTCTTACAGTAATCTGTTATATAATTTTCCTGGAATAAATTATCCTTATAGCAATAAAGCCCGTTATCGCCTGCAATCCACACAACATGACGGAAAGTATCCTGGGCAATTCCATTTACAGTGGTTCCAACCCTTGTAGTCTGGAATTTACCGTAGCTCAATTTTTCAAGACCACCTCTGTCGGTTGCAATCCAGATGTTACTTTCCCGGTCTTCTATTATTTTTACAACATTTTCGTCTACAAGACCCATAGATCTGTCAAAAAACGAGATTTTACCGTCGTGAAGAATCGTTACACCATTATCAAGACCAAACCAGAGATTCAATTTTTTATCCTGGAAGATGCTTGTTACAACAGTTCCCCTCTGATTCCCTTTTCCAAGGTTATAGATTGTTTCTTCGGTATTGCTTTTTTTGATTGCATAATAAGGAGCCACACCAAACCAGAAAACCCCGTTACTGTCCTGTGTCATAACAGTGATGATAGGATTTTTTTTAGAATGGAAATCATTATAAACACTGAATTTTCTGTCCGAATAAAGATAAAGCCCCTTTTCTGTTCGTGTAACAATCCAAACTCGGCCGGCAGTGTCGCAGTAAAGCTGACTTACAATAAAATTATTGTTATTTGGAATGTTGTCAAAACCTTCCGGCCGTATTACCTCGTATTTAGAAGAAACGCGGGCAATACCGGAAGCCGTTCCAATCCACACATTTCCGTCTTTATCTTCGCAGAACGAACGTATAGAGTTATTAGGTAATCCGTTTTCTATACTGAATTCTTTTACATCGCCATCGGGAAAAATACAGAAAGCTCCATCTTCGTTTGAGCCTATCCACACATTTCCGCGGGAATCCTGCATGAGCGAACGAGCCGACTGAAATCTGTATTTTGAATTTATTTTCTGATTAATGATTTTAAATTCAACGCCGTCAAAACGAACAAGACCACCATAAGTTCCAAAATAAATATAGCCTTCATCCGTCTGAATGATATCTGTTATAGTATTTCCCGGAATTCCATCTTCCGCAGTCCATCTCTGAGATACATAATCTTTAAAAAAACCATCCCCATTCTTTTTATCACTATCCTGAGTAAAAGCATTCATCGAAAAACTGACAGATAATAAAAGCATTAAAAATTTAGAAAGTTTTTTCATTTTATCTCCTTGCCTTTTTCTTTAATTCTCTCTTCATCATCAGCTTGTTTCTTTTCTTCTCTTTCCATTATATCAAGTTTTTTCAAAAACCAAATCAAAAAAGGAATTGCTGTTAAAGCACTTAAAAAATCTGCCACAAACTGACTGATTTCCACTCCAAGAATACCCAAAGCGGGCGGTAACAATAAAATACACGGAATAAAATAAATACCCTGTCTGTTCATGGAAAGATATGTAGCCTGTTTTACATTTTTTGTAGACTGCATGAGCATATTTGTACCCACAATCAGCGCGTGGAAAGGTAAAAACGCTATCTGCCATCTTAAAGCAACAATTCCTACAGAAATTACACCAGGATCATCCCTGAACACACTGATTATCTGTTTTGCAAAAATAAATCCCGGAATTGTAAACAAAAGCATTACACTCATTCCGCACAGAACAAGGAAAACATAGGCTTTTTTAACCCTGTCGTACCTTTTTGCACCATAATTATATCCGCTTACCGGACTAAACCCCTGCCCGATTCCTATCATAATTGCGGCAACAAACATTACTATTTTAGTAACAATCGTCATGGCAGCAATTGCATCTACATCACCGTAAGTTTTAGCAGCGTTATTCAATAAAATTGCAGAAATGCTTCCAAGACCCTGCCTTGCAAAAGAAGGAATACCCGTGCTCACAATCCTTCCAAGATCGGTGATATTTTTTGATATATTTTTTACAGAAATTACACAAACTGATTTTTTTCTTAAATAAAACGAAAAAAGAATACTAAAACTTACAATCTGACTTATAAAAGTTGCGAGGGCTGCCCCCGTTATTCCAAGATTAATTCCATGGAGAGTAAAAAATTTTAAATCTATTTTATCAAAAATGAAAATCGGGTCTAAAATGATGTTCAATAATCCGCCGGAAGTGAGCGCAATCATAGAAAAAAAGGCTTTTCCTTCCGAACGTAAATCATTATTTAAAACAAAAGAAGCGCACATAAACGGTGCACCCCAGAAAATAAATGTTCCATAAAGATTTGCTGGTTTTATAAGCTCTTCTGTTGCGCCACAAGCCCTCATAATAGAAGAAGAAAAGATATTACCAAATAAAGTGATTAATAAACCTGTAAAAATGGCAGCGAAAAATGCCGTAGAAGAGATAATGCTGGCTTCTTTGTTCTTTTTCTGTCCAAGCCTGATGGAAATTAAACTTCCCGAGCCCATTCCAAGGGTAAATCCAAAAGCCTGTATTAAAGACATTATAGGTAAAACTATACCTACAGCCGCACTTGCCTCTTTACTTATCTGCGATACAAAAAAAGTATCGGCCAGATTATAAACCGAAGTAATCAGCATAGAAATAACTGTAGGTATTGCCAGCTTACAAATCAACTTTCCGACAGAAGTATTAATCATTTTGTTGTATTGAACTTCTGCCGTTGTTGATTTTGCTGTTAAGGTTTCCTGCATTATTTTATTATATTATTTTTCCGGCTTTAAGAAAACAGAAATATAATTATTTGTATCAAGATATTTTGCAGCGTAATCCCTTAAGTTTTTCTTTGTGATGAATGATGGAATATAATCTCCATTAGTATAAACATCATCCGGAAGCTCTTTAAAGAAATCTGATGTTACAAGTGTGCTCAAAAGCCATCCGTTATCCTTTAAATTTGTTTCTCGGTCACGTTTATATGTTTCCAAAAGCTTTGTGATATATTCATCCTTCATAAGATCTTTTCGGACAATTTCTATCTGTTTTAAAACTTCGTTCTTAAGTTCTTCCTGTCTTGCAGGTTCACATCCGAATTCAATCATCACATGATATTCGCGGCTTGGTGTGTTTTCTACAGAAGAATAAACTCCAACACCATAAGAACCACTCTTATCTTCACGGATAACTTCTCTTAAACGAATGTTTAATAATTCAGCAAGAAGGTTGAGCATCTGTTTGTCTTTATAGATTTCTTTTACATCTTTTGCAGGTCCTAAAGAACCACCAAAACACATGAATACAGAACCCTGATCATCTAGTCCTTTGTAAACAATATCTTCCTGAATGCCAGCAGGGAATTTTTTAATAAGATATTTTGCTTTTTCTGTCTTTTTCTGAGTAGGAATTGTTCCAAGGTATGTGCGGCAGTTATCAAGAAGGTTTTTCTCGTCGATGTCGCCTACAAAATAGAATGTAAAATCAGAAATATCGCCGTATCTTTCCTTATAAATTCTTTCTGCAGTTTTTCTGTTGATTTTCTTTAAGAATTTTTCGTCCATAGGCTGATAGCGTACATCATCGCCGTACATGTCTTCTGTAATTTTATCTATAAGAACATCAACCGGCTGAGTTCCGTGTGCTTTAGCAGTTGTAGAATAATTATCCCACACAACATTCCAGCCTTCATCATTAAAGTTTATAGAAGTAAACAAAAGATTGATTACCTGAACGAATGTAGAAAAATCACCGTTTGTACTTGCTCCCGAAAGAGTTTCGTATGTACCGGCAATATTTCCAGAAATAGAAATCTGTTTTGAAGAAATCAATTTAGTAAACTGATTATAAGAAAGATTTTTGAATCCCGAATGAATAGCATAATCAAAACTGATTTCGGATGATGGATAATCCTTGTCGGAAATAACATTTCCACCACCAAAGCTTACAGCCCTCATTCTGATTGTATCTTTTTCATTATCAGTTTTCTTGATGATGATTTTTACACCGTTTTCGAGCTCATATTCTTTTGCATCAAACGAAGGAAGCTCTTTCTGCGAAACGATTTTTGCTTTTTTAGCTGGTTTTGCAACTAAATCTTTCTGATTTTCTTCTTCTTCGTATTTTGCAAGGTCCGCATTTTTATAATTTTTCCAGATTTCCTTTAATTCATCTTCTGAAAGAACTTCATTATTAGATTCCGGAGCCATAACATACATCAATTCACCGCGTTTTTTAATACTCTTTTTAACAGCGGCATTTACTTCTTCTACAGTGATTGTTGGAATGATGTTTTTAACAAGATTATAGAAATCTTCTTCCGAAACAACTGTGTCATTAAGCAAATCTGCATTTACAATAGAATCTGCATGCTTTGTAGAATAAATTTTATCTTTATTTTTGTATGTTTTTTCCTGAGCCGAAAGAATTATCTGTTTTGTTCTTTCAAGTTCGCTTTCTGTAATTCCAAAATCAACAAGTCTGTCTACTTCGTCCAGAAGTTTTTTCAAAGATGTTTCGAACATTCCGTCTTTTGGAGCAATTCCAGCATAGAAGAAAATAGTTCTGTCTGTAAGATTGATGTCTCCAAAACCAGCATCAAGCCAGGGAGTATCCTTTGTGTTAGAAATTTCTCGCAGACGCTGATTTAAGATAACAGAACTTGTGTTCAAAATAAAATCTTTTCTGATATCTTCTTCTGTTAAAGTTGGTTTAAAATCTGACTGACGGAAGAAAATATTAATCAGTGTGTATTTAATTTCCGGATCTTTAAAGATACAGATGTTTTTCCCTCTCTGAACAGGAACTTTAAAGAACTGGCGTTCATACTGATCTTTAGAAGCAGGAATTGTTTCCATAATTTCTTTGATTTCTTTTTCTAAAGTCTGAATATCAATATCGCCAACGGCAACAACAGCCATGTTTTCCGGTCTGTAATTTGCCTTATAAAAATCTACAACACGTTTTCTTGAAATATTTTTAATAACATCCATGTCGCCGATTGGAAGTCTGTCTTTAAATTTTGAACCTTTTAAAAGAAATTCTCTCTGTGATTCTCCAAGACGTCCCTGTAAACCCTGATTTCCTCTCCATTCTTCTGTTACAACGCCTCTTTCTTTATCGAGTTCTTCCTGTTCAAAAGAAACTTCGCTTGCCCAGTCGTGTAAAACTAAAAGACCTGTTTTGAGCATTTCTGGATTATCAGCTGGAAGTTCAAGTTTATAAACTGTTTCTTCAAAAGATGTATATGCGTTTACTTCCGGACCAAACTTCATACCGATTGATTCAAAATAATCAACAATGGCATTTTTCTTAAAATTCTTTGTTCCATTAAAACACATGTGTTCAACTAAGTGAGCAACACCTTTCTGATCATCATCTTCCATATTTGAACCGGCACGAACAATCAATCTTAAAGAAATTCGATTTTCCGGCTTTTTATTGTTTTTTACATAATATTTCATTCCATTGGAAAGCTCGCCGACTTTTACAGATTCATCCCATTTAATCTGGGCAGCCTGCTGACTTTCTGCTTTTGTTTCCTGTGCTACAGCCTGGTTTGTCTGATTATCTTTCTGTATTAAAGAAGTACATCCTGTTAATACAAAAGAAAGTAAAACAATACCAAAAAAGTATTTAATTTTTGTTGTAATTGTCATTTTATTTACTCCTCTGATTTTTACTTTAAAGATTAAAAACAATAATTTCAAGACAGGTTAGTTTTTTCTGCATTGACCTTTTTTTTATTAATCTTTAATATCTTAAATATGACTAAACAGGCAGACATTTTAACTGAATTTTTAGACTCAAAAACAATCTCGGCCCTTGGAGACTTCTTAGATAAAACAACAGGCTATGAAGAATCTGCTGACATTATTGCCAAAGCGTTTGGATCTGGAGAGAAATTTTCTAAACAGGATAAAAAAACTACTGCAAAGCTTGTAGACAGTTTTAAAAACAACCTTACACTTCTCATCCAGAAAACCTGGGTAGAAAAATCTGACATTGCATTAAAAGACCAGCTTTTGTATCAGCTCGATATCTTTTTAGGAAATGAATCTTGGAAAGACAATTATGTTTTATTCAAACAGCTGATTAATCAGGCAGTATTTTTAATGTTTGGTCAGAAACCTGACACTCCGGATTTTGCAGAATACTCACTCAGAATTGACCCTGAATTTGGAATCTTCTGGTGGTACATCTCTAATCTTCCTCCCAAAACTGAATGGTCAGAAGATAAATGCCGGATTGCAATGCTGCTTGGAATGTTCTTCCTTGCAAATTACTAATAACTGATAATGCATACCGGAGCCAATCGTTCCGGTATTTTTTTTATTAGTTGATTAATATGTGGGCTTTATGCCTATCCGCATAATACCACCAGAAGGAGTTTTATATGGATCTTAATAAAATCTGCACATCCTTACGCGCCGCAAGCCAGAAACTTGCCCTGCAAAATGCCTGTGACAAAAACGCAGCCTTAGAAGCGGTTGCTGTTGCCCTCGATAAAAACCGTACATCAATCATCGCTGCAAATAAAGAAGATATAGACGCTGCCCGTGCCGGCGGAATGAGTGAATCATTAATCGACCGCCTTTTACTCGACGACAAACGTATAACAGGAATTATAGAAAGCCTTAGACTGGTAATCGGACAGACAGACCCTGTAGGCGAAGAAACAGGCGGATGGAAAACTCCAAACGGATTAAATATCCGCCAGGTAAGAGTTCCTCTTGGTGTTGTAGCAATCATTTACGAAAACCGCCCGAACGTTACCGTAGACGCCTTCAGCCTTGCATATAAAAGCGGAAACGCAATTTTACTGCGCGGTTCATCATCTTCATATAAATCAAACCTGGAAATTGTACGTGTAATCCGCGAAGCCCTTAAGGGTGTAAAAGGCGGAGTACCTGAAGCAATAGAACTTGTAGAAGTAAAAGAACACGACCACAGCGATGTAGATCAGATTTTAAATGCCGTCGGATTGATTGACGTGTGTCTTCCACGCGGCGGTAAAAAACTGATAGCAAATGTTGTCCAGAACGCAAGAGTTCCTGTTATAGAAACCGGAAGCGGAGTATGTCACCTTTATATAGATGATTCAGCAGATTTAGAAATGGCATGCCGTATCGCAGAAAATGCAAAAATCCAGCGCCCGAGCGTTTGTAACGCCATTGAATGTATCGTAGTTCACAGCGCAATTGCTGAAAAATTCCTTCCTTTGCTCGAAAAAACTTTTGCCGGCCGTGTAAAACTTCATGCAGATGAAAGATCTTTTGATATTTTGAAGAAGGTCATTTCGACAGGCTCAACCACCAAAGCGGACTCAAAGACTCTCGATAGTCAGAACCAGATTCTTTTCCCGGCCACCGAAGAAGATTTCGGCAACGAATACCTGGATTACGAATGCTGCATAAAAACTGTAGATTCAATCAACGAAGCAATTGAGTACATTAATTCTCACAACACAAAGCACAGCGAAAGCATAATCTCTCAGAGCCGCGAAAACACAAGACTTTTCCAGGCAATGATCGACGCTTCCTGCGTTTACGTAAATGCCAGTACCCGTTTTACAGACGGTGGCGAATTCGGTTTTGGAGCAGAACTCGGAATCTCTACCCAGAAGCTCCACGCCCGCGGCCCAATGGGAATCAAAGTCCTGACTACAACCAAATACTTAATTGACGGCGACGGCCAGATAAGATAAAAAACCCCGGAACGAATAAAATTATTCAAATCCGGGGTTTATTTTATCCTGCCAGGAATCTAATAACCCGGCAGAAAAATCATCATCCTAGAATAATCCGAATGAAGAAAGTAAGAGGAACAACAGAAGAACAGGTGTAACAAACTTAATCATTACGATGAATACGTTCTTGCGGCCGAATTTTTCTCCGTTTGCTGTTACTTCATCAATAACATATTTTGGTTTAGCAACCCAACCAATAAGGATACATGTAAGAATACCAATGATTGGCATAAGGAAGTTGTTACTTACATAATCAAGAATGTCGAGGATCTGACCTTCTTTTACTGTTGCAAATGTAACAGAGAATGCCCATACATTGTATCCAAGACAAACGATTACAGAAACAACAAATCCGGCAGCTGCCATAACCAAAGTTGCCTTTTTGCGGCTCCATCCGAATTTATCCATCATACTAGAAGTAATTGCTTCGAGGATTGATACGGCAGAAGTTAATGCTGCAAAAAATACTGTAACAAAGAAGATAATTCCGATGAATGTACCAAATCCACCCATAGAATCAAATACTACAGGAAGAATTTTAAAGATGAGACCTGGACCAGCATTTTTAAGACCTTCTGGACCAACAAATACGAATACAGCCGGAATAATCATCAAACCTGCTAAAAGAGCAATACCTGTATCGAAAATTTCGATTTTGTTTACAGATTTAACAAGGTTTTCGTCCTTCTTCATGTAAGAACCGTAAGCAATCATAATACCCATTGCAATAGATAATGAATAAAAGAGCTGACCAACGGCATCAAGACAGATTCTAAGGAATCCACCAAAAGTTAATCCTTCAAAATCAGGCTTAAAGTAAATTGCCCAACCCTGTAAACCTGTTCTTGTAACTCCGTCTGCATCTGTATTCTTTAAGAAGATAGAATAAATACTGATAAAGATAACCAATACTGCAAGAATAGGCATAAGGATTTTTGAAACTTTTTCGATTCCTTTTTCTACACCCTTATAAACAATAACAAAACAGCAGGCTGCAAAAATTATTGTGAATAAAATTGGCTGCCAGCTGCCTGTAATAAATCCTCCAAAGTATCCGCCGTCAACAGCAGCTTTTCCCTGGAAAGTAATAAAAGTTACCATGTATTTGATTACCCATCCACCGATTACACAATAGTAAGGATAGATAATAAAAGGTACTACATAAGAAAAGATTCCTAAAAATCCCCATTTACTGTTAATCTTTTTGTAAGCAGTTAAAGGGCTTTCCTGTGTCTTTCTTCCGATTGCTACTTCTGAAACAAGAAGTGTAAAACCAAAAGTTAATGCAAAAATGATGTAGATTAAAATGAATAATCCACCGCCATTTTTTGCTGCAAGATAAGGGAAGCGCCAGATGTTTCCAAGACCAACGGCACTACCGGCTGCAGCTAATACAAATCCCAGAGAGTTGGAAAATGTGTTACGTTTTTTTAAAGCTGTTTCCATTATAAACTCCTTTTTGAAAATTTATTTACGTAATATTTAATTTTACCATTAAAAATAAATTTTTTCCTTATAATTTACAAAAATATCCTAAAAATGTATGATAAATAAAAGGTTTTCACCTGGAGAAACAAAATATGAATAACGAAATTTCTACATCACTTAAAAAAGCGCGAAAAATCGTAATTAAAATAGGAAGCAATACTCTTTCCAAACCGGATGGCACACAGAATACAGAATTTATGGCAAGCTTTGCTGAACAGTGTGCTTCTTTAGTTAAGCAGGGAAAGCAGATTATTCTTGTTTCTTCGGGAGCACAGGTTGCCGGTGTTTCTACAACAAAGGAATGGGCACGCAAAAAGGATGTTCACTACCGCCAGGCTCTCTGTGCAATCGGTCAGGTAGAATTGATGCACCAGTGGAGAAAAGCATTCCAGAAGCAGGATCTTCACATCGGGCAGCTTTTATTGACTAAAGATGATTTTAAAAACGAACACCGCTCGCTTAACATCAGAAATACACTTTTTACACTTGTTGATGAAGGCGTTATTCCTATCATAAACGAAAACGACAGCGTTAGTTTTGACGAAATTAAAATCGGCGATAACGACAATCTTTCGGCCCTTACCGCAATCCTCTGGTCCGCAGATCTTTTAATTTTATTCGGCGATGAAGACGGCATTTTTACAGATAATCCTAAGACAAATAAAGATGCTAAGTTTATAGAAACTGTTACATCAATTGCGGATTTAAGAAATCAGATTAAGATTGGTGGAACAAGCTCATTTGGAACAGGCGGTGTAGAAACAAAAATCCAGGCAGCAGAAAAAGTTACTGCATACGGAATCCAGCTTTTACTCGCCAACGGAAAAAAAGAAAACGCCCTCTCTGCCCTCCTTCAGGACGACGCAAAGGGAACGCTTTTTACTGTGGAATAAACATTACAAAAAAACCCGGATTATTTTTCCGGGCCTTTGTGATTACTGATCTTTTTTGATTTTTACCTGGGCAATCATATCTGCATTTATGATGCGGATTGTCTTTTTATCTTCGATTTTGATAAGGTTATTTTCTACTTCCAAAACGATTCCACAATATCCGGAAATTCCGCCTTCTCCGTAAAGTTCAACCTTTTTTCCAATACATTCAGAAAGTAACTTTGATGTCATATTATTTTCTCCTCTTAATCTTTTCATTTTCATTCTTCGTAATCTTCTTTTTCGTGCATGATACTGCGGTAAAAAGATACCAAAGAACAAGATGAAAATGTAAATAATCCAGAAACTTAAACTCATAAACTTATTGTATCAAAAATAATTAAAAGAAAAAACTGCAGCCGGGGTTATCAATTCTTTTTATAAAAAATAAATTCTTTGGACATCATGCAATCCCAAAAAAGCCTCATGCTATCCTAGAGATTAAATGCCCTCTCAGATTTCTGCCCTTATTTCAAAATATTTTTAATCTCTTCTTCCCAGGATCTCGACCATTTTACATTCTGCATAAAGATTATGGACGTAAGCCCCTGCACCGAAGCCCAGATTCTTATGATTTCCAGTTCCTTTTGGTAATCAGACAGATCCGGAAGCTTTTTAGAAAAATATTCAATACATAAATCTTTTAATATCTTAAACGGCTTAAAGTTGATTTCTTCGGTGCTGTTAAAATCAAGATTCAGATGAATAAAACCGCGGGAAAATAAAAACGTAAAATATTCAGGATTTTTAATAAAAAACGTGATATAAGCATTTCCAAGCGCAAGAATCTTTTTTTCTACATCATCATCTGTAACGCTGTTCACGGCATTTTCAAGAAAAACCGTAAAATTATTCGTAACATGATTTTTTATAGCCAGAAGAATTTCATCTTTATTCTTAAAATGCGCATAAGGAGCAGCCATACTTACACCGCATTTTTGCGCCAGCTGACGAAGAGACAAAGACTCCTCACCGCCGGCATTTATCATCTTTATGCCTTCTTCTATGAGCGAATTCCTTAAATCTCCGTGATGATACTTATCTGACATGTTTAAGCATTGCCTCTATTACAAGTTCATTTTCTTCCCACAAAGGTGAATGTGCAGAATTATTAAAAGTATAAAAATATTTTGCAGGAGCTTCAAGTTTTTCGTACAATTCCTTAGACAAAGTGATTGGTGTTGTGTAATCATAAAAACCCGAAATAAAAATCACAGGAATTTTTGCCTTTACATCAGGATTTACAACATATTCCCTGTACGCACTTTTAGAAAGAAGCTTTTTTCCCTTCCAGTAATTAATTTTTTCACCAAAAGTATAGCATTTACAACCCATCTGCTTAAAAAAGATATCTTTCATATCCGAGCGCATTTCTCTTGTTGTAGCACATCCAGCCATAAGTAAGATTTCTTCCCAGTCTTTCCCAATTGATGATGGTTTTTTTACAGTGACTTTTCCTTCTTCCGAAATATTTACAAGCTTATTCATCTGTTTTAGGGCTTTTTCATTACCGGCTTTTTCGAATACATCTTTCATAAAATAGTATCCTTCCTCGTAACGGCGATCCCCTTTAAGATAATCCTGCCCCATTCCAAAATAACAGTAAAATTCTTCCGGACAAGTTTGTGCAAGATAAAGCCCAAGATTTGTTCCGCTTGAATGTGCCATAAGATAAATTTTTTCTTTTTTATAAGTCTTTTTTAAATACTGTGCAACTTCATGAGCATCATCTGCCAGGCGCTGGAGAGTGATTTCTTCGGGCTTAATTTTTGAATCATAAGAAAGTCCTTCGCCAATGTAATCCCAGTAGCAGACTGTAAAATATTTTGAGATATTATTAGGATATTCATTTTTATATGCTTCGTTCAACCAGATTTCTGGAACACCAGGACCACCTGAAATAAACAGAAGAACAGGATTTTTTTCATCCGTCATCGAAATAAACATTCCGTTCCTTTTTCCGTTAATTTCCACACCTGTTTTAATTGTATTTTCGATTGTCAAAACTTCTTCTTTTTCTACCAGAGTTGATTTACAACATGACATACAAAAAACTCCCAAGCTGATTAATAAACTGATTATAATTCTATACATATTTTTATTCATTTTCATCTGTTTAGCATTCATCCGTCTGTCTCCTTTAATATTTTACATCCATCACATTGATTATCAAGCTGATTATTTTTTAAAACTTATACATACCGGAAATCATCAGGAAAAATCCGCCGTTATATTCCCCTGTTGTCTGAAGGCCGTCTGATTTTAATTTTTCCTGACCTGCAAAAGTGTATCCTCCGCGCAGAGTAATTGCAGTAGCACTTATTTCGCCATAAGCACAAAGATACTGATATTTTAAAGAATTAGTTTCGTTGATTCTGAATTTATTCACATTGTTCGAAATTCCAAGAGAAATACTAAAATAATCTTTAAATAATCCATCTTTTAAAGGGAAGCACGAAAGAGCAAGATCAAATCTGATGTCACATGGTAAATCAAAACCGGCAAGAGAGCTTTCCCCACGGATTCTGAACATATTTTCCGGAAATACAACAAATCTTAAAGAAGGAAGTCCTATCCATTCAAATTCCGCTGTGATAATCTGGCTCGTATAAGAAAAATAAAGCATTGGGAAAGGAAGAATGAATAAATCTATTCCGCCAAGCGTGATTCCAGTATCTTCTGCAACAAGCCCGCCTCCAAGAGCAAATTTCATATTGTCTGTTTTTACGATATCTCTTGCATACATCAAAATGCCTTCAAGATTTTTATAAGTCCCGAAAGGATGAGCGCCTCTTACATCAAGCTTTAAGATATAACTGTTTTTGCCGTCCACAACTTTTCCGAATAAACTCATGCCATAAAAATTATCTTCTTCGTAACCAGGAATTCCTTTATTAAAAATATCCTGAGAATAAGAAAATTTTGTAGTGATTTTATCGGGGCAGAAAGAAGCGCTGTCTTCTTTTTTTGTCCATAAAAACTGAACACTTGCAGAAGGACTTAAAATGTATGAATCTTTTTCGAGCTCAAGCATTTTAAAATCCAGAGTCGGTACCACATTAAAATCATAATCGCCTGCAAAAAGATTAGAAATCATAAGAGCAGAAACAAAAAGCCCTGCAATAATATTTTTTAAATTGATTTTCTTAAGTTTCATAAAAATCTCCTGTATAAACTGTTTTAATCTTAACAATGTTAAGTTTACAGGAAGAATATAACAGTTAATCTTAACACTGTCAAGATTAACCACAAAAAAATTTTCTCCGGATAATTCATACTAATCACAACAAAACATTCCAAATCTCTTCTACGGGTAGCGAAAAACCGCTGTTTAAGATATATTTAAGAAAAACAAAATATCGAGGCGAATATGAAAATCGGATGTATTGGAACTGGTGCAATGGGCGGTGCAATCATGCGCGCTGTCTGTAAAAAATACGATGTAAAACAAATTAAAGTCACAGATAAAAATGCAGAAATGGGAAAAGCGTTTGCAAAAGAAACAGGTGCAACCTTTGTAGAAAACAACGAAGATGTCCTTGATTGTGATTATATTTTCCTTGCCGTAAAACCACAGTTTTTAAGCGATGTATTTGCAGATATCGCAGGAAACATTCCTAAAACTGCAGTAATAATTTCTATGGCTGCCGGTGTAAAAATCGAAAAACTTGAATCATTCGATCCAAAAGCACGTTACATCCGTATGATGCCTAATGTATGCGCACAGATTGGCCAGGCTATGACAGCTATCACCTATAAAGACAATATTACCGAAGAAGAAGCAAAAACCGCACAGGAAATTCTTTCTTCTGCCGGCCGTGTAGAGGTTGTTTTAGAAAAACTCATGGATTGTGTTACAGCCGTAAGCGGTTCGGGACCTGCTTTTGTATTTATGTTCATAGAAGCTTTAGCAGATGCAGCCGTAAGATGTGGAATGCCAAGAAAACAGGCTTATACTTATGCGGCACAGACTGTTTACGGTTCAGCCGGAATGGTTTTAGAAAGCGGTAAACTTCCAGCAGAATTAAAAGACATGGTTTGCTCTCCTGCGGGAACAACAATAGAAGGTGTTGCTTCCTTAGAAAAGAACGGATTCAGAAATGCCGTAATCGATGCAGTTACAGCAGCATGCAACCGTTCAATCGAGCTTGGAAAATAATTTCGGAAAAACCGCACAATAAAATTTAAATCACAAAGCCACAAAAGGCATAAAAAAACCCGGAGCAATTCTAATGTTCCGGGTTTCTTATTAAAAAATTAATCAAACTTATTTTTGAAGCTTAAGAATCATTACAGTTCCATCTGCAGAAGTCATTGTAACATCATCACCGTCAAATTCGATTGTAGATTCCATCTCGCCTTCTTCGGTATATTCTGTCAAAATCTGATTTTTAGCATCATAAGAGATTTCTTCTGTCTGGCTCTGTTCTTCACCATTAGCAACAATAGTCATAACTAATTCATCTTCTTCAAAAGAAATGAACATCTGAAGTACATCACCCATATCAATGCTCTGTCCATTAACTTTTTTTACAAGATATGTATTACCAATAATTGTTTTCTTTTCTTTAGCACTTAATACTGTTGTAACACCAAGTAAAACAAACAAACTTAAAAATAAAACCTTAATTTTCTTTGACATATTTTTGTCTCCTTATAAATTAAATTGTAACAGAATTATTTTACTTCAACAAGTTTTACAGTAAAGCAGATGTAAGAATTTGGTGCAATTCCTGCCTGTGGAATACCACTTGCTCCATAAGCGAGCTCCGGTGGAATTACCATTGTTCTTACTTCTCCAACCTTCATCTGAGAAACCATCTTATCAAAACCAGGAATCATCATTCCGCCGCCAACTTCGAATTCAAGAGGATCGTGTCCCTGTGGATGAAAGCCGCTTGAAGCATCAAAAGCAACGCCTTCTACAGTATAACCAATGTAATCACAAACTACATTTTTATGATTACCGATTGGAGCTCCAGATCCTTCTTCTTCAATCTTAAAGTAGATTCCTTCCGGAGATTTTGTACAGCCTTCTGTTACTTTTGCAAACTTTGCATCTTCAATTTCTTTTTCAATTCTGTCGAATTCTTTCTGATCAGCTTTGAATGCCTGTGCTTCTTCGCCGTTTCTTACAATTTTAATAGATTTGATTACTTCGTCCTGTTTTGTTGTATTAACAATTTCCTGACCGTAAACAACTTTTCCAAAAATTGTATGACGTCCGTTGAGCCATTCTGTTGGAACAATTGTAATAAAGAACTGACTTCCGTTTGTTCCAGGTCCTGAATTTGCCATTGCGAGTAAACCAGGTTCTGTGAATGTATATTTTTCTACGATTTCGTCTGCAAATTTATATCCAGGACCACCTGTTCCGTTTCCTTTAGGATCTCCGCCCTGAATCATAAAATCCTGCTCGTCGCCGTTTGCAAGACTGATTACGCGGTGAAACTTTAATCCATCGTAAAAAGGCTTTCCGTTTGCTGCATCCATCTTACCTTCTGCAAGTGCAACAAAGTTTACAACAGTTAATGGTGTATCTTTGTAAAATAATTCAACTGCAATATCACCCTGTTTAGTCTGAATTACAGCGAATAAACCAGTTTTGTCTTTTAAATAATCCATTGCTTTGCTCCTTGGACTGCAGGCAACACCAGACAAAGCTGTGATACCAAAAATACATCCAATAATTAATTTTTTAAAATTTTTCATTTTAATCTCTCTAAATTGTTTTTATTAAAATTGTTTAATAAACCATTTGTAAACAGCTTCCATTCTGGCTGTCATTGATTCAGTAACCTGATCTTTAATACCGATTAATTTCTTGCAGTTTGCATCTGTAGAAAGCCACAAAAGTAACGAATCTCCGCAGTCTGCAACTAAAACATTAATACGCAAATTTCCTGCTTCGATTGCAGTAATAGGACCAAGACCCATATCATCTGTGCTTGTAAAGGTTGCATAAATCAAATTGTTCTTCTGTTTATAATCAAGGCGGTATCTGCAAACACCAAAGCTTGAATCATCCTGAAGACAATACAAAACCTGTCCATCTGCATTTCCTGTATTCTTATCGGCTACAGGTTCTTTGCTGTTCGGACCCGAAATTGTATATGCTTTTTTATACAAAACCTTTTCTTTTCCGGTTGGCTTTCCCTTTTTAAAAGAATAATACTTCATTCCTTCCATTTTAGAGATAGAACGGAAAATGCGCGAAACGTCTTCGATATTAATATCTGTATCTTTTGAGTTACTCTGTGCCTTAAGAAAATCTTTTTTCAAAAGGAAAAGGCCTTCAAAAACAAAAGGAAAATTCTTTTCTCCCTTTTTAATTCTGTTTGCCTTTATTGCAGAAGTATAATCAGTCTGAGGAAGAATCATCATTTCGTCTTTTCCTTCCTCGTGAATTATCTTAACGCTTCCGTTTTTTACAAGTTCATCATAGTATTTTGGATTAACAAGAGTTTTTGCACTAAAAACCTGAGCCATTACAGCTGCAGCCAATCCAAATGCACAAATACCACAAATAATCTTTTTCATAGTAATCCCCTTAATCAGCGAATTCCTTTGTATATAACACGTACCTGTTTATATAAACCATCTCCTTCGCTTTTGGTTTCAACATCTGGGATATCATTTAAAGTTGTGTGGATTAATCTTCTTTCGAACGGATTCATTGGTTCAAGAAGGATAGAATTTCTTGTAGAACGAACTTTATCGGCTGTTGTATATGCAAGGCGTACAAGTGATTCTTCGCGGCGGATTCTGTAGTTTTCTGTATCCAAAATGATTCTAACTTCTTCGTGACCAAGGCGTCCGGCATAAATATTTGCTAAAAGCTGAAGTGCATCAAGATTTTTACCTTTGCGACCAATCAGAATTGAAGAATTTGAAGATTCAAGCTTAATTCCGATTTTTTTATCTTCGCGGTAAGAAATCATTGCTTTTACCGAATAACCCATTTTTTCGATCATCTGAGTAATAAATTCGATTAATTTCTGTTCAAATTCACCCTGTGGAAGAGGATCTGCAACAAGTCTTGAAAATTTTTCTTCGTGATTTTTATTTTCAAAATTATTTGCCTTTACGTTATCAAGAGTATGAACTCTGATTTTTACATATCCTTTTTTGAACAGAGAATTTTTCTGAGTTTCTAAGATTTCTACATCAAACTGATCTCTTTCGAGTCCAAGTTCATTTGCAGCTATTTCAATAGCTTCTTTTTCTGTTTTTCCTTCATATTCGTAAGTCATTTTATATAACTCCTGTTTGATTTATTTTCTTTTTGAAACTGGTTTTACAACTGCCTTTTCGGCTTTCTTTTCTTTAACTAATTTGTTAATAACTACCTGCTGAATAACACCTAAAACGTTACTTGTAAGCCAGTACAAGATAAGTCCAGAAGGTGCATTATAAAGAATAAAGAAGAAGAAAATTGGTAAACCGTACATCATAAGCTTCATCTGTCCCTTACTCTGTCCGGCAGACATACCGTTGTTCTGTGTAATAACACCCGATACAAGCTGAGAAATAAGATAAAGAACCGGTAAAAGACGGATATCTGTCATGTGAAGGAATGTTGTAATAAACGGAATTTCCTTTTTAATAGAATAAACGCTATCACCAACAGAAAGATCCGAAACCCATCCCTTAATAAAGCTTGCGCCACGGAATTCAAAATAGTTATTGAAGAGGTAGAACATAGCCATAACAAGGAGGAACTGAAGAAGAATTGGTAAACAACCGCTTGCAGGGTTATAATCTGCCTGTTTGTAAAGCTTCTGCATTTCTTCCTGGAGTTTAGGCTGATTATCCTTATATTTTTCTTTTAAAGCGTTCATCTTAGGCTGAATTTCCTGCATCTTAAGAGAACCAAGTGACTGCTTTTTAGAAAGTGGGAATAAAATAATCTTGATGATGAGTGTAAGAAGAATGATACAAACACCCCAGTTAGGAACAATCTTGTGTAAAAGCTGAAGTCCGAACTTTAAGATGTTTTCGAGCCAGTTGAGCCAGCTTGAAGGTAAACTCATAGTAAGCTTTTTACCGCTGAGTTTGAATGCATTTTCATCGCTTATGTTATAGATTTCGATATTTTTTTCGTCACGAGGACCAAAATACATGTAGTATGTATCCTGAACATCTTTTCCTGTAAATGCTCTTCTTTCCATTATAGCCTGAGCATTTGCATAATCATTTACTTCTATAATACCGGAATAAGCGGCATTCGAAATGATTGTATTATCTGCAGGAACAATAAGATTTAAGAAGTATTTTCCGGCAATTCCGCTCCATACAACATCTTTATCGTAATATTTGAGCTTGCCGTTTTCTATCATATTGCTTTTTACTTTCTTTCCATTGTAAACAAGGAATTCACGCTTTTCGTATCTGTCTTTTTTAGGATCATAATGAGGTCCAATCTGTGGAGCAGTTCTTAAAGAATATGCTGTTCCTCCAAAATCAAGACCAGTACCTGTTTCATCGTGAAGAAGAATATCGAGCTTGAACATGTATTCATCTTTTGTAAATGTATACTGTTTACCAAAGGTGAATTTTTTTCCGCCGATTTTCATTTCTTTTGTAAAAAGATATGTCAAATCATTTAATTTTTTAACTTCGAATGTATCGTTTATAGTTTCGCTTGTTGCGTTTCCAAAAGATACGGCACATGCTCTGTTTTTAGCAGAAATACTATCTGCAAGCTGAACACCTTTTCCTGTGTCGATGTCGAAGTTTTTAAGGTTTCCTTTTTCATCTTTTTCTATTAATTCATAGCTGATGATGTCGGCACCTTTATTTGTTAAAACAATGTTTGCTTTTTCTGTTGTTACAGTGATTGTCTGTTCCGGGATAATCTGAACTTCTTCTGCAGTTTCTTCTGCTGCTGCTTCCAAAATTGCGCCTTCATTTCCCAGATCTTTCATCTGATTTTCGTTTGATTCAGCCTGCTGCTCTGCTGCAACCGGTTGACCTGCATCCTGACCTTTTGAACCAAACCATTTTGGCATCAAAAGAAAGCTTCCGATAATTACAAGTATCGAAAGAACTATAGCCCATACAGTATTCTTATCCATTTTAGCTCCCTATTTTTTTTCATGGGACAGGATCGTATCCGCCTTCATGAAAAGGATTACATTTTAATATTCGTTTAATTGCAAGAAAAAGACCTTTTACCGGACCATATTTTTTTAAAGCTTCCATTGCATAGGCAGAACAGGTGGGTGTAAATCTGCAGCAGGGCTTATGTAAAGGAGAAATAAATTTCTGATAAAATTTAATCAATAAACAGAAAAAACCTGTAAAAAGATTCTTTATAAATAAAAAAATCAGTTTAAAAAAATTTTTTTCTTTTTTATCTTCTGAATTAATCATAAATTATTTACTCTTTGAATAATCCAGCCTTTTGAAACAATAAACGAAATTCTTCACATCGCGAGTGGAACGAATCATTTCCAGGATACACTAAAATTAACATATCATATCCTGTGTTCAGATGTGATTTTAATAATCGATAGACTTCACGGCTGTATCTTTTTGATAAGTTCCTTTTGACCGCGTTACCGTATCCACGAATCAAAGGAAAACCAACACGATTTATTCCAAGATTATTTTCCATATAGAAAATTTTTGCACCAGGAATACTTATCTTCTTTCCGCTATTAAACAGCTTTTTAAAATCAGCGGGATTTTTAATACGCTCTTCACGTTTAAAAGATCCCGTTTTTTCCAAGTCTGTTTCCATCCCTATAATTAATATTTCTTCTTTTCGTCTGCTACAGATAATTTTGCACGACCCTTTGCGCGTCTTCTGGCAAGAACCTTGCGTCCACCTTTAGTTGCCATACGAGCTCTAAAGCCGAATTTTCTATTGCGTTTAACTTTACTTGGTTGATATGTACGTTTCATGTACGTGCTCCTTATATTTTTTAATTATTAAAAACTCCAACAAAATGAAAATTTATAATAATTTAAAGATTTCAATTTAGAATAGTAAGAAAATATAACATTATTTCTTAATCTTGGTCAACATGATTTATTTAGATTCCGCGATACTTTTTCTTATACTGTCGAATTTATCTAAAAGTTCCTGCGGAAGTCCTGATGATTCATTTGATGTTTTATTTATTGATTTGTCTCCGGCTGATATTTTTGAATTTTCGCTGGTTTTTTCTTTATTCTTATTATAATTATCTAAAGCAGAGTCTTGTTCTTCCAGTTTCTGATTAAATTTCTGTTTTTCGTCCGAAAGCCGCTTTTCGTAATTTTCGCTGAATCCAAAATCTGAGCCTTTAAGCCTGAACGCAAGCGAATGAATTTTTAAATCCGGCAGCGACATATTCAACCCTTTGATTATGAATTTTTCATACATGCGCAGGTACTGAATCCAGCCGGAATGATCAGTTTCTACAAGTAAAACACCTTTTTTTAAATCTACAACGCGGGTATTTCCGGCAAGGCGTTCTCCAATCGGGATTCTTGTTTCGCAGTCTTCGTCGTCACGGCTTGTTCTTATTTTAGAAACGACAGTTTTCCAGACGTTATAAATCTGTTTTTTGTCGGAAGAAAACTGAGAAACAACATTCATCATGTCGGCCATGTTTATAATATTATTGTACATTCCATTCACCGCTTGTTATATTATATACTTTTGTCGTTTCGTGCATATAGTTCTGGTAGGGTTCTCCGGGAAGAAATGTACAGAAAAGCTGGTCGTATTCGGGCAAAAATGATGTTAATTTTGTTCGTTTCTGCGGGTCTAATTCAAGAAGAACATCGTCCATAAGAATAACAGGTTTTAATCCGGTGGCGCGGGTATAATAAATAGCCTGCGAAATACGTAAAATTAAAGAAATCAGGCGGCATTGACCTGTAGAAGCTGTTGGAATAAATAAAGAATTATTTAAAACAAAAGAAATGCGGTCGCGGTGAGGTCCCGTTAATGTAGTTTCTAAAATTTTGTCAGATTCACGTTTAGATTGCAGTAAAGAATAAATGTCCTGCGAAGCAGGAAAAAAATTTTCAGAATTGCTTTCTGCTTTGCTATCTGCGGGTTTCCAAGAAGGAGAATAATGAATTTTTACCCCTTCTATGCCAGAAATTTCGTGATAAAGCTTTCCAAAAATCTCGTTAAACTGAAAAATTGCTTTTTTTCTCTTTTCCTGGATAATCAAACCGTATTCTGCAAGCTGTCTGTCGTAAACATCGAGCATTTCATATTCATGATTCTTTAAAATCTGATTGCGGCTTTTTAAAATCTTTTTGTAATTGCGTAAATCGTCTATATAAAGGCTGTCGTACAAAGTTAAAGATTGATCAATAAAAAAACGCTTGTATTCAGGTTCCCCGGTTGCAAATTTCATATCATCATGACAGAAAAGTATGCAGGGAATTGTATTTATAAGCTCTTTTCGGTCGTGAATGCGTTTTCCGTTTTTATCGATTCTTTTTTTGCCGTTTTCCAGAGCGACTGTAATTTTCTGGATATTTTCATCAGCACATTTGTATAAAGAATTTATACTGAACTGATTTTCACCTTTTTTAATAATCTGAGCTTCGTTATGTGTGCGGAAAGAGTTTCCATAGGCCGCAAGATATAAAGATTCAAGAATATTACTCTTACCCTGCCCGTTTTCACCAACAAAATAGACCTCCCGCGAAGAAAGGTCTATTGTATCATTTTTGAGATTTCGAAAATTATAAAAAGTCTGATATAAAAAGGGCATATTTTTAAATTTTGCCGCGAGAAAATCATTACAGAAATGGCCTTCCCCAGGATTTTCTCGCAATTAAAAATTTTTCGAAGAAAAATTTTTAATAATTCATCGGCATGATTACGTGGATGTAATCTGCAGCCGGTTCAGAACGCATGATAACTGCTTTTGTAATATTTGCTTCTTCGTCGCCATCAGTTTCGTTTACATTAAAATCAAATACTACATTTTCTGAATCTATTACCTTTAATGGTTCTGTTACATAAGTAAAATTCAAAGCCATTGTGATATTTTTTCCATCATAACGGCATGGAATTTCTTCGTCTGCAGTACCAATTTCTGATTCTGGAGAAATAAGCTTAAGAACACCGGAAGAAATCTTGAAAATAATTCTGCTTACTTTCTTATCAACCATGATTGTTGTACGTCTTAAAGCTGAATCAAGATCATTTTTATTAACCATGATAGATTTTGTAAGATTTTCCGGAATTACTTTCTGATAGTTCGGGAACTGGCCATCAATTAATACAGAAGAGAATTCAACATTTGCAAATTTTACAAAAATTGATTTTTCTACAATCGAAATATTAATATTTCCTTCATCAGAAGCATTTTTAAGAATACAAGAAAGAATTTTTACAGGAACAATTGCAGGCTGGAAGTCTGGAACACTGAATCCAGTTTTATTTACACATGAAAGTCTTCTTCCATCTGTTGCAACCATTGTAAATGTATCTGCATTTTTTTCTAAATAAACACCAGTCATAAAATAACGGTTTTTATCATCAGAAACTGCAAAAATTGTCTGTCTGATCATTTCTTTAAAGTCTTTAGAAGGTAATTCAAAGAAAGAAATTCCTTCAGAAGAGCCGATTTCCGGGAATTTATCGCCAGCCTGACTCTTTAACTTAAAGTTTACACGTTTAGAAATAGGTTTAATTGTTACACCAACATCTTCCTGAATAAATTCAATTTCGCCGGAAGGTAAAGATGACAAAATACTCATAAACTTATCGCAGAATATTGTTGTTCTTCCTTCTTCACTTATATCTACAGGAATAACAGTAGTAAATTTAACAGTTGAATCGGTAGCTTTTATAGTAAGCTTATTATTTTCAGCTATTACCAGAATATTAGAAAGAATAGAAACAGGACTTTTATTTGTAATAATTTCCTGTGCAATTGAAATTTCTTTGATCATTGCATCTCTGTCGAATGTAAATTTCATTTTTTGTTCTCCTTTTCAACTTTTATTTAATTATTATAAATTTATAAATTTAATAATAGTAATAATAAGGTTTGTGAATTCGGTGGATAAATAAGTTATTTCTTTATATTAATTAGATTTAAATTGTTTATATCACATCAATATAAATCCACTTTTTATACACTTATACACATTTTACTTAATAATTTTCATTTTATCCACAAATTTTATTCATTTATCAACATTTAAAGCACAATATTTGTGGTTTTATGATTACTTTTTATATTCTTTTATTTCACGTATGAAAATTTCTATTTTACTGTTCAAAGAAGGATCTATTTTTATCTGTTCTTCTACTTTTTCGTATGCATGCATGATTGTAGAATGATCTTTTCCTCCGAATTCTATTCCAAGCTCAGTATAAGAGATTTCTGTGATTGTTCTTGCAATATAAATGGCAATCTGGCGTGGAATAACGAATTTTTTATCACGTTTTTTGCTTTTTAAATCACTAACCGAAATCTGATAGTTTTCTGCAATTACTTTCTGAATAATATCAATAGAAATATTTTCTACAGAATTAGAAGAAAGAAGATCTTTTAATAATCGTTTTGCATCATCAATTGAAGGTGTCTGACCTGTTAAATCCATATAACCGATTATATTACTCAATGCTGACTCTAACTCACGAACGTTAGTTTCTATGTTTTTAGCTATATATTCAATTATTTCTGAACTTAAATTGATTCCTTTCTGTTCAACCTTTCTCTGTAAAATTGCATAACGTGTTTCGTAATTAGGAGGCTGTAAATCAATACATAATCCGTTCGAAAGTCTGCTTACAAGGCGATTTGCCATATTTTTTATTTCTTTAATAGGGCGGTCGCATGTAAAAACCATCTGTGCATTTTTTTCGTGTAATGCATTGAATGTATAGAATAATTCTTCCTGAGTAGCTTCTTTTCCGCTCAAAAAGTGGATATCGTCCAGAAGAAGGACATCAAGATTTCTGTATTTATCTTTAAATGCCTTTGGACTTTTAGAAGAAATGGAAGAAGTAAATTCGTTGATGAAAGTTTCTGCAGAAAGATAGCAGATTTTTAATTTTTCTGTTGAATTCTGCCAGATATAATTTCCAATTGCTTCCATAAGGTGAGTTTTTCCAAGACCTGATCCACCGTATAAAAGAATCGGGTTATATGATTTTCCTGGATTTTTTGCAACAGCTAAAGAAGCTTTATATGCAAAGTCACTGTTTTCGCCAGGGACAAAGGTATCAAAAGTAAATTCTTCCTGTAAAAGCGGATGTTTTCCTTTTTTTGATGAATTAGATGATGATTTTTCTTCTTTTTGTGATGATTTATCATCTTTTTCCTGAATTTGAACCTTTTCTTCCTTAGATTCAGCTTTTTTTGCTTCTTTCGGAGTTTCAGTTTCGTCAATAATCACATTTAAAGTGATATTTTGGCCGGTAATCTTGCAGATTTTGTTCTGAACAGTATCAAAAACACCCATCTGCTTCATTCTCATATTTAAAAACTGACTTTTTACAGAGATTGTGATTGTATCTATTGTATCTTCTACATACTGAAGGTTGAACCAGAGTATAAAATGATCTTCTTCGTTTTTATTTTTATATTCGGTACGGATTTCCTGCATCGCGTAATCGAAAGCTTCTTTATATAATGTCATGGGTATTATTATCATGGAATTTCAGACAATTCTCAAGTTAAATCACATCAAAAATATCATAGAATTCTAAAATTCGGATTTGTTATTATTAATTTCTGTGAATTGAAATTAAATCGTTAATTATATAGAATAATATATTCTATTTTGAGGATTAAAAATGGCTGCAGAATATGGTGCAAGTAACATCCAGGTATTAAAAGGGCTCGAAGCTGTAAGAAAAAGACCTGGTATGTACATAGGTTCAACAGGTCCAAGAGGACTTCATCATCTTGTTTACGAAACAGTAGATAACTCAATTGACGAAGCAATGGCAGGTTTCTGCGATACAATCATTGTTGCTCTGGAAAGAGATGATATTGTCCGTGTAGAAGATAATGGACGTGGTATTCCTGTTGATGAACATCCTACAGAACACATAAGCGCCCTTGAACTTGTTTTAACCAGACTTCATGCAGGTGGTAAATTCGATAAGGGTTCCTATAAAGTTTCGGGAGGTTTGCACGGTGTAGGTGTTTCCTGTGTAAATGCACTTTCTGACTGGATGGAAGCTACTGTAAAAAGAGATGGTCATGTTTACCGTCAGAAATACGAAAGAGGAATTCCTAAATCTAAAGTAGAAATAATCGGTGATACAGATGAACATGGTACAACAATCCGCTGGAAGGCCGATAAGACAATCTTTACAGAAACAACAACTTATGATTTTGATGTTTTAAAAGACAGACTTCGTGAACTTGCATTCTTAAACAGTGGAATTGTGATTACTTTCCGTGATGAACGTCTTGAAAATCCAAAAGAAGAGATTTTGAAGTTCGAAGGCGGTATTAACGAGTTTGTAAAAGAACTTGATGAAGGAAAAGCCGTTGTTCCTGCAGAACCAATTTATATCAACGAACAGAGAGATGATGTAGTTACCGAAATTTCCATGCATTACAATTCTGGATATTCAGAAAATGTTCATACATTCGTAAATGACATCAATACACGCGACGGAGGAACTCATCTTGAAGGTTTCCGAAGTGCAGTTCGCTTTGTTTTGAATAAATTCTTTGAAAATAACGAAAAGCTCAAGAAAAATCTCGATAAAGATGAAAAATTAACATACGAAGATTTGAGCAGCGGTCTTACAGCTGTAATTTCCATGAAGGTTCCTGAGCCTGAGTTTGAAGGTCAGACAAAGGAAAAACTTGGAAATACAGAAGTGCGCACAATCGTAGATCAGATTGTTAAGGAAAAGCTTACAGTTTATTTTGAACAGAATCCTGCAACTCTCGAAGCAATCCTTAAAAAGGCAATTGACGAAGCAAAAGCACGTATTGCAGCCAGAAAAGCAAAAGACAATATGCGCAAAAAGACAATGAGCGACGGCTTTGGTCTTCCAGAAAAATTGTCTGACTGTTCAATGAAAAATCCTGAACTCTGCGAAGTATACATAGTCGAAGGAGATTCTGCCGGTGGTTCTGCAAAGAAAGGCCGCGACCCTAAGACACAGGCTATTTTGCCGCTCTGGGGAAAGATGCTCAATGTAGAAAAGGTTCGCCCGGAAAAAGTAATGAATAACGATAAGCTTGAACCTGTTATTGCTTCTTTGGGTGCTGGTTTTGGAAAAGACTTTAATATTGATAAATTACGCTATCATAAAATCATCATCATGGCCGATGCCGATGTTGACGGTTCACACATTCGTACCCTTCTTTTGACTTTCTTCTTCCGTTATATGCCACAGATTATTGAACAGGGTTATGTTTATCTTGCTATGCCTCCACTTTTCAAAGTTCAGCTTGGAAAAAAAGACCCTGTTTATTGTTACAGCGATGCAGAACGAGATGCTGCCCTTGAAGCACTTGGAGACCAGCGTGATAAAGCCGATGTTCAGCGCTACAAAGGTCTTGGTGAAATGGACGGAAAGCAGCTTTGGGAAACCACAATGGACCCGGCTCACCGCAAGATGCGTGTAGTTACAATCCCGGACGCCATGGCTGCCGACAAAATTTTCTCTGTATGTATGGGCGAAGAAGTAGAACCACGCCGCAAGTTCATAGAAGAAAATTCAAGCTACGCTAATTTGGATATTTAATCCTCGGGGTCAAATCATGCTTTATAAATCAGAACTCTATTCAATTGAATATGATGAAAAAAACAAATCTCTTGTTCAAACTGTAAACGAAACCCTTAATCAAAATTTCAAACGCATTCTGGATTTTTGGGAAATTCAGAAACTCGAAAACTATGTAGAAATCAGGATTTTTTCTGATCTTGAAGAGTGGAAAAAATTTTACGAAAGCTTTGAAAGAGGCCCTTATCAGGATTATATTATTGGCTGTGCTGATGGTTCCAAAATTTATGTACTTGCTTATGATGAATACAAAAAAACAAATGTGCATAAAAATGATACCGTTGAAGATTTTCAGAAAATTATAGTTCATGAATTTGTTCACATTTGTCAGAATCAGATTTCTACACCTGAATCAACACCTTCTTTTATCATGGGTGAAGGTCTTGCTACTTATCTTGCTGACCAGCCTTATAATCATGATATAAAAATTGATTACCCTAAAGAAGATATTTTCAATTTTGAAAAATTATTTACACTTACAAATGATTTATATTCTTTCGCTCAAAAGATTGTCCGAAAAATAGCCGAAAAAGTTCCACGTGAAAAACTAATAGAATATTCTTTAAATTACACAAAACTGTATAATGATTGTGAAAGACTAGGATTTTCGGAATAAAAGTTATTCATAAACTAAAGGATATTTTTCAGGATGTTCAATGGCATCTTTTTCAATATCAATATCCAGGGTTTCCCAATGTAAATTTCCTAAAGCGTCAACTGAAAAATCATTTATTTCTGAGATTCTCGCATTATAGAACATAGGATATTGTTTGAAATCTATAAAAAATTCATTGTCTTGAATTAATATCCAAAAACCAAAGGGAGAGATGTTTGTTATTTCAGCAATCTTAGTTTTGGTTAAAGTGGCTGTTCCAATGTTCATTTATTATCTCCAGATTTTCATTTACCAATGAAACAATTTTATTTACTTCCTGTTGGGAAAGATTTACAACTTTTGCAACAGAAACCTCTGGTTCAATCCAGATTTTAGCTTCTCCATTTGGTGATGAAACATGAATATGCCGACGTGTTTCTTCTCTTGAGAAAAAATAAAATCTGAATTCATCTTTTCTAAAAACTGTTGGCATAATGAATCCTAAACATATTATAACACAATTTATTGTTTTTTGTATTAAAATGATATACCTTTTATAAATACCACACAAAGGAGAAATCATATGTCAAAAGTAATTTTACCAACCCTGGAATCCGAACGACTCATTCTCCGACCACTCACAATTGATGATTTAGAAGCGGTTTTTAAATGGACAGGTGATCCCCGCGTAAATAAATATATGATTTATCCTTTGTATAAGAATGTGGAAGAAGGCCGCGAATGGCTTGAATCTTTATACGAGGACGAAAAGAAGCTGGACTACGGTTTTGTTCTTAAATCAACTGGCGAGCTCATTGGCTCAGGTGGCCTTTATTATCACGAAGATATTGATGTCTGGAGTGTTGGATATAATATTGCATATGATCACTGGCATAATGGCTACACCCCGGAAGCTATCAAACGTGTTTTAGAATACGCTCAGGAAAAATACGGAGTTCATGTAATTGCCGGCACTTTCGCAATAGAAAACAATGGTTCCCGCCGTGTTATGGAAAAACTTGGTATGACCTTTTATGAAGATACTGAATACTCAAAGTTAGACGGCAGCGAAACATTTAAAGCAAAAACTTATCACAGGGTGTTTTAGATTATGAAATATTTCCGAATCCATACCTCCGACATTGCCTGGATTACTCAAAAGCCGCGCGGGATTTTTACAACTGTGGGTAAGCTTGTAGATGCAAAAACTATGACAGAGGAAGAAATCGCTGAATACTGGAAGCAGCGTGAGTATTTTGAAAAAGTTTTGCCGGTTCCGCCGTTTTATGAGAAGGGAAATCCGGAACACGCTGTAACCTGGTTCAAAGATACTCCACAGGGAAATGATATCTGGAATCAGCTTAGTTTTTACCGCAATATGTGTGCAAAGTATGGCTTAAAGCTTTATAAATCAGAAACAGAAGAAATCCCCGGCGAAATTATTTACGAAGATGATTTTCAGATAGCAGTTAAAAATCAAAAAGAAGATTTAATAGTGACTGTGGCAGAAGTTTAATCATCAATATCCGGATGATAAAAACTTAATTCGGGATAAAGGCCCTGAATCAGGCGGAAGTGACCATCATTTGTCCATAACTGTGCATCGTACTTCATGGCGCAAAAGGCAATCATCACATCTGTAAAAGGAACTGATAATCCATTTTCCCGAAGAGTCTGAAGAATAAAACCAGCGCCTTCATAATCATATTCATCAATATGAAGAAGATCAAACGTAGAAAACGATGCCAGCAGATTATCTGTTTCTTCTGAATTTTTAGCACCATGAAGGATTTCTGCTTTTACGATTCCACAAATTGCAAGAGGCATAGAATCAATTTTTTTGGCCAGCTTTGAATTCCTGTCACGATAATAATCAATAAGAATATTTGAATCAGCTAAAATCATAAAATGCTTATCCTTCGTAATTCATTTACGGCTTCTTCATCAATATCTATCTGGCCAATAGAATCCATTACTTCTTTTCTTGATTGTTGTGTAGCCGGAGTTGGAGGGGTTACATTTTTACGAATTCTTTGAATAAATTCTTTTCGGCTTTTTTCCTGTTCGGGAGTCTGCAGAGGATTTACAATTCTTTTTGAATCTCTTACAAGCTGTTCATAATCTTCTACCCTGATCATTATGCATTCTGGGGCGTTATTTTTTACAATAACTTTGATTCCTTCCTGTTTTACTTCTTCAATAATTTTTCCAGCTTCACCTTTATTAAAACGGCTGATTGGAACAAAGGAATTTAATACTTTTGTAGCTGTGCCTGCATCAAACATAAAATCCTCCTTACATTTAATCAAAACGGAATGTCTATATAAATATAGTAAATTTATCTAATAATTATGTCAATAAAATAATCAATAAACCAAGGTAGCAGAAATCTCTATAAACTAACGCCTATTAGGTTAAAGACTAAACTCAAAAAATTTGTTATAATAGAACAATCTATTTAATAATGCGCAAGGTGTGCATCTGGAGAAAATGATGGAAGAAATCAAAACTGCCGAAGGCGGCTCTCTCATAAAAATTCCAATTGAAGATGAAGTTAAGCAGGCTTATATTGACTACTCTATGTCTGTAATTGTTCAGCGTGCCCTTCCTGATGTTCGTGATGGTCTTAAACCTGTTCACCGCAGAATCATGTATGCAATGGATACCCTTCATCTTGCAAGCGGCGGAAAGACTAAAAAATGTGCTACCATCGTCGGTGAAGTTTTGGGACACTATCATCCTCATGGTGATGCTTCTGTTTACGATGCCCTTGTTCGTCTTGGTCAGGATTTTGCACAGCGATATACAACTGTAACTCCACAGGGAAACTTTGGTACTATTGCCGGTGACCCTCCTGCTGCTTACCGTTACACCGAAGCAAAGATGTCTAAAATCACAGAAGAGATGACGTCAGACATCAATAAAAATACAGTTGATATGGTTCGTAACTTTGATGATACCTGTGACGAGCCTGGTGTTCTTCCTTCTAAATTTCCATTCCTTCTTTGTAATGGTACTACAGGTATTGCCGTTGGTATGGCTACAAATATGCCAACCCATAACCTTCGTGAAGTAGCTGATGCAATCTGTGCTTACATTGATAATAAAGATATTTCTATAGAAGAACTGATGAATTATATCAAAGGACCGGATTTCCCGACTGGAGGTATAATTTACGGTACAAGCGGAATTAAAAAAGCATATACAACCGGACGCGGAAAAATCGTAATCCGTTCTAAGTTTACAATCGAAACAGATAAACATGGTCGTGAATCAATTGTATTTACAGAAGTTCCATATGGAGTAAATACAACAAACATCATCCGCCGTGTAAAGGAACTTATCCGCGACAAGCAGATTGATGGTGTTACAAATGCCAATGATGAATCTTCCGACAGAACAGGTATGCGTCTTGTTGTAGATCTTAAAAAAGGTGCAATCACAAAACTTGTTCTTAATCAGCTTTTTGCAAAAACAGAACTTCAGTCAAACTTTGGTGTTATAAATCTTGCACTTGTTCCACAGGTAAAAGAAGGCGCTCCTCGTTATGATGAACCTGGAATGCTTACACTTCCTCCAAATTATCTTAAACCGGAAGTTCTTACCCTTAAGCAGCTTATCCAGCACTTTGTAGATCATCGTGATGAAGTTATTACGCGCCGCACAATTTATGATTTAAAAGTTGCAAAACACAGAATGCATATTCTGGAAGCTTTGATTACCGCAATCAATAATATTGATGAAGTTATTCAGATTATCAAGGGTTCTGAAAATACAGAAGATGCAAAGCTCAAGCTCGAAAAGAGATTTAATTTTGATGATGAGCAGGCACAGGCAATTGTTGATATGCAGCTCAAACGCCTTACTCATTTACTCATCGAAGATTTACAGAACGAGATTAAAGAACTTCAGGCATTGATTGATTATCTTGAAGGACTTCTTAAAGATCACAATAAGATTTTAAATTTGATTAAGGATGAAACAAGAGGTCTTGCAGAAAAATATGGTGATGACCGTCGTACAGAAATTGTTGCCAACGAAGTAGAACAGATTAATGTAGAAGATATGATTAAAGACGAGGACATGGTTGTTATGATTAGCCGCATGGGTTATATCAAGCGTGTTCCAGTTACAAAATATAAGAAGCAGGGAAGGGGAGGAACTGGAAGCAATGGTACAAACCTTCTTGATGATGATTATGTTAATCAGCTATTTATTGGTTCTACAAAGGAACATCTGTTATTCATAACTAACTTGGGTCGAGCTTACTGGATGAAGATTCACGAGATTCCGGAAAGCGAAAAAGCAAGTCGTGGTGCACATATCAAGGGATTGCTCCAGGTTGGTCCAGATGAAGAAATTACAACAGTCGTTTCGCTTAAAGAATTCTCTGATGATTTGTATCTCTTTATGACTACTGCACAGGGTGTTGTAAAGAAGGTTCGTTCTACTGATTTTGCAAATGCAAAAACTCGTGGAATTATCGGTATTAAGTTGAATGACGGAGATAAGCTTATAAGTGCAATTCCTACAACAGGTGACAGCGAAGTTATGCTGATCAGCCGTCGTGGAAAGGCTTTACGTATTACAGAAGATTCTGTTCGTGTTATGGGTCGTGCAAGCTGCGGTATCCGTGGTATGAAGCTTTCAGAAGGAGATGAAATTGCATCTGCTGTAAAAGTTGAAGCAGATTCAAATATGATTCTTCTTACAGAGAAGGGTGTTGGAAAACGTATTTCCTTTGACCTTTATTCCGTACATGGAAGGGGAACCGGCGGACAGAGAATCTTTGGTAATACAGAATCTAAAGGTGAAATTATCGGAGCGCTTAATGTTAAAGACACAGATGAAGTTGTCTGCATGACAAGCCAGGGAAAGACATTGCGCTTTAAAGCAACAGATATCAAGGAACAAGGAACAGGTGCATCGGGTGTAAATGTTGTTAAAGTTACCGAACCTGACTATCTTGTTGGTTTAGATAAGGTTCAGCTGGAAAAAGACTCGGAATAATCTTGTAACTCCTTATAATACAAGGAATTACAAGAACCGAACCAGAAAAGATGAAAATTTTTCATTTTTTTATCAGATTTTAATTGACAAAAGAAAATAAATAAATAATAATAATTTCTAAGGGAAATAAAACTGTTATATAAAAATAGTTTAGGGTTGAATTCATCAGGCAAAGGCTGGTCGTATAGCGATCAGCTTTTTTTATTTTAAATGATTTATCCACAATTTATACACAATGTGGATAAGTCGGGGTATCTCTGATTCCCTGTCTTTTTGTGCTCTCTGTCTTATCCACAGTATCAACAAGTTATCCACATTTTTGTTTCACGTGAAACGTCTGCCAGGGAAGTTTGTCTTTACGGGTTTGTGGGGTGTTTAATGTGTTTCACGTGAAACAAGAGGTGGGTGAGTTTTGTTGTTGGGACGGGATGGTTTAGTAAGAGAGATGTTTCACGTGAAACAGAAAGAATGAGTTCCGGGATTGGAGCCTTGTCTGATGGGCTTAGGCCTTTAGGTTGGAGGTTTGATTCTTGTGAGTGAAGTGAACTGAATGTCAAGGGAATAGGATTGTGCTCTGAAAAATTGCTGTATGACAATCAGAAAATGTTCGCTGGTTTAAAAAGAAAAAGGGCAGAAGGTTTTTAGGATTTGAGATAGTGTTTCACGTGAAACGTTTGCCAGGGGTGAGTTGGTTTTGCGGGTGTGTGTTGTGTTTCACGTGAAACAGAGATTTGTGGGTTGAACGGCTAAGTTTTTATGACAATTCAGAGGTCTGTTACGAAGGATGTAAAATTGGCTTTGTTTCACGTGAAACACTCATCAGTTAAAAGAACGAACGTTTGTTAGTTTAAAGGCACTTGTGTTTTTTCAAAATATCAAAAAGGGCTTACTGGTTTGTGTTTGAATAAATTATTTTTCTGAAAGGTCAAAAGTTTTTGTGTTTCTAACTAAAATTTTTCGTCAGGCTTATGTGATTGTTGATGGTGTGTGAAGATTGACAGGATATAATCAAACATACAATTGTTTATATAATCAAACATATAATTGTTTAGTTTAAGTCAGATTTTGGGACTACAGAAATATTTTATTTGTGAATCAATTTCCCATTCCAGTTTATTTATCTTTTTCATCTTTCTTTTTTGGAGGAAGCTGGTCGGGAGTGTAGGGTTTTGTAAATTTATAGAATTTTGGAGCTTTATAATGAATTGTCCATCCGCCGTTATAAAACTGGTTGTCGTTTACGGTTGGAGCAACAAAAATTACATTAATTGGGTTATCTGAATCATATTCAAAAGTATTTGAGTTCCAGGCTTCTTTGTTTTCGGTATTTATATCGTAATGTTCATCTTTTGGTGTATAAACAGAAATTTTATATTTTCCTGGCAGAATATTTATATGAAAAGCCATTCCACCGGTTAAATAATATCTTTTTTTGTATGCATGATATCTTCCGGGAATGTTTGCCCAGCTGTAAAAGGCGTTTCCACAGGAATATGTAACATCATTATTGTTTTCATCAAAAATCTGGATATAACAGCGGACTTCGTTCATGGGATGATCATTTTCTGGTCTGTAGATTATTAAAGGAGTGATTGCAGCAAGTTTAGAGAAAATTGAGAATAACAGAACAATAATCAGTTTTCTTTTCATATTAAATCACACTAAAAACGTTTTTCCCACGAAAGTCCTATTCTATTAAAAAACCATTCCCTTCCGGTGTATGTGAGGGAAAGTTCTTCGCTTTCTAAATTATGAGGTTCTTTAAAACTTCTCCTGCTCGATATTTCAAGAATTATAGATAAGGTGTTTTTTCTTGTAAGATTTATCTGTAAAAATGGAGAAAAAGTTATTGTTGTGAATCCTCCGTTGAAGTTTGAATTATATTGTTCATAAACTGATGAATTTAAATATCCACGGAAATTTGTGATTAATCCGACTCTGTAAAGCTTTAGAGGAAGCTGATATCCGAGTATGATATTTGAATCAAACTGCCAACCGTTCGTTAATCCTGGGGAACATTGCCATATATAGATTGAATCATCTGCAAGATTGGTTAATCCGCGGTAAAAGGCTTTATAATCAATCAGCATGATTACGTGTTTCCAGTCGCCGGGTAAAACTGCACCTAAATCAAACATCAGGGCGGCTTTTATAAAATATTCAAGGCAAACATTCCTGAAAGTTGATAATTTTTCGTATTGATTGGTATTTTTGTTATATTCATAAAGACTTTGTATATTTCCGAAATTCCATCCTAATCCGGCAGAAAAACCTGTCTGTAATTCAAAAAAAGGAACCGGAAGAAAAATAAAAGACTGTTGTGCACGGAATGTTACAGGAGTTAATTCTGCAGAAGTCTGAAAAAGAAGATTTGAAGTTTTAAAAAGCCAGTGATCACCAAAATTAATCGGGAGTAAATATGCTGCATTCCCTGTGATTCTAAAAACAAATAAATCATAAATTCCTGTAATGGGAGCAAAATGAGCATCTCCGGGAACAAAATCACTTTTAGGATAATAGGCTGCATCGGTAACCAGATTAAACTGCCATTCTTTTGATAATTCATTTTCTGCAAAAAGATTTACAGATGTTGTAATTAAAAAGAGAAAAATAAATTTCTGTAAAAGTTTTTTCATAAATATTCCTGTTCTTCAATTATCGGATTTAAAAAAGAAATGTGAAGAAAAATAATCAGCCGTAAAAACCCTCATATAAACATTTGCATATAATCATCCTATAAACAACATTTAAACATCTATTAAACATCTCTCGCATACAATTTGAGTTAATGCTATAATCATCTTATGGCTACAGTACAGAAAGCAGAAAGTATCCGTAATGTTATGAGATATCTTCAGAAATTTAAGAATGCTCTTGTTGTTATTTATATCGACGACAAGATTATTAATTCTCCTCTTTATTCCTCTCACATAAAGGATATTGCTCTTTTGCATCAGGCCGGTCTGCAGGTTGTGATTATTCCAGGTGCCCGTTCAAGAATTGATCAGGTTTTGTCTGCAGAGAAAATCAAATGGGAATTCAATAAAAATATCCGCGTTACAACAGACGAAGCAATGCCTCTTATTAAGATGGCTGCTTTTGATGTTTCCAATATTGTTATGACAACTCTTGCGGCAAACAACATAACTGCAATTATCGGTAACTGGGTTCGTTCAAGAGCTAAAGGAGTTATCAATGGTTATGATTATGGAACTGCCGGTGAAATAGATAAGCTCGAAGTTAATTCAATCAGGTCGGTTTTGAACAACGGTTTTATTCCAATCTTCCCCTGTATCGGCTGGAACGCTGTTGGTCATCCTTATAATATTTCTTCCATCCTTCTTGCAGAACAGGTTGCCGTAAATCTTAAGGCTGATAAGCTTTTCTTTATTATGGAAAACGGTGGTCTTAAGAAAAGTGATTTTAAGGTACCGGAAGGTGTGGCTGTTTCTTCTAGCGGTGAACTTGCTGCAATGGATATTCATCAGGTGGATGATTTTATCGACCTCAACAGCGATTCTATTAATAGAAACACGTCAGAAATCAATCTTCTTTCTCTTTTACGTACCGCCCAGGATGCATGTAATAACGGTGTTGCACGAACTCATATTGTAGACGGAAATGTTGATGGTGTTCTTCCTTGTGAAATTTTCAGTGATCTTGGTTCGGGCACGATGATTTATACAAACAATTATGGAAAGATCCGCCCGATGGTACAGACTGATATTCCGACTGTTCTTGGAATCATGCGCCCGTTCATGGAAAACGGAAAGCTTCTTAAACGTTCAGAAAAAGAAATTGAAGTGCAGATGAACGACTTTATTGTTTATGAGCTTGATGGTGGTGTTCATGCCTGTGCTTCCCTTCACGTTTATCCAGATAATCAGGCAGAGATTGCGGCCGTTGCTGTTGATGAAAATTTTGCTCACATGGGAATTGGTCCAAAGCTGATTACAAATCTAATTGAACGCGCAACCAAATTAAAATGTAAATCAATTTTTATAATGACAACTCAGAGTGCAGACTGGTTTGAAACGCTCGGTTTTGTTCCAGATACGATTGAATCTCTTCCCGAAGAGCGAAGAAAGATCTGGACAAAAGAGCATAATTCAAAAGTCTATAGGCTTAAGTAATAAAAGTTTCCCGGATAAAAAGTTTTCTGTTTTAAAAAGTTCTCGGATGAAAGTTAAAATAATATTTGTGGTGGAAAAATGAAAGCTGTTTCTGTTGATGACTTAATCTGGTTTGGAAGAAATCTTGACCATAAAGGTGTGCGTTATTTTGACTATTCTGCTTCGGGCTTTGAATTCTGTTTTACCGGGAAAAAAGCCATTGCTGATATTTTGAGTGATAGTGATAAATGGAAAAAAAATAATCAGGCTGTTATTGGCGTTTTTGTAAAAGAAATTAAAAATGGAAATGCTTTTAATGGAGACTCGTTCTGGGAACTTGACGATGAAGAGCCGGCTCAGAGAATTTTTTTAAATAAACCAGAAAACCTGGTTATCCTTTTTGAAAGTCCTGTAGAAAAAACTGTAATCATCAAAGTTTTAAAATTGAGTGAAGTTGCCTTTGGATATGCGGGATTAAAAAACATAAAAATTGATGGCATATTAAACAGAGGAAAATCAGTTCCGGAAAAAACGAATGCCGGCGGCGGAAAATCTGTTTTAGAACAAATTAATACGGGCGGTTCAAAATCATCATCAGGGAAAAATAAAACATCCCCTTCGTCTAAAAATTTAAAAATAGAATTCATCGGCGACAGTATTACCTGCGGTTATGGAATCGAAGGTATTTACGAAAAAGATGTTTTTAAGACTAGCCAGGAAAGGGCAGATAAATCTTATGCTTTTTTGGCAGCCAGAGAACTTAACGCAGAATTCAATTTTGTTTCGTGGAGTGGAATAGGACTCATTTCTAAATATGTTGATGAATCAGTTGATGTTCCGGACACAAGTATAACCATGCCGCTTTTGTGGCCATATACAGATAAATCTTTGAGCCTTCGTCTTGGGCTTGAACCAGAGCTTTGGGATGAATCAAGATTTTCTCCGGATATTGTTGTAATCAATCTTGGAACAAATGATGCAAGCTTTGTTCGTGGTAAAGAAGAAAGACGGCTTTTGTATGTGAATGCTTTGCGTGTTTTTATTGAACAGGTTCATGCTCGAAGTCCTAAAGCTAAAATTTGCTGCTGTCTTGGTGTAATGGGTCAGGATTTATGTAAGTCTGTAAAGGATGCGGTAAACTTATTCAAAAAAGATTTTCCTGGTGTAAAGATAATCGATGTAAAGCTTCCGCTCCAGAACGAAGAAAAAGACGGCGTTGGAACAGACTGGCATCCATCATATAAAACACATAAAAAGATGGCAGATTTTCTTGTAAAAAAATTGAGCGAATTATAAAAAAACCCCGGAGCCGATGTGAAGTGCACTTCTATGTATTACAAAAAAGCTCCAGGGTTTTTAAAAACTAATCAGTATTAGTCTCTGTATTTTTTTGCCAGCTTCACCGGTTCATATTCTAGTCGTATTTTTGGCATGGCTGTTAGTGTTGTATAACAGTTATAGAGTAAATCATCATTATTAGCTGTTTCGGATTTAGGATGATTTAAGCCATCCTGCGGCGGACAGAAAAGCTTGAGTTTTTTTACACACGAATGTTTAATTTTATTTTCGAAGAAGTAAGGCATTAAATCTACGAAAGTAACTCCTTTTGCTTTATAAAAACTCCAGGAATCAAACTCTATAAGAAGGTTCATGTCTTTTAATTCATCCGGGAAATAAAGCTCAAAGAACGACGGTGTTTTTTTAATCTTTACATCAAGCTCAATTCCTTCTGCATCTTCTGCTCCCCCCCATCTTAAATCAATTGGGAGAGTTGCTTCTCCAAGAACTTGGGTTCCTTTAGAAAAATAATCACCATGAAGTTCTTTTCTGTAAACCGAAAGAATAGGCTGTTCGATTCCGATTTCTTTGTTGTTTGGATCTGTAATTTCAAGACCAAGGCGGCCGTCATCACGAAACTGATAGAGGGTAAAAGCCGAAAGCCATGGATGTTTTTCTTTTTGAACAAGCTTCATAAAATGCTTCATCATGTAAGCCTGTTCAAAAGGATTTGTAACATCGCCATCGGCATTAAGTTCAGAAAGAACCATCGGTTTATCCTGGCCGGTAATCTCTTTTAATCTTAAATAGGTTTTCCTGGCTTTTTCGTAAACTTTATCTACGTTATAGCATTCATAGTTTGAATTTTCTTTTGTAGCAATGTCGTTTGGCCAGCCCCAGTGGAGAGCAAGATACTGATCACCCGACCATATATCAGCTTTTTTATGAGCTTCCAGGAAGATATCTTCCATTTCGAGCTTTCCGGTTTCTTCTATATACATTCCGGCGCAAAGAATCAGTTTGATATTCGGTGCGTATTCATGAAAAACATCGCAGCACATAACAAAAAAATCTGCTACCTGCTGGTAAGGCGCTCTTCTTGAATAACAAAACCAGTTTCCGGTACATTCATGATTTATTCTTAACAGGAGTCTTCCGTAAGGTCTTAAATCTTTTGCAATGGGAATGATGTCTTCTTTTTTTAATGTTGGATCTATTGTGAGGGAAAGAACAACATCCTGCCCGTGCATTCGGATATCCTTCATGTATTTAAAAGGTTCATCATCTAAAAGGTGTTCACGGCCGCCGCGATAAGGAAAATAATCTTCGTATGGATAATCCCAGGCAGATTTTGCATCCTTATAAACTGTAGAAACTCTATTGGGCCATTCTTTATCGTTCGGGTAATAAGTGTACATCAGGCTTATACCGCGGTGTGCCTTATTCAGTTTTCTAAACAGATAGTCCTGATTAACATAAGATGCACGTTCGCTTCCGTCTCCAAGATCGAGTGAACATTTAGCGGGTGTAGTTTTAATCTTTGTCATAATGAGAGTATAAGGCAGATGATAAAAAATTAATAGGATAATAATTTATAAATGGTGAATAAATGTATTTATGATGATTTGTTTCTTCTATAAGTAATATTTTCAATTGACTGTTATCCTATAAGATTGTAAAATATTATCACTATTTTTAAAGAATAAAAATAAAAAAAAATATGGAGTAAAATCAATGGCTAAAACAAAGTATGTTTACTTTTTTGGTAACGGCGATGCAGATGGTGATGAATCAATGCGCGCAGAACTCGGTGGTAAAGGTGCTAACCTTGCACAGATGGCAAAAAAACCTTTGAGTCTTCCTGTTCCTGCTGGTTTCACAATTTCTACAGATGTATGTCAGGAATTCTACAAATTAGGTAGAAAGTATCCGGCTGGTTTGGATAAAGAAGTAGCTGAATATCTGGACAGACTCGAAAAAACAATGGGCAAAAAGCTCGGTGCTAACGACGATCCTCTCTTAGTATCAGTTCGTTCAGGTGCTGCAATTTCTATGCCTGGTATGATGGATACAATCCTTAACCTTGGTCTTAACGACAAGTCTGTAATCGGATTGGCTAACAAAACTGGTAACGAAAGATTTGCATGGGATGCTTATCGCCGCTTTATTCAGATGTTCGGTGATGTAGCAATGGGCGTTGAACACGCTAAATTCGAAGCAATCATTGACGAAGTTAAATCTCATCGTGGTATTAAAGAAGATACAGAACTTAATACAGATGAATTAAAAGAAATCGTTACAAAATACAAGAAGCTCTACAAGAAAGAAAAGGGCGAAGATTTCCCACAGGATCCAAAAGTTCAGATGTGGGGAGCAATTGGTGCTGTATTCGGCTCATGGATGAACCCACGTGCTATTAAATACCGCCAGTTAAACAACATCAAGGAAGGAACTCTTAAGGGAACTGCCGTAACTGTAATGGCTATGGTATTCGGTAACAAGGGTGATACTTCTGGTACTGGTGTATGTTTCTCTCGTGACCCTTCAACTGGTAAGAACGAATTCATGGGTGAATACCTTATGAACGCTCAGGGTGAAGACGTAGTAGCTGGTATTCGTACTCCACAGAAACTCTCTCAGCTTGCTGAAACAAACAAGAAAATCTACGACGAACTCTGCAATATCAGAAATCGTCTTGAAAAACACTACCACGATATGCAGGATATGGAATTTACTGTTGAAGAAGGTAAACTCTTTATGCTCCAGTGTCGTAACGGTAAACGTACAGGTGCTGCTGCTGTTAAGATGGCTGTTGATATGGTTGCTGAAAAACTTATCACAAAAGAACAGGCTCTTCTCCGCGTAGAACCAGAACAGCTCAACCAGTTGCTTCTTCCACAGCTTGACCCATCTGCTGTTAAAAAGGCAGTTGAAATTGCTGGTGGTTTGAACGCTTCTCCAGGTGCTGGATGTGGACAGATTGTATTTACTGCAGAAGATGCAGAAGCTTGGGCAAAAGAAGGAAAGAAAGTTCTTCTCGTAAGAAAAGAAACTTCTCCAGATGATATTGCCGGAATGGCAGTTGCTCAGGGTATCTTGACTTCTACTGGTGGACGTACATCACACGCTGCCGTAGTTGCTCGTGGTATGGGAACTCCTTGTGTTTGTGGTTGTGCTGCAATTACATTCCCAGGCGCTGACAAAATCAAAGTTGGATCAAAAACATATAAGAAAGGTGATTTCTTAACAATCGATGGTTCTACAGGTAAAGTATACGAAGGAAAAGTTGCAGTAAAACCTGCTTCTATTTCTGGTGACCTCGAAAAATTCCTTGGATGGGCTGATGAAATCCGTAACAAGTCAGTTCGTACAACTCCATCTGGAAAGAAAGTTAAGGGATTCGATGTATATGCAAACGGTGATACACCACAGAACGCAAAAGATGCATTCCGCTTTGGTGCTATGGGTATTGGTCTTTGTCGTACAGAACATATGTTCTTTGATGAACCAAAACTTACATCATTCCAGAAGATGATCGTTTCTGAAGATACAGAAGCTCGCAAGAAGAATCTTAAAGCAATTCTTCCATATCAGGAAAAAGACTTCTATCAGATCATCAAGACTATGGAAGGACGCACAGTAACTATCCGTCTTCTTGACCCTCCATTAAACGAATTTATCCAGGCTGCAGACAGCAAACAGCTCGACGAACTTTCTAAGAAGCTTGGAATTGATAAAAAATCTCTCGCTGCAAAAGTTGCTGCTCTTGATGAACACAACCCAATGCTCGGACACCGTGGATGTCGTCTTGCTATCACATATCCTGAAATTTACGAAATGCAGGTTGAAGCAATCGCTCTTGCTACAGCTAAGCTCGAAAAAGAAGGTGTTAAACACGATGTTCAGATTATGATTCCTAACGTTGTTTCTTACCGCGAAGTTGAACAGATTCGTGCTCAGGCAGAAGCTAAGATTGAAGAAGTAAACAAAGCTAAGAAAGTAAACCTTAAGTTCGCTATCGGATCTATGGTTGAATTCCCACGTACTGCTCTTATTGCAGACAAAGTTGCTAAATATGCAGACTTCTTCTCATTCGGTACAAACGACCTTTCACAGACAACATTCGGTTTCTCTCGTGATGACTACGGTAAGTTCATCGAAGCATACCTTGATCAGAGAATTATCGAAGACGATCCATTTGCTACACTCGATCCAGATGGTCCTGGTGCATTAATGGAAATTGCAGAAGCTAAGGGACGTTCAGTAAAACCTGACCTTCACTTAGGTATCTGTGGTGAACATGGTGGTGACCCTGCTTCTATCGCACTTTGCTACAAACTCGGATTGAACTACGTATCTTGTTCTCCATTCCGTGTACCACTCGCTCGTCTTGCAGGTGCACAGGCTGTTATTAAGGCTAGCCAGAAAAAATAAGTTTAATTCACACTGTCTGAAACTTAATCAGGCAGGAGATTAAAATTATACGAAGACTGCCGGAAATTTTCCGGCAGTCTTTTTTTCTTTAAAAATCACAGATATGATGTACAATATATGAGATGAAATACGTCATAGAATACGATATTGCCGCTATTGTCATCACTCTGACGATTGTTTTCAGCTTTTTTAGAAAAAAATCCATAAGTACACGGCTTACAAGAGCGTTTACAATCATCACGACAATGCATCTTTTGTCGTCAATATTGGATTTAGTTACAGTTTATACCATCGAAAATCCACACAGTGTTCCTGTATGGTTCAACTACATCCTGAACATGGTCTTTTTTACATGTTTGAATGGTGTGGCCATTGCCTTTTTTAATACAATCCTTTTTGTTATAGAAGAAAAAAAACGTAAAACAGAAAAATTCCGGCGTCTTACGATTATTCCTTTTATAATGGAAGTCATCCTGATTTTTTCTACGCCGTTCACAAAGGGAGTTTTTTATTTCGACAGCGATTGCATCTATCATCACGGAAATTTATATAATCTTTTGTATGTCTTTACGCTTTTTTATCTTGTTTTGAGCCTTGTAATCATCATAAAAGAATATATTTTCCTTTCTAAGTCGCAGATTATCACAATTTCCTTTTATTCTGTTGCGATGTTTATAACGGTTTTTATTCAGAGTGTATTTCCAAAGCTTTTATTAATCAATTTTATTTCTGCAATCTCGCTTCTGCTGGTTTATCTTTCTCTTGAAAATCCTGCAAATTATACGGATAGGGAAACGGGGCTTTTTAACAGGCGTGCATTTTTAATTATTGCAAATCAGAAAATTAATTCGGGAAAGACGTTCAGAATCATAGGTTTTCAGATTCACGGATTAAAATATTTAAACGAAACAATTGGTCTTGTAAGAAAAAGTCAGCTTTTACAGAATATTTCTGATTTATTGATTTCTGACTGCGGGAAAAATCCTTTGTACAGACTTTCGGAAAGTAAAATTGCCGTAATTTTAAATGATGATGAAAAAAAAGAACACGAGATAATCGAAAATATTAAAAATACTTTTTCTACGTCTTTTAAAATTGATGATACAAATATTAATCTTGGTGTGCGCCTTACAACTTTGATCTGCCCTGAATATGCCCGCGACGTAGATGATGCAATTGATTTAATCGAAAGCATGCTCAAAAATCTTTCTGACAAAGAAAACGGTACAACGGTTCCAGCTGATCGCGATTTACTTGAAAAAATCACACGTGAACATACGATTGCCGTAATTCTTAAAACGGCATTAAAAAATAAAGAATTTTTTGTTGTATATCAGCCGATTTATTGTGTAGAAAAAAATGAATATACTACGGCCGAAGCTTTAGTTCGCTTGAAACATAAGGATTTTGGCTTTATTCGCCCTGATGAATTTATCCCGATTGCCGAACGCTGCGGTTTGATTCTTGAAATAGGGGAATTTGTATTTAAATCTGTCTGTGAATTTATTCTTACAGAAAAAATCTGGGAAAAAGGAATTGAATATATCCATGTAAATCTTTCTGTCATTCAGTGTATGCAGGAAAAATTACATCAGCAGCTTTTCAGGATTATGGATGAATATGCGCTTGATTATAAATATATAAATCTGGAAGTTACGGAAACATCGGCCATTGCTTCGAGCGAAATTTTAAAGAGTAATATGGTAAAACTCATAGAAAAAAATGTGAATTTTTCTCTGGATGATTTTGGAACAGGATTTTCAAATATGTCTACGCTTGTTGAATATCCTTTTCAGACGATTAAACTCGATAAATCAATAATTGATTCTGCATTCCGGGACGAAAAGGCCAGGATAATTTTAATCAACACAATCAAAATGGTAAAAGAATTAAATATGAATATTGTAGCAGAAGGAGTGGAAACAGAGGAACAGGCTCGCGACTTAAAAGAAATGGGTTGCGATTATATTCAGGGGTATTATTATTCAAAACCAATACCTCAGGCGGAATTTCTGGAGTTGCTTAAATGAATTATTTATTCAGATATGAAATAGCAGCTGTAATCATCTCTTTTTCGGTAATGGTGAGCCTCTTTAGAAAAAAGGTAATCTCCACCAGGGCAATAAATACTTTTTCTGCCATTAATACGCTTGTTTTTATTTCAAGTTTTGTTGATATTATTGCAATTCTTATGCTTAGAACACCCGGAGTTTATCCTGAATGGCTTGTATATAGCGTAAATATGGTCTATCACCTTACCTATCATACAATCGGGCTTTTATTTTATTACTGTGTTTATTATCTTTCTGAAAATAATAAAAATCCGTCTAAATTATGGATTTATATTTTTACAATTCCGTATCTTGCTTCTTTAATTTTAGATATCACAAATATTTTTACCAGCTTTGTATTTTATATTGATGAAAACGGCTATTATCATCAGGGTAAATTTATCTGGTTTATGTATGCCCAGGGATTATTGTATATTCTGATGGGATTAGTCCGGGTTATAAGGCTTAGAAAAAAGTTTTCTGTAAACAACCGCATTACGATTTTATTATATACTTTTGCAAGTCTTGGCGCACTTTTAGTTCAGTGGCTTTTCTCCGAACTCATGATAACAGGCTTTGTTCTTGCAATTTCTGTTTTACTTGGATTTTTGTGCCTTGAAAATCCGCAGGATTATATTGATAAAGAGATGGGCGTTTATAACAGGGTTGCCTTTAATACGATTATTCCAAATTTGATGGGGAAGGAAGATAAAATCAGGTTCCTTGGAATTAAGTTCGAAGAGATGAAGTATTTGAACGACACAATCGGAATAGATAACAGAATTGCCCTGATGAAGTCTGTTTCCACATTTTTACAGAGTATTACTAATAAAAAGAATATTTTCCGTCTTTCCAGAAGCAAAATCGTGATTATTTTGAATAATGATGAAGAAAAAATGACCGAGCAGATAGAAAAAATCCGTGAAAAATTTTCTGAAGTTTTAAAAGCGGGGGATGTAAGCCTATCTCTTTCAGTTTTTCTTGATATTGTTTTCTGTCCGGAAGACGCCCAGACTGTTGAAGATGCTCTTGATTTAATAGAAAATTCGTTCAACAGCATTGTTACTGCCCAAAAGCTCGAAATAACCCGTTCGAATAAAACTGTACTTGGAAAAAGAAAGCGCGAGCATCAAATTCTGATGATTTTAAAGCAGGCAATTACAAACGAAGATTTTGAAGTAGTTTACCAGCCGATTTATGATGTTCAGAAAAATAAATATTCTACGGCCGAAGCTTTAATCAGGCTTAAAAACACAGAGCTTGGTTTTATTAAACCCGAAGAATTTATTCCTCTTGCAGAACAAAACGGAATGATTTTAAAAATCGGGAATTTTGTGTTCAAATCTGTCTGTAAGTTCTTAAAAGAAAGCAAAATCTGGGAAAAAGGAATTGAATACATTCACATAAATCTTTCTGTAATTCAGTGCATGCAGGAAAAACTTTACGAACAGCTTTTTTCTATAATTGATTATTATGATATTCCATATAAATACATCAATCTTGAAGTAACAGAAACTTCGGCAAACGCTTCGCAGGAAATTTTAAAGAATAATATGAAGGTTATGCTCGAAAATCAGATGCATTTTTCTCTTGATGATTATGGAACAGGATTTTCTAATACAGCAAGCCTTATTGATTATCCTTTTAATATGATTAAGCTCGATAAATCTTTAATCTGGGATGCTATTAAGGACGAAAAAGCCAGGGTTATCTTAAAAAGAACAATCAGTATGATAAAAGAGCTTGGAATGCAGGTTATTGCAGAGGGTGTAGAAACAAAAAATCAGGTTGATATGGTAAAAAGTCTTGGATGTGATTATATTCAGGGGTATTTTTATTCTTATCCGCTTACTGGAAAAGATTTCTGTATTTTCATGCAGTAAAAGGCGAAATTAAAAATAAACTATTTCAAAGCTGCCTTTTTCTTCAAAACCCATTCTTTTATAGAGATTTGCAGCAGGAGTATTTTTTTCTTTTACAAAAAGGCATACGGATTTCTGGGTTTTCATAATTCTGAAGCATAAAACTCTTATAAGATGCCAGGCATAATAATGTTTTCTGTAAAGAGGATGTGTATAAACGCCGCCAAGCTGAACCCAGTTTATTCCGATAGCGTTTGTATTTGCTTTTGCAACAATTTCTCCATCGGTTGTGAGCGCCAGAACCAACTGATTTTTTAAAAGATCTTTAAGGCCGATAGAACATTCAAGATCCGAAACTTTTTTCCCCGCCGGGGCAACTTCCTTTATGATGTATTTTTTCTGAAGGTCTAAAAGGTTTTCAAGGTCGTATTCCGTGCATCGTTTGATTTCGTCATCGGCGCTTAAGTTTTCCGGAGGATCAAGAGGAATGTTTTGCAGGGTCATAAGATTATAGGAATTACTCTGGAACGGTTTTTCGCCCTGTTTTTGAAGAAGAGAAACAAGAATCTGAGTCTGAAGCTTTGTCCCGATTATGGTTTTTACAGGTTTATCTTTTATAAAATCACTAAAAAAAGGTTCAAAAAGAGGAAGAGAATCATCATTTAAAAAAGGAAGGCAGTGTAAAAAGGCTTTATTCAAAAAAATAACACCCCAGATTTCCGGAAGAGGGGAGCTTTTAAAGATGAGATATAAATCCTTTTTCTTTTTTCTTATATAAGACGTAAGTTGTACGCATGAAAACTCATAAGGGAGAATAAATTCTTCCAGTAAGGGAAAATCAGAGGGGACAACCCTTCTTATAAGAAAATTTGCATCCTTCATGGCTATATCATATCATTTTTGAGTATTTTATTCTCTAGCGGTAGTGTGTGGAGTGCTTTCAGGAAATCTTAGTTTTATAACAGTTTTATTGTGTAAGGTTTATCTTGAAATCATCTTTATATATCTTTATAGTTTTAGTTATGGATATGATTTATGTTTTAGTGATTGGTATGATTGTTGGAATGGCCAATGTAATTCCCGGAGTTTCGGGCGGTACAATGGCTGTTGTTTTTAATATTTACGACAGATTTGTAAATGCAATTACCCTGAACGTTAAAAAGCTGATTAAAAACTGGAAATTTATTGTTCCTCTTTTTGGCGGAATGGCTTTAGGAATTCTTCTTTTTAGTAAAATAATCGAAAAATTATATAATACCTTCCCTGTTCAGACTGATTATTTTTTTACAGGATTAATAATCGGAAGTATTCCAATGCTTGTTCGATATATGCTTGGAAAAAATAATAAAAAGCTGATTGAAGAAGGAAAAATGGATCCAAAGGCCGATAAACCTCTGACCGTAAAATATGGAATTTTCCTTTTTATCTGTTTTGCAGCAGGTCTTGCCCTGATTCTTGCATTTAATTATTTAAATTCGAAATATGGAACTTCAACAGATGTTAAAAATTTTGAAATGCCGGCGTTGAGCATCCGTCTTGCATTAAAATTATTTTTTGCAGGTATTCTTGGAGCTGTTGCAATGGTAGTTCCGGGAATTTCGGGTTCTCTTTTAATGCTGATTGTAGGTGTGTGGCCGATTGTTATTGGAGCAATTCCCTGTGTACTGGTTCCTTCGACTTTTGTTCACGCTGTTTTACTTCTTCTCCCAAACGGAATTGGGGTAATTGTAGGAATTTTACTTGGGGCTAAAGCAATCAGTATTTTATTAAAAAAGGTTCCAGGTTTAACCTATGCCGTGATTGTTGGTTTAATATTTGGATCTGCTTTTACTTTATTCCCTGGGTTTTCGGAGATACACAGTTTTGGCAGAGGAATAGGAGTATTTATCTGTCTTTGTGCAGGAATTGCCCTTGCTTTTTTTAGTTCTTTTGTTACAGAGCCAAAAAAAGATAATCAGACTACAGAAAAAACAAAGAAAGAAGGAGAAGAAAACTGATGGATACTATTTTACAGTATTCTGGAGTAACTAAAAAATATGGAAACAAAGTTGCTCTTGATAATGTTTCTTTAGAAATACCCGGCGGTTCGATTGTAGGATTACTTGGACCAAACGGAAGTGGAAAAACAACTTTATTAAAACTTACAGCAGGATTATTAACTCCAACAGAAGGAGAAATCAGTATTTTCGGGCACAAACCAGGTCCTGTTTCTAAAAATCTTATGGCCTACCAGCCAGACAGGGTATTTTTAAACGACTGGATGAACGTAAACGATTTACTTTCGATGATGGAAGATTTTTACGACAACTTTGACAAAGTAAAAGCCCTTGAAATGCTTAAAAGACTCGAAATTGACCCTAAAGACAAATTAAAAACAATGTCTAAGGGAACTAAAGAAAAAGTTCAGCTTATAACAACAATGAGCCGCAAGGTAGGACTTTATCTTCTTGATGAACCGATTGGTGGTGTAGACCCTGCAGCCCGTGATTATATTTTAAATACAATTCTTTCGAACTATCAGGAAAACGCTACAATCATCATTTCTACACATCTTATTTCCGATATCGAAAATATATTAAATCACGTAATCTTCCTTAAAAAGAGTAAGATTATCCGTGAGGGTAATGCAGAAGATATCAGGAAAAAAGAAGGAAAAACAATCGATGCTTTATTCAGGGAGGAATTTAAATGTTAGTTAAAGATGTTAAAAAAATGAATCCATTTAAGGCTCTTGCCCTTGTTGTAAAATATGAGTTTAAAAATGCCGCTAAAAAATTTATTCCTTTGTATGCGGTTTTGTTGATAGTTGCTTTAGTCGGAGGATTATTGCAGTCGCCTTTTTCGGAACAGGTAGAAAAAATCAGTCAGGAAAGGGCACAGATAGAGATGAACGGGGATGTAGATGCATATTCAATGCAGATGGAGCTTCGTTCAAACGACTTTAAACGCGGTGTAATTTATACTGTTATTTATTTCTTTCTTATAATCTACAGTATTGCAATTGTGATTATTTCGGTTTTGAATCTTTCAAAGCGATTTAAAAAGAGCATGCTGCAGGACGAAGCGTATTTAAATCTTGTTCTACCCGTCTCCATGAGTCAGCATATCTGGGGGCGTTTTATAAATGCTTTAATCTGGATGATTATCTGCCTTTTAGTGATTTCTGTTTCTTCATGTTTTTATATGATAAGAAATGGCGCCCTGGAATTTTTACCGGAACTCGTAGATATTTTTAAAGAAAACGGATTTGAAAAAATCGGATGCTCGTTACCAATGTTCTTTTTTACACTGATTGCGTTCATCTTTATGATTTTGATTTCGATTATCCTTGCAATCTATTTTGTAAACAGCTTTGCGCACTTATTCCCAAAGGCAAGAACGCTTGTTAAAATCTGTTCGATAATCCTTTGTATCTATCTTTTCTTTAACCTTCCAAAATGGGTTATAAGAATTACTGATGATATAGACTTTGTTCCGGGAATGTGGCTTGTAATAAGCGCATATTTTGTTCTGAGCGCAGTTTACATGACAGTAACACAGCTTGTCTTTATGAAGAGACTTAATCTGGAATAGTTAAGATTAATAATTCTGCTTTCGGTTTTAGTTTCTGAAAGAATGAATTGGAGCCGGTATTCTTCCGCCACGGTTTATAAAGTCTGCACAGCTGAATTTATTTACAGGCATTACCGGACATCCACCTAAAAGACCACCAAATTCTACCCATTCACCGGCTTTTTTACCAGGGGCCGGGATAAGGCGGCAGGCGGTGGTCTTATTATTTACCATACCGATTGCAAATTCGTCTGCAAGGATACCGGAAATTGTTGTTGCAGGTGTGTCGCCAGGAATAGCAATCATATCAAGACCTACAGAACATACTGTTGTCATAGCTTCGAGCTTTTCGAGGCAGATTGAACCCTGTTTTACGGCATTTATCATACCTTCGTCTTCCGATACAGGAATAAATGCTCCGCTTAAGCCTCCTACGTTTGTAGAAGCCATTACACCACCCTTTTTAACCATATCTGTGAGCATTGCAAGAGCGGCAGTTGTACCAGGAGCACCACAACCTTCAAGACCAATTTCTTCGAGGATGCGGGCAACTGAATCGCCTACAGCAGGAGTTGGAGCAAGCGAGAGGTCCAAGATACCAAAGTTTGTATTAAGACGTTTTGCTGCTTCTGAACCAACAAGCTGACCCATTCTTGTAATTTTGAATGCCATCTTTTTGATTCCATCTGCCAAAACATTTATTGGCTGACCTTTATATTCGCGTGCTGCTGCCAGAATAACGCCAGGACCAGAAACACCAACGTTGATTACGCTGTCTCCTTCCCCAGGACCGTGGAAAGCACCTGCCATAAAAGGATTATCTTCCGGAGCATTACAGAATACTACTAGTTTTGCACATCCGTTTACTTCGCAGGTTTTAGAGCGTTCTGCAGTTTTACAGATGATTTCGCCCATAAGCTTTACTGCATCCATGTTGATTCCGTTTTTTGTAGTACCAACGTTTACAGAAGAACATACAAAGCTTGTTTCTGCGAGTGCTTGGGGAATAGATTCGATGAGGATGCGGTCTGCAGGAGTGATTCCTTTCTGAACAAGCGCGCTGAATCCACCGATAAAGTTGATTCCGAGTTCTTTTGCACATTTGTCGAGTGTTTTACAATAATCTACATAAGATTTTGCATTGCTGGCTCCTGCTACAAGTGCAATCGGAGTTACAGAAATACGTTTATTGATGATTGGAACACCAAATTCTTTTTCTATATCGAGACCTGTCTGAACAAGCTTACCTGCTTTAGTCATAATTTTGTCATAAATCTTATCGCAGGCACGTTTAGGATCTTCTGCTGCACAATCTAAAAGCGAAATACCCATTGTAATACAGCGGATATCGAGCTTCTGACGCATGAACATGTTTACTGTTTCCTGAATTTCGACAGGTGAAAAAATCATAATATAACTCCAAAAAAAAAGAATGTGCCGATAAACAACACATTCTTATATATTAATGAATTAAAAGATATTTCTCAATTATTTTTCTTTAATTTTTATCCACTGCCAGAAGTCCGGATCTTCCTGACCAACGCGCCAGAATCCTATGTTTCGCACTTTTGCTTCTTCGTAGATGCGGCAGAGGTTTAAGACAGAATAAGTGTCGTTAAAATAACCTGTTACATCAATGTTTACAGAATATGAAAATTTCGGGATATCATTTTCATATGTTACGTCTTTTACATTGTTTTCTGTCATAACCCTGTTTGCACCGCTGAAGTACCATGCACCGGAATGAGATTTACTTGCCCATGTTCGTCCGTAAAAAGGTACACCCATAATCAGTTTTTCTGCAGGAATTGTCTTAACTGCATAATCACAGATTTTTTTAGACCAGGCAGGAGAAGCAATTGGTCCCGGGCGGCTTCCAGACCAGTGTTCATCGTAAACCATTACGAAAACTCTGTCGCAGTATTTAGAAATTTCTTTGTAAGGATAAGTTCCTTCGCTTGTTCGGGCTGGAACACATACAGAAAAGATTTTTCCCTTTAATTTATAGCGTAAGTCTGCAAGGAAGGTGATAAAATGAGCTTTATCTTTTTCGGGAACGTTTTCAAAGTCAATGTTTACACCGTCAAAAGGTTTTGCGGCTTTTACAATATCGTTAATCAGCTTTTTTCTTATGCTGTAGCCCGGATCAATCGAAAAATGTGTTAATGCACGACCGGAGCATACAACAACCAGATGAGACCTTGCATTTCCAATGTCTACTTTTGTAGGATCAGGAATATCAACTAAATCTCCGTAGGTATTGACATCGGCAGAAAAAAAGCAGACATCGGTTAAAGGCATGTCTTTATTGTATTCATTTATTCTGTTAGTAAGTACATATCCCCAGGATTCATAGAATTCGGCTGGGTTTCCGGTTGGTGTTTTAAGCTTATATTTTGGTGTATTCGCAGGGTTTGCACCAAAACAACAAAGAGAAATAAAAATGATAATGATTAAAGAAGTAAATTTTTTCATACATTAATTATCGGTAAAAAAAGGGGATATCTAGAATTAAAAAAGTGTTATTTGGAGCGATGGATAGAGGATTTTTTAGGATGATTTAATACGATTTTGTGAAGTTGATAAGTAAGTTTATTGAAAAAATTAATCCCGGGTTTTTATAAGATACATCGGATCCTGGTCGGGATGAAGCTCTAAAACATGTTTTTCGCAAGTAAGTATTTCTGCAGGATCGTGGGTAACGTGTAGCATTGTTGTTGTACCTCCGTCCCCAATCGTATTCATAAGGTTCAATATTTTACTCCGGTACTGTTCGTCTAATCCATGGCAAGGTTCATCGAGTATAAGAATCGCCGGTGATTTTACGGCCGAACGCAAGATCAATATGGCGCGCTGTTCCCCGTAGCTTAAGCTTCCAAAAGTCTGGTTTTCGCGACCTTCAAAGCCACCAAGCTTGAGCCATTTTCTGGCAGATGCAATTTCTATATCTGTTGGCTGTTCATAAAGCCCGATGGAATCTTTAAATCCTGAAATTATTACATTCTGAAGGCTGATTCCGCCAAGCATTCTGTATTCAACGTGGAGGCGGTAGGAAACTATTCCAAGCTTTTTTTTGATGTCCCAGATAGATTCTCCAGAGCCGCGTCTGTTTCCAAAAATGCGTACATCGTTCGAAAAAACCTGCATGTTGTCGCCGGTAATCAGTTCCAGGAAAGTTGTTTTTCCGCTTCCGTTTGGTCCCTGAATGAGCCAGTGTTCGCCAGGGTAAAGTGTCCATGAAAGATTACGCAAAACCTGATGGTCTCCCCAGCCGACATTTACATCTGTCATCTGAACGAGAGGAGTTTTATCAAAAGGTGAAGAAGATGTATTTTCGCCGGGGGCTACGGATAAGGATATATTTTCTGCAGTAGATACGACAATTGATGTGTCCTTTAGTGCTGTAGAAGATTCCTCCAGGGTCTCTTTAAGTGCCGAAGAGAATTCTTCAAGAGATTTTTCATCTGTTTTTTCTGAATCGGCCTTTCGTTTTAAAAGAAGGGCTTCGTAATCTTCCCGGGTACCGCAGAAACTGATTTTTTTATCTGTTAACTCCAGAACATTAGTTATGCTAGAAGGAATTTCGTGCCAGCGTTCCATTGCCATGATGATGTGAGGAAACGAGGCCGGAGTTTTATTTGAATTATCATCAGGCTTTTTAATCTGTTTTCTTGCGATTGTGTCAAAAAAATCTAAAAGGATTTTACGGCTCTGGACATCAAGACCAGAAAAAGGATCCGAAAGAATAAGAAGCTTTTTTCCGGAAATTAAAGCTTTTGCAAGAAGGGTTCGTCTGATTTCGCCTGTAGACATGTATTTTAATCCGCGGTCCAGAATTTTTTCTATTCCGCAGAGTTTTATAATCGGGTTTGAATCAAGCTCTTCTGGTTTACAGATGATTTCTTTTTTGCCGGCAGAAAGTTCGTTTAGTTTTGAATCTGATTTTGGAGCTCCCGAAATAAAAATGCGTCCTGTACGACCAATATCAACTCCACCTTCCACATATTCACTTTCATCATTTTCTCGCTCTTCCTGAATAAGACGGGCAGCGCGTTCCAGAGAAACAAGCTCGGTCGAAGAAGAAAAAGCATTCGAAAAAAGTGAAAGGTTTTCTGAATCAACATTATTCGGAGTAATTTTAAGAGAACCGCACAAAGCATTAACAAAATCAGCCTTACCCCCTCCATTTGGCCCGATGATGAGCCAGGCTTCGTTTTCTTTCATCTCCCACGAGAGCGAAGGAATAAGCACCTGTTTTGAGTTTTCCACCCTGCAGTTTTTTATAGTAATGAATGATTCAGCCATAAGATGATTATAGTGATTTTACATCTATTTGCACAGTTTTATAAAATACATTAATATTGAAATATGAGTACAAATAATGATTTATGTCCTTGTGGTTCGGGAAAAAAATACGGCGAATGCTGTGAACCAATTATTAAGGGAAAAGAAAAGGCTTCTACTGCAGAAGCATGTATGCGCGCACGTTATTCGGCATATGTAAAACACGAAATTGATTTTATCATCAGTTCGTGCGAAGAAGGCGAAGGAATTGCAGAAATCGACAGAAAGGCAACAGAAGACTGGAGCCGAGAATCTGAATGGAATGGTCTTAGAATTTTACGCACAGACAAAGGCGAAAAAGAAGACGAAGCAATTGTAGAATTCGAAGCAGATTACACTCTTCACCAGATGCACGATGTTCATCACGAAATTTCAGGATTTAAGAAAATCAATGGTGAATGGAAATATGTTGCCGGAAACGTTATTCCTACAACTGTAAAAAGAGTTGGTGCAAAGGTTGGAAGAAACGACCCTTGTCCATGTGGCTCAGGTAAAAAATACAAGCAGTGCTGCGGCCGCTAATCTTATCTTAAAACATTTGTTTTCAGGGGTTTGTTAATTTGAAGGTTATAACAGGGTTTCATTCCATCGAAGAGCGTGTAAACGTTTTTGTAAAAGAAAAGGAAAAGACTCAAAAAATCAGTCCATTGGTAAAGGATTGTAAAATCTGTTTTGATAAAACAGGCCCCCGCGTAAAAAAAATACTTGAATCAGCAAAAAAAGCAGGAATTACCTGTGAAAAAACAGATGGAGCTGCTCTGGACCAGATGGTAAAGGGGCTTCCCGAAGTTTTACAGGATCACAGGGGAATTGTGATGACTTTATCTGGAGAAGAAAAGTCCCGTGACCCTGTAGATTTTGATTCATGGCTTAAACAGGCCGGGCAGAAAAATAAACTAACGGTCGTTATTTTGGATAAAGTAACAGACCCGCACAATGTTGGTGCAATCATCCGTAGCTGCGATCAGTTTGGTGCAGATTTAGTCATTCTTCCTGAACATAACAGCGTAAGTAATATTTTCGAAAACGAAGTAATCGGAAGAACCAGTGCCGGAGCAAGCGCCTGGGTTCCTGTAAGCATTGTAAATAACCTTGTACGCATTACAGAACAGCTTAAACAGGCTGGTTTCTGGATTTATGGTGCAGATGCCGGCGGAGAAACCTGCGGAAAAATCGATTTTGCAGATAAATCAGTTATCATTATGGGAAGCGAAGGAAGCGGTATTTCTCCTCTGCTCGAAAAACAGTGCGATTCCATTGTTTCCATTCCAACCTGCGGAAAAATCGACAGTTTGAATGTATCTGTTGCAGCAGGCGTTCTTCTTTATGAGCTTTATAGAAGGAAAATGCAGTAATCGAGTTTGACAAAAAAGGCAAAAAGTGTCATTCTGTATATAAGCTTTAATCAGCTTTAAAAAATAATCAGTATAAAATAGAAAGATTTAGATGAGAGGTTAATATGTCAAAAAGACAGGATGAAATTGCAAAGAAAGCCGTTCGTAAATCAACAATGAAATGTTTAAAAGTAAAAAAGCTTTCACGTCTCAATCAGCTTAAAGATGAATATAACGAAAAAGTAAGGGAAATAGAACTTCAGTATGCAGAGGATCCGGAACGCCTTAAGGCAAAATTCGCTGCAGAAGATTTTGCACGTTCGGAAAAAGCTAAAAAAAGAGCTCAGAAAAGAATTGCCCGTGCAAAAGAAGAGGTTGAATACGAAAGAACAAGAAGAAAGCCTTCTTTGGGCGAAGAAATATCATCGGCCATTGTGCAGGGAATTGGTGCGGGCTTATTTATTGCCGGAACTGCTATTTTGGACACACTTGCCGTAGAACGCCTGAACGATTTTGTAAACGTAACAACAGTTTTCTATTCACTCTTTGGTGCATTTACAATCGCTATGTATATGGCTTCGCTGTTCAAGCACGCTCTTACAAACTTTACTGCAAAAAAAGTTTTTAACCGCCTGGCCCATATTTTTTCATTCTTAATAATCGGTTTTGCATACAGCGCATATACAATCACAAAGATTCAGGGTGTAATCGGATGGGTTTTATTCGGTGTTGTATGGGGAATCATTTTAATCGGTGTTCTTTTTTATGCGATTGCGGGAAGAAAATACGACAAGCTTAATACTGTTTTGTATTGTCTTGCGGGATTTTCGGGATTGATTGTCTGCAGACGTTTGTTCCAGGTTCTTTCTACAACAAGCTTTACAATGCTCGGCTTTGCTGCAGGCTTCTACATCCTTGGAATTATTTTCTACAATCTTAAAAAAGTACGATACATGCACTTTGTAGGAAACATCATGATGCTTATTGCAAACATCTACATGTTCTTCTCTCTGTTCTTTATTGATTAATTATCAGACAAAATAATCACTTCTTATAAAATAGACAATCGGTGGCAAATTCGCTGCTGATTGTCTAAAGTCTTTTATATCATTACAATAACTATATTATGGAAAACACTAAACGTACTGTAACTTGCGGCGAGCTTACTAAAAAAGACGTCGGCACTAAAGTAATTTTAAATGGTTGGGTAAGCCGTACCCGAGATTTAGGCGGCCTTATTTTTATTCGTCTTCGCGACCGATATGGTATTACCCAGGTAATGGTTGGCGATAAGGCAGATGCTAAGGTAAAAGAAATTGCTGCGAGCCTTAAATCGGAATATTGTATTGCCGTAGAAGGTATTGTTGCTGCCCGCGCAGAAAAAGATATAAACAAAGACATGGCAACCGGAGAAATCGAAGTAGAAGCATCTGATATTCAGATTTTTACAACTTCGCAGGATCTGCCATTTTCTATAGAAGAAGTTCGCCAGAAGGATGGAACTTTGGTAATTCCAAACGAAGATTTACGCTTAAAATACCGTTATCTTGACCTTCGTCGTGAACCAATGCAGAAAAACATCATTTTGCGTTCTCAGGTTACTTTTGCAACACGCGAATATCTTACTTCTAAAGGCTTTTTAGAGATTGAAACACCAACATTCATTAAATCTACTCCGGAAGGCGCACGCGACTATTTAGTTCCTTCTCGCGTACACCCTGGAAAATTCTATTCACTGCCACAGAGTCCTCAGCTTTATAAACAGCTTTTGATGGTTTCGGGCTTTGATAAATATTTCCAGATTGCACGCTGTTACCGTGATGAAGATGCACGTGGAGACCGTCAGCCGGAATTTACTCAGATAGATATGGAAATGTCTTTTACAAACCGCGAAGAAGTTCTTTCTACAACAGAAGGAATGATGCAGTACATCTTTAAAAAGACATTGAATTATGATTTACCTGCTAAGTTCGACAGAATTGCCTGGGAAGATGCATTCGACTGGTACGGAAGCGATAAACCGGATCTTCGTTTTGAACTTAAGATGCAGGATGCAGCCTTTATGGCAGATTTAGCTGATTTTAATGCATTCAAAGCGGGAGCAGCAAACTCAGGACGTGATATTCAGCGTCATAAACGCTCTGGTCTTAAAGCCCTTGTTGTAAAAAATGTAGCAGATAAATATTCAAGAAAACAGATTGAAGCACTCGAAGCTGTTGCAAAAACCTATAAGGCAAAAGGCCTTGCATGGATGAAAGTAAATGCAGAAGGTGTTTTCGAAGGCGGAATTTCTAAATTCTATGCAGGTCACGAAGCAGAAATCTGTTCTAAGCTTGGAGCCGAAAAAAATGACCTTCTTTTATTTGTAAGCGACGAAAACTGGCAGCTTGCATGTACTGCTCTGGGGGCCGTTCGTAAACAGCTTGGAAAAGATTTGAATCTTTATAATCCAAAAGATGAATTCCATTTTGCATGGATTATCGACTTCCCTTATTTTGCATTCAACGAAGAAACAAAAATGTGGGAAACAGAACACCATATGTTTACTCTTCCACAAAAGCAGTACTGGGATACTCTCGAATCTGACCCGGGTGCCGTTAAGGGAGATCTTTACGACCTTGTATTAAACGGATATGAACTTGCATCAGGTTCTATGCGTATTAATGATCCTGCTTTACAGGAACGCATTTTCGAAATTGTAGGATACAGCCGCGAACGGGCAGAAAAAGCATTTGGATTCCTTGTTCAGGCATTTAAGTTTGGTGCTCCACCACACGGAGGAATTGCCCCTGGATTAGACCGCCTTGTAATGCTCATGCGCCACGAAGAATCAATCCACGAAGTAATCGCATTCCCTAAGAATAACCTTGCAGCTTCTCCAATGGATGAGTGTCCTAGCCCGGTTGATGAACAGCAGCTTAAGGACCTTCATATCACAATTTATGATCCTGAAGAGTAGAATCAGAGGAATAGACTTTTATGGATAAAATACCAAGTTTTACAATCGATCACACAAAACTGCTTCCAGGCGTTTATGTTTCCAGAATTGATGATGTAAACGGAACCAAAATCACAACTTACGATATCCGTTTAAAAAAACCTAATGTTGAACCATGCATGAACATCGCAGCGGCTCACACTCTGGAACACATAATTGCAACATATCTTAGAAACGATCCTGAGTGGAAGGATAAGATTATTTACTGGGGACCTATGGGTTGTCTTACTGGTTTTTATCTTATTGTAAAGGATTTGCACGAATGTAAGGAAATCGGAGCCTTGATGATTAAGGCATTTGATTTTGCCGCAAACTTTAATGATGTCGTTCCCGGAACTGATGCAAAAAGCTGTGGAACTTATCTTATGCATAATCTTGATTACGCCCGTTATGAGGCAAAAAAATATTCAGATATTTTAAAAACAAATCCTTGTTATGAGTATCCTTCGCTGTAAGAATAAAGCTGGTTTAAAATAATAATCCCGGGCTGGCGGCAAAAAAAGTTGTCATTCCCGGGATTTTTTTATAAATATGCTGCGGCACAGGCACCCAGGGTTATGTCGTTTTCTACCTGGATGATTTTATAATAGCGTTTGTTTTGTCCGCTTAAGTTTCTGGCAAGCATTTTACACATCATTTTATAAAGACCATGGGTTTTCCAGAAAGTAGTTCCGTTTGCAGTGATGCATACTGGGTTATTTTTTTGTGTACCCTTTGTGGTTTTTAATACGCTGGCACTTAAAACAGATGCGACAATTGCGGCAGAGCGTTCAATCATTACAGAAACAAGTTCCAGGAAGAGTTTTTTATCTTTAGAAGTTCCCGCATTCAAAAGGGTGCCGATTTTTGTTTCCGCACGCGCTTTTTTAGAAGAATTATAGTATAAATCGATGTCGTAAAGCTTAATATTTTCCAGTTTAGAAAAAGCATTGGCAAACTGATTAGAAAACAGATTTACAACGCATGCTTCTTTTACGGCATGATAAATCACCTGGCCAAGATAAGCACCCGAGCACTTTTTTTCCAGGAGAGATGATTTTGGATTAGCAGAAAGTGAATCAACTGTTGTATCAAAGGTAGAAGATGAAGCTTTATTGTACATTCCGCATTCGCAGACGATGATGTGAGGTTTAGACTGATTATCTGCCGGATCGTTGATTTTTGGAACCGGGTTATATTCGATGTAAGCATTGTTAATACCAGTTCCAAGGATAAATCCGATGTATGAGCTGAAGTTTTCTTTATTTTGAGTTGAATGAACAAATCCGCCCAAAAGACATGCAGTTGTGTCGTTTAATAAAGAAATTTTCTGAATATTTTCCCAGCCGCGTTTTATAAGGGCAGCTTTTAATTCTTTTCCAACATAAGTTCCAACAGCCTGTGGAGCTTTTACTTCCTTAGAAAATTTAAGGATTTTTCCATCACCTTCGGCATTAATTTCCATGGCATACGAAAAACAGAAACCGATTCTGTCGGCTTTGTTTTTAAGATGATCAAGATTTTTAGCAATGGCATCATAAAATTCTACTTTTGAAAGTTCTTTATCTATGGCAGGCATCTTTGTTTTTTCAAGATCCGAGATGGAAACTTGTCCCAAAGAAGAAACGCTTACAAGGCATGAGCGGAAATTTGTTCCACCCGCATCGATTACGATTGTTTTTGAATCAGGAGGGAGTGATGAAGGAAGCTTTCCGGGAACAACGAGCATTGGTTGGTCTGCAGGAGGTAAATCTTTTGCAGGGATAGAACCAGAGTTTATGCTGTTATTTTCCTGATTTAAGCCTAAAGACATATCCAGAAGTAAATCATTTGTGAGTTTTTGTATGTCGATTTTAGAAAAATTGTTTTTTGCAAGAAAAGCGTTTAATTCGTTTAACATAAAGAATTCCTTACGATATTTTCGTTACATAAAAGAACCAGTTTTATTGCAAACTGTTTGTCTGTTACGATGATGTCACCATCATAACCCGGGCTAATATGTCCTTTTTTTGCATAATGCATTACGCGGGCCGGGTTTGCGGTTGCAAATTTGATTGCATCGGCTGTAGAAAAACCAAAGCTTACAAGATTTTTGATTCCCTGCTTCATGGTAAGGGCAGATCCTGCAATTACACCGTCTGATTTTCTGTGGAAGCAGCCGTCTACAAACTCTACTTCTTCGCCGTTTGCATAAAGATGACCTGTTTTCTGAACGGTTGGAGTCAAAGCATCTGTTACCAGCACAATCTGATCGCTTGATTTGTCTGCACGTAAAAGCTTAAAGAGCCCAGGGTGAACGTGAACACCATCAGCAATAATTTCGCATGACATTTCCGGATGAATTAATCCAGCACCAACGGCTCCAGGGTTTCTGTGGTGAAGCTGACTCATAGCATTAAAAAAATGTGTTGTGTGTAAAATGCCGACCTGCATTCCTTCGAGCATGTTTTCGTATTTTGCATTTGTGTGGCCAGCCTGTAAAACTATTCCCTTATCTATACAGAATAAGGCAAGCCCGCGCATACCGGAAAGCTCAGGAGCAACAGTCATGTTTACAATGTGACCTTCTGCGGCATCTATGAGCTTTTGCATTATTTCGATGCTTGGTTTTTGCAGGGTTTCTGGCTTTTGGACACCGAGTTTTTCTGGAGAAATAAAAGGTCCTTCAAGATGAATACCCATGATGTGGGCGCCTTCCTCTTTTCCCATTGCGGCAACTATTTTTTTACACGTGTCTAGCATCTGATCGAGTGGAGCGGGATACATTGTAGGGTTAAAGGCTGTAACACCGTAGTGGGCCAGGTCTTTTGACATCTGAAGTATTCCTTCTGTAGAACACTCATCAGTTCCATGACCTTTAAAACCGTGAATATGCGTATCGATTAATCCCGGAAGTATGTAGTTTCCTTTTGCATCGATTATTTCTGCATCCGGCCCAAAGGTTTTCTGTAAAAATCGCTGTTCCGAAAAGACATCGGCAATAATACCGTTTTCTATTAAAACAGCTCCTTTTTCTTCCTGCTGAGAAATTCCATTAAAAATTACACCATTATGTATACAGCGTGTCATTTTAATTCTCCATCATAATATAAGAAGTTTAAATCATGAAGGCGCATTTTGTGAAGTACAAGATTTTGTGAAAAACGAGAAAAATCTTTTTTATCCTGACTGAGCCAGAGGCATTCACTTACTGCACTAAGGCGTGGGAATAAAAGATATTCAGCGTTTTTTGAATATGGAAGGGCTTCGGTCCAGAGACAGCATTCACCACCAAGAACTCCTTCTTTCTTTTCTTTATTCATTTTTTTAGTGAATGGGGAAAAAGAATAGGCCTTTTCGCAGGTGATAAATCCTAGTCGGCCGGCTTCTTCCAGACTTTCTTTATTTTTAAGATTTAAATATACGTGTGTAACAGGAGACATAATCACTTTGTGGTCTTTTTTAAGAGCGATTTCTCCACCTTCTTCTCCACGCCATGATTGAACTATGAGCTGGGGCGGAAGAGGGATTTTTTCTGTATTATCCAAAACTTCGTCCCATCCAATCGGGATTTTATTGTGTTTGAGTACGCATTTTACAATCTGCGTTGTTCCCCACGACTGAAGTTCCGAGGTTTTTGAAAGATTGTTCTGCCGCATTCTTTCCTGACATTTTGGACAGTTTACCCAGCGTTCGGAAGGACATTCATCACCACCGATATGGATGTATTTTGAAGGGAAGAGTCGTTCAAGGGTAGAAAAAACTGCATCATAAAAACCAAAGATTTTATCGTTTCCAAGGCAGAGAACATCGGGGAAGATACCCCAGCGATTTTCTACTTTATATGGACCGCCTGTACATCCAAATTCAGGGTAGGAAGCAAGAAGGGCAGAAACGTGGCCCGGGAATTCTACTTCCGGAATGATAGTGATGAATCGTTCGGAGGCGTAATCAACTATATCTTTAATTTCTTTATCTGTGTAATAGTGTTTTTCGTTTTTGCAGAAATCCCAGTAGCCGTAATGCTCTTCGGGTAAAGTGTTGTCGATTCTTTCTGAACCGATTTTTACAAGATTCGGGTATTGGGGAACATTAAAACGCCAGCCCTGATCATCTGTAAGGTGCCAGTGGAAGGTGTTGAACTTATGAAGTGCAAGAACATCGAGCATTTTTTTGATGAATTCAACAGTATAAAAAGAACGGCAGGTATCTAAAAGAAAACCGCGCCATTTATATTCAGGTTTGTCCTTGATTTTGAGGCAGGGAAGTGCTTCTTTATAGGAAAGATAAAGCTCGTGCAAAGTCTGTTCTGCATAAAATTCGCCCTGTGGAGCCGAAGAATAAATGGAGATTTCTTTCGAAGTGATGGTCAGAGCATAAGATTCAGGATTTTCAAGAGAAAAATCTTCGAATACAGCTGCTTTGATTTTTTTTGCTTCGAAAATTAATTTTTTAAAACTTGCGGGAGCTTTGTAAGTGCCCGAAGCCTCTTCTAATGAATATGGATAAGGAATTAAAGAGATGTGTTCTTTCATAACTTTATAATAAACCTTGTTTTGAGGTTTGTCCACCCAAAAAACTAACCCCATTGTTTGACAAAGGCTGAAAACATGTTATATTTTTTATAAAGAATCAGATTAAATAATGATGCAGAAAAATCAGGCGAGCAGAAAATAAAAAAGAGGGACAAATGCCGATTAATAATGCCATTCAGAGGGAATCCAATCTTTCTCAGATTTTTGAAACGGTATGGAAAGAGGGAGAAATAAGCAGAATAGAACTTTCCAAAAAGCTTGGGGTTTACAGATCAACAATCACAAATATCATAGATTTACTCATCAAAAATAAAATCATCATAGAGGGAGAGAGGGGAAGCGTTTCCGAAAAGGGTGGAAGAAAGCCAATCAGCCTTTTGATTAGTAAAGAAGCCGGCGTGATTATCGGGATGGAGCTCCAGGTTGATTTTTGCAGCATAAATGTAATCAATCTGTGCGGAAATACCGTTTATGCGAAAAAACACAGCATAGATTTTAAAGTGAATTTAAAGGATACGAGGCAGAACGAAGTAAAATTTGATGCAATAATCGAAAAATTTGTAAAACCCGAAATAGATGAACTTAAAAAACAGGGTGTTAGGATTTTTGGAATATGTCTTGCAGTACCTGGAATTGTGAATTCCGAAAAAGGGATTATCGTAAAATCTGTTCCTTTTGGTCTTTCTGATTATGATTTTGCAGGAAAGTTTTTTAATAAATATAAAATTCCGTTTTTAATCGAAAATGATGCAAAATGCTGTTCGTGGCTCAATTGTATGAACAGCGAAGAAGATTTTATCTGCGTTTTGATGTGTAATCACGACAGGGGTGATATTGGAGTGGGACTTTCTGTCTGCGTAAACGGAAATATTCTGACGGGTAAAAACTTTGCAGTCGGAGAATACCGTTCATTAAGCTGGAAAGATGAAAAAAACGGACAGACGGGTCTTTCAAAAAATATTATAAGAAAAATCAGCCACGATAAAGATGCATACAAAGCCTGGATTATAGATTTATTTTCTACCCTTACGGTATTTATTCCGCTTTTAGGTCCAGGAAAGATTTATTTTTACGGCTTAAAAGATGATGAAAATCAGAAAATCAAGAAAATCATACACAGCAGGGTTCCTCAGTTCGAAGAAGCCTTAAAGGTATTTAATACAAAAACCATCATTCCATCCGGAACCGGTCAGGAAATCTCCCGCGGCGCCGCCCTCATGTTCATCCAGCGCCTTTTCCGCATCCCATACAAAGAAGATTATTATTTTAAAGACCGTCTGACCTGGGAGAAGGTGTTTGAGGGATAGAGTAGAGAGCAGAATTCTTCCTATTAATTTACCAGCTTGAACATCTGCTGGTTATATCTATATTTCCAGAAGACAGGCTGGAATCTTTTTCGAATGAAGCTTTCTTATACACACTATCAGAAACTTTAAATCCTAATGTTAAAGTGGAAAGACATTTATATGGTGAAGAAGAATCGTTTATCAATCCTCCTTTTAATGTAATTGTACTATCTGATTGGGTAATGACATTATAATTGGTACTATTATAGGTAAACACTGCAGGTAAGAATAAATCGACAAGGTTATCTGTATTAGAAAGGATCATATATTTAAAAGCAGTAGAACTATAAGCAATTACTTTATTTTCGCAGTGTATTGCAATTCCTATTTTTTTTGAATTATTGGCAGAGTTTGAAAAATAGTTATCAAAAATCTTTAATCCTTCACCATCAAAAATAGCTTCATTTGCAAGATAAATACCTGGAGCACCGCCATTTGAATCTGCGTTTTCATTATAAAAAATCTCTGTACCGTTATTATGAGAGCCAGAGTTGATATATGTTCTAAATATACCACTTTTTTCACAATAAACGGCAGAACCATTTCCGGTGTTACAATAATTATATCCAATTTTTATATGAGCAGCGGTACTGGTAGTTTGAAGAAGGGCTTCTCCTCCTTCTGCAACGTAAATACCGCCTCCTCCGTTAACAAAGCCAGAAGGTGCCGATGAAGAAGCATCTGATACATAGTTTCCACAAATTGAAACACAATCGGAATTCATAGGATAAATTATTAATACACCAGAATCTGCAACAAAAATACCAGCTCCTTTTCTGGCTATGTTTTTTTGTGCGGAGCTAGGGGTATAAGAATTTTTCTCAGGAGTTTCCGGTGCTGGTAGACCTATGGAAGAGTTACCTTTTATAGTTACTTTTCCCTTGCAGAAAATACCTCCTCCGCACTCCCAGGTAGTACAAGAGGAAGTTTTAGCATATCCACCAGTTATTGTAAGATCTCTTATTTCAAGATTAACATTTGAACCAACATATAAAGCGGATCCAATCCGGGATGAAGCTCGGTTAGCATCATAGGTATGTCCATTTCCATAAATTATATAGAAAGATGGACTTTCTGGTGAGACGTGATTGAAAAAGGCTGGACTATAATAAGTTGTACCAGTTATTGTTTTAGAATGATTATTACTGTTTTCCTGATAATCTTCGCTAAAAATTATAATACCCGGGTTATCTGATGATGTTGTTGTAAAACCATCTATAATATCCTGGAAAGATTTCCCTTTAGAGGAATCTCTAGATACAACATGTTTTGAATTTAAATAAAAACAGTAGTTAGAACCTGTACCCTGGAAAGTGTAAGAGGAATTGGCAGATTTAAAATACTTACCGTAACCTATAGTGGATGTTGTTGAAAGGATAAATCCATCAGACAAAGAAGAAGCATTTAGAGGAATTTTCTGATTATTATTCAGATAAAAACTGCTGTTACTAAATATTAATGAATTTGCTCCTGTAAAATATAGTTCATTATTAGAATTAATATTTAAACCATATTTCAGGGTAAGGTTTGCTGATGCGTAAATGGCCTGTCCTTCATGAGTAGTATCTTTTTTATTGGTACTGATAACACTGTCTTCTACGGTTAAATTATTTTCCGCATAGATACCTGCTCCAGAAGGAGAAATATTCCCACTAATATTACAATCTGCTAATGATCCTTCAGCTGCAAACCAGATTCCTCCTCCTTTTGTACTAGCTTGATTATCTTTTATAATAATAGCATTTGATATGGTGCCGTTACTCTGGTTATAAGTAGTTGAAGAAGAAGATTCAATGGTACCTTTCTGGTAAAAAATTCCACCACCATTAGTTGCAATATTATTTTCTATAGTTCCCTGATACAGTTTAGGGGTACTATTTGTATCTGATGCCATCATAATTCCGCCACCGTTTGTAGCATGATTACCAGAAATTAGATATTTTGAATTTAAAGTAGAACTATCTTTAAGATAAATACCACCAGCTTCACCACCATAATTAAATTTAACGGTTAATGAATTATCTGATTCAGAAGTAAGTGAAGCTTTTACACAGTAAATACCACCTCCATAAGATCCTCTATTTCCACCAACATAACCGGAAGTACCGGAAAATTTTAGCTGACATGGGTTAGTGCCGTTATAACTTTCGCAATAGATTCCCCCTCCATATTTAGCTTCGTTTCCAAAGTTTGAATCACTATATTCAGAGAGGCTTCCGATTCCTATAATGGTATTTTTAATTTCCGAGACAGGGTTATTTTCAGCTGCACCAGTTTTTAAATAAATGGCACCACCTTTTCCAGAACTGCTGGTTACTTGGTTTTTATAATCTTTTTTGCCAATAGTACTTCCAGTAATATTTAAACTGGTACCTGCAGAAGAAAAACTTATAGCACCTCCATAATTTTTTGAGTCATTAGAATAAAAATTACTGCTTGATATGGTTAATGCTTTTGTAGAATTAATAGCACCACCACTTGATCCAACAGCATGGTTGGAATATAAATTACAGGTATCTACAGATGTTGTTTCTTCTGTATGGATAGCTCCACCGTTGTTGGCTGTATTACTGTATAAATTGCAATTTTTTACAGTCAGACTCTGGTTATTTACATTAGGACTCTTATAATATATGGCACCCCCATCATCTGCAATATAACCACCTGTAATATTTAAATACTGTAGGGTTAGAGAAAAGTTAGAAGCATAAATAACTCTTCGTTTATTGTTTTCATCTGCATTAGCATTAATAGTTTTTTTAGCTGAATCACTTGTTCCTTTGATGGTTAGTGCAAAGTCAGGATATGAGGAACTGTTACTATAAGAGAAAAAAGCACTTGTGCTACAAAGATCAGAATTAGAACTTGCAGTAATATCTTCGGTAAGGATGATAGTCCATGCTTCATTTTTTCCAGTTAATAAAGATTTTGCATTTTTTAGTGTAACCGGGTGAGCAGAAGATCCTCCTTTATAAGCTGTGTTTGATTGTGTGTTTGCAACGTAGATGTTTTTATCTATGGTAAATTCTTGTGTTATTGGGCTACTTGAGACAACTTCGTCTGCTGTACTATCAACAGGAGCCTGTTTACATTGTATTGTTGTTGTACCACCAGGAATATATAAGGTTATTTTATTATTTGTGCTTGTACATTCTTTTTTAGTCCAGGTTTCAGCATCATTTATTTTATACCAGATTTGAAGTGCATCGACAGTTACATTTTGAGCAGTTGTAAAATCGGCGGTTAAGGTGATTGTGTCGGCATTTGTAGCATCTTGAACCGGCTGAATAGTATTGAGTTTTAATTTTCCTGATTCTGCAGTAGAGATTGTATAAGGGGCTTTTAAACCATGAGTATCTGTTATAAGGATATTAAATGCACCAGGTTTTCCTGTTGTTTTAAAATATACAGGCCAGTCAGAAGGATTAAAATCTGCTTCCGGATAAACTATTTTTTGAATATCTTCTGTGGATGTAAGGAATTCCGGATCATCAAAGACGGGTTTTCCGCTTGCTAAAGAAAATTTATAATTGTTTCCGTTGATGTTAATTGTATATTTGTTGTCCGACCCTATTAAATCGGAATACAATTCTTCGTTAGAAGATTTTTTCTTAAGGTTAAAACACAAGACATAATTAGCCGTACCATTTGATTCTCTGATTATTCCAAAAACAGGTTTATATGCTGCCTGCTCAGTCTGGATAATTTTGGGTTTGGAGTTTACGGTAAGAGAAAAAGGATGCGGGCTACTTGAAGGTAAGTTGTAATTATCACCATCAGGGTCTGCACGGATATGCAGATATGTAGAAAAATTACGGTCACCTTCTTTATCTTTAGATTTTAAAAAATTTTTGTAAAAGGTAAGATCCATTACTGTTGGATTTTGATTAAAATCATATGAATAAGAAATGGCACCAGAAAGGAATAAAGAAGAAATTTCGTCATCAGAATCAAATGCATGTCCATTTAATTTCATTGGAGTTAATATTAAATCTGGAATTTCATTTGGATTTGTAAAATATATACGGTAAGTAAAATCTTCTTCGCTAGAGATACATAATGTATGATTATTATCATAATCATAGTCTCCTAAGGGTTCTGGATCCCTAATAAGAATGTCATTTGTATATCTTTCCAGATATTCCCTTGTAGATTCATAAAACAAATCACAGGATAGCGAAGAAATGGCGGAAAGAAAAAATCCGGAAAAAATGAGAGCTTTTAATAAATGTTTATTCCTAGTCATAAATAAATCCTTTTAGCTGAAAACTCCGGAAACATTTATTAAATTAGTTTGGATAATATTTTTTTATAATACATAATTGTAAATGATAAAACTTAAAATGTATAGAGAGAGGGAAAATGGTGAGGATGGTATTGATTTTTGTTCGAGGTTAAAAAGTTATTTCTTTATTGTTTCTGCAAGTTCTATGACTTTTTCTAATGGAAGCCCAATACATTCTGCGATCATTGTTTCTGATACACCCTTTTTTAACAGATTTACAGCACTTTCTTCTGCCTTTTTATTTGCTCCATCTTCGAAGGCTTCTTCTTTCTGGACTTCTAAATCTAATTCATAGTTATATGGATCTAAAAACATATTGATAACCTCCGTACATTTTCGTTTAAGATAATCTGGCAGGATGTTTTTCTTGATTGCTTCCCTTACTGCCTTTTCAAGTAATT